>Ga0210393_10000003_pt1 | contig 385019 bp, 338 predicted proteins | sample IncBWC27OmetaG_FD_160068 | JGI IMG/M metagenome (GOLD analysis project Ga0210393, IMG submission 160068) | Forest soil microbial communities from Barre Woods Harvard Forest LTER site, Petersham, Massachusetts, United States - Inc-BW-C-27-O ... | reverse complement strand
GCTTGTTCCATGAAGCCCAAAACCCCCTCGAGAACCTGATCCCGGTGGTCAACTAGGCCGAACCGGTTCAGTTTCTTGCGCTTCCCGTCACGGATGCGGAATCGCTGATAAAGCGCCGGTCGGCTAGACTTCGCGACGGAAAAGTGCGAGCATTTTAATCCGCTGATCGAGATCACCCGCACATGAGCAGCTCTTCCAACACCCCTGCTGCCGCAGGCAGCCGAGGTAACGGTATTCCGCGCGTCATCGTCGCTACGACGGCACTGCTCACCTTTATCTCTTTCTGGCGAGCTGCTGCCATCGTTTTGAACGATCTGGCCTCCTCGGCCTACTACGCGGGCGGTGAAGCGGAAGGCTACATCGGCAAAACCGCGCCGTGGTTCATTTTGGCCATCATGCTGTTTTCCTACGCCGTGCGCGCCGTGTACGTCGAAAGCTGCAGCATGTTCGTGCGCGGCGGCGTGTACCGCGCCGTCAAACAGTCGCTCGGCGGAACTCTCGCAAAATTCAGCGTTTCCGCCTTGATGTTTGACTACATCCTGACCGGCCCGATCAGCGGCGTCGCCGCGGGGCAATATCTGGCCGGGCTCATTAGCGAGCTGCTGCAGTACTCGCACTTCGGAAACGCGCTCACACCGAACCAGGTGGATTTCATCGCGGCCGGTTTTGCGATTCTGGTTACCGTCTATTTCTGGTGGGAAAACACCAAGGGCATCCCGGAGTCCAGCGAAAAAGCGTTAGTCATCATGAAGCTTGTGACGGTAATGGTGGTGCTGCTGATCGGCTGGTGCATTTACACAGCAATCTTGAGGCATTCGGCGCTTCCTCCTTGGCCCCACCCGCGCAATCTGCGTTTGAATGCCAGTGCGCTCGGCTGGTTAGCCGGCAGTCCGCTTCCGCACATGTTCGGAATCATCGCGATCTTTATCGCGTTGGGCCACTCGGTGCTGGCCATGAGCGGAGAGGAATCTCTCGCCCAGGTTTACCGCGAAATCGAAAGCCCCAAACTGCCGAACCTGAAAAAGGCTGGACTGGTTATTTTCGTTTACAGCCTGGTCTTCACGTCCCTGGTCTCCTTCTTTGCCGTGATGATCATTCCTGACAGTGTCCGCCAGAACTACCTTGAGAACCTAATCGGCGGTCTGGCAATGAGCCTGCACGGTCCACTCATCGCCCGGCTCATTTTTCACGCCTTCGTGGTCGTCGTAGGAACGCTCATCCTGGCCGGCGCGGTCAACACCGCCATCGTCGGTTCGAACGGTGTGCTGAATCGCGTTTCCGAGGACGGCGTTCTCAGTGCGTGGTTCCGGCAGCCGCATCCGCGGTTCGGCACAAGCTACCGCATCATCAATATTGTCGTTCTTTTGCAAATCATCACCATTTTTATCAGCCGCGGCGATGTCACTTTTCTTGCGAACCTCTATGCCTTCGGCGTCATCTGGAGTTTCACGATGAACGGCCTGGCCGTTCTCGTTCTTCGCTACACCCGGCCGGGAGTGCGCGAGTTTCAGGTCCCTTTCAATTTTTACATTCGCGGCGTGCAAATTCCTGTCGGGCTCAGTCTGATCACGCTCACGCTCTTTCTCATCGCCGTCGTCAACCTCTTCACCAAACCCGTCGCCACCATGGCGGGCGGCACCTTCTCTGTCCTGCTTTTTATAGTTTTCACCATCTCCGAGCGCCGGGCCCATCGAGGCGGCGCGGCTCACATGGAGATGGACCAGTTCAACCTGGAGCTGGAATCCGAGCTGACGCCCGAGGCCGTCGGCGCGCGGGCCGGCAACATCCTCGTGCCCATTAGCAACCACTTCAATCTCTATCATCTGGGCAACGTCCTCGATCGCATCAAGCCTGGCCGCCGCGATGTCGTGGTCTTACACGTCCGGTTGCTGCGCCGCTCGGCTTCCGGAGAAAACGAATTGGACGCCGACCAGCTCTTCGGCAGCATCGAGCAGCATCTGTTTTCACAAGCTCTTTCGATGGCCGAAAAACGCGGCAAGTCCATTCGGCTCGCCGTGGTTGCGTCAAACGACCTTTGGGAAGGCATCCTTCGCGCGGGCGCTTCGCTGCAATCCAGCACGATCGTGATTGGACGCTCCGCGAAAGACAACACCGAAGAGCAAGCCCGCCAGATCGGCGAGGCCTGGGAAAAACTCGGCGACATCAAGCCCCAGTTCAATCTTGAAATTCACTTGCCGAACGGCGACAAGATCTACAAGGTCCTCGGCCCGCACGCTCCGAACCTCACCTCCAACGAAGTTAATCTTTTGCATCGCATGTGGCTGCGCTTTAGCGACGTCCTGGCGCCTCAGGAGCTGCATCATCACGATGTGGTGCACTTCGCCCTCGAAGAGGTCAAAAAGGAGATCGATGAGGGCCAGGAAGATGAGGTCGTCAAGAGGCTGCGGGCGCACCTCGAAGCGAACCAAACAAAGAAGCCGCCGGCCTCTTAATGGAGGCTTCTCTTGCGGCTGCTGGTTCGCAACCATTTTTTCTCTAATGCCGAGTTCGGCTACTAGGCGAGCTGGGTCGTGCAGTGGCCGCAGCGCTTGGCCTGGATCGGAATGCTCATCGCGCATTGCGGGCAATCTTTCGTCGTCGGCGCAGCGGGTGGCGCGGGCTTTTTCGTCCAGCGATTCACCGAACGCACCAGGAGAAACACAGCAAACGCCACGATCAGGAAGTTGATGACGTTGTTCAGAAACATTCCGTAGTTCAGCGTGGCCACTTTGTCTAACTTCGCCGCGGCTATAGTGTCATAGTGATTACTGGAGAGGCTGATAAACCGACTCGAGAAATCGACGGGCCCGACCAGCTTACCGAGCGGGGGCATCATCACGTCTTCAACAAACGACGTGACGATCTTTCCGAAGGCCGCGCCGATGATAATGCCGACGGCCATGTCCAGCACGTTTCCGCGCATGGCAAATTCCTTAAATTCCTTTAGCATGTGCGTCTCCTTTTTTGTGGCGTGGGCCAAACGATCGCCTCTGCGTGGGCGCAGAAGCAGAGAGGGCCGTTCGTACCGCGGATTATATCCGAAGCCGAAGGAGATATAAGCCGGGAAACAGCGGTAAGCGGATCAACGCGGCCGGAAGACCAGCGCTGCTCCGATGACACCTCGTAAGCCCATCAGGACGCCGGCAGTAGCCAGCAGCGGTCCAACCCACAAAAACGGTACTCGATAAATCGCCAGCATCACTAAACCCAGGAGCGTTAGCGAAAGCCCGCGAGTCCAGTTTTCCCAGCGCGCCCACCATCTATTCGGTCCATAAAGCGCCCGTAGTCCCCAAAGGATCAGGGCGCCGCTAAGGATGAGCCAGGAGGGTTTGTGGCGCTCCACAAGAACTCGTCCGGTCAGCGCAAGCCAAATGACCAGCACGCCCAACAACAAAAAGATCACTTCGATCATGAGCCGCAGCGCGCGCTGGGGTGTCAGCATCGTCATACGGTGCGTTTAGGGGATGCGCTCGATGCGCACTTTTTGCAGCACCACCGGCGTCTTTGGACGGTCGTTCGAATCGCGCGGCAAATTAGAGATTTTATTCGCTACGTCTTGTCCCTCAATCACTTCGCCGAAGATGGAGTGCTTGTTATCGAGCCACGGCGTTGCCGCCACGGTGAGAAAAAATTGGCTGCCGTTCGTGCCCGGCCCGGCGTTGGCCATGGAAAGCTTGCCGGCCCTGGAATGATTCAAGGAAGGATGAAATTCATCCGCAAATCGATATCCCGGTCCACCGCGACCAGTCCCTTGTGGGCAGCCGCCTTGAATCATGAACTGCGGAATGACGCGATGAAATACCAGTCCGTCGTAAAAGTTTTTCTTTAGTTTCTTGCCGGTACTTTCGTCGGTAAATTCCTTCGTGCCTTCGGCCAGTCCGACGAAATTCGCTACCGTGTTCGGTGCTTCCTTCTCGAGCAGCTTCACCACAATGTTTCCTTGCGACGTCTCGAAAATCGCGTACATCCCTGATGGTCGGCTCATGCATTCTCCTCGTGTACTGATTCATCCTACACGAGCCGCCGCAACCCGCGCCACTTGGCCGAGCATATCTCGAGTGGCGGTGATTTTCTCTATTTCTGTTTCGTGGCGGAGAATCGCAAGCGCACGTAGTCCGCGGTCCATTTGCCATCCGCGTCACAGAGCTCGGGTCGAAGCGATTCTTGCACTTCCGCGATATAAGGAGGCCTCTCCGCTGGTGGGAGTTTGGCGGTGAAACTTTCGGCAAACGTTTCAAGCCAGCCGGTGAGGTCGCCTGGCAAGGGAGTCGGGCGCTGTATCAACGCAATATAGCTGATCGCAAAACCGCCTTTCACCAAGCGAGACGAATAGTCCTTTACAGTCGGGAAATACCAAGGGCTGGCTCCTTCTCCATCGCCTGCCCGTCGATTGAGGGCTTCCACCAGAGCCTTCTTGATTTTCGCACAGCAGCCGTCCCCTCCAAGCTCCGCCACAAAGCGCCCGCCAGGCCGCAACGCACGCCGAACGCCTGCGATCACGGCGTCGGGATTTCGCATCCAGTGGAGAGCCGCGTTGCTGAACACCGCATCGAACTCATTCTCAAAACGCAAGCTCTCACCGTCCATCACGCGGCAGTCAAGCCCCAGTTTGCGTGCGGCCAAAACCTGCTCTGGGCTTCCGTCGACGCCAATTACTTCGCAACCCAGGTCCACGAGTTTCAGCGTCAAGGCGCCGTCCCCGCATCCCAGATCCAGGATTCGTTCGCTCCGGCGCGCAGCGAGTAGCTCAACAACCGGCATACCCAAGTCCGCAACGAAACGCGCGTTGCGCGCGTATCGCTCGGGATTCCATGTCTGGGAATTTGCCATTAAACCGGCCAAGCCATCTCTAAACCGACGCGTGTCACCAGGTCATTTGTTTGCGGAGTTCCGTAATGTGCGCGGTGTGATGTTTCCCATGCCATTCGTAGAGAAAAAGAAGCCAATCGACGTTCCTTTCACCGTGCTCCGGGTGCACGAGAACGCGCGCAAAATGTTCCGCCTCTAGCGATCGCCACAGTCGATCCCACCGGGCGTGGACGGAATCGAGAAGCAGCTGGGAGCTTTCTATGGGCGCTGCTTTCGAATCCGCCAGTTCGGCCCATGCTGCTTCGTTATAAGGCTTGATTGTGGGTTTGTCCTCTGTTAGAGCGAGTTTCAACCTGACAAGCGCGTTCACATGGCTGTCCGGAACGTGGTGAACGACCTGCCGCACCGTCCATCCGCCCTCGCGATACGGCGCGTCCAGCTGCACATCGTTCAAGCCCTTAACCGCCGCGCGCATTTTCGCGGGCGTTGACCTAATCTCCTCGATGGCTTCTTGCCGTCTTCCGGGTGTCACTTCTAGAGGCATCACGAATTTTCCAATGGGATAACGCGGATCCATCTGATTCTCTCCTCGGGCGACCTCGTTCTTCCGCTCGTCGATGCTTTTGACTATAGACGCGGCATTCGCCGACGGTCAACGGGCCGGACCAGGGATGCCTCTCCAATTTGGACGCTTCGCCATCCGGCTCGCGAGCGAGGGGATGCTACAATACCCGAGCTTCGAGCTTTTCCTGAGGATGAATCGAACGGGCATCCTGCCGAATCTAATCGTACGGAGATAATAGGAATGTACAACGTCGTGATTATTGGCAGTGGCTGCGCCGGCCTCACCGCTGCGATCTACGCCGCACGCGCCAATTTGAAGCCTTTGGTGATTGACGGCATTGAGCAAGGCGGCCAGCTTGCTCTCACCACGCATGTAGAGAACTATCCCGGCTTCCCCGACGGGATTATGGGGCCAGAACTAATCGAAAATATGCGCAAGCAAGCCCAGAGATTCGGCGCGGAGTTCAAAGCCGGAGCCGTGAACGAAGTCGACATCACCAAGCGGCCGTTCAAGATCACCGCAGGTAAAGATGCCTACGAAGCCAAGGCGCTCATCGTTGCCGCCGGGGCCACCGCGCGATTGCTGGGTCTGCCTGGGGAACGTGAACTGATAGGCCGCGGTGTTTCAACCTGCGCGACCTGCGACGGCTATTTCTTCCGCGAGAAAGCCATCGCCGTCGTTGGCGGCGGCGATTCCGCGATGGAAGAGGCTAACTTCCTCACACGTTACGCGAGCAAGGTTTATTTGATCCACCGGCGCAACGAATTTCGGGCTTCCAAAATCATGATTGACCGCGCTCGGGCAAATCCGAAAATCGAATTCGTCACTCCTTTTGTCGTCGAAGAGATTTTCTGTCCCAAAGGGCACGTGGAAGGCGCGCGCTTGCGCGATCTCCAGACGAAAGAAATCCGCGAAATCGCCGTGGACGGCATCTTCGTCGCCATCGGCCACGATCCCAACTCCACCGTCTTCAAGGGCAAGCTGGAGATGGACGCCAACGGCTACCTCATCCCGAAACACGGCACCTTGACCTCCGTCCCCGGTGTGTTCGTCGCTGGCGATGTGCAGGACCATCGCTACCGCCAAGCCGTTACCGCCGCGGGCTCCGGCTGCATGGCCGCCCTCGATGCCGAAAAGTTCCTGGAAGAGCACACGGGCTAGTCGCAAGGGATTTACAAAGGCATAATCATACGGCATGCTCCGCGCGACGCTTCTCAAGCTCTCCGAGAGTCCCCGCTTCGCCAAATGGGTCACCTCCAACGGCACAACGCGCCGTATGGCGCGCCGCTTCGTCGCCGGCGAAACGCTTGATGAAGCCATTGAAGCCGCCCGCGCCTGCAACAACGCAGGAATGCTCGCGAGCCTCGATTATCTTGGGGAAAGCTGCTCGACCACAGCCGACGCCCAGCGCGCGCGCGACGCTTACCTGGAAATTTTCGAACGCATTCACAAGGAAAATCTCCACGCCAATGTTTCCTGCAAGCTGACGCAGCTCGGGCTGGATCTCAATGTCGATTTCTGCCAGGGCTTGGTTGTGTCCATCGTGGAGTTAGCCGCAAGGTATGACAATTTTCTCCGCGTGGATATGGAAGGATCGGCGTACACGCAACGCACTCTCGATGTCGTGAAAAACGTGCGCTCGCGAAATCCCGCCATCGGAACGGTCATCCAGGCCTACTTATACCGAAGCGAAACAGACGTACAGGCTTTGCTCGCTTACGGCTGCCGCATCCGCCTCTGCAAGGGCGCGTATAAGGAGCCGCCGGATGTCGCCTATCCTCGGAAAAGAGACACGGACTTCAACTATACCCGCCTCATGAAGATTCTTCTGCCCAGCGGCTTTTACCACGGCATCGCCACGCACGATCCGAGCATGATCGCGCAAACCATTCGCTGGGCCGCCGTTCAGCAAATCTCCAAGGATGATTTCGAATTTCAGATGCTCTACGGTGTGCGCACCGACTTGCAGCGCATGCTCGTGAAAGACGGCTATCGCCTGCGCGTCTACATTCCCTATGGCAACGACTGGTTCCCGTATTTCATGCGCCGCCTTGCCGAACGCCCCGCGAACCTGGGCTTCTTGCTCCGGAATTTCCTCCGCTCGTAGCTTCGCCACGGCCTTACTGCTTCCGGCAAACGGTCACGCCGTCGCGCAGCGGAATCAGAACGGGATACAGCTCCTTAGACGCATACACAAGCTTGTTGAATTCTTGTACGCCGAGCGTCGCGGCGTCGTCCGCAGCCGCAGGACGCGCTGCCTTGCCTGACCACAGCGTATTGTCTGTGATCAACAATCCTCCCCGCTTGAGTTTCGGCAACGCCACGCGGAGCGCATCCGGGTATTGATGCTTGTCCACGTCGTTGAAGATCAGGTCAAATTTTCCCGGAGTTTTCTTCAGCAATTCAAGCGCGTCACCCACTTTAACGTCTATGCGCTTCGCCACTCCCGCCTGCCGAAAGTACTCCCGGGCGCGTTGCGCATTGGCCGCATCCCCGTCGGTGTAATGTACTTTTCCGTTCGGTCCTGCCGCTCGTGCCAGCCATATCGTCGAATAGCCAATCGCCGAACCCATTTCGAAAATACGTTTTGCGCCAGATACTTGCGCAAAAAGCGAGAGCAATCGCGCTACGGCCGGACCAATGATCGGCACGCGGTGCTCCGCGGCATAGGCCTCCATCTCGCTGATGACGGCGTCTCGCTCCGGCAATAGCTCATACAAATATTGCTCGACGTCATCCTGTATATATCCGCTGCGCAAGTTCTCGCTGCGAATCACAAGCTTTCTCCCGGCTTGAGCGCATGAATCCGCAGCCCCGCAATATCCCGCGTTTCGTTGCGGAAATCGTCCACCGTTCCCGTCAAAAACGGAAACGTCAGATAGTGCATGGGGATCACGTGTTTCACCCCCAGCAGCCGGATGGCATGCGCCGCCTCGCGCGGCCCCATGGTGAAGCGATCCCCAATCGGCAGCATCGCCAGTTCAGGCTTATACAACTCTGCGACGAGCTTCATATCTCCGAACAAAGCCGTGTCTCCCGCATGATAAATCGTAAATCCTCCCGGCATTCGAATCACGTAGCCCGCCGGCTCGCCGCCATAAAGCATCACGCCGTTGTCATCAATGGAATTCGAATGAAAGGCATGCGTCATCGTCACTTGAAACTCGCCGACGCTCTGCGATCCTCCCTTACCCATGGGAGAAGTCTCTTTTTCAAATCCTTTGCTCGCGAGCCAAAGATAGGTCTCGAAGATTGCCACGATCTTTGGCTTGTGCTGCTTCGCCAGCGCGAGCAGGTCGCCCAAATGATCCCCGTGCGCATGGGTAAGGAAAATCACATTAAGGCGCTGCACGTCCTTCAGCGCGGCTGGACACAGGGGATTCGTCATCACCCAAGGGTCAATCAGCGCCGTGTGTCCCGACGGCGTCGTCAGCGAAAATGTGCTGTGGCCAAAATACGTAATGCGATTGCCCTTCGTGTCTAGCATCCTTTTGCCCTCTCCCAACTCTTCTGATTTAGAAACGAATGGCTACTTTCCCGGCGTTCCTGTGCCCCCACCGTCGCCTAGCAGCGCGCGAATCGCCTCTTCGTATTGTTCCCGGTTCTTCTCGCCAAGAAAGTGAGCCACTTGCTTCCCATCCTTCGAATAAAAGATGGACACCGGCATCGACCCAGTCCATCCCGCAAGGACGGACTGCCGGAACGCGGGCTCGGCCCCCGGTGTCTTCCGGTAATTGGGAAAGATCGGTTTGTACCGCGCCAGAAACCGTCTCATCAAAATCAAGTCACCATCGTCATCCATGCTTACGCCAACGACTTGCAGCCCCTTCGGCGCGTACTGCTTCGCTAATTCGTTCAACATCGGGTATTCGTCGCGGCAAGGCTCGCACCACGTCGCCCAAAAGTTCACCAGCAACGCCTTTCCGCGATTCTGCTCTACTATCTTCTGGAACCCTTGCGCGTCGATCATTTCAGGATCGTGCGGCGCCTTGGCTTGCGGTGTGGCAAGGGCCGCAAGGCCCGTCCCTGCGGCCAACAACACAACTGCGGCAATAGCAGTCCGTATCTTCATCGGTGTACCTTCCCCCAACATTCTAGCTGCATGCGCGGAAGTTGAGAATCCTCTCCTCGCACAGTACAATCAATCCAGTCGCTTGTTGGCCCCGGCAGGGGCGTGGTATAAGAAAATTCCGCCGGGCGCTTTCTTTCCCCGGAAGTGCTCTCGGCGCGTTGTCCGAGCAAAGGAGATTTGAATGGCTTACGTAATCGCTGAGCCCTGCATCGGCACAAAAGACACCGCCTGCGTGGACGTTTGTCCCGTCGATTGCATCCACCCCCGCAAAGATGAGCCGGAGCATGAAAAGGTCACGCAGCTCTATATCAATCCCACGGAATGCATCGATTGTGGGGCCTGCGTCCCGGTTTGTCCGGTGACCGCCATCTTTGCTTTGGAAGACTTGCCGGAAAAGTGGAACAGCTACACGCCGGTCAACGCGGAGTTCTATACCGCGAAATAACCCGCCTCATCCTTTTTCTAGCAGAGGGTCAAGCTTGGAAAGCGGCACGCTCAGTGGTGCCGCTTTGCTTTTCTCGGCCGTTTGGTTTAGCTTTCCAGCCGCGCCGCTTCCGTACGCCTCGGCCCACCGCTCAGCGTTCGTCTCCGCACGTCCTCAAACGTGGTCGCGAACAGTATCTTCTCGACAGCTCCCTGAACATCCTTCCAAATCTGCTTCAAACCGCAGCTTTCCCCCTCGACGCACACCCCGCCCATGGCTTCGTTGTGCACGCAGCTCGATTCCGCAAACGCCCCATCGACGACCCGCAATACCGCTCCGACAGAAATCTCCTCGGGCGCCCGCGCCAGCGTGTAGCCTCCGCGCACGCCCCGCCGGCTCTCCAGGATCCCCCCGCGCTTCAATTCCAGTAGAATTTGCTCCAAATACTTCAGCGGAATGTGGTGTCTCTGCGCGATTTCGTGGATGGTCACTACTTCGGGGTATTGCAGGCTCAGGTGCAGCACTGCCTGTGTGGCATATTCGCCTTTTGCTGTCACTCGCATCGTCCACTCTTTACCTGGATTAGCCTTTCACACAGGCGAAGGTGTGTCAATCTCCCCGACCGCCTTGCCTGTGCCTTCGGGGCTGGTTCCATGCGTCTAAAAAAAGTGCCCTTTCGCTCATTTTTATCATCTCTTGAATTTGAAATGTAGCGTCGCACGGTATGATGTTTAAGAGCAAAATTGTCCCATGCCAGAACGCTTTCATCTCGTCCTGCTGATTCATGCCCACCAGCCCGTCGGCAATTTCGGCCATGTGCTCGAAAGGGCATACAAAGATTCCTATCTGCCATTTATCGAACTCCTGGAAAAACATCCCGGCGTCCACATGGGCCTTCATTATTCCGGTCCGCTCCTCACCTGGATCGAAGAGCATCGTCCCGAATATTTCACGCGCCTCAAGGCACTCGTCCGCTCCGGGCAAGTCGAACTCATCGGCGGCGGCTTCTACGAACCCATCCTGGTCTCCATCCCCCCCGAAGACCAGCGCGAACAGATCATCCGCCTGGCCGGCTATCTCGAGAAACACTTCGGTCGTCGCCCGACAGGTGCCTGGATCGCCGAGCGCGTTTGGGAGCCGCAACTTCCCTCCGCGCTTGCCGCGGCAAACGTCGGCTACACCCTCGTCGACGACATCCATTTTCTTTCCGCCGGCTTCGAACCCGAGGAGCTCTTTGGTGCCTATATCGCCGAAGACCGCGGCCAGAGCGTCTGGCTCTTCCCCGGCAAGAAAGCGCTCCGCTATTTCATCCCGTTCGGCAAGGTCGAGGAAGTCATCACCTATCTGCGCGATGCCGCGGCCGTGCATCCCAGCGGCATGGCCTCCATGGGCGACGACATGGAAAAATTCGGCGTCTGGCCGGGTACCAACGCCCATTGCTACAAAGACGGCTGGCTCGAAGATTTCTTCGCCGCTCTCGAGAAAAACTCCTCATGGCTGCGCGTTTCGACCCCCGGCGAATACCTTGCCGACCACTCGCCTCTGGGCCGCGCCGATCTTCCCACCGCCTCCTATACCGAAATGATGGAGTGGGTTTTGCCCACGCGCGTCCGTCAGCGCTACCATGCCGTCCAAAAAGAGTTCAGCGCGCGACCCGAGATTCTCTCGTTTCTTCGCGGCGGTTCCTGGCGAGGGTTCTTCCGCAAATATGCCGAATCGAATCTGCTTCACAAGAAAATGTTGCGCGTCTCAGCACGCATCGCTGCCGTGCCCATACGCCACTCCAGTTCGAAAGCCAGCGATGAGCTCGTCCAGGCGCGCGACATGCTCCTCCGCGCCCAATGCAATGATGCCTACTGGCACGGCATCTTCGGCGGCCTGTACGCTCCGCATCTCCGCACCGAGCTTTGGCGCAATCTCATTCGCGCCGAAGCCATCGCCGACCGTCAATCCGCTGCCACGCTCATTCCGCACGTTGAATTGCTGGACTACGACGCGGACGGCGCGCATGAGCACCTCTTCACGGCGACCGAATATCAAGCGCTGCTGAAACCCACGGACGGCGGAACCATCGCTGCGTTCGATTTTCGCCCCGCCGCGGCCACGCTGATCAATTCCATTCAGCGCAGGCCGGAGGCTTATCATGCGCGCCTGCGGGAAGCCGCGAAAACCGCCGTGGCGGGCGGTGTCGCGTCTATCCACGAACAGACCCTTGTCAAAGAGCCCGGTCTCGAACGTTTTCTCCGCTACGACCGCTGGCCGCGCCACGCATTTCGCGTATTGCTTTTTGACCCCGCCCGTAAGCCATCCGAATATGAAACGCTCGAATTGCAGGAAGACCCGGGATTTGCCGGCGGCGCTTTCCAGGTCAAATCCTCTTCTGCCAACGACGCTCAACTGATTCGTGAAGACGAACTGAAGTTTGCCGCCAAAGCCGGCGCGCTAGCCCCGAGGCTCTCTGTGGCGAAGCGCTTTTCATTCGGTCCTGCCCCGAATGGTTGCGAAGTCGGCTGCGAGATCGGGTTGAAACTGAAGACGTCTCTCGCAAAACCCATCGCCGTCGGCATCGAATCGATCATCAATCTCCTCGCTCCCGGCGAGCCCGACCGCTTTTTTGAAACGCCGAACGGTCCGCAAAATCTTCGTTTCAACGGCACGCTGCCCGGCCCGTTACTTCGCATGGAAGACGGCTGGCAGCGCATTCGCATCACACTCCACGCGCCCGGCGCAAAGGAATTTTGGGTCGCTCCGATTGAAACGGTTTCCGAGTCTGAGGAAGGCTTCGAACGCGTGTACCAAGGCTCCCAGATCCTCGCCATTTGGCATCCGCCGCTTGTGGCCGAGGAGCCGTGGTTCGCCCGCCTCGTCTGGCGAATCGAATCTTTTTAGGGAAGAGTCCCGGAAGGGCGACGAATGATTCTAGGCTGGTGTGACTCTCCCGGTGCCAGGCCTTGAGATCCCGGTTGGGAGGGCTTGCCCGGCCCGGCCGGCGAAGATCGGCGAACAGCGATCTTCGCCAGCGCTAGCTCTGGTTCACTCAGCGATTAGCAAGTTCTGCGAGAAGGGCCACTCCTCATCCACCCACTGTCCCTCGCACCGAAATCCGGTTCGCTTCCCCATCTCGGCCGCTTCTCCAACCCGGTATTTGTGCGAGCTCTCTGTCCAAATCGATTCATCTTCATCCAGCGATACGCGAAGTCCCGCCGCTGGTATCTCCACGCGTTGCCGGCAAGTCGAGCGTAAATGCATCTCCATGCGCCGCTCAATGGCGTTCCAACGCGCTTCATGACGGTAGCACGCCAGATCGAAATCCCCGCGCAGCTCCCGGTTGATCCTCGCCAGCAAGTTCATGTTAAACGCCGCCGTCACTCCGGCCGGATCGTCATACGCCAGCATTTGAACTTCGGCGCTCTTTTCCAGGTCGGTGCCCAATAGCAACGCATCGCCCTCTCGCAGTATGTTGCGCACGCTCAGCAGGAACTCCTCGCCTGCGTCGCGATCGAAATTCCCAATCGTGCTCCCAAGAAACAACACCAACAAATGATCGCCGTCGGCGCGTCCATCCGCCACCGCCCGCAAACCTTCCAGATACGGCTGTTCGTGTCCGACAATGCTCACTAAATCGATCTGCCCCAGTTCCTTCTCGCACGCAGCCAATGCCGAAGGCGAAATCTCGATAGGGAAGTAAAAGGTTTTCTGCCGCCGCGAAAGCGCTTCCAGAATCCACCGTGTCTTTTTTCCGCTCCCGCTGCCCAGTTCCGCGACGTGAACAGGCGAAGGCAGCCGCCTAACGATCTCGCGTGCATGCTTCTCCAGCAGCCGCGCGTCCGCGCGCGTCAGCCCGTATTCCGGCAGGACGCATATCGTCTCAAACAGCGCCGAGCCTACCTCGTCATACAGATACTTCGACGGCAACTCTCGCTGTCCGCTCTTCGTCAGGCCTTCGCGCACGTCAGCCGCGAACTCGGACACATGTCTTAACGGAAGGGATTGCGTCAGCATGTCATCTCCCAAGGCCCGGGGCTTGTCTTGCCAGTGGCTAGTCTTCCACGCAACGGAATGTTGCGTAGACGTACGGATAGTGCGGCTGGAACCAGTTCCGGAAGGATCGCCGTAACATGCACGCAGCCGTTCTCGGCGACCCTCCCTTCATCACGTAGTGTTTGCCATCGAAGAAATTCGCGGAATAGCCGGGGTAATAGGGCATCGCCACAAATCCACGGAAAGGCGCAAACGGCGTGCGGGTCCATTCCCATCCGTTGCCTACCAAATCTTGAATTCCGAATGCGCTCGCTCCATCCGGATGCGAGCCCGCTGGCGCAGGATCCCACTGCTTGAAATTGAAGTTGCCGTGCCGCGCACCGGGCGCGTCCTCGCCCCAGGGATAGGACCTCTCGTCCCGGCCCTCGTGCGTTCCATAAGCGGCCCGGTGAAATTGCGCCTCGCTCGGCAATGCTCGCCCGAGCCACTTCGCATACGCCGTTGCTTCCGCGTGGCTCACGTAAACCGGCCAATCCAGCGGCAGCCGAATCTCCCCGAACATCGCGCGGTACATCCACAAATTCCCGTCGCGTTTCCAAAACGCCGGGTGCTGCACGCTTTCTTTTTCCTTCCACTCCCAAGCCTCTTTACCCCACAGCAAAGGGTTTTCATACCCGCCCGCTTGGATAAATCGCAAAAAATCCTGATTTGTGACGTTTCCGCTCTCCATCTTAAATTCTGCCACGTCCACTTCATGCGCGCCCAGTTCGTTGTCCCAGCCGAATTCATCGCCGCTGACGTATTTCAGCCCGAGCGTAACCTGCCCCGCCGGAACATCTACCAGACGTGACTTCATCCTCGGGTTCCCGAAGCTCGGCCCAATCGGTCCACGTATTTTTCTTTCGGTTGGCAGCCGGTGCAGCATGTACGACAGCGTTTCCGCATGCATTAACCTGTGCTCGATAGCCACTTCCAACATGGGAATCAGGTGAGGATGCCCCTCTTCCGGATGTGCCAACGCATACCCAATTGCGCGGTCAAGTTCATCTCGCAGCCGCTGGTTATAGCTTTCGACCTCGCCGCGCGCGGGCCAATCGTTTGGCCCGTCGCTCGGTAGTCCACCGCCCACCGGGTCAATTCCGAACGCAAAAAGGTCATCGAACATGCGCTGCACTGTTCGCAAACCGAACGCACGCTGCGCAAGCAAGTTCCAATCAAAGGCTTCGACATGTCCGAGATAAAAAATGATCCGATGTCGCTCAGGAATGGGCCTGTCGTAAATGGCTTCGGCGCGCACAATCCTAAACAAGTCGTCGGTCTGCGAGCGCGCCTCTATCAGGCGGGTGTGAAGGTCGTGCCGTATGCGGACAGCAGTGGCGGTGGCTCCCATGGCATCTCCCCCTTACTTGGATGCGGCTTCTGCGAGAAGGATGCGCCGAAATCCGGCACCGCGGAGGCTGAGTGGAGTACGATATTCCTCCTCTGGGGTGAGGCTGTCAATCGAAATGAATGAGAGACTCGCAGGGCCTTCCGACGCCGCCATTGAATTTCGGGGCGTCAGCTACCACATTAACGATATTCCTGGCCGTGCCATCGTCTCTAATGTTTCTCTAACCATTTCTCGCGGCGAAACCCTGGTCCTCCTTGGCCGCAGCGGCAGCGGCAAAACCACCCTCCTCAAACTCATCAATCGCATGCTCGTCCCTTCAGAAGGACAGGTCCTTGTCGAAGGCCGCTCCACGACCGAAGTCGATCCCATTCGTCTCCGTCGTGGCATCGGCTACGTCATCCAAGAAGCCGGTCTCTTTCCGCATTTCACCATCGCAGAGAACGTTGCCCTCGTTCCCACTCTCGAAAAATGGCCCTCCGCCCGAATCGCCTCCCGCGTCGAAGAACTACTCCATCTAGTAGGCCTCGAACCTGCCGAATTTTCATCTCGGCGTCCCCGCGAACTCTCTGGTGGCCAGCGCCAGCGCGTCGGTGTCGCTCGCGCTCTGGCCGCAGACCCGCCTATCCTTCTGATGGACGAACCATTCGGCGCCCTCGATCCCGTCACTCGCGCTGAACTTCAGCGCGAATTCAGCGCCCTCGCTCGCCGTCTCAACAAGACCATCGTTTTCGTCACGCACGAAATTCGCGAAGCTCTCCAGTTCGCCTCGCGCATCGCCCTTCTCCATGGCGGCCGCCTTGTCGCCCTCGCCCCTCCTCAGGACTTTCTCCGCCTCGATCATTCCGAAGTCCACGCCTTCACCGCCTCCCTCGCCATTCCCAGCGGAGTCTCCGAATGACTCCCTGGAATTTCTTTCTCACTCACCGCTCCGAAATCCTCAGCGCCACGCTAGACCATCTCACCCTCGTCCTCATCGCCATGGCTTTTGCCATCACCATCGCCGTCCCTCTCGGCATGCTCATCGTCGAGCATCGGCATCTCCGCGCCTTCGCGCTTGGAATCGCCAGCGTTTTTCAAACCATTCCGAGCCTCGCGCTCTTCGGCTTCTTAATCCCCATCCCCTTCGTCGGCGGCATCGGCCGCCGCACCGCCATAGTCGCCCTCGTCCTCTACGCTCTTCTCCCCATCCTCCGTAACACCTACGTCGGCCTCACCAGTATCGACCCCGCCATCCTCGACGCTGCCAAAGCCATGGGCATGACCGCAACGCAAATCCTTCTCCGCGTCCGCCTCCCCCTCGCGCTCAGTATCATCCTAGCCGGCATACGAACCGCCACCGTCATCACGATCGGCGTCGCCACCATCGCCGCCGCCATCGGCGCCGGCGGCCTCGGCACCTTCATTTTCCGCGGCGTAGCCATGGTCAGCGACGCCGTTATCCTGGCGGGCGCCATCCCCGCCGCTCTTCTGGCCCTCCTCGCCGACCTGCTCCTCGGCCTGGTCGAACGCCGCATAAAAGTCATCTGACCCTTCCTCTTCTCTGTGTTCTCTGCGCCCTCTGTGTTAAATTGCACATTCCAATGGAACTCTCCACATAACATGCGCCGCCACGCAATCTGCCTCGTTACCCTCCTCTGCTTCTCCTCCGCCTGCCGCAATCCCACGCAACCCCACCTAACCATCGGCTCCAAATTTTTCACCGAGCAAGTCGTCCTCGCCGAACTCCTTGCCCAGCACATCGAGTCTCGCACCCAAATCCACGTGGACCGCAAAACCAATCTCGGCGGCACCCTCCTCGTCCACAAAGCCCTCCTCGCCGGCGATCTCGATCTCTACGTCGAGTACACCGGCACCGCCCTAACCGCCGTCCTCAACGAGTCTCCCGATAACGAGGACGCGGCCGAAATCTACGCTCGCGTAAGCCGCCAGTACTCCCAGCGCTTCAATCTCCAACTCACCGAGCCCCTCGGCTTTGAAAACACCTTCGCCATGGTCATTCGCGGCGACGACGCGCAATCTCTCCATCTCCGCACCATGTCCGACCTCGCCCCCATCGCTCCCAAATGGCGCGCCGGCGTCGGCTACGAATTCCTCGAACGTCCCGACGGCTTCCCCGGCTGGAGCGCACGTTACAATCTCCGCTTCGCCGCTCCTCCCAACGTGATGGACCTCGGCCTCCTCTATCGCGCCCTCGTCGATCATCAAGTCGATATCGTCGCCGGCAATTCCACCGACGGCCTCATCGACTCACTCCATCTCGTCGCTCTCGAAGACGACCTCCACTATTTCCCGCCCTACGATGCCGTCCCCATTGTCCGGCGCTCCGCCCTCGAAAAATTTCCTCAACTCCGCGCCGCCCTCGCTGATCTTCACAACAAACTCACGGCCGCCGACATGCGCCATCTCAACGCCCAAGTCGACGCCGATCAGCTCGACGTCGCCACCGTCGTCCGCGCCTTCCGCGCCGCAAAAAATTTGTAGACCGTAACCTTTTGCCCGCCACACAGCGTCTAATCATCAGCAAGGCAGTTTCTCGGCCCGCGTCACCAAGCTAAGGTTTTAGAAAAGCAACTTTGCTAATGTATTTGGGTTTTATCAGTTGTAAGCTTCACAGGTTCGGCCAGCATCTAGCAGCAAAACTCCCGGCTCAAGCACCACGGATGTACAAATCTTCTCGGAGGCTCGCATGAAGTCACTTCTAGGCGTACTTGCACTCTCGCTCATCTGTTCGGCTCCTGCACTCGCGCAGGAAAAACACGAAGCGCCGCCGCCTCACCCGCCGGCCCACGGTCCCGCACCGGCTAGGGCTAACGCTCATCCCGTCGAAAATCGAAACTATGTCGACAAAGCCGGCCATCCCAACGCCCCTCACGTCCACTCCAACGGCAAATGGATCGGCCATGACACCGGCAAGAACGATCCCCACTATCACGTCGATCATCCCTGGGCCCATGGCCACTTCTCGGGCGGCTTCGGCCCTAGCCACGTCTGGCGCATCGAAGGCGGCAACCGCGAACGCTTCTGGTTCGGCGGCTTCGCCTTCAGCATCTTCCCCGCCGATTACGGCTTCTGCGACGATTGGAACTGGGGCACCGATCAGGTCGTAGTCTACGAGGACCCCGACCACGACGGCCTCTACCTGGCCTACAACGTCCGCCTAGGAACCTACTGCCACGTCGAATACCTCGGCGGCGTATAGTCCGCCCTAGCGCCAGCCGCTTGCCGGCCGCCGCTCGCAACTTCAACTCCGACTGGGGCACGCCACCACGTGCCCCTCTTTTTTTGGCCAACGCGCCCAACTCATTTGTTGGCCGGAAAACTTGTCGGCAGGTTTACCATGAGCTTCGAGGGGCCGTGCCCGTCTTCGGTGGAACCTGCGAATTTCAACTGTCGACTCTCGACTCCTTTTGACTCTGCCGCCCCGCCAACATACAATCCCGCGGGCTCGCAGGAATCGACGCGACCCAACTTCCCAGCTGGGGGCAACCGAATGAAAAATTATTTCTATCTTTTTGCAGCAGGAATTATCTTGTTATTCGCGCAAGCTACGCGCCTCGCAGCGCAAGCGCCGGAAGGCGCCGCACACACCCCGGAGGCCAAAGCTCCGGACAAGTGCGACGCGGCCGCAACAAAAGAAGAATCTTCCGTCACCGATCACACCATCAAGCTCGGCAGCCAAACCATCCCCTACAAAGCCACCGCCAGCACCACCCTCCTCAAAAACGACAAAGGCGACGCCACCGGTCTCCTCTACTCCGTCGCGTACACGCGCAGCGACGTCAAAGATCTCACCACGCGCCCCGTGGCCTTCCTCTACAACGGCGGCCCCGGCTCCGCCACCATGTGGTTGCACATGGGTGCCTTCGGCCCCCGCCGCGCCTGGACTGTCGACGGCAGCTTCACCGCGCCCGCTCCCTACAAACTCGTCGACAACGGCGAAAGCCTCCTCGACAAAACCGATCTCGTCTTCATCGACGCCATGGGCACTGGCTACAGCCATGCCGTCTGCAAAGCCACGGAAAAGGATTTTTACGGCGTCGACGAAGACGTCGAAGCCTTCGCCCAGTTCATCGTTACCTATCTCAGCCGCAACGATCGCTGGAACTCTCCCAAGTTTCTAATTGGCGAAAGTTACGGTACCTTCCGCTCCGCTGCTCTCGGCAACTATTTGCAGCAGCACGACACGGTCCATCTCAACGGCATCGTTCTGATCTCTTCCGTACTCGATCTCTCCACCATCACCTTCCCCACCGGCGATGACCGCTCTTACGTTTACTATCTCCCGAGCTACGCCGCAGTCGCCTGGTATCACAAAGTCCTGAAAGACCGCCCGGCCGATTTGGCCGGCTTGGTCGAAGAAGCCCGCAAGTACGCGCAAGGCGACTATGCTGCCGCGCTTTTCAAGGGCGCCGAACTCTCCGCGGCTGAAAAGGCCGCAGTCGCGAAAAAACTCTCGTATTTCACCGGCCTTAGCGAGGACTATCTCAGCAAAGCCGATCTCCGCGTAAATCTCTCGCAATTCATGGCCGAACTCCAGCGCAGCCGCGGCCTCACCACCGGCCGAATTGACGCTCGCTTCAGCGGTTACACGTTCGACCTCCTCGAGGAAAACGCCCAGGGCGATCCCGAAGGCCCGGCCGTTGGCGGGGCATATACGGCGCTCGTCAATACCTACAATCACGAAGAACTGAAGTTCGGCAAAGACAAGATCTACCACAACACCAGCGGCGGAGGCGGCGGCTGGAATTTTACGCGCCAACAGCGTGGCGGCCGCGGCTTCTTCCCCAGTGGTCCGAACGTCGAAGGCGATCTCGCGCAAGCCATGGTCACCAATCCAAAATTGCTCGTTCAGGTGGAAAACGGCTACTACGATATGGCCACGCCGTTCTTCGCCACCGAATTCACCATGGAACACCTCGGCCTGCCGGCCGACCTCCAGAAAAACGTCAAACTCGACTACTACAACGCCGGCCACATGATGTACCTCCACGACGAGGATCGCGTGAGCCTGCACGACCACATCGCCAGCTTCATCGACCGCGCGACAAAGCCGTAGGGACGGAATTCAGTCCGCCCTCTTCTGTTTGAAAGGAATGAGAGAAGATAACGAAACGAGGTGACGCCGACCGGAAAACCGAGAGACCGCAGCGTTTTCCGTTCAGCGCAAAACCAAAAAGCGGAACTCAGTAAGAAGAACTCTGTAAGGAGAAATCAGGCCAGCTACCGCCGCTTTTGAGCGGCGGCGCTAACGAGAGCCTGATTCTTCTGCTCGGTATAGGCGGCGAATTCTTCGTACGGGCCCTTGAAGTCTTCGATCTTGCCGTCGTGGAAATGCCAGATGCGCGTCGCGACCTCGTCGATCACATCGTGATCGTGAGTCACAAGCAGCACGGTTCCGTCGTAGCGCTGCAAAGCGATGTTCAGCGCGTTGATGGATTCCAGGTCAAGATGGTTCGTCGGTTCATCGAGCACCAGAAAATTCGGCTTCTGCAGCATCAATCGGCAAAAAATCAGCCGCGCCGATTCGCCTCCGGAAAGCGCCCGAGTTGGTTTCAGCGCGTCTTCGCCGCTGAAAAGCATCTGGCCCATGAGGCCGCGCAATTCCTGCTGATTGGCGCTCGGATCAAACTGCCAGAGCCAGTCGATGGCCGTCATGCCCTTGGTGATGGATTCGCCGTGGTCCTGCGCGAAGTAGCCGACGGCGACTTCATGGCCCCACTTGGTTTCGCCGCCATCGATTTTGAACTGGCGGTCTTCGTCCTCGACGAAGCCGGGCGCGTTGAGCACGAGCGATTTGAGCAGAGTCGTTTTTCCGGTTCCGTTGCGGCCCATCAGCGCAATTTTTTCTCCGCGGATCACCGACGCCGAAAAACGCGGAATCACTTTGAGGTCGTCGTAGGATTTTTCGACGCTGCGAATTTCCAGCGGATGTTTGCCGGAGTTTCGCTTCATGTCGAACTTGATGTACGGCCGTTGGATGTTCGACCGTGCCAGTTCGGTGGTTTGCAGCCGCTCGACTTCTTTTTTGCGCGAAGTGGCTTGCGCGGAACGCGTGCCGGCGGAAAAGCGGGCGATGAAATCGTTGAGTTGCGCGATTTTCTTTTCGCGATTCGCGTTTTCCGACTCGATGCGTGCGCGCACCTGAGTTTTTGCCACCACCATGTCGTCGTAGCCGCCGACGTACATGATGATGGTTTCGTAATCGATGTCCGCGGTATGCGTGCAGACGCTGTTGAGGAAATGGCGGTCGTGCGAAATGACGATCAGCACGCCTTCGTATTCGGTCAAATATCGTTGCAGCCAGTGCACGGAATCGAGGTCGAGGTTGTTAGTGGGCTCGTCGAGCAGCAGGGCAGTGGGACTTCCGAATAGTGCTTGCGCAAGAAGTACGCGCACTTTTTGCCCACCTTGCAGTTCGCCCATCTTGCGCTCGTGGAGCGAGCTTTCGATGCCGAGCCCGTCGAGCAGCGTGCCGGCGTCGGCTTCGGCGGTATAGCCGCCTTCTTCACCGACGACGCCTTCGAGTTCGCCGAGGCGCATGCCGTCCGCGTCGGTCAATTCCTCGTGGGGTTTGGCGTAGAGCGCGTCGCGCTCTTCGAGCGCTTTCCAGAGCGAGGCGTTGCCCATGATGACGGTGTCGATCACGCGAAATTGATCGAACGCAAACTGGTCCTGCCGCAGGACGCCCATTTTTTTCGGGCGCGAAATGGAGCCTTTGGTCGGCTCGATTTCGCCGGTCAGGATTTTCATGAATGTGGATTTGCCGGCGCCATTCGGGCCGGTAACGGCGTAGCGGCGCCCGGCCATGAAGGTGCAGGTCACGTCCTCGAACAGGACCCGGGGTCCGAAGCGCATGGAGATGTTATTGACAGTGAGCATAACCCTCCTATTGTAGCGTGAAACTGTTGCGCGCGCTTGTCACAGTTTGTGACAGCCAGTAGATTATTTGCGGATGAAAGAGATGATGAATGCGGCGTGAAAAAGTGATGCAACGAGGATGAGGAACACGCTCCAGAAGGTGGCGACGTCGCTGGCGCTCATTGTGATTGTCGCGATGGGCGTGCGCGTGGGGTTTGCCTGGTATAAGGCTCGGGAAATTCCTTCCGGAGTCTTAGGGACCGTTCCGTTTCAGCAAGAGACGGGGAATATTGCTTATGCCTTGGCGCAGGGTAAGGGGTTCAGCAATGTCTTTCGCACCGAGACGGGGCCAACTGCTTGGCTGGCTCCGGTTTATCCGCTCATTGTGGCGGCGACGTTCAAGTTATTCGGAATTTTCACGGCGCGGGCGTTTTTTGCTTGCGTTGCGCTCAACATAGTTTTTTCTTCGGCGGCTTGCTTGCCGATTTTCTTTGTTGGTAAACGGATTGGCGGATTGGGAGTCGCGGCGGGGGCGGCTTGGCTTTGGGCGGTTTTTCCGAGTGGCGTAATGATGCCGTTTGCATGGATTTGGGATACGTCGCTGTCGGCGTTGCTGGCGGCTTTGATTTTGTGGGCGACGCTGGAATTGGTGGAATCGGAGCGGTGGTTGGACTGGGGCGTGTACGGAGTCTTGTGGGGTCTGGCGCTGATGACGAATCCGGCGCTTGGAGTACTGTTGCCATTTTTGTTGGGTTGGGCGGCGCTTCGTGGACGCGGGGAAAGCAGTTTGCGGTGGAAACGGGTCGCACTGGCTGTTGGTGTGTCGATTTTGTTTTGCTTGCCGTGGACGATTCGGAACTACGGGGCTTTTCGTCGGTTCATTCCAGTGCGATCGAATTTGCCGTTTGAATTGTGGCTGGGGAACAACGACATTTTTGATGAGCATGCGCGGGGCGGGCGGAGGTCGATTACTCGGGTGGAAGAGGCGCGGCGATATGCGCAGCTCGGCGAGTCGGCGTACATGACGGAGAAGTGGGAGCTGGCGACTTCGTTTATGAAGTCGCACCCGCGGTTGGAGCTGCAGCTAGTGGGGAGAAAGTTTGTAGCGTTTTGGATGGGGACGGAAGCGCCGGTGAAGAATTTTCGGGAGACGGATTCGTGGTTGATTCGGGGGATTTTTCTTTCCAGTTTTTTGACCGCGGTGGGGGCGTTGTTCGGCGTTGTGGTGTTGTGGGCAGAAAAGAAAAAGATAACGCAGAGACGCGGATTACAGAGAGGCGCAGGGACGGGTGAGAGGATTGATAGTGCGGAGGAAATGGCGAGGACAGCTGTCTTCGCTTTGGCCGTGTTTCCGGTAGTTTTTCCGTGTTTGTATTATTTGACGCATGCGGATTTGCGGTATCGGCACCCGATCGATCCCATTGTTTTGTCGCTTACCGTCGCGGCTCTGGCCGGCGCGTGGAGAGTGGCAACTCGTACGAAACGCGAGGGCGTCGAGGAGTCGAGAAAAAGATAGCGAAACGCAGAGACCCTGAATTCGCAGAGAGAAAAACGGAAGTAAAAGGTATGAGTCTTGCGAATTAGACTGCTGAAGGTTCGGGGATTTCGATGAAGCAGGTTCCCTCCAGTCACTGTCGGGGCTTGGCCACGGTTGCTCGTGTTCCAGACGCTTTGATACAGTGGCCAGTCGCTTGGAAATGTTCAGTTGAAGAGAGAAATGGAGAGTCGCATGGAGATCTCGAAAAGATTGCTGGATATTTTGGCTTGTCCGATTTGCAAGACGCCCGTGACGCTTACGCCGGACAGCCTGGGGTTGAAGTGCGAGACTTGCCGGCGGGTTTATCCGGTGCGGGACGATATTCCGGTGATGTTGCCGGAAGAAGCGAAGATCGAAGAAGCGAAGTAATGAAATAACGAGATAAGGAAGCCGGAAAAGACTACGAATGCCTACCAATATTTCTGAATACCTGCCTCGTTTGAAAAAATTGATTCCGAAATTGCGCGGGAAGCGTATCGGCGTGCTGGGCGATTTGATGCTAGATCGCTATTTGTGGGGGACAGCAACGCGGCTATCGCCGGAGGCGGCGGTGCCAGTGGTGGATTTTGTTTCGCAGAGCGAGTGTTTGGGCGGGGCGGGGAATGTGGCGGCAAATTTGGAGGCGCTGGGGGCACGCGTCGAGATGTTTGGGTCGATTGGGTCGGATGAGGCGGGGCGGGCTTTGCAGAAATGTTTGCGTGCGGAAAATATTGTCGAAAAGGGAGTGATTCCTGATGCTAGGCGAGTGACTACCGTCAAGACGCGGATTATTGCGCGGCATCAGCAGGTTGTGCGCGTCGATCGGGAACGGCGAGAGCCTTTGCGCGCGGAGACGGAAAAGAAGCTCCTTGGTGTTTTGTTCAACGCGCTGAAGAGTCTGGATGCGCTGGTGCTTTCGGATTACGACAAGGGGTTGATCACGGACGATTTTGCCGACCGCGTTTTGAGCGCCGCGCACCAGTTGAAGGTGCCGGTTTTTGTGAAGCCGAAGACTTCGCGATTGTATGCCTATCGCGGGGCTCGGGCGATTGTTTGCAATGCGAAGGAGGCGGGGTTCTTTGTTACACGGTCGCTAGGGGATGAAAAATCGGTGGAAGAGGCGGGGCGCGCGTTGCTGGCGCACTTTGGGTGCAGCGCGGTGGTGATTACGCGGGGCGAAAAGGGGATGAGCGTGATTGAAGAGTCCTCGCCGAGGCATTTGCAGATTCCGGCGACTAGTTTTGAAGTGACTTACGCGCGGGTGGGGCAGAGTGGGGTGGAGCGCGGGGCCACGGGGCGGCAGGTGTTTGATGTGACGGGGGCGGGGGATACGGTTTTGAGTGTGCTTTCGCTGGCGGTGGCGGCGGGGGCGTCGTTGGCGGACGCGGCGCTGTTGGCGAATACGGCGGCGGGTGTGGTGGTGGGGAAGTTGGGGACGGCAAGTGTAAGCCCGGCGGAGTTGGAGCACGCCCTGGAAGATATTCGGCGGTGAGAGGGGCACGATCGATCATGCCCCTACAAGACGCGGGAAGAAAAGAAAACGCGGATCGAGACTACGGCGGTGCCATGCTCAACGATTTACTCTTGGTGTCGATCCAAATGTTGACAACCTTCGTCTTCTGACTTTTTTCGGCGTCGTTGGGATCCGGTAGGGGCGAGAATGGGCTGATTCTCACGCGGACCTCCACTGTGCTACTGCCGGGCCCCGGCGGGTACCTTTTTTTGACGATTTGATAGCTCTTTACAGGGCCATAGTAGCCCGTGGGGCCCCAATCGTCGACGAAGTCCCGAAGCTTGTAGCTGGGGCTGGGTTGCCAGAGTTGATAGGCGCGATTCATGTCGCCAGCTACGACGGCGTCGAAGAAATGCTCTGCAGCTTTTTGCTCCGGGTAAAAGCGGAGCGTGTACCAAACAAAATAGGCGCCCACAAGTACGGCCACCGAAATGACGAACGCCATGACTCTTGAGTATTTGTGGACCTCGGCAGGTGGTTCGAGAAGTGACATTCAGTAGTCTCCTGCCCTGCGAGCGTGGTTACTGGACGGTCTCGCTGCCGCAGTGTCATCCCATTGCACTCAGCAACTGTCAGAATCTTAGCAGAGTCGCCGTGAGCTAGTAAAAGGCTGTGGGAAAGGTGTCGCCGCAAAATGAAAATGTCAGGTTTGTGCAATGTAGAAATGTCCGCTTTCATGGGAGGCCGAGGGGCCCACGGAATCGGAGCGAATCACTTTGAGCCAGCGGCGGATGCTGCTGTACCTGCGCGAACGCGGAGATAGATTTGCAATTCAGCGTCGTAATTATACGCCGAGCCAAAGAAAGCATTAACTAGGACGTCTGCGATTAGCCTTCAAGGGCGCCGGCGGAGCCTGCCGGTAGTTCGATGGCGTATTTGGTGCGGGCTTTTTCGGCGTGTTGTTCCAGGGCTAGTTCGATGAGCTTGTCGATGAGCTGGGTGAAGGGGATGCCGCTGGCTTCCCAGAGTTTGGGGTACATGCTGATGGAAGTGAAGCCGGGGATGGTATTCACTTCGTTGAGATAGATTTTGCTGCCCTCTTTTCCGAGGAAAAAATCGACGCGGGCCATGCCGCTGAGTTCGAGGGCGCGAAACGCCAGGACGGCGAGGTGTTGGAATTTTTTTACTTGTGCGGGCTTGAGGTCGGCGGGGATGAGAAGTTTTGTGCCTTCTTCGAGATATTTCGCGGCGTAATCGTAGAACTCGCGATGGGGCACGATTTCGCCGGGAATGCTGGCTTGCGGATCGTGATTGCCCAGGACAGAGAGTTCAATTTCGCGGGCGTTGACGGCGCGCTCGACGAGAATTTTCATAGCGAACTCGGAGGCGAGATTCAGCGCGGGAGCAAGTTCCTGGCGCGAGTGGACTTTGGTCATGCCGACGCTCGAGCCGAGCGTGGCGGGTTTTACGAACAGCGGATACGGAAATTCTTTTTCGATTTGATGAATGACGATGTTTTCGTTGCGTTCCCAATCGTGGCGATGGATGCAAAGCCAGGGGACGACGGGAATTTTTGCGGAGTGCAGCAATTTTTTCGCGACGTCTTTGTCCATGGCGACTGCGGAGCCTAAGACGCCTGCGCCAACGAACGGGAGACCCGCGAGGTCGAGTAGCCCTTGGATGGTGCCGTCTTCGCCGAAGGTGCCGTGCATGACGGGGAAGACGACGTCGATGCGCTGGCCGCCGCCGCTGCCGTCGAGGCGGACAAGGGCGGCGTCGGTGGGATCGGCGCTCATGGTGACCCGCTGGCCGGTGCGGAGAACTTCAGGGAGCATTTTTTGCGCGCTGGTGCCGATGAGCCAGTGGCCTTCTTTGGTGATGCCGATGGGGACGACCTCGTATTTGTCGGGGTCGATGCCGCGAATGACCGAGGCGGCGGAGGCCAGAGAGACTTCGTGTTCGCCGGAGCGGCCGCCGAAGAGGACGCCGATGCGGAGTCGTTTTTTGTCAGGGCTCATGGGAATGGTTGGTTTTATGGGCTTGGCGCCAGTTCTTAGTTATAGGGGAAAGACGGGGAGTTGTCGCGGGAGAAGTGGCAGGCGCGTGCCGGAGTAACAACGGAGATTAGGCGAAAGTTTCCATCAAAAAATATGGGGCGGGCGACGGAACCTTCTTCAAATTGCTTCGTCTACAGGGGTGCGGGAATGTGGCAGGAGGTTCCGTGTCTTCACAAATGTCTTCTCAAGCTTCATCTCAAAGTGGGAATGGTGGAACGCCATTTTTGGAGAATTTGCGGCGGGATGTGCGGTATGCGGTGCGGACGCTTCTGAGGGATGCGGGATTTGCGGCGTTTGCGATTTTAATTGTGGGGCTGGGCGTTGGAGCTAGTTGCACGGTTTTTAGCGTGGTGAACACGCTGCTTCTTCGGCCGCTGCCGTTTCGCGATCCGGGGCGGCTGGTGTGGATCGCCAATCACCAGGACGAGACGAACGATATGTCCGGAAAAACCTCGCAGACCGACTATTTGTTGGATATGCGCGCGAGGAACCAGTCGTTTGAGGATCTGGCGGCATACTATGCGTTTTATGGACTAGGGGACGCGAAGATGATTGGGGATGGACAGCCGGAGAGGCTGACGAGCGTTCCGGTGACGCAGAATTTTTTCCCGATGCTGGGCGTGGAGCCGCAAATTGGGAGGCAGTTTACGGCGGAAGAGTGTAAACAGAACGGGCCTCGCGTGACGATGCTGAGCGATGGGTTGTGGAGGAGAAAATTTGCGGCGGACCCGAACATTGTGGGACGAGCGCTGTCGTTTGATGGCGGGCCGGTGACAGTGGTGGGTGTGCTGCCGGCGACGTTTGATTTTTCTACGATTTTTACGCCGGGGAGCCGCGTGGATATGTTTGAGCCGCTCCCGCTGTCGCCGGAAATAAACAGGCAGGGGAATACGGTGGCTATTATTGGGCGGCTCAAGCCGGGCGTGAGCGTGGAAAGTGCGCGGGCGGAAACGGCGGTGCTGGGGAAGTTGTTGATGGCGGCGCACAAAGAGAGAAATGATTTTGAGCCGAAGGTTTCCGGGTTGGCGCAGCACGTGAGCGGGCAGTTGAGGCCGACGCTGCTGGTGCTGGCGTGCGCAGTGGGCGTGGTGATGTTGATTGTGTGCGCGAATCTTTCGAATTTGTTGCTGGCGCGCGGAGCAGGGAGGCAAAAGGAAATTGCGATTCGCGCGGCGATGGGAGCGGGGCGCGGGCGGTTGATCGGGCAGATGCTGACGGAGAGCGTGGTGCTCTCGTGCTGCGGAGCGGCGGTGGGTTTGTTGCTGGCCTTTATCGGGACGCGCGCGCTGGCGCATTTGACGTCGGTGAGCATTCCGCTGCTGAGCGATGTGCGGATCGATGCACGGGTGTTGGGATTTACGTTGGTGGCGGCGCTGCTGACGGGATTGCTTTTTGGGTTGGTGCCGGCGCTGCAAGCGCAGGATTTGAAATTGCACGACACGCTGAAGGATTCGAACCGCGGGTCGAGCCAAGGGCGCGGGCACGCATGGATTCGCGGGGCGCTGGTGGTGTCGGAAATTGGGCTGGCGTGCGTGCTTCTGGTGGGTGCGGGACTTTTGATACGGAGTTTTTTGCGCGTGCTGGATGTGAATATGGGGTTTCGACCGGAACGAGCGGCAGCGCTGCGGATCGATCCGAACTCTTCGTACAAAACGCAGGAGCAGAAGAATAGTTACTTCACGGAAGCGCTGCATCGGGTGATGGATATACCCGGAATTGAAGGCGCAGGGCTTTCGGATTCGCTGCCGCTGGGACATAACCGGAGTTGGGGTGTCGCTGCGAAGGGGGTGGTGTATACGCCGCAAGACTATCCGGGCGGGTTTCCGCGCATTATCAGCGACGGGTATTTTCGCGCGATGGGGATTCCCTTGCAGAAGGGGCGCGATTTTACGGAGCGGGACACGAAGGGCGCGTTGAACGTGATCATTATCAACGAGACGCTGGCAAAGAATTTGTGGCCTGGACAGGATCCTATAGGAAAAATTGTGCGCGCGGATGATCCGGAACGCACGGTAGTGGGTGTCGTCGGCGATGTGCATCACATGGCGCTGGAAGAGGCGTCAGGCAACGAGTTTTACATTCCGATGAGGCAGACGCAGGATTACGGGACTGTGGATTTGGTGGTGCGGACCTCGATGCCAACGGCGGAGCTGGCGTCGAGGCTTCGAGAGGCGCTGCGGCCGATCGAACCGGATTTGCCGACGGCGAATATGCGTACGCTGCAAACGATGGTGGATCGCGCGGTGTCGCCGCGGCGGTTTGTGGTATGGCTGCTCGGCGGATTTGCGGGATTTGCGCTGGTGCTGGCTTCGCTGGGGATTTATGCGGTGATTTCGTATTCGGTGAGCCAGCGTACGCAGGAGATTGGAATTCGGATGGCGCTGGGGGCGTCGGCGGAGATGCTGCAGAGGAGCATTTTGCTGCAGACGCTGGGGTTGGCGGGGATAGGGATGGTAGTGGGTGTGGTGGCGTCGTGGGCGCTGGCGCGGACGTTGAGCGGGCTTTTGTTTGGAGTGACGTCGAGCGATCCGGCGACGTTTGCGGGCATGCTGGTGATCTTGACGGGAGTGACGGCGTTGGCTGGATACTTGCCGGCGCGGCGAGCTTCGCGAATCGATCCGATGGAGGCGCTGCGGATTAGTTGAGAATTACGTTGCGCGCGCGGAGCTGGATTTATTTTGAGGGAGCACGGCCAGGTTTCTGACTACATGCCTTCGTAGTTGGGGCCACCGCCGCCTTCGGGGACGACCCAATCGATAATTTGGTAGGGGTCGGCTATGTCGCAGGTTTTGCAGTGGACGCAGTTGGCGGCGTTGATTTTCAGTTTGAGGGCGCCGGTTGGCTCCTTCGCCATTTCGTAGACAGCCGCAGGACAAAAATACTGACAGGGGTTGCCGTATTCCTCCACACATTTTGTGGAGCAGACATTGGTGTCGGCGACGTGGAGATGGCAGGGCTGGTCTTCTTCGTGACGCGTGCCGGAGTGGTAGACGTCGGTGAGCCGATCGAAGGTGAGCTTGCCGTCGCCTTTGAAGCGCTCGGGGGCGGGGCGGCCGTTAATTTTTTGGTAGTGTTTGTAGCCAGCCTCGGCGTGCATGGGGTCGATGAGGCCGCGGCCGCCGGTGATTTGTTGAAAGGCGGTGTGCATGAATCCACCGAGCATGCCGTGCTGGAAGGATTGGTGGAAATTGCGGACTTGCCAGAGTTCCTTCTTGATGTAGCTTTGCTCGATTTTTTGGGGAAAGGCGGACAGGGTTTTGGCGGTGGCGTCGCCTGTTTTGAGGGACTCGAAAATTGTTTCCGCGGCCAGCATGCCGCTCTTCATGGCCATATGAATGCCTTTGAGGCGCTGCGAGTCGAGAAAGCTGCCGGAGTCGCCGATGATGAGAGCGCCGTCGACGTAGGTGCGGGGCATGGCGTACCAGCCGCCGTAGGGGAGGGATTTTGCGCCGTAGCGGACGAGTTTGCCGCCTTCGAGAATTCTTTTGAGGAACGGGTGCGTCTTCCAGGTTTGAAAGGCAGCGTGGGGATCGAATTGGGGATTGGCGTATTCGAGCGCGAGGACGAGGCCGATGGAGAGGCGGTTGTTGGAGAGGCCATAAATCCAGCCGCCGCCATACATGCTGGTGGGGACGGGCCAGCCTAGCGTATGGGCGACGTAGCCGGGTGGAATGCGGTCCGGTTGGACGTCCCAGAGTTCCTTGATGCCGATGCCGTAGGATTGCGGATTGATGTTGTCGAGTTTTTTCGTGGCGACCAGATCTTTGGTGAGCGAGCCGCGCGGGCCTTCGGCGAGGACGGTGACTTTGGCGCGGAGCTCGTAGCCGGGAGTGAAGTTGTCTTTGGGCTTGCCGTTTTTGTCGAGGCCTTTGTCTTCAGTGATGACGCCGGCTATGCCTTCGCCTTCGTAGATGAGTTGCGCGCCGCCAAATTCTTTGAAGACGTTGACACCAGCGGCTTCGACCAGGCCACCTAGCCATTTCGTGATTTTGTTGAGAGAGACGACGTAGTTGCCTTTGTTCTGGAACGGGGGTGGAGTGATGGGAAAACGGAAGGAGGAGTTTTTGGTGAACAGGAGCGCGGCGGAATCAGTGACGGGAGTGTCGAGGGGGGCGGATTTTTCGAAGTCGGGGACTAGTTCAGCGAGGGCTTTGGGATTCATTATGGCGCCGGAGAGTTGGTGGGCGCCAATTTCGCGGCCTTTTTCTAGGACATAAATATTTTCTGCAGAGAGTTGAGGCTTGGCGCCGTAGTCGTTGTGTTTTTTGATGAGATTGGCGAGATGCAGGGCGCAGGAGAGGCCGGCGGGGCCTGCGCCGACAATCAGGACGTCGGCTTCGAGCTGTTCGCGTTGGACAGTCATGGCGTGTGTAATCTTAGCAAAGCTCTCTTGTTTTCAGCGGAGCTTCTGGATTTCGTCCATCGTTATGCCCAATTGCCGGAGGATGTTTTTAGCGGAGGCTCTTGACTTCGCACCGCGAATGCCTGGGAAGGGCTGCCCCCGGGGGTCTTCATGTTTTGTGTGAGTTGTGTAAGTGTTCATTCCAAAGAGCTTATCAATAGGAATCTGCACCAAGATTGTGCAGATTTCGCAAGACCTGCGAACAAGGGACTTAGGCTAGAAGTTGGCCGGAAAAGCAAAAACGCCAACCGAAGAGGCGTTCGAAGACCGGTGGTTTGTATTACGCATAAATTTCGATACATCAAGCTCCTTCTTATCAAGGAAGAAACAAGAGGGCTAGTGGGCGCTACAGCGTTCGACGTAGACTCTCTTTATGACGTTCACTAAGCGACTTCGCGAGGGAATACGTCGCGGAGAAATCACCTGCAGTGTGCGAATCTGGATGCATCCCCGCGTCCGAGCAGGCGCGCGATACCGAATGGAGGAAGGCGAGATTCAGGTCGATTCGATTCAACCGATAGGTTTTCCAGATATTACTCCTGAACTGGCGCGCGAGTCTGGATTCCTTGGCGTTCTGGACCTTCTCAAGGTCGCGAAACATGGTCGAGGCGAGAATATTTATTTAATCCGGTTCCACTACGTGCGACCGGGCGCCAGGCGAATGGGTCAGCGTAGGTCTGATTAGAACGTCGAATGGATTTTGTGTGGTTCTTTCCTGGTTTCCGGAGCCAGCCTGAGCGGCAAGGCGATATCGCGACAAACAGACCAATCTGTTACACCAGTGTCCACAACGGGACAGACACGAATCTCGACCGCGTCTAGCATGTGCTGAGGTGTTCACATGCGACCTCAACTGCAGAAGAAGTTGGCCCGAGCAAACAGAATCGATGGGTCTATCGTTCTATATCGCTCGGCAGCGAGAAGTCAGCTCAAAGCACTGAGGCCGCTCAGCCGTGGCGAGCCGTGGTGGAATATGGTCTTCCGGGTCCCGCTCTTTCTCCGGACATTGCTTCGTCTTGTTTTTGTCTGTCCTCATTGGCATAAAGGTCCTCCGGTAACGCTGCGCGAGTCAATCCCAACTGACCTTTCCGGATGCCGACCTGTCTGTGGGCGAGGAAGCTACATCACTTGTTTGGATTGCGGTCAAAAATTCGCTTACAACCACAGGACCGGCCACCTCGAAGATTTCTGGGGCGTCCATGACGCAGAAGCACTGGCAGGAGTTCGGCGGAGACTTGAGGGATTCTTTTCGCCTCTCCGAGGTCTCGCTGCGAGAGGCTGGAGGTTGAATCTGAGGACTCCGATGAGTCAGCGTGTCAGGTCCGTGCATCGCCTCGGAGTTTTGACGAAGGGCCAATAGAGTAAGTCCCGACGATAGATTGCCAGTGAAATGGGTACCTTGGTCAGAGTTGGAACAAACGCAGATCCGATCAAAAAACATACCGGGGGCAAGATGTTTAAGAAATGTGACGATTCGAGCTTCGCCTTTCTTGCCGTCTTCGGTCAGTGCCTTCTGATTAACGCAGCCCTTACCGGCACTGAAATTTAGAATCCTCTGCGAAAGCTAAGGGCCGCAAACCCCATGTTCCCGGCCCGATTCCTTTTAGTGATCGTGATCCTTACCGAACTCATGGACTTTGTGGTGCTGGCGAAAGTGGCCATCTTCGCCATATTCCCAAACGTCGCCAGTTCGGGCATCGAAGAATGCGTGGTTACCCCCGCTATAAGAGAATTGGACACCGGCGTACTTTCCCTCTGCCAAGGCGGGCTGAGGTTGAAATAATGGTTTCATTACGATTACCGCAAGAAGCAAAGCGATGATTGTGAGGATCGTCTTCGTGTAAAGGTCGATGCGCATGTAGCTCCTCCTAGTTTCCGCATATTGCAGGATTTCTCGAATTCAGCACTTTTTGGCCCATAGCACCAAATCGTTGTAAGAACGGGTAGCGGGCTGACCGTCGGCTCAACCCTCTTTCATTTCCGAATCGCAGCGCGCTCCTGGGGGAACGCACGCCACGGTGGAAGTGCCCCTTCGTGTCTTCATATACCAAACACCTATTACTGAAACTGTTCAATTTTGCACACCTGGCAAGCGCACGGCCTAGCTATCCCACTTCAACTCATCTGGTTGCCGCCGTAATCGGAAACTGACCCAATACCCAGGGGAAGGACACGGAAGCCCTTCCATGGGACGCCCGGGAGTGGTTAGGGGGATTTGGATTTTTCGAGGGCTTCGGTTAGGACGGGCATGATTAGGAAGATGTCGGCGACTACGCCGTAGTCGGCGATTTCAAAGATGGCGTTGGCGTCTTTGTTGATGGCGACGATGGTGCAGGCGCCTTTCATGCCGACAAGGTGCTGGATGGCGACGATGATGCCAAGGGCGAGGTAGAACTTGGGCTACACAACAACAATAGGCAGCTAGCCGTTTTCGACGCGCGCCTTTATATCCGAGTACGACGCATCGATGAGCCTGCTTAGCGCTGCGGCGTTTATGGCCGTTTCCGGTCTGAGCTTCACATGACGCATGAACTTACCGGTGCCTTGCAACAAGCGAGCCGGATCCGGCAGTGCAGCGCCGTGAAAAAAACCAACGTTTACGTGCGAGGTGAATACATTCACATAGCCGAAGGCCGCATCTCCCAAACATACAACCGGACAGCCGTCATGCAAAAGCTCCCGGACTTCGTCCCCGCACTTTCGCATGACCCGAAACCACCGAAGCGCAATGGCTCCTAATTCACCTGCATGCGCTTTCATCCACGCATCGATGGCGGGATCTCGCTCGACCGCGCCGTTGAACCGCAGCAAATCCGTTCTCATCGCCGTGGTTAAGAGGATTTGGATTTTTCGAGGGCTTCGGTTAGGGCGGGCATGATCTCGAAGATGTCGCCGACTACGCCGTAGTCGGCGATTTCGAAGATGGGGGCGTTGGAATCTTTGTTGATGGCGACGATGGTGCGGGCGCCTTTCATGCCGACGACATGCTGGATGGCGCCGCTGATGCCCAGGGCGAGGTAGAGCTTGGGGGCGACGGTTTGGCCGGAGCTGCCGATTTGGCGCTCCATGGGGAGCCAGCCTTCGTCGCAGATGGGGCGGGATGCAGCGATTTCTCCGCCGAGGGCTTTGGCGAGGGCTTCGGCTTCGGGAATATTTTCGGGAGCTTTAATGCCGCGGCCGATGGAAACGATGATGGGGGCTTGCGTGAGGTCGACGGCGGATTTGGCTTCTTTGAAGACGTCGAGGGGCTTGGTGCGGATTTGATCGGGGCTTAGCGTTACTGGGGATGCGCTTATTGGGGCTTTGCCCGTCGGATGCGCGGCTAGGAGATCGGCGCGGAAAGCTCCGGATTGGAAGGAAGCGAACCACGGGGCGGCGCCTTGGAAGGTGACGTCGGCGGCGGTTTTGCCCTGGAACATTTGGCGAACGAAGGTGAGTTTGTCGGATTCGCGGCGGTAGGCGATGCAGTCGCCGATCATGCCTTTGCCTAGGCTGGCGGCCAGTTTGGGGGCGAAGTCGCGGACTTGGTAGGTGTGGGGGAAGAGGACGAGATCGGGTTTCCGGGCGGCGATTACTTGGGCGAGGGCAAGGCAATAGGCATCGGGCGTGTAGGCTTCCAGTAGATCGTGTTCGATGGTGAGAACTTCGGCCACGTTTTTGGTCGCTAGTTCGTCGGCGAAGGTGTTGAGGCCTTTGCCGATGACGGCGGCACTGATGGTGCTGGAGGTGTCCGAGGCGATTTGCTGGGCGGCGACGAGAGTTTCGAAGCTGGCGTTGTTCCACTTGCCTTGGCGGAGTTCGGTGACGACCAGGATTTTCATGTTAGATGACCCGTGCTTCGAACTTGAGTTTTTCGACTAGCTTGGCGGCGACTTCTTTTGCTGTACCGGTTAGAAATTCGGTTTTTTTGGTTTTTGTGGGGACGTAAATTTTTTCGATTTTTTGCGTGGGTTCGTGCTGGATGCCGAGTGATTCGCGCGTAATGGTGGAGATATCTTTTTTCTTGGCTGCCATTATGCCTTTTAGGGTGGCGTAGCGGACTTTGTTGATGCCTGATTGAATCGAAAGAACCGCGGGCAGCGGGCACTCGATGTGCTGGAACCAGCCGGCTTCCAGTTCGCGCTTGAGTTTCACTTTGTCGCCGGCGACTTCGATCTGCATGATGATGGTGGCGTGAGGGAGATCGGAAAGCGCGGCGATGAGGACGCCGGTTTGGCCGAAGCCGTGGTCGTCACTTTGGAGGCCGGTGAGGACGAGGTCGACCTTTTCTTTTTTGATGGCGGCGGCCAACGCTTTTGCGGAGCCGAGGGGATCGAGCTGGGCGAAATTGTCGTCAGCGATGTGGATGCCGCGATCAGCGCCTTTTGCCAAGGCTTCTTTGATGGTCTGTTTTACCCGTTCGGGGCCCATGGAAAGGGCAATGACTTCGCCACCATGTTTTTCCTTGAGGCGGAGGGCTTCCTCGAGAGCGTAGCTGTCGGGCTCATTCATTTCGAAGCCGATGTCGGATTCCTTGATCCAGTTTCCGGCGATCGAGAGCGGGGCGTCTTTCGCGGGAACCTGTTTGATGCAGACGATGATGTTCACGAGGTTTTTCCTTGCAAGTCTTTCGTTGAGCTTTGTGGAATCATTGTACCAACTTACGATTGTTAGTTACTAACGATATTGATCGGCTCGGGCCTGCGTACGCCGGTGGTGGTCTAAAGACCGGCCACTGCGACTTCTTATTGGCCGCTCCAGCGTTTGAAAATCAGGGCGGCGTTTGTGCCGCCGAAGCCGAACGAGTTTGAGAGCGCGTATTCTACCGAGGCTTTGCGGGCAGTATTGGGGACGTAATCGAGGTCGCACTCGGGATCCGGGGTTTCCAGATTTATCGTGGGCGGTAGAATTTGATCGCGTAAGGCGAGGACGCTGATGCCGGCTTCGAGGCCGCCGGCGCCGCCGAGGAGATGGCCGGTCATGGATTTTGTAGAGCTGACAGGGACATTTCTTGCATTGTCGCCAAAGACCCGCTTGAGGGCGCGAGTTTCGATCACGTCGCCAAGCGGCGTGGAAGTTCCGTGGGCATTCACGTAGCCGATATCTTGGGGCGTGAGTTTGGCGTCCTTGATGGCGGCTTTCATGACTCGGTAGGCGCCGTCTCCGTCAGAAGCGGGTTGCGTAATGTGGTAGGCGTCGCCGGACATGCCATAGCCAACGATTTCGGCGAGGATGGGAGCTCCGCGTTTTTGCGCGTGTTCGAGCGATTCGAGGATCAGAATACCGGCGCCTTCGCCGACGACGAAGCCGTCGCGGCCCGAGTCGAACGGGCGACTGGCATGAGCGGGATCGTCATTGCGGGTGGAAAGAGCCTTCATCGAAGCGAAACCGCCTATGCCCATCGGAGTGATGGTAGCTTCCGTGCCGCCGCAGATCATCATGTCGGCCGCGCCACGCTCGATGATTTTGAAGGAATCGCCGATGGCGTGGGCGGAGGCGGAGCAGGCAGTGGCAGTGGCGGAATTCGGGCCCTTAGCGCCGTAACGAATAGAAATGTGACCGGAAGCGAGATTGACGATCGCGGAAGGAATGAAAAAGGGAGAAATTCTGCTGGGGCCGCCGTCGACCAATTTCCTGTGCTCGCGCTCGATGATATCGAAACCACCAATGCCGGAGGAAACGTAGACGCCAACTTCGTTGAGATCTGAATCCTCGGGCTCCCAGTTCGCGGATTTTACGGCGAAGTCCGCGCCGGCGAGAGCTACCTGGATGAAACGGCCCATTTTTTTCAGTTCTTTTTTCTCGATCCAGAGGAAAGGATCGAAGTTTTTAATTTCGCCGGCGATTTTGCAATCGAAGCCGGTGGTATCAAACTGCGTGATCGTGCCGACACCACTCTTGCCGGCGACGAGGTTCTTCCACGATTCCTCCGTGCCGATGCCCAGCGCGCAGACCAATCCAACACCCGTAACGACTACCCGGCGAGTCAACTCTGTAATGCTCCCTGTTGAGGTGATAATTTCGTGGCTTACTTTCCCTTGGCGTGTTTATCGATGTACTCAACGGCGTCTTTCACCGTGGTCATCTTCTCGGCGTCTTCGTCGGGAACTTCGATGCCGAAAGCTTCCTCGAACGCCATGACTAATTCGACCTGGTCGAGAGAATCCGCACCGAGGTCGTCCACGAAGGACGCTGTCGGCGTCACTTCGGCTTCGTCGACGCCGAGCTGCTCGACGATAATTTGTTTTACGCGCTCTTCCACACTGGCCATTCCGGTGTCCTCCGCGATTTGCTATTGCTTATTGTGCATCGACGTACACTAACAGCTTATCGGCCCCAATGTCGTGCTACGGACTCGAAAATCGTCTATCAGGCAACCTGCCCATTCTAGTCATGGGATTGGGCAAGGTCAACTTTTCGGTCCTATCTGCCCCGTTTCTCTAGCACCTCTTCAATGGCTACCGTCAATTCAATTTGATCCAGGGAGTCGCCGCATTCTCGCATCGCTTGAACCTTCTCCTCAGTCGTGTCCGAGTGTTTTGCGACGATTTGCCTTAAACGCGGCCAGTCAGGAATCAGCACGAGATCCCCATGTTCGCTCATTTCAAAACCTTACGTTTAAACTCTCGGTTCAAGCCAAATATAGCCCTCCGTTAACATCAAGGACGTGGCCGGTGATGTAGCCGGCTTCGTCGCTTGCCAAGAAAACGATTGCGGAGGCCACGTCGCGGGCTGAGCCCATGCGTCCCAGGGGTATGCGGTTTTTTAGTTCGTCTTTTACTTGGGCGGGGAGGACGTCGGTCATGGGTGTGGCGATGAAGCCTGGGGCCACGGCGTTTACGGTGATGTTGCGCGAGGCGATTTCTATGGCGATGGCTTTGGTTAGGCCTACGAGGCCGGCTTTGGCGGCGACGTAGTTGGCTTGCCCGGCGTTGCCCATTTGGGCGACTACGCTGGCGATGTTGATGATGCGGCCGGCGCGGGCTCGCATCATCGTCGAGAGGGCTTGTTGGATGCAGAGGTGGGCGCCGGTGAGGTTGGTGCGGAGGACGGCATCCCAGTCTTCTAGCCTCATGCGGAGGGCGAGGCCGTCGCGGGTGATGGCGGCGTTGTTCACTAGAATGTCGAGGCGGGCGAATTTTTCGAGTAGTTGCTTGAAGCCGGATCTGATCTGGTCAGGGTCGGCTACGTCCATTTTTATGCCGATGGCTTCGCCGCCGGCCGCCAGGATGTCGGTGACGAGCGTCGTGAGCTTTTCTTCGTTGCGGGCGGCGACGGCAACCTTTGCGCCTGCTTGGGCCAGGGCAAGCGCGGTTTCGCGGCCTATGCCTTGGCTCGCGCCGGTGACCAGGGCTACTTTGTCTTTTAGGCTGAACATCTCAGTTTTTCCTGTGCTCAACTTTCATCAGGTTATTGGGTTGAAGTCTTAACCCAAGACCCACCTTCAAAAGCCGAGGGCGGGGCACCCATCCTGCGGTTACCTGGGCCATTTGGATACATCCAGCAAACTCTTCCGGCTGCTCGCAACGGCGACAGGCTGAAAGCCGGTCCTACTTACGCCGCGTCCGAACGGGCGCCGGCGATTTTTTCCACCGTGGCGGCTAAACTTTTTTCGTCTTCTACGTTGAGCGTGGCGGCGGAGCGCTCGATTTGGCGGAGGAGGCCGGTTAGGACGCGGCCTGGGCCTACTTCCACGAAAGTGTTCACGCCTTCGTCGATCAGGAGGCGGATGGATTCTTCCCAGCGGACGGGCATCGTGACTTGGCGGATCAGGGCTTCGCGGGCTTCGTCGCCGGTGGAGATGGTGTCGGCGTCGACGTTGGTTACTAGCGGCACGGACAAATTTGAGAAGCTCGTGTGCTTTAAGTCTTCGGCGAGGCGCTCTTGCGCGGGTTGCATTAGCGCGGAGTGGAACGGAGCGGAGACGGCAAGAATGACGGCGCGCTTGGCTCCGAGTTGCGAAGCGATCTCCACGGCGCGCTTCACGGCGGCGGCGTGGCCGGAGATTACTGTTTGATCGGGGGAGTTTAGATTTGCAGCGGAGCAGATTTCGCCGTTCGAGGCACGTTTGCAGGCGTCGGCTACTACTGCGGGCGACAAGCCCATGATGGCCGCCATGGCGCCTACGCCTGCGGGGACGGCTTCCTGCATGTATGTGCCGCGTTTGCGGACGAGTTGGACCGCGTCGCAGAACTTCAAGCCGCCTGCGGCAACAAGGGCGGAGTATTCGCCGAGACTGTGGCCTGCCACAAAATCGGGAGTGAGGCCTTTTTCCGCGAGGACGCGATGGACGGCAACCGAGCAGGTCAGGATGGCTGGTTGCGTGTTGGCGGTGAGCTTCAGCTCGTCTTCGGTGCCTTCCAAGCAAATCTTGGAAATGGAAAAGCCGAGGGCACTGTCGGCCTCTTCGAAGACGGCGCGGGCTGCGGGATATTTTTCGGCTAGCTCTTTGCCCATGCCAGGGTACTGCGAGGCTTGGCCTGGAAATACGAATGCTACTTTGCCCATCGTTAATTCCTCTCCTGAGCCGTCATGCTAGAACGCTCGCGGCCGAGAGCTCTTGTTCGATTTTTTCATTGATGCGCGCGCGGGACAGGCCCGCCGCCACGCGGATGGCGTTTTTGACGGCTTTGGCGTTCGAACGGCCGTGGCCGATGACGCAAACACCGCGCACGCCTAACAGCGGCGCACCGCCGTACTCCGTGTAATCGATTGTTTTCTTCAAACCCTTCAAGGCTCCACGCGAAAAAAGAAAACCGACCTGCGACGCCAGCGAGCTTTGGATCGACTTTTTCAGCAGGCCGAAAATCTGGACGGCGAGGCCTTCGCAGATTTTCAAGGCGATATTGCCGACGAAACCATCGCTCACGATCACGTCCACGTTTCCCGAGAAAAGATCTCCGCCTTCGACATTGCCCACGAAATGGACTGGGCTCTTTTTCAGACGCGTATAAACCTCGCGGGTAAGTTCATTGCCCTTCATCTCTTCCTCGCCGACAGAGAGCAAGCCGACGCGTGGGCGGCGGTTTCCGAAGGTGGCGCGATAATAGATTTCGCCCATGACTGCAAATTGCACCAAATGCTCGGGCTTGGAATCTACATTGGCCCCGACATCCAGGAGAACCGAGACGCCGCCTTTGGCATTCGGAAAGGGAGCGGCGAGTGCAACGCGATCGACCGACTCGAGAGTACCGAGCAAAAATCTTGCGACCGTCATTACGGCGCCGGTGTTGCCGGCGCTGACCAGCCCATCGGCTTTCGCTTCCCGCACTAAGCGCGCGGCGACGTGAACGGAACTGTCTTTCTTGCGGCGAAACGCCTGAGCCGGGTGATCTTCCATGGAGATCACTTCGCTTGCCGGGATAATGTCGATGGGCAAGTTGGGAGCGGCGTGTTTGGCCAGCTCCACGCGGACGACGTGAGGCTGCCCAACGAGCAAAACCCGCACGCCCAACTCACGTGCAGCCAGGACACTGCCTTCAACCTCGGGGCGGGGCGCATTGTCTCCGCCCATGGCGTCAACAGCAATTGTGATCATCGGATTTGTCCGACCGCTTTATCTGGCCGCCAGTTCTTGGATGGGACCCGGCAGAAAAAGGAAGCGTCAGGCCGACTTGTCTTGCACGGCACGGCCCTTATAGAAGCCGCAGTGGGGACAAGCCTGATGCGGCTGCTTGGTTTCGTGGCAATTCGGGCATTCGCCGAGCGGCGGCTTCTCTAGAAAATCATGGGCTCGCCTGGTGCTCGTCCGTCGCTTCGAATGCCGTCTTTTTGGGTTAGGCATAGCAATACTCCTCGTTCCCGCCTCAATGGGCGGATTGTATGGGCTTTCGGCCCTGTAAACTATTGTTTTTTCAGCCAGTCCTGCTTTAGGCGCGCGAGAGGGGCTAGCCGCGGGTCCGTCGCGTGAGTCTCGCAGCGGCACTCCTCGTGATTCAGGTTAGCACCGCAATTCGGGCACAATCCCCGGCAGTCACTCTGGCAAATGACCTTCAGGGGCAGAGCCAACAGCACCTGTTCTCTCAAAACATCCGCCAGAAAGAGTCCGTCGCCTTCAAAAAAGGCAATATCGGTATCGTCATCCTTGAGCCGGTCTTCTTTCGGCTTTGCGCCTTTGGGCAGAGGAGCATAGAAGAGGTCGAAAGAGCGGTTCACGTCTTCGATAACCGGTTCAAGGCAACGCGCGCAAACCATTTCGATCTTGGTTTCGAGCTGGCCCTCGATGCGAATCTGGCCTTCCAGAAGTTCAGCCGTGGCGGTGACTTCCAGAGCCGCGACCTGCTTGATCTCGGACGAATGCAAATCGATGCTGCCCGGGGCGTAGGTCTTCCGGATGCGCAGTTTTCGAACCGCGAGTTCTTTTACGTCGAGGAACAAGTCTGGAACGCCTCCGGCGCTAACGCTCATGCTTTATCATTATTCCGTCGCGCGAGCAGCAAGTCAAGGAACGGGGCCGCTTTCTGATGCCTTTGCTGCATGGTTGGCAAGGGGAGGCTCTAGTACCGACCGACGGCGAATTCGCCTAAATGGATGCTGCGCGCGATTGCGGCTGGATGCCAGTAGCTTGCACACGCGAAATAATCCATCCTTCCGGCTTCTGAATCAGGATGACGGTCATCCGGACACAACCAGGATTTGGCTTCTCGAGTTTTTCGGCGGGTTCCCAAGCGAGAGTGATCATCATGGCTTTGTTTCCGACAAACTGGACGTCTTCGATTTTGCCCAGCGTCTTCGCCCATCCGGGTGCGGCGAAGATGAGACCCGCTACTTGCTGGATGGCAGCGGGACCAATCGACAAGTCGCCACGAGGATCAACGAACTGGCCGTCCGGCGCAAACATTCCGGCAAACTCAGATGCCCGGCCAAGGCTCCAAGCCTCTACGACTTGCCGCACGGAAACAATTTCGTTGACGGGTTTGACGGGAGAATCGGTTGGATGACGACCCAGCTCTTCGCGGAGCGAATCGAGTGTCAAGCCCCGATCGGTCAAAAGGCGGGCGGCGAAGCAGCCTGGTTCGTGGAAAATTCCGAGTAGCATGTGCTCGTTGCCAACGTGTTTGCTTCCGAGACGTTCCGCCTCCTCCGCAGCCCTTTTCAAGATGCGCTGACACTCGGGGGCGAGGGGTACTTCCACGGAAGTGGAGATGCGTGCTCCACGGGTAATGTGGGATTCGATTTCGTCGCGGAGAGCTTGCGCGCCGCCTTTTTGACTCAGAAACTTGCGTGTGAGTGTGTGATCCTCGCGGAGTATTCCGAGCAACAGATGTTCCGTCTCGATGGTCATGCTGCCGTATTGGCTGGCTTCGTAGCGTGCGAAGAAAATCGCGCGGCGGGCTTTTTCTGTGTAGCGTTCGAACATGTGTCAACTCACTCTTAGGGCGGATCGCCCGGACACCTCGAATCGGATTCCTCGGACAGCATAGACCTCTAGAAAAGAGGATACCAGCAGGGAAACTGCCAGGGTATGGTAGCGGGGTGGATTCGCGCCGCAAGCTAGCTTTGGAATCCGCCAGGCAAGAAAAGAGAAGCAAGTGCGGGTGCCAGCGAGCAAGAATTGCACGGAACTAGTACCAGGACGCGTTTTGCTGAGACGGCTGATCATGGCGCATATCTTACTGACATGACGCGACTTACTCGACGCGAGTAAGTCTTGCATGGGTTTGGCTCATTTCGTGCCCCTCGTGAGGTCCCGGTCGAGATCATATGGGGGGAGACTTCATGAGATTCCGAACCATTCTTTCTTTGGCTACCTTTTTTGCTGCTTGCTTCACCTTAGCCGTATTCGCGCAGCCATTGCCGGCGAATGCGGGCGGATACGGCACGAGACTAGCGCCCGAAAATCAATCCGTATCCGGGCAGATCGCTACGGTAGGTGACGCGGCATTTGCAATCAACATCACAAAAAACAACCAAAAAGCAGAAACCGTGGAGTTTCTGGTGGATGACAAGACGAAAGTGGAAGGCAAACTGACCATCGGAGCGCAAGCGATGGTGGAATACCGCTCGGACAGCGGGAAAAACATTGCCGTTCACGTGGTTGTGACGCCTGCTTCCGGCATCAATCCTTACTGACCTACTGCCTTTTCTGTATACAACTTAGTGCAATCCTGTATATCGCCCAGCCCGATACAGGTTCAATCTGGAGAACTCGAAGTACTTGAGGAGTCCTGATGCGCACGACTCTGAAGATTGTCCTGCCCTTAATCGTCAGCGTGGCGGTGGTGTCGGCGTTGTTCGCGGCGTATCAGGTGCGCACGGAAAGGCGGAATCTGCGAAGCGAACTTTCGCGCCGGGCGGAAATTCTTGGCGAAAGTCTTCAAGAGACGGTCGAACCTTTGTTGGATCACGGGCCTTATAAGAATTTGCAACGCATCGTGGGACGATTCGGACAGAGAGAACATTTAAAGGGCGTGGCGGTCTATGACGAGGGGGGCACTGCGCTGGCCATTACCGCGGGGCTGGCCCCGGCATTTCAAACACGGCCACCCACGGCGGCACGGGCCGCGCAGCTGGACGCGGGTTACGGGGAATTTCTGGCCATGGACAGCCCGGCGGCCGGAGAGCCTCCGGTCCCGATGCACATTTTTGCGTTGCCTTTGCATCGCGAAGGGCAGACTGCCGGCACACTCGTTTTGTTTCATGACGCGAGCTACATCGACACGCAGGTACAGCACACATTGAGAGACGCGTTTCTCAATGCTGCGATTCAGACACTGCTCATCAGTCTGCTGGCTTTCGTGCTGGTGAGGTGGACATTCACTGCGCCGCTGGCGCTGACGGCGAAATGGCTGCGAACCCTGCGAACGGGGCAGACCCATGCTCCGCCGATAACGCCGCAAGGCGAAATTTTTGACCAACTGCACCAGGAGGTTACGCATCTTGCGCACGATTTAAACGCGGCACGAGCGTCGGCGGAGGAGGAAGCGCGGCTGCGCAATTCCCACGTGTCCATCTGGACGGCGGAACGGTTGCGCGTGAGTTTGCGGAACAAATTGCAGGAGAAGCCACTGTTTGTGGTCTCCAACCGCGAACCGTATTTGAACGTCCACAACGAAAAAGACAATTCCATCGGAATCATCGTGCCAGCGAGCGGTGTGGTGACGGCGATTGAGCCGGTGCTGGTGGCGTGCGACGGGACGTGGGTCGCGCACGGATCGGGGAGCGCGGATCGCGAAGTCTCCGATACCTACGATCACCAGCGCGTGCCGCCGGAAAGGCCGAGCTATACGCTTCGCCGCGTGTGGCTCAGCAGTGAAGAGGAAAAAGGGTATTACCAGGGATTTGCGAACGAGGGGCTTTGGCCGCTCTGCCACATTGCGCATACGCGGCCGGTATTCCGTCCGGAAGATTGGGTGCTCTACCAGCGAGTGAACCGGCGCTTTGCGGACGCCGTGCTACAGGAGATGGAAGGGACGGAATCGCCGATTTTATTGGCGCAGGACTATCACCTCGCACTATTACCTCGAATGATCAAAGAGGCGCGGCCGGATGCGCGTGTGGCGATCTTCTGGCACATTCCTTGGCCGAATCCGGAAGTGTTCGGAATTTGCCCGTGGCAGAAGGAATTGGTCGACGGACTTCTCGGAGCGGACTTGATCGGCTTTCACATTCAATCGCATTGCAACAATTTTTTGGAGACCGTGGACCGGGCTGTGGAGGCGCTGACAGAGTGGGACCGTTTTGCGGTGAATCGGCAGGGGCACGTCACGAGGGTGAGGCCGTATCCGATCAGTGTGGCGTTTCCAGAAAATGGGCACGGTGGAAACGAAACGCGGAACTCTGGGGAAGAGCGAGCGGCTCTGTGCAGCGAGCTGGGGATCGACGGCAGCCTGCTTGGTGTGGGCGTAGACCGCGTCGATTACACGAAGGGAATCATTGAGCGGTTTCGGGGCATCGAGCACTTCCTAGATCTTCATCCCGCTTACCAGCATCGCTTCACGTTTGTGCAGATTGGAGCGCCAAGCCGCACGGAAATAGACCGTTACAAGCATTTTCTGGACGAGGTGAGCGCGGAAGCGGACAGGATTAATGCGCGGTTCCAAGCAGGACGCTGGAAGCCCATCGTTCTGCTGAAGAAACATCACTCGCACGAAGAAATCGGGCGGTATTACCGGGCCGCTTCTGTCTGCCTGGTTACATCGCTGCACGACGGGATGAATCTGGTGGCCAAGGAATTCGTTGCCGCGCGCGAGGACGAGCGTGGAGTCCTGATGCTAAGCACCTTCGCCGGTGCAGCGCACGAACTGCCAGACGCGTTGCTCGTGAATCCCTATGACGTGCAGCAGGTGGCTGAAGCTATCTATCGTGCCCTTGAGATGCCCGAGGAAGAGCAGGCCAGACGAATGGAGCGAATGCGAAAAAACGTGCGCGAACACAACGTCTACCGATGGGCCGCCCATCTACTTTCCGACCTTACGGAGATTCGCATTGATGCTCCGGAACGAATCGAGGTGCAGCAAACGCCATGACTTTACCGTCCCGCAGCCGGCTTAAAGGATCTTCCCATCCGGGGCCCGCCGCTACCGCGCACGTGGAACAGGAGAGCCGTAACATGAACACTGCGGAAACACCGTTCGAGTTCTTCACCGTGGCTTATTTGACGCGCATTGGCAATCAGTCCGCGGGCACGCTCGCCGAGTTGCTCAAGGGCCTGCAACAGTGCAGCGATGCTTCCATCTTTCATCACACCTTCCAAACGCTGAGCAGCCATCATTTTCTTACCGAGGGATTCTCTAATGACTTCGCGCAGTGGGCGCACGCGGACGCCAACCGGGAAGACCTGGCGGAGCAGCTCGCAGCCCTCGACGTCCGCGATTATCTTTCCATCGCCGCGCTGCGCAGCGATTTGTGCCGCGTGATGCAGGAATACTGCGTGACGTACCCGGCGTTTGCCGAGCAAACGGCGCTGGAGCGCTTTTATTTCTGCGAAAGCTCGGAAGTCACCTTGCCCGTGGGCATGACGGCGCGAACTCTGGAAGAATTTCGCACCGGCATCGAACACCTGGGCCATGCTTCCTTTTACTTCCACTTCATTTCTTCGCGGCTACGCCTGCAATTGCAGACGAACGACTTTTCGCATTGGCTGGCGGACGGGCTGGGGCTGGGAACGCTGGCGGACACCGTCAATCACATCGACATTTACACGAACACACTCGACAGCGCCCGCGCCAAAGTGCTGCGGCTGATCGACCGTGAGAGGAGAAAAGGATGAGTGAAGTAGCAATCGCCAGCCGGATTCCATTGGAGGACTACGCGGCGCTGCTGGGCGCGGGTGAAATCGACGAGCTGCGCGTGCTCGCGAAGCCGTTGCGTGGCCGCAGCATTGAGATGATCAATTCCACCGCCGTGGGTGGTGGAGTTGCGGAGATTCTCACCCGCCTACTGCCGCTCGCGGAGGAACTCGAGCTAAACATGCGCTGGGACGTAATGACTGGCGGCGATGACTTCTACGGAGTGACGAAATCGTTCCACAACGCGCTGCACGGCGCACCGTACCACGCGGATCCGAAAGACTTTGAGATATTTCTGGCATGCAATCAGCGCAACCTGGCGCGGCTTCCGCTCGACGCCGAATTCATGATCATCCATGATCCACAGCCCGCCGCGCTGATCGAAGGGCGCAAGGGAAGCGGGAATCATTGGGCCTGGCGCTGCCATATTGATCTGTCGCATCCTAACCGTCAGGTCTGGGATTTTCTCGAGAAGTATGTGGCTCGCTACGACGCCTCGATGTTTTCCTCGCCAGAATTCGCGCGCGAGCTGCCCATCCCTCAGTATCTTTTTTATCCGGCGATCGATCCTCTTTCGGAGAAGAACCGCGATCTGGATCCGGAGTTCGTGGCGCAGACACTGGCGCGCTATCAGATCGATCCGTTACGCCCCATCCTCACGCAAATTTCGAGGTTCGACCGGCTGAAAGATCCTGTTGGAGTGATCCGTGCGTACCGCATTGTGAAGCGCTACTTCGATTGCCAGTTGGTGCTTGCAGGTGGGAGCGCTTCCGACGACCCGGAGGGCGCGGAGGTTTTGAAAGAGGTCCAGCTGGAAGCTAATGGCGAGGCCGACATTCACATTCTCGAGTTGCCGGCTTGGGCTCCGCTCGAAGTGAATGCTCTTCAGCGCGCTTCAACGATTGTGATCCAGAAGAGTCTGCGAGAGGGTTTCGGGCTAACCGTTTCCGAAGCGCTGTGGAAGAAAAAACCGGTGGTGGCTTCGGCAGTGGGCGGCATCCCGGTGCAAATCATTCATAAACATACGGGGCTTTTGGCGCATTCGGTGGAAGGCGCAGCGTATCAGATTCGTTTCTTGCTCTCACATCCGGAGATCGCGGCGAAGCTCGGCGAGAATGGGCATGAGCACGTAAAGGAAAATTTCCTTATTACACAAAAGCTGAAACGCTACATGACGCTGTTTCTGGCGATGACGCGCGCGAACTAGAGCGGATGCTTGTTGGATTTCAGTGCTCGCGAAAAAGCTTGGTTAGTAGGTCAGCGACCAGCCGACCATGGTCATCGTCAGCACGAGCAACAGCATTCCCGTGCTTACCAGGCTGAGGATTCTTCCATGACCGAGGAGATAGTCGCGCGACTCCGCGTCGATGCAGAGAAGGACGGAAACCACAAGGACGACTGCCCAGGCAAGAATCGCCGGCAGGCCCGGATATTTGCCGATCATCGAGAGAAATTGGCCCGGGGGCTGGCCCGCGGGAATCCACCAGGGAATCATGGGAGCGACGCCGGCGGCGAGAGAAAGAGTCAGCAGTTTGCGTGTAAACCAGCCCTTGATTTTTGGCCGGGCCTCTTTCCAAACAAAGTAGTCCCAGGCCAGTAAGGCGGCGGCAAACAGTACCCATCCGTAGAGTGCCGCTTTTTGGTCAAACCACCACCAGGCGCGAAAAACGAACCGCGGATCGTGTGCCATGACCAAGCGCGGGAGCAGAAACATCGCCACCAGGCCGTTGGCGGCCACGGCGACAAGCAGCGTGATAAGGCTCATCAGCTGAAACCAGTAGCGCGTAGGAACACGCCGACATCTGGTGCACACGGATTGTTTGGGGAGGAAATTTAGTCCACAACGGTCGCAGAACACGGCTGGTCTCCCTAATCGGGGGATATCGATCCTGCTGATCGAGGCAAGAGTATCTGATTGGAATCGCAAAAAACTACTGGTCTGACGGGCAGTTGAAAGGGCAGGCAGTATTGGTAGTATGGAGGCATCCAGCCAGATACCCTTCCGGGGCGAAGTGCCTAAAGAGCAGTGGCGAAATACTGACTAGAGTTGAGGAAATCGCACGGTCAGGCGGGGGTGCAATATGACCGAGGCCTCGAAACAATGGGAAGGCCAGATTGTCGATGGGGTTTTTCCCTTGCGGCAATATCTTGGTGGATCCGATCACAGCGCTGTGTTCTTGACCGAATATAGTGACGGTGAGCCGCAAAAGACAGCTATCAAACTTTTTCCGGCGAACGCCGCGACTGCCGACGCGCAGATCTCGAGCTGGGAGTTTGCCTCGCAACTGTCGCATCCGAATCTGCTGCGATTATTCCGTGGCGGGCGGTGCAGGATCGACGGCAACGACCTCCTATTTCTGGTGATGGAGTACGCCGAAGAAGACCTCTCGCAGATTCTTCCGCAGCGCGCGCTAACTACGGAAGAGACGCGTGACATGCTCTGTCCGGTTCTGGACGCGCTCGAATATCTCCACGGCAAGGGTTTTGTGCATGGCGACTTGAAGCCCGCCAATATCCTCGCGATAGGAGATCATCTGAAGATTTCCAGCGACGCGATATCGCGCATCGGAGAAGCACAGAGTTCCGCCAAGCGAGCGGGCGCGTACGATCCCCCGGAAGCCATCAGCGGAATGCTGACGCCGACGGCTGACGTTTGGTCCCTGGGGACGACTTTGGTCGAGGTGCTGACGCAGCATTTGCCGGAGTGGCAACCCGGGCTGCATCGCGAGCCGGTGGTGCCCGCTGGTCTTCCTGCGCCATTCCTCGAGATCGCGCAGCAATGTCTGCGCCTGGAGCCCCATCGGCGCATCAGCGTCAGAGACATCGCGGCACGCATGAATTCACGCGCGGCGGTGGCTTCCGCTTCGGCGTCTGTGGCGGCGGCGGGTTTGAGTGCGAGCCCAGCAGTCGTAGCGGGACAGCTTTCTCCGCTAACTCCCAGACCGATGGCATCGCAGCCTGTGCCTCCTAGACCGGCATCCCAACTACAGTCGAATCCACACCGTCCGCCGCCGTACCGAGAATCGGGCACGCGGCCGCGCTTTCTTGTTCCACTGATTGTGGCGGCTTTGGCGTTTGCTGCAATTTTGACGGTGCCGCGACTGCTCACGCATCGCGCGGAAACTCCATCCGCACGAGGCGCGGCTTCGAACGAACCAGCTCGCTCGGCTGCTCTCGCAAAGCCCGCCGCAGCGGCTAATTCCCCCAAACCAAAGGTCAAATCCGAGCGCGAACCTGCGGTTTCCGAGACCGGGAAGTCCGCAGCACCAACTGCGCCCGAAGAGACGCAGCGGGCCGCGCTGCCATCCGCTCCGGGCGCTCTAACGACTACCAACGCCAAAGAAAAGCCTGCTCCGGTAGCGCCGGTGACCGCGCCGCCTGTCTTAAAGGAAGCCGAGCGACCTGCCGCAGGAGGGATCGCTTCGGCCAAGGGAGAAGTCCTGGATCAGGTGTTGCCGGATGTGTCGGCGAAGGCACGCGCGACGATTCACGGGAAAGTGCGCGTAAGCGTCAAAGTGCATGTCGACCCCGCGGGCGGGGTGTCCGCGGCGGAGTTCGATTCGCCCGGGCCCAGCAAGTTTTTCGCGGATCTCGCATTGCAGGCCGCGAGAAAGTGGGCCTTTACGCCGCCAGAAGTGAATGGAAAAAGTGTGGCGAGTGAATGGCGGCTGCGGTTTGAGTTCACGCAAAGCGATACCAAAGTGATCCCTGCGCAGACGGCTCCTTAGAAGCCAGCCGCCACCAAGCTCGAGCCGATTGAGCGTCTTGAAGACACCTGTACCGAGGGACGGAGCTTCCGCTTCTTTCGCGTATGAGTAACTCCCCGAACTAGCTGAAAGCAATCAGGTTAGAGCGCGATTTGCTGCGATCTGGCCCGCCGTACCATATCCTCGTGCACTCTCAACTCGTAATTTCGCTTGCAGCAGGCGGCGCTCTTCGTGCGCCCGCGGATAACGGAGCCTCAGCGAATGAACGAGCGGCAAAATCAAGAGGATCCAGGCAACCAGTCTGGCCCGGGAATAGGAAAAGGCCGGCTGCGTGGCGCGATCCGCTTCGCAGGTGTGCTCGCAGCGATTGGCGGCGTTTCGCTCATGGCCGGATTCGAGACCGCGCGCCGCACTCTGCCGGCTTCCGTGCTGGATAGTGACACTCAAGCGCAGAGACTTTTTCATTCCGTTTCGCCGGTGCGGATGCCAAGCGCGGAGAAAAGCAAAGCCGATGCGGATTTCAGCCGGCTCCCGCCGCAGCAGCAAGCGGAGCGCCTGCTGGAACGGGCGATGCACGACGACGCAGCCTCTCTCGACCAGCTGCGCGAAAACGTGGACGGCTGGCGAGGCCACCTCAAGAATACGGACCAACTTTTTGATTTGGTGCTGGCGGCACTGAATTCGCACGATATTCGAGTACGGACGGCAGCGGTGGACGTGGACCTCGCGGCCAACAATTTGAGCAAGTCTCCAGAAAGCGTGGCGCGGTTGATCCGGCAGTCGCAGTGCGATCCCACGGCGCGCGGGATGGCTTTGTGGAGACTCGGTTCGTTGGGAAATCGCGGCGTTGAACCTGACAAGGTGCTGACCAGCTTGCTGAACTATGCACACGATCCGAGCGAGCACACGCGCTACTGGGCTGTAGAAGGATTGGCAATGCTGGGCAGCGACGCCACGATTGATCCGTTACTGGACGTCCTGGCCCACGACCGCTCGCCGCGAGTGCGCGAGCGTGCGGCAAGCAGCCTCGGCCAATCCGGCATGCTCACTCGGGAAGAGCGGCTGGCGGCCGTGCCGCATTTGCTGAATTTTGCCGACGACGATTCTCTGACCACGAATACGCGGGAACTGGTGTATGGCACGCTTCGCGTAATCACGGGCGCGGCCCTCGGCAATGATGCCAATGCCTGGCGCGCATGGTGGGCAAATCACGATCCCGCTCAAGCGCGTCCTCGCCAGAGCACGAAAGTTCTACGCGCCTAAGCCTTGGCTGAGGGCGTATTCTTTTGCATACATCGGTTTCGTTCGATCTCTGAATTCCTACACATATTCTGTCAGAGCTTGAGAAAATAGGCTTTCCAGAAATGGCAGGCTGGGAAACTCGACTATCTCTTGGGAGGGCTACGTTGACACACTTTTTCCAGAAGACCGCCAGACCACTCTTCGCAGTCCTACTCGCCGTCTTCATGGCAATGGGAGCAGTCTTGCCCGCACCGGCGCAGGAAAAGAAAGCCTCACAAACGGATGGCGTGGACAACACCAAGATGGGGGCATATCGAGCTATCGCCCAGCACGCGTACCTGGAATTTCAGAAAGGCGATTCCGCTGCTGCGGCTCAGCTTGCACGGAGTCTCGAGCGCGTGTGGGATAAAGGCGAAGACTACGGCGGCGACACCGCGCTGAAGAAAACACATCCCGATCTGTTCGAACAGATCGATAAAGCCATGGACGACTTCATCACGCCGTTGATGGAATACAAAACCAAAGCCCCTGATCAAGCCAGAATCAAAGCGGCTTTTAACGCCTACATGGAAAAACTCAAGCTCGCTGATTGAGCGCCGGCGCTTCTCGAACGCCGGGCGCTTTCTGCAGGTGAGAAGGGCCAGGTAAGGAGGCGGCTTACCTGTTTCCGTAAAAGCGAAATCTGACTATTGGGACGATGACCGACACAGGATGGCCTCTGAGAGATATTTCTGGCCATGAGTCCCATTCTCCCTCCCTATTGCGAACTGCCTGGAGTGCGAAACAGCCAACTCAGCAGTAGATGCGTCGGCCAGTAAACCAGTCCGACGATGACCATGAACGCAGCCGCAAGATGAACGGGAGCTGGTCCCCAGGCGCGGAGGAAGACCGGATCGCGGTAGGCATAGTTCATATTTAGCTCCGCCGGCAAAAAGCGTGAAACGATCAGAAGAACGGCGGCAATTGCGGCCTGCAAGCCTAGGGCGCGCCGGTCATAGCCGATTCTGCGCAGGGTCCAAAGAAGGACGAGGGGCAGCCCGACGTGAAAGGACGAGAGCAGGCGCACCCAAAGTGGATAACGTAGGTCCCACATGTAATCCGTTCCGCCGATCAGAAAACGTCCTGTCGTAAGCCGCCAGCCAACGTCCAGAATCCAAAATAGACCAGCGGCTAACGCGCTTACGGCCTGGCTCGAAAGCAGCAGCGGATTCGCCGACCAAATCCCAATAAAACTGAGGATCACCGCGACGTCGCACAGGTGCAACAGATTCGCCCAGCCCCATACGCGGAAATACGTGGGAAGCCAGACGACCATCCAGCACAAACCAACCCATCGGAGCACGGGAAAAGTGTTCGAGCCGAGCGACATACGCTTTGCCTTCTCGCTGCTTGAAGATGGCTAAGGCTATCACAACCGATTGCGCAGATTGGATTGCGCCAAAGCTGTTGTTTCGAGGCGCGACGGTGCGGAGTGTCTAGCGATAGCCCAGCTCGGAGCCGAGTTGTATGGAACTCGGCATGAAGGTGCCGGTGCCGCGAGCGACTTCTTTGCCGCGATTGTCTAGGAGGACGCCTTCGGCAATGTAGAGGCGCTTCGAGCGGCTGACGACCTGGCCACGCGCGAGAAGATAGCCTTCAGAGACCGGACGCAGAAAATAAAGCTGGAACGAGGAAGTTACGACAAAGAAGTCCGCGACGAGAGATTGCACGGCGAAAAAGGTGGCGTCATCGAGCGCTTTGAAATAAACCGCTCCGTGAATCGCGTGCGCGGCATGGTAGAAGTCCTCGCGCACGGGCATTTCAATTTCCGCGCTTCCTGCTTTCGGTATGCGAAGCCGCGGCTGGAACCATTTGTTTATCGGCGCGCTGTCATACATCGCAGTAAGCGTTTCAAAGTGTGTGCGTTCCATGGCGTATAGTCGGGTCCGCTCCGGGGATTCTAAACGATTCGGAATTTCAGCCCGCAGCCGAAGCAGCAGGGCCGAAATGCTCCTGGTGTTTGCGGAGCAGGAATTGGTCCGTCATTCCGGCGATGTAATCGCAGACGGCGACGTGACGCGCCTCGGTGGCGGCAGATTCTTCATGAGAAGGTGGCATCGAGCCCGGCGAATCGAGGTAGTACATGAAAAGCTCTTCGAGGCAGCGGATCGAGCGGTCGCGATCTTCGGTGATGGCCGGATGATTGTAAATGTGCTTGAACAGAAAGTGTTTTAGATCGGCGTTGCCCTCCGCGAGGGGTTTGCTGAAACCTGCAAGCCTCTGCGGGGCGCGCCGGATGTCGTCAACTGTTCTGGCGCCGGAAGCAAGCACGCGATGCTGCGTGGCGTCGATGAGATCAGTGGCGAGGCGATCAAGCACGAGTCGAAGAGCTGCGTTGAATTTCAGCTTCTCCCGTCCAGAGGGATAAGCAGAGTCTATTTGCGCGTAGGCTTCGGCGAAAATAGGAGCTTCCTTCTGCAAAACATCGAGATCGAGGAGCTCTGCTTCGCGCGCATCGTCGAGGTCGGCGGTGTTGTAGGCGATTTCGTCGACCCAATCGATGAGCTGACCTTCCAGCGGCGTGCGAAGGTCGAGAAGATATTCGGCAAGGAACGGGAATTCGGCGGCGGTGTAATCCTGCGAGTGCTTGACGATGCCTTCGCGGACCTCGAAGGTGAGATTCAAGCCGGGAAAACCGAGATAAGGGCTTTCGAATTGTTCGACGATGCGTAGCGCCTGGAGATTGTGATTGAAGCGCGAGCCGCGAGCGCGCATGAGCTCGTCGAGTTTTTTTTCACCGGCGTGGCCGAAGGGCGGATGGCCGATATCGTGGACGAGAGCGAGAGTCTCGGCTAGTTCCGTGTTAATGCCGAGCGCCGCGGCAACCGTGCGGGCAATCTGCGAAACTTCCAGAGTGTGCGTAAGCCGGTTGCGAAAGTGGTCGGAAAAACGGATGGTGAACACCTGCGTTTTGGCTTCGAGGCGCCGGAAGGCTCTCGAGTGGATGATGCGGTCGCGGTCGCGCGCGTATTCGCTGCGATAGGGATGCGCGGGTTCAGGAAAGCGGCGTCTGCGTGAGAGTTCCACACGCATCGCCCATGGCGCGCTAGCGGGAAGTGATTCGATGAGCGGCTCCGGCGAAGGACAGAAACATTACTGTCCATTTTCATTCTTGAGAGTCTTCAATCCTTTGTCCGCTCGAACTTGCAGTGCAGAGTAACCAGACTCAGGACTTTGGCGCGAGCGTTTCCAGGCCGCGGTCCGCTTCCTCTGAGACTGCTGTATTCGGGAATTCTTTCTTGAGCTGCGTATAGACATCCGCAGCCTCTTTAGGATTGCTCTGCCGCAAAGTTTCGGCAAGCTCGAGAAGAACGAGAGGACGCGGCACGAAGACAGAAGGGTGATCCGCCAAGTCGCGGAAAACTTTGACGGCGTCGGCGGGCTTTCCGGTACGCTCGTAAATCACTCCGATTTGATACTGCGCCATGGCCACGAGTTCCTTGTCCTTGCCGGAGCTAATCTTCTTCAATTGTTCAAGAGCCTGATTGTGGCGCTCCAGGTCCTCATAACAAAGCGCCGCATAGTAAGCGGCGAGCCTGCCGGGATTCGTGTTCGGATATTTTTCGGCGACGGCGGAAAACTTTTTACCAGCGTCTTCCGCGCGGGCGAGTTCGGTCGGATAGAACGCCTCACCAGGATCGTTAGGATCGGGCGCTGCACCGATGCGCGCGGAGTAGGCCTTCGTAGCGAGGTCGAGCGCCGCGGTAGCCTGCACTGTCTGACGGTCGGTATAAAAGCGCCAGCTGAAATAGCCGACGCAGATAATCACGACCGCGAGGACCGCGGCTGCGAGAACCGTGGTGTGCGAGAAAACGGCTTCGGCGCCGTGCTCGATCGCATCGTGAATCTTGTCCTGCTTCAATTCCTTACGCGAAATATGTTCCGCCACAAACGCTCCTCTGCCTGGATTGGAATCTTCAATGCTAGCATAAATAGCGGATGAGCGGCCTCCGCGCGGGGCGGCTTATGTGCGCCCTCGTTAGAAATTACCTTTGCAACATGGAGGGGAAGAGACCGCAACTCCTGCTGCGGCGTGGGTGTTAAATTAGAGTGATGCAAGCTGCGTGTGTCCATTGTGGGACCGAGCATAAGCTGAAGGACGCCGACTCTGCCGTTCATCCAAAGGTACAGTTTAAGTGCTCGAAATGCGGAAAAACCACGGTTGTGGAGATGAAGCGGCGCCCGGACCAGACCGTTGTGATCAGCCCGCTTCCCTCGTTCGCCCGTGCCGACGCTTCCAGTTCGAATTTGCACCTGCCGCCGGAAGACGATGGATTGAAACTGCCCACCGACGGCGTGTTTGTGCTCGCCATCACCTCGGGGCCTGCGAACGGCGAGGTTTTTAGGCTGGCGAAACCGCGTGTGGTGATCGGGCGGAAGGGTGCCGACATTCCATTGAACGATCCGGAAATCTCCCGGCATCACTGCTTGCTGGAAGTGCGCGGCAAATTCATCAACCTGAAGGATCTCGATTCAACGAATGGCACGTTTTACGACGAAGAGCGCGTACGAGCGGCCATGTTGCAGGACGGTTCGGAATTCCGCATCGGTGAGAGCCGGATTCGCGTTAGCCTCCAGAAAAAATGACCCTCTTTCTGGTCCTGTGTTTCATTAAATTACGGCCTGAACTCGTTGCGACGTGAGTGTAAGATACAGACGACAGCTCTGCGCTTCCGACGCACCCGATGAATCGCCTCTCCGCCTGCCTGATCACCCTCAATGAAGACCATAATCTGCCGCGTGCCTTAGCGTCGCTGCGCGGAATCGCGGACGAAATCATCGTGGTGGACTCCGGAAGCACGGACAAAACTGCGTCCATTGCTCGCGAGCACGGCGTTGCTCTTTTTGAGCGCGCATGGACGAACTACTCAGAACAGAAAAACTTCGCGGCAGAATGCGCGCAGAACGAATGGGTCTTTTCGATGGATGCAGATGAAGAGCTGAGCAGCGCGCTGCAGACTTCGCTGCTCGATTGGAAGAAGCGCGAGCCGCAATCCAGCGTGTACGAGATGCCGCGCAAAACGTGGTATTTGGGGGCCTGGATCAAGCACTCGGGCTGGTATCCGGATTTCCAGCGGCGGCTCTACCGGCGGGATAAAGCGCAGTTTTCGGGAATTATTCACGAAGCGTTGCGGTTTGCAGGCAAACCGGGACGGCTCAATGGAGATTTGCTTCATTACACGGTGCGCTCGTTTGCCGAGCATGAGCAAAAGGTCGAAAGATATGCCGTACTCGCGGCGCAGCAGATGTATGCCGCGGGAGAGCGATCCTGGCGCTCCGCCTTGTGGTTTGCGACGCCGTGGAGCTGGTTTCAGAACTATTTTCTGCGCGGCGGATTCCTCGATGGATATAGAGGCGCACTGATCGCACAAATGGCGGCGCGGGCCGTGCGCATCAAATACGAAAACCTAGGAAAGCTTGTGCGTGCGGCCGGAGAAGGGGATCGCGGATGAGGGTCTTGTTCGCCGACCTGGAACGCGAGTGGCGTGGCGGGCAGAGCCAAGCTCTGCTGACGTTGCTGGGTTTGCGCGAGCGCGGCAATGAAGTTGAATTGCTGGCCGCGCAAGATTCCCCATTGGCGAAACGCGCGGCCAAAGCCGGTATCGTGGCGCATCAAGTGCCGCGGCTTGGATTGCGCGCCTGGGCAGCGGTCACCCTTCGCGGATTGCTGGCTAAAGGCCACTTTGAACTTATCCATCTCAATGAACCACACGCCATGGCAGCAGCATGGATGGCGGGAGCCCACAAGGAGCTTCCCTTGCTGCTGTCTCGCCGCATTGGATTTCCGCTGAGAAAGAACCGCGTGTCGCAAGCGATGTACCGCGCTCTGGACCGATTCGTAGCGAACAGCCGGGATGTGGCTCAAAGTCTGGTCGATTCGGCGATTTCACGAGAAAGGATTTCGATCGTCAACGAAGGAGTGGAAGTCCCGCCACTGCCGACACGGGAGCAACGGAATAGCGCACGCAAACACTGGGGGATAAAAGACGATGAGTTTCTGTTCGGCTGTGTGAGCGTGTTTGTGCCAGAAAAGGGACAGCGGCATGTTATCGAAGCGCTGCCAAAGGTGAGAGCCGCACATCCCGAAGCTCGGGTGATCCTTGCAGGGGACGGCAGATGCCTCGCGGAGTCGCAGATGCTCGCGAAAGAACTGCAACAATCAGAAGCGGTGTTGTTCCCCGGTTTTGTGAATGATGTCGCACAGGTCTATGCCGCCCTGGATGCGTTTGTGTTTCCGTCGGAGTTTGAAGGGCTCGGAACGGCCTTGCAGGTTGGGATGGCTTTTGGGCTGCCGTGCATTTCGACTCAGCGCGGTGCTTTAGGGGAAGTTGTGGCCAATCAGCGGACCGCGCTGGTCGTTGATCCAAACGCCCAAGAATTTGCGGCGGCGATGCTGCTGCTGATGGCTGCTCCCGAGCTTCGCACCAGATTGGGCCAGGCGGCGAGAGAAGAGGTCATTGGGAGGTTTTCCGCGGAGCGCATGGTGGCGAATACGATCCAGGTTTACGAGGACGTCTTGAATCGAAGAACGAAAGTGTAACTGCGCTCCACCTCGACACCGGAAAGAAAGCGCCAACGGGCACGGAGGAAATTTTGCGCGAAGACCGGAAAGATAGACGCACTTACGAACGCTCTCAAAAAAGGTGAAGCGCCGGGCGGCTCCTTCTCCTTCCGCACGGCGCTTCACGCTTTTTTAATTTTTGCGCAAGTTTTCTGACTTCTCTTGTTCCAGACGTTTCCTCCTATCCGCTCGCCGATTTACGTCAAGCTATCTTGGGGATTAAACAACCCATCGCCCTTTCGGCTCGAGGAATTCCACGCCAACTGCAAAGCCGTCGCCTTGTAGTGGCTGGCAATAAGCTACCCGGGCCGAGGAGCGAAACTCTCCGGTGCGCGATGCGAACATCAGCCGTTCGCCCTGTTCCCAGCGGCGGGTGCTCACCACCCGCGCGCCGCGCGCACTCACATTTTCCGTAAAAGTCGATTCCGTGCCGGGCATTCGGCGATGGCCGTCGAGCAAGACGGGGATCTCCATGGGAATCCGGCGCTCGACGCGGTTGAAGGGAAAAGCGTGCCTGTTGGATTTGACTAGCATTCGTCCTCATAGGCACGCGGCAATCCGCGTGAGGTTTTTTACATTGCTGCTGCTGGTGCGATGCTTCATGCCGTAGAGCGCGCGGTCCGCAGCGCCCAGAAGCTTTTCCGGCGTATCTCCATCTTCCGGAAATGCGGCAACCCCGGCGCTGACGGATAGCGCCGGCGGCTCAGCTTCGGCAGCGAGGCGTTCGCGAATTCTGGAAACGACGCGGGCAGCAATGTCCGTGCCGGCTTCCGGAAGCACGAGCGCAAATTCGTCGCCGCCATAGCGCGCGGCCGTATCAATGGCGCGAGAATGGCTGCGAAGAATCTTAGAGAGGCGAACGATGGCGCGGCTTCCTGTGAGATGGCCGTAGTGATCGTTGATCGTTTTGAGGCCATCCATGTCGAGAAGCACTACGCTGAAAGGGCGTTGAGTGCGTCGCGAACGGTCCAGTTCGGCTTCCAGCACGCTGATAAGACGGCGATAGTTGGCAAGGCCAGTGAGCGGATCGCTGACGGCCATCGAGCGAACTTGGTCAAAAAGGCGCGCTTGATCAAGGAGAGCTCCGGAGAGCATGACGACGTAACTGGCGGTTTTGCTTAGCTCTGCTAGAAAAAACGGGCCATCAAAGAGGTGGCGGGAAAACGCGGCGGAGAAGTGGCAAACCACGTTGAGCGATGCCACCGCAAACAGCGAATAGTCGTACAAGCTCGCGGCAGTCTTCTCGTTCTTGTTATTTCGGAGACGCTGCCCGAAACAGATGGCCGCGAGGAGGAACAGCATGCCGGGAAGCAAATCCCAGGGACGTGAGATAAAGCTGGCGACATGTGCCAGAGGCGCCGAAGGCGCAGCCAGGAAAGCAGCGCTCGTAAGATAGGTCGCGATGGCAACCACCAGAAGAGCACCGGCGGTTTCCTTGCTGGGCTGCCGCGCCGTCGGTATATAACGCTCCACAGCAATCGCGGAAAGCAGGAAGACGGCGAGTATCGTGCGGCCCACCATCCAGCCCATCGGGATTCTCGTCAGCGCAGCCGGGCCAGCTTGGAGCACATCGTTCAAACCGAAATAGCCGACCGTTTCAATGATGCCCGAGAGCACAAATCCGAAGGCCAGGATGAGCGCGGTGCGATCATGCGTGCCGCGGAACCGTACCAGCGCGTTTGCCGCGTAGCAAAAGCTGAGCAGGGTGCCGCCGACTTCAAGGTACAGGTAAGTCTCAGGGGAACCGGAGACGGCAGCTTGGCGCAGGTAGAAGATGGCGCCGAAAAACAAGAGGCCAAGGCCAACGGTAATCGCGATCAGGACGCGAGACCGCTCCTTCCGAAGAAACCCGACGATTTGGCCCCAACCACCCACGAAACCCCCCAAATGCCGAAGAAACAACTACAACCCCGTGAGAATGCAAGTTTGTGCCCTTTCCGGAGGGGAAATCTCAGTCTGTAAGTAGTTTATTTTAAGATACTTATAGGGAGCGTATCCGGCTGCGTTGGGAGGAAGTGTTCCGGCGAGACACTGCTTTGCATCGAGAAAGGCGGGTCTAAGGATTCTATCATCTTTGTTCCCTTAGAGTTACCGACAATTGGTACAGTATCAGGCTAAGAACTGCGACTGTCTCAGGGTGAGACAGTCTCACCTGGCAGAGTGTCTCGGCGGAGTCGCTTTTTCTAGGCTACAGCGTTGGTTTGGGGGGCGGAAGCTCGCGGGCCACGACGGGATCGCTAAAGCCGGAACTCTTGTGGGAGCCATCGCAGAACGGCTTATTGGCGGAATGTCCGCAGCGGCATAGACCAATGGCAGTGCGTCCAGCCAGACCAAAGGCTTGGCCTGCGGGATCGACAATCTCGAAGTCCCCTTCCACACGAATCGATCCGTTACTGTTGATAGTGATCTTGGCAGCTGCCATTCTGTCCTCCGAAAAGGTGAGAGCGCGTTCGGCGGTTTATCGCTCATCACCGGACGCGTTCTCTAGACTACGCAGAGTTTGCTGGGAACTCAAGGAAGCGGCTCAACACCCTAGAAACTTAATACTTGGGAACGCTGGGATCGACTTCCTCCGACCAGGCAAGGATTCCACCCTTGAGATTGAGAATTTTGCGGAAGCCGGTCTTGCGGAGGAAATCGACAGCTTCTGCCGAGCGCTTTCCGCTGCGGCAATGCGCGACGATTTCACGCGAAGAGTCCAGCTCGTGGACGCGACGCGGCAATTCGCCGAGCGGAATCAGGTGACCCTTCAGATTGCAAATCTGAAACTCGTGCGGCTCGCGAACATCCAGAATGAAGAGATCATCTCCGCCGTCGAGGCGCGATTTCAACTGGCGCGGTGTAATCTCCGGGACCTGCACATCCGGGCCGGGAGCTTCTTCGCCACGTACGCCGCAGAATTCGTAGTAGTCAATGAGCTTGTTGATGGTGCGATGCTCGCCGCACATCGGGCAGTTCGGATTCTTCCGCAACTTGAGCTCGCGGAACTTCATGCCGAGCGCGTCGAACAGCAGCAAACGTCCTACAAGGCTATCGCCGGCGCCCAAAATCAACTTGATCGTTTCCATCGCTTGGATAGAGCCGACGATTCCTGGCAACACACCCAGGACGCCGCCTTCGGCGCAAGACGGTACTAACCCCGGCGGAGGTGGTTCCGGATATAAGCAGCGGTAGCAGGGCCCTTCCGGCATTCCGAATACTGTGGCTTGCCCTTCAAAACGAAAGATCGAGCCGTAAACATTTGGCTTGCCGAGAAGGATGCAGGCATCGTTGACCAGATAGCGCGTAGGAAAATTGTCGGTGCCATCGACGATGATGTCGAATTCCTTGAATAGTTCAAGCGCGTTTTCGCTGGTGAGTTTTGTTTCGAAGGCATCAATCTGAATATTAGGGTTGAGGTTAGACAGCCGCTCGCGCGCCGCTTCGCTTTTAAATTTGCCGACGTCGCTGGTCCCAAAGGTGACTTGCCGCTGAAGATTTGTGAAATCCACCACATCGAAATCGACGAGTCCCAGCCGCCCGACGCCAGCCGCCGCTAGATACAAACCTAGCGGCGCGCCCAACCCTCCCGTGCCGATCATCAGGACCTTGGCGTTTTTCAGTTTGAGCTGACCCTCCATGCCCACCTCGGGCATAATCAGGTGGCGGCTGTAGCGAAGAATTTCTTCGTTAGTCAGGCTCGTGGCCGGCTTCGCTCCGGTTTGCGGCGGTAGTGTTGTGGCCATTGCAAAAACTCCCTGTCAATCAAAGGTCAGATAGCGTTTTCGAATGAACCGCCGGCGATGGACGGAATGATGCTGATCGTGTCCCCGTCTTTCGTCGGCGTATTTTCCTGCCTCAAATAACGAATATCCTCATCGTTGAGATAAACGTTTACGAACGCGCGCAGCTTGCCGTCTTCCGTGTAAAGGTGTTTGCGCAGCTCTGCGAATTGGCTGGTGAGCCCACCGAGCGCCTCGCCAACGGTCGCCGCGGTAATTTCAGCAGAATCGCGTTTCCCCGCATAGACTCGCAGCGGTGTTGGAATCATCACTTTGACAGACATCTCGAGTTCTCCCGTACTTCCAGACGCCCTCTAGCTTGCGGCGCTTACAACGACTGTCTCAATCTTCTCTTCGATATACCCGGACCTGTCGTCCTTTAATTGCCAGCAAGTCATATCCTGCGGAACGCCCGCATGAACACTAACGATAATGTAGCTATACCAGGGCCAAGCGTGCTCGCGATCGAAGTCGCTGGGCTTCGCCGGGTGGTCAGGATGCGAATGGTACCACCCGACCACTTCCAGTCCTTGCGCCTGCGCGGCCTTTTCAGCTTGCAGTACGTCATCCGCGGTAACTGAAAATCGATTGCGCGGCGAGTCATCGCGCCGGTTTACAAGTGGGACAAGGGCACGGATACAGCGCGAAAATATTCCGCCGTTCGTTTCCGAGCCGCTCACCTCGATGAGATCATTGTCCCGCCCCAGTAGCGCGCCGCAGCATTCGTACGGATACGCCTCGACGCCATGCTGGCGAATCCTGTCCGCCAGCTTCGCACTGATCCCGACCCGGAGCACATCGTTCATCGGAGGCTCACTCTTCATCCCAAAATCGTTCGGTCAGGTACTTTGACGCGGAATCGGCAAAAACGGTGACCATCACTGCGCGCTCGTGCGGTCCAACACGTTTCGCCGCGTGAAAACATCCGAGCAGCGCGGCGGCAGCACTGGGACTTACCAGAAGGCCCTCTTCCTGCGCGATACGTTTCACCATGCGATAGGCTTCTTCCGTGCCGACCTCGAGATTCGTGTCCGCGAGTGTGTCGTCATAAATCGCCGGGCGAAGTGCGGTCTGCATGTGCTTCCAGCCTTCCAGTCCGTGAAAGGCCGCATCGGGCTGAAGACTTATGCAACGAATCGATGAATTAAGCTCCTTCAATCGGCGCGAAGTGCCCACAAATGTTCCACTAGTTCCAAGAGCAGCCACGAAATGCGTGATGCTTCCGCCGGTCTGCTCCCAAATCTCGTTCGCGGTGGTGTGGTAGTGCGCCTGCCAGTTCGCCGGATTGCTGTACTGATCCGGATAAAAATATTTTTCCGGCTCGGCCGCAACAATCTGATGAACCCGCCGAATCGCGCCGTCCGTACCCTCGTCGCCCGAGGTGATGACAAGCTCGGCTCCAAGAGCGCCAAGGATGCGTTTGCGCTCTTGGGAGGCGCTGTCCGGCAGGCAAAGCTTTACGCTATAGCCGAGCGCCGCGCCGATCATGGCGTAGGCAATCCCAGTATTGCCGCTGGTGGCATCGATGATGGTCTTGCCGGAGCGCAAATCACCGCTCGCCAGACCCGCCTGGATCATGCTCAAGGCCGGGCGGTCCTTGACCGAACCACCGGGGTTGAACCACTCCGCCTTGGCATAGAATTCGACATTGGGAAATTGGTTGCCGATTCTAGAAAGATGCAAGAGAGGCGTGTTACCAATCAGCTCGAGCACAGACTGCCCGGTCCGCCCACCAGGCTTTCCGGCACGGAGTGAGGACGCGTCCTCTGAGGCTGCGATGGGTTTAACGGTGGCCATGGTCTTCAATCGTCCGGCAATCTCCAAGATATGCGACCAGTTTACTCCGACTTAGATGCGGCGCGCCAGTTTGATGGTATAGCCTGATTTTAGCGGTAGTTAGAGGAATCACCCTAACAGCACTAGAGAATAGTAGGTGCGGTCGAGAAGCACCCTGAGGATACCTGCCACGCTTGTGTTAACACCCTTCAAAGGTCCGGCGTCTTGCAGAGCGGGATGACAACAGGAGTCGGCATATCACGCGCTGGAACCACTATTGACTCGCGCCTCACAATCAAGGACTGTCAAGCGGTGACCACCACGCCTGCCCCCGAACCCACGGGCGACTCTTCGCTGGTGCTGGCTGCACGCGGAGGCGACCGCGCTGCTTTTGGCGGCTTGTACGCGCGGTACGCGCGCATGGTCCACGGCATTCTGTTGGCGAGAGTCCCCGCAAACGATGTGGACGATCTCGTTCAAGATGTTTTTCTGCGCGCCCTGCCTCGCCTTTCTGACTTGCGTGACGTCGCGCGGTTCGGGCCATGGCTGGCAGCCATCACGCGCAACCGTGCCAATGACTACTACCGGCAGACTCGCGGGGTTGCCGCTGTGACGGAGAGCCTGCCAGAAGATGAGGCGCATCTACCCGCCGCGAACACCTCTTCCGATCGGGAGGCGGCGATGATTCTGGCGTTGGTTCGCAGCCTCCCGGAAACGTATCGCGAACCTCTGATCCTCCGGCTGGTGGAGGGCATGACGGGGCCCGAAATTGCGGCGCGGACCGGTCTTACTCCGGGTTCCGTCCGAGTCAACCTGCACCGAGGCATGCAGCAGCTTCGCGAGAAGCTAAGCCAGGCTTCGCTCGGCGTCACGAATCGGCCAGATTCCTCTGGCCCCAACAATCTAGCGCCGCCGGCAAAGAATTTCTTGCGCAGAAGGAATGAGCTATGAATGACGATTACCTTTGGGATGGTTCTGGCGAACCCGACCGGGAGATTCAAAAACTGGAAAACACTCTCGCCAAGTTCCGCCATGAAGGTCGGGCGCCGGAGTTTTCGGAGATCACTGCAGCGCAGCAACCGCGATTTTGGAAGCGCCTTGTGCCTTCGCGTTGGTCCTTCGGCCTCGCAGCTGCAACTGCAACCATCCTGTTTATTTTCGCATTCGGGATTCTCCAGTGGAGTCAAAAGCCGAACACCGCTTCTGGGCCGGGATGGGACGTTGAAAGCCTCGCGGGCGCTCCACAAGTGGAATCGAATGCCTTCGGACAAAACACCGGAACCGCCAAGCTTGGCGTCGGCCAAACACTGGTCACCGATGGCCGTTCCAAGGCCAACATTTCGATCGCCGATATTGGCACCGTCAACGTGGAACCGAACACCCGCTTGCGTTTGATCGCCGGGGTGAACGGACACAATCGGCTCGCTCTGGATCGCGGGACGATTCACGCTTACATCTGGGCGTTGCCGGGTGTGTTCACGGTGGATACACCTTCCGCCACCGCCGTTGACTTGGGCTGTTCCTACACGCTCGAAGTGGACGATTCGGGCGCCGGGCTTCTCCGAACGAGACTCGGTTGGGTTGGTTTTAAGCTGGGTGGCCACGAAGCTTTTATCCCTGCCGGTGCGGTTTGCGCAACGCGTCCCAAAGTTGGCCCCGGCACACCGTACTTTGACGACGCCTCCGCATCGTTTCGCGAGGCCCTGTCCAAATTTGATTTTGCGGCGGGCGCGCCCGAAGAGCGCAGCACCGAACTCAGCAAAATCCTTGCGGAATCGCGCCAGCGTGACGCACTCACCGTCTGGCATCTGCTTGCTCGAGTCGGCGAATCGGAGCGCGGTTCCGTTTACGACCGCCTGGCCACGCTTGTTCCGCCTCCCCCGGGAGTCACCCGCGACGGCATATTGCGTCTCGACCAAAATATGCTGGACTCCTGGTGGAACCAGCTGGGCCTTGGCGACGTTTCCCTGTGGCGCACGTGGGAACGATCCTGGTCTCCCGCCAAATCGTGAGGATCACTTCCTTGTCGCCAGCCAAAACCATCACTGAGAATCCGCTTCTCAACACTTAGCTAACCCCTGCTCGCTTTACAGAACTCTCGGCATTTACTAGGCTATGAGCACCATGTGGAATGTCGAAGAGAAGTTCACACCAAAACAGATCGAAAGCCTAGCGGCGCTCGGCTTTGCCGTCGGCAGCACGCGCGGAGTCGTCCGCGTGGAAAAATACGGCAGCGGCGCGGAATTCCGCAAAGGCACGGACGACCTTTACCAAATGACGGTTGTGCCGACAATCATGTTAAAGGGACGCTTCACCCGCCTTTGGGACGCCGGCTACCAGAAATTTCTCCTCACCGACGACGGCTTGAAGCTGCCCGCGCTCGCGACGCATCTCGAGAATCTTCGAAAGTTCAACGAAGAGCTGCTTACCGCACTGGGTGTTCCGACTTTTTACAACGAAGCGCTCGGCTCGGTCAGCCAAATCAGCGTCTATGACCGCGTCAAAGGCCGTGCCGGCGACGATCCCGACATAACAGTCGGCGCACACGAGCCTGGGGCCGGACATTAAAACTAAGCACTTTTCTGCTCTGACTTTTCTTATTTCGATTTGCTTTTCTCTAGCTGACGCCGGAATTGCTCCACGTCCACGCGATGCTTGGCGGCTTTGCGCGCGCCAATAAAAATCACAGGAATGTCCAGACCGTAGCGTTCCTCGAGAACCACATCCTTTTCGATATTCACTTGGTGCAGAACGGCGGCGAATTCTTGCAACAGCGGCGCAATGGCCGCTTTAGCTTCCTCGCAAAGATGGCAACCTGGCCGCGTGTAGAGAGTCACTTCTCGCGGGCCCGCGGCGGCCAAGCGCGCGTCCTCTGGATGCCCCTTCACGGTTTCGGATTCGAGTATTTTTTAAACGGTCCGGCGTAAGGGTGAAACGCGCGCGCCCGGTAAAGTTCCGCGATTTGCCGCAGGTGTCCCAGATCGTGCGAAGCCCACTCGCTGAGCATTTCATGCAGCGTGATGGTGCCGAGTTCGGAATGGATCGCATCGCGCTCGCTGGAGTCTGGCGGAATGCTCCTCAACAGAATCACCGTTGAGCGCCGCGTCCTGATGAAGTACGCAAGAATCTCATTCGCCGACCCGCGGGCGTAGTCGCCGATCACAATCGTGCCCGTCGCGTCAAACTTCGGCAGCGTCGGAGTTTCCTCGGTGACGATGCGGCGTGTCCTATCGGCGTACACCTCTTCGATATCCGCGAGATGACTGAGCACTTCCGCGATCGACCACCGCTCGGCCGACGGCTTCCACCGCAACAGGTCTTCCGGCAAATCACGAAGCATCGTTTCGAGCAGAATCGGCGTCTTTTCAAGGAGCAACAGGGCGGGTTGGATGGATAGCGTGCTGGCCGGCGCGGTAGTTCGAGCTACACCTTGCTGCATGGGGGGACCTCCCAAGCGATAACTGCATCTTACTCGAAAAGGCCGCCAAAAGTTGAACTGGCGCATAATGAGTAACAGGGACGGAGGAAGCGAGGCATGGGAAGAATCGTGGCATTGATCGACGAGCTATTTTTTCAAATGAAGGTCGCGGAAACCGCAAAGCACCTCGGTTTAGAGTTGAAGGTGGCCACGACCGGTGACGCGCTCATTGGCCTGCTGGAACCGGCGCCAAACCTGGTCATCGTGGACTTGAACGCGCGCAGCCAGCCGCTCGCGGCTATCGAGCGTGTGCGTGCGGCACAAAAGGATCTGAGGGTCATAGGCTTTCTCTCTCACGTGCAGCGCGATCTGGCGGCACAAGCGCAAGCGGCGGGATGCAATGAAGTGATGCCGCGCTCGGCGTTTACCCAAAACTTGTCCGCCATCCTGAGCACGGCAAAGGACTGACGTGAATTTTCAAAAAAATGCGCGAAGTTCACCGGCCATTGTTCTGACTGTTCTGGCTGTGCTGTTCGTATTCTTCATGACTGGCGTCTCCGCGCAGGAGTCCAGTTCCGATTCTTCCGTGCCGCCCACTTCTCCGAACGGCCCATCCGCTGCGCTTCGCGACGTTTTAATGGCCGCCTGTTCGCAGAGCCAGAATGACTTTGCCCGATTCCTCACCGCGCGCAACAAAGAAGCGTTTAACCGCATGGCGCCTACAGCGCGCGTGGCCTTCATGAAACGATTCGTGCTCCTCAACGAGGCCGGCAAACCCTCCGTCACCGCCAATCCTTCCGGCCGTCCCATCGTGCGCTGCGACACTCCGGCAGGTGCGGCAGAGATCCAGATCGGCGGCGCCGACACCCGCGACAATGTGGCATTCATGCCCGTGCAGTTGCGCGACGCGACGGATACGACAAACGCCAGCGCCATCCAGGTCAACATGGGCCTAGTGCGCGAAAATGGCGAGTGGAAAATCCTCTCCCTCGGCGTTGTTCTTCTCGATTTGCCTTCCTTGGAATTGGAATGGGATTCGGCGGAGGCCGACAAAAATGAGCTAGCCGCCGTCGAATCGCTCAAGGACATCGCCGATGCCGTCGAAAACTTTCGACGAAAGTACACGCGGCTGCCCGCTTCTCTCTCGAGTCTCGGGCCTCCCCTGCGCGGTCCAGCTAGCGCGGATGCGGCGCAACTCTTGGATTCAGATCTGGCTGCGGGCATGAAAAATGGCTATTCCTTCCGTTACGTCATTGTCGGCGCCAGCGGCCTGGGCGCGCCCGCGAAGTATGAGCTTGCCGCAACGCCGCTGAGCTATGGCCGCACCGGACACCGCTCCTTTTTCCGCGATGGAGAGGGAACTCTTCGCGCCGCGGACCGTCAAGGCGCGGTCGGCAGCGCGTCTGACCCAAGGATGCCAGAGCACTGATGCCTGCTGCCCCTAATGCGTTAATCCCTAGGGCTTGGTTCTGATCGTTGGATACTGAATCCCTAGCTGTTCGAGATAGCTCTTATAGCGCTCAGGATCGTAATAATATTTTTTCAGTTGCGGCGCGAATTTCTCCATTTTTTCTTTGTTCATCTCGATCGCCGGCTTGTCGTCAGGGCCCAGAAACGTTTCGTAGTGAACGTCCTTCGTCTGAACATTCCTGAAATAATCCCAGGCTTGCTGCACGAGTTGCGGCTGAAGGAAAAAGTCGAGAGCCGTAAGGGCCTGCACCTTGGCGCCTGCGGTCGAGCCTTTGTGAGCGATGGGAGTGGCCATTGCCACTCCATTTGCCCAGCTGTGCCCCGGCAGATTAGGAATGTTTGCCGGATACATTAGGTACACCATCGGCACATTCCAGGAGACATCGCCGATGTCGTCTGATCCTCCGCCAGTAGGTTTCTTGACCGGCTCTGTGAGTGGCTCGATTTTTTCTTTCAAGCCCTCCACTTTTGCGCCAATTTCCTTCTGAAGAGCCTTCGCCAGTGTCTGATCTGCGTCGCTCCACTTCGGCATCCCAACGGCCTCGATGTTTTTCTGCTGTGTTTCCGCGACCACCTTGTTCAAATATGGCGGCCACGCTGATCCAACCAGCTTATGATCCACCGTAGTCCCCGTCATTTTCGCCGCCGAATCCGCGATCGTGTTTCCCAGGTCGTAGAGATCCTTGATGTGCGGATAATCCAGCTCGCGGAAGTAGTACCAAACAGCTGCTTCCGAAGGCACGACATTAGGCTGATCTCCGCCATTGATGATCACACGGTGCGAACGCTGCGCGGGACGCAGGTGCTCGCGCCGAAAATCCCAGCCGGTATCCATCAGCTCAACGGCATCCAGCGCGCTGCGTCCTTCCCAAGGCGCCGCAGCCGCATGGGCCGCCTTGCCATGGAAGAAATATTGTACGGAGACGAGCCCGCTCCACTCCCCATTGCCCGTGCCGTACGACGTCGAAAATTCCGACTCCACGTGCGCGCCTAAAACGATATCCACATCCTTAAACAATCCCGCTCGCACATAAAATGCCTTCGTTCCCAGCAATTCTTCCGCAACGCCGGGCACAAGCTTGATCGTCCCAGCAATGTGGTGTTCGTCGATGAGCTTCTTTAACGCCAGAGCCGCGGTAGCATTCACCGCCATTCCGGAGTTATGTCCTTCGCCATGCCCCGGCGCGCCTTCGACGATGGGGTCGTGATACGCCACTCCGGGTTTCTGCGAGGCGCGAGGAATGCAGTCGAGGTCTGTGATAAACGCGATCACGGGTTTGCCGCTCCCATACGTGGCCACCCACGCGGTTGGGACTCCCGCCATGCCGTGCTCCACGTGAAATCCATTTTTCTCGAGGATCCCGGTAACGTAGCGCGACGTCTCGTATTCCTGGAAGCCCAGCTCGCTAAAGCTGAAAATTTCGTCCACCATCTGCTGCGTGAGCGTCTGGAGCTTGTCGACTTCCGCTATGGCTTCCTGTTTGAGGGCCGGTAGTTGCGCCGTTTGCTGCGCGAACAATCCGCAGGGCATCAGCAGAAGCGCTGCAAGACAGCCCACTGCACAAAATCTCGTCATCCCATTCTCCTGTCAGCGAAATGAGCGGGCATATTACATCGGGTATTGCGAAATAGGGGAAAGAAAGAATCTCCCGTTTGTGCGGCGAAAGAGTTGGCGCTACTATCGTGCGATTCAACATGCGCCCAGTATCGGTCCGAAAACTCTTTCTGTTCCTGGCACTTGCCCTTTTGACTCCCGTCGGGGCGATGCCGCAGCAGTCCGGCTCCGCCTACGGACCGCTTCCCGTGTTCGAGTTTCACAGCGGATTCTGGATCAACCTGCATCACATGCTCTACTACGAGGCCAGGCTGCGAGCATCGCCGCCTGCGCCCGCTCAGAAGGGCAGCGCGGGTCCACAAATAAGATTGAAAATCATGAAAGATGCCGCCGCGGCCCTCACCCCCGCCGAGCGTCTTGTTTGGGACAGCTCCGTCGAGTACTACGTGGCGAACTACGTGAACAAAGACTTGCTCTTCAATAACGACCTGATCCTCCTGAAAAATCAGCTCGGCGATTTTGAGGACTGCGACGAACTCTCCGGCACGCGGAAGAAAACCTGCGACGCCGGCCTGTCTCCTAAGTTGACCCAGGTATTGGAAGCCGCGGCGCCCGTCTATCGTGCTCATCTGTGGACCGAACACGACCGTACGAATCGCCGCTGGGTCGCCCGGGTGGCGCCTCTCGTCGAAGAACAGGGTGTTGGCATTTCCCAGCGGCTGGCGGACATCTATCAGACGAAATGGCCCAAAGCAAAAATCCGCGTCGATGTGAGCGCCTATGCAAATCCGACGGGCGCCTACACCACGCTTGATCCACTACGCGTCACTATTTCGAGCTTGGACCCGCGTAATCAAGGCGACGCCGCCTTTGAAGTTCTTTTTCACGAAGCTTCGCACGGCATCGCCGAGCCCGTTCAATCGGCGATTATTCGCGAATGCCGCCAGCGCGATAAGGCCATTCCCCGCGACCTCTGGCACGCGTTAATCTTTTACACTACGGGCGAAGTGATCCGGCCCCTCATGACGTCCGCCGACAACTCGCCACCGGCAATGGAGGACGCCGTCAAACCCAATACCAATCGTCCTCCCACCAGCCGCAAAGAAGTGTATGTTCCCTACGCCATCCGCGAAGGCCTCTACGAGCGCGGTTGGAAAGACTATCTCCAGCTTCTCACCCGCTTCTGGCAACCGTATCTCGACAACCAATCGACGTTTGACGACGCTGTCGCCCGTATGGTCTCCGCTCTTTAGCGTCCCCCACCCCGACCACGATCACCAATCAATTGCATGCGGGTTTGTTTATTGCGGCTCTAAAATTTTCCGTTGCGCAGCCATGCCCGGACCTCCGCTTCCACGGAAAATGCCTGGGCAGGGTCTTTAGTGTAGCGAGCATCCAGATTGTAGGCCTGTTCTTCATACGGCACGACCATCCACAGGCCGGATTCGTTCAAGGCTTTGAAGTAACCAGCCATCACTCTTTCGAGCCCTATAACAGAAAACTGTGTCACATGGACGAGGGTGTGAAATATCGTCCGAAGCGTCGGCTGCCGGTTGAAGAGCGCGACGTCGATGAATGGTATCGCCGTCATGTGTGCCGCATCCGGCACGACGCGCGCACCGCCCGCGCGAACACGCTCGTAAAAAGGCGGGTAGGGAATTACGCCGCCAGTCTTGGATCCATCCTTTATCCTCAAGCGCTCCAGCACGTCGCTGGGAAAAAAAGGCCGCAGTTTGTCTTTTACGACCTCCGGAAGCGGGTCACTGAGGGGGCGGTAGTGATCGCGCTGCTGCTGCATCCATGCAACGGCTTCACCAATCAATCCAGACAATTCTGCAGGGGTGAACTTCGGAGGCTCCACGAACACTTTCCTTACGGTGCGTATTGCCAATTCTATTCGAAGGATGGCCCAAGAAACGTCAAGTGACGGCTGTATTTATCGTAGCACGGAGCCGCGCACTTTCTTTTCACGCAAGAGTGTATTCGACGCTCCACCCGTGTCCGGCCGGTTGCGGAATTGCCTGCCGTTCCCAGTGGTCCTTGCTGGCCCGCACGGCGGTTAGCCGCAAATACTCCTATGTCGGCTATAGCGAAATATGCTATAGATGCGTCATGCGCCCTTTCCTCCTTTCCCGTGACACCTTCCACATTCTCGTCGCTCTCGCCGACCGCGACCGCCACGGCTATTCCATCATGCAGGAAATCGCCGAACGCACGGGCGGCGAGATTCGTCTCAGCCCTAGCACGCTCTACAGCGCCGTTAAACGACTCCTCGAACAGGGCTTCATCGAAGAATTGGAAGAGCGCCCAGACCCCGAACACGACGACCAACGCCGCCGCTACTATCGCCTCACCAAAACCGGTAAACGTGCCGCCATGGAAGAGGCTCGCCATCTAGAGAAGTTGCTCTCCGATGCTCGCGCCTCCGGCCTGGCTCGCAAACGAGCCTAGTCAATGTCGCGTGCCGCCAAATCGCAAGCCGGCGTTCTCCGCCTTTATCAGCCATTCCTCTGGCTTTACCCGGCCGAGTTTCGCGACGAATACCGGCGCGAACTCTGTCTCGCCTTTGTGGACCGCTGGCGCGAGGAGCACTCCATCGCCGGTGCGCTCTTTGTCTGGCTCCACGCCATTTTCGGGATTTTTTATCAAGCGCCAAGGGAGCACTACCACATGATCATCCACGATCTTCGCTACGCCTTTCGCATCCTCCGCAAAGATTTCTCCGTCACAGCCGCGGCCATTCTGATTCTCGCGCTCGGCATAGGCTCGACCACGCTCGTCTTCAGTCTTGCGAACGGCCTCCTCTTGCGCCCGCTTCCCTATTGGCAACCGGAGCGCATCATCGCCGTCACCGAATCCAGCCCCAAGGATCCCAACGAAACTACGCAGATTTCCTTCCCTAATTATTTCGACATTCGCAATCGCACGCGGCTACTCGAGGACATCGGAGTTTATGACAACAATCAGGCCGCAGTCAGAGGCGAAGGTTCCGCAGAGCGCATCCCCTCTGCAGTGGCCAGCGATGGAGTGTTCCGCGTTCTCGGCGTCGAACCCCTTCTTGGCCGCGCCATCTCACCGGAAGACGATACGCCCGGCGGTCCGAAAGTCGTCCTGCTCAGCGAAGAGCTCTGGCAGCGCCGCTACGGCCGCGATCCTCACATTCTGGGCAGAACTCTCCAAATCGACGATTCACGCTGGACCGTCATCGGCGTCATGCCCGCCCGTTTTCATTTTCCGGACCGCGCGGATCTTTGGTTTCCGCTGCAAATGAACCCTCTGAAAGCTCGCCGCACCGACTATTTTCTGCGGGCCATAGCACGCCTGAAGCCTGGCGTTTCCGTCGAGCAAGCTACCAGCGAGCTAGAGTCGCTTCTCGAACAAATTCACCGCGAAAATCCAGCCGTCAATAACAACTGGAGCGCTCGCGCAATTCCGATTCGCGATTTTGTCGCCGGCCCCTACCGCAAAGCCGTTATCACGCTCTTGGTAGCGGTAGGCCTGCTGCTTCTCATCGCTTGCGCGAATGTCTGCAATCTTCTGCTCGTCAAGGCTTCCGCCCGCGTCCGCGAAATCGCCATCCGGGCCGCGCTTGGCGCGACTCGCCGCCGGCTTCTTCGCCAGCTCGTCACCGAAAGCCTTCTTCTCGGCCTCGCCGGTGGCGCGCTTGGCGTGCTCCTCGCCTACCTAGGAATACCAGCTCTACTTTCCCTCATCCCCGTCAATCTCCCTCTTTGGATGAATTTCTCCCCTGATTCTCGAGTTCTGGGTTTTGCCGTTGCCGTCTCTCTGCTCACCGCCCTTGGCTTCGGCATCGTCCCCGCCTTCGGTTCATTCCACGCTGATCTGACCGATTCGCTCAAAGAAGGCGGCCGTGGAGGCACGTCCGGCACACGCAGCAAATTCATGCGTCAAGGCCTCGTCATCGGCGAAGTCGCTCTTTCGGTGATCTTGCTCGCTGGCGCCGGCCTCATGATTCGCAGTTTCCTGGCGCTCCGCATGCAGGACCTTGGCTACCATCCTGAAAATGTCTTAACGGTCAGCATCGATTATCCCGAGAGCCGCTATCCTGATGGCGCTCCCGCCCGCGCGATGCTCCGCCGCCTCACCGAAGAAGTCTCCTCCGTCCCCGGACTCATCTCCACCTCGTTCAGTTCCGGTATTCCTCTGAACGACGGCTGGGGACGCCTCTTCACTATCGAAGGCCATCCACTCGAGCTCAAGGACATGACCTTCATCAACCACATCGTAGTGACCCCGGGATATTTCCGCACGCTCGACATACCGCTGCTCCAAGGCCGCGATTTCACGGAAGACGATTTCGACGCTCCCCGGATTGTTATCGTCAGCGATTCCTTCGCCAAAAAGAATTGGCCCAAGGAGAGCCCCATCGGCAAGCGCATTCGTTTCGGTCCGCCAAAAAACAGTGAACCGTGGCACACCGTCGTAGGCGTGGTTGCTGACAGCAAGCATGGCACCTACAAGGGCGAAGACCGCGCCAGCGTCTATCTTCCCTACAACTCGGAGATCACTCCCAACGCCTTGCTTGTTCGCACCGCCGGCGATCCGTTACAGCTACAGCAATCCCTCAGATCCCGCATTGTCGCCTTCGACTCCGATATCGTCGTAAGCCGCGTCTTCAGCCTCGAGCAAATTATCGACCGCGCCGGGTGGCAGGATCGCTTCCTCACCGTTCTGTTCTCCTGCTTCGCCGCGCTGGCTCTCCTGCTCGCCGCCGTTGGCCTCTATGCCACGATCTCCTACTCCGTTTCCCTCAGCACTCACGAGATCGGCATTCGTATGGCCCTCGGAGCCTCCGCCTCTCGCGTTCGCGCCATGATCCTGCGACAGGGCATGACCCTGGCCGCCGCCGGCCTCTTCATCGGGATCGTCGTAGCCTTCGCCCTCGCGCGCCTGCTCAAAACTCAGCTCTACCAGATTTCGCCCAATGACCCGGCCACCTATATCGCCGTGCCCATTCTGCTAATCCTCGTCGCCGCTCTGGCTGCCTTTCTGCCCACTCGCCGCGCCACCCGCGTCGATCCCGTCATCGCCCTCCGCCATGAGTAATTCCAATCCCAACCGGCAGTAGCGTTTGTCGGTGAACCCAGGTTGTGCTAGGCTTTGCGGTGCGGAAATAAGCTTGGCTACGCGCCACGCAAGTCCCAGCGTCGCTTACGTTCTCTCCTTGCCGTTCCTCATCCGAGCTTTCCCGAGGGGAAGACTCTCTCTGGAGAAAACAAACGGCAGGCGGGATTCGAGAACCGGCTTCCTCGGAGCCGACGCAGTCAAAAGGAACTGGATAAGCCCATGTCCGGTACACAAACAGCTTCAAAGACCGAAAAAGAAACCGTCGAAATCAAACTCGCGCATTCCCCTGATTCCGACGATGCTTTTATGTTTTACGCGCTGGCTACCCACAAGCTCGCAACGCCAGGCTACAAATACACCCACGTCCTTTCCGACATTCAAACCTTAAATGACGCGGCACTCACCGAAACTTACGACGTCACCGCGCTAAGCTTTGCCGCCTACCCCACTCTGCGGGATAAGTACGTCCTGCTTGATTGCGGCGCCAGCTTTGGCGAGAATTATGGCCCCATCGTCGTCGCGTCTAAATCCCTGAAAAAAGAGGACTTGGCTGGCAAACGCATCGGCGTGCCCGGATTGAAGACAACCGCCTACCTCACGCTGAAGCTCTTTGAACCACACTTTGAACCGGTGGTCATGGCTTTCGACAAGATCCTCGACGCCGTCAAGAATGAAGTCGTTGAAGCCGGCCTCTTGATCCACGAGGGGCAGCTCCTCTTCCCCCAATTGGGAATGCACCGTGTCGTGGACCTCGGCGTTTGGTGGCATGAGCAAACCGGGCTTCCTCTGCCGCTTGGCGGTAATGCCGTCCGCCGTGCGCTTGGTCCGGCCTTGGGCTTGCAAATCGCTAAAACAATTAAGGATAGCGTCGAGTACGGCCTCGAACACCGCGAAGAAGCCCTGAATTACGCCATGCAGTTCGCCCGCGACATGGAAGCCGAAATTGCTGACAAGTTCGTCGGCATGTACGTGAATCGTTGGACCCTCGGTTACGGCGATCGGGGTAAACATGCCGTCCGGGAGCTCATCGAGCGCGGCACTGCCGCTGGCCTGCTTCCTGGACCGCCGGATGTCGAGTTCCTCTGTCAACAGTAACAAAATAAAAAACTTAGCAAAATTCCGCCCAAGTTCAGTGAACGTGCGGCAGTTCCGGCGTGAACCACAGGTCCTGATAGTCAAAGCTGAAATCCGCCAGCGGCGAAACCCTAGCCATCGTAAAGTGGTCCACGCTTCCGTCCGGATTTAGCGTAAAAGTTACAAACGCGTCTTCCATCGTTCGATCGCGCCAATGCGCTTTGAACGTGTCGTATTGCCAGTGCTGCAAATCCGCGACGGCTTTTGGCGTGTGATTCATGCTGAACACGAGCCCTGAACCTTCCTGCTTGATCGTAATCGGCCCATACCACGCATCGTTGTAAACGCCCGCGAACTTTTCCACCGGCAGCGAGGGCTTGGAATTGATCGCCCGGCCTTTGTCGCTCTCGGCCATGGCTTGCTTGGCGGCTTTTTCTGACTCATCCTCCGCGGCCTTAAACGACGTGGTCCATTCCATTGGCGGTAACCCGAAATAAGCGTCCAGCACGTGATACATGATCGAGTCGAACGCGCCCCCCTGCTCCGCGTTGGTCAGGATCACCATTCCCAAGTTCTCTTCCGGCGCCATGATCACGCGTGAAACGAAGCCAGAGACACCTCCCGTGTGTCCCACCAGCCTGCGTCCGTGATAATCGCGTATCCCCCAACCCAGGGCGTAAGCCGCAAATTGAGGCCGTAGAGCAGCCGTCGGCGATGCTCCCGTGCCGATCGGGGTGAGCGTCTCGGCCGTCCACATCTCTCGCGATTGTGCCTCACTGAAAAGCCGATCCTCGCGGCCGGGAAATTTTCCGTGGTTGAGCTGCAGCACGATCCACTTGGCCATTTCCGCCACCGAAGAGTTGATCGCTCCCGCGGGTGCCGCGTTATCCAAATCCTGAAACGGAATCGTCTGTAGCTTTCCATCAATCTTCGAGTGCGGCCAGGCGTAATCATCGCTTGGTTTGAAAGCGGTGGTGCTCAAGTTGGTGGTCTTCATCCCCAGCGGCTCGAGAATCTTTTCGCGAATGTACTTTTCCCAGGATTCACCGGTGACTGCCGGAATGATCTGCCCCGCCGCAATGTACATCAGATTGTCGTAGGCATAGTGGCTGCGAAAGCTTGATGCAGGCTTCATAAACCGCAGACGATAAATGATGTCCTCGCGCGTGAACGTTGTGTGCGGCCAAAAAAGCAGGTCGCCTTCGCCAAGCCCCATACCGCTGCGATGCGTCAGCAGATCGCGAATGGTCATCTCATGCGACACGTAGGGGTCGTACATCTGAAAACCTTTCAGCCGCTCGTATACTTTGTCGTCCCACGAGATTTTTCCCGCATCCACCAGCGATGCCAGCGCCGCGGAAGTAAACGCCTTGGTGTTCGAACCAATCCCAAACAAGGTGTCCTCGTCGACCGCGGCGGCCTCTCCCAGTTTTCGAACGCCATACCCTTTTGCGAGCACGACCTTGCCGTCCTTCACGATGGCTATCGCGATCCCGGGCACATCAAACGTCTCCATGTCTCGCGCGACATACGAATCCAGGTCGGTCGGCGGCCCGCTCTGCGCGGTGGCGGGCCGAACAAAGACGGGAATCAGCACGAGTGCAGCAAATCCCAACTTGGGTATGGACATCATGGCCGAGTACCTCCTCCTTATCATTTCTCTTCACAAGCACGCGCCGCGAATTAGAACACACAGAAAGGTTGCAACACTAATTTTGGCCGTTCGCCAAGAGACCACCGAACGACGATCGCTTTTATCCATCAGGCAGGAATGACGAAGCGCATTATTGGCCATGTAGTAGACGGTAGACCGCTTTTGGACTAGCATTCGGCAGGCAATACCTCCGAGAGTGTCGATGAACCGGATTTGGCTACTCTTCCTCGCGATCGCGACCTTGGCGAGCGCGACTCCTGCACAGGATTGGACCAGCGCGCGGTCTCCTCACTTTGTGGTCTCAACCGATGCGGGCGAAAAGCGAGCGCGCGAGATTGCGGCGCGGTTTGAAGCGTTGCGGCACATATTCGAAAAATTGCTGTCGAGCGAGAAGCTGAACACCCCGGTTCCCTTGCAGATCTTGGGCTTTCGTAGTGCCAAGGGCTTCAGTCAGGTGGCGCCTTCCAAAGATGGAAAACCCGATCAAGGAATTGTGGGCGTCTTTCAAACGGGCGGCGACATGAACTTTATCGCCATCGATCTCTCAACCGAGTCCGGCTTCCCGATCGTTTTTCACGAGTACGCCCACTCCGTCCTGCACGCGAATTTCCGGAACCTGCCACTCTGGTTCGATGAAGGAGTCGCCAAATACTACGAAACGGCAAAAATGGACAAGGGCCACATGCAAATCGGAGCCAGTCCCAAGCATCTGGACTCCTTTCTTTACCATCGTGGCCTCATGCCTGTCGTGGATCTTTTTGGCGTAACCCAAGAATCCAAAATCTACGGAGAAAACAGCGAGAGCAGGGAGCTTTTCTACGATCAATCCTGGGTCATGGTGCACTATCTGTTCGACAAACAAAAGATGGGCAATTTTGGCAAATACATGGAACTCACCGTGAACCAGCACAAGCCCATTCCCGAGGCGATTGAAGCGGCTTTCGGCATGACACCAACAAAATTTGATAGCGAGATTGCCTCCTACCTGAATCTCTCCCTGCGCCAAGTCTTCAATATCGATGACCCCGAGAGCATCGACGAAAACAGTTTCGTCACCCAGCCACTGGCCTCAGAAGATGCCGAAGCGCTTATTGCAAACATGCATGCGCATTCCAATGACCGCCACGAAAAGGCCGTGGAGGAGTATAAAGAGGTCCTCAGAAAGAACCCGAACCAGGTGGACGCCAATCTGGGACTCGGCTACGACGCGCTTGTCTCCAAGAATTATGATCAGTCCGAAGCGTACTTCCGCAAGGCTGTCTCCGCAGACAAAAAGAACGCGCGCAGCCAATTCTTTCTCGGAATTCTGCAATTGCGGCGGACCTCGCCGGACGAAAACAAACAGGAGTATCTGATCGATGCCTGGAATCATCTGAAGGCCGCGACGACTCTGAATCCTGAGATGGCTGTAGCCCACAGTGAGCTGGCTTACGCACTGTCAAAGCTCGGCGACAAGGATGGCGCCATCAAGGAGGCCACCCTGGCCGCGCGCCTGAACAAAGGCAACGAGAGTTATTTCGTGGATCTGGCCGAATTTTATTTCGAGTTCAAGAAATACGAGCAGGCAAAAGCGGTTTTCGAGCAACTCCTGTCGAGCAATGACACCAAGATCGTTGCCTTGGCCAACCAGCGTCTCGAAGCGCTTAAGACCTTCGATGAAGCGGCCGGCGCGTCAGCCCCAAAGCAGTAACTCAAAAACGCCAACTCAGTTGATACTGGCAGGCTTTGCGTCCGGAACTTGGACCGGAACGAGGGTGCAAGAGTCGCTTCTAGGGCTGTTCTCCTCGCATCGTTCCTTGGCCAATTTCTCCGCGTCTTTTTCGGAGCGGCGGCCGAAGGCGTAACCAAGATGGCCCTCGGTCGAAACCGCGAAAGCCTTGTAGGGCGGCAGCGTCAGAAAAGCGCGAAATTCTTCTTGTCCGCCGGCCTTGAGCTGTGCGGGCGGCACAACATCGGGAGGTTCCGGCAGCGAAAGTAACGTCTTCCTCAGCGTAAGTTTCTGGCTTTCCAGGAAGTCGTCCACCATCGACGCCCAAATGGAAATCCCTCCCATCGAAAATAGCCCGTGGCCGTCCCGGCGATACGGCGCCGCGCGGATAAACGTCGCTTTCCCACCTGCGTCCCGGAAGGCTTCAAAGAAACTAGTCGCGATCTGCGGCCCGAAAAAATGATCGTTCTCGGAATAAACCCACAGCATGGGGACGCGCGATTTCTCTCCAAACTCGTGAAACGCGTGGATGAGTTCACCAGGATTGCAAACTTCGTCCGGCCTCATCGAACCGCGGCCTCCAGCAAAACTGATCGCGGCTACAAGCCCAGGCGGCGGCTCCGCCGTCAGCGCAACGGTAGCGAACCCGCCGGCAGAGATTCCAACGCTGATGATTCGCGAGGCGTCGACCTCGGGTAGTTTCGAAAGATAAGCAATCGATTCGCGCAAGTCCTTCGCAGATTCTCTGCCGGCATCGTAGTAGTCTGCGCGTTTTGAACAGGCCCTGGCGTCTTCCTCAAAGCCGCCGCCTGAATCTCCGTAGCCGCGACGCATCACGACGACCGTCGTCCATCCACGTCTGGCAAACTCGCGCGCCTGCGGAATCATTTGCCACGGAGACATCCCCGCACGCTCGCTACCCTCGCGGGGCGCGCCGTGTGTGAGTACAGCCAGCGGGTGAGGACCGGGCTCGCTTGGCCGCACCATCACCGCTTCGAGCCCTTTCTTGCCCGCATCTTTGGCCGGAATGCGAAACGCGTTTTCGACCAGGTCTTGGGCACTCCCGAGACTCGCCGTGAATAGCAGCAGGGCTAGGCAGACAGAAACACGACGAGCGGTCATGGAGCACCTCAGAAAGTCCTCGCGGATACGAATCGAAGCCTAGTTGGTGCCCCTAGTCTTGTCCAGGAGCCCGGCGGGAAACAAGCCACTCATCCATTGGACCCGTCTTGACGCTTTCCCTCTAATCACTTAGTGTCTTCTCCTTGCGATGGAGTCTCCGATGAAAACTTGCGTTTGTGCTTTCGCCCTCGCGCTGGGGACCTTGGCGCTTCTGTCGCCCGTGTCCAGCGGCCAAGCCGCCGCGGAATATCGCGATCACACGCAGGCGGCCGCGACTTGGCCCCAGCAGGCCGTTCGTGCCGCGCACGGCATGGTCGCCACCGATGAAGAGTTGGGGTCGCAAGCTGGCATCGAAATCCTGAAACGCGGCGGAAATGCCGTCGATGGCGCCGTGGCAGTGGCTTTTGCACTCGCGGTCGTCGAGCCGGCGGCGGGTAACATCGGCGGCGGCGGCTTCATGCTGGTTCGCCTCGCGGATGGCCGCACCACTTTCTTCGACTATCGCGAGGTTGCTCCCGGCAAAGCTTCCCGCGATATGTACATCAAGCCCGACGGCACGCTCGACAAAGAGCTCTCCGTCATCGGCTACAAAGCTGTTGCGGTTCCTGGCACCATCGCCGGCCTCGAGCTAGCCCTGAAAACCTACGGCAAGCTCAAGCTCGCTGATGTCCTAGCCCCAGCCATTCGTCTCGCGGAAGCCGGTTTCCCCGTCAGCGAAAAGCTTGCGCGCCAATTGAGCGGGGAACGCTCCGAGCTACAGGAATTCAACGTAAGCCGCCGCATCTTCTTGAACGACGGAAAAATGTTCCATCCAGGCGATACCTTCAAGCAGCCGGAACTTGCCGCAACTCTCAAGCGCATTGCCAAGAACGGCGCCGCCGAATTCTACCGCGGCGAAACGGCGCAAATGATCGTCGATGATATGAAGCGCATGGGCGGCCTGATTACTCTCGATGATCTCGCGCATTATCAGCCAAAAGTGCGCCAAGCCCTCGAAGCCAGCTACGAGCTCGATGGCCACAAGTGGGATGTCATTACATCGCCCCCTCCCAGCTCCGGCGGCGTGGCCATCATTGAAGCGATGAATATGTTACAGAGCGTCCCCCTCAAGGGTTGGGATGACGCGCAAAGCGTGCACATGGTTGTGGAAACGATGCGTCGAGTCTTTGCCGACCGCGCCGCGTACCTGGCCGACCCCGATTTTTCCAAAGTGCCGGTCGAAGGCCTCACGAGCGGTTGCTACGCCAAAGAACTTGCCGCCACTATCGATCTCCAGCACGCTTCTTCCAGCAAAGAGGTAAAGGCGGGAACACCGCACGTCTGCGGCGTTTCTGCTTCCAATGAAGTAGCTCCGCAAGCCATCAGCCTGAATGATGGCCCGAACACCACGCATTTTTCCGTCGTCGATGACGCTGGCAATGCCGTCGCCAGCACCTACACCCTCAACAACAGCTACGGCTCGCACGTAACTTCCACGGCCGGTTTTCTCCTCAATGACGAAATGGACGATTTCACCACCCAGCCCGGCGTGCCCAACGCCCTCTTCGGGCTCATCCAATCCGAAGCCAACGCCATCGCTCCCGGCCACCGGCCGCTCAGCTCGATGGTGCCCACCATGCTCGTGCGCGACGGCAAACTCAGCTTCGTAACTGGTTCGCCCGGCGGTCCCACGATTATTTCTGCCACGCTCCTGAGCGTTTTAAACTGGATGCGTCTCGGAATGGACGCGCAGGCGGCCATCAACGCGCCCCGCTTCCATCACCAGTGGCTTCCGGACGTAATCCTGATGGAAAAGGACTTTCCGGCAAGCTTGGAGTCAGCGTTGAATGCCGAAGGTTACCAAACGCGCCGCCGTGGGCACATTGGTCTAGTCAATGCCATTGGCGTAGATCCAAAAACCGGCGAGCGCCTAGGCGCGGCGGACCCGCGCGACAATGGCGCTGCTGTCGGCTACTGAACGGTTTTTTCTACAGCCGCCCCGCATCTGTCGTGGGCGGTCTGGAGTGAAGCGTCGGGCTTTTCATCTCACACCGCTGTGAACGAGGCTATGCGAAGAATCCTCTCCACTTATATGTTCGTCTCGCGAAGGTTGACCACCGAACTTCTCGGCCAGATTGCCGAATCCGGTTTTGAAGCCCTCGAAATTTTCGCCACTCGCGGCCATTTCGATTACACCACTAGGCAGGAAATCCAGTCCGTCGCCAGCGCCCTCTCGCAGCATGGCTTGGTGCTAGCTTCTCTCCACGCACCCACGAGCCGCGACCTCAGCGCGACTCGCGAAGGCGGCACGCCGCTCTCCATCACCGAAGTGGAACGCGTCCGCCGCATCGAAGCCATGGACGAGTTGAAACGCGTCATCGACGTCGCCGAAGACCTCCCCTATTCCCGCCTGATTCTCCACATGGGTGGCCCGCGTGAAACGGCTGACCCGCGCAAGCGCGATGCAGCCTTTAGCTCGCTTGAACATCTGGTTTTGCATGCTCATCATCGCGGAGTAATCATCGCCGTCGAAAACACCACCAGCGAAATGGGCGCCCCCCCGTATCTCCGCGCGTTCGTGGACGAAACGCGCTTGACCGGCTTGCGCTTCAACTTCGATATCGGCCACGCCCACGTCGCCGATGGTCCCGAATCCGAGCGGATCGAAAAAGCGTTTGCTCCCCTCCGCGAACTAGCCGTCTCCGCGCACATCCACGACAATCACGGCGACAAAGACGAGCATCTTCCGCCCTATGAGGGCTCCATCGATTGGGAATCCGCCGTCAAAATCTTGAAGACCGCCGCCGAGCCGGATCTCGCCCTGACCCTCGAGTTGAAGGAAAAGACCGGCCACGACGCCCCGCCCACCGCCGAACAACTCTCCGCCGCCAGCGCATCCCTCGATCGTTTCGAGCGCGAGTGGGGCTAGCCATCCTCACAAGTCCTCGCAATTAATATCCGTTTCCAGCTAGCACTGTATCTGCCTGTATCTGCCTCCCGGCGGTTCTCTGCTAAACTGGTTTTTTCTAAACTCAGCTAAATAGCGGGCTATGACCACCATCACTATCGAGCAAGCAGGGAAATACGACGGGCAGGAAGTCACCATTCGCGGCTGGCTCTACAACCTTCGCGAATCCGGCAAGCTAATGTTTCCCATTTTTCGCGATGGGACCGGCATCATTCAAGGTGTCTGTGCGCTGAAGGAAAATCCCGAAGCGTTTGAAGCCTTGAAGGGGCTCACGCAGGAATCGAGCGTCATCGTCTCAGGTAAGATTCGCGCGGAACAACGAGCTCCGGGCGGCTTCGAGATGGGCGTCGCCAAAATAGAGATCGTTCAGAAGGTTCCCGATGCCACGCCGTTTCCTATCCAGCTCAAAGAGCACGGAGTGGATTTCCTGCTCGATCAGCGCCACCTCTGGATTCGCACGCCACGCCAAGCTGCGATTCTCCGCATTCGTGCGGAAGCCATCCGCGCCGCGCGCGAATTCATGGATGGCCAGGGATACACCATAGCCGACGCGCCGATGTTCACGCCCGCTGCTTGCGAAGGCACATCCACACTTTTCGAAGTGAATTACATCGACGACCAAAAAGCCTATTTAACCCAGAGCGGCCAGCTCTATGCCGAAGCCATCGCTATGGCACTGGGCAAGGTCTATACATTTGGTCCCACGTTTCGCGCGGAAAAATCCAAAACCCGCCGCCACCTCACCGAATTCTGGATGCTTGAGCCCGAGGCGGCGTACGTCGAGTTCGACGAAATCATGTCCCTCGGCGAGGGCCTCGTCAGCGCGATTGTGCAAGGCGTCGTCAAAAATAAATCGCGCGAACTCGAAACGATCAAGCGCGACGTCAGCAAACTCGAAATCATCAAGCCGCCGTTCCCGCGTATCTCCTACGAAGATGCTGTCGCCGTCCTAAACAAAAACGGCAACCCTGCCAAATTTGGCGACGATTTCGGCGGCGACGAAGAAACTCTCATCTCCAAAGAATTCGACCGCCCGGTCCTGATTCACCGCTACCCCGCGGCCATCAAAGCCTTCTACATGCAGCCCGATCCCCAGCGCCCAGACCTCGCTCTCGCCTTCGACATGATCGCTCCCGAAGGCTACGGTGAAATCATCGGCGGCAGCCAGCGCATCCACGATTACGATTTGCTGCTGAAGCGCCTGCACGAACACAACCTGCCCGAAGAATCCTTCCAGTGGTATCTCGACCTGCGCCGTTACGGCAGCGTGCCGCACTCCGGCTTCGGTCTCGGCCTCGAACGCACCGTCGCCTGGATTTGCGGCACCGAACACATTCGGGAAGTCATCCCCTTTCCCCGGATGATTTATCGCGTGTATCCTTAGGGCGGGGTAGTTCGGCGCCGCAACGGCGTCTCTGGCGCGCAATTTGTATTAACTCTTCGAGTGACCTGTGCCTCGCGTATGTTTGCGAGTGGGGTGATTTTCCGTCTCTTCACGGGACGCGGAACACGGGCCACGGATCACGGAGCACGAGACTCACATGGCGCAAAAAGTCAGAATCATCGGCGTTCCCATGGACCTCGGCCAGAGCCGCCGCGGCGTGGACATGGGCCCCTCAGCCCTTCGCGGCGCGGGCCTGCAAGCGCGCATCAAGCAACTCGGCCACACTGTCGAAGACATCGGCAATCTCGAAGTCAAACAACCCGAAGAAATGCAAATCGGCGAAAAACGCGCCAAGTATCTTCAAGAAATCACCGAAACCTGCAAAGATCTCGCTACCACCGTCGAAAAATCCTTGGGCGAAGGCTTTCTGCCTCTTGTCCTCGGCGGCGACCACTCTATCGCCGCTGGCGTAGCTGCCGGCGTCTCCTCTCATTTCCGCAAGGAAAAAAAGCAGATCGGCTACTTGTGGCTTGACGCCCACGGCGACATGAACACGCCCGACTCTTCGCCCTCAGGCAACGTCCACGGCATGCCTCTCGCCGCCATCATGGGCTACGGCGCGCCCGAACTTGTCGACCTCCTCGGCTTTAGACCCAAAGCCGAGCCTAGCAACATCGTCATCGTCGGCGCGCGCGACCTCGACGCCCAGGAACGCAAAATCGTAAAAAAATCCGGCATCCACGTCTTCACCATGCGCGACATCGACGAGCGCGGCATGCGCGAAGTCATGTCCGACGCCCTCAAATACGCCATGGACGATACCGCCGGCATCGCCGTCAGCCTCGACATGGACTTCGTCGACCCCAGCGATGCCCCCGGCGTCGGCACTCCCGTCCGCGGCGGTGTCACTTACCGTGAAGCCCACCTCGCCATGGAAATGATCGCCGACTCCGAAGCCATGGTCTCGCTCGAAGTCGTCGAAATAAATCCCATCATCGACGAGCACAACCGCACCGCGCTCCTCGGCGTAGAATTAGTCCTCTCCGCCCTCGGCAAAAAAATCCTGTAATCAGTTTCTTTCAAAAGGGTGCCGCTCGTCGAACTACCCGCCTCGCGACCAAAGTTTCCGGAAGAACGACCTCATGCGATCTACAACCGATCCCTCCGCCGGTGTTGTCTTCTTCGCCGCCGCGCTTGCCGCCGGCGGCTTTGGCGGCGCCTTCGTCGCGACAGCCGTCGCTGTTGCCTCCTCCTCCACCCGTCCCTGAAACACCAGCGCAGGCCGCACACGCACTCGCCGCACGATCGTCATCAACCTCATGTCCGGCTCCGGCTGCACCTTCGCCTTCGCATCAAATTCCAGCGGCGGCATAATCACCGTATAAATGGGCTCTTCCCTGGCCTCCGGTTTTTCGTCGGCCGCTTCCTCGCTCGAACTCGCAGCGGCATCGCTCCCCCCGGCCGGCGCCGCCGGAATCTTCGCGATCTGCAGTTCGCACTTGCATTGCCCCGCGCCGTTGCGCATCTCGTCGATTTGTCCGTTCGCCAGCATCACGTCCACGCCCTGCGGCACGATCACGCTCCGCCCGCTCAGTTGTTGCTCCACGCGCAGCGCCCCACGATACGTGTGTATGCACATCATGCCCGGGCTTGGAAATCCCATCAGCACATCTCGCGGATCGTCGCCAATCGCCATGGTCTGCGCTTGAATTTCTGCCGTGTACACCGTCAGCGCCGGTTCCCGGTCCACGCGCGCATGTATCGCTCCGCTCTCCAGCGCCACCGTCAGGGCTCCCCCCGATTTCAGCACCGAAAAATGCGCCGGCCCGCAAACGGAAATCTGTCCGCCCTCCACAAGACTAATCCGCGCCTGCCCGGACTTCACTTGCACGTCGCTCCCGCTCCGCAAGATTGTCTTCGTCTGTCCGGCTACAACTTCCACGCTCATCGGCCCCGTCACACGAATATCTTGCCCTTCAATCAAGCCCACGGTATCGCCCGCGGGCTGGTCCGGAGCTGCCGCCGCAACAACCAAAAGGCCCGCGCAAACAATGCCGCACACGCCGGCCAAAAGCCGCGCGCGCCGTGCCAATTCACGTAGATAAATTTTTAACCGCACTCTTACTTCGTCTCCCGCAAGCCGGACAAGAAACTCTCGCCTATACTATACGTCACGGCGCCTTCAGAGCCGGCGCGTCCAGAAAACATGGCCAACCCCGACGCCACTCCCGCCGCATTCCCCGATCCCGGGCAGGATTCCGGGCAAAAAACGCCCACCGAGTCCATCAGCGCTCACTACGACACGCATCTCCCGGACCTGCCCTGGTCCCGCCGCATCCAAATCCCCGTCATCGCCGCCGCCGTCTACAGTGTGATTCGCTTTCTCGGCCCCACGTTGCGCTACGAAGTCCTTGGCTGGCAAAACGCCGAGCGCGTCCACGCATCAGGCAAGCGCTGCATCTGGGCTTTCTGGCACCGCGTCATCATTCCGATTGTTTGGTGGCACCGCAACTACGGCGTGGTCGTGATGAACACCACGGCCTTCGACGGTCAGTGGACTCGCAAAGTAATCGAATGGCTGGGCTTCGGCACAGCGCAGGGAAGTTCTTCACGCGGAGGCCTCCGCGGACTCGCCGTTATGGCCCGCCGCCTTGAAGAAGGCGTCGATTGCGCTTTCACCATCGATGGCCCGCGCGGCCCGCGTTACGTCGCCAAGCCCGGGCCCGTCATGCTCGCGAGAAAAACCGGCTGCCCCGTCCTCGTCTTCCACATCGGCGTAAGCCGCGGCAAAACTTTCGAAAAAACCTGGGACCATTTCCTTCTGCCCGCTCCGTTCGCCCGCACGGTCATCCTCTTCGCCCCACCCATCTACGTTCCGCCGGGCGCCAACGCCGAAGTCCTCGAATCCAAACACGCCGAAATGCAGCACGAACTAGAACGCGTCCGCGACATCGCCGAATCCTGGTTTTCTCTGAGTGAATCGGATCGTCAAAAGCACCGCGTGGAATTTTCAAAATAGCGAGACAGCATTCTTGTCTGTCTCCTATCTTTTTCAAAACCGCTAAAACAGCAAAGCCAGCACTCCTACCCTTACGCCCCCGCAGGCCCGATGCTAGATCGTCGCAACGAGCAACACTCTGGCTGCTCAATTCCCAGCCCGTTCTCCCAACTTCACCGGCACATCAATCTTCTTCCCGCCCCGATAAACGCTCACGCTCACCGTATCCCCCGGCCGCTTTCTGTTCAAAACCAGATTCATATCCGATTGGCTTGCAATTTTCTCCCCGTCAATCGCCACGATCACATCGCCGCCAATGATGATGCGCTGCATCCCTGCCATTGCCGCATGGTCTCCCCCGTGCAATCCCGCGGCTGCTGCCGGTCCGCCTTTTGTCACTTCTTCGATCAGCAACCCTTCTTGCACGGGAAGATCGAGCGCCTCCGCGAGCCACCCGCCCACGGACAATGTCTGCGCCCCGAGAAATGCCTGCCGCACTCGCCCTTCCGTCATCAAATCATGCGCAATCCTCTTCGCCGTGTTCACCGGAATCGCAAACCCAATCCCCGCCGTCGTTCCGCTCGGCGTATAAATCGCTGAATTGATTCCGATCACTTCGCCGTGCGAATTGATCAGCGGCCCGCCCGAATTTCCTCGATTGATCGCTGCATCCGTTTGTATCGCCTCGTCTATAAACGTCGACTGGCTCGTTTGCACCGTCCGCCCCAAAGCGCTTACCACTCCTGTCGTCAGCGTGCTTTGAAACCCGAACGGATTCCCGATCGCCAAAACCTTTTGCCCCACCTGCAGTTTCGATGAATCCCCCAGCGGCAGCGCCACCAGCGTCTTGCCCTTCGGCTCAATCTTTATCATCGCCACATCATTCCGCTGGTCAGCTCCAATAAATTTTGCGCTGTACCGCGTCCGGTCTCCCAGCACCACCTCAATCGACTGCGCCTCCTGCACCACGTGGAAGTTCGTCAGAATGTAACCCCGCGAATCAATCACGAACCCAGATCCCGCCCCTTCGACAGGCACTGGATCCATAAAAAAATCATACTCTGTCGCCTTGGTAAGAATATTCGCCACTGCCGCCGATGCCTGCCGGTATACCCGCACGTTGATCGACTCATCGTCTGTCAGCGCCGCATCCCGCGCCGCAATCTGAGTTGCTTGAACCACTTCACTCCCGCCAGTCGTCAGCGGCAACGCTTCCACCTTCCTCGGCTGTCGTTGCCCCCATCGTCCACCCGCCCAATACGCCCCGGCAATGATCACCACCGCCACAATCGCCAACCGCACCGCATTCGACCCTTTTCCCGCACTCATTTTCGTAATCCTTCCTCGACCTCACCTAATTCCAAAGATACCACACGCAATTTCCCACGAGGAGCGTGGGAAAATCTCCCGCGAAATCTATAGGGGCGGGGCTTGCCTCGCCCGCCCTTCCCTCTTCTCTATTCTTAGACGTTTTCCCGTGCCGTTCTCATCTCCTCCCCGCCTTTTTCCGTCTTTACTTTCCTACTTCCTTACCTCGCTTTTCTTTCCCGCCTCAACTTCGCCGCCAACTCCTCCACCTGCCTCCGCGTCTCTTCCATCGTCCCCGAGCAATCGATTTCTTCAGTCGCGAACTTCAACTTCTCCTCCGCTGGCATCTGCGCCGCGATCCGTCTCCGCGCTTCCACTTCACTCAACCCGCGCGCCATCAACCGCTCCATCTGCTGCTCTGGCCGGCACCACGCCACCACCAACCCATCCAAATTTTTCTGATATCCCGCCTCCACCAGCAAAGCCGCCTCCACAAACGCCGCATCCACTGCGCCACTCTTCTCCCACTCCCCAAACAAGTGCACCAACTCCTCTTCCACCCGCGGATGCACAATCACATTCAACCTTTCCAGTTTTCCGCGATCCGCAAATACCATAGTTCCCAATTTCCCCCGATCGATCCGTCCATCCTCGCCCACAACGCCCGCCCCAAACTCCGCCACAATCTCGCCATAAGCCCGCGTCCCCGGCTCCATCACCTCATGTCCCAACGCATCCGCGTCGATCACGCGAAATCCCAACTCGCGCAACATCTTCGCCACAGCGCTCTTCCCGCTGCTAATTCCCCCGGTAATCCCCAGCCGCTTCATCCCCGGCGACTAACGCCCTCCCGAACCCGACGACGGCCCGCCTGCCGAAATCGTCCGAGGAATCGCCTTCGCCCGCCGCATCCGCGCGGCCTTCACTGTATTGCTCATCAACATCGTAATCGTCATGGGCCCCACGCCCCCCGGCACCGGTGTCATCGCTCCCGCCACATTCACCGCCTCCGGATGCACATCCCCTACCAACGCATTTCCCTTGGCACGAAATTTCTCCAAGCGGGCAGGGAAGTTCCTAAACAATCTTTCCGCCTCAGCCGCGTCCGTCACCCGGTTCGTCCCCACATCAATCACCGCCGCCCCCGGCTTAATCCAATCTGCCTGCACAAACCCCGCCTTTCCCATCGCCGCCACAATAATATCTGCGCGCCTCACAACTTCCGCCAAATCCTTGGTCTTCGAATGGCAAATTGTCACGGTAGCGTTCGCGTGCATCAAGAGCAGCGCCATCGGCTTCCCCACAATATCGCTCCGCCCCAACACCACCGCGTTCGCCCCCTCAATAGCAATCTCATTCCGCCGCAAAATCTCCATGCATCCCGCCGGCGTACAAGCCACCAGCCCAGGCCTCCCGCTAACCAACCTCCCCAAATTGACGGGATGAAACCCATCCACATCCTTTGCCGGATCCACCGCCTCCAAAACGCGCTTCGTATCCACCTGCCGCGGCAACGGCAACTGAATCAAAATCCCATCCGTATCGTTATCCCGGTTCAAATCCTCCACAATCGCCAGCATCTCCGCCGTCGTCGCGCTGGCCGATGGCGTAATTAATCCGCTCGCCATCCCCAACTGTTCGCAAGCCGCAATCTTGCTCTTCACATAAAGCTGCGAAGCCGGATCATTCCCCACCAACACCGCCGCCAGCCCCGGCCGTATCCCCGCTGAGGAAAGGATCGCCACCTCATCCTTCAACTCCCCAAACATCGCATCCCGAATCTTCGCCCCATCCAATATTTTCGCCGTCATTTCCACCTCTGTAGTGGCCTGTCCTCAGACCGGTTGTTCTCGAATTTAACTATCCCCCATCCGTCGCTGCATGCCGCTCGATGATCCAAACGTAACAAATTGTCCCCCACTTCACCCCCCTCTGTCACCCAGCCCAAGCCGGCACGGCGTCTCGGTTTTCGATTAGGGCGTCTATCATTCGACCCGTGTTAGTCCCGAAGATCCCCCTGTTAACGGCATGACCGGAAACTAAGCGCCATACGAGCGCGCTCCGGAGCGAAGCGAGGGACATGCTATTCTCTTCCGCTGCGCGTCTCCGCGCTCTCAGCGTCTCTACCCTTTTCTTATATTTCTTCTGCAGCCTCGCCTCATCTTATAATCTCGCCATGTCCTCTGCTCCCTCCGCTCCGCCGTCCCCCCACCTCCGCATCCATTCCATCAACATCTACGTTCGCAACCAGGACCGCAGCCTCCGCTTCTACGTCGATCAACTCGGCTTCCACCTCGCCTACGACGCCAAACTCCAATCCGGTGAACGCCTGGTAGCCGTTGCCCCTCCCGACGGACAAGCCGTACTCTCCCTCATCGCCCCAAGCCCCGATTCCCTCGACTTCAAACTCATCGGCCGCTCCACCCGCCTAACCCTAATCACCGAAGACGTCCTGGCCAAATACCAGGAATGGTCGAAACGCGGCGTCCGCTTCCAACACACGCCCCGCCTCCGCCGCATCAAGTTCGATCCCGAAACTCGCACCGTCCGCAGCGCCGCCGATTCCCCTCTGCTTGGTGAAGAAACCCCAGTCTGGGGCGGCGTCTCCACCCGCTTCCGCGATCCCGACGGCAACACTTTCTCCCTCGTCAGCTTCGACGAAATCACCCACGCCCTCGAAGCCCAGCGCCGCGCCGTCGCCGCCAAACAGGAACTCGAACGCCGCGCCGCCCAGGAACTAGAAATCGCCAACGAAGTCCAGTGCCGTTTTTTCCCACAAATTCGCCCTCCGATCCACGCGCTTGACTATTCTGGTCACTGTTATCCAGCACGCGCCGTAGGCGGCGACTACTACGACTTTCTCGACCTCGGCCCTGACCGCTTTGGCCTCGTCATCGGCGACGTCTCCGGCAAAGGCATCGCTGCCGCTCTTCTAATGGCCAATCTACAAGCCAATCTCCGCAGCCAGTGCGCGATCTCGCTCGACCAGCCCCAGCGCCTCCTCTCGGCCGTCAACCAGCTCTTCTCTCAAAACACCCCCGACGGTGCCTTCGCCACCCTCTTCCTAGCCGATTATCACGTCCCCACCGGCCGACTCCGCTACATCAACTGTGGCCATCCGCCCGCGCTCCTGCTCCGCTGCGATGACTCGATCGACCGCCTCGACCCCACCGCCACCGTCCTCGGCATCTTCAAAAAGTGGGATTGCGAACTAGGCGAACGAACCATCCACCCAGGCGACACCCTGGTCCTCTACACCGACGGCATCACCGAATCCTTCAACGAGTCCCGCGACGAATACGGCGAAGCCCGCCTAATCGAATCCCTACTCCGCCACCGCACCCAGCCCAGCCAATCCCTCCTCCAAAACATCGTCGCCGACGTCCGCCAATTCTCTCCCCACGAACAACACGACGACATCACGCTGATCATCGCCAAATCCTCTCCGGCGTCTTGATGCCGAGTCAGTTTCCGGTACCCGCGTTTTTTATCAGGATCTGCGTGAACTAGAGGGGCAGGAGGCCGCCGGGATTACCATGACTCCGACGAGCGCCACTATTCAGTAGTTTTGGCAAGGTATGCCCAACACCCCGGGCAAAGAACAGGAGGTCGTGCTGCCAGCCTTCAGGAAAAAACCACAACTCCCGTGACCTTCCCGTCGCCGGCTGGCTGCAACTATCTTTCTTCACATGGCCGGGATGCGTACAAGGTAAAGCGTCAGTGCTTATCCTTGGGAGTAGCAGCCGTCCCGTCCGACCAATGGCCGACAGGAATCATGAACTCGGTTATTGGCTCCGGGGCGCCTTGAAATTGTGGATTCAACATAACCGGGGAGCCAGGCAGATCCGCACCCCAAACCTTGGGATCTGTTAGGGGGATGTAAAACATCAAATGCGGAACCCAATGCCCGGCGGAGTCGTTTAGGTACCCTTGGCTCGACATCATGTAGCACATTGCGCCCGGTTCCAGGGCTGGCAGTTCTCTCTTCTCGAATGCCTTGATACCATCGATAATCTGAGCTTTGGAAAGTCCAGCCAATACCAACTCGGTCCTCTTGATAGTGAGTGGCAGGATGGATCGCACCGCCGGCGGATTGAAACAGATCGGACCTCGCATCTTGGGGTTCCAGAACTGCGAGAAGTCAAATGGAGACATCCATGATCGCTCTACGACGCAAACGAAACCGTTCTTGCCTTTGATCGCCGTTTCGTAGCCATGTTGTCCGAGGACCAAGACTTCGGCATCGCCTGAGATGGAGTCGGGCGCGGCACTCCGCGCCATCTTTATCTCCTGGTTCCGATCCGGCATCAGGTACTGTTCGAGCGGGGCCATGGTCGGATACGGTATTTTGGTATCTTGAGCTTTTGCTTCCCACGCCGCACCGAACATGACGGCCAGAGCGATGCCCATTGATGCGATAGTCCTCACTCTATTTCGTTCCATGACTTCTCCTGATTCTGAACACCATTGGCATTGATGCGCGATGACCCCACTTTTCCAACACTATTTCGTCTCGAACCGCCGCGCTTGCCATACAAAATGAATCGTCCTGCTTGGAAGTATATATTTATATTGATATCAACGTACCAAAATTGAGGCCTCTTGGCAAGATACGTTGATATCCATATTATTTGTCTATGGCCGTTCTGAACCCTACCTTTGAGACAACGCTGCAAGTCCGCGACTCCTGCCTCTGTCTTCATGTGCAGCGAGCTGCCAGGGCACTGGCACGCCGCTTCGATGAAGCTCTGCGCCCACTCGGCCTGACCAACGGGCAATTCTCGCTAATAATGTCCCTGAACCGCCCGGAACCACCAGGTATGGCGGCAGTTGCGTCTCTACTCGGAATGGACCGGACCACCCTGACTGCCGTTCTCAAGCCGTTGCAGCGCCGAGGTCTGGTCAAGGTCACGGCAGACCCCGCGGACGGTCGCGGCCGTCTGATGACCTTGACGGCAAAGGGGCGAAGGTTGCTCGCGCGCGCCGTTCCCATCTGGAGGAATATCCACGCCGCCGTCGAGGCATTTCTGCCCGCTGGCGATTCAGATCGCCTCCGGAACAATTTACGCGCACTCTCCTGATTATCCCAAGAGGTCGCGGATCATCTCGCCCGTGGCGGTGTTCAGCGTCGCCAGCACTTGACCGCACTCTCGAAATGAACCGCAATCCCTATCGACGCCGCTCAACTATGCTGGGACACGCTCAGCACATTTCCGTCGGGGTCCTTGAACCACGCGATTTTGCTCCCACCTGGCGCGGTCCAAATCCCGCGTTGCTTGTCCTCTACGAACGGATATTTGTCAAACACCACGCCGCGCTTCGTCAGCCAGTCGACTATCGCTTCGATGTCGGCTACCTGCCAGCCAAGCACGGTGCTTCGCAGCGGCGTAAACGTCGGATCTTTCACGATCCGGATCATGCTCTTGCCTGCCTGCATCACCAGCGCGAACTGATCCAGGCTCACAAACTCGAATCCCAGGTTCCCCTCGTAAAACGCTCGCGCTTTGTCGTAATCCTTCGTAAGAAGGAATCCCGCCATCTTCGCCTCTGCCAGCATCTTTTTTCCTCCCCCGCCCAGGCCTTTCAGATTTTCAGTTGTCTCACATCCGGCGCAGGCCATCAACAACGCCTGTAAACTGGATAGTCTACGGGTGGACCAGAGCATCCCATGGAGAGAGGACAACGGCATGTCTCTATTCGGAGAATTAGGAACACGCAAAGAGCTGGAGAACAAAGCAAAAGCCGAAGGCCGTCTGCCGCCGGGGCAGTCGCTCACTTTGAAATGGCCCGTGCTTCACTACGGCAGCATCCCCCATTTCAATCCGGCGCGGTGGGACTTCCAGATTTCCGGCGAAGTGGAAGAGCCGAAGCACCTCACTTGGAACGACTTTCGCGCGCTGCCACAAACCGAGACTTTGTCGGACTTCCACTGCGTCACGCGCTGGAGCCGCCTCGGCAATCACTGGAAGGGTGTCCTGTTCACCGACGTGATGAAACTGATCAAACTCAAGCCCGAAGCTCACTTTGCTTCTATCCTCGCCGAGGAAGGTTACACCGCAAATGTACCCCTCGAGGATTTGCTGAAGCCCAATGTACTCTTTGCGTTCGAGCATGACGGCGAGCCCTTGACTGCCGAACATGGCGGCCCGCTGCGCCTCATCGTCCCGCATCTCTATGCCTGGAAAAGCGTGAAGTGGGTGCGCGGGTTTCAACTCCTCGACCACGACCGCCTCGGCTTCTGGGAACGCAACGGCTACCACGCCTACGGCGATCCGTGGAAAGAGCAGCGCTACTCCGGCAGTTGAGCGGCAGAGCGTCGCGGGAAGTCAAGCATGAAAAATATCGATAGCTGGAATAGCTGCGAGACGCGGGTTTGTTTTGGTCTTTGAATTGACATGCGTCACACCCTTCTGGAATCATCCGAAGACCGTCGACCTGTATTTCGCCAACAGGGAAGGCTTTCTGAACTACTCTACGGAGCGAAGTAAGTTTTGTAACGGCCCTTTCGTAAGGTAGGGGTGAGAGGATTTGGGGCATGGCGGCCGGCATACGCACGAGCGAATTGCGCAAAATCTATAACACGGCCCCGCCGCTTGCGGCCGGCTCGGGGGGCCCGTTTTCGTTTGCTCGAAAGCGCGGCACGGGAAAACAGCCCAAGCCGGAAGTCGTTGCGCTCAATGGAATATCTCTTGATATCCATTCCGGAGAAATTTTCTGCCTGCTTGGTCCAAACGGCGCGGGCAAGTCCACCACAGTCGGCGTGCTCACCACACGCGTCAAGCCCACCGCCGGGCAGGCCTGGATCGGCGAGCACGACGTTTGGAAGCAGCAAGCGGCCGTCAAACGGCTGATTGGCGTGGTCGCGCAGCGCCCCAATCTCGATTTTTCTCTGACCGCGCGTGAAATTCTCACTTTTCATGGCGCGTATTTTGGCCTCAATTCGCACGACCGCAACGCGCGCGCGGCTTCGCTGCTCGAACGCTTCAAGCTCACGGACCGCGCCGATCAAATTGTCCGTGGATTTTCCGGCGGCATGATGCAGCGCCTCTCCATTGCGCGCGCCATGATGCACGACCCCGAAGTGCTCTTCCTCGATGAGCCCAGCTCCGGCCTTGATCCGCAGACGCGCCTGCTGCTTTGGGAGATCATTCGCGAGTACAACCGCAGCGGCAAAACCGTTCTGCTGACCACGCACAACATGGAAGAAGCTGACGCACTCTGCCAGCGCCTCGCCATCATCGATCATGGCCTCGTCATTGCGCTCGGTACGCCGAAAGAACTGAAGGCTTCCGTTCCCGGCGGTTACCTGGTGCGCGTCCGCTTCGGCCAGCACTCGCCGGATTTGCTTGAGCGGCTAAAAACGCTGGCCGGAGTTCGCGAAGTGCGCGCCACCGAAAACAACGGCGCTGACCTGTACGCCGACCGCGGCGGTTCGCTCGTTTCGGACGTTGCAAATCTGGCAGTCGCGGCCAACGCCGAGTTGTGCGATGTGCACATTTCCGAGCCGAGCCTCGAAAATCTTTTTCTGCACCACACCGGCAGGAGCTTGCGCGAATGAACTACAAAGCCTTTTTGGCCATGCTGGCGCGCGACGCGCGCGTCGCCCGCCGCAATATTGTCGCGCTGCTCTTCCAGACGTTCTTACAGCCGCTGATGTTCGTGTTTATTTTCGGCCGCGTGATGGTCGGCAGCGGCTACATGCCGCCCTCCTACAAGAGCCTTTTGCTTCCAGGCATCATGGCGCTGAGCATGGTGGGCACGGGCATTTGGGCTGTGGCCATGCCGCTGATTGGCGAATTTCAGTTCACGCGCGAAATCGAAGACCGGTTGCTCGCGCCGATGGACATTTCCTGGGTCGCGGTGGAGAAAGTTGTTGCGGGAACGCTGCAATCGCTGGCTGCCGGGTTGATGGTGATTCCGTTTGCGTGGCTGCTGTTGCGGCCCGGCGTGGATTTGAGTTTGCACCGCCCGATTCTTTTTTCTGCCGTGGCGCTGCTCGTGGCTCTTTTTTCGGCTTGCGGCGGGCTCGCGCTGGGATGTAGCGTCGAGCAAACGCACATCGGCTTGATGTTTTCACTGGTTGTCGCGCCGATGATTTTCTTTGGCTGCACGTATTATCCGTGGAGCGCGCTCGCAAATTTCCCCATTATGCAAAAAATAGTGCTCGTGAACCCGCTGGTCTATGCCAGCGAAGGTTTGCGCGCAACGCTCGTTCCGCAATTCCCGCACCTGTCTTTGCTGGCTGTGTTCGTAGGTTTGCTGGGATTCAACGCGCTGCTGCTGACGGTAGGCCTGCGGCAATTCCACAAAAAGGCGGTGAGTTAGTTCGTTTGCGAGAAAACATTGGCGCCTACAGAAAACGCGGCGCGAGTAAGAATGGAGCTTAACGCCAACGGAAAAGCTTCAGGGCCAGGACGAAGCAAATGAGCAGCCAAGCGCTCAGGACGGCCATCTGCGGCGCCAGTTGAACGAAGTTCGCGCCCTGCAACATGTTCGCGCGCAAAGCGTCGATCGCCGCGGTTAGCGGAAGCGCTTTGATGATCGGCTGCACAACATCTGGAAACCGTTGCGCCGAGAAGAACACGCCGGAAGCGATCCACATCGGCAGCATTACGGCATTCATCAAACCGGAAGCCGCTTCGATAGTTTTGGCGCGCGACGCGAGCAGCAATCCCATGGCGCTGAACGTCAGCGAGCCAAGCAGGCATACCAAAGCGAGGCTAAGTAGCGAGCCGCGCACCGGAACATGAAAAATCCACGCGCCAAATCCAAGCACGATGCCGACTTCCGCGACGAGCATCAAAATGCGCGAGAGCACGTAGGAAAGTAAAAAGTATTGCTTCGGCATGGGAGTTGCGATCAAACGTTTCAAGAGCTTCTTGCGCCGCATATCCACAACGGTGAAACCCATGCCCCAAATTGCGCTGCCCATCAGATTCATGCCGAGCAAGCCGGGAATAAGGAAATCGATGTAGCGCGAGCCTGGTTCGCGCATCACAACATCGCTCGACCGAACGGGATCGACGCGGCCGGCGGCTTGTTGCACGGCGCGATCCGCCAGCATGCGCGCGTTGCGGCCTTCGGGATTTGTATCGTCGTAGCGGTACACGATCGCACCATTCACGCCGGGCACCGCGAGCAACGCTATCTTGCCGGTGCGAAGAGCTTCTTCGGCGGATGGCATGTCGAGCAGTTCGACGGAGAGAAGCTTTTCCTGCTCGAGAGATTGCGTGAGTTGCGGCGTGATCGCCGCAATCTTCAGCACTTCCGCAGGACGGTTGCGGAACGCGATGCCGAGACCGCCGGCGAGAAGGATGGGAAACGCGAAGATCCAGAAGAGCGCTTCGGGTTCGCGAAGCGTTTCGAGAAAGCGCACGATGGTTAATTGCACGAGCGGATGTTCGGCGAAGGTCTTGCCGCGAGGAGCTTTCCGCTCCGTCGCGCGAGCTTGCACATCGGGAATGGCTGTGGTCTCACTCATTTGGAGAACTCATTGTCTTCACTGATCGCGCAGATGGCGTCCCGTCAGCGAGACGAACACGTCTTCCAGCGTTGCGGAATGCGTGCTTAATTCGGTGAGCGGGATATTTTGGCGCGTCAATTCTGCCAGCAATGCTGGAACCGCGAGGTGCAACTCGGTGACTTGCATTTCCACGTTGCCGTTTTCGGAGCGAACGTCGCGAACGCCCTCAATTTTGCGCAGGGCGGGAATATCAAGCGCACTCGCTTTGGCGCCGGCGGAAAAAGCGACCATGTGTTCCGCGCAGGTGGAAGCGATCAATTCGCGCGGGCTGCCGAGGGCGATTTGCCTGCCGTTATCCATGATGGCGACGCGTTCGCAAAGGCGTTCGGCTTCATCCATGTAGTGCGTGGTGAGAAGAATGGTGCGCCCGGAGGATTTGAATTGCTCGATCAGATCCCAAAGCTGGCGGCGGGCTTGCGGATCGAGGCCGGTGGTGGGCTCATCGAGGAAAAGAAAATCGGGATCGCCGACGAGCGCGCACGCTAGCGCGAGGCGCTGTTTTTGGCCACCGGAAAGATTGCCGACGCGGGAATTCTTTTTTTCTTCGAGCTGTACCAGTCGGATGGCTTCGGAAGCGTCGGGGCCTTGGCCGAAAAAGCTGCGGAACAAGCGGAGCGTTTCGAAGACGGTTAGCTTTTCGGAAAGCTGCGTGTCCTGCAGCTGAATGCCGAGGCGCTGGCGGAGCTGGTCGGCGTCGGAGCTCCAATGCATGCCGAGCAATTCGACGTCGCCGGCATCAGGAGCGGTGAGGCCTTCGCAGATTTCGACGGTGGTCGTTTTGCCCGCGCCGTTCGGACCGAGGAGGCCGAAGCATTCGCCGGGGCGAACTTCGAGGTCGAGGCCGTTGACGGCGACCACGTCTTGATAAGCCTTGCGAAGACCAGTGACGCGCAGGGCCGGTTGCGATACGACCGGGGACATGAATCCAGTATCGCGTCAGCGGAGGGGACATGCAACCTTCGAATCGGACAGTCTGTGGAGTGGTGCAGATTGTAGAAAGTGTTCACGCCACGGGCGGCATGAGCGATAATCACGCTGCAAATTTGGGGAGGAACCCGACGCGATGAGAAATCCTATTGGACGGATTGGCTTGGCGATTGTTGTTTGTGGTGTTTCGATTGGCGCTTTGCGGGCGCAGCAGGGAGCACCGCTTACGCAGGAGCAAAAAGACCAACGAGTGCAAACGGAGAAAGAGCTCGAGTCAGTGGCCATCATCGAACGCAAAGTAATGGTGCCGATGCGGGACGGGGTGCGGTTGGCGACGGATATTTACCGGCCGAAGAATGCCAGCGGGCCTGTGCCGATTATCTGGGTGCGCACGCCCTACAATTTTAATTTCTGGGATGTGCGCAACGGGTTGCCCGCGGACATGCGGACGGCGCTGACGGCAGTGAAACGCGGCTATGCGTATGTGGTGCAGAACGAGCGGGGGCATTTTTTCTCGGAAGGGAACTACGACATTTTGGGCGCGCCGCGGACGGATGGTAGCGACATGCTGGATTGGCTGAAATCGCAGGCGTGGACGAACGGGAAAGTGGGCACGACGGGATGCTCTTCGACGGCGGAATATCAGATGGGGATTGCGGCCTTGGGGCATCCGGCGTATGCGGCCATGAACATTCAAAGTTTTGGCGCGGGCGTGGGACGAGTGGGACCGTATTACGAGCAGGGGAATTGGTACCGCGGCGGCGCGGTGCAGATGCTTTTTATTACATGGCTTGCGGGCGAGCAGAACCAGGTGCGGCCGATGTTTCCGGCGAATACTTCCGAGGAGGATTTGATTCGCGCGTCGAAATTGTTCGACCTGGCCCAGCAGCCTCCGCCGGTGGACTGGTCGAAGGCGCTGTGGCATTTGCCGGAGCAGGATATTTTGAAGGCGGTAGATGCGCCGCACGGAATTTACGCGGACGCGATGCCGGTGCCTACAGGCGGGCGGATGATTCAGCGCACGCCGAATGATCCGGCGTGGTACAAGGGCGGGCTTTATCACGATGACATGCTGCTGAATCTCCCGGGGTTGTGGTTCATGACCTGGTACGACGTGTCGATGGGGCCGAACCTGGAGCTTTACAATCACGTGCGGAAGACGGCGACGGGCGGAATTGGCGACGAGCAGTGGGTGATCATTGCGCCCGTGGGGCACTGCGCGTATACGCGAGCGACCGAAGACACGGTGGTTGGAGAGCGAAGCATGGGCGATGCGCGGCTCGACTATCAGGAGATTACCTACAGTTTTTTCGACCGGTTTCTGAAGGGAGAGAAGAGCGCGAAGATTGATTCGATGCCGAAGGTGACGTACTTCACGATGGGGATGAACAAGTGGCAGACTTCGGATACTTGGCCGCCTGCCGGCGCCGAGACCATGACGATGTATTTGTCGAGCGCGGGCCGCGCCAATTCTTTGACAGGAGATGGGGGGCTTGTCACCTCGCCTCCCGCAGCGGATAAGCCAGATTCTTTTACTTACGATCCGATGAATCCGGTGCCGTCATATGGTGGCAATGTTTGTTGTACCGGGACCGCGGTGCAAGCGGGCGCTTTTGACCAGCGGAAGATGGAAGCGCGCAACGATATTCTGGTGTACACGTCGGAACCGTTTAAGGAAGGGACGGAGCTGAGCGGGCCGATTACGCCGACGCTCTATGTTTCGTCGGACGCGAAGGATACGGACTTTACAGTGAAAGTGCTCGACGTGTATCCGGACGGGCGGGCTTACAACCTGGACGAATCGATCCAACGGCTGCGTTATCGCGATGGGTACGACAAGCCACTGGTGTGGATGGAGCCGGGGAAGGTGTACAAGGTGACGCTGCAGCCGCTGAATACCAGCAATTACCTTGAAGCGGGCCATCAGCTGAGGATTGAGATTTCGAGCAGCAATTTCCCGCGGTTCGACCGGAACTTGAATACCGGCGGGAATAACTATGATGAAGAGAAGGGAGTGGTGGCGCATAACGCGGTGCATCACTCGAAGCAGTATCCGTCGCAGGTGATGGTGACGGTGGTCAAACACTAGAGCCGGATCTTGATTGGCCTTTCTGATGGCAGTACGCGAACAGTTTCACCCGAGTGGTAGCTGCGTTCGCCCGCGTTTGGCGCGCCTTGAGCAGGGGAACCTTTCTGCTGTCTATGCGTACTGAATGGCAGGTGGCGGTGCGTCTCGGTTGTGGCAGATCGGGGTGCTCCGCACTGAGGGGGGTGAATTATGAATGCATTTTTCCTCGACCTGAAATATGCGGGGCGGTCTTTATGGCGCTCGAAGGGATTTGCAGCAACGGTGCTGCTTACTTTCGCCGTTTGTATCGCGGCTAATACGGCGCTTTTTGCCATTGTGAATTCTGTCGTGTTGCGGCCGTTGCCTGTCCCGGAAGCCAATTCCATCCTGCTGATGTCGAACGAATATCCGAAGGCGGGGGTGATAGGACTCAACGGCAGCAGCTCGGGAGATTACTTCGACAGGCTGAAGGAGGTCACGGTATTTGAGAGCCAAGCGATGTTTCGCCAGCGCGATCAGACCGTGGAGGTGAACGCACTGCCGCAGCGGATACGCGCGATGGCGGTCACGCCGTCTTGGTTCACGCTTTTGCGGGTAACTCCCGAACTGGGGCGGCCTTTCCTTGAGGAAGAAGGAGAAGTTGGGCACGAAGAAGAAGTGATTCTGAGCCACGGATTGTGGGAACAGTTGTATGCCGGAGACAAATCGGCGATTGGCCGCGACCTGCGGATCAGCGGGCAGCCTTTCAAGATTGTCGGAGTGATGCCTGCGAATTTTGATTTTATCGATCCGGAGGTTCGGTTGTGGATGCCGATTGCGTTCACGGCGGAAGAGAAAACGCAGCACCACAGCAACAATTGGACGTACATCGGAAGACTGAAACCGGGCGGCACGCTGGAGCAGGCGCAAGCGCAAGTCGATGCTCTGAACAATGAAAATCTTGAGCGACTTCCGCAATTCAAAGAAATTCTGATCAATGCGGGATTCCATACGGTGGTCAAGCCACTGCAGGACATGCTGACGGAGGGAGTGAAAAGGACCCTGTATTTGCTGTGGGGCGGGGCGATCCTCGTGCTGCTTATCGGAGGATTGAACATCGCGAATCTGGCGCTGACGCGGTTGTCGCTGCGGCGGAAGGAAATGGCGACGCGGATTGCATTGGGAGCGGGGCGTTTAGAGCTGATGCGGCAGTTGATTCTGGAAAACGTGGGGTTGGCTTTAACAGGCGGGGTGGGCGGAATTGTTCTTGGAGCTGGGTTGTTGCGTACGCTCAGTGTGGTCGGACTAGAACACATGCCGCGTGCGGGCGAAGTTCGCATGGACGGAACGGTCGTTCTCGTTGCGCTGGGGCTGTCGGTGGCGGCAGGATTGTTTGTGGGGCTGTTTCCATTGGTGAGCGCTTCGAAGATCGGGATCAACGATGCGTTGCATGAGGATAGCCGCACAGGGACGACGGGAAAGAAAACGAGAAGCGTGCGTCAGCTTTTGGTGGCGGTACAAATTGGATTTGCGTTCGCGCTGCTGATGGGGGCGGCCTTGTTTCTAACCAGTTTTCGGCGGCTGCTGCAGGTGGACCCTGGTTTCAGGCCTGAAGGAGTCGTGACGGGGTCGGTGAGCTTGCCTCGATCCAAATATGCGAAACCCGAAGACTTGCGGGGGTTTTTGAATCGCGCGCTGCCCGCGGTTCGAGCGATCCCCGGAGTAACGCTGGCGGGAGCCACGGACGTGATTCCGCTGAGCGGCAATCACAATGACCAGGTGGTTTTAGCCGAGGGTTATCAGATGAAGCCGGGAGAGTCGATTCTTTCGCCGTTGTTCATGGAAGTGACCCCGGGCTATTTCGAGGCCATGGGCATTTCGATGGTAAGAGGCCGCAATGTTGATGAGCGTGACAACGAGACTGTTCCGCGGGTCGTGATCGTTGACGAGCAGCTGGCGCAGCATTTCTGGCCGAACAGCGATCCCGTGGGGCGGCGGATGTTCTTCCCGGGAAACCCGCAAGATCTTCTGAAGGTTGATGAGCATACTACCTGGTTGACGGTGATCGGTGTTGCACGCAAATTGCGGTACGAGCATCTGGAAGATAAAGGTGGAAGCGTCGGCGCATACTACTCCCCGATGGCGGAGGACCCGCAGAGTAGTTTTACGTTTGCGCTGAAGACAGCGGGCAACACCGATTCAGCGGTGCGCGCGCTACGAGCGGAGATTTTTCGATTGGACCCGGACTTAGCCGTGTTCGATGTGCATTCGATGTCGGAGCGCATCGATTTGTCGCTGGCTTCGCGAAAAGCTTCCATGCTGCTGGCGAACGCGTTTGGCGGAGTGGCCTTGTTTTTGGCGACGCTGGGGATCTATGGCGTGCTGGCATATCTGGTGGCGCAGCGCACACGCGAGATTGGGATTCGCGTGGCGCTAGGAAGCAGCCGGGCGGCGATTCTAAGGCTGGTTTTGCAGGAAGGGTTTCAGCTCGTGGTGATTGGCTTGATTTTGGGAGTTGTGGGGGCAGTGTTTTTGCAAAAGTTTGTGGCGACGGAAGTATATGGCGTGCGGCCGCTCGATCCGTTGATATTGGCGAGCGTGATGGCGTTGCTGGCGATCGTGGCGCTGGCGGCGTGCGCAGTGCCCGCGCGGCGTGCCTTGCGTGTCGATCCCATCGTGGCGCTGAGGAGCGAATAGTGGCGCCGGGATTTCCTCAGGACAATTCTTTGCGAACGTAGGATGGACGCATCCTCAAGCGTCAGGCGATGCCAAGGACCGTGTTGAGGAAGCTCACGACGTACTTCCAGACTAGATAGTAGGCGGTCAGGCCGACTAGGGCGAGGATAGGAAAAATGTGGGTGGCAAAGCCGGGAATGCGGAAATCGATGGCAAGCGTCAGCCAGATGCCGAGCGGGCCGAGGAGAAACGGCAGCAGGGCTCCGTGGAAACCAATCGGAAGATGAGTGCGCTCGTGCGATGCGATAAAAAGCATGTTCCAGAGTCCCCACAGGTTGGGAACGACGGCCATCGGGAAAATCATCACTCGTTCGAGCGGTATAGGAAAGTCGTAGACGTAGCGCGCGATACAAAACACGGTTACACCGATCACAAGAACAATCGTGGGGACGACGATGCCCGCCATGTATGCGCGCAGATATTTATGCCGGTTCATAAAGCCTCCTGCTTCACAAGTGATAGAACAGTGCCGGGATGATCCCGGGGAAAAAGAGAAGAGCGGCGCCGGCGAGCGCGGCGAGGGCCCAATCGAACCAGGGGATCGCGTCTACAGGGGCCGGTTGCTCTTCGAGTTTGGCCAGCATTTGCGGCCAGAGGTCACGGCGGAGCTCGCCGTCTTTCACAGGAGCGATGGATTGCTTGAGAAGCTCCTTCATTTCTTCATTGAGTTCTTCGTTGCTCATTTCACATGGACCTCGACGCCAAGAGATTTAAGCTTCTTTCGCAACATTCGAACGGCGCGGAAGACTCTGATTTTCACGAGCGCCGCCGAGATCCCGACGGCCTTGGCGATATTGGAATAACTCTCTTCTTCCACCAGAGCTAGAGTGGCCACGAGACGGTATTTTGCTGGAAGCTCATGAAAGGCGTTTCTGATTTGATCGCGCGCTTCCCGGCGGACCGCGGGATCCGCGCCCGCCGAGCAAGGGAAGTCCTCGGGGAGCGGGGTTTCGTGGCGCGCATGCCTTAGATGATCCAGAGCTGCGTTGGTGCCGATCCGGCGAGCCCAGGCTCTGAAATTGCCGTCCGGCTCGAATCGGGCTCGATATTTGTAGATGCGCCAGAATGTTTCCATGGTCAGATCCTCGGCGATGCCTGTATCGCGGACGATGCGGACAATCCAGGCGTAAACTTCCCTCTGATGCTGCCGGAACAACACCTCGAAAGCTTCGAGGTCGCCCGCCGCAAACCGTTCCAGCAGTTCCATCAGTAGTCTCTACATCTACATACTGGCTTCGGGCAGCCGAGGTTACAAAGTGTTTTGGGACCTCATTGGGAAATTGTGAAGGAAACAATAGCGGCCCGAAAGTTTGATGGCAGTTACGGAAGCGATAAGCCAGGAATCTGAGCCACCAGAGCGGCACCATCCCAATTTTGCCAGCCCTCGATGATTTGACCGTCTTTGATACGCACGATGGAGATGCCGGTGAGATGCACCGGGGTGCGCGTGGAGATGTGAACAGCGGTGCAAGTCCAGTGAACACAGACCAAGTCACCTTCGCCGAGGGACACGATTGGCTTGAAGGAGAATTCAGAAAATTGAGCGCGCATGATGTCGTAGAAGTGAGTGAACTCCGCGGGGCCGCGAAAATGATTTGCGCCATCGTGGAGGATGCCGGTTTTGGCAAATAGTTCCTTGATGGACTCGCGGCGGCCTTGCGTCCAGACCTCATCGAAAAAGCGAAGCAACAGAGCTCTGTTTGGTTCCGGGATGGATGGAGGGGGACTGGCAGACATGGGGTACCTCCCGGGGGACGAGAAGCGCCACTATATAGGATTTTTGGGGGGAACGGGCGGCGATTCGGGCTGAGCGAGCGGCTTCCTTTACCGCTGTATCGAAAGCGCGCAATCCCAGAGTGCTCGTCGACACACATTGCAGTCTCACGCTTCCGATGCCGCACTCGGACTCATCGTGAGTTGTACTCGACGGCGCGAATCTTCCTCTAGCTGGGCGGAAAGCTATGGGAGAATCGGCTGCAGAACTTCTTCAAAATGAATAGCCAACAGCCTAAGGGCGATGTTTCGCACAGTTTGGGCGTCGCTTGTCGGCCTACGCTCGTCTTCGTGGTAGCTTTTGCACTCAATGTCACGCCGCACGAAATTGTTCATGCGATCACCAGCTATTTGCTCGGATTCAACTCGACAGTTTTTCAGATGTGGGTGAATCCGGATGCGGCCGAAGCTGCTCGATGGCAGACCGTTCTTATCGCGGGTTCCGGCCCCTTTTTCAGTTTGACGGTGGGGGCCGTATCTTGGCTGATCTACAAACGTAGCTTTACAGAACGACCCGCTGGGCTTGGCTTTCTAATGATGTCAATCGTGGGTATTTATTCTTTCCTTGGTCCGCTGGCGGGTACGGCGTTTGGGGGAGACTTCCACGTAGTTTTCACATTCCTTAATGTTGCTGTGGCGTTTGGCTATTTGACCTCGGCAATTGGTTTCCTATTGCTCCCGATCTTCATGTATTACAGCGGAGGAGAGCTATTTCGGTGGGTGCCGAGCGAGTTCGGTCGCGCCAAAGCTATCGTATGCGCGACCGTTGCGCCGTGGGTGGTTGGAACCGCGATCCTCTTGCTTGTATATTGGCCGTTGCCACGATTCTTGATCGGGTCAACGGTTGTAGGGTCGGTGTTTTGGGCGTTTGCCGTTTTGGGAGCTGCGCTCCGTTTTTCATCCAGACGACCTGCGGAAATATTACCTTCCTTTACTCGCACTGATCTCATCCTCATGATTGCCGTGTTGACAATGGTAAGGCTACTGGCTACTGGGGTTCGTCTGGTCCATTAAACTTGCGAGAGCGCATGGTAAGCGCGCACATCGTACAAGTGGGTAGCGGAAGCAATGCAACGACTGGGAAGAATCCAACAACGAAATGAATACTTTAGTTGTAGTCGCCTGAGGCCTAGCTTTCGCTACACCCGCATGAAAACAAAGCGCCCGAACCATTCGGCCCAGGCGCTTCATTTTATAGATAACGGAGGAGGACTAATTGTTCGTCAATAGATGTCGTATTGCTCCCAGTGAAGAGTGGCGTCGGATTGGATGATGATGTGTTTGTGCGAGTTTTGCTCTAACTCGTCCATCAGCATGGACTCGCGCGTTTTGAGAGCTTTCGCGATTTCGGGATGGACTCGCAAAGTTAAGTTGGGACCCTCATGCTCGGCTGTGGCCATTTTTCTGGCTTCGGCTTGGATTTCGTAGCAGAGCGTGGGGATGGATTTGACCATGCCGGACCCGGTGCAATAGGGGCAAGGCTGGCAGAGAACGCGCTCTAGAGCTTGCTTGGTGCGTTTGCGCGTGATGCAGACGAGGCCGAACTCGTTGAAGGACAGAGCTTTTGAGGGGGCTTTGTCTTGCTCTAGGGCCATTTGCAAGGCGCCTAGAACTTTTTCGCGGTTGCGGCGCTCTTCCATGTCGATGAAGTCCACGACGATGATGCCGCCGAGATCACGGAGGCGGATCTGGCGGACGATTTCTTTTACGGCTTCGAGGTTGGTTTTGACGATGGTGTCCTCGAGGCGCGTGGAGCCTTTGCCGACGAATTTGCCAGTGTTGACGTCGATAGCGACGAGGGCTTCGGTGTGGTTGATGACGATGTAGCCGCCGGATTTCAGCCAGACTTTGGCACGGAGAGCCTTGTCGAGCTCGTGCTGGATGCCGAACTCTTCGAAGATCGGAGTTTCCTTGGTGTATAGCTTGACCTTGTTGACGAGCTTGGGTTGGAAGCGGCTGACGAACTCGACGATCTTGCCGTATTCCTCTTCGTTGTCGATCCAGATGCCTGTGAAATCGTCGCTGACGTAATCGCGGAGGATGCGCTCGACGAGGTTGAGATCGCGATGGAGTAACGCCGGAGACTTGCGTTGCTCGCTGCGCTCCTTGATTTCGTTCCAGCTCTTGCCAAGGAATTCGATGTCGGTGCGGATTTCGTCATCGGTGGCGCCGCCAGCGGCGGTTCGAACGATGAAACCGCCGGGGTAGCTGTTGCCGGCTTCGCTGACGAGGCGACGCAGCCGCGAGCGGTTCTCGGCGGAAATAATTTTGCGCGAAACGCCGGTGTGATGGACCGTCGGCATATAGACGAGGAAGCGGCCGGGGAGCGCGACGTGGCTAGTGATGCGCGCGCCCTTTTTGCCGAGAGGTTCCTTGGCGATTTGCACGACGACATCCTGGCCGGCTTTCAGCATTTCGCTGATCAGTTGGGGTCGGCGCGGCGGACCGGAATGGCGGTGGCCACGATCGTGGCGAGGACCACCTGGGCCGCTCGGACGGCGTTCGAATCGTGGGCCGGATGGACGGCCCCGGTCTGGACCACGATCGGGACGGCCGCCACGGCTGTCAGGACGACCACCGCGGCCGCGGTCTCGATCACGCCCGCCACGCTGTGGGCGTTGGAAACGCGCGCGGGGATTGCCGCCGCCGATGCGTGCAGATTCACGCGGGAAATCTTCGCGAGGTGCTGAGGCGCCTCCGATGCGCGGGGCGCGAGTTTCGCCGGGGAGCAGGATGACGTCATCTTCGACGACCGCGGGTCCTGCGGAGATTTCTCCTGCGTGCGCTTCGATCACTTCTGCCTCGGTGTGTGCGTGTTCGGCGTGCTCGTGCTCGGTGTGTTCCGCATGTTCGTGCACGACGTGCTCGGAATCGCCTAGAGCGGCAGCGTGTTCGGCGCTTTCGTGCGCGGCGTTGGCTTCGAATTCGGCGCGGTTGGCGGCGCGGTGTTCCTCGACTTCCTCGGTTTCTTCCTCGGAGAGTTCGGATTCCGCGGCGGCTTGGTCTTCGGCGGCGTCGAGGTGCGCTTCTTCCTGGCGGTCCTCTTCCTCGGCTTCTTCGTCATCGGCAAGTTCGGTTTCGCCGGCGGCGTGAATTTCCTCGGCGTCGTCCTCTTCGAATTCGCCGCCCCCGGCCAGAGCGTCGGCTTTGGCGTGATCGGAAGTTTCCTCGTGTTTTGCTTCGGCTAGTTCGAAAGCGAGTGAGGCGGCTTGCTGTTCGTTCAATTCCGTTTCGCCGCGAACGGTTGCGGAATCTGAAGAGGACGATGCGGGCAATTCGAGCGGAGAGGCTTCGTGCCGCGGCGGATTTGCCCCGTGAGCGGAAAGGGAAGGGTCTGCAGCAACGCCGATATTTTCTTCAGCGGAAACGGGAGCGGCTTCGGATTCGGAGCCGGCGTCGGCGAGAAGCCAGCGGGGAAGTCCGCCGGAGAAGCGGCGAGGGACTGTTCCGCCGGCGGGTCCGGTGGCAGGAACGGGAGCGCCGGTCAGGTTGCTGGAAGAGCGGGGAGTTGCATCATCGAAATTGGGCTGCGGCTCGTGAATTTCCGGCTCGACCACGGGAGGCGGAGGTGCCGCTGCGGCGGACTTCCCACGATACTTGGCCAGAGACTCGCCGGGGAGAAGAATGGGTTCTTCCGCGACAGCTCCGGATGCGGAGGAATTTGTAGCTTCGGGCGGGCGATGGTCGAAGCCGCGCTGCGCAGGACCGCGAGGTTCAAAACCACGTGGCGCGCCACCGCGATTTTCCGGACCTCGCTGATCGCGGCCACGGTTATCGTAACCGCGCGACTCGTTCCCGCGAGAATCACCGCCTTGCGGAGAAGCGTATTTGGAAGGCGGGAGATTGCGACCGCCAACGCCCGGACCTTGAGACGGGCGTCCGCCGCGATGGCGTCCCCCACGGCGGCCCCAGCGGCCGCCACGACCGCGGTCACCACCGCGGTCACCACCGCGATCACCACCCCGGTCTCCACCACGATCGGAGCCACGGCCGTAGCCTTGGCCACCGCTGGAGCGCGGAGCGTAATTCTGCGTGGGATTGTAGTGGGGCGAAAAATTCTGTGGAGCGGAGGCGTTGGATTCGGGCTGGCGCTCTTCTGGGTTGTGGTGCGCATCGTCGTGGACTTCGGCGGTGTGAGCGTCGGCGATTTCGCCTTCGGAAGCTTGCTCCTCGCCGCCGCCGGGTTGCTCGTCATGAGAGAGAGTTTCCGGATGGAAGGATTCGCGATGCGAATCTTCGTGCTTCTCGTGATGTAGTGCTTCGCGAGATTCGTGCGATGCTTCTTCGCCGTGAGCTTCTTGGGCGTGCTCGTCCTCGTGCTCATGGGAGGAAGAGGCGCGGCTTAGCGATTCGCCGGGAAGCAGTTCGACGACATTGGAAGGAGCCGGCGAGAACGCGGGTGCAGCGGCCGGTTGGTCGGTGTGCGCGTGCCCGTGATCGTAGTCCTCGAGATTTTCGAAAACATCGCTGACGTAAAGGAAAGCATCGCCATCGAGGCCGATGTCGACGAAAGCGGACTGCATGCCGGGGAGGACGCGGGTGACTCTGCCTTTGTAGATGCTGCCGACGAGGGCGAACTCTTTTTCGCGCTCGATGTAAATTTCGACTAACTGACCTTCTTCAAGAATCGCGACGCGCCGTTCGTGGGAGGCCGCGGAGATAACCAATTCTTTTGACATGAAAACTCCTGACTGTTGGTGACGCCGGCAGTGCCGGGAGTCACGTTTCTGTACGGCCGCAAAGGGCCGACAGGACGCATCGCCGCGAGCTTTTGCCCGTCGGGGGTCCAGTAAATCGGGGCCGGCCCGGTTTGCACCGGGACACACGCTGGCCACACTGATATCGAGATGGCTTTACGTTCGAAGCCGGAGGGAAAGTTCCTCTTGCTTGCGAGGCTGGTCCGTTGCCGGAGTGCTTCCGGGCCAACGGCGGACGATGCTGTCCTCACTCTAAGATCCTTGTTCCTATGGCCCGAACTTGCTGGGGGCCACCGTTACCGACCCGGCGGGATTTGCCTGAGCAAAGGCCCTGCGCGGGACTGGCGGCGAGTTCAGTTAACGAAGCGGCGAAGCCGAACATTCATAACCAGACCAATCGCCAGGAAAACAAACAACGTAGCTGAACCCCCGTAACTCATGAGAGGAAGCGGGATGCCGGTCACGGGCATAGCACCGATGACCATCGCTACGTTTACTAAGACATGAAAACCAAGCGCTGCTGCGACGCCCATTACAAGAAACATTCCGGCGCGGTCTTTCGCGCGCTGGGCATTCTGTACTAAGCGTAACAGAAGAGCCATGTACAGCCCAAGGGCAAGAAGCACGCCTTTGAAGCCCTGCTCTTCCGCCCAAGCCGACATGATGAAATCGGAATAACGGACGGGGATATAGCCGAGCTGGTTTTGCGTACCGTTGCCAAACCCTTTGCCCCAGAAGCCACCGGAGCCGACGGCGATCTTGGATTGCAAGACTTGATAGCCAGAGCCTTTGGCGTCCTCTTCAGGGTGCATGAAAGATGTAACTCGTTCTTTTTGATACGGCTTCATGACGCGCCATGCTACGGGGAGCATCAGAAGCCCGATGAGCGCAATGGCCGCGGCATGCTTCCACTGCAAGCCTGCGAGAAATGCGCCAACGACCAGCAAGGGCACCAGTACAAGCGCTGTGCCCAGATCGGGTTGCTTGAGTATCAAACCAAGCGGCAACCCTATGATGAGCCCTGCTTTGATCAGATCCTGGAGAGAAAGCTCATCGGTGCGCACCTCAGCAAAGAAGCGCGCCATGACGATGATTATAATCAATTTGACCAATTCCGACACCTGAAGAAATTCGCCGAGGATGGGGATCCAACGTTTGGCGCCGAAGCGCGTGTGTCCGAAGGCGAGAACGGCGATGAGCGCGGCAATACCGATGAGATAAAGGACGGGGGCTTGGTCCAGGATGAGATGGTAGTCGAGCCGAGAGAGAGCGAACATCAAGACAAAACCGATGAGGAGCCAGCGAAGCTGCTTGTTTTGCATGCCCGCGAGGGAGCTGCCGTGGGTGGCGGAATAGATCTCGATTACGCCGAGAGCGCAGATGGCCGCGAGAATTGCGAGTAGCCACCAGTCGTAGTCGCGAGTGCCGGGTGCGTCGTTCATTGTAGGAAGTCGATAGCCGACAGTTGAAAGTTAAAAGTCAAAGATCTGGTCCCAAGAATTATTTTCGTCTCAGCAAACTTTTGTACCGCTTCGAGGTCTCGACTACTGACAAATCCAGGTGTAACCAAGCCCCAAACTTAGCGCTGCGGGTCCACGCTGGCTGCGCGCGCTGGCACTGCGGCGGATGCAGCCGCGGGCTTCACAACGGGCAACGTATGGACCGATGCAGCCGCTGCCGCGCCATGGCTTAAATCATACTGTTTGTCGCCGGCGGTTAGTTGGCCTTGTGTCTTCTTTGCCTTCTTATCGTAATAGGCTTTGACGATGTCCCTGACGACTGGACCGGCGGCTTCACCGCCATGTTGGCCGCTTTCCTGAACCAGAACGGCAACGCAAATTTCCGGATTGCGCTTGGGGGCGTAGCCGACGAACCAGGCGTTGTCGGCATACTGCGAGCCTTTGCGCACCAGCGCCATTTTGTCGTAGCCGATGACCTGGGCCGTGCCGGATTTGCCGCTGAGCTCGATTCCAGCGAGTTTCAAATGCCCGCCGGTGCCCCCAGGTTCGTTCACGACGCCGTACATGGCGTCAGTTACTTTCTCGATGGTGGCTTCGGATATGGCGAATCGTTCTTCGCCCACATTCTGGGCATCTTTCAACATGTGCGGCTGTTTGAAAATGCCGCCCGAAGCGATTCCGCCAATCAATCGGGCCAGCTGTAGCGGAGTTGTGGTGACAGCACCTTGGCCGGTGGCTACAGAAATCACTTCACCGGCATACCACTTGCGATGAAAAGTACGCTCGACCCATTCCTGAGAAGGCATGAGACCTGGCTCCTCGGACGGAAGATCGATGCCGGTTTTGTGGCCGATTCCAAGTTTGCTGGCGTAATAGGAAAGCCTGTCGATTCCGAGGCGCATACCCACGTTGTAAAAAAAGACGTCGCACGATTTCAGAATCGCGTCATGCAGCCCCAGTACGCCATGCGATTTCGGTCCAGACTTCGCGTAGTAAACGTAGCAATGGTACTGGCGCCCGAAGAATGTTCCGTAGCCGGGACAGAATGTCGTGAAGCCTTCTTCAGGGACGTGGTCCTCGAGCATGGCTGTCGCTGTGACAATTTTGAAGACCGAGCCGGGCGCGAGTTGCGCTTGAATGGCCCGGTTCAATAGAGGATGTAGAGGATCGTCGTTAAGGGCTTTCCATTCTTCGGCAGGAATGCGAACGGCAAAATCATTTGGATCGGGGGTGGGGCGGCTGACCATGGCGAGGACTTCACCAGTGCGCGGATCGAGAGCGATAACGGCGCCGGGGCGCATGCCGAGAGACTGCTCGGCGACTTCCTGCAAGTCGTAGTCGATGGTGAGCTGAATTTGCTTGCCGGGGATCGGCTCTTGTTGGGTGAGGTGGCCGAGTTCTTTGACTTCTTTGCCAACGCTGTTGACGACGACGCGGCGCATGCCGTCCGTGCCGGTCAGAATGTCGTTGTACTGCCGCTCGAGGCCGGTTTTTCCGGCGAGGTCGCCTGGGCGAAGCCGGCCATTGCTGGCTTCGATTTGTTGTTCGCTGACTTCGCCGACATACCCGCTGGCGTGGGACATGAAGCCGCCCGGCAAATAGCGGCGGCGCTGGACCATCAACATTTCGAGCAGCGGAATGTCCGAACGGTGCGATTCGATGTAAGCGACGTCGGCGTTGGTGGCTTCCGGTTTGATGACGATGGGCTGGAACTTCGGAAGATTTTTGGTGCTTTCGAGCTGGTCTTTCAAGTCGTTGAGCGGGATACCCAGGCCATCGGCAATGATGGGAAGGTTTTTGTCGAGGAGAGCGGGATCGTCACGCAGAAGAAGGATGCTGAAAGATGGATAGTTGTCGACGAGGACGCGGCCATCGCGATCGAGCATGCGGCCGCGCGGAGCGATGATCGGAATGGAACGAACGCGATTGCGCTCGGCCATTTGACCGTACTTATCGGAGTCTACGACCTGGAGTTTCCAGAAGCCGAGGAGCAACAATCCTACCATGCCCACGATGACGTAGGAGGCGATGGCCAGTCTGGCCTGTGGCAGACGATTGTCGTTGCGAAACCAGTACGACACGAAAACCCCGCGCGCGAGTGTTTTTTTGTTGCGCCCGTCAAACGGACGGCGCTTTCCTCAGGGCGATTCGTCGCCCGTCCCGCGAGAAGCCAGGACATGCTCGCGTCACGAAAAAAATTTACAGCGTGGGCTTCGAAATGTCCGTCGAAAACTTTTTTCGAAAGAAAAAGATTCGAAAAATTCCCTCAGGGATCCCGAATCACAGCCGGACTCGTGCTGCATCCACACAGCAAAGTCATTTTTAAAGCTAGCACTTGGGCAAGAGGGCCGCAAGCCGTCCTGAAGGACAGTTGCTTGGTCAATACCCTATGGGAAATAGAGGTTGGGACAGCTCTCGCGGGCCGGCCAGCCGGGCGTTGGAGCTCCAGAGAGCTTCTCAGTCGTGGCGCAAGGCGACCAGCGGGTCGACGGCGGAAGCTTTGTGTGCCGGGAAACAGGCGGCGACCATGGCGACAAGGAGCAAAGCGGCCGCGGCTAGGGACATAACCACGGGATTCGTGGCCTTCAGGCCAAAGAGCATGCTGGAGAGCAGATGGTTGGAGGCCAGAGCGCAGGGAATGCCGATGGCGACGCCGAGGCCCGCTAGGATCAGGGCTTCGCCGAGAACCATTTGCAGGATGTCGGAACGAGGGGCGCCGAGGGCCACGCGAATGCCGATTTCTTGAGTGCGACGCGCGACGTTATAGGCGAGCACCCCATAGAGACCGATGCAGGCTAGCCCTAGGGCGAGGAGTCCGAAAATTCCGGCGAGGCGTGCCATCAGGCGGTCTTGGTTGAAATTGCGGGTGACTTGTTCGCTGAAAGTCATCATGTCCACGACCGGCATGTTCGGATCAATGCCGGCGAGCGTTTGACGGATCAGCGGCTGAAGATTTTGCGGCCGTCCGGAAACGCGCAGTTCGATATCGTGGATCCAGTTCGAGCGCGTCTCGGTGGATTGCTCGCCCGCGTCGGTGAATTTCTCCGTCTGGAAGAGAGGACGGAAGAAAGTTGGGTAAGCAGCCTCACGGGCATCCTGATATTTCGCGTCTGCGACGATTCCAACGATTTCGTAATCGCCGGCGTGGCTTGCGTCTCCGAGGCCAAAGTGTTTTCCGAGCGGATCTTGCTTGGGGAAAAACATTCGTGCGAACGATTCGTTGATGACGGTGATGTGGCGCGAGCCGGCCGTGTCGCGCTCGTCGATAAAGCGGCCGCGTACCAAGCGCGTGCCGATGGTTTCAAAATAATCCGCGCTAACACGAACCCAGGAGGCGCCATCGAAATCCTCGGGATTGGCGGGCGCAGGGCGGCCTTCGACGCTGATGCCGCTAGACCAATTCACGTCGGACATGGGGCTGTAGAGCGAGAAGCTGACGCTCTGGACACCGGGAATTTGGCGAAGGCGCTCTTTCAGCAGGCGGTAGAGGCCATCGAGGCGATCGGCCGTGTAGCCGGCGAGAGCGGGGTCAACCTTGACGATGAGCCTGCCTTCGGTTTCGAAGCCGAACTGCTGGTGTTCTAGATTGTGCAAACTTTCCGTGAGCAAGCCCGCTCCGGCGAGCAACACAAGCGAAAGCGCGGCTTGCAGCACGATGAGAAATTTTTGCGGAGCGTTCGAACCTTCGCGGATGTTGCGCTGGGCGCCGCGAAGCGCTTCGCCGGCGTCGGCCCTCGAATTGATCCATGCAGGAGCGGCAGCGAAGATCACGCTGGTGAGCAACGAAAGAAGGGCAGCGAAGCCGAGCACGGGGAGCGAGGGGGCAGTTTGGATAGGCACATAGTGTGCGCCGCGAAAGGCGAGAGCCAGAATGATTTGGGTGCCCGCATAGGCTACCGCAAGACCCGCCGCACCACCGAGAACCCCCAGCATGAGGCCCTCCGTGAGAGCTTGGCGAATCAGCCGGACTCGCGGAGCGCCAAGTGCGACGCGCATTACGGTCTGGGCGCGCTGTGCTGTTCCTTGCGCGAGGAGAAGATTCGCCACGTTTGCACAGGCAATCAGCAGGACGAGCCCGGACGCGGCCGCAAGCAAACGAAGACCATCGGCATAAGCCGTGCGCATCCGCGCCACGCCAGCTCCGGCTGGGGTCAGCGTGACGTGCTGCTTGGCGATTTGGGGCCGATACGCCTCGGGGATTTGTCCCTGGCTGGTGAGCCATTGTTGTACTTCGAGTGTTACGCGCGCCTGCACCTGTCCAGGTTTTTCTCCCGGCTTCAGACGGCCAATGATGTAAAGCCAATGAAGTTCTGAGTGCGCGAGGAGCGAGCCGTCGAGCCTCAGAATCGGTTCACTGGCGAGAGGAACCCAAAAATCCGGCGGGTCACGACGCAAGGTTTCCCCGAAAAACCCGGGCGAAGTGACGCCCACGATGGTCAGGGGCTGTCCGTTGATAAGAAAACTTCCGCCAATGACGCTCGGATCGAGCGAAAAATGTTCGCGCCAAACACGGTAGCTGATAACCGCTACTGGCGAAGAGCTGGGCTGATCATCAGACTCGGAAAGGAGCCGCCCGGCGTAGGCGCCAAGGCCGAATGTCGAGAAATAATTACCCGATACGAATTCGCCGACGTAGGGTTCGGACAATCCGGCTCCGCCTGTGCGGCGCACGCTGATTAAATGCAGGCCGCCGCTGAACGCGGCCATCTTGCTGAACTCTGGAGTGTTATTCCGCAGCTGCTTATAGAGTGCATACGAATAAATTCCAAAATTTCCTTGGAGGCCATCAAGCGCGCAACAATCAGCGCCTTCTCCGAGGCGGTAAAGTTCGCTCGGATTTGCAAATGGCAGGCTCTTCATCATGACGGTATGGATCAGAGAAAAGATGGCGGTGTTCGCGCCGATGCCGAGCGCGAGAGTCAGTACTGCGACGATGGTAAAGCCCGGGCTCTTCCCGAGCTTGCGCGCGCCGAAACGGATGTCTTGCAGCAGGACTTCGAGCGATACGAGTGTCCACATTTCGCGGCTCCTTTCTTTCAGACTGGTTGTGTTGCCGAACTGGCGGCGGGCTGTGTGGCGAGACTGCTCCGGGCTGCTGCCCTGCGCACGGTTTTTCTGCTCAGCCATGGAAAGATGAAAGGCCACTTCGTCTTCGAGGTCGCGGTCCAACTGCCTGCGGTGAAAGAGAGCTTTGAATCGCAGGCTTGTTCGGTTGCGCCATTCGGAGAGCATGGTCAGGTCCTAAGCCGTTTGGAGAATGCGCGCGACAGCGCCGGACATGCGGCGCCAGAATTCGGTCTCTTGCGCCAACTGCTTTTTGCCCGACGAGGTCAAGGAATAGAACTTCGCGCGGCGGTTGTTGTCCGAAGCGCCCCATTCGGCCGAGAGAAGGCCACGCAGTTCCAGGCGGTGCAGAGCGGGATACAGCGCGCCTTCTTCGACCTTCAAAACGTCCTCGGATGTCTGGTGAATCCATTCGGCAACGCCGTAGCCGTGCATGGCACCTCGAGCTAACGCTTTCAGAATCAGCAGGTCCAGCGTTCCCTGGAGGAGATCGCCAGGGTTCTCGCGCTTTTCTTTCATGGAAGGGCCCTTTCTCTTATCCATAAGACGTTTAGGGGAGGAAATTGTTTCACGGAGTTTGCGGGTTTGGCGAGATTTTTTTTGTTTTGAGCCGCATTGGGAAGGGGGACGATTTTGCTGCGAAAGCTTGCTCGCCACCTGTGGCAAGCGCTATCGTATTTATATTGTTCTCATGCAAAGCGAACCTTCCTCGCCCCTGCGTTTGGCCCTTGTCGGGATGTCCGGTGCTGGAAAAACCTTTTGGACAAAGAAGCTGGCTGCCGAGGGATGGACCGCTATTTCTTGCGATGACCGCATCGAGGAGAAGCTGGCGTCGCGGCTGGCTGCGGGCGGCTACTACGGGATTAACGGTGTCGCGGCGTGGATGGGCTGGCCGGACAATCTGAAGTATGCGGAGCGCGAGGCGCAGTACCTCGAGGAAGAAATCCATACGCTCGGCGAGGCGCTGACGTCTCTCGAGCGCGAACCCGATAGACCGCTGGTGCTCGATACCACGGGCAGCGTGATTTATACAGGGAATAATTTGCTGCTGCGCTTGCGTCGGCGGATGACAGTCGTGTATCTGGCGGTCTCGACCGAAGAGCAGCAACTTTTGATCGAGCGCTATTTGGGCGACCCCAAGCCGGTGCTCTGGCGCGGCGCCTTTCAGTCAAAGCCTGGCGAATCGCCAAAGGAAACTGTCGCGCGCTGCTATCCCACACTGATTTCCGCGCGGAGGCAGAGCTATGAAACTTTGGCGCATTGTACGCTGCAGGTGGCCGAACTGCGCGATCCCTCGTTTGATTCGGCCGCGTTTCTTTCGAAAATTCACAGCCAGCTCGAGCGCGGTCGATGAGATACCGCAGCACGGGTCGCAAGGCGGCGCTGACTTCCTTGCGCGGCGCTGTTCTGCGCGGGCTGGCACCGGATGGCGGGCTCTACCTGCCCGTCGAGATTGCGCGGCGCTCGCCGCAGGAATTGGAAGAATTTCGCAAGTTGCCGTTCACGGAAGTATGTTTTCGCGTGGTGCGGCCCTTTGCCACGCCGGACGTGCCGGAAGAGGTGCTGTGGCAGGTCGTAGCGGCGGCCATCAATTTTCCGGTGAAGCTGGTGTCGCTCTCGCCGGGTCTGCACATTCTCGAGTTGTTTCACGGCCCCACTTTGGCGTTCAAGGATTTTGGGGCGCGATTCATGGCGCGGTTGATGGGCTACTTCGTGCGTGGAGAAACGCGGCCATTGACGGTCCTTGTGGCGACTTCGGGCGACACGGGAAGCGCCGTGGCGCACGGATTTCTCGGCGTGCCGGGCATTCGCGTGGTGATTCTCTATCCTTCCAAACGCATCAGCGAGGCGCAGGAGAAGCAGTTCACGACACTGGGCGAAAATATCACGGCGCTTGAAGTGGCGGGAAGTTTCGACGATTGCCAGCGGCTTGTGAAGCAGGCGTTTACGGACGTGGAGCTGAACAAGCGCGCGTTTTTGACGTCGGCGAATTCGATCAACATCGGGCGGCTGCTGCCACAGATGTTTTATCACGTGGCGGCGTACCGGCAGTTGCCGGTAGCGTCAGTGCCGCTGATTGTGTCGGTGCCTAGCGGTAATTTCGGGAATTTGACGGCGGGACTGTTCGCCAAGCGCATCGGCTTGCCGGTGGCGATGTATATCGCTTCCACGAATGCGAACGACGTTGTGCCGGAGTATTTGCGATCCGGAGCGTTTCATCCGCGTCCGGCGACGGAGACATTTTCGAACGCCATGGACGTCGGCAATCCGAATAATTTTCCGCGCTTGCTGGACTTGTGCCGCGGCCGGATTGAGTACCTGCGGCGGGAGATTTGGGGCCACGCCGCGACGGATGACGAGACACTGGAGGAGATGAAATCTCTCCACGAGCGCTTCGGCTATATTGCCGATCCGCACACCGCTGTCGGTGTGCTCGGCTGGGAAGCGTACAAACGCGAGCATTCCGAGCCCGCGCAGGGATTGGTGCTGGCCACGGCGCATCCCGCAAAATTCGCCGACGTGGTACGGAAAGCAATTGGGGAGGCGCCGCCGCTTCCCGATCGCCTCGCCGCATATTTAAAGCGGGAAAAGCTGGCCGTCCCGATGTCGGCGGAGTACGCGGACTTCAAAGAGTTCCTGGTCTCAGAGTGACGTCCCCGATGTTTAGGAATGCAGGCACCATAAGTCTCGCCGTACTGCGTGGTCACGACGCACGGAAAGTATTGGCTGCTTAGGAAGCCGCTGGGCTCTATTCTTTCAAGCTGTTGCTTCAGTCGATCGGTGGGAGTCTGGGATACCGGCTCATGCGAACTAGGAAGGCTTGCGGAGACGGTCGAGGAGCATGAAAAGAAATACGGCGGCGACGGCGTTGACGAGTGCGGCGATGCCGAGATGCATGGTGAACCAGGGTTCGGGTTGAGAGAGCAGGAGGCGACGCGTCAAAGCGATGAGGCCCTGGTGAACGCCGAAGAAAGCGATCGTCAAGGCGAAGCGGGCCGCGGGATGTTCCGTATCGAGGCGGGCGCCGATCGAGGAAGCCAGATATCCGATGACCGTTTTCGCAATGCCATAGAGGCCGAGGGGAACGGTGGGCCCACTCAAGCTGTCCTGCAAAATGCCGATCACCATGCCCAGAAGCAGTCCTGTCGAAGGATTGCGCCGGCTCAACCCGAAATAGATGACAATGAGCAGCGGAAGATCCACAATCGCGGCCTTCGGAAAATAGATGGGCAGAAATGCCTGCAAAATGAGCGCAAAGGCTGTAGCGAGGATGATCGCGCCCGCGCGGAACTTGTGCACCTCGATGTGCAGTTCGCTGCCGCGAATGTCGTAAGTATCGTTCATGGTTTCTCGGGGGCAGCCGGGTTAGTTGCGGCGGCGGAAGGAGCGGCGCCCGGTGAAGCTGATGCATTCGGCGCGGAGGAATCTTGCTTCATCTCAAGCGGCTTCATCGTCAGCAGAACAAATACTTCCTCAAGCCGTTCGAGATTCGCCGCGGGCTTCACGCGAATTTGCTTGAACGTGTTACCCGGCTTGATGTCCGCAATCGATCCCACGGGCAGGTCGCGCGGAAAAATGCGATCCATTCCGCTGGTCACGATACGGTCTCCTGGATTCACGCTGTTGTCTTCGTTGGAAACGTATTTCAATACCAGAAATGACTCACCCGTTCCGCCGACTGGCTTCTGGACGCGCGAATCGACCAGCATGGCGCCCACGCCGCTGTCTTTATCCGTAAGCAGCAGAACCTGGGCGGTGTCCTTGTAGGATTCGATGACTTTGCCGACGACGCCGTCGGGCGTGATGACACCCATGTTGCGGCGGATGCCGTCGCGCTCGCCACGGTCAAGGTAGATGGTCTGGCTGGCGGAGTCCGCGCTGCCGCCGATCACGCGCGCGCTGATCATGGGTACGTCTGCATTTGTTTGGCGAAATTTCAACAGTGCGGCAAGGCGGTCGGCTTCACCGGCTTTGCTCTGGAGCTGTGTGATCTGCAGTTTCAGCGCGCCGTTTTCGCGTTTCAATTCTTCGTTTTCGTGAGAAGTATTTTGCAGCGCGAAATAGTGATTCCAGGTGTCGCGAATGTGGCTGATGCCGTGAGCGCCGACGCGTTCGAGGGGCGACACGGCGCCAACGGTCCACACGCGGATCAGGCGGCCCTGCGAGTCGCGCTTGATCTGCACGGCCAGCAGCAGCACCTGCAGGAGCACGACGCCTCCGAGGAGGAAGAGTGATCTATGACGAGAGGGAATGCCAACCATGGAGTCCAGTAGCACAGACCTTGCCCTGTGCAGTTCAAGATTTTTACGATCGCGTCAAGTCCTGAAATCCGTTAGTCGATGCAAACCTGGCGCAGCAATTTGAAATCGCTCAGCATTTTGCCGGTGCCCAGCACCACGGAGGCCAGCGGGTCGTCGGCAATGGAAACCGGGAGTCCGGTTTCTTCGCGGATGCGCTTATCGAGGTTCTTGAGCAGCGCGCCGCCGCCGGTTAGCACGATACCCCGATCACTGATGTCGGCGGAAAGTTCCGGCGGTGTGCGCTCGAGAGCCACGCGAACGGCATTCAGAATGGTTGCGACGCATTCGCTGAGTGCTTCGCGAATTTCGCTGTCGTCGATGGTGACAGTGCGCGGCACGCCTTCAATCAAGTTGCGGCCTTTCACTTCCATGGTCAGCGGTTTTTCAAGGGGATAGGCCGAGCCGATTTCCATTTTGATCTGTTCCGCGGTGCGTTCGCCGACGAGCAGGTTGTATTTGCGCTTCAAGTACTGCATTACCGCTTCGTCCATCTCATTGCCGGCGACGCGCACGGAACGCGAGTAAACGATACCGCTCATGGAAATGACTGCGATGTCGGTGGTGCCGCCGCCGATGTCCACGACCATGTTGCCGGAAGGCTCTTCGATCGGCAGGCCAGCGCCGATGGCTGCGGCCATCGCTTGCTCGACGAGATAGACTTCGCTGGCGCGTGCGCGATAAGCGGAATCTTGCACGGCGCGCTTTTCCACTGGCGTAATTTCACTGGGCACTCCGATGACGATTCGCGGATGCACCAGGACGCGGCGGTTGTGCGCCTTTTGAATAAAATACGTCAGCATTTTTTCAGTGACTTTGAAGTCGGCGATAACGCCGTCCTTCATTGGCTTGATGGCGACAACGTTGCCCGGGGTGCGGCCCAGCATTTCTTTGGCTTCGCGCCCGACAGCTACGACTTCGCCGCTGGACTTATTAATAGCCACGATCGAGGGTTCGTTCACCACGATGCCCTTGCCGGCCGAGAACACCAGCGTGTTCGCCGTCCCAAGATCAATGGCGAGGTCGGAAGAAAACAAACTGAACACCGACCTCAGGTTGTAACCGTTCTTATTCATCCCCCCGCCCCCCGCGGAGAATTCCTCTCCGCCGTCCAGCCGACAACGAACTGCTTTGCAGCATTACGGTCCAGATGTGCCGCCGCGCGGCCAACTAGACCATTGTCTCCGGACTTGGCGACGAGCGCAAAGTCGCGCCTGCGTCTTTTTTCTGACGTGACCCGAAAACGATCAGCGTTCGAAACTTTTACTTTGGCACAACGATCGTCACCTTCTGTTGTGCCGTGCCTCCACGGCGGTTCTCTCCGATGATGACGATAGTATGCTGGCCGGGTTCGAGCGGCTCGGTAAAATGGCGGAAAGTGCCATCTGCCGCGATAATCGGTACCGGCTGCCCGTTTACGATGAGCGCCGCGCCTGGTTCCGTATGGCCAATAATCTCCACGACGCGGCCATGAATCTGCGTGCCGGTAATCTCCAGCGCCATCTCCTGGGTTTTTCCCTGCGCGACGAGCGTGAAGCGGAACGTTTCGCTGACCTCGCTTGTTTCTTTCTTCGCGTTGGTGGCGGTGACGTTCCAGAAGTAGTCGCCCCCGTCGAGCCCGGAGACATCCGCGTTGGTTCCGGAAACTGATTTCGGCTCGCCAACGGTTTTCGTAAACATGGCCGTCGTGCTAATCCGCAGCGTGTAGGAAATCGCCTCGGGCACTGGCTTCCATTCAAAATGGATGGCCGCCGTTTTTGGATTCTCGACGATCAGTGGCTCGAAGTTGCGCGGCGAACTCAAGTCTGGCGGCGCCAGCACGTCCGATTTCGTAATCGGGCCGCCGGTTGCGAAACTCGCTTTCTGATAGGCTCCGATCTCCACTTTCTCCTGGCCGCGCTGCACTTCGGCACTTCCGCTGGAGACCACGATCTCGCTCGCCTTGTTAACCGGGTCTGTCTTCACGGCCGCGTTGCTGTTCGAAGGAAACTGCGCCACAGTGTCTTCCATGCTGACGGCAGCCTTGGAATCCGGCGAGGGGAAATTGGGCGTCTTGAGGTTCACCTGTCCGGTATTGATGCGCACCGCGGAACTGGAAGGCTGCTCGCGGCCCATCGAATTTTCTTCCACGGTGATGAAGGTCCCGGATTCAACCGTGTAGGTCGTGCCATCGGCAAAGGTGATGCGCGCGGCGCCGTCTGCCGAGGTTTGAATTTGATCGCCCTTGTCCAGCGAGGTGCGGAAATCCGCGTCCACCCACTGCACGGAGTTGACTTTCTTCACCTGTACTTTTCCGTCGAGGTTGACGAACTTGGCTTGCGTCTGCGTGATGGGCTCGCCACCGGGATCGCCATTCCCGATCGATTTGTTCAGCTTGTCGTATGCTTTCGTGTACAAATTCGGGTTGATGAGATAAACCGCGGCGAAAACTATCGCTGCAAACAGAATGACGTAAACGGCCACGGTCTTATACGTCACCGTATGCCAATACACTTCCACCCGCTTTATCTTCGGGTGGTTCGGGTCGTGTGGTGTTTGTGTGCTCACGGGTATTCGCGCAGCAATGCCGCCAATCTTGGAATCTAACACAGTAATTAGAACGCAGACGCCCGCTGGGGCTTGCGGTAGTTAAACAGCAAATAGCGGTTGCGCATACTAGACGTTAGGACAGGGGATTTTGTCCGAAAGGACAGTCGAGGCTGCTCGCAAGTTCTTTAAAGGTTACGCGCGATTTTTGGACGTACTCTTAGGACGATTTTGCCCGGAGGAACGCCAGCGTCAGCGGCCACGCGAGCAGCGCTGCAGCGGGGCTGTAGCTGGCGCGCGCGTCGCAGAAAAAGGCGTGGTCGGCGTTCGAAATCTCCACGTTCACAAAATTTTTCCCCGCCGCGCGCAACGCATCGGTCACCGCGCGGACGTGCTCGGGCGGAATATGCTTATCGCGCCCACCCCAGAAGAACAATAGAGGAGCCTGCAAACCGCTCGCCCGCCCGAGCAGCCCTGGATTAGTCGCATTCGGCGCAATGCCCCCGCCGTAGTAGGAGACCGCGCCCGCCAGCGGCAGAGTGAGTGCTGCTAGAAACGCAGCGCGCCCTCCCATGCAATAGCCAACGGCAAAAATCGGCAACTCCGGTCCGATACTTCCGCGCAGCCAGTCAAACGCAGCCCGGTGGTCCGCGGCCATCGAGGCATCGTTCAACGCTTTCATGAGGGGCATCGCACTCGGAAGATCGTCGTAGCGCACTTCAATACCTGCGCCGGAGCGATGAAAAAGCTCCGGGGCCACGGCCACGAACCCTTCCCGCGCCAATCGCCCAGCGACGTCTCGAATGTGCGCGTTCACACCGAAGGCCTCCTGAAAAACCAGCAAACCTGGATAGGCACCTTCTTCTTTTGGCCGCGCCACCCACGCACGCATAGTGGTGCCGTCATTTACGCTCAGTTGCACATAAGCGTTGCTGATTTCCATGTTGGCTCCTCTTGTCTCGAAAGCACCGCTCGAAGTCATTTTCAGTGCCGGATGAAGTAGCTGCGCTTGTCGAGGCTGGCCGCCACCCCAACATCGAAGAAACCAACCATCATTTCATCGTACGTCTGCTCGCCCCAACGCACTGCCGCCTCCGGGTCCGGGTTATGCGGGTTATCGCGCGAATTATCGTACCAGGCGACGGCCTGCAGTTCCGTCCCCGCTTTCAGTAAACGAGGTTCCGCAAGCTTGTAACTCATTTGCCAATGGAAATGATAGCGGACGTCCAGCAGCGGTTCGATTTCTTGGTCCGGCCTCGCGCCGGAATCTTTTTCTCTGTGAATGATGCTGTATTCGAAGCGTTTTCCGCGCAGGTGCATGTGAGGGAAGAAGCTTAGCAGGGTCGCGTCGTTTGGCAGAGTGCCGCGCGCTTCCACGCGATAGTCGGGCGCGCCCGGCGGAATCACGAAGTGGTCGTTTGTGAGCTGCAGCGTCAGCACGCGCTGTGCAGGAGAGTGCTTTGCAAAAATCAGTCCTATGCTAGTTTGGTCGCTGGCTGCGTGTCCATTGGTCGTGTAATGCATTTGAAAAACGAGGTCGGACCCGGCGGGAATGAATTTTGCCATGTTATTGGGCCAGTTGTCGGGCGAACTGCCCGGCGCATAGACAAGCAGCACGTCGCTGTCCGTCCAGTGGGCGCCCTTTCGATCCTCAGGATCGGTGAGCGTCGAAGCCGTGAACGGCTCGCCCACGGGGGCATGCCGCATCCACTGCGAGTCTGGCGGCCGCACATACACAACCGCGTGATGAACGTTTGCGCGAAGCCGGGGAAGCACTTCCACCGCCTGTACCCAGCGATCTTCCTTGAATCGCGTCGGAACGATTTCGTAAGTGTATTCGACGTCGCCGCTGGCGGGCAGGGCCACAGGCTTGGGCATTTTCAAAATTAGATCCGGCTGCGGGATAGTCCAACTCTCCGCCCAATGAATCGGTGGGGGAGCGCCATGCGCGTCGCCCTCAGGCGCTCCGGCATTTGCCCAAGCCACGAGCGCAGCGATTTGTCCGGCGGAAAGCGAAGGATCATTCGAGAAGTGCCCGATGTGCGGATCAGCAAACCACGGCGGCATGGATTTATTGTTCGTCGCCGCCGCAATCGCAGCCGCGTGGGGGCGCGTTTGTTCGTAGGTTTCAAATTGCGTAGGCGCGATGCCCACGGCGCGATGACAAACCTGGCAGCGTTCTTGCAGAATTGGCAGTACGTCGCGGTAAAAGGTCGGCACGCCAGCAACAGACCGCTTTGGCCCTGTGTTTTGTTCCGAAGATGTCCTCGGATTGAGCGCGGCGCCCAGCAAGACCACAACCAGCACCGACAGGGCCTTCTGCTTTCCTACCGCCGTGAGTTTAATCATCCCTAGCGTTCGATGATACGCGCATCATCGCGGTTTCCTACCCATCGGGTCCGTAGAAAAGATTAGCATTCGGATTGCCAATGACAAGGCCAGAGCTCTCTTATTGGCTTCTGAGAGATGGCTTCCGGGGACTCAAAGAATAAATTCGGCCGGCTGCCGCAATTTCATTTGTTAGGCTGAGTCCCTTAAGGCCCACGATTCCATTTGAGGCGCGGGGCTTCTATCTCCTATAATGATGTGTTTGCTTAGGACTTGGGGGATTCAGCGGATGGCTGGTAGCTCGGATAACACGCAAAAAATCTTTTCCCGCATCTTTCTCGGTGTGGTCGTGCTGGCGCTGTCGGGTGGCATGCTGCTGTATCTCGTGCCAACCGGTCCGGGCGACACGCAGATGTCCACGGATGCGGTGGCCAAGGTTGGCGATCAAACTATCACCGTCGCCGAGATTCGCCAGCAGCTCAATCAGATCAAGCAGACCAATCAAGTTCCCCCGATGCTTGAACCTTATTATGCGCAGCGGATCTTGCAGCAGCTTCTGCTTCAGAAAGAAATGGAGTACGAAGCAGGCCAGCTTGGCATCCGCGTTTCCAATGATGAGATCGCCGATCGTATCAAACTGATCTTGCCGGCCGCCTTCAACGGAGACTCGCCCATCGCCCCGGATCAGTACGCCTCGCTGGTCCAATCGCGCACGCAAATGAGCGTTCCGCAGTTCGAGGAGATGGTCCGCCAGGGCATGCTCCAGGAAAAATTCCAGAAATTGGTGACGGACGGCATTAGTGCGGGGCCGGCGGAGATCCAGGAAGAGTTCGTCTACCGCAACCAAAAGGTGAAACTGGATTACGCGTATATCAAGCCGGAAGACCTGCAGGCAAAAATCACTGTGGGTGATGCCGAAGTCAGCGCCGCCTACGAAAAGAGCAAAGCGAAGTATCAGGTCCCGGAAAAGCGCGTGGTGCGCTACGCCATCCTGGACGTGAACCAGATTCGCCAGAGCGTGCAAATCTCCGACGACCAGTTGAAGGCCCAATACCAGAAAAACATTCAGGATTACCAGGTGCCGAACCGCGTGCACGTCGAGCACATCCTGCTGATGACCGTTGGCAAACCCGATGCCGAAGTCGAAGAGATCAGGAAGAAAGCGCAAGACATTCTTAACCAAGCCAAAAAAGGCGCTAATTTTGAGGAACTCGCCAAGAAATATTCCGAGGATGGCGGTACCCCCGGAAATCCCGGTTCAAGAGATAAGGGCGGGGATCTGGGATGGATTGTCCAGGGCCAGACGGTACCGGAGTTCGAAAAGGCGGCATTTTCACTCCCTAAAGGCAGCATTTCCGATTTGATCAAGACTCAGTACGGGTTCCACATCATCAAGATCATCGACAAGGAAGCGGCCCACACCAAACCCTTCGATGAAGTGAAGGAGTCCATCCGAGCTCCATTGCTTCTTTCCGAGGCCGATAAGCAGGCGGGCGATATCGCAGACAAGTTGTCCCAGGCTATCCGCCAGTCGAACAAGGTTTCTCTCGACGACCTGGCCAAGCAGTACCATTTGAGTACCGGCGAAACGCGCCCGGTGGCTGCTACCGACCCCTTGCTCGAACTGGGGAACTCAACGCAGGTCAAGGTTAGCGATGCCATCTTCCAGCTTCGCCAGGGCGAACTGAGCCTGCCGCTGCAGACCGATCGGGGCTACCTTGTCCTTTCTCTCAAACAGGTTCTTCCCGCTCACCAGGGGTCCCTCGAAGAGGTGAGAGAGAAAGTGGTTGCCGATCTAAAGCAGGAAAAGGCATCCCTCGAAGCTCGCACCAAGGCGGAGGAGCTGACTAAACGGACGAAAGCTGGAGAAAAGTTCGACGCCGCAGCCAAAGCCCTCGGCTTGGAAGCGAAAACCAGCGACGATTTCGCCCGGTCTGGCTCGATTCCCAATGTCGCCAGCGGCAAACAACTAGGGGCCGCGTTCCAATTGAAGACCGGCGATGTCGGTGCGCCACTCAATCTCGGCCCTAACTGGCTAGTCTACAAAGTGGTGGACAAAGAAGAACCCAAGCCCGAGGATTTTGACAAACAGAAGAAAGAACTCACCGACTCCGTGCTGCAAAGTAAGCGCTCGATCGCCTTCGAGGCCTTTCGAACAGCGCTCGAGGACCGCCTGAAAAAAGAGGGCAAACTGAAACTTATGCCCGAAAAACTTCGCAATTTCGGCGAGGCTGGCTAGCCTAAGCATCTGATAACAAAGTATTTACAAACTATTTGCAGGATGCTTGTCTTTCTCGCCCCACCCCGGTAGCCTATGGATGTCTCCCAAATGGCCGATTACAGCTTGGGGCTTCCGCTATTCGAGTGAACAGCCATCGTTCGAAGCTCTGGCAGGAAACCAACTGAAACCGGTACAGAATCCGCCATGGCCCCCAGCGCCAAGACCCCAGGACCTTATGAATACGAAGAAGACGCCTTCCCGTACACCGGTCGTCCGCAACGACTACCGCTGCAGCATGGAAAGAAATCAGGCCGGCAAGTATTGTGTTCGAATCCAGGTTTTCTACCCTCGTCACGCTTGGAATCTCGGGGTTTTCTTCCTTGCATCCTCCTTTGACCGTGCCATGAAGAAGCTCGAGGAGTCTCTGGACTTCCTCCAGCGCCATGAAGAGAAACTGTGGTTCTGGGGCGTGGACCGAGCCGAAGATATGGGCTTCTCCGCCGAGTTCCTCCGTGAAGCGGGTCTGAAGCTGGATCATCGCACCGAGTTTCCCCGCCGAGCCACCAATCTTTCGCTGGCTCCGGAGCGCGAAGTCCCGGCGTTCGTGCTAGGGCCGGTCCGCCGCGGGCTGGCCGAATCGGTCGAAACCGTTCGCAGCGTCGTCGTCGGCGATTGACTTCAAAAAGCCACTTTCTCAAAGCCCCGGTTCGAAATGGGCTCCTTTCGAATGGCGGCCGGAAACCGGCTTTGGCAATCGTTCACTTGAAACCAAGTTCGAGTTGTCCAATTGGCCAGCGAATCTAGCCCTCTTCCGTATAGCCCTCTTCCGTATTGACTTCACTCACTTTCTTCGCCATCATGCCGGAATTCCAGCGAGCCTGCGCTCTTGTGGGCACCCATTTAAGCGAGATGCAAAGTCCAGTGGGCAGCAAGACGATGATCCGCGACGCGAAGAAAAACCTCAGGAATCGTTTGGGTCAACAGCGATACGGGCGTGTACCACAAAGAAGGATCACGCTGGTATGGGAAGACGAACCATGCCAAGTTCATGTTCGGGACGGATGCAATTAAGGCTGGCTACATACCTGCGATGTAACTTCAGGGAAGCACAAGCAAAGAATTTTTCGCAAGAGAAGCAGCGAAGCAAGAAAACAAAGGAAATTGCTTTTGTTCGAACAAAAAGGAGAGAAGAAATGAGGAAGAAATCGGGCAGAACAGCTTTGATAACGAAACGTTGGAGCAAAATGCTTTTGGCGGCGCTGATTTTGATACTGGGCGCGGGCGCCGCATACTCGCACGCGCCAGCTGCGGCTGCGCAACCCAAGCTTGCTGCGGCGCAAGCCGCGCCCAAGGCGGGCGATCTGGTGGACATCAACAGCGCGACGAAAGATCAATTAAAAGCGCTGCCGGGTATCGGCGATGCCTACTCACAGAAGATTATTGATGGCCGTCCGTACCGGACGAAAACCGATCTTCTGAATAAGAAGATCGTTCCCTCGGCGACGTACGCAAAGATTAAAGACCTAATCATCGCCAAGCAGCCCAAATCGTAAATCTTCGCCACAGAAGTTCTCTGCCATTGGCCCCACTGGAATTTCAAATGGCGATCTATTTTTACTTCCTGCACTCTCAGTCTAGGAGCTTTTGCTGTGCCGGGCTTTTTTCGCGCGTTACTTCTTTACGCTACTTCTTTCTGTTACTTCTCGCGGAGGATGACTTCGCCTTGGCCGACGAGTTGGTCGTTGAGCCAGAGACGGTACTTGTAGGTGGCGGCTTTGAGGCCGACGCGGGGCGGGCCGCTCAGCAGGCGCATGCCTGCAGGGGCTTGAAAAATGTTGGAAGAAAAGGGGCAGCGGTTGACGTCGAATTCGACGCGTAAGTTGCCGGCGTCGGAGATCCACGAGATTTGGTCTCCGGGGTCGAGTACGACGACTTGCGGTATCAGTCCAACGAGTACGGGGCGCTCTGCCATTTTTCCTCTGCTCCTCCGGTGTGAAGGGATCGGAGTGTGTGAAATTCGGAATTTGTCTGGTAGACGGACGATAGCACATCCGAGCGAAGAGTTCCTTTTCCGAGAAGGTGCAACGGGTGGCTCTGGGCGGGGTTCTACCCGGTGCCGCGGCACTCGAGCCATGGCGTTGGCCAAGTCGATGGGTAAGAGCCGAAACTCGTTTGCCAAGCGCGCCGTAGCAAGCCTATGCCGCAAAAGCGGCGGGGAAGAGGTCACAATCCGAAGTGGCTGTGAACCTAGTTGCGGGCGTGGAACACTAGTACCTCAGGGCTATTCTCATCATTTATTCTGGAACTCTAGACTGGAAGCGAGGCTTTTGAGCGAGCGGGGCGAAGTGTCCCTGGAAGCAAAACCACGGAAAAACAAAGGCTAACTTGAGACTTCGAACTAAATTCATGTTGTCGCTTGCCGTGGTGATCGCTGGCCTGACTTGGGCGACCTTATTTGTCGTGCGACGGACCGCCGAGGGCCGGGTTCAGCGGGAGATCCAGGAAGAATCACAGAATGCCATGATTACGTTTCAGGTGCTGCAGCATGGGCACCTAGTGGCGCTGATGCATAAGGCGGACTTGCTGTCGTCACTGGTGATGATGAGGAACGGGGATCCGGCGGCGATTGAAGATGTGGGGAAGGACCCGTGGCAGTCGGAGGAGTGCGATCTTCTAGCGCTGGCGGATGCGAGCGGGAAAATTGTGGCGCTGCACACGACTATGGACGAGTTCCCGCAGGCTGTCGCGCAGGAAATTCTCAGCAATACCCTCAAAGATCACCACACCACGGGATGGTGGTACAGCGGAACACGGCTTTATCAGGTTGTTCTAGAGCCTTTTTACAGCGGTACGCCGGCGAAGGGCAATTTACTGGGGACGGTGATTGTGGGCCGGGGGATCGATCCAGAGGCAACAGAGCTGCGGCGCGTTACCTCGAGTCACGTGGCGTTTCGCTACGGGAACGACATCGTAGCGAGCACGCTGTCTTTGTTTAAGCAGCAGGAGTTCACGGCTAAGCTGCGGACGGGGACGTGGAAGGAGCAAGTGACGCTGGATGGCGAGCGATTCTTCGCGAGTTCCGTGGAATTGACCGGCGGGGCGAAACCCGTGAGCGTGATTGTTCTGAAATCTTACAACGACGCATTGGCGTATCTCGAGAAACAGAACCAGTTGCTTGGCGGATTGGGAATATTGGCTGTGCTGGCCGGAGGCGTTTTCGTTTTTGTGATTTCAGACAGATTCACGCGGCCTCTGGCGCGTTTGTTCGAAGGGGTTCAGGCGCTTGAGAAGGGAGACTACTCGTATCCCGTGGCGGCCAAGGGTTCGGATGAAGTGGCTCACCTCACGCTGGCATTTGACCGCATGCGGAAGACGCTGAAGAGCGACGAGACGCAGAAACATCAGCTGGAGGAGCAGCTGCGGCAAGCGCAAAAGATGGAAGCGGTGGGGCGACTGGCGGGCGGAGTGGCGCACGACTTCAACAATCTGCTGACGATCATCAAAGGGCACGGGGATTTGATGCTGGATAAGCTGCAGGCCAGCGATCCATTGCAACGAAATGCCACCCAGATTGAGAAGGCAGCTAACCGGGCGGCGTCTCTAACGCGGCAGCTGCTGGCGTTTAGCCGCATGCAAGTGCTCGAACCGAAAATTTTGGATTTGAATGCACTGGTCGCGGAGATGTGCAGTTTGCTGAAGAGGCTGGTGCGGGAAGACATTTCGTTTACGTTTAGGGCGGGGGAATCGCTGGGACGAGTGAAAGCCGATCCGGGGCAGATCGAACAGGTGATCATGAATTTGACGGTGAATGCCTGCGACGCGATGCCCACGGGTGGAAAGCTGGTGGTGGAAACGCGGAACGTTTGCGTGGATGAAGCGCTGGCCAAGACGCGGCCGCCCCTGTTGCCCGGCGACTATATTCGGCTTACGGTCGAAGATACCGGGCATGGGATGGACGCGGCAACAAAGGAACGAATTTTTGAGCCTTTTTTCACGACAAAAGAGATGGGCAAGGGGACCGGGCTTGGGCTGGCGACGGTGTACGGGGTGGTGAAGCAGAGCGGAGGATGCATTTGGGTGGAATCGGAGACAGGGATGGGCACGCGATTTGAGGTGTATCTGCCGGTGGTACAGGAGGAAGAGATGGAGGAGGAGTCGTCGCCGGAGGGCACGCCGAAGAGCGCCGCGCAGCACTCCGGGGCGGTGCTGATTGTCGAGGATGAGGAAGCGGTGAGGGATCTGGCGGCGGAATTTATGAAGTCGGCTGGGTACAAAGTGCTGACGGCCTGCGACGGCAAGGAAGCGTTGGCGGTCGCGAAGCGTTCCGGGCCAATTCGCGTTCTAGTGACAGATATAGTGATGCCCAATATGAGGGGGCCGGAACTCGCCAAAGTATTGAAGGCGAGCCGCAAAGACCTGAAGGTTATTTACATGTCCGGATACCTGGAATTCAACAAAGGCGATGACGAGTTCCTTGAGGGAAGTTACTTTCTGCAAAAACCCTTTTCGCGGGACAGCCTAGTCAGCAAGGTGGACGAGTCTCTGAAGTCTAAGCGTGTGGCGGGAAGCCCGGTTCAACAACCGGCTCGACTCGTCTAAGGCCGTTGGCCAGTTGTTAGCCGGTTGTTGGCGGGTTCACGCTCAGCCCGAATAGGTACGCTTTTGCGCCCTGGCGTTGTAAGCGGATTTTCAGGACGCGGCCGGTGAAGACGGCGGAGGCACTGGTTCTGGCGGAGGTTCGGGCGAGGAGATGCCGAGGGCGTCGTTGATGGTCTTGAGAAGGATGGGGACGTCGACGGGCTTGTGAATATAGGCGATCGCGCCGGCTTTGAGGGCGGCATCGCGATTGCCAATGGGAGTGCGTGAGCTGAGGACAATGACGGGAATAGTGCCCGTGTTGATCAGCATCGAGAGACGCTGCAGTACGACGAAGCCGTCGCCGGCGGGGATACCGAGATCGAGAACGATGAGATCGGGCTGCTCCTTTCGGGCAGTGCTGATGGCGGTCAGTCCGTCGCGGGCGGCGACAACTTCGAAACCGGCAGACTTGAGGCGGCGAGCAAGAGCGGTGAGCTGAACGACCTCATCCTCGACGATTAAAATTTTCTTTCCTGCCATTCTAACCCGCAGCCTCTGCCTTCCTTAAGAGTATAAGTGTCGCGTGCCACGAAAGCGGAGAAGTGTTCCGTTCTGTCCTGAGTATGCGTTTGTCCGGCGGAGATTACCAGACAGATAGCAGAGCCGGGGAAAGAGACAGAGCAGGAGAGTAACGGTGCCAAAGTGAAACGTTGGGTTTGGGATTATGGGGGAAGGCGACGGAATACCAATACGGGAGGGGGCATTGTACAATCCGCCGCACCGCGGAGTTCGGAATGAAGATCTGAGGGAGAGAGCGACGGATGAAAACGGGGCGATGGTTGACGGGGATTGGGAGCGTGATTTTGTTTTTGACGGGCATCGGGCATGGCTTTCGGATCGTAGATGTCCAGAAAATGATCGTGGAAAGCGGCATGAAAGCACCGCTGGATGTGATCTTGAAAGGCTGCTGGCTGGTTTTTTCGGGCGAGATGGTGGCGCTAGCGGTGATTGCGATGGTGGCGAGCGGGATGGCAGGCGGGGGCCGGATTGTGCTGCTATGCGCGGCGACGATGATTGCGAACGCCATGTTGCTTCTGTACTTCATGGGGCCGTTCTTTGGCGTCTACGTGTCCGTGGTCGTAGCGTTGTTTTTCCTCCCAGGCGGCTGGCTGCAAATCAAGAAAAGCACATGAGAATGGGTGTAGCTGGGAGTTCCAGCCAAATTGTCGGTTGCGATGGTGGCGGCGTTGGGCGAAAATTGGGGTTCCTGCTTGGCTCTTAGAGCCCCCAGAATGAAGGCAGGAGCAATTCGAGCATTCCAGAGCAAGAAAAAAGAAGGACAAATACAATGACGCAACATGTTGGCGAACTCAATCCACCTTACCGATTGATGCTGACGCCGGGACCCTCGTCCGTGGACCCGCGTGTGTACCGCGCGCTGGCGACGCCGCTGGTGGGGCACCTCGATCCGTGGTTCAAAACCTGCATGGATGAGACGCAAATTTTGTTGCGGCAGATCTTTCAGACGGAGAATCGTTTGACGATGCCGCTTTCGGCGTCGGGTTCGGGCGGGATCGAAGCGTCGGTGCTCAATGCGTTGGAAGAGGGCGATGAGGCGATTGTGGCGGTGAATGGAGTGTTCTCCGATCGTATGTTTGAGATTGCGTCGCGAGCTAGCTCCAAAGTGATCAAAGTTGAAGCGCCGTATGGGTTGCCGGTCGATGCGGAGGATGTTCGGCGGGCGGGCAAGGGCAAAAAGATCAAGATGATTGGTCTGGCGCAGGGGGAGACTTCGTCGGGCGTTCTGACGAAGATTGAGGCTTACCGCAAGGTTGCGGATGAATTTGGAGCGCTTTTGGTGGTGGATACGGTAGCGTCGCTGGCAGCGGTGCCTTTGCACGTGGATCGCGAAAGGATTGATATTTGCTTTAGCGGATCACAGAAGGCGATTAGCGCGCCACCCGGAATGTCACCAATTACGGTTAGCCCAGCGGCGGAAGAAGTCTTCCGGAAGAGAAAGACGAAGGTGCAGAGCTGGTACTTTGATTTGACGACGGCGATGAATTATTGGGGTAAGGAACGGCTGTATCATCATACGCCGCCGATATCTTTAATATATGCATTGCGAGAGGCGATGCGGATTGTTGTTGAAGAAGGATTGGAGAGTCGCTGGGAGCGGCATCGCGTGAATCAGCTGGCGTTGATCGCGGGTATCGAAGCGATGGGAATGGGCTTGCTTGTGAAGAATCCGTCGGACCGGCTGCCCACGGTGACGGCGGTTATGATTCCGAATGGGATCGATGATGTGAAGGTGCGGAATCAGTTGCTGGATGAATTTAACATCGAGATTGCGGGCGGATTTGGGCCGGTGAAGGGAAGGATCTGGCGAGTGGGATTAATGGGGCATTGCAGTCAGAAACCGTTTGTGCTGCTGTTCCTATCGGCGATGGAGAAAGTGTTGCAGGATCAGGGTTACCGTGCGCCGGCGGGAGCTGGCGTGGCGGCGGCGATACAGAGTTACTCACATGCTGAGACGGCAGCGGCGGTGAGCCGCTAGGAAGTAATGAAGTAAAGTGAAGACAGAAAAAAGGACGTAAGGAAAAAGAGGGAATTGTGACGACACGGCCGGTACTTGCGAATGCTGGGGCGATGAGCCAGTTTGTCGGTGCATTTGAGGTGACTTCGAGATTAAGCGGGAAGCTATATCAGTGCCGGTTTTCGCATATGTGGAATGGCGTGGCGACACGGCATAGCGACACGATCGATACGAAGTTTTTTGTGGAGGGCGGCGCGTACGTGGTGGGATTGGCGCACACGGCATTCGTGAAGTTCCGCGAGAAGAGGGGGCGGGATTTGACGGATCGGGAAGCGAGCTTTGTTGCTGCGGAGTATCTGCGGGAACGCCTCGAGGAAGAGGATGAGCGGCCGTTGTACGACGTGCCCGAAGCGGACGTGTTGAGATTGATCGAGCAGATCGGAATCAAGTAGTTGGTTGCGTGAGTCAATGTGTCTCACGCACGCGGAAATTGTGATGGAGCGTTGGTTGGGCCCTTACAGGGTGAAGAAGAGTAGCCTCTTCAAGATTTCGTGGGACGGCTAATCGCAAGGTTCGACGTGGAAGGCGGCGAGGCGGGGATGGTGCAGGCCGTCGCGACGGACGAAATAGATTACAAGAAACATCAAGAGTGAGCCGCAAACCATAACTGCGACGGCCACCTGAAGGCCGAGTTGAAGGTCGCTGGCATCGGAGATTTTCCCCACGAGTTGCGGTCCGATAGCTCCCAAAAACTGAGTGACGAACATGTAGACGCCAATGGCGGTGGCGTGAGCGCGTTGCGGCGTCAAATCGCATAAGACCGCGGTGACCGGGCCGTGATACCAGGACATAAAGAAACCGCCGATGAAGAGAGCGGTGAGGAAGACCCACTTTTCGTCGGATTGAATGGCGAGGAGGACAAAGGGAGCGGCAAACAAAAAGGCGGCGGCAATGACGAGGATGCGGCCGTAAGGATATTTTTTCTGGATGCGGTCCGCGAGATAACCGCCGGCGAGAACACCGAGCAACAGAGAGAGCAGGGCGACGACGGCAAGTGAGAGAGCTGCCTCGCGAAGACTGAATTCTTTGTAGTTGACGGCAAAATCGGTGCCCCAGGTGAGGAGCGAGACGCTGGCGAAGGTGATCATCGTTCCGGCGACAATCATCGCCAGATACGCAGGGACGCTGAGCAAACTGGATAAAGGGACGACTTCTGAGCGCGGCCTGCGCGGGGGCTCTGGCAATCGGAGGACGAGAAGCCCAGGTATGAAACAAATCAAGCCGACAATAATAAAAGTAAATTTCCAACCGTGAAGTTCACCCATAATACCGCCAAAGGCGAGGCCTGCCGCTCCGCCTAGGAGCATGCCAGAGGCAAAAATAGACTGAGACATAGCGCGGCGTTGATAAGGGAAGGAATCGGAGATCATGGACTGGGCGGCGGGGGCGTAGGCGGCTTCCCCAACGCCAATCAGCGCGCGGGCTACGAGCAAGAGCATAAAAGAAGACGCGAAGCCGCAGGCAATGGTGGCGAGGCTCCAGACAGCTACACCGGCAGCGATGATCTGCGTGCGGCTCCAGCGATCCGCGAAGAGGCCGCAGGGGACACTGGCGACGGCGAGGACGACCAGCAACCAGGTTTGCAAGGAGCCCAGCTGAGCGTCGGAGAGGTTCATCTGCTGGCGGAGAAGAGGTAGAAGCGGAACGACGACCTGGCGATCGGCGAAGTTGACAAAATTGATCAAAGCAAGTACAGCAAGGAGTCGAATTTGATAGGAAGATAGCGGAGTGGGATTCGACGCCATAGTTGGTTAGCTCAACTGGCCACGAGAGACCTGGATCGCAAGGAGCTGAAAGATTATATACCGCGCATGAAAGCCATCACGACTCCGAAGACTACAACAAGTAGCCAGTTGACTACCGTACTTTCTTACGGAGCGATTCTGCTCCTAGGGTATTTCGTATTTCTGATCGTTGAGCCGTTTCTGGTGCCGCTGGCCTGGTCGGCGGTGTTGGCGATTTTCTTCTATCCCCTGCACGAAAAAGTATTACGGAAAATGAAGCCATCGGCGGCGGCGGCGATGAGCACGCTCGCGGTGACGTTGCTGCTGATTGTCCCGGCCCTGGTGGTGCTGGTTTATACAGCGCGGGAAGCGCTGGATGCCACAGCGCGGCTGCAGAGCCAGTTGATTGTGCATGGACAGGGGCCGAATGAGGGCCTGGTGATGCACGTCGAGGAATGGGTTCGGTCGCGGCTGCCTCAATCTTGGCAAGCGATAGATATGTCGGATCCGGTGCAGCAGGCGGCGGAAAAAATTGCGTCGTTCCTGGGTGCGAGATTTACGGGGTTGCTGAAGAATCTGGTCAGTTTCTTTGTGGATTTGTTCATCATGATTTTTGCTTTGTTCTTTATGTTTCGCGATGGCGAAGACATCGTGCATGGAGCGAAACACCTGCTGCCGTTCGATGAGGACATCCAGACGGACATGCTGGAGGAATCGAAGGAGCTGATCTTTGCGAGCGTGGCGGTAGGTTTGCTGGTAGCGGCGATTCAGGGATTGCTGGGCGGGATGTCGTTTGCGATTACTGGAATTTCTTCGCCGATCTTCTGGGGGGCGTTGATCGCGTTTTTCTCTCTTGTCCCGGTGGTGGGTTCGGCGCTTATTTGGGGGCCTGCGGCGCTGTGGCTTGGATTCACTGGACACTGGGGGAGGGCTTTGCTGGTGGTGGTGATTTGTGGAGGGGTGTCGACGGTCGCGGACAATATTGTGCGGCCGATGTTATTGCGGAACCGGACGCGGCTGAATGAACTTTTGCTCTTTATTGGAGTGCTGGGCGGTCTCGAAGCGTTTGGTTTACTGGGGCTGGTGGCCGGGCCGACGATTGTGGCGGCGGCCATGGGTGTGTTCCGCGTGTACATGGAGCATCGCGATGAGTTGTCCGCGAAGGGGGCGTAAGCGGCCGAGTGCGGGCGAAGGCCGATCGCGATTTGCGCGCGGCCAGTTACGAATAGACCATGCCTGGAGTAAGACTTTCTTGTTGAGAAACGCTGACGGGGAAACTACAGTCGGCGCGGCATGGGTGTGCTAGAGTACCCGGCTCGGATGAGTTCCAGCACACTAAAACCGGCTGCAACTGCGACGGAGCTGGCGCCGACGAAACTGCGTTGGCGGTGCGAGCTTCCGCGCATACCGTTTGAGACGACGGCACAGGCGGAATTGCGCGAAGGCTTCATCGGGCAAGAGCGTGCTCTGCGCGCCTTGAAGATGGGCGTCGAATTGTCGGCGCCGGGTTACAACGTATTTGTGTGCGGACTGGCGGGAACGAGCCGTGGCGGGACGATTGCCAAGATGATCGAAGATTTGCATCCGCAGACGAAACCGTCGTTGGACCGCTGTTACGTCAACAATTTCAAGATTACCGACCGGCCGAGACTGCTTTCTTTGCCGCGAGGGCAGGCGAACGCGTTCAAGAAAGATATGCAGGCGGGAATTGATTTTCTGCGGCGGCGGATTCCACAAGTGTTTGAAGGCGAACCGTTCCAGAGGCAAAAGGGGCGGATCGTCGAGCGGTTTACGGTGCGCGAGAAAGAGTTGATGGACGATTTCACGCGGCGCATCGCGCGGGAGCAGTTTGCGCTGGGGCACATGCAAGTGGGCGCGGTGGCGCTGCCGGAAATTTTTCCGGTGCTCGAAGGGCAGATGGTGCCGATCGAGGATATTTCGAAGATGGTGCATGAGGGAAAGCTCGAGTCGCCGGTGGCCGAGGATATTGAGAGGAAGTACGAGCAGTTCCGGCAGGAATTTACGGTGGTTTACCGGAAGACGCTGACGTTATCGCGGGAATTGGCGAGCGAGCTGAGTTATTTGGAGCAGGAAGCTGCTTCGGTGTTGGTGGACGGAGTAATCGAGGAGCTAAAGGAAAAATATCCGGGGGCGAATGTCTCGGAGTATCTAGAAGAGGTTCGGCATCATCTGCTGGACAATCTTGATCCTTTTAAAGAGAGGGAGGGCGAAGGCGAGTCGGAGGGGGATACGCCAGACGGGTTGCCGAAAATGCCAGGGTCGGGCGGGCCGGAGCGCGACCCGTTCCGGTTGTACGGCGTAAACGTGATTTTGGCGCACAGCGACGACGAAGGTTCGCCGGTGATTTTCGAGACTACGCCGACGTACGCAAACCTGTTTGGGACCATTCAGCGGGCTTATGACACGCGAGGCGGGTGGACTAGCGACTTCATGGACTTGCGCGGCGGTTCGCTGCTGCGGGCGGACGGCGGGTTCTTGATTATGTATTCGCTCGAAGCGCTCTCGGAAGTGGGTGTTTGGCGGGCGTTGAAAAGGACGCTGAATCACAACCGGCTGGAGATTCAGCCCCTGGAGATGTTCTACCCGTTCGGGGGAAGCGCGCTGAAGCCGGAAGCAGTGGAGATCAACGTCAAGGTAATTTTGATTGGCGACCGGCAGCTGTACGAAATGCTGTACGAGTACGAGGAAGATTTTCAGAAGATCTTTAAGGTGCGCGTGGAGTTTGACGAAGAGATGCCCATGAGCGACGGTGTTATCGCCGAATATGCGGGGCGGTTGCGGACGCTGTCTGAGAAAGAGGGTCTTTACCCCTTCGATCGCGGGGCTTTTGCGGCGATGCTCGAGTACGGGGTGCGAAAGGCGGGACGACGCAACAAGGTGACGGCGCGGTTTGTGGACATTGCGGACCTGGCACGCGAGGCACACTACGCAGCAGCGGCTGCGGGCGAAAGGGTCGTGCGCGCGGCGCATGTTAGAGACGCGCTGGCTTCGAAGATGGAGCGGCACAACCTGATCGAGACGCGCATCCGCGAGATGATCGAAGAAGGAACGCTCCTCGTCGACGTGACCGGAGAACGCGTAGGGCAGGTAAATGGATTGAGCGTGCTCGAAATCGGAGGATATTCGTTTGGCAAGCCAGTGCGTATTACGGCCTCCACGGCGCTTGGCAAGATGGGCGTCATCAATATCGAGCGCGAAGCAAATTTGAGCGGGCGGTTTCACGATAAAGGCGTGCATATCATCTCTGGCTATTTGCGAACTCTATTTGCACAGGACAAACCATTGTCGCTGTCGGCGAGCATCTGCTTCGAACAATCGTATTCGGGAGTGGATGGCGACAGCGCGAGTTCGACGGAAATTTATGCGCTGGCGTCGGCGCTTTCCGGAATGCCGCTGCGGCAGGATATCGCCGTGACGGGGTCCATGAATCAGCAGGGAGACATTCAGGCGATCGGCGGAATCAACGAAAAGATCGAGGGTTTTTTTGACGTTTGCAGAATTAAAGGCTTAACGGGAACGCAAGGTGTGGTGATGCCGGAGTCCAACGTCGAGGACCTGATGCTTCGGGAAGACGTAATGGACGCAGTGGCAGCAGGAAAATTTCATATATGGCCGGTGGGCAGAGTGGAACAGGGGATTGAGGTCTTGACCAGGTCAGCGGCCGGGCGTCGGAATGAGGATGGGACATTCGAGGCGGGGACGATTTTGGGTTTGATGAACGAGAAATTGAGTGAGATGGCAAAGACGCTGAAACAGTTCGATTAGTATCTCTTCAAGATTGCGACACCGCACGGTGTCCTGCAGGCAAGGAAAAAGCGCACAACAATACAAGTGCTAGGGATCTTCCGCCGGAGGAGCTATGTAGGCTTGGCGATGATCAACGCGATACGTTGCGTTGGACGCCGCATCGGAAGCGGCGCTTGAGGAATTCGCGGCTCGCGGGCTGGTGACGCGGACTTCGATCGCATGAAGCTTCCCGTCGTGCGCGGGTGGAACGAAACCCAGGTTGTATTCGTGGCGGACGAGTTGCGCGATCTCCGTGAAAACGTCCGCAAAATCCTTGGCAGTTCTAGGAAAGTAGGCGCGGCCGCCATTGGCTTCTGCAATCCTCTTCAGCACTTCGTCAGCCTGGGCAAAACCTTCGGCGACGGCTTGTGCTTTTTCCGGGGCGGCCGGAGTTTTCCTGGAGCGCTTGGTTTCGACGGGCTGTGCGCCGCGGAGTTCGCCGCCAAGAGAGATGGCGAGTACGCGGACGTCGGTAGATTTGAGGCGGGCGAGAAGAGTCTGTACCGCGGCGGGCGGAGAGGTATCGAGGCCCGTCGAGAGCAAGACGAGGGATTTCTTGCCGGGAATGAGCGCGAGCCAATCGAGAGCCGAGGAAAGGCTGGAGGCGAGATTTAACTGGCCGAACCCAAGATTGAAGCGCAACTGATCGAGTGCGCCTGCGGCGATGGATTTGTCTGGCGTGAAATTCAGGATGGGTTCAGCTGCTTCGTTGTAGCGGGCGATGGCCACGCGGTCGGTAGGCGAGAGACCATCGAGGAGGGCGTGGACAGCCTGAAGGTGGCCTCCTTGCAGGAGGTAAACGGCAGGCCCAGCTTCGATGAGGAGCAGAACCTGGGCTGGTTCGTCGACGCTGAGGAAATCGGCGACAGCTTGCTCGGCGCCATTATCGAATAGGTGGAAGTCTTCGCGGCTCAGGCTGCCGACGAACTGCCCGCTGGAATCGGTGACCACGACTCCTACATCGACGCGGTCCACAGTGATGCGGATGCCGGAAGGCGGTGGTGCGGATTGTTGGGGAAGAGCGGGGGGTGACAGAAAGAGAGTGCAAGGGACGAATAGAGCAACGCGGCAGCTTGAAGAAAGAAACATGGACCGATTTGCCATCGTAGAATGACGACGAAAAAGACAAAAGCCCTGTCCCGCAGGTAGTTTCCAAGATGCGGAACAGGGCTAGCGATTTCCGGCCAGCGTAAGTTGACGCTAAGGCTAGGAAGGCTTGGTCGGAGCCGCCGCTGGCGCTGCCGCAGGAGTAGCGGCGGGAGCGGCGCTCGCGCCCACATCCTTCGGAGTGGACAAATAGCCGGTGGCTTGGTTTTTGCCGACGTCGAAAACAACGATTTCGTAGGGCGCCATGCGCGAGGCGCCTTTGACATAAAACTGCACGGGTTCGCCGGCGGTCTTGTCTTTCTTTTCAATAGTGCGGTCATCCACAAGGACGGTAAGGGTGTACCTGGATTTCTTCGGGTCCGTTTTGGTAAGAGTGAGCTGAGTCGGTCCGACCTTTTGGCCGTTCTTCGCTTTCGTAATTGTGAATTCGTAGTAGTTGCGGTCGCCGCGGCGTCTCAATTCTTCGACGTCGTCGTGATTGCGAGCGATGAGGCCACTCATGACGCCCATGTCACCAGTGGCGCGCGCGAGCTTGCCCTTGGTGTCTTCAAGATCTGTTTTCGTCGCTTCGATATCTTTCTTAGCTCCGCCGACCTCGGTGGCTACCGCGCCAATCTGTTCCTGACTTTCTTTCTTGACCTGAGACAATTGAGCGGTCAGCTTCTGGTCGGATTCCACTTGTTCCTTGCGGATGGATTCGGCGCGGCTTTTGGCCTGCGCCAGTTCGGCGACGGTCATGCCGACTTTTTGTTCTGTAACTTCGATGTGGCCCTTCAGATCGGCGAGACGCGCATTGGCTTGTTCGAGCTGTGCGGTCAAGACTTTGTCCTGGTCCTGCTCTTTGGCGAGGTTCTGCTCGAGCCGGGAGATCCCGGAGTAACCGACATAGCCGAGCGCGGCCAGGACGACAAAAAGCACGACAAACAGCGCCGGGATCCAGCGCGGTGTTCCCGTCGATTCATAACGATAAGACTCTTCTGGACTCGGCACATTTGGAGAAATGCTCATTCCCCCTCCTCAGTCATGGCTCCAAGCTTGGTTCTGGATGCCGCTAAAATTATCTACCGCAACACGCCCCATGTCTATGGGCGCGGTTAGCGGGCCTTGCCTCGCTGCGAGCGGGCTTTGCTCCCCGATTTTCGGATCGGGGAGCGCTCTGGCCAGCGAGCGAAGATCGAAGTTGTCAAACCGCCGCGGGGAGTAAATTCACCGCGCACCACGCACCATTCGGGACGAACAGCATCGACGATATCATGAAGTATCTTGTTCACCGCGTTTTCATAAAAGATCCCGAGATCGCGATAGGCGAGGAGGTACATCTTGAGAGCCTTGAGCTCGATGCAGTCCTTTAGCGGCATATATTGGATGGTGATGGTTCCGTAGTCCGGCATCCCTGTCTTGGGACAGACGGAAGTGTATTCCGGAAAGCGCGTGGTGATGACGTAACCGGGGTATTGGTTGGGCCAGATATCGAGCTTTGGTAATTTTGTTTCGATGCCTGCGCGGGCGTGGTCCGCTGTGTAGTCCGCCATGACAGTTCCTATTGTACGTTGTTAGGTGACTTGGAGGCGACAGCCTCTTGCCGAAACAGGGCACATCCCCTATCCTCTTGCCAAGAGGACCCTCCAGAAACTTTCGATGAACTGTCCAGCGTGTCAAGCCGCGGCTTGCCGGCGTTCCAGACGGCGGTCCTTCTCTGAATATCTGTTCAGCGCTGTAGGTGTCGTTCCGTGGCGCTGCCTGGCTTGTGAAACACGCTTCCACGCGCGAGCAATTCCGCTGCGGCATCTTCGCTACGTGCGCTGCGGCATCTGCGGCAGCCTAGAGTTGCAGCGAATCTCCGCGGAGAAAGTTTCCGGAGTTACATCCGCAGTAGGGCGCTGGCTGGGCCTACCCGCGGTGCGGTGCGAGCCGTGCCGGCATAAGTTTTTCTCGCTGCGTCCAATTCTGCCGGCAGAACAGGTCTCCAGAGTAGGCGCGGAAGACGGCGCCGCGAAATACTAACTTAGTACCCAACAAGTCCCACCCCCAGGGTACTAGCCCGTAGCATTCCAGTACCTTACGCCCCGTACCATTTGCAGCCTGCCCCCCAAACGCAAACCTCTCTAGCATTGTCGACCACGGGAGGGCCCATGGAAACGAGCGTCCGCGTTCTGGTGGCCAACCGTCCGCGATTGTTACGGGAGTTGGTGCTATCGACTCTGTCGGAGCAAGCCGGGATCAGCATCGTGGGGGAAGCGGAGAACGAGCAGGACGTCCCTTCACTGGTGGCGGAGACGAAACCAGATTTTTTGTTGATTGCGCTGGATGAATCGAAGCGGCGTCCGCCGTTGTGCGACCAGCTCTTAAAGAAATTTCCCGGGCTACGGATCATTGCGGTGGCCCCCAACACGAACATCGGAATTTTCTACTGGGCATCGCTGGAGATCCATTCCACGACGATGGAAGCAAGCGAAGAAGCCCTGCTGGAAGTGATGCTAGGCAAAACGACGCGGACAGGAGGAGGGGGATCGTGAGGAAAGCGAGAGGCTTCCACATCTGGGGAATGCATTGGACGAGGTATTTCGCCCTCCGAGAGATGCTGTTTGGCCTGTGCATTTGCTCGATGGGATCCGCGGCGGTTTTTCCGCAGGAAAGTGGCGCGGGCAGTGGAGCAGGTCCAGAACAAGAGGCGAGAAAGCAAGTTTCGCAAACGGCGGCGAATAAGGGTTCGCGGCCTTCCCCGGATGTGGCTACTGACAATCTTGATCGCGTGGCGGCCACTGCCGAGCAAATCCTGGACTTTTTGAAGAGGGATGCCGGATTGATGGTGGTGTTCAAGCGGGTTTTGGCGCAGGACGCCGGGAACGCCGGGCAGCTTTTGGATGAAGCAGATTTGACGGACGCGGCGGTCATCGAGCGTCTGAACGACGATTTGCGAGCGCGAGTGCTGGCGACGCGGCTCTTACAAAGATACGGCTATCTGCTGCCCAAGTTGAATCCGGACTCGGACCTTGCGGCGGAACATAACCTCGTACTGCAAGACCGCGCCTATGCGATAGCCCACGCTATGGAACGCAACGCTGAACCGCATACGTTGCCGCCGGCAACGCAGACGGCCGGCTGCGACCCGGAGATTTCCTCCGATTGCGATTTTCCTGCGCAGGGTACGCGTCGCACCTCTTCGCCAATAGAAGTAGAGGAGCAGCCGAACCGTCCCGCGGAGCAGCCGAATCCGTACGAAGGCTACCCAACAGCCCCATCGCGAACAGACACGCCGCAAGCACCGCGAGAGTTGCGTGCTGATCTGTCCGCTTCCGATACCGGAGAACCCTTGCTGACGTCGCTACAGCAAGGAAGCTTAGACACATCAGGAAATTCCGCGAATCTTCGCGCCAGAGGAGGGTCGAGAGAGGGAGAAGGGGCGACTTCAAGCACCGCCGTCGAGTTTGCGCCGTCGACGTCGTCGGCGCTCTCCCAGCCGGAAAATATTTCCGTGCGACGCACCAGCAGTAACAGCGCCGGACGCCGGGTTTCGAACAGCGCAGCTTCCGAGTTCGCCGCCGCCGCACTCGAGCCCGTTCGGATGGTGCACCGGCCAAATCCGTATGCCGATGCGCCCTCTTTGTATGACCTTTACGTGCAAGCTGCTGCCCCGGAACAGCATGCAGAGCGGTTTGGGCTGGACGTTTTCAGGCACGACCGCGCGAACACGGGCGCGTTGCCGATGGACCTGCCGGTAGGCCCTGAGTATGTGGTCGGGCCGGGAGATGGTCTTTCCATTGATCTGTGGGGCGGCGTTTCGCAAAGGCTGTTTCGAACCGTGGACCGCGAAGGGCGGCTGCAGCTGCCAGAGGCGGGACCGCTCCTGGTATCCGGAAAATCACTGGGAGAAGTGCAGGAATCGGTGCAGCGCGTGTTGCGAACGCAATTTCGCGACGTTTCGGCGGACGTCTCGCTGCTTCGGCTGCGAAGCGTGCGTGTTTATGTGGTTGGCGAAGTCGCTTCGCCGGGGGCGTACGACGTCAGCTCGCTTTCGACGCCGTTGAACGCGCTGTTTTCGGCCGGCGGAGTCACACCGCGCGGATCCTTGCGGAGTATCGAACATTATCGCGGGAAAACGCTGCTCGAAGAAGTCGATGCTTACGACCTTCTGTTACATGGCGTTCGGGGAGATTTGAAGCGTCTCGAGAACGGCGATTCGCTGCGCATTCCGCCGCTCGGACCGAGCATCACCGTTGAGGGAATGGTGCGGCGGCCGGCGGTCTACGAACTCCATGGCGAAAAGAATCTGGATGAGGTGCTGGACCTCGCCGGAGGCATCCTGCCGGCGGCAGCGCTGCGGCACATCGAAGTGCAGCGAATGGAAGCCCACGAAAAGCGGACGATGCTGAGCCTCGATGTGGGAGAAAACAGCGACAAAGATTCGTTACGCATCGCGTTTGAAAAATTCCAGATTCAAGACGGCGATGAAATTCATATCTTCCCGATTGCACCGTACAACGGCGGAAGCGTGTATCTCGAAGGACATGTTTTGCGCCCGGGACAATATTCGTTTCACGACGGGATGAAACTGACGGATCTGGTCTCCTCGTATAAAGAGCTGCTTCCAGAGCCCGCGGAGCGTTACGCCGAGATCGTCCGCATCGCGCAGCCGGATAACCGGCCAGTAGTGCAGAGCTTCAACCTGGCGGCGGCTCTCGAGCATCCGGAAAACTCGCCAAAGCTGGAGCCGCTCGACACTGTAAGGATTTTCGGACGCTACGAGCTGGAAGCTGCGCCGGAAATTGCAGTGATCGGTGAAGTACGCGCAGCGGGACGCTACCGCGCCTCCGGACAGGAACATTTACGCGACGCCATCTATCAGGCGGGCGGCCTTACGCCGGATAGCTGGCTGGAATCGGCGCAGCTTTTCCGCGCCCTTCCGGATGGGACTACGAAAGTGTTCAGCATTTCACTGCGCGCAGCGCTGGCAGGCGACCCGCTGAACAATATTTTGCTGGAACCGCGGGACAGGATTCTGGTGCACCGCCAGCCCGAGAGAGTGAATCCCCCGAGCGTGTACATAAGGGGAGAAGTAGGCCGGCCGGGACGCTATCCGCTGGCTTCAGACATGCGTGTATCGGACTTGGTCCGCTCCGCCGGCGGATTTTTGCGAAGCGCGAATCCGGAAAGCGCGGATTTGGTGCACTACGCGGTTTTGCAAGGGGCGGCGACGCGGCCGTCGGGCGAACAAACCGTCAATTTGACGAGCGTACTGAACGGGGAAGGAAGTACGGACGTTTTCTTAAACGACGGCGACGTACTGACAGTGCCGCAGCAGACACGTTGGAAAGACATGGGAGCGACGGTAACGCTTCACGGCGAAGTGACCAAGCCGGGTGTTTACGGAATCGAGCCGGGCGAACGGCTGAGTTCGCTGCTGCGCCGCGCCGGCGGAATGTTGCCAACGGCTTATCCGCCGGCGGCGGTGTTCGAACGCGTCGAAGTGAAGAAGATGCAGGAGCAGACGAGACAGGATCTGATTCAGCGGATGGAACAGGAATCGACGGTGGTGAAGACGGCTGTAACCACCAGCGGTTCCGAGGAAGCAGCACTGCAGCAGGCCGCGATACAACAGCGCGAGCGAGTTGTGGACGCGCTGCGTCGAGCACCGATTAGCGGGCGGCTTGTCGTGCACATCCGGCAGGGGCAGAAGGATTTCCCGGGTTCCCCGGACGACATCGAGCTGCGCGCGGGAGATTCGCTCGATATTCCCAAACAGCCAGGATTCGTTTTGATTGTTGGCCAGGTCTACAACTCGAATGCCATCACCTATACGCCAGGAAAAACCACGGCTTGGTACCTCTCTCGAGCCGGGGGAGCCACGGGGCTGGCCAACAAGCGAGCCATTTTTATTATTCGTGCGAGTGGCTCGGTGACCAGCGGGAGCGGCGGGATGTGGTCCGGAGGAGTTGAGTCTTCGACGATCGGACCCGGCGACACGATTATGGTTCCGGAACGGGCGGTGGTTGGCAGCAGCGTTTGGAAAAATCTAGTGGCCATTGCGCAGATTGCGCAAGCCGGAGCGTTGGCGGCCGCCGTGGCGATTCAGTGAAGCTGCGGTGCGGCAGGAAGATGCGCTCGAGTGAAAAAAGAGGAAGGAGCGCTGCAACAGCGTGAGCACATTGCCTACGGAGCTGGAAAGCGACGCAAGCCGGAACGAAAAGCACGATGCGCGCCAGCGCCTTGTCACGCGGCTCCGCCCGTTCTGGGATGCGCGCAGGCGGCTATGCGCAGCGTTTGTTTTCGGCGCGCTGGGCAGTCTGGGACTCGCTCTGATGATTCCGTCGCGTTACGAAGCCATGACACAACTAATGCCCCCCGAGGGCCAGTCGAGTTCGGGGATGGCTATGTTATCGGCGCTGGCGGGACGCGCCGGAGGGCTGGGAGGAGGTGCCGGCGATCTGCTGGGAGTTAAGAATTCCGGAGCTTTGTTTGTCGGGATTCTCGAAAGCCGGACAGTGCAAGACCGCCTGGTCGGGCAATTCGAACTGCGACGCGCCTATCACGCGGGAAAGATGGAAGACGCACGTGCAGCGCTCGCCGCGCATACACGCATTGTGGAAGACCGCAAGAGCGGAATCATCGCGGTCACGGTGACGGACCACGATCCGCGTCTTGCCGCAGCCATGGCGCAGGCATATGTCGACGAACTCGACCGGCTGGTCGAACAAGTCAGCACATCTTCGGCGCGCCGCGAACGAATTTTCCTCGAAGGGAGACTTCGCGCGGTGAAGCAGGACCTCGACAGCGCAGCGCAGAAGTTCAGCATCTTCGCGAGCAAGAACACCGCCATCGACATTCCCGCGCAAAGCAAAGCCATGGTGGAAGCGGCCGCCACGCTGGAAGGCCAGCTGATCGCAGCGGAAGCCGAGCTTCACGGACTGGAAGCCATGTATACGGACCAGAATGTGCGCGTGCGCGCGCTTCGCGCGCGAGTGACGGAGCTGCGCGCGCAGCTCGGAAAAATGGGCGGAGAAAGCGGTACTTCGGCGGCCCCGTCCTCGGAAACGGATGCTTCGCTGTATCCGGCCATCCGACAGCTTCCACTGCTTGGCGTGACGTATGCCGACCTGTATCGCCAGACAAAAATTCAGGAAACCGTTTACGAGTTATTGACGCAGCAGTATGAACTGGCCAAGGTGCAGGAAGCCAAAGAAGTGCCCAGCGTAAAAGTGCTGGACATGGCGGTGGTGCCGACGAAAAAGTCGTTTCCGCCTCGAGGTCAGTTGACCGTGGCGGGAGCCGCATTCGCGTTTCTCGCTATGTGTGCCTGGATTTTCGTCCGGCGAGCCTGGCGAGATATCGATCCGCAGGATCCAGGAAAACAATTTGCGATGGAAGTGGCAGGAACGCTCCGCGCGGACGCTTTGCGCGCCGCCCCGGCGGCGGCCGCGTTAGTCCAAATGCTGGCGCGATTGCGGTTGCGCGCGAACTCTTCGCAAAACGCAGGGCGCGCCCAGGAAGAGCAGAAGCCTTCAGACGGTGCGGATTTAGCGCGCGCGGCACGAAACAGCCTCGGATAGAAGAACAATGAACGGAACAGCCACCCACCGGTCGCGAGCACCTTCAGTGACGAATGCGAAGCCTCGGCACGAACTTGCGCCGGAGATGTGGTGGTCTGGCGCGCAAGCTCTGCCGGGGCGCGCCAGGACCACTCGCCAACGTACAGGCCTAGCGCGCCAGGCTGCTTATGTGGCCATCGACTTTGCCCTCGTTTGCATCGGCGGAGCGGGCGTATTTTGGCTGCGGTTCGGTCTAACGAGTCCTTTTTCCCAGGCGGTTCTCTCACCATCGAGTCTCTTCGAGCAGGTTTTATCCGCAAGCTACCCGGGATTTCTGATGCTGTATGCCGGCCTCGTGGTGCTGGCTTGCATGAGCCAGGATTTGTACCGCACGGTGCGCGAACGGAGTGCGTGGGAAGAAAGCGCCATCGCCGTGAAAGCCGTCGGATTCGCCACGGCCCTTTTGGTGCTGTTTATTTTCACTTCGGGGAACAAAGAGATTTCGCGGCTGGTGGTTCTTTGTTCAGGGGCGTGGAATGCCGCGGCGCTGGCAGGCTGGCGCTACGCGAAGCGCCACTACGTCCTGCGAAGAGCAGAGCGTGGCGAAGGCGTATCCCGTGTGTTGATCGTGGGAGCTGGAAAACTGGGCTGCGCCCTGGCGGCTTGGCTAGAAGAGAACCGGCAGCTGGGCTACCAAGTCTGCGGATTTTTGGATCCGCACCCCAACGGAGACGCGCGCGTGCTGGGGTCGGTCCATGACCTGCGCAAGGTGGCTTTAGGCCAGTTTGCAGACCAATTGTTTGTCACGCTCCCTGCGGACCGCGAAATGGTCAAAGAAATTTTTCTCGAGGCGCGACGTCTGCGGTTGAGCCTGAACGTTGTGCCGGATCTTTACGACGGACTGGGTTGGCGCGCTCCTGTCGAAACCATCGGGGGATTCCCGGTCATCGAGCTACATGGCGAGCCGATTCCCGTGCTGGGTTTGGCGGTGAAGCGCGGCATCGACCTATTGGGATCCGCGGCGCTGCTTTTGCTGACGGCGCCCGTGATGGCGATTGCGGCCATCTGGATTCGCTGCGATTCCGCCGGGCCGGTCTTATATCCGGCGATGCGCGTGGGAAAGAAGGGAAGAAAATTCCGTTGCTACAAGCTGCGCACGATGGTCGAAGAAGCAGACGCGCAGAAAGACAATCTGCGCGGGACAAATGAGCGCAACGGCCCTTGCTTCAAGATGGAGAACGATCCGCGCGTCACGCGGTGCGGGCGATGGCTGAGGAAATTTAGCATCGATGAGCTTCCGCAGCTCTTAAATGTGATGTTTGGCGAGATGAGTCTGGTTGGGCCGCGGCCTCATCCGGTGGACGATTTCGAGCGTTACAGCCTCGAGCATTTGCGGCGTCTGGACGTGAAACCCGGCGTGACGGGTCTCTGGCAAGTAAAGGCGCGGCGCGATCCTTCCTTCGACACCAACATAGTGCTGGACCTGGAATACATCGAAAACTGGAGCTTGCGCCTGGACGCGAGCATTCTTCTGCGAACGATTTCGGTTGTGCTTGAGGGAGGAGGACAGTGAATTTGCTGGAGACGGAAAGAGCGGCACTCAATACGGGGTTGCGGCCTCCCCGATGGAGCCGCGTGCAGGAGGCAATTGCAAGGCACCCGCTGCTCGCAACTCTCTATCCGCTGGCAAGCCATTCGATGATCTATCTAGCCGGGGCTGTACTTTTGGGTTTGGGCAATTTTGTTCTGGTGCCGATGTACACGCGTTTCCTCACGCCCTCGGACTTTGGCGCCTATGCGCTAGTCGAAATTTCGCTGCTAATTGCAGTGACCACGACGCAGATGGGACTGGGAACGACGTACCTGCGGTGGTACGCGGAAACGGAGCCAGCGAGGCGGGGAGAAATTCTTGCTTCCAGCGTGGCGGCGGGATCAGTGGCAGCCGCAATGGGCGGAGCCATTCTCGCCGTGGTGATGGGAGGGTCCCTCGGCCGGGAATGGATTGGTGGCGGCACCCGGATTGCTTGGATCTTCGTTCCACTGGTGTTGTTTCGAAACGCACAAGGCATCTTCTTCAGCAGCTTGCAAGCGGCGCAACGGCCCGTGGCCTACGTTCTGTCGGCCATTACGCGGCTGTTGGTGCTTGTGCCGGCGGGTTATTGGTTTGTGGTGTTGCATGGCGAGGGCGTGCGAGGAGTATTGCATTGCTGGCTGGCAGGCGACGGAGCGTGTCTGCTCATTCTTCTCGTGTTCTGTTTGCCGGGGATGCAGCTCCGCGTGCACAAAGAGCTGCTCGGTCCTATGCTTCGCTATGGGTTTCCGCTTGTCTTGAGCGCGTTGATGGCCTTGCTGCTGGATGGTTCTGGCCGTTACTTCCTTGCGCGGTACCAGAGTCTCGCCGAAGTGGGCCGCTATACGGTGGGAATCAAGATTACCAACATTCTTTCGATGGGCTTCTTGCAGCCGTTTGGAAGCGCTTGGGCGGGCGCCGTGTTTCCCATCGCGCACCGCCCGCACGCGGCGATTACCTACACCAAGATCCTGGGTTATGCACTGCTGGTAGCTACGCTGCTTGCCGCGATGACCATTCTGTTCGGGCCATTTTTGATTCGCGTTTTCGCGGGCCGTTCGTACGCCGGAGTACAAAAGCTGCTGCCATGGCTGCTTCTGCCGGTGGTGTTCCGCCTGTTGGAATACTGGAGCAGCCTGCCAATTTATCTCAAATACAAAACGAAGTGGCTCGGCCCATTGGCCGCAACGGGAACTGCGCTGTGCATTGCCTTGAACTATGTGCTGGTACCGCGGCTTGGGGCTCTGGGCGCAGCGCTTGCCTGGTCCGCGGCTTTGGCCGCAAGCATTTGTTTGATGACGGCGTTTGGCAGGCGGTATTACCCGCTTCCGTTCGATTTGCGGACCTGCGGATTTGCCGCTGGGATGTGGGCGCTAGCATTGGCCGGAAGCTGGGTAACGGCCTCGCTCGAAATGCGTGCAGGATTGGAAGTTTCTATCGGAGCAGCGGCACTGCTGCTGTCAGCGTGCGGTTTCTATTTTTTGTGGGACGTGCGCACTTCGAAACCGCTCTTCACAGGGAACGCCTATGCAGCTGATTGAATTACTGGTGTTTGTCGGCGCCCCGCTGGCTAAGTGGCGAAGGATGTATGTTTATCTCACGCTGCCGGACGTATTGCGAGGAATCCGGCGGCGAATATCGGGAAAACTATTTCTGTGGTACCGAAACGTCCTGGCGCTGGCGTTCAAGGCGCGGAATCTCGTGACGAGAAATGCTGCGATTCAAGTAAGCGCTGGCAGCGTGGAATTTCAAATTGTGCCAGAAGGCACTATCGCGTTTCAGGCCTGGTCGGGACTGCGTTTCGAGCGGGCCCAACTGGAATTCATATTACGAATGCTTCAGCCAGGAATGACGTTTTTCGATGTCGGCGCCAATATTGGATTGTTCAGTTTGTCGGTAGGAGAAAAACTCTCGGGCCAGCCTTCTGCTCTGTACGCGTTCGAGCCTTGTCCGTCGACGTTCGCGATCCTGGAAAAGAACCTTCTGAAGAATGAACTCGCCCAGGTGCGCCGCGTTCGGGTGGCATTGAGCGACCAAACCGGGGAAGCCAATCTGTACCTCAACGCCGAGCTAAAGGATTCTCTGAACTCACTCGAAGACCCCAGCCACAGCGACTCGGAAGTCGTGGGACGCCAAGTGGTACGGACGATCACTCTGGATGACTTTGTGGCGCGAGAAAAAATCTCGTGCGTGGATGTAATGAAGGTGGATGTGGAAGGAGCGGAATTGCTCGTCTTCCGCGGCGGCCGAAAGCTACTCGAGCGGCCGGACGCACCACTCATTCTTTATGAGGGCTATAGCTGGTGCACGGCGGGATTTCACTACCATCCTGTCGAACTGATGTGGCAGCTCGAAGAATTCGGATTCGAACTCTTTGTTCTGGATCCGGAGTCAGGCGGAATCCGCCGGCGGAGAACGGGCGAGAGCTACGACGCGATGGTGGTGGCGGCGAAGAGATCGCATCCATGCTACAGCGAGATATTTCAGGGCGGGGAGAAAGCATGAAGGTAGCCATTGTCAAACAAGTGCTGGACACCTTTGGCCCGTGGTCGAGCATTCGCTGGGAAGAAACCTCACCGGAAGATTTGTTTCGGATTTGGCCCAGCCGGGCGTTGCACTGGGAGATGACCACGCTCTTAGGAGCGGACTGGTACATCGTCCCACAACAAGTCAACACGGACTATACCTATGATTCGGTGCTGAAGCAGAGAGGCAGCGCGGAGATTGTGCGGAAGTACACGCAAAAGGTCGTCGCGCCCGACGACATTCCCTATGATTCGTACGATCTGGTCATCACCAACGATCCGATTCTCGACTTTCCTAGCAGCTCTCGGACATTGTTCGCATATTTTGTCGTCGAACACTGGGACCGGAGGTATCGCACTTCCCTTCATCGCCCGATGAGAAAAGCCGACTTGTTCCTCGCGCACATGATGGACGCTCCAGAGTCGCTAGGAAGTTTGCCCGAGGCCATTTCATTTCCGTATATCCGTGATCCGAAATCGACTCGTGCGCTCTTCTCGGCCACCGAACGCGAAGAAGCTGTTTGGGCGGATTGGCGGACGCTCTCCTTCTTGAGCGCAACGAACAATGGAAACGGTGCCGAAGCTATCAAGGCAGCGGCGCGTCGGCTTGAAGAAGCGCTGCACTTGCCGGTGGCCTTCCGTTTCTTTTCCATGGGGCTATATCACGGAGAAGATCCGCCGCAGTGGGGTGATGCAGCGGAGTTTCTGCGCGAACTCGGCCGGCAAAAGTATTACTTGTGTCTGGGGCGGGGAAGCGGCGCGGGCCAAGGGCTGGCGGACGCGGCCTCTCTCGGATGCATTTGTTTTGGCGAGCAAGACAAACCATATCACCGGCTGCTTTGCCACCCCGAAGTGCTTTGCGGCGATCTGCAAGAGCTGCCAAGGCGCGTGAGACGTGTGCAAGCCTCGCGGGACTTACAGGAAGAAATTCGCGCTTGGCAGGAGGTAAAGCTACGGCAGCATTTTATCGAAGAGCCGCTAGCCTTGCTCGGCGCCGCGCTCGAACGAAAGCGGAACAGGGCTAGAAACGTGGTGAGTCAAGCGGCAGGGAACAGATGTTAAGCAGCGGACAAAAGTAAAACAGAATTCAGAGCGTTCGCGCGAACTGTGCGTTGAGTCTGGAATGACACTAATGCAGATACTGGCGCTGAATTTCACGGAAAAGGGAGTGGGCACGTATTTACGTGCGTTTTATTTTTGCCGGGAGCTGGCGCGCGCGGGGCACAAAGTCACTCTGGCGACGGTTTCGCGCACTTCGCGTTTCCGTTCCGCAATTTCTTATAAACGCGACTGGATCGGTGAATCGAGCGAGCCGCGTGGCGCCGGACCATGGATCCGGCTAATCGAAGGGCCTTCATGGGGCAACCGTTTTCTGCCCGGCACGGGCTGGGGCCCTCTGGATATCTGGAAGCGGACGCGCGAACTGGAGACAAGCAACTACGACGCTGTCTTCGGATTTGAATACCAGCCGAATGTTTCCTGGCCCGTATATTTCACGCAGCGGCGAAAACACTATGCGTTTTATTCGGACTGGTGCGACTGGTTTGGTGGCAGCTCGAACTGGTTCGGCGGATGGAAGATTGCCCACCGCATCGATTCATATCTCGAAGAGAAAATTCGTTTCCGCGCGGCGCGGGTCAGCGTGACCTCAAAAGTGCTTCAGGATCGCGCTCTCTCGATCGGCATCCCCAAGGAGAGATTGGCGCATATCCCGAATGGCGCGCCGACGGAGTACATCACGCCTAAGAACAGAAGAGCAGCACGCGAGCGCTTCCGGCTGCCCGAGGATTCACCGATTATCGTCGCGGTCAGCAATGGTGATATGTGCCGCGAGATGCGCATTTTTGGCGAGGTTCTACGGCGAGCGCCCAAGTCAGTGCTTTTGTTGATTGGAAACGTGGCGCCCCCGGCGTGGGAATTGGCAGAGCAACTGGCGATTGAGGACCGCATCGGCCGGATGGGTTGGGTAAGCGATGAAGATTATCCGTGGATTCTCGGATGCGCAGATGTTTGCATCTGCCCTCTGGAAGACAGTTTGAACGACCGTGCGCGATGGCCCACGAAGATTTTAGATTTTTTGACTGCCGGCCGAGCCACAGTGACCAACCCTGTTGGAGAAGTGGGGAGGCTATTTTGCAAAAGCGATGTAGGGGTTCTAGCAGGATATTCGGATAAAGAGTTTGCAGCAGAGGTTCTAGCGTTATTTCATGCGCCGGACCGGCGGCAGTTCCTGGGCGAAACCGCGCGAAAGGTCATGGTCCAGCAGTGGGATTGGCGTGTCCGCGGACCGCAGATCGCCGGAATGATGGTGGCCTGAACCATGTTGCTGATTATTCTCATTTTTGTCATTGCACTGGTCACGGCACTATTTTGGGTCGCGGCCAGCCCTTTGCGGCTGATCTACGTTTTGCCGTTGCTTTTGAGCTTCGAATACCGCATTCGTTTGAGCAGTTTCAGTTTCGATCTTTCGGAGCTCTCTTTTTTCGTTTTGGCCCTCGTCTGCCTGGCGCGTGCCTGGGAAGGGAAACGTCTCGGCCCGGTGGAAAATGTCCACCCGGAACGGCTGCTCATTCTGCTGCTGGCTGTTTTTGCCTTTCCCGCTATTTTCTTAGAATCCAACACGGCGCACGCTGCGAGTGTCTATCGCGATCTCATGCTGCCTTTTCTATTCCTTTTCGTTTTCTTGCAGGCAGGTCTCGAGAAGGAACAAATTCACGCGCTAATCAAACTGGCATGTATCTTCGCCCTGGCAAATGCCGTTCTCGGAATAGTGCAATACACCACTGGAAACTATCTCTGGTTTGCAGGGCCGGATGAGGCTGAATGGCAAGCTTTTAAGACAGGGTACGCAAAGCTCTCCATTTTCGGCGATTTTCTCGGCGTCCAGGGTTCTCTGCCAACCGGGCTTTATACCGGTGCAAACATGTTTGCTTGTTTTCTTTCGCTGCCACTGTGCCTGGTGACCACACTGGCCTTCTTCGGAGGCCTTCCAAAACGCAAACGGATAGTGTGCCTCATCGCGAGTGCGGTGATGTTTGTCTGCCTTCTCTTCACGATGTTCCGTTCCGGCCTGCTGGTTTTTGCTGCCTCGATGATGACGGTGTATCTCTTCCTGAGCCGGCGCCGGGGTCTTTTGCGTTTGGCGACTGTATCGGTGTTGACAGGCGTGATCGCAATTCTGTTCTTAACGCAGGGATTGTTTGATTGGGATCAATTCGGGTCTTTTGAAGGGCGACAGGAAATGATCTCGGATGCGTTCACTCTGATGAAGGCGCACCCCGAACTCTTATTGACCGGCGGATATACGGATCTCTACCACCTGCAGTCGAGGGAGACACAAGAAGTCCACAATCTAGCTTTATATTCGATTATTCAGTTCGGCCTCCCAGCTACACTGCTGTTTTTCGCATTTTTCATCAGGTTCTTCCTCAGGGCTTTTCGAGCTGCCAAGGAAGTCAAAGGGCTTGAGCGAAGTGTGCTCCTGGCCATCGTCGCTTCCATTGGCGCAAATGTTTTTCTCTACGGGTCGACAACCATGCTGATCGATTCGGTGCAGACGACGACGTGGCTGCTGTTTTGGGCTGGCATTGCCAGTTATCTCATCGCCTACGCACCGTCCAAAGCCAGGGAATCTTCTCGCGCTTTTGTTCCGCGGCCCCCGATGCTTCCACAACAGGGCAATCTCGCATGAACCTGCACTCTCAGCTCGGAAACTATCTTCGCGTGTATCCCCAGTGGAGGTTTGCGCCTCCACGGGTACAGCTGAAGCGCTGCCTGGAAAGATTTGGCGTGGACTACGCTGGTTACTGCCTTGACGTTTCGACGATTCACTCTGACGCGATTGTCTATTCCCTGGGAATCGGCGAGGACATTTCCTTCGATTTGTCGCTTATCGATCGTTTCGGCGTCGAAGTCGAAGCGTTCGATCCAACTCCGAAGGTCAAGAGATGGCTCGGAACGCAATCCTTGCCACGGCAATTTCATTTCCATGAAGCGGGGATCGCCGCGAACGACGGAGAAGAGACCTTCTATCCTCCGCTAAGAGAAGACTGGGTTTCACACTCCGTCATTCAGGCGCGGCAATCTGGGCGGGAGTCCGTACGTCTCCCCGTTATGCGGCTGTCCACGGCAATGAAGCTTCAAGGGCACGACCGGATTGACGTACTCAAGATGGACATCGAAGGGTCCGAATACGCGGTGATCGAAGAAATTGTGGGCAAGAAGATACCCGTCAGACAACTACTCGTGGAGTTTCACCACCGGCTGTCCTCTGTGGGAACGGACAAGACCAGGATAGCTCTCGCGCAACTCGAAAAATACGGAATGAGAATCTCTTATGTGTGCCCGCGGAAGGAAGTTTTCACTTTCGCGCAAGCGGATTGAACGCTGGAACCGTAGGGCGGGAAGAAAGTTCTCTAGGGATACAGAGAAGCCAAATGAAGAGAGTCCTGATTATCGAAGCGCAGATCAAGCGATACCGCAGACCTTTCTACGACCGTTTGAACAGCGCGCTCGGCAAGGAGGGTGTAGATCTTAAGGTCGTTTATAGCGCTCCGGGGCCCTGGGAAGCGCAGAAGCACGACAATTGCGAGTTGCCGCGCGCGTACGGTAGAAAGGTAAAAGGCTATTGGATGGGGCAGAGGCGGCTGCTTCTCCAGCTGGCATTTCGCGAGGTCGCTTCGGCCGACTTCGTCATCGTCGACCAGGCAAACCGATTCCTTCTGAATCATCTGCTGCTGCCGCTTTCGCTCTTCAAAATGAAGAGGGTTGCTTTCTGGGGTTTAGGCGAAAATCTGCAGGCGGACCGCTCGCCGTTTTCCGAATGGTACAAGGAAAGAACGCTGGATTGGGTCCACTGGTGGTTTGCCTACACGGAGGGCACAGCGCGGTACTTGCAGCAGCATGGAGTGTCTCGGACAAAGATCACCGCCGTGCAAAACTCCGTCGACACGCGAAGAATTCAAAACTACGTGAAGAATCTGAGCTCGAGCGCAAAGACAGCGCTTCGCGCCAAGCTAGGCATCGCGCCATATGCGCCGGTCGGAATATTCGTTGGCATGCTCCACAAGGTGAAGGCTATTCCGTTTCTGATTCGAGCCAGCGCAAAGATTCGCGAAAGTATTCCCGAGTTTCGGTTGATTGTCGTCGGCGGAGGTCCGGATGAAGACGAGCTCAAGCAGGGCGCTGCCAACCAGCCTTGGATCCATTTTGTGGGGCCACAGTTCGGCGACCTGAAGTCGCAATTGCTGGCGATCGCGGACGTGTTTCTGCTTCCCGGAAGAGCGGGCCTTGCCGTCCTGGACGGATTCGCCGCCGGCCTGCCTCTCGTTGCGACGCGGCTTCCCATTCATGGGCCGGAGATGGAATACCTAGAAGAGGGCCGTAATGGGTTGATCACGGCCCCTTATCCAGAAGCATACGCACGAGCGGTGGCCAAGCTCTTGTCAAATCCGCGGGAGCTTCAGCTGCTTCGTGAGGGCGCGGCGATTTCTGCAGAGAAATATTCGATCGAGGCCATGGTCGAAAGTTTCAAGCAGGGAATTTTACAGGGCCTGGCAAAGCCGCGATTGCAATGGGGGGCCGCCAGGACCCAAGAGCCACAAAGCGCCCGACAGAAATCGGACGTATGGTTCGGCGAGAGTTCCCACAGTCTAGAGGCAGTTCGGAAAGGGATTGAGATTCTTGAGGATTTGCCGTTTCCTGTCCCCCAAGCGAGTTCACCTGTCGAAACAGAGCGAGGCGCTTTGATGACAACAAGTTGGGACGACGGCGATCCGCTCGATTTGAGAGTGGCGGAACTGCTCACCAAGTACGGACTTACCGGAACATTTTATGTGCCACGCTCGGGGCAGCGGGCAGTGATGCACGCCTCGGAAATCCGCGAATTGAGCAAAACTTTCGAAATCGGTGGCCATACTCTGGAGCACGTCGCCATCGACAGGCTGTCAGAAGGCGACGCCCGGGTTCAGCTTTCCGGCTCAAGAGAGTGGATTGAGCAACTGACCGGCAAGGATTGCCGCGTTTTCTGCTTCCCAGGCGGCAAGTTTCGGAATAAGCAGTTGCGGCTTGTGCGCGAGGCGGGCTATCAGGCGGCGCGGACCGTTGAGCTCCTCTCGACCAGTAGTCCGCAGTTCGTCGACGGCCTCTGGCTGATTCCTACAACGGTTCAGGTATTTCCACATGGCCTTTCGGCCTACGCCAAAAATGCTTTGAAGCGGTTCTCCTCTTCGGTGATGTTCCGCCCAAGGGTAGGGCTGTTAACACGGGATTGGGCCGCGCTCGCGAAAGAGCTGTTTTTCCGAACCATCAGGCGTGGAGGGGTGTTTCACCTCTGGGGCCATTCCTGGGAAATCGAGGAGCAAGGCCAGTGGGAAAATCTTGAGAACTTCCTGATAACCATTTGCCGGTGGCGTGAAGAGCTGAAAGGCGTAACCAACTCGGAGCTATGTGCCTATGCCGTTTAGCCTCGATGAAGTCACATTACTCCTGTGTTGCCCGGACGACGGCGCCCCGATGGCCAGAAGCGCGAACGGCGTGCTGTGCGAGCAATGTCGTCGTTTCTATCCTTTATTGTCTACTAACATTTTGGACCTTCTCCCCTCGCGGCCGATCACCTTTCCTCGGAGAAGCGAACCTGCGCTCTATAGGGAGAGTTACTTGGCCGAATTCTTCCGCCCATCGGAAATTCGGGCTGACGCCCGGGCTTGGGGAGCGCCTGAGGCCCGTTCACAGAAATGGCTGCGATCGAGGGAGCGCCAGGCCCGTGAAGTGTTTCAATTTCTCCGGGTTGAGCCCTGTGAAGCGAATTTAGTTTTTTGCGATCTCTCCGCAGGTGCCGGGCATTGCACATTTAGAGCTGCGCAAGGGTACCGCCTGGTCTTTCATTGCGACTTGTCGATGGACGCGCTCGCCTATGCCAGCGCAAAGGCGAGAGCGAGTCATTTGGAGAACATTGTTTTCATTCATGCGGACTATTTTCAACCGCCATTTCGGAACAGCGTCGATCATCTCATTTGCCTCGACACTCTCATTCGCGGACCGTGGCACGAGACAAAACTCCTTCAAAGTATCCAAAGCGTCCTCAGCAGCAGCGGAACTGCGGTTGTGGACTTTCATAACTGGTGGCACAACCCTCTGCGGCGTTTGGGGCTTCTTCCTGACAATTTTGTGGGTAATAAGAGCTACTCCCGCAAGGAATTGACAGGACTTCTGGCGAGTTCTGGGATTGAACAGTTCCAGACGCAGTCTTTTGTGCAGGAGGTTGATCCGTGTGCTGGGCCCGGCAAGGTTCTCGCGCGATTCATTCCACCCACTCGCCTGATGGTCCGTTTGGCGGGAGTGGGTGCGTCTCTACCGCAAACAGCCGCGGAAAGACACGAAGAAAACGGAGCATGAGAACCCAAGCTCTTCCGTCGGACTGCCAGAGATGTCCTGCGGAGGGAAGGTGACAGCCGATGTGGACTGATTACAACGCTGCTTATCGAGAGGCGCTCCGTGACGAGGCGTTCCTTGCATGGCGGGAAGCCGGTGCCCGGCAAAAGGCGATCAACATTGCCCATGTCTGCCGGAAAATCTCCGTTTTCTCCGTTCTCGAGATTGGATGCGGCACAGGAGCAGTTTTGCGGGAACTCGGCTGCATGAACTTTGCGAATCGCTATGTAGCGACCGATATTTCCGCAGCTGCCGTCGAATTCGCGCAACAATCGTGCGGGCCATTGCTGAGCAACGCGTATGTAGGGCCGGCGGATTCCTTGCCGTTCCCGGAGAAATCGTTTTCCGTCGCAATCCTCAGCCATGTCATCGAGCATCTGGAAAATCCGGCCGCTGCGGTGCGTGGTGCCGCGCGAGTAGCGGACTACGTAGTCATCGAAGTCCCAACCGAAATAGTCCTCAGCAATACGATTCGCACGAAAATTCTCGGCAAGCCTTTCGCCTCCGCCGCCAGCGCAGGCCACGTCCAATTCTGGAGCTCCCGTTCCATCGCCAGTTTTCTCGAACAGGATTGCGGGCAGGAGATTTTGTTGAGCCGGACGGATTTGTTGAGCCGCGAGGTGGAGTTCCACGGAAGAAAAGGCGCGCGCAGGGCCAAACCACTCCTCAAAGAAGCGCTGAAGAGTGTCATCCCCGGCTGGGTTTATGCACGGCTGCTGACGACGCATGCAACATTTCTTTGCCGCGAGCGCACGCAAGACGTGAAGAAAAAGAGCCTAGCGGCAAGCGCTTTGGACAGTGCAAGACCGTGAAAATTCTCGTGGCGCACAACTTCTATCAGGAGCCGGGTGGCGAGGACGCCGTTTGCGATTCTGAAATCAGGCTTCTGCGCGAAGCCGGGCATCAGGTCATCGAATATCGGCGGCACAACGAGGAGATTCGCGGATACTCCTTTGTAGAGAAAGCAAGCCTCGGATGGCGCACTTCCTGGTCGGAGCGCACGAATCGTGAATTACGCGACATTCTCCGAAGGGAATCGCCTGACCTCGCGCACTTCCACAACACCTTTCCTCTTATCTCTCCTTCCGCGTATTACGCTTGCCGCGCGGCGGGAATTCCCGTCGTGCAGACACTTCACAATTACAGACTTCTGTGCCCCGGCGGCAACCTCTTTCGGGACGGCGGCATTTGCGAAGAATGCATTTCTCATTCTCTGCTTCGCTCGATTGTTCATGGTTGCTATCAAGATTCACGGCTTGCGAGCGTTGCTGTGGCAGGCATGCTCACGGCTCACCGGCTTTTGCGAACCTGGACGGAGCAGGTTGATCTCTTTCTGGTATGCACAGAATTTGCCCGCAGAAAATTCGTCGACGCAGGTTTCGACCGGGCTCGTATCCACGTCAAACCAAACTTCATTGCTCTCGATTCCGGAGGCCGGATCGACGGCGGGGAAAACGCACTTTACATCGGCAGACTGTCGGAAGAAAAGGGTCCGCAACTTCTTCCACCTGCGTGGTCGAAGCTGTCCGCGGCAATTCCATTAGAAATTGTGGGCGAGGGGCCCCTGCGGGCCTCCCTGGAACGCGACTGCACGCGATTCGGCTTGCGTGGTGTTCATTTTTCTGGATGGCTCGGTGCTCAGGCGGCCATAGAATTTCTGCACGCCGCGAAATTTCTGATCGTACCCAGCACTTGTTACGAAGGCTTTCCGATGGCGATAGCCGAAGCGTATGCCTGCGGAGTCCCTGTCATTGCAGCCGGTCACGGAGGATTGGCCGAGATTGTCCACGACGGGTATACGGGACTGCATTTCACGCCAGGCGACCCCGATGACCTTGCCCTGAAAGTCGAATGGGCTTGGACCCATCCGCGCGAAATGGAAACCATGGGCTTGGCTGCGCGGGTGGAATTCGAAACGAAATACAACGCCAGCGCGGCGCTCAAAAGCCTCGAGAATGCCTACGAATCGGTGCATTCCGGACGTGAGGAGTCCGTCGCCGCGCTCAGAGCCTTCGTTCAAAGTGAAGCCAAGGCATTATTGGAACGCCGGAAAGGGGCAGGCTGAATGGAAGCAGTTCTGAGGTTGCTCGCTCCGATTCACCGCAAATTACGCTCACAGAAGTACGACCTTTTTTTTGATGTTCTGAGGCCTCGGAGTGGCGATTCGCTGCTGGATGTCGGCGGCGGGACGGGGATCCATGGTGAATTCGCCCGTATCTACCGGCATTTTACCGTAGTTAAGATTGTCAGTCTGGATCCGCAAGTGATGGAAGAGGAAGGGTTGGAGCACGTGAAGTGCGAAATAGCGGACGGCTGCTCCTTGCCGTTTCCAGACCGTTCCTTCGATTGGGTGTTCTCCAATGCGGTTATCGAACACGTAGGCGGAGCTTACAGGCAGCAGCGGTTTGCGGAGGAAATTCGGCGGGTCGCGCGGAGGGGTTATTTTGTGGCCACTCCAGACCGCCATTTTCCCATCGATCCCCAAACGCTTCTTCCTTTCTATCAATTTCTTTCTCCAGAATGGCAGCGCAGAGTTTGCCGGTTTTCGCCATGCTATATGCGGCACTACGCGCCCATCGATTTGCTTTCCGCTGGCGCCTTGCGTGCACTGTTTCCTGAGGCCACCGTGCGTAAGATCGGCGTTCGGATTTTTCCCAATAACCTTGTTGTCTATCGATGTCTGGAATCATCGAGCTAACAGAGCCTATGCCGCACGCATCGCCATACAAAGCTCCATCTTATGAAGTGCTCGGGGTGCGGGTGGACGCGGTGCAAATTCCGGACGTGGTGTCGCACATGGAGGAATGGATCAGGCGGCGTGACGCCTGCCGCTACATTGCCGTCACGGATATGCATAGCTTGATGCAGGCGCAACATGCGGAGAGCTTCAAGAAGATCCTTCTCGATGCGGATCTGGTGGTTCCCGACGGATTTCCACTTGTGTGGCTGGGCCGGCGAAAAGGGCTTGCACTTCGAAGGAGAGTCTACGGCCCGGAGTTGATGGAGCGTTTCTGCGAAGAATCCACTGCCCAAGGCTACCGCCATTTCTTCTATGGCGGTGCTCCGGGAGTCGCGGAAGACCTCTCCATTTGTTTAGCCGCTCGTTTCCCGGGTTTGCAGATTGCAGGCGCGTACTGCCCTCCGTTCCGCCCGTTGACGCAACAAGAGGACGAAGAGGTAGTTACCATGATCAACAGCGTCCGCGCGGATGTTGTTTGGGTCGGCCTTGGTGCGCCTAAGCAAGAACGCTGGATGTCCGAGCACAAAGGCCGGCTCAAGGCGCCCGTCCTGGTGGGCGTTGGCGCCGCGTTTGATTTTCAGACCGGAAGAATCGCGCAAGCCCCGCTGTGGATGCGCGAGCATGGACTGGAGTGGCTTTTCCGTTTGTCGCGTGAGCCAGGGCGTCTCTGGCGCCGATATCTTATTTATGGAACGCAATTTGTTGCGCTTGTCTTACTCGAATCTCTGGGGCTCAAGAAGTTCTACTAGGTTCTGAAGTTGATCGCCTGGGCCGGGCAACGGAAGAGAAACAAGGACCATTGCTTGCTCAAGCCAGTAGACCATGCGAAAATGACAGCGCTGGCTGCTCGTTATCGAAGCTAGCTGCTCACAATCAAGGCTCTCCGGCGCTATCGTCTAGGGGTCTAGGACATCGCCCTCTCAAGGCGGAAACACGGGTTCGAATCCCGTTAGCGCTACCATCCCAATCCTTCGCCCTAGATATCCAAGGGCCCTTTTTTTGGGATCGTGAAGTGTTTGGACGTGTGAACCCGGCCTGCGGTTCCACACTAAGCGGCAGTGCTGTTCCATTATGAAATCCCTGGCTGAGAAAGCTGTAACAATCAGTATTCTTCTGACACCTCCACCGCCCAGTAAATCATAGTAGAGAAGCAGCTTAGTAATGCGGTGTACACGTTAGGCACTCCGTACTATGAGGGTACTAGTACGGAACACTGTCCTTTCCAGAACGTGACAACCCTTGTTCCATTTCGGACACTAGAACCATGTCAAGCCCTCTTTCAGAGCTTCCAGGGTTTGAGCATTTAACCTCTGGGTTAAATATGACACCGGTTCGCCACACTCGGAACACGGCCATCGTCTCCCGCGAAGTCGCTGGTGAGACGATCGTTGTACCCATTTGCCGTGGTGTGGGGGATCTCGATTCCGTCTACACGTTCAATCCGGTCGGTCGAAGCTTGTGGCGCCTGCTCGAACAGGGTCATTCCATCGAGGAATTAGCGGATTGGGTTGCCACGCACTACGAAGTGGATGCGAAACAGGCATTTTTAGACGTTCAGAGTTACTTGGCTGAACTCCAGGAAATTGGCTTGGTTCGCACGGTTTAGTAGGTCCCCTCCTTCTCGGCTTGCCTTCACCAAGGCACGACGCTCGAAGTGTGGGTTGTTATCATTTTACACGGGTACTGAGAGTACTGGTTTATCGCGTAGAAAGCAAAAGGTTCGACGTGCAGACGGCAGCATACGGCGAGTTGACGGGTTTGGTTCACGAACGTTTCCAAGGGAAGCGAGCGCCGCTTGAAGTGTCCATCGAGGTTACACGCCGGTGCCCGCTCGAGTGCCTGCATTGCTACAACAACCTGCCGATGAGCGACCACGCGGCCCGCGCCGCAGAACTCACTTTCGAAGAGCATTGCCACCTGCTCGATGAGCTTGTCGAGGCAGGGTGCCTGTGGCTGCTCTATACGGGCGGTGAGATTTTCGCGCGCAAGGATTTTCTTGAAATTTACACGGAGGCCAAGAAGCGCGGATTTCTGATTACGCTGTTCACGAACGGGACGATGATCAACGAGCGCATCGCCGATTACCTTGCCGAATACCGCCCTTTTGCCATCGAGATTACGCTCTATGGTGCAACACGCGAGACTTACGAAGCGCTCACCCAAGTTCCGGGCTCCTATGACCGTTGCTTGAGAGGCATCCGCCTGCTACTGGAGCGAGGACTGCCTCTGAAGCTCAAGACGGTGCCCACCACCATCAACCAGCACGAAACCTTCGAAATGAAAAGGCTGGCTGAGGAAGAGTTCGGCGTCGAATTCAAATTCGATTCCCTCATTAATCCGCGAATCGATTGTTCGCAAAGCCCGCTCGCTGTGCGCATCTCGCCCGAGCAAGTGGTCGAGCTGGATTTTTCCGAGCCGAAGCGCAAGGAAGACTACCGCTGCATGGCCGAGCAGGAACTTTCCATGCCGTTGGTGGTAGAGCAAGCCGAAAGGCAAAAATACACCTGCGGCGGCGGAGTGGCGGGCTGCGCCATCGATCCCAACGGCACGATGAGCATATGCGTGATTTCGCACCAGCAGGGCTACAACATCCGGCAGGGCAGTTTCCGGGAAGGCTGGGAAGGTCCGCTGCGCGAAATTCGCAATCAGCCACGGACGCGTCCCTCGATCTGCGACCGGTGCCAGATTCAATCGCTCTGCAGTATGTGCCCGGCGAACGGCGAACTCGAAAATGGCGATCAGGAGTCACCAGTCGATTTCCTGTGCCAGATCGCGCATCTACGCGCTTACGCGCTGGGCTTCAGCGTCCCGGAGCATGGGGATTGCAAGTGCTGCGATGGCGGAGCGCATCATGCAGATTTGCTGGCATCTGCCGAGCGGCTAAAGAACGTGACGCCAGACTCCGGATTTGGTCCGGTTCGCCGGCCCGCCACTCCTGTTTTGAATATTTTGCAGCCTGCGTCCGGAAATAGCGGCGCAGCGTGCGGTTCATGCCGGACACATCGGTGAAGGAAGAAGTGTGATCGTGAACGACGAGAACGACAAGAATCCAAAAGGGCAGGACAAGGGAAGAGCCTACGAGCCGCCCAAAGTCATTCGTGTAAGTCTGCGGCCCGAAGAAGCCGTGCTTGGACACTGCAAGGTTACCGGCGCGATGGGTCCGGTGGGGAGCTCTTCCTGCCGGTCGTTTGTCTCTTGCAGGACGCTGGGATCGTGAGAGAGCAGAGAATCCAAATGCTGCGATCCCAAAAGCAATTTGCAGAAGCGAAAGCGCCGCAAGAAGCAGACTTCCCGAGCGCTTCCCAACTTTCGTATCGAATCGGGGGAATCACATACGGACTTGAAGCCGAAGGCGAGCTGCGTCTTACACCGGAACGGGAACTCAGCGCGTTTGCGGTCGAGCCTGGATTTTGTGATGTGAGCCTGCAAGTTGCGTGGGCGGATTCTCTTCGAGTGCCGGCTTCCACCCTCTTGTTTCATTCCGGCGGGCTCTGGTCGCTCTTCGCCGAACCCAGCGGATACCGCTTCAGCTTTCTCTCGCCTCTTCTGGGGATGACTCCTTACAAAGAGGCTTGGCTTGACCCCGAGTTTCGCTCCGGCCGCGTGCTGCTCTCGCGGCGCTACTTTGACACGGATCGCCCTGTCTATCCTCTCGAGTACCCGCTCGACGAGCTGCTGATGATTCACCGGCTTTCGCGCGGTGAAGGCGTGGAAGTGCATGCAGTTGGGATTTCGGACGAAAACGGCCGCGGCCATCTTTTCCTCGGGCATTCCGGAGCCGGGAAAAGCACGACCGCCCGCTTGTGGATCGATCGCCCGGGTGTGCGAATCCTCAGCGACGATCGCATTATCCTGCGCGAGCAGGACGGCCAAATCTGGATGCACGGCACGCCCTGGCATGGCGATGCCGGCATTGCTTCGCCCGATTGCGCGCCGCTGTCTGGGATCTATCTGTTGGCGCATGGAAGCAGCAACGAGCAGTTCCCGCTCGCGGCAGGCCGCGCGGCAGCGGAACTTTTTACCCGCAGCTTCGTGACGCACCATTCCGCAGACGGCATTCAGTTTACCCTGGATTTTCTGGATCGCGTCGCCCGCGAAGTTCCTTGCTCCATTTTTCAATTTGTCCCCGATGAATCCGCCGTGGAGGCCATTTGCCGTGCGGGAGCGTAAACCCATCGTAAGGCGGAATTCCGCCCAGTTCGCGGCGGTTTGTGAAGAGCTGCTCGATCTGGGCATGAGTGTGCGGTTTCGTGCTCAGGGTCAGAGCATGCAGCCGAATATTTTGCATGACGATGCGGTCGTTGTTGCTCCTGCTCGGCGAGAAGAATTGCGACGTGGAGATGTCGCGCTTACCCATGGTGAAGACGGGTTTCGCGTGCACCGCGTGCGCTTTACCGACGGCTCCGCCGGCGAAATCGTCACACGCGCCGACGCTGGCGAGGAGAATGATCCAGCCGCGAATCTGGTGTTCGGCAAGGTGATTGCAATTGAACGAAACGGGCACAGAACTTCGATAGAAAGTACCGGCATCAAATGCTTGCATGCAACGCGGGCATGGATGCGCCGTTTGAAGCTGGCTTCCGAGCTATGTCTCAGCCGGCTTTCCGCCAGCTCTTTGTGCTTTGGATTGGTTGCCGTTTTTGGGCTGCTCCTCAACGCTTCGCCAGTTGCTGCCCAGGCTGACCTTACGATGACGCAAACCACCTCGGTTTCCGTCGTAGACACCGGCATCAATTTCAACTACACGGAGATCGCAACGAACAAAGGGCCCAACGCGGTTCCCGCAGGGACGCTAGTCGTCTATCAGCAGACGCCCCCCAATACCACACTTCAGAGCATAACCGTTGACGAGAACTGGAATTGTTCAAATCCCGGGGCGGCCGGCCCAATCATCTGCACTTACACCCCGGCCCTGGCCAGCGGCGCCAACACCTCTGCCGACCCCATCCAATTCACTCTGAGCGTGAATGCCGGAACGACGTACGGCACAACCATTCTCAACTCCGCCACGGTCACCTCGCAGACGACGGACCCGGTGCCGAGCAATAACACGAGCATTACGACCGTGCTTGTCGAGGCTGCCGCCCAGGCGGACATGGCTCTTTCAATGACCGCAGCACCCACACCCGTTTTCTTATCTTCCCCCTTGACGTACACCATTCAAGTGCAAAATCTCGGCCAGGCAAGCGCCTCTACGGTTCAGGTAGTGAACACTCTTCCCGCGACGACAACTTTCGTCTCCGCGAACGCTCCGGCGGGATGGGCCTGCTCGGGAACGACCACGGTTACCTGCTCGCTTACGGGCACGATGGCCCAGGGAGCGTCCGCAACCATCACGATAACAGTGACGTCCCCGTCGACACCAGGGCCCCTCACCAACACGGCGACTGTGAGCTCAACCACAGCAGATCCCGTTGCTGCCAATAACAGCGCGACAGTCATAACCGTGGTACAGCCGCTGGTCTGCGCCACACCTGGCAAGGACGGCGCTGGCGGCACCCTTTCAGGAGTGGTGAATACGTACTACCGGGCTTCCGCAAACGGCACTCTGGCCGCTGGGAAGAACGCGGTGACTTTGGCTGCGGGTCTGCCGGCGGGTGGCACTCCGATAGCCGTAGGCGATTTGCTCCTCATAATCCAAATACAAGACGCCCTGATCAATGACACCAACAGTTCCTCGTATGGACACGGCGTGCCCGGCGATCCGGCGGCAGGCTCGACCAATCTGCAGAGCTCCGGTCTGTTTGAGTATGTTACGGCTACGAGCGCGGTCCCGCTTGCGGGTGGCAATCTGACGTTCGCCGGCACGGGGGCCAATGGCGGAGCGCTGAATAGCTATGTGAGAGGTGCTTACAACGCTGGCGGAAACCGCGGGCAACAGCGATACGAGGTGATTCGAGTCCCCCAATATACATCAGCGACCCTTAGTTCGGCGCTCGCGCCCCTCCCTTGGGACGGCAACCTCGGAGGAGTGCTGGCCATCGACGTCGCGTCACAGCTCACATTGGGCGGCACGGTTAGTGCGGACACATTAGGATTTCGCGGCGGGGGAGGGCTTCTGCTCACCGGGGGCAACGGTGGGGTGAGCACAGACTATGTGGTCCCGTCCACCAGCACCACCGACGGTTCGAAGGGCGAAGGCATTGCGGGAACTCCGCTCTATGTCGCGCCCGCGACAATTACGACGACGACCGCTCCGACCAACACCGGCTTCGAAGGGTACTCCAACGGGAGCTTTGCTCGCGGCGCGCCGGGGAATGCCGGTGGCGGCTGCACGGATGGCGATCCGCCAAATAACGATTACAACTGCGGTGGAGGTGGCGGAGGCAACGGCGGTAGCGGCGGCCTAGGAGGTTACGGTTGGAATAGCTTCACCGTTTCGAACTCCACTGACGGGGGCTTCGGGGGCGCAACGTTTCCGGCCTCGACGAGCGCGATTGTTATGGGCGGCGGCGGTGGGGCGGGTGGCACGAACAACGGCTCTTGGTTTATTTCGGCCAGCAGCCATGATTCGAACTCCATCGACGCCGCCTGCTCAACGGGGACGACGCCCACATGCACCGGCATCTATAGCAGCGGAGGCATGGGCGGCGGAATCGTGATTGTGCACACCGGATCCGTGGCTGGCACCGGAACGATCACATCGAACGGACAATCGACGCTGAGTACGGACAACGACGGAACCGGTGGAGGTGGCGCCGGAGGATCGATTATTTTCTTCGCCAACAGTGGCGTATTGACGGGCCTCACCGTGAACGCGAACGGAGGCAACGGCGGCAATACCTGGCCTGAAGAAGCCCCAGGAACATTCAATACGGCTGGGTCTGGCGCCCGACATGGACCGGGTGGTGGCGGCAGCGGCGGAGTCATCCTTCTCTCTGGCGCGCCTACGGCCATGTCTGTAAATGGCGGGGCCAATGGCTACACGGCTACCGTCCAGGATTCGTTCGGTGCGACTCCTGGCCAAGCCGGTATCGGCGCCACGAACCAAGTGATCACAGAGACGCCAGGAACGCAGTCGGGTGCCTATTGCGCATCCGCAGATTTGGCCGTTACGAATACAGCTACGCCCAATCCTGTTTTTGCCGGGAGCAACATTACTTACACGCAGGTAGTGACCAACAACGGTCCACTGGATGCCGTGAACGCTGTTTTCACGGAGCAGGTACCCACCAACACGACGTTTCAATCCCTCACCTACCCTGCGGGATGGCTATGCAGCACTCCTGCTGTGAACGGAACTGGAACTATCACATGCACCAATCCGGATGTCGCGAAGTCGGCGGCGGGAACGTTCACGCTTGCCGTTCAAGTACTTGCCTCAACTGGGTGGGGTACTCAGATCGTGGACGTTGCTGATGTGACTTCTGGAACATCCGATCCGAATCTCACGAACAACTCGGCCAAGGCTACGACTTCGGTTACGCTCTCGACGATGGCGGACGACTCGGTCACAAACACTCCGTCTTCGACTTCGGTCCCAGCTGGGAGCAACATCACTTATACGCAAGTCGTGACTAATAATGGGCCGGCGGCCTCCCCGAATACCTCGGTGACCGAGAGCCTCCCGGCGAACACGTCCTTTGTCTCTGCAACCGCGCCGACGGGATGGGTTTGCTCCCTCATAACTACCACGACCCCGGACACCATCACCTGTTCTGAGACAACTGCGCCCCCGCTGCCATCGGGAAACACCGCGACGATTACCGTGGTGGTAACCGTGACCGCTGGAACCGCGAACGGGACTGTCATCACCGACACCGCCGGCGTCGTTTCCGGAGTCGAAGATCCGAATACCGGGAACAACAATGCGACGGCAAATGTTACCGTGGCATCAGCGACCCAAGCCGACCTAGCCGTGACCAGTACGGCTTCACCCAATCCCGTCACCGATGGCAATAACATCAGCTATACGCAAGTGGTGACGAACAATGGTCCTGCCACGGTCACGGCAGGAAACGCCACCTTCACCGACACCATTCCAACCAACACGACTTTCGCCTCTTTCACTGTTCCCACCGGCTGGAATTGCGGAACTCTTCCCGCCGTCGGCGCAACGGGAACAATCTCGTGCAAGAACACCGCCTCGTTGGCGGCGACCGCGACGGCTAGTTTTCCGCTGGTTGTCAAAGTGAATCAGGGAGTTTCGCCCGGCACGCCCGCGTCCCCGACGACCATTGTGAACACTGCGAATATCAACATTCCCTGCTCGGCGACGACCGACCCAAATTGCGCGAACAACACGGTCACAACAACTGTCTATGTCGCTTCCGCGACGGAGGCCGACGTCGCCATAACGAAGACTGCCTCTCCAGAGCCTGTAAATCAGGGCACAAGCCTGACCTACACTTTGCAAGTAACGAACAACGGTCCCGCGGTGGCACAAGGCGTAACCGTCAGTGACAACCCGCTTCCGCCTGAAGTTTCCTATGTCTCCGTGTCTACCACCCAGGGCACATGCACGTACACCCTGGGCACAAACTCGGTCGGCTGCAGTCTCGGTTCGATTAGCGTCGGTGGCCTGGTCATCGTTACCATCAACGTCACCGCCAACACCTTCTCTTCTTCGACGCAGTCAACGAACACGGCGACTGTCTCCGCGACCACCACCGATCCGAACACTTCAAATAATTCCTCCTCTTCCGTTTCGACAATCCTGAGTCCGACTGCCGTTCAGTTGGCCTCTTTCCGCGCGTTGCCTCGCCAGGGCGGCGGCGTGCTTCTCGAATGGAAAACCCGCGAGGAAATCCGGAATCTCGGCTTCAACGTTTACCGCTTGGATGGCTCGATCCGCCAGCGTCTGAATCCTTCGATCATTGCCGGCTCGGCGCTTTTGATCCGTGGCGGACGCCCGCAGCATGCCGCAAAGACCTATCAGTGGTTCGATCCAAACGGCACGCCGCAGTCAGCGTACGAGTTGGATGACGTCGATCTCAACGGCACGCGCACTTCCCATGGCCCCGTTTCCATGGACGTTTCGGCGGCGCCAAGATCCGGCGCGGTCGCGCAGCCGCTGCTCTTGACGCAATTGAATCGCGCAACGCTGCAGCCCGCGGTTATTCCCTGGCACGGGCTACGCACGCCGCGGCCCATCCTTCCGGCGCCGACGCCGGGAGAGGTACCCGCATCTCTCGATGGGGACCCGGCCGTAAAAATCTCCGTCCAAAACGAAGGCTGGTATCAAGTTTCGAAAGCGCAGCTTGTCGCCGCTGGGCTTAATCCCAACGCCGACGCGCGGACTCTCCAGCTCTTCGCCGAAGGCATCCAGCAACCCATGTTGATTCTGGGCCGCCAATCCGGCGCGCTCGGCCCCAACGACAGTATTGAGTTCTACGGAACGGGCATCGACACGCCATATTCCGGCACGCGGGTCTATTGGTTGATTAGCGGCTCGAGTCCAGGCATGCGCATCGCATCCTTACCCGCGGTCACGACCGGATTATCCGAACCGCAAAGCTTCCCCTTCACCGTCGTACTGCAGCAGCGCACCACCTATTTTGCGACTTTGCTCAACGGCGAAAATAACGATAACTTCTTTGGCGCTGCCGTCACCTCGGAGCCGGTAGACCAGCAACTCACTGTCGCGCACGCCGATCCCAATTCCAGCATGCAGATCACCGTGGATATAACGCTGCAAGGCGCCACCGACCAGCAGGCCCACAGCGTTTCCGTAATGTTCAACGGCGCGTCCATTGGCGAAATGGATTTCGCGAATCTCGCGAACGTCACCGACACTTTCCCAATCGACCCCAGCCTGCTTCAGGACGGCGTGAATACGATTACGCTGACAGCATTGCAAGGCGACAACGACGTCAGCGCCGTGCAGTCCATTGCCCTCCACTATCCGCACACCTACGCGGCCGACTCCGATTGGCTCAAAGCTACGGCTCCAGCCGGCAGCACACTTCACGTTACCGGCTTCTCCAACCAGCAGATTCAAGTCTTTGATATCACCAATCCACTCGCCATTTCACAGCTCTCCGGCTCCGTTGAGCAGGACAACTCGGCCTACGACATCACGTTCGCCCTGCCGCCCGCTGGTGGACAGGAGCGCACGCTCCTCGTCTTTTCTGACGATCAGCTTGCGCCGCCGTCGGGGCTGGCCTTCCACACGCCTGCCGCGCTTGCCGCGGAAAGCTTTGGCAGCCAGATGGTGATCATCACGCATCCTGATTTCCAATCCGCGCTCGGCCCGCTCGTCAGCCTGCACCAATCTCGCGGCTTGTCCGTCAAGGTCGTCACCGTCGACGAAGTCTTCGACGCTTTCAATTACGGCGAACGCAGCCCCTTTGCCATTCGCGACTTCCTGCAAACTGCCAAATCTAAATGGATCATGAAGCCACAATATCTATTGCTGGTTGGAGACGCTTCCCTGGACCCGCGCGATTACCTCGGCTTGGGTGATTTCGATTTTGTCCCCACACGCATCATCGAAACAGCCGCGTTCAAGACCGCTTCCGATGATTGGTTCAGCGACTTTCAGCAGAATGGATTCGAGACGATTGCAACGGGCCGCATTCCTGTGCGCACGGCTTCCGACGCCACGTTGGTGGTTTCAAAGATCGTGAATTACGAGAGGGGTTTGGCAGGCGGCGGCCCTGGCAACCTCGAAGCTCTGCTCGTCGCGGACCAGAACATAGGCTCGGATTTCTCAACGGCCACGAAGTTTGCGGCTGCGGATCTACCGTCAGCTCTCCAGCCCATGGAAATTCTTGCGGATGGCATGGATCCTACCGTTATTACGCAGCAGATTTACACCGCGCTCAACAGCGGCCCGCTGCTCGTCAACTACTCGGGCCACGGTGCGGTCGAGCAATGGTCCTTCTCTGATTTTCTGGATGATACTTCAGCGGCCACGCTCACGAATGGCGATCAATTGTCCGTCTACCTGCTGATGGATTGCCTGAACGGCTTTTTCCAGGACGTGTACTCGACCAGTCTGGCGGAAACGCTTCTGCTCGCTCCCAATGGCGGCGCGGTGGCCGTCTGGGCTTCCTCCGGATTCACCAATCAGCCGCCACAGGCTTCCATGAACCAGGCTTTGCTCCAAATTCTCAAGTCTAGTCCATCGATGCCGGTTGCCGCTGCGATTGTGCAGGCGAAATCCGGCGTCACCGACAACGACGTCCGCCGCACGTGGATCTTCTTTGGCGATCCGGCCATGTCCCTGCAACTCTCTCCATCGGGTTCAACCGGGAGCTACCCGCCGATACGCGTGAGTCCTCCCATTGTGTTGAAGCCTTAGCTCTTTTATTCTGGCGGCTCGATCGGCAAGCCCGTAAAACGTATTCCCGCGCTGTGCACTTTGTAGCGCATGTTGATTCCAATCAGCAGCGCCGTCAGCGATTCCACAATCCGCGCATTTTCCAATTTTCCTCCATTCAGCGCCCGCGCGCCTGGAACCTTTCCAGCCAACTCGGAAGCAATCTGCTTGGCTCTCTCGTCGTCGCTGCATACCAGGATGTCGCAATCGACATCCTCATCCTTCAAAAGCAGTTCTGCTCCAAGATTCTGAAACGCTGCCGCCACGCTCACCCCCGCCGGAAGCAATTCCTTGGTTTGCTCCGCTGCCGACCCTTGCCACACCCCAAGCATGCGCGTCGCCGTTCCTCCCACCGTAGCCGCCAGGGGCACCGTCGTATCGATCACCACCGTCCCCGGCCTCCATGCGCTCTTCAACTGTTTCAAAAGCGCCGCACATCCGGAAAATGGAACCGTCAGCACGACGACTTCGCACTGCGCCGCAGTCGTGGCGTTGTCCGCGCCTTCCATTTTCGCCGAGCTGCCAATGCGCGTACGCAGTTTAGCAGCCGTCTCCGCCGCACGCTGCACGTCACGTGAACCAATCACAATCTCTTCGCCCGCTCGCGCCCATCGGTAGGCCAGCCCCGAGCCTTCCGGCCCAGTTCCTCCGAGAATCCCAATTTTTCTACTCATCGCCAGTGTGCTCCGCTCCGATTTTCCCAGCCTATATTGCGGTGCCGATAACAACGATCTCTGTGGCTGCTCCGCGCTCCCAGCTTTGGTACGATGGCTTTGGCTTTTTGTTCGCTCGAAAAGCAGACGAGAGCAAACGATACCACGCAATCCAATGGGCCAATGATGGAAACTACGGGTCATCAACCATCCACGCCATCTGTTCCCGAGCCTCTTTCGAGCGAGCAGCCAACCACCCGTGCCCTCCTCCTGCCCGTCAAGGATTTGCGAAACGCAAAGCAGCGCCTCAGGGGCGTACTGACGCCTGAGGAGCGCTTCCGTCTGGCGCAGGCGATGCTTTCAGACACCATTCGCGCCGTCCGCGGCGTGCAGCAAACGAACAAGATATTCGTTATCACCAATTACGAACCAGCAATGGAAGTCGCTGCGAAATACGGCTGGGAAGTTCTATGCGAAGAGCGTCAAATCTCGGAAAGCGCCTCTGTCGATTTTGCCTCGCGCCTGTGCGCCGAGAGAGGAGTCACATCCCTCTTGCGATTGCCCCTGGACCTTCCGCTGGTTCAGGCGAGCGACATTGACGAGCTTTTGTTCGCGGAATGTGCCGCCCCGTCCGTCGTCATGGTTCCGTCACGCGATGGCACGGGCACTAACGCCATTCTTCGCACACCGCCAGCGCTTTTCCCCTCGCACTTCGGACCAAACAGTTTCGGGAAACATTGCAGCGAAGCCGAAAAGGCTGGCGCGAGAATGATTGTGCGGCGAAACGAACGGCTGGAGATGGACGTCGATGATGAAGCCGATTTGCGCGCGCTGCTGCGCTACGACCTGATGCAGACGGCGACAGGGGAGTGGCTCGAAGAAAGCGGTATTGCCGCGCGCTTCAAGACTCGCGCAGCCGCAGTCTAAATCCCTGGCCTGCAATTCTGGCGATTTGTTAAAAATCCCGCGAACCCGCCAACGGCTTCTTCACTCCGCCGCCGCATTCCCGTCGCGCCCCACGCCCAGCGCATCGGCCACCCGATTGATGTAATTGAACCACGACGCAATCAGTGTAATCTGCAAAATCCCGCGATCATCAAATCCCACGGCCCGCAGCTTTACGTGATCCTCCGGCCAAACCTTCGTCGCATCCTTCGTCAGTTTCACCACGTAATCCAGCATCGCGCGGTCCTGTTCGCTGATAGGCGCCGTCCGATAATCCTTCTTCAGCGCTTCCACCATTTCTTGATTCAACGTCACTCTGCGCAGAAACTCTGCGTGTGACTCGATTCAATAGTGGCACCGGTTCGTCACCGACACCATCGTCGCTATCATTTCGTGCTGGCACCGGGCGAGCGGCAATTCCGGCGACATCAGAGCCCCAAACGTACTGAACGCATGAAAAAGCACATCCGGGAACAACGAGTGCGATCCAACGATGCTCTGGTCCACTCCCGCAAAAACCGCGGGCACCGGCGTAGCATATTCCGCCGGATAAAACTTCCGCTCGTCTTCAATCGCTTTCTTGACTTTCTCGTCTTCTTCCATTCGAACTGTCTTGATCCAAGTCATGCGCCCTCGCTCCTCGCGGCATACCTGAAAGAGAATATCTATATTCCTAAACTCTTCACCGTAAAAGAATGGTGGCCGGATGCTGTGCGGGCATCCGGCCACGGGTGCTTTGGGGTGCCTCCACGTCGCCTAATCTCGGTAAGGTGGGAAGCAATTTGTGCGTTGCCCGTGTTATAGCCAGCTCGCTAACAACTAGCAATAATGCAAAACAATTAGAATGCAAGTTATTTTGTAACCCCTTTGCTTTCAACAATTTCGTAGGCTCTCCCTGTGGCCAAGTCTTTGTACTCTTCGTTCCTCCCGCTGGGCCAATCCACCGTCATCCGTTCAATCTTTTCGCTCTTCCCAACTCCAAACGTCACCGGCAATTCGGATTGTGACAAGTAGCTCGAGCCGCCGCGGACCACTCTCGACTGGTTTTGCCCCCCGCGTGCGCCAGCAAAAATTCGCACCGTCGCTCCAATCGCGTCGCGATTCGATTTTGTTCCCACCAGCTGAAACCGTATGCTGCGATTCCCGCTAGTTTGATCGTTCCGGTACAAATACGCCGGCCCGTTGTTCGTCGTCATCAGCAGATCCAGGTCGCCGTCGCGATCGAAGTCGCCGTACGCAAGCCCGCGCCCCACGATCGGCGTCCGAAAATCGCCGTCCACTTCTTGCGCTACGTCGCGAAATTTTCCAGCGCCCTGATTCAAAAAAAGTTGCGGCGCTTGCGCGTAGCCGACGTTCCCTCGAATATTTCTCACCGTTTCGTCGATGTGCCCATTCACTACCGCCAGGTCCAGCCAGCCGTCCAGGTTCGCATCGAAAAATGCGCACCCAAAGCCAAGCGTGCTTCGCGAAGCCGCCCCGAGCCCCGAAGGAATCGCAATGTCGTCGTAGGTCGGCGTGCCCGCGGCTCCCGGGGCAGTGGCATGGTACAGCCCGATCATCTCGTTATCGAAATTGGTGATCGCAACGCCCGCTTTCCCGGAGTTTTCGAAGTCTCCCGTATCGACTCCCATGCCGGCTCGAGCTTTCCCTTCGGTACTAAACGCCAGCCCCGCTTCAACGCCCACATCCTTGAATTTTCCATTTCGCAAGTTCTTGTAAAGCTTATTCGGTTGCGTGTCGTTGGCCACCAGCAAGTCCGGCCAACCGTCCTGGTCGTAATCGAACATCGCCGCGCCCAGCGATTTCGAGCTGCTGTCGAAAAGTCCGCTCGAAGCGGTCACATCTTCAAAAGTCCCATTTCCACGGTTGTGAAAAAGCCAGCAGGTGTCTCCCCGGTATGCCTCCGGCGTGCAATACGATTTGTGCGTTCCATCCAGGCTGCAAAAAACATCGTGTTCAGGCGACCAGCGAACGTAGTTGCACACAAAAAGGTCCAGCAATCCATCGCGGTCGTAATCGAACCACAATGCCGACGTGCTGAACCCTTGCCTGCCATGCAACCCGCTCGATTTCGTCACATCGACGAACGTGCCTTTGCCCGTGTTGCGAAAGAACCGGCTCTGTCCCACGCAACTGATATAAATGTCTGGAAAGCCGTCGTTGTTGTAATCGCCGACGGCCACGCCCATTCCGTAAAGCTCCACATCCAGCCCTGCGGCCTTCGTCACGTCGCTGAATGTCCCGTTCTGATTGTTGCGGTAGAGCTTCAGGGTCGATCGCCGCCGCTGGTGTCCCGGCCAGTCCATCCCGTTCACCAGGAGAATGTCTTGCCAGCCATCGCGGTCGTAATCCAGGAACGCGCAGCCCGATCCCAGCGTTTCCGGCAAAAGCTTACCGCCGTAAGCCCCGCTGTTGTGTTGAAACTGAATCCCCGCTGCGGCTGTTACGTTCGCAAGATGAAAACCCGGACCATTCCCCGCTTGCGCTAAAATCCGAGCCGGAGAAATCCCCGCCGCAATCCCCGCCGCGCACGCGCTCCACAAAAAATCGCGCCGCTTCAAGGCAGGTTTACCAAACCGTTTCGGATTGCGTACACCACCAGTTCCGCCGTCTTATGAATCCCCAGCGCATCCATGATGTTCGCGCGATGTACGGACACGGTATTCGCGCTTAAATTCAGGTCCGCCGCAATCTCCTTGTTCGATTTTCCCGCGACGATGCGTTGCAGCACATCGAGCTCCCGCGGCGTTAATCCGCCCTCGCGCTCGCCTTTCAGCGCCGCCGGACGCGCTACCTGTGGGTCGAGAACTTTTTCACCTTTCGCCACGCGCTTGATGGCGTTTGCCAAATCGAGCTCCATCGCATTTTTCAGAATATATCCTTGTGCGCCCGCCTCCAGCGCCTGCCGCACCAGCGTGTCTTCCGAGTGCATGCTCAACATCAAAATCGCCGCGCTCGGCATCGCCTCAAGTATTTTCCGCGTCGCCTCCAAGCCATTCATCCCCGGCATCGCGCAATCCATCACGATTACCGCTGGTTTTTCTTTGGCCGCCAGACGCACAGCTTCCTCGCCGTTGCTTGCTTCGCCGACCACTTCGATCTCCGGGTCATCTTCCAGAATGCGCCGGAAACCGTGGCGCACCAGCGCGTGGTCGTCCACCAACAAAACTCTCAGCTTAGCTCCCATGGCTCTCGACCTTCTGGTGGTCGATTCGCAGACGGACCGTCGTGCCTCCGCTTGCAGGCTGTAGAAGTTCCAATGTTCCTCCAATGATCTCCGCTCGTTCGCGCATCGCCACCAGTCCAATACCGCGGTCATTTTTACCCGCGACAATTCCTTTTCCGTGATCCTCCACTTCCAGCTCCAGCGCATCCTCCAAAAAGTTCAGCCTCACCCAGGCTTCTTTCGCTTCGGAATGCCGGCTCACATTATTCAGTGCCTCTTGCAATATGCGGTACACGTGCACGCTGGCGCCTCCCTCGAGCGGAAAAGCCGTCCCGGATTTCTCATAGTGCAGCACAAGGCCCATCTGTCGCTCCACGGTTGGAATATACCAGTCCAGCGTGCTCACCAGTCCCGCCTCTTCGAGAAGCACGGGATGCAGGGCTTGTGACAAACTCCGGATATTATCCAGCGTCGATTGCGCGATTTCGCGCACTTCCTGTACCTCTTCGCGCACCTTTGATCCCTCCGGCAAATGGTTCCCGGCGCGGCCCAGCAGCGAGCCAATCGCCGTCAGCACTTGGCCGAATTCATCATGTAGCTCCCGCGAAATATGCCGCAGCGTGGACTCTTGCGTCGAAATCAGTTTTTGCGCCAGCTCGCTGCGATGCTCGGAAAGCGCCGCCAGTCTCGCGAAAATAATCCGGTTTGTGCGAATCAAATACAAACTTGTCAGCACGATGGTGATCAGTGTTGCGCCCAAGAATAGATAGAGTTGCCGCTGCACGCCGTTATAAATGTCTGCGATTCGTCCCGCGGCCTGTTCTTCGCCCTCGTTGTTCTGCACCAGCAATCGAGATACAGCCGTGCTCAGCGACTCCTGCCGCGCCTGCAGCGTCAGCCGGATCTGTTCGCGCGCTTCCCCGTCTTTTCCATCCGCTGCCAGTGCAAACATACGATGCACCGCATCCCAAAATTGCGCAACGGAGTGTCTGAGATAGTCTCGCTGTTCCGCCGTGCGATTCGCCCCTGCCAATTGCTCTTCGAGACGCATCGCTACGTCCAGATCCTCGCGAATGCGCTCGAACTGCGCCGACCAAGACGTCAGCGGGTACGGCTCGCTCGCTTCCAGCATGTCGCGCATCGCCAGTCCCACTGAATTCAAATCGTTCTGCACCCGCAAGAGCTCGAGTGAATCCCGCCGGTTCCGGTCCACCATTTCGCTCTGCAGTTTTCGCAATCCGGAAAGCTGCACCGTAATGTAAAACGAATACGCCACTACCGCGGCGAGCGTGATGATCAGTCCGAGAAGGAGCCCCGTCGTCGGCGAGCGCTGCGTTTGCACGAAGAGAGAATACCTCAGGCAGCGGCCTGGCGCCGCACGAGCAGCAGCAGAAAGACCATTGCAACAGCCGATGCCAGCGGCACGAGCAAGCCAATGCGCAATCCGCCGGCGTGCGCGGAAACGAGTCCAACAAACCACGGGCCAACCGCGGATCCCACCGAGGACATGGAAAACATAAGACTGCCAAGTCTCACCGCTCTAGCTCCGTACCAGCGCGAAAGCCATGCAACGTAAATCGGGAAAATCGCCGCGCAGCCCAGGCCGGCGACGGCAGCGCTCACGAAAGCGACTGTCTGCGTCGGGGCCAGGACAAAGACGGTATTCCCGGCGATGACTATGATGAGCGCAATCATAACCAAACGAAGTTGCCGGACGCGGGCGAGAACGAACGGCGCAGACGCGCGGCCCGCCAGGAGTCCTCCGTAGAAAAACATGGGCGTGAGAGTGGAGAGGCCCTCTCCTCCGCCGGGCAGCCGTTTTGCATAAGCAGCGGACCAGCTTCCAAGGCTTACTTCCACGCTTACGTACAAAAAAAACAACGCGGCAAGCGTGACCGTCGTAAGGAACACCGGGCTAATCACCGGCGAAGTGGATGTGGGATTGGTTGTCGCGTGCTTTCCTTCGGGAAATGCCGCAAATAGAAAAGAAAAAGCCAGCAGGCCGCCGATTGCGGCGAAGAAGAAGAGAAGTGCCGGAAGAAATCCCTTCTTCAGCGCCAGCAAAACTAGTGGAGAACAAGAAACGGCTCCAGCCCCCCAGGCAAAATTCACCAGACTAACGAGCGAAGCACTTTTCGCACCGCCGATTTCCGCCACCGCGAGATTCGTGGGAGGAACCACCAAGCCATAGCCAATTCCGAGAGCCCCCAATGCGCACAACACGACGGTCATCGAGGAATTGTTCAACGTTGCGAGACCAGCCCCGATCATTAGATATCCGAGAACGAGAGAAGTGCGCGTGCCGAAGTAATGCGTGACCAGGCTGGATAACCACACGCCCGCTAGCGATCCGGAAAATTCAACCGCCAGCAGAATGCCGGCTCGCGAATCGTTGAGCGCCCAGCGCGCAATAAACTGTGGCATCAGCGGGCCTGCGAGTGTGATCTCGACGCCCGTCAGGACGAAACCGGCGAAGAGCAGCACCAGCAAATAGCGCTGGCGCGCTGCAGCATTGATAGCGATAGCTTGCGTGCTCACTGGTTATCAACCATTTTGCAGGACAGCGGTGCCGCGAGCAACTCGGCGTTTCCGGCAATCTTTGTTTCGCCAAAGCAAAATGTAATTTTTTCCATTCTAAAATGTAATCCACTGCATTTGACGGTGCGATATCATGGAGCGCCTTTCGGATGCGCTGCTGATCGCTAGACACCTTTATGATCCTTCCTTGGATGCTTGCATGAGCCCTTTCGGAATATTCCTATGATTGATGTCGGCCTCATCGGATATGGACTTGCGGGGCGTTCCTTTCACGCGCCTGTGATTAGCGCAGTGCCCGGATTGCGGCTCGCGGCGATTCTCGAACGCACCGGAAATGATGCCGCCGGGAAATATCCCGATGTGCGCATTGTCCGCACGCTCGATGAGCTTCTCGCGATCAAAGAAATTCGCCTCATCGTCATTGCCACGCCGAACGATTCGCACTTTCCGCTTGCTCAGCAATGTTTCGCCGCGGGGCGCGACGTGCTCGTCGACAAGCCTTTCACGACAACTCTCAAAGAAGCGATCGCGCTCGTCGAGTTTGCGAAGCAACAAGGCCGTTTGCTCACCGTCTATCAGAATCGTCGCTATGACGGTGACTTTCAGGCCATCGTGCAACTCGTCACGAGTGGCGAACTCGGAAGGATCGTTCGCTTTGAATCGAATTACGACCGCTTTCGTCCTCAGCTTCGTCCGACTGCCTGGCGCGAGCGCTCCGGCCCTGGCACTGGCATCTTTTTCGATCTGGCGCCGCACCTGATCGATCACGCGCTTTTGCTTTTCGGCATGCCGGAGGCGCTGACGGCTGACATTCGTACCGAGCGCGAAGGTGCTGTTGCCGATGATGCGTTCGACCTCGCTTTTCATTATCCGCGAGGTCTGCGCACGGACTTGCGTTCCTCCATTCTGGCTGCCGCGACTCGCCCGCGCTTTATTCTGCACGGAACGCAAGGCGCGTTCGTCAAACAATCCTTCGATCCGCAGGAAAGCAATTTGCGCCGCGGCTACATTCCTTCCGACACGGCTTGGGGCGCGGAGCCGCAAGAAAATTGGGGTCTGCTTACCCTTTCTGAAAACGGCACCCTCACCGAGCGCCGAGTTCCCTCGGCGAACTGCGACTACCGCGACTTCTACGCCAATTTGCGCGATGCCGTTCTCGGCAAAGCCAAGCTGGCCGTCTCGCCAGACTGGGCACTCGACGTGATGCGTTTGCTCGAATTGGCTCGCCAGAGCAGCCAGGAACGGCGGACCGTTTCCGTGCCCGCGAAAAAATAAACGCTCTTTTCAAGACGACGCTGTAGCGATGGAATTGCGCGCACATCGATTTTCGAAGGTAAAAAGAGGTCCTCGCGTATAATTGAATTTCGTGCGAAAGTCGTGCAAGAGGGAGGAGCGCTGCGGTGGCATCCGTCATTGAACTGGCACCCTCGATTTTGTCTGCAAACTTTGCGCAATTGGGCGCCGAAGCCAAGGCCGCGCTCGATGGCGGCGGCACGGTTTTGCATCTGGACGTGATGGACGGGCACTTCGTACCAAATCTGACCATCGGGCCGCCTGTTGTCGCGGCGCTCCGCAAAACTCTTCCGGATGTGACGTTCGATTGCCATCTGATGATCGAGAATCCGGATCAATTTGTTCCGGCGTTTGCGGAAGCTGGCGCGAACTGGATCTCCGTGCATCAGGAAGCCTGTGTTCATCTGGACCGCACGCTCCATCTGATTGAGTCGCACGATTGCAAGCCCGGCGTGGTGATCAATCCGGCGACGCCGGTGCATATGCTCGATGAAGTTCTGGAAATCGTGCACCACGTTTTGATCATGTCCGTGAATCCGGGATTTGGCGCGCAGCATTTCATTCCCAACTCGCTGAAGAAAGTGGAATCGCTTGCGCACCTCCGCGAATCGCGCGGGCTGGAATTCCGCATCGAAATCGATGGTGGAGTCGCGCTTGATACAGTCGGCGATATTGTGCGAGCCGGCGCGGAACTTCTCGTGGCCGGCAGCGCCGTGTTTGCCAAAGGCGACATTCGCGAAAATGCGCGCAGACTGCTGGAAGCAGCGCGCGCGGCTTCGGGGAAAACGCGAAAACGGCGAATCGTCAGCGTTTGAAATTGCGCTTCACTGGCGCGTGTCGGCTCCATTGAATCGCGTTCCCTTGTGCGGTGCGCCGCCTACTATTTTCGGGCTGCTATTGCTCCTCATAATTCCACGTCAGACCGCCATCCACGACGAACGTTGTTCCGGTGACGTAACTGGACTCTTCGGAAGCCAGGAACGCGGCAATCGACGCTACGTCTTCCGGCTTTCCCAGACGCCGCAGCGGGATGTTATCCAGGAGACTCTTGAGCTTCACGGGATCATTCAGCAGATTTTTGTTGATGGGCGTTTCGATCGCGCCCGGGGCGATGTTGTTGATGGTGATGTTGAGAGGGGCGAGTTCGATCGATAGGTTGCGCGTGATCATTTTCAGGGCGCCCTTGCTGGCGCAATAGGAAGTGAAGTGCGGGAAGGGAAGCTCTTCGTGAACCGAGCTAATGTTGACGATTTTTCCCGGGCGCTTGGCCTGCATCAGATAGCGAACCGCCGCTTGGGTCATGAAAAACAGACCCTTGAGATTTACGTTCAGCACGAAGTCGTAATCGGCCTCGGTCACGTCCCAAAAACTGGCGCGTTTTTCGACGCCGGCGTTGTTCACGAGGATATCCAGTTCGCCGAGTTGCCGGACGGTTTCGGAAATGAAGCGCTGGCCGTCGGCGAGTTTCGAGACGTCGGCTTGGATGGCGACTGCTTTGCCGCCGCCGGCGCGGAGACCTTCGATGACACGTTCGGTGCCTGGCTTGTCGGAGAGGTAGCAGATCGACACCGCTGCGCCTTCCAGGATGAACCGCTGGGCGATTCCCAAGCCGATGCCCTGATTTCCGCCAGTGATGGCGGCTACTTTACCTTCCAAGCGTTTTGACACGAGTCACGCCTCCATTCGCCGATGGGCATTCCCAAGATGGAACGCCGATAAGGGTAACAGTTGGATGTTGCGGCCCGGTTTCTGGAGCAAGGAAAAAAGGGGTGCGGAGCTTGCGTGTCTGGTTGGTAGGGCAAAGAGGCCTAGGCTCCCCACCCCGGCGCATACAGAGAGTCGTGACGTAAATGTAGGAAAGGAATGAAGTTACGGGCGCTGGAAGTGTCGCGGCCGTCGCGGACAGTCTCCGAAATGGAGCGGCAGGCAGCGGCAATCGCAGTCTCCTTGGTAAATTGCGAGAAAAGCGGACCCCCCCCTCAAGAAAAAAACGAGTGGGACGCGCCGCTGACGGAAATTCTTGCGGCAATCGTGGGGCGGCGAATCAGTTGATTTGGGACAACGGAATGATCAGGCTTCCGATTGCGGCTGTGCTGGGATCCTGAACTAGGACACGCAGCGTGGTCGCACCGGATTGGGGCTGAACGGACTTGCGAAAGGTTATGCCTGATTCCAGAACAACCGGATATTGTTTCTCTGTGAACCGAAGATTGATGCGATTGGCTGATTCCTTGAGCACCTTTCCGGTCTGGTCTTGTTCGATCACGGTTATGTCGAGAGCGCCAGTGCGGATTCCGCCGCTCTCTGCGAGGTGAAGTTCATGAATGCCGATGGAGCCAGAAAGGGCTAGAGAATTTGGTGCTGGCTGATTGACGCGAGACACCTGAATCTGCAAGGGAATCGCGGACGATTCCAGCGGACTCTTGATGGCCATTAGAAAATTGTTGTGACGATCGTCTTGAGTGGCCGAGGCGTCCTTCAGGGCGAAGTAGCCTTTGGGATAGCGGAGGTTCAGCCCGGAGCGGCGGACCTGGACCTTTAGTTCGTGGAATTTCCCGTCCAGCGAGTCGGAATCTATGTAAAAGCCGAGCGTATAGGTGACGGCGGAATCCTCGACGGCTTTGCGAATGGCGCTGGTAATGTCATTGGCGTTGAGGAAGGCACGGCCTCCCGTTTCTTCAGCTATCTTTTCCATCGTATCAACGCCAATGGGCTGGTCGGTCTGGGCCGGGTTGTGATCGAGCCCGAGTACGCTACTAAGTTCGGAGCCGCTAGCCACAACGTCGTTGGCCGAATCCGGCACCGCCCGGGGGAGAAGGCCGCGCGCATCCACGGGATAGGCAGCAATTTGTGCAGGAACCAATATGCGCGCGAGTGCGGCACCGGAAAAGGGAAGATTGGCGGTTAGCCAAACGAGGTTTTTGCGGCCGGGAATGTTGGCAACGTGAGAGGTTATGGACTCGAGTGCAGCCATGGTTTCCGTACCGCGGCGCTCATTTGTGGCGGCGGCGAATTCCAGCGCTTGCGCGTCCATGTTGTTGTTGAACTCCTTGCCGGGCACAGGAGTATGGTAAGCGCCGGGCTCGACGGCCTCGCGGTTGGTCTTTGGTGTAGTGTCGTAATTTTTCAAGATCGTGAGAAGGCGTTCGCGGTCGTTCGTGAAGTCGCATAACACATGCAGACTTTCGCTCAGACCGTAGATGGCCACGCGATCTTTCGGGTCGAGATTCTTTACGAATTCGATGAGATGCGCCTTTGCATTGGCCAGTGCCAGATCCTCCATCCACATGGGACCGCTCTCGAGTGTTTCATGGCCGTTACCCGAAAGGGTATTCAAGTTGTCGAGCAGGACGATTGTGACGCTGCGGACGTCGGGGGCGTTGACCTGGGGGAGATCGGAGAAGGTGTCGGGAGGCAGAGGCTGAGGTGGAACAGGTCGCGGAGCAGACTCGGCGGATTCCGCGGTGAAGACGCGGATGGTCTGAGGCTTTCCGCGGTCAAAAACGGCGAAATCGTCTTTCGTGAGATCTGCCACGGCGCCGTTTTTGTCGCGCACAATAATGCCAATCTGAACCAGGTGAGTCGACACGTGAATAGGCGGAGCCTGGGGCGGGTTCTGCGAAGCCAAACCGCACGGCACCAGCAGCGACAGAAACACAATCGCGATGCGGCGGCCACCTATGAACCTGCCAAATAGGCCCATGGTCACTCCTCAAGCCATTTTACACACCATGAGGCTACACTTGTTTGAACTGAAGGGCCCTGCCTGGCGCAACGGGCGGAGATCAGTTGGGGCGGAAGCGGGCTTCGACGACGAGGGCGAAGGCGGATTCGAGGGATAGCCCGGCGGACATGAGAGGCTTGATCCAGAGACGGTGGAATTTTTCGGGTTGGTCCTCGGATTCGGTGAAGAGGTGGTCGAGGGCTTCGAGTTTCCAGCGGCGCTCGAGGTCTTCGCGATTGAGGCGTTCGCGGAATTCTTCGACGAAAGTTTTGGGTTCTTTGTTAATCGTTTTGTGGCTCATCGCGTGATGACCTTCTTTTATTAGATTCTCTTGATAGGTTCCTGGGTACGCGGTCGTGAGATTTTTGTTTCTTCTTGTTTCCTACCAAAGATACTGCCAAGAGAAATGGTGCAGATGTCTGAAACTGTTCCGTTTTGGCTTCTGCTTCCGGGCCGGCGACGGCCATTTACGGCCGTCACCGGAATCGGAAGGGGTGACCTGGAATTCAGAATGTTTGGTTAGGCGGCGATGAAGAGAGTTCTGCCTTCGCGGTTTACGAGAAGCAGAGGATCGCTTCCGGCTTTGCTGATGGCCCTCTGGAACTCAGAGACAGTGGCGACAGGTTGATGGTTGACCTGCTGGATGACGTCGCCTTTTTGGAGGCCGGAGTCAGCCATTTTGCTGGCGGGGTCGATGTCGGTGACAACGACGCCTTTGGTGGATTCAGGGATGCCAAGTTCGCGGGCGGTGTGCGGATTGAGGCCGGCGACTTCGACGCCTTCCAGCGCTTTGCTGCCGCCTTGTTCGTCATTCGAATCGGCTTTCGCGGATTCCGCGGGCATTTCGGCTAGCTTGACCGTGGCGTCGCGTTCGGTGCCGTTGCGGAGCGTCTTGAGCTTGAGCTCGCTGCCTGGCTGCATCATCGAGATGCTCATGCGGAGTTGGTTGCTGTCGGTGACGGGCTTGCCGTTGACCTCGAGAATGATGTCGCCTGTCTGAATTCCCGCTTCCTTCGCGGGGCTGTTGGGGGAGACGTCGCCGACGACGATTCCTTCAGATTGCTTTTCGCCGAAAGCTTTGGCCATCGCGGGAGTTACGTCTTGCGGATAGATGCCGAGATAAGCGCGAGTAACATGGCCGTTTTTCAGGACCTGGTCCATGACCTGCCGAGCTAGATTGGCCGGGACTGCGAAGCCGATGCCCTGGCTGCCGCCGGAACCGTGGGAAATGATGGCGGTGTTAAGGCCGACCAACTCGCCGCGGTCATTGATGAGCGCACCGCCAGAGTTGCCGGGATTGATGGGGGCATCGGTTTGCAGGAAGTCTTCGTAGTCCTCGATACCGAGACCGCCGCGGCCTGTGGCGCTGATGATGCCCTTGGTGACGGTTTGGCCAACGCCGAAAGGATCGCCGATGGCCAGGGCTACGTCTCCCACTTGTACTTTGGAGGAGTCGCCGATGGTGATGGGGGCGAGATTCTTGGCGTCGATTTTCAGGACGGCGACGTCGGTTTTTGGATCTGCGCCGATGATATGGGCTTGGAATTCGCGCTTGTCAGAAAGAGTGACGCGAACGTCCGAGGCTCCGTCGACCACGTGATTGTTCGTGAGGATGTAGCCTTCGGGACTGACGATTACGCCCGAGCCGAGAGCTTTCTCGCGGGAATCGCGGGGCATGTTGAAACGGCCGGCGCCGTCATTTCCTTCCTGTCCGAAAAACTGGCGAAAGAATGGGTCCATCGGCATTCCTTCTTCGGAGCTCATGCGGTTGTGCACGACTTTCGAGGAAGAGATGTTGACGACGGATGGCAAGACTTCTTTGATGAGCGGAGCGTAGCTGCTTTTGCTCGGCGCTTCACCGGGATCCGCCAGCTTCAGTGTGGCGGGGGGATTGGATGCACGTGATTTCTCCGTAGTGTGCGCGAGGCCCAAACCTGCTGCGCCCAATGCAAAACCCAGTGCGAGAACTGCCGGCCTCGACCCGAGCAAAGATCTGATTGGATTCATGGTTCCTCTCTTAGTTCTGATGCTGCGTTCTAATACAAATCGCGGCAACCGACGCGTCGCTGGTGCTGCTGATTCGGATGCACTTATTCAGACGCTGCGGTTGAGGTGGTTGATTCTCCCTGGCGTCCGGGATATTGCGTGCCGATGATTGGGTAGGGCTGCGCGGCGGGGTTTGGACAGAAAGAAGAAAAGGACCTCACACAGAAGGCACGGAGGGCACAGAGAAGCGAGTTTAGGAGATGATGCCGCGGCGGACCGCGAAGAGGATGAGTTCGGGGATGCCGCGGAGATTTAGCTTTTCCATGATGTTGGAGCGATGGGTTTCGACGGTGTAGACGCTGAGATTCAGGAGGTTGGCGACGTCTTTGTTGGATTTTCCTTCGGCGACTAGCTGGAGAATTTCTCGCTCGCGCGGGGTGAGGAGGTCGTAGGCGTCTTCGGCGCCGCTGCGCTTGAGCTTGCGGACGTAGTCGTCGAGAAGGACTTTGCTGACAGCGGGGCTGAAGAAGGATTTGCCTTCGGCAACGGCGTGAACGGCTTTGATGAGATCGGACTCGGCAGAGTCCTTCAGGAGGTAGCCTTTGGCGCCGGCTTTTAGCGCGCGGAGGACGTAGCTTTCATCGGAGTGCATGCTGAGCATAACGATGGAGATTTCGGGATTGGCTTGCGTGATTTGAAGGGCCGCTTCGATGCCGCTGAGATTGGGCATGCCGATGTCCATAACTATGACATCGGGCTTTAGGGATTTTGCGAGGGCAACGGTTTCGCGGCCGTCGTTGGCTTCGCCGACGACCGTGAGATCGGGTTGCTGCTCGACGAGGAGGCGCAGGCCGCCGCGGATGAGTTTGTGATCGTCGGCTAGCATGATGCGGATTTTTCTCATGGTTGTTCGGTCACGGGGAATCCGTTTTATGGAGCGGGAGCTCGGCATCCACGGTGGAGCCTTTTCCGGGGGCTGAATCGATCGTTAGCGTGCCGCCCAAGCGTCGGACGCGCTCCTCCATGCCGAGGATGCCCATGCCGCGCTGACGTTCTGGATCGAAGCCATGGCCGTCGTCGGCGATTTCTACGGTGATTTTATCGGAATTTTGCGCAATGGTTACTTTCGCGTTTTTGGCGGAGGCGTGTGTGGCGGCGTTGTTGAGAGCTTCCTGCACGAGGCGGTAGATGGTGACCTTGGTTTCGTCGCCTAAAGCTTCAGAGACGTTTTCGGACTGAACTTCCACTTCCATCTCGCTGCGGCGTGAAATTTCGCGAGCTTGCCATTCAAGGGCGGGGACCAGGCCGAGATCGTCGAGCATGGGCGGGCGAAGCAGAAGAGCGATGTCGCGGATGGATTTGACCGCGGATTCGGCGACGGATTTTATTTGGGCGATTTGCCCCTGCGTGACGCGGTCCTCGGGCGGGACGAGTTTCGAGAGTTGCCCGACTTCGACAAGGAGCGCGCCGAGCGATTGGCCGACTTCATCATGAAGTTCGCGGGAGATGGAGCGGCGCTCTTCTTCTTGGGCTTCGACGAGGCGGGCGGAGAGGCTTTCCAGATCGAGACGGCTGCGGGCGAGGGCTTGATAACGCAGGCGGGCTTGACGCTCGAGGCGCAGGATGTACCAGCCACAGGTGAGTGACATTAAGACGCCGGCGAAAAGAGCGAGAGAGACGAGCCAGACCAGGCGGGACTCTAGGGATTGAAAGCGCTCGGCGACGGCAAGATTTTCGAGGGCCAGCTTGTGCTCATCGAGCGAGGAAATTTCGGACGAGAGTTCGAAGATGCGCGTACGCCAGGGGATGAGCTGCTGGCCGATGAATTGATAAGCGTGTTGCCGGCGAAGATCGGGGCGCCAGGCCAGCACGACGGCGCAGGAAGTCTCTTGTTCCTGAAGTTGCTGTTGCATCGCTGCGAGGAGAAGCTGCTCTTGGGGATCGCGATCCGGAGGGAATTCGAGAAGGGCGGTGCGGACGGCGGCGATTTTGTTTGTTATGTCGGCGGGAGCGGGAGCGGATTCCTGGATTTGCTCTTGGAGCAGAAAGCGTTCGAGTTGGTCGTCGTAGACACGGACGGAAACGACGATAGTGCCGATGGCACGATTGTGGGCGGTGAAACGGCGGCTGACTTCCTGGGAGGCGCTGTCGAGCCGGCGAACGGAGAGGAGAGCGTCCGTGCCGGCGCCGATGAGGAGGGCGAGGAGCCAACCGAAAGCGATAAGCAGCAGGCGGCGGATTTTTTTGGAGTGTTCGTTCGATTGCAAGTCGGGGGCGCTGTTTGGCGGAGCGGGGGCGTTTAGAGAGGTGGGAGGGCGCACTTATAGAGAATAGAACAAATTGGGGTGCGAGGCGATTTGGATCAGGTCGTGGGAGAAGCGTGAGTCCTGAGAAAGCCCGGAGAAAACTGAGGGGGAGGGGCAAGCCCCTCCCCCTAGGGAGCCTTGAGCTAGGCGACGGTGACCTCGGGGCTTAGGTAGACGTCTTGGATGGTGTTTAGGAGTTGAACGCCTTCGCTCATCGGGCGCTGGAAGGCTTTGCGGCCGGAGATGAGGCCAGTGCCGCCGGCTCGTTTGTTGATGACGGCGGTGGTAACGGCTTCTTCGAAGTCGTTAGCACCGGATGCGCCGCCGCTGTTGATCATTCCGGAGCGGCCCATGAAGCAGTTGGCGACCTGATAGCGGCAAAGGTCGATGGGATGATCGCTGGCGAGATCGGTGTAGATGCGCTTGTCGAATTTTCCGTAGCTGGAATCGCCCATGTTGAGGGCCATGTAGCCGCCGTTATTTTCGGCCATTTTTTGCTTAATGATGTCGGCTTGAATGGTGACGCCGAGATGATTGGCCTGGCCGGTGAGGTCGGCGGAGAGGTGATAGTCTTTGTCCTTCTTGAAGGCGCTGTTGCGCAGGTAGCACCAGAGGACCGTGGCCATGCCGAGTTCGTGAGCTTCGGCAAAGGCACGGGCAACTTCGACGATCTGCCGATCGGCCTGGTCGGAACCGAAATAAATGGTTGCGCCGACGGCGGCCGCGCCCATGTTCCAGGCTTCCTGTACAGTGCCGAAAAAAATCTGGTCGAATTTGTTGGGGAAGGTGAGCAACTCGTTGTGATTGAGCTTCACGATGAAGGGAATTTTGTGCGCGCATTTGTGCGCTACGGCGCCGAGAACTCCAAACGTGGAAGCGACGGCGTTGCACTGGCCTTCGATGGCCAGCTTGACGATGTTTTCCGCGTCGAAATAGTCGGGATTTTTGGCGAAGCTGGCGCCGGCGGAGTGCTCGATGCCCTGATCGACGGGCAGGATGGAGAGATAGCCGGTACCGCCGAGGCGCCCGTGGGCGAAGATGCGCTGGAGATTGGTGAGTACCCGGATATTTCGATTCGACGCGGCGTAGATGCGGTCGACGAAATCAGGGCCGGGAAGATGCAGGCGCTCCTTCGAGATTTTCGGGGTTTTGTATCCAAGAAAATATTCGGCTTTAGCGCCGAGGTACGTTTCAATGTTTCCTGTGCTTGTCGTGGTTGCCATGTGCGTCTCCTAAGTTATTCGCGAATTGCCCGCGTGAGCATGCTTCCGGCGGCGGTATCCACCAGCCAAAGCAAAGTGCCGTTCACTGGTTGAATCAATTGAGCCGGGAGTTGGTCCGGCTCGTAAAAGCGTTCGAGGACTGCGGTCAAGGCCGGGGCTTTGTCGGCGCCCGTGACCATGAAGATTACGTTTGCGGCGTTGTTGACCGCCGGGGCGGTGAGTGTGATGCGGTCCATCAATACTTTCCCTACCCAATTATGCACCGCAATACGGCGATTTTCGCGCACCGCCTTTGTGCCTGGAAAGATCGAGAGGGTGTGGCCTTCGCTGCCCATGCCCAGCAGAACCAAGTCAAAACGCGGAAACTGGCCGTCCGACAATTTGAAATATGCTCGAAGGTCGCGCTCGTACTCCTTCGCCGCATCTTCTGCTTCCGGGCATTCGCCTTTAATCCGCGTCACTTGCTCTGGTTTGAGCGGCGACTTCGAGATCATAGTTTCCCGGGCCATCGAGAAGTTGCTTTGCGGGTCGCTTGGGCCTACATGACGCTCGTCGCCGAAGAACAGATGCATTTTATCCCAGGGGACTCGCGCGCGCAGAGCGGGATCATTCACAAGAAGGCCGTAGAGAGTCTTGGGTGTGGAACCACCCGCCAACGCGACGTCAAATGAGCCCTTCTCTTTTACGGCGGCGGCGGCGATCTCCACAAATTTTTGCGCGCAGCGGTTCGCAATCGCCGGGCCGTCCGGCAAAATGTGCACTTCGGCGATGGAATTGACCAGAGTCATGCGATTACGACTTTACTTAGTCATCGCTCCCAGGCCTTTCAGATTTTCCGTGGCCGTCGCGGAACTTTTCGCGTCTTCCACTTCTTCGCCGATCATGCGCCAGGCACGGCCGTCGCGCTGCATAAGCTCGTCGGCCTCTTTCGGTCCCCAAGAGCCCGAGGCGTAGTTGGGAAAACCACGAGCGGGAAGCGCTTTCCAGACGTCAATGATCGGCTCGATGGCAGCCCAGCCGGCTTCGACCATATCCGCGCGCTGGAAAAGTGTGGCGTCGCCCATCATGCAGTCGTAAAGAAGACGTTCATAGCCGGTGCTGTGTGACTTGCCAAAATCGCGGGCGTAGTCAAAGTCCATGTTGACGAGCCCTAGCTTCATGACGGACCCGGGAACTTTTGCCGCGAAGCGCCAGGAGATGCCCTCGTCCGGCTGGATGTGGATCACCATGCGGTTGGTGCGCGGGTCCTTGATAGGGGTCTTTCGAAACAACATGAAAGGCGTTCTGCGAAATTGGATGGCGATTTCGGTTACGCGCTTGGCGAGACGTTTTCCGGTGCGGAGATAAAACGGCACATCTCCCCAGCGCCAGTTGTCGATTTTGAGTTTCAGCGCGACAAACGTCTCGGTATTCGAGGTTGGCGAGACGTTTGGCTCGTTGCGATAGGCAGGAACTTTTTGGCCGTCTTCCGAACCTTCTCCGTATTGGCCGCGAACGGTATTGTGCAAAACGTCTTCGGGCGTGAGGAGCTGCAAGGCGTGCAAGATTTCGGCTTGTTTGTCGCGGACGGCATCGGCTTCAAAGGAAATAGGCGGTTCCATGGCCGTAAGAGTGAGAAGCTGGAAAAGATGGTTCGGAACCATGTCCTTGAGGGCGCCCGCGGTTTCGTAAAAGGCGCCACGGTGCTCGACGCCGACGGATTCGGCGGCGGTGATTTGCACGTGATCGATGTACGTGCGATTCCAAAGCGGCTCGATCATGCTGTTGGCGAAACGGAATACCATCAGATTCTGGACCGTTTCTTTGCCGAGGTAATGGTCAATCCGGAAAATCTGCTTTTCGGTCAGGATTTGCTTCAGTTCCTTGTTCAATTGCTGCGCGGATGGAAGGTCGTGGCCGAAGGGTTTTTCCACGATCACGCGCGTCCACTTGCCGTTTTCTTCCTTGGTGAGGCCAATTTCGCCGAGCTTTTGGACGATCACCGAGAAAAATTCAAAAGAGACGGCGAGGTAGTGGAAAAAATTGCCCTGTGTGCCGTGGTTTTTGTCGGCTTCCGCGATCTGGTCTTTCAACCGCTGATACGCAGCGGGATCTTTAAAATCGCCCTGAATGTAGTAAATGCGGTCCAGGAACCATTGCCATAACTTTGGCTCGACGGGATGGTCTTCGAATTTCTTAATCTCTTCGTTGAGAAGCGCACGAAAAGAGTCGGTGTTCATTTGGTCGAAGGCGAAGCCGACAATGGCGAACTGCTCGGAAAGGAGACCTTCCTGCTTGAGATTGATGAGCGCAGGGATGAGCTTGCGCTTGGTGAGGTCGCCGCTCGCACCGAAAATCACCATAACGCAGGGAGAACCAATGGGAGCGGTATCGGTCTGATTCGGAGTCATCCAGTAGTCCTGTCTCAGCTGGCCGTTTTGCCGGTGAAATAATTAGTGGCCGGATTTTTTCTCAATGTGGCCGCCGAACTGAAAACGCATGGCGGAGAGCACCTTGGCGGCAAAGTCATCTTCGCCGCGCGACGTGAACCGCTGAAATAGAGATGCAGTGAGCACGGGCGCAGGTGCAGTCGATTCGATCGCCGCGAGGATAGTCCAGCGGCCCTCGCCGGAATCGGAGACGCGGCCGGAGAAACGCTCGAGCGTGGGCTGTTCCAAAAGAGAGATGGTAGTCAAGTCGAGTAGCCATGAGGCGACGACGCTGCCGCGGCGCCAGACTTCGGTGACGTCGGCGAGATTGAAATCGTACTGATAGTGCTCGGGGTTGCGAAGAGGGGTGGTCTCTGCGTCGGTTTCGCGCTGGGATTTTCCGGCGTTGGCGTGCTTGAGGATGTTGAGGCCTTCGGCATAGGCAGCCATCAGGCCGTATTCGATTCCGTTGTGGACCATTTTCACGAAATGCCCGGCGCCGGACGGGCCGCAGTGGAGATAACCCTCTTCCGCGGTGCCACCGGCCTTTTCGCGTCCGGGCGTGCGATCGACGTTTCCGCGGCCAGGGGCGAGCGCTTTGAAGATGGGATCGAGGTGTTTCACGATATCGTTTTCGCCGCCGATCATTTGGCAGTAGCCGCGCTCGAGCCCCCACACGCCGCCGCTGGTGCCGACGTCGCAATAATGGATGCCTTGGCCGGAGAGTTCTTTGGCGCGGCGAATGTCGTCGATGTAGTAGGAGTTTCCGCCGTCGATGACGATGTCGCCGACATCAAGCTTGCTCGTGAGCTCGTGCAGGGTGGCGTCCACAACCGCAGCGGGAACCATCAGCCAGATGGCGCGGGGCTTCTGCAATTTTTTCACGAAATCGTCAAGCGAGTTCGCTCCCGTCGCGCCTTCTCCCGCGAGCTGTTTCACGGAGTCCGGGCTGCGGTCGTACACCACGCAAGTGTGGCCATTTTTCTGCAAACGCCGCACCATGTTGGCGCCCATTCTCCCCAGCCCGATCATTCCAAGTTGCATTGCGGTTGCTCCTAAGCCTTCGTTTTATAAATGCCGAATGTTTTCATGTCCAAGCTAATTGTTTTTTATGCGAGCGCTTGATTGACGGCGTCCGTCAGAACGGCTAGTCCTGCCGCCACGTCTTTGCCGAGATGGACGCGCAACGCGCGGCGGCCACGTTCCGCGAGCACGGCAAAATCGCCGCGTGCCTGCGCTGATTTCACAACACCAAAGGTGTACTTCTGCCCAGGAACAAGTATGTCTACAGCATCGTCGCAAGTAATCTGAAGGAAAACACCGGAGTTGGGTCCGCCTTTGTACGCTTGTCCCGTGGAATGAAGAAAACGCGGACCAAAGCCCAAAACGGTCGCTACTTTCTTGTTGTCGCGAACGGCGAGGCGAATCGATTGCAGCGCCTCTTCATGGGTTTCGTTCATGGTGATGTAGCCGAGCAAGGCGAAATAGTCGCCCGCACCAATGCGCGCGAGATGTTTTTTCAAGAAGCCCGCGAGCGTTCCACCGCCCTTGAGCGCGGCTGTGTTTTTCAGGTCGGCGTAGAGTTTGGCGCCATCGCCTGTGAAGAACGGCGATTCCGAGGGGAGCTTGCCGGTGGATTCGTATTCGGAGGTCAACTTGCGCGTCTCTATTTTGCTGGCCTCGACATCGGGCTGGTTGAACGCGTTGATGCCGATGAGAGCACCGGCCACGGCCGTGGCGATTTCCCATCGGAAGAATTCCTGGCCGAGGCTGTAAATGTCTGGCAAGACGATACGGACGACGGGGTGTCCAGCCTTTGCGAGGGTATCGACCGCGGCGGATTGCTCCTTGTCCGGTTCTGATTCAAGGCGCAGATATGCAAAGACGCGATCGCTGCCATAAGTGTCCGGTTTGGCAAGGCGTTCGCGATCGACGGGAATTATGCCCCTGCCGGACTTTCCGGTGGATTCGGCGATCAGTTGCTCGAGCCACGCGCCAAGATCGAAGATTCCGGGGGAAGTGACGAATGTGATTTTGTCGCGGCCCTGATTTGCGGCGACGCCGAGAATTGTCCCTAGAATGACGCCGGGGTTCGTGGCGGCATCTGAATCCTCGCCGCAGGCGTCCACCATTTGTTCGGTGTTTTTTAAAAACTTTGCGGCGTCGATGCCCATCACAGCGGCGGGCACCATGCCGAAATTAGACAGCGCGGAGTAGCGTCCTCCAATACTCGGCACGCCCATGAAAACCTTGCGGAATTTGTCTTTCTCCGCGACGCGCTGCATTTTTGAGCCAGGGTCGGTGATGGCGATGAAGCGGCTGCCAGCTTCTTTGTCCCCCACTTTCGCCTTCACGCGATCAAAAAAATACTGCTTGTAAATATTAGGCTCAAGTGTGCTGCCGGATTTGCTGGAAACAATGCAGAGGGTGCTGGCGAGATCCACGCTCTCTTCGATGGATTTGATTTGCGCCGGATCGGTGGAATCCAATACGTGAAGGTCGGGATAGCCCGCGGCTTTGCCGAAGGTCATGCGAAGGACTTCGGGACAAAGGCTGGAGCCGCCCATACCGAGGAGCAAAGCATTCTTGAAGCCGGCTTTCTTGATGTCGGCGGCGATTTGCTTCAACTTGTCAGCGTCTTCGATCTGTTGTTCGGTAATATCCACCCAGCCGAGCCACTTGTCCTCGTCCGTCCCGGTCCAAAGCGAGGCATCTTTTTGCCACAAGCGTTTTACTTTGCCGTTCTTCTTCCAGTCCTGAATTGAGGCATTTACGTCGGTTGCCAGCTTTTCGGGGAGGGTATAAGTCTGGCGATTTACGCTCACGCATTCACCCCTGCGCTTTTTCCCGTCGCGTCCAGAAGTTGCTTGAACGCATCCGCGAAGAGTTTGACGCCGTCGACCACGAGCTTGTCCGTAGCTTCTTTCATGGAGATGCCGGCTTTGGCGAGATTGTCCATGATGGCGCGGGCCGCGTTGACATCTTCTGTCAAGCTGTTGCGGAGTTTGCCGTGGTCACGGAAAGCGTCGAAAGTTGCCGGAGGGATGGTGTCCACAGTGTCGGCGCCGATCAGTTCTTCCACGTAGAGAACGTCGCGATACTTGGGATTCTTCGTGCTGGTGCTGGCCCAGAGGAGACGCTGCGTTTGCGCGCCTTTGGCGGCAAGGGCATTCCAGCGAGCGCCGCCGAAAAGTTCCTGGTACTTCTTGTAGGTGAGCTTGGCGTTCGCAATCGCAATTTTCCCGTGGATACTTTCGAGCAGAGCTTTTTGCGCGGGGTCAGCAGCCGTCTTCAGCTTCTCGTCGATCTTTCCGTCGATGAGGGAATCGATGCGGCTCACGAAAAAGCTGGCGACGCTGGCGATCTGGCTGATGTCCTGGCCTTTGGCGGCGCGCGCTTCGAGAGCGGCAAGAAAAGCTTCCGCGACATGCTCGTAAGCCGACTGGGCGAAAAGCAGTGTTATATTGATGTTTAGGCCGTCTTCGAGAAGTTGTCGAATGGCGGGAATGCCTTCGGGAGTGGCAGGAACTTTGATCATGACATTCGGGCGATCGACGGACTTCCAGAGGCGGCGGGCTTCGTCGATCGTGCCCTTGGTGTCGTTCGCGAGGTACGGAGAGACTTCGAGGCTAACGTAGCCGTCGCGCCGCTTGGACTCGGTGTAGACGGATTTGAAAATGTCGCAAGCGTCTTGCACGTCGCGGATGGCGATTTTTTCGAAGAGGCCTTTGGCGTCGAGTTTTTTTGCGTCAGGCGAATTGAGAATGTCGGAATAGACGTCGCTGCCAGTGATGGCCTTTTCAAAAATCGCGGGATTGGAAGTCATGCCGCGGAGCCCATCATCATTGATGTATTTTTTCAGGCCACCGCTGGTGAGCAGGTCTCTGCGAATGTAGTCCATCCAGGGGGATTGGCCGAAAGCCAGCAGGGCCTTGAGGGGATTGGCGCCTTGCGCGGTGCCGAGATTTGGGACTGTGGTGGTAGTCGTCATAATGATTCTCCTCTAGCGTTGCAAGTTCTTTGAACTTCTATTGTACTCCACGGGAGTCGGGAGCGCCGTTCACTTCCGCTCAGTTGCTCATAGGCCAGTGTCAGATAGAGGTTATGAGCCAGGGCAATACTTTGTCTCCAGGGCTTTCAATTTACCAAGCCGCCGCGCGTGCCGTTCTTCGTTGGAAAACTTAGCACCTATGAACGCCCTCACCAAATCTTGCGCCAAGGCCACGCCAACAATGCGGGAACCCAGCACGAGCACGTTGATATTGTCGTGCTCGACGCCTTGGTGCGCGGAATACGTGTCGTGGCACATGCCGGCTCGAATGCCGGGGAGCTTGTTGGCGGCCACACTGGCGCCGACACCGCTGCCACAAATTAGAACGCCCCGCTCGGATTTGCCGTCGAGTACCGCGCGGTCGACGGCTTCGGCGAAATCAGGATAGTCAGAGGGATTTTCGTTGAAAGCGCCAACGTCGAGCACTTCATTGCCCATGGAGCGCAACAGGTCGCCCATGGCGTTCTTGAGTTGAAAGCCGGCATGGTCGGAACCAATCACAACTTTCATGCGAGGCTCATCTCCCCAGAACTTCCTTGGCGGCGGAAAGAACGTTTTCGACTTCGAAGCCGAATTTCTTCAACAAATCCTTGATCGGGGCGGACGCTCCAAACGAGCGCATACCGATGATTTTGCCTTTGGGGCCGACGTAGCGGTCCCAACCGAAAACGGATTCCATTTCGACGGAAACGCGCGCGATTACGTTCGAGGGTAAAACGCTCTCTTTGTAGGCGGCGTCCTGCTTTTCAAAAAGCTCCCAGCTGGGCATGCTGACCACACGGGCTTTGATTCCTTCGGCGGTCAACTTTTCATAGGCCGCGGCGCACAGACCGACTTCGCTTCCACTGGCCAGCAAGATAACGTCCGGTTTTCCGCCAGGAGCGTCGGCGAGCACGTAAGCTCCTTTGGCCACACCAGACACGGAAGCGTACTTTGTGCGGTCGAAAGTGGGCATGGCTTGGCGCGTTAAGACGAGAGTTGTGGGGCCGTGCATATGCTGGAGCGCAATTTTGTAGGCTTCGACGACTTCGTTGGCGTCGCCCGGGCGAAAGACAAGCATATTCGGCATGGCGCGGAAGGCGGCAAGCTGTTCGACGGGCTGGTGCGTCGGACCGTCTTCGCCGACGCCGATGGAATCGTGCGTGAAAATGTAAAGCGCCGGAATTTCCATCAACGCGCCGAGACGCATGCTGGGGCGCATGTAGTCGCTGAAATTGAAAAACGTGGCGGTGAAGGCGCGTAGCTTGGACAAAGTTATCCCATTGACGATCGCGCCCATGGCGTGTTCGCGGACGCCGAAATGGATGTTGCGACCGTGATAGGCGTCGGGGAAAAAGTCGCCGGCGCCTTCAAACGTGAGATTGGTTTTGTTGGATTTGGCCAAATCGGCCGAGCCACCGACGATCCATGGAATGTTCGCCGCGAGCGCGTTTAGCGTTTTGCCAGAGCTCTCGCGTGTGGCCATTCCTTTGGGATCGGTGGGGAAAGAGGGGAGATTTTTGTCCCAGCCATCGGGAAGCTGGCCGTTCTGCATGCAAATCAACTGATCGGCGAGCTGCGGGAACTGTTTCTTATACTCTGCGAATTTCGTGTTCCATGCCGAATGAGCTTCCGCGCCCCGTTTGCCAATGCCGTTCTTGAATTGATCGTAGACGCCATCCGGCACAAGGAACTTTGCATCTTCGGGCCAACCATAGTTCTTCTTCACCAACTTCACTTCGGCTTCGCCGAGAGGTTCGCCGTGCGCTTCATAGGAATCCTGCTTATGAGGGGAGCCGTAGCCGATGTGGCTGTCGACCACAATTAAAGTAGGACGGCCTACGGTGTGCTGAAACACTTCGTAGGCGCGCCCCAGCGCATCCAGATCGTTCGCATCGGCAATGTGCGTAACGCTCCAGCCGTAGCCTAAGAAACGCGTCATGACATCTTCGTTGAAGGACCAATCGGCGGGACCGTCCAGCGTGACGTGGTTGTTATCGTAAATCCAGCAGAGGTTCGAGAGTTTGAGATGGCCGGCGAGCGAAGCGGCTTCGCTGGAGACGCCTTCCATGAGATCGCCGTCGCCGCAAACGGCGTAGACCTTGAAATCAAAGATATCGAAACCAGGCTTGTTAAAATTTGCTGCAAGCCACTTGCTGGCGATAGCCATTCCGACGCTGTTCCCAGCGCCCTGTCCCAGCGGGCCGGTGGTGGTCTCAACGCCGGTGGTGATGTGCGATTCAGGATGCCCGGGAGTTTTACTCCCGATTTGGCGGAAGCGCTTGATTTCGTCCATGGAAACGGCGAGCGAATTCAGAATTTTGCCGTCCTTGGCTTCTTTCACCCCGGCGAGATGGAGCGTGGCGTACAAGAGCATGGAAGCGTGGCCGGCCGAAAGAACAAAGCGATCGCGATTGGGCCAGGTGGGATCGGCGGGATCGTACCGCAGGTGTTGTTGCCACAGCTCATAGACGACCGGGGCCAAACCCATGGGCGCGCCGGGATGACCAGAATTTGCCTGTTGCACGGCGTCAATCGCCAGCGTGCGGATGGTGTTGATGCTCAACAGGTCGAGATTCGGCTGGCTCACTTTGGCTCCTGTGGCGGGCAGGAACGGCTCCCGCGGACGTTTCGCTAAGGTTTGATGCACCGCGCTACAGAACGGATGAAGTGATTTTACGCCCCAATGAATGCCGATACTCGCTGGGGCGTAGAATCGTCGTACGAGAATTCTCTCGCGATCACACTCCCCAGAGTTTTGCGGCCGTCCAGGGATAGAAAGAAAAACTACCGCGCCCTCCCGCGGTTGTCAATCAAGTTACAAAGCGTTTACATGAGCGATCGCACGCTGCGCTGAACAGAGACCGAGGAAGCCCTTGATGGATTTCGGCGAAGCGTTGAGTGCCGTCTCCATACATGCTACTTTTCTTTAGCTGCCCTGCCCGGGTGGCGGAATGGCAGACGCTGAGGACTTAAAATCCAAAAATGCCTTGCAGGATCGCGCATCCAAGCGCACCGGCACGCAAAGCATATGAAGAGACCAGGGTTAGAGCACCGGACTGCACGGACGCGCGGCCCGTCGCATGGAATCGCAAATTCAAGTGACACCAGAACTGACACCAGCTCGGTTCGCCGATATCTGACGATGACCTACGAATCTCGATGCTAAATCAAGGTGGGAGAAGGGGGACGTTTAGAGGGGCTAGAACAGAGGCTTCTTGAAGCACTCGCCAGTGAGGCGTCGCTGCTTTCCCTTCTGGGAATGTGTTTCATGGGTGACTCGGTTCAGGCTAGGTCTCAATCGTCCCACACCCTTCAGCAAGCCCGCCTTTTCCAGTAGTTCCTCGAATGAAATGCATTTGCCGCTGAGTCCAAGCATGCCGGCAGACTGTATGGCGATTACATCGCCAGTACAGAACACGAGATCAGGACTGGATTGTGCCACCAGAATTGCTATCGCTTCTTTTTCGCCGTCGTGAAGAGCCGCGAGGAAGGATGGTTCAAAATTGGAAAACGCTTCCGCAATCTCCGAAGCAGTTGCTTCCATCCGTTTGATCTGCCCACTTGCTACTTCTGCCTGAAGGTCTATTCGCCGCCCACCATCTTTGGAAGTGAAAAATTTGACCTCGATTTCTACAACGGTAGACGGGACGTGTACCTCGTACGCGTTCTTGATCTTTTCCCAAAGATCAAGTTCATGGGCAAAAACAATTACGTCAGCATCCAGCAACAGCAATTTCGGCTTGTTCACCCGTCGCCAACTCCGCCCCGGTATCCTGGACTTGGTCCGCTAGATCGAGGATGCTTGATTCGAGAAACTCAGCCAGCTTTGCTAATCCAATCTTGTTCTGCCGATACGCTAGCAGACAAAGGCGGACGTATCTCTCGGGTAGTCGTTCTGGTCTTTCCCATAGTGGAAAGCTTGCCTTGTCAATTGCTCTTAGTGTGCTGCTCGCTAAGACTTCTTTGACGGTGCCGCTCTCAAGCCGTCCCAAGTTAACCAATCGCCAAAGCAAAGCATCAACGGAGACATCGAACTCGCGAGCGATTTCAATAAGGCTCTCGAACGAAAGCTTTCCTGATTCTACTTTTGCACTCACGGCTGCCGTTAGGTGCTCTGAGGGAAGCAAGAGCGCCGAGGCGAACACGTTCGCAAGCTTTTCAATCTGTTCCTTGCCACACTCTTTCAACTCGTTTGCTGTTAATAGGTGGAACAATTCGTGCGCCAGACTATAATTTCTACGCCATGGGGCTTGGCATGAGTTTAGAAGCACTGCGTTTCCGAACCAAGAGGTGACAGAAAAAGCAGAGCCACCGTTTTGTCCCAAATCATCATAAAAAATCTTTACTCCAAAATCTTCCTGAAGGGTTTTTTGCAGCGAACACGCTGGTCGACCACCGAGCTGAAGAGTATTCCTGACGTTGTCCGCCTGAATTTGGACTTGAGAGAATGATGGGCTTGAGGTAGAGAACTTGACGGAGGGTATTGGTTGTGCGGTAACAATGTTGCACCATTTTTCCACGAGTCCATATCTCTCGCAGCGAAGAAGGAATCGAGACTCGTGTTCTTCAAATCCCATCTCAGGCTGTTCCCGCCAGGCAAACTGAGGCTCTGGGCGAAGCTCTGGGTTAAGCAAGTTGTCGATACTGGTATGCAGGGCGCGAGCAATTCGACTGAGTTCTGATGCTTTTACTTCTCGATTTCCCGACTCTATCGACGAGATGATTTGCGCGGAGCCTAGCCCGATCTGGTCGGCCAGTTTTCCTTGTGAGATCTTGAGTTTTTCTCGCGTTTCGCGGATGCGCTTTCCTAATACGATGGAATGCTCGTTGGTTTTATGATCCATACGAGCAAAATAATATCAGAATTAAGCCTCAATTTCAAGGTGCTATTCAAGATTCTCTTTACAAGCATCGTGTTTCTATGTTATTGATTATGGGTATGTTAGGTACTGGTCCGCTCTGATGCGATGCATTTTTTGCAAACTCGACTCGCGATCCTCGGTGAGTGCTGAGCATATCGTTCCTGAATCCATGGGAGGATTCGGCCACATTCTGCCTCCCCGAGTAGTGTGTGACCGTTGCAACAACTATTTCTCACGGGAAGTGGAGAAACCGTTCCTCGAATGCGATGCAATTTCCCTACTTCGCTTTCACCAACGCGTTGCCAACAAAAGAGGTCGTGTGCCACCTGCAGAGGGAATGGTTGCTCCGGGGCACTTCCCGGTGACCCTCTATCGACATCCAAGAGTCGACTCTGAAATTCTGGTTGTTATGCCTCCTGAAGCCGCCGAGCACGTTCAAACGGCGACAGCAGGAAGACTGTATGTACGAAGCGAGGCTGAACTGCCTTCGGGCGCTGTTGTTTCGCGCTTTCTTGCTAAAGTCGCCGTGGAGGCGATGGCGGATAGACTTGTCTCGCATCCAGATGGCCTTGAGTATTTGGTGGACGAGGTCCAACTCGACCCCATTCGCAACCATGCCCGGCGTGGGGATATTCGCGTTTGGCCGACGAGCGTCAGGCAAATCTATCACGCAGACGCAAAATGGCTTGATGATTCTGATTCTGCCAGACAAGTAGTGAACGAATACGACATCCTAGTCACCGAAAATAACGAATGGTATTTTATTCTTGCCATCTTCGGGAAAGAGTTCGCCATCAACTATGGAGGGCCCGATATCGATGGCTATAAGCAGTGGCTTGATTTACACAAAAACGTGAGTCCGTTGTACTTTGGGAAAAATACGAACGATGGTCGACTGAGGCCCTCCGTCTAGGCATGAGCTGGAACGAGCGCTGCCTAGGAAGAGAGGCAGGAGCCCTTCACGGACAGGCTATTGGGCACTAGCGCGGTGCAGGATAATAGGCAGCGTAGTTCAGCGCTTTGGTTGTCGAGTCTTTTAAAGAACTGAGGTGGCTGGAAGCTTTTTGAAGTCTCACGAAGCATCGTGAGTCCAAGAGCAGGCCGAAGTGCCCTGATATCGCGCAGTAGGATTGCGCATCCGATATCGACGCCGGCAAAGTACGCTTCAAAATCAGGAGAGCTAATTGCCACGCGTGCCTTATATCGATTCCATAGATCTCGAGGCGACGATGCGACAATTGAGTCAGCGGTAGCGACAAGTTCAACTTTTCCCCTGGGCATTTTGCTATATATCCATACCTTGGTACCTGGCTTGATCCTGACTGGCCTGCGCCTCAATTCCGCCGTCTTCCTTCCGTTAAGCATGTTGAGAACATGATTGTACTCGACGGAAATTAATATGTTTTCGGTCTGCTGCACTAGAGCATACCCTCTTCCACGATTTGAACCAGCTGGTCAGCTCGCAAAGAGCGAGCAGTCACTAAATTCGCCCCGTCAATTGCGCCAAGCGCGCGCAGTCTCTGGAGCGGCACGGGATCCGAAAATGTCATGATGTTGTCGATTGTCGTTGCTACGACGGTATCCGTTAACGAAATGTTCTTTAAGGTGTGCCTATTCAATACGCCCCGTCTGAACAGTTCATGATTTGCACTGTCTTTTGAAACCATTTCGACCCTTATGATGCGCGCAACTGCCGTTGCGCTTGCGCTCCCGCCCTTGCGCGCCGACTCATAAAAGAGGACTGGCGTACCTTTTCTTAAAACACCTGCCGTCCGCGGGTGACTAAAATATACTCGCTCGCGCAGCAATACAGCTTCAGGTCCGGCCAGAAGAGAAAGCTGCTTACCACCACCAATCAGGTCCGCTGCATATACTCGCCTAATCGGCACAATCGCACCTGCTCTCGCGGGAAGAAGGAATAGTGTGGGCGAAAGCAGAGTCTCAAGCTCTAAGAGCGGAAGATCAACGACATGCCCGGTTGGACCTTTGACAGCAATAGTTTGGTCGACGGATCGAAATGGTGGAATTGCATCTGGCAACTCAAGTTCCATTCCCGTTTTCAGCTGTTGTCGTACCGAAGCCCAATTGTTCACCGTCACGATCTGCCCTAACGCGATCTTTTGAAGACTTGTATTCGACGATTCATTAACCGCAGGTCGAAAACCGTGTGAAATTGCGAGACGCCTCGTTGTTACGTGGCCTGGTAACAAGCGAAGACTCAATTGAGTTGGATGGTCATACAGCGATTCCCTGGTTGCGGAGTCGAGAACGAAGTCAGCGCCTAGCGTGACCGCGCTATGATCTTCGTCAACGCATACGAATACTTGCAAATGCGGACGAACCGCGGACGGAATATCCCAGGATCCAAATGCAACCACCTCTTTGTCACACGTCACTATCATTTTTCGGTGAGGACGGCCTATTTCGTTCCGCATGGCATCTTGAACGAGTTGTCTAGGACACATCATTCGTTCAAGGAAGTCTTGCACTGGGTGTTGGTCCTCGGCATGAATTAGCCTTCCTTTTAGCGTTTGCCCTTCAGATAGTGCTTGAATTTCCGTAGTTTCAATTGATTCCACCGGTTCTACAGTTTCGGAAAACTCTTGCGCACCGACAACGTCAATTGAATACTTTGCCTGAAGGCCCGCGCGGGCTCTTAGTATTGCCTTCTCACCCGTAACGAAACCTGCCGCTTCATGGAAAATAGCCGTGCTCAAATGCATCAAATCGGATCGATCCTGCTGCCTGAGCGTTCCGGCCGAAACTTGACTCGGAAAAATTAGTTTCCCGAGATCCCCATTGATTTGAGCCAGCAATCCCGACGGAGGCTTCTGCAAGCGCGGTAGCTTGAGTGCAAAGTCAAGGATGGGATCCGTGGGTGCCTGTACAGATGTTCGCTCCAATTCCGCGATGAATTCATCGGTAACAGCCAGTCGAACCAGATTGTTGAAGCTCGCTCGAATAATGCGGCCTACCTCATTGAAATTTGCTCTTTTCTTAACTAGATCGAAGAGAATGTTCAGGTCGAGTACGTACATTGGGGAAACATCAAACAACCTAGCTATGAGCTTTAAGTCCTCGGGAGACGAGGCAGCTGGAACTGTTTCTAGCCCGAACAGTTTCGGCGTACTTAGCTCTCTTATCCGAACATTTATCTGACGGCCGGTAGTGCGCCCGCCAGGTTTTGTTCGCACCAACTCGAAACCGAGGTGTTCCCAAAAATTGTTTGCACCGAGGTCGTCCGCGACCTGAGCTGCGACGCTCATAAACTGGAGACTCTCGGCTCTTCGAACAATGGCCTCAACTAGGCGACGGCCGATTCCATGACGGCGATACTGCGGCAACGTAAAAACCTGAAAGATTTTGGCGTAGGGAAAAACCCCTCCATGCAGGAGGTGGCCTCCATAGGATCGATCATGGTTATCTCTTATCGCCGCAATAAGCAGTTTTCCCTGGTCGGCAGCTTGCTTGAACGCTTGGTCTGGGAGAAAGCCGAGAGCTTGCTTGTCGGTGTCGGCGCTTTTTTGTGCGTCTTCAACAAATGGAGCAACGTCATCTGGTTTGGACAGGATTTCGACGCCGAAGTGAAACATAACCACCGCTCTCGGAGCTATCGCCTTTTACGTTCAGAATATGGCATATAGCGATGAGCAGATACACTTCTTGTGACTTAGTCGGGATGACAGCCCTAGTCTACTCTGTCGGTCTGACAGAGAGCAGAAGCTGTCCGTAGGAGTGTCCTGCGAGTCAATTCGTCCGCGGAACTATACGTAGTCTTCAAGACGAGACTAAATGCAGTGTGCGTTTCAGAATTCTTCGAAATTGGAAGAGTCGAATTTCAATGTTCGGGCGTTCTCGGAAATGGTCCTTACGACCGAATCAGGTGCTCCCCGAGGCATGTTTGCCTGAACTTCAAGGGTTACGGTGACATCAGAGTCCACCAAACTGGCGAGATGTTGCACGATTGCCTGTGCGATTTCACCGGACTCCTTCGCCATCTTGGCTGGGTCGAGGCGAACCGATCCGTAAAACCTTCTCAGAATTCTCGGTGGGACGGATGACGATGCAGATGCTGGCCTTGGACCGCTAAGACTTCCCTCCATGGGTTCGGTCGCAGAACTGGGCTTTGCAGAAGTCACCGGAGCCGCAGCGGCATCCTTTTCCAGTTGCGCCGCTGCAGCATCAGCCTTCACCACCAAACTAGTGGCGTTCACCTGAACGGAAGGTCGTCTTGCCACCACAAGTCCACGATAACGCTTAGCGACTGTGTCGTACGAATCGGCATAAGCGAACGTATCCTGCCGCCATGTAATTCGGTTGACGCCGTCTTGTATTGCATCTACGAGGACCTGAGAGTTTTTGATGCGCGGAAGATAAAGATACTTCACGAGATGCTCTACGAGTTGTTTAACTCCGAGGAGAGCACGTTCAAGAGTGTCCGCTGGGGGATACTCAAGCGGAAGCAGGAAACGGAATAGCAAGAGGAAGAACGGCCATGGAAAAGCATGAATTACTAGACTCAAAGCAATCCAACAGCGAAAAAGGGAAGCGGGAATTGCCGCGCGGCATCTTCGAAAAGCTTCCAGGTTCAAAGATCTACTGGATTCGCTTTGCGGACAGTACCGGTAAAATCCGCAGAGAAAAGGCTGGTTCGCTTGGCGCGGCCAACACTCTGCTGGCAAAGCGGAAAACGGAAACCCTGCAAGGCAGAAAGCTGCCGGAAACTCTGCGAATTAGGCAGATTCGATTCGATGAGCTTGCCAAGGATGCTCTGGAATATTCGAAAAACAACAACGCGAAGGGAAGCTACCGCGTGGACAAAGGCCGCATGGAGGTACTGAAGAAGGAGTTCGGAAGTTGCGTTGCCGACGCGATCACGCCTCAGGAAATTGACAGATGGATGGCCAGTACGCTCGGCAACCGCGCGCCCGCTACAGTAAATCGCTATAAGGCTTTGCTTTCGCTGACGTATCGACTCGGGATCGCAAATCGCAAGGTAACTACCAATCCAGCCCGGTTAATACGTCAAAGGACCGAAAATAATGCCCGAATTCGCTGGCTTCGTTCGGACGAAGAGATCCGACTACGTGAGATTTTGGAGAAGAAGTACGCGCACCGCCTCGTTGAATTAGACATCGCGATCAATACGGGCATGCGTCAGGGAGAACAGTATTCGCTGGTGCGGGATAATGTTGACCTAGAACTTCGGATTTTGACCGTGCCTAGATCCAAGCATGGGGAGAAACGCCACATCCCCTTGAACGACACGGCGCTGGCAGCTTTCGTGACCGCCCAGCAGTATTCGAAGCCAGGTCGTTCCGTTTTCTGGAATCGCTACGGCGAACGCTTGCGCACCCCTAGGCAGTGGTTCGAAGAGTCCGTGAAGGCTGCGAAGATTACGAACTTCCGCTGGCATGATCTGCGGCACACTTTCGCCAGCAGGCTCGTAATGGCCGGGGTCGACTTGAGAACTGTCCAGCAATTGATGGGGCACAAAACCATCACCATGACGCTTCGTTATGCACACCTAGCGCCGGAACATCAGCTGGGCGCGGTTCAGAAACTCTGTCCGAGCAGTCAAGGACAGGCGGCAGCAACTGACACCAGAACTGGCACCGCGCATGAGGCCGTGACCGTCGCTGCCACGGCGAAACTGCAATAACTTTAGATTGTGCTATGTTTTAGGTATGCCTGTGCCCGGGTGGCGGAATGGCAGACGCTGAGGACTTAAAATCCTCCGGGGATTTTTCCTCATGTGGGTTCGACTCCCACCCCGGGCACCATTTTATCGGTTGTGTTTTGAATCAGTTGACACGTGCGCGTTCGCCACGTAGCCGCCGCGTAGCTTTTGCATCGACAGGTACCAGAGGATCTCGGCTCCAAGCTCTCTCAAGATCCGGCTCTAATTGCTCCTGACGCGATCGCACCCAAGGGTTGGAATGTTTTTCGGTTACTCTTGTACTCTGGTGCCCAAGCAGAATTGAAACCCGCTCAATCGGAACGCCAGCTAACAATAATTCAACCGCGAAGGTGTCACGAAAACGGTGTGCGTGGCCTCGTGCGACGCTCGCTAATTGGAAGAGCCTGCGTAGGCGGGTCTGCCAGCTCCTCACGATACTCTCTAGCTTTCCTACTCCACTCCAGGAAAAAATGTTTTTCGCTTTTGAGCGGTGTCGATTCCAGCAGCCGAAGCACGAATTCGGGGATCACAACATGGACTGGCACACCTGTTTTCTGCGTGTAGAGAAATAAACGCTTCCCTACAAAACGCTCGGCAGAGAGATTGACAACGTCGCTGATTCTCATTCCGCTGTAGCGCAGTAGCAAAACGAAAGCGCGAAGGTGGCGGGCATTCTCAAGACCGTTTGCAGGTGTCTCTTGGCAATAAACATCTACTGCCCCTAGAATTCGACCCATTTCCTCGTGAGTGAGCGGCATCGTAGGTTTCATCGAAACCTTGGGAGCTTTCAAGTCGCTAACCGGGCATTCGGCCACCACAGAAATTACGTGTTCCGGTGGATTATCAGGATTATCGGAACGCGCAGAATCATGTAATTAAATGCGGGTTAGTGTGGGCGCTCTTTGCTCTTGAGCCTCGCGCGTGCGATCTTCTTTTCTATCGTTTGGCAGGCCGGCGTGCGTTCGAATGAAAGCAAGGCAATCGCTAGCTGACCAGGCTTCCAGCTCTTAGGGTCGTGCAGTGTGGCGTTCTTTTTTCCATAAGGAATTCTCTCAAAAGCTTTGCCACTGAAGACGAATCCGTCTCCCGGCGTCCCGTGGACAGGCCACTTAGCCCGGATTTCTCACCAGGAATGAACAAAGAGGATTAATTCGAAGTAGAAAAAGGCCGTCATCTCAGGCATAACTGCGTTGTCTAGTCGAAGTAAATGCCAAGAGAAGGGCGGCCTTTCTAATGACAGAGTGTAACCAGTCGCAGTTCGAGTTTGAAGTGCATTTTTCGCGGCGGGTGGTGGCGGAGTTTTCCGGCGAACGGCTGACCACCGAGGGCGGGGGCCTGTTGTTGCGCGCGACGGATCGCAAGATCAGGTTGCTACGGCGCGTGGTGAGTTGCTTCACGGACGCACGCGATCCGCAGCGCGTCGAGCATGAGCTTTCCGAGATGCTGGTGCAGCGCGTCTACGGCTTAGCGCTAGGCTAGGAAGACCTGAACGATCACGAAGAGCTGCGCAACGACCCGCTTCTTGGGATGCTGACCGGGCGGCGCGACCTGCGCACGCCGCTGGCGGGCAAGAGTACGCTGAACCGGTTGGAACTGACACCGTCCGGTTCCCCCGCCGCGGAACGCTATAACAAAATCAGCTATTCCGCCGAAGCGCTCGACACCTTGCTGGTCGATCTCTTTTTGGAAGCGCATCCGCGTGCGCCGCGCGAGATCGTGCTGGATTTGGACGCCACCGATACGCCGCTGCACGGACGGCAGGAAGCGCGCTTTTTCCACGGCTACTACGGACACTACTGCTATCTGCCACTGTATGTGTTCTGCGGAGATCAGCTGCTGTGTGCGCGGCTGCGGCCCTCGAACATCGACGCCAGTGCTGGAAGCCTGGAAGAAGTACAGCGCATCGTGGGGCAGATTCGCAAAGCCTGGTCACAAACGCGGATCATTCTACGGGCGGACTCGGGCTTCTGCCGTGAGGAATTGCTGGCTTGGTGTGAAAACAACGATGTGGACTATGTATTCGGCTTTGCGCGCAACAAGCGATTGCGACGGATCATCGGACGAGCCATGCAGGAAGCCAAGCAACAGCACCGGCGCACGGGAAATCCGGCTCGCGTATTTTGTGAGTTTGCTTATCGCACTAAGAAGAGCTGGTCGCGGGTGCGGCGCGTGGTGGCCAAAGCGGAACAGATCGAAGGGAAGGAGAATCCCCGCTACCTGGTGACCTCGCTTGGCAAAGAGGCCTGGCCGGCGCAGAACCTCTACGAGCAACTCTACTGCGCGAGAGGTGAGATGGAAAATCGCATCAAGGAGCAGTTGAGCCTGTTCAGCGACCGGCTGAGCACGGAGACGCTGCGGGCCAATCAATTGCGGCTGTACTTTTCCTCGCTCGCTTACGTGCTGCTGGAAGCGCTGCGGCGGCTGGGTCTGACGGGCACGGAATGGGCCGAAGCCCAGGTCGACACCATCCGGCTGAAGCTCCTGAAAATCGCCGCGCAGGTGCGGATCTCGGCACGCCGTATCTGCATCCGCTACAGCAGCGCGTATCCCTGGCAGAACGTCTTCGCCGCAGCTTACACGGCTCTGCGCTGCTGAAAAACCCCACCGCTCACCAAACAGATCGATCGTCGCGCGCTCCCGGCGAAGTGCGCGCAAAAACCGCTTCAGCGTCAATCGAGCCTCGATCAACACCACACAAAATCAAAAACCGCCCGCCGCCCCTGTCCCACGCACCAAAATCAAACCTCCACCGCCTACTTCACAACCTCAATTCACAACTGGTGAGAAATCCGGGTTAGCACGGTTCCAGATTTCTAGTCGGAGCTCGGTCAGGGTTATCTTTAGTTGAGTGTCGGAAGTGTGTCAGAGCTTCCTCCGCGGAACGATGGACTGATTCGCATATTCTTAACAACTCAAAATACCTTCGCTCTAAGCTAGCGACCTCTGCCTGCCTCATTGGTGGTCTTCCGTGGTCCGTTGGTTTGCACGCTGAAGCTATGTGCTAATGATCTCCTTAAGCCAAGCGTCGGCTAGGGGTGCGAGTGCCCGATATAAATCAACTCAAAGAAGTGAAGCCACGTTTGACGATAAGCTTAATGTCCGGCGGTCCCTATATCCTCATTCCCGGTGAGGTGTTGGGTCAAGGGAGCACGATCTCTCAGCGACAAAAGGGATAGAACTAATTTGCCGAACGAGAGTATTACCAACGCAAAGCCCATACGCAGAAAGTTTCCCGGTCTTTTGTTTGTCCAATCGAAAAACTCTGAAATTTGTGAGCTCCGGTACGCGTAGGCTGCGTCTGCGATGAGGTATAGGCCGACAACCACACATGATACGCGAAACGCTTTCCGGGCACTTGCGCCCCATCGGCATTGAGGCGCAGCAAGAATAATCCAACCGAACCCCGCTGACAGGAAGGCGAATGCCCATGTACACAGAGACTTCCATTGCTCGGCACCGTGGATGGTTGTGAGCGCACGTGCGCGGCGGCTCACCATTCCAGAGAGAAGAAGACAGACGAGAAGAGGGACGGCGTACCTAAGCCACTCTCGACCGTCCCATTCATCACTTACGATGGGTAGCAAAGTCAGCAAAAGAGTGACGAAAACGATGTTGTGTGGAACCGGGTCCTGAACCAAATTGGCCGCCGATTGCGAGTAGCCCCACCAGAAAAGGGCGACGAGCGCAGCAGTCGGTGCCAGGATCCTGAGTAGACGCGGCTTGTTCATAGAGTCCTTCTTTTTGTGTTTATGGAGGGCAGGTTGCCGCTCCAGTCAAATATCCTGTGCCGCCCCCTAAGGCGGTCGCATAAGCACTGCCATTTGCGACCGGGCCGCCATAAAGCGCGTTATTATAAGAATTCTCCGATTGGCTACCCAGATACCCAACGGCGGCTCCGTAACCTACCGATCCGGCAACGCAGGCCGTGCCACTTGAGACTTCCGGCAGAAGGAGGGCCGCATCCACCGCTATAAGTAGGTCTTGTGGTGCGGTGATTGCCAGCGCGGCGTTTATGCCTGGCTCGGCCATATAGGCTCCCTGGATCAATGCGCCAAAAAGCTGGTCTGAATACGATAGCCCGGCCATTGTCGGCATTCCAGTGGTGGAGTCCGCATTTAGCCAATTCCCCGGTGAGTCTGCCAAGATACCCGAGCTGCCGAAGGTGCTTGGCGTGAGCCAATTGTTGTTCGTCGCATCCAGTCCGCACCCGGCGCCGCTGCATGGGGATGCGAAGGTTCCAAGCCCCGTGTTACTGTCTGTTGTAATCCAGCCGGAGTCTGTGAAAATTGTTACGCTGTTCGGATCCACGGTGCCGGGGATCCAGTAGCCACCGTCCAAGCCGCAACCTCCGACCGTCACTTTCCGTGTCGATGTATTCGGTATCGTTACCGGCGTCGTTCAGGTAAACGCAATCGTAGCCCGCCGGGTCAACCGAGGCCAGCGGATTATTCAATACGTAAGCGTAGCGATTCCAAGACTGTGGGAATGAGGGCCGCGCAGCGGCGAGGCCGGCAGGGTCTGGCGATGTCCAACGGGACTGGTTCGGATCGTATTCCCGATGAAGGAAATCATAAAGGCCTGCGGTGGTGTCCTCATTTTCTTCAGTGAAAGACAGGTCAATCGCGCCGGAAGTGGAGTAGGGTTCGCCAAATGGAGAGTATGCCGAGTCGGCGTAGAGAGTTTGTGATGTTGTAGAGGCAAAGCGGGAACTGCCGAGGTGGTCGGTGTGGCGATAGTAAGCGGGTCCAGTGCTGCTCGTGTATACGGCAGCGTCACCGGCCGTCAACGGCACGAAGGCCTTTGCCAAGGTCATGGCATTCATTAGCGCTAATTTTACACCTGCCGGGCTGTAGACAACTTCAGAATATGTGCTGCTGACGCTTTGCTCGACCGCTCGCCCTAGGGCGTCGTAGGCGACTGTGATTGCCGAGCCGATCGTTACGGGACGGTTTTCTGCGTCCCACGTGAAGGCGCGGAAGGTATCGTTGAGGGAATTGCCGTTAGCGTCGTAGGAGGCTGAATTTCCGCCCACGCTGGCCACACGATTGGTTGCGGGGGACGATGCATAAGTGGGAGTGAACGAGGTAGCACCCGTCCCAGAGATCGCGTTCTTCTGAATATTGCCGAATGGGTCGTAGGCGAAGTTCTGCCCCCAAGTCGTTCCGCAGCTCACTTGAATGATGCGAGCGAGGTCATCGGCTGTATAGGAGCAGTTCTGGGTGTTGGTGGTGCTGAACGGGTCGGAGATGTTAAGGCTGCCTAGACTCCAGTTGGCGTTCCAACCTAGAGTTCCGATAATTGTTTGCGAGCCGATCTTGAACTGGTACTTGTTCATACGCATTGTACTGGGATCGTAGCTGAAGACATCGGAATCGCCGGAGCCGAAATTCACAGTGAGCTGATTCGGCGACGCGTACATGTTGTACGTGGTCGACGTGACGGGGTTCTGACCAGCGCTCGCCGAGATGGCGCTGATGCGGCCTTCGCCCTCGACTCCATAGGTGATTGTGGGGAGGCCGATGTTTCCGCTCAATACGTTTGGCGCATGGTTTGCCCAGTAGGTCTGGAAGACCTGATAGTAGGAAGGGCTGGTATGGGGGGTGAGTTCGTAAACGCTAGTGAGCTCGCCGCGTTTGGTGTAGCTGAAGCTTTCGTCGGTGATCGTTGTGGGGAGTGTCGTGATTGAGCACGCGCTCGTTGTCGTGTACGCCTCGGCCAGACGGGACTTGGTATACGTGGTCGTCTGGCTGTCGATCACGGCATCGTATACAAAGCACTTGTTTGGAGTCGTCACGGTGGGACTGGAAGTTGAGTACGTAATGGTAAGTGGCCGGTGCATGGCGTCGTAGGTGCGAGTTTGTTGACTGCCGGAAGAGGCTTGGGAGTTTTGCGTGACGGTGAGCAAATCCGCTAAGGCATCGTAAGTTCCAAGGACAACAGGCCGCCGTGGTTATCTATTCCATGACGACTTCGACGCCCGAAGATGCTCCGCGAGGAATGGAGTTTCTATACAGCTTGAATCGGCTGAATGTTGCGGTCTCGCGAGCGCAGTGTGTCGCCGTAATCGTTGCGAGTCCAGCCCTCCTACAGGTGGAATGCAAGACTCCCCGGCAAATCCAGCTTGCTAACGCGCTTTGCCGCTATCTTGAAATGGCTCACTCGGAATAGGGATGTTGCTAACGCCAGAGCCGGAAACTTGGCACACAAGTCCGTGAATTGAGACGGGTCAATTTCGATAAATCCCTCTGTCCAATCCACGAACGATTTGGCCGATCCGAATCTTTAAGACATCGCAGACGCGCAGAAGAGTTGTGACGGTAATAGGGCGGCCTGCCTCAATCTGCTGCCAATGGCGCGTGGAGAAGCCAAAGGGAATCATGTCTTCCTGGCTGTACCGCTTGCTGCGGCGCAGCGTCCGAATGCGTTGGCCAAGTGCCTTGAAGAATTTGGCGTGATCCACCACGCCGCAATTTGTACCGGGCCACGAGCAGAAGTACTACGAGCAGATTAGCTTGGCTGGCTTTCGGTCCTAAGTTACAATCTCACCAGGATTGCACTCTCCCTCGCGATTGGAAGTCATCATGGCTGAATTGGTCCGCATCTTCTTAGGACTTCTGCTCACCGTACTCTTGGTGGCACTTCCTGTGTTTGCCTACGAAGTGGCGTTGAAGGACGGGCGGGTCATTCGGTTTCAGAAATATCGAGCAACCGAATCTGCTCTTCTGTATATCGATGACCAGGGTAGGGAAATCTCGATTCCGTTGGATTCGGTCGACCTTGACCGGACGCGTGAACTCAACAGCCAAGAAAACCCACCCCTCAATTTGCCGGCCTTAGTCTCCACATCGGCGGCGCGAAATCTCGAAAGTCAGCCATCACTCGGAGAAATGGCACGTAACTTACGTAAGAAAGACGCCGCTGCTCCGAGTAAACGAGTCTTCTCAAACGACGATGTGGCTTCGTCCCCCTTCACTGCTGCCGCCGAGCAGTTGACCCTCCAGAACTCCAATCCCGATACTTGGCAAGCTCGGTTGGACGCTTTCAAGGCGACTGTTGGCCCCTTGGAGAATATGGATGCAAATAGGCTTGCACGCGCTGTCTTGGGCGATCTCGACGTCCATTTTTCTGGCCGACACGAGTGGGAGGAAGAACTATCATTGCGAAAGGAAGCTGTTGTCACCGCACTACAAAACGCTTCGAGACAATACGAGGAATTTTATCGCCTACGAGATGCTCTCAAGCTTACGCCCAGCATTTCCAAGGGAGACGAGGACAAGCTGTCTCAGGCAAGAATGGCGGCGGAGAGTGCAATCAATCAGGCTCAGGTGCAACAGTCCAAATTTGAGGTCACCGTCGACAAGGGAAAACAGCGGGCTTTGGAATGGAAGCGAAAATAACTAATCCTTGTCTCTATGCGGTTTCGAGGTTTGGAGTTCACCCCACAGTGTGTGGCAATTTTTCACGTGCCCTCACGCCTTAATGCTCTCCCCGCGCCCAGCCGGTTTGTGAATAGAATTGAGGGCCCACTTTTTAACTTAGAGGGGCTTTGGTATATGGGGATTTTTTTGGATTCCATCAACCCAGTACGCGCGCGAGACGTCACCCCGCGCCGTGTAGCCGCCGCGTAGCCAAAAGGGGTAATTTCAGCGCTTTTAGCGTTTCTAGCGTTACATAGAATGAACAACTTACATGTTCTCGATACCTACGCGGGGTGCGACTCCCACCCCGGGCACCATTTTCTTCTTTGTGTTCAAGCACTTGCGTCATCCCCGCCGAACTGTTTTGTTCCGAGCCGATTTCAGCGATTGTTTGTGTGTGCCCATGTCCGAGTGCGAGGCTGCGAACACGCGGTTGGGACATTGAGGATCGGCCCGATTTCACGGTAACCACGTTCCCCAGTACTTGGCCGTCGAATTGTCCTCATGGGATACTCGCTCTCGCCATGATTACAAGCGAAGTTGTCGAGAACAATAAAGCGTCGTGGGTGTATGTGACTCGGTTCATCGAGGAATTCCCAGACAACGACACGTCGTTGCCTTGGAAAGTCCTCGTACGTGCTGTAATTCAAACTAGTACCAGCTTTTCCAGGGGCAAATGAGGCCGATGCTCCGGTTCCGTTTTTCTTTTTAGCAGCATGGGTGATAACCGGACGCGCCAATTTCAGCGTTCCATCTATATTTCCCCAGCCATGGATACGCGGCCGATCCGACTCCTCGGCACTGGCGCGCAGGGCTGAAGCCACACATCGGGTTGGAGAGCCGCTATTCAGTTCGACTGGTAATCGGATCTAAAAGGTTGGCCGACTCGCGGGTCGGCGCGGAGCCCTTGTTCTTAAGCAAGTTTTCAATCGCGGAAAACAATTCGCTTGTGCGGATCGGCTTGGAAACATAGCCATCCATACCGGCAGCAATGCAGCGCTCCTGATCGCCCTTCAGCGCATGTGCAGTCATGGCAACGATCGGGATGTGTCCACCGGTGCGTTTTTCTTTTTCTCGAATTGCCGCGGTAGCTTCGAAGCCATCCATGCCGGGCATCTGAATATCCATGAGCACGAGATCGAAGGTATCTTTTTCCAGCGCCGCGATTGCAGCCTGACCATCTCCCACAACGGACACCACATAACCTCGCTTTTCGAGAAGGCGGAAAGCAAGGGTTTGATTTACCGCGTTGTCCTCCGCCAGCAAAATTCGCGCCCGACTTTGAGTCTCGTGCAGCGTATGCCGCGTAACGAGAGAAACAGCTTTCGGATTGGGGCTTTTCTGCAACACCTGACGAATCGAGTCCAGCAATTCGCGTTGGCGGACAGGTTTCACAAGGTATGCCGAAATTCCAAGCTCTCGGCAACGGGCGGCGTCGCCCTTGTGCCCGGCGGACGTCAGCATCATGATTGCCGCTCCGACTAGCTCCGCATCCTTACGGATGAGCTCCGCAAGGGTGAATCCGTCCATCTCCGGCATCTGCCCATCCAACAAAATGAGAGGAAAGCAACGACCGGTACTCTTGGCAATCTCCAGCGCTTGAAGCGCTGCGCGGCCTCCCTCGACTGCCGTTGATCTCAAGCCCCACCGGTTCAACATTCCTTGCAGGACACGCCGATTCGTATAGTTGTCATCGACGATAAGAACGGGCAGGTTCCTCAACTCTTCCGGCTGAAGAGGCGCGGGAAGTGCTGAAGACGCGCTTTGAATCGCCATGTGGATAGTAAAGTGGAACGTGCTGCCTTGGCCAGGCTGACTTTCGACCCAAATACGTCCACCCATCAGCGCTACGAGTCTCGTGCAAATGGTGAGTCCCAAACCGGTGCCGCCGTACTTGCGCGCCATCGAGCCGTCCGCCTGGGAGAACGCTTCAAAGACTCGTTGTTGCTTATCAGCGGGGATACCAACGCCAGTATCTTTCACCGCAAAGTGCAGTGAAACGGCATCGGAAGACTCTTCCTCTTGCGTCACGGACAACAAAATCTCTCCGTGTTCGGTGAACTTGATGGAGTTTCCGACCAGGTTGACGATGATTTGGCGGATACGTCCAGGGTCACCGAGAACCGCTTCAGGGACATCGGGCTGCACTTCGTAAATCAATTCCAAGCCTTTCTGGTGCGCCCGGAAGCCTAGTGCCTTCATGGTTTCTCCCAAGCTTTCGCGCAAATCAAAAGGAATGGACTCAATCTCCAACTTGCCAGCCTCGATCTTGGAAAAATCCAGGATGTCATTAATCACAGTTAGTAATGATTCGGCTGATAATCGAACGAGATCGAGGGAGTCACGCTGCTCAGCAGTGAGATCAGTATCCAAAACCAGCTCAGTCATGCCGAGAATGCCGTTCATGGGCGTGCGAATTTCATGGCTCATGGTCGCCAAAAATGTGCCTTTTACCTGATTAGCTTCTTCGGCGGCCTCTTTGGCGACTGCCAGATCAGCGTTCGCGAGCGTGAGCTCCTGAGTTCGATCCTGGACACGAGCTTCCAGAATTTCTTGTTGTCCGCGAATCTCCCCCGCCATGCCGTTGAACGAGCGAGTCAGTAGTCCTATTTCATCGCTCGAAATTACCGGCAGGTCCTGAAATCCTGCATATCCCTTCCGGCGCAGCTCATCCGCTGCTTGCGTCAATGCTCGTACTGGTGCGACGATGCGCCGGATCAAGACTGTGAAGGCTATGGTGACAAACAGCATCACCACGGCGATGCTCAAGAGGATGACCCACTCCATGGTCTGAATTGAGGAAACAAGGTTGTTCCGATTGAAACCGATGTAAACCGTTCCCACAATTCCGGTCAGGACCGGCTTTTCAAAAACGGCGATCGGCTGTTTTTCCCCTGGCAGTTTTATCAGGGATCGATCCTTCAGACTCTGTGTTTGATCCCTCAGTATGTCGGGAAACTTCGGGACAAAGGTATGGGCAAGCACGCGCCCGTCCGGCGCTGTCACATAGGCCCACTCAACATCCGGAATGCTAAGAATTGCGTCCAGCGCAGACTGGACCGAAGTGAGGTCCCGGCTGACCAAAGCAGGCTCAACCGATTTCGCCAAAGCTGCGGCGACGACGTCGCCGTGCGCCATGAAATTCTCAGTCAAACGCTGTGATAGCTGCCGATTCATCAGCGTATACAGCATCGCCACGACGAGCACAGCACAAACTAATTGCAGGGTAGTCAGTTTTCTCGAGATGCTTTTCATTTTGTTTCTTCTGGCGGCTCTTCGGGCACCCAGCGCCCATTCTCTGTGCGCGTCAGCCAGACCCGGTGTAGCCCCTGATGGTTGGTGGAAGAGAACTCCAGGTTTACTCCCAAACCGGGGTCCCAGCCGTGCAAGGATTCCATGGCGCGAATGAAGTCTTCCCGCGACGGAGAAAGGCCTCCGCGCTGGAGCGCCTCAGTTACCACTACCGCATTTAGCCACCCTTCTAGAGTCACGAAACCGTAGCTCTCAGGTGCAAGGTGCGCGCGGTAGTCAACGACAAGTGGGTAACGCGTATCGCCGGGTGATGGGACAACCTGGCTATTGATGAGATTGATCGTCAAATCCTTTCCGGTTGTCTTCGAAGCCCCCTGCAATTTAGCGAGCATGACCTCCGCACCCACGAAGCTTACGTTCGCCACGGGAACATCCCACCCGCCCATGCGGGCATCGCGGATAAATGCACCACACGGCCCGTAGACACCTACTGCGATCACCGCATCGGCGCCGGCCTGACGCAGGATTCTTACCTGCGTGGTCATGTCCGTTTCAAAGGGCTGGTTCCGTCTGTACGAGACTGTTTCCACCGGCTTGAGATTTAATTCCGCTAACGCATCTGTTACGCCGACCTCTCCGCTCTTCCCGTAGGCATCCGCTTGTCCAAGAAATCCAATTCGTCGATAGCCCTTCGCGTACAAGTAAAGGACCAACGCGTGCGTTTCTTCGCGATACGACGCACGAATGTTAAACACAAACTTGTCGTAAGGAGGCTTACGTTGAGGGTCCGCCCCGGTGAACGGCGCTATGTTGACGATCTTTTCCTTCTCGTAGTACTTCAACAGCGGCAAGACACGAGTAAGCGTAGGAGTGCCTACATAATCGAATAGAAAAAAGGCATTGTCTTTTTGAATCAGTTCGTTAGTGTTCTGGACGGCCGGATCCGGTTCATACCTGTCGTCCTTAAGCAGGATGGAGATTTTCCGGCCGTAGACTCCACCTCGCGCGTTCACCAATTCGAAATAGGCAACCGAACCGCGGAGCAAGTTCTGGCCAAGCGTTTGAGAAGGCCCGGATTGGACGTTTGAGACGCCGATGAGAATTTCGGAGCTGTCCGTCGCTCGTACCGTCGGAACGGAGGAAAGAGTCTTCCCTCCTAAGATTGCACAAGTTAGAAACGCTCCCGCCAACATCGACAGGCTCGCTATCCGTCTCATTTGCCTGCTCCTTGTCTGCTTCGAGGTGAGGTTGCGGTGCCCTAAAAAAGAATCTTGCAACTGCAAGGCCTAATGGATTGGCACGACACTCTCTCAACCCTCGTTGCTGCAATGCCTTGGCGCGGAGTGGGGATCGTCATCTCGACGTGGACGTTTTCGAGCGTCTAGGAAAGGAACTTGTGCCCAATATGGAACTGACAGCCTGGCTTCCTCGCTCATAGGTTGCCAGGGGCGACCGGCTTTCCGCCGGCAGAGCCTTCCTTTGAAAAACGGGTCAAGGATATTTGTCGTGCAGCGGTTGTCCTGAAATGCGTTTCTACGAGACTGATGCTCACCGAGTTCGATTCCCAACCGATCGGGTAAGCATAAATGTCCGATCTCGACTTACCTGGCGTGTTCCAGACGAGCCTTTATACATCTCAGTTGTCCTCTGCTGCGGATCTTTGAGATGGGCGCCTCGTCTTTTCAAGTTGCTGTTCGAATTTCTATCACTTTGGCTTCACCTCAGAGCGTTGGGCTCGCGGCGCTTTACACTCAGTGCGTTGGGCTTGCGAGGCTTTGCGCTCCATGCTTCAGCGCCCAGTCCACAAATCCGCTCGGAGCGCTTTTCACGCCGAAAATATTGGCGTTCTTCAAGTTGGCGATATGTTCCCAGCGAATATCGCGCAACACTGCGTCGCTCAAGTCCGCATCCACGAAACTCGCTCCGGCAAGGTCCGCCCCGGTGAAATCCGCTCCTGCGAGATCGCTTTCGTCCATGATCGCTCGCTGGAGCGTGGCTTGCGATAAATTCGCGCCGCGAAGATTCGCTGAGCGAAGGTCGGCATCCGTAAGGTCCGCTGCTGGAAATTTGCCATCGCGGATATCCGCTGCAGAAAAGTTCGCTCGCAAAAGGCGTGCTTTGTCGAGCCGAATGCCTTGCAGGAAGGCGCCGGAGACGTCCACGCCAACGAGGGGAACGCGATCCGCGTTTAGCTCCTGGAGCGCTTCGATGCGGCCGCCGCTGCCGCCCTTTCCTTGCGAGGTATTCACCACCTGCCAGGCTTGATAATGCCTTTGTTTTACGCGATCGCCGGACTCGGAGAAATAAAAGATGACCGCAATCAGTACGCTGAAGGTTTCAAGGTAGTCGAGCACCTCGAGAAACGTCCAGTTGCTCAGGGCATAGGCGACCCACTCCCAAATCCATTCGACAGCAAGGAACGGTCTTACCCAGGCGCGTTTCGTTCTGATGCGGTATTCGACCCACGCCGCGGGCCGGTCCTTCCGTACGTGTATCCTCATCTGCTTCTCCTGGCAGCTTGCATACCCGGCACATCCTTCAACGAACGAGGACAATCCACTTCTCGCGCTCGGGCCGCGCAGGGATCGGTAAGGCCGTTCGAACTTTACCTCAAATTGGATTCAAAGAAGTGCCAGGCCAGATTGGCAGTTTGCGCGCGTCGTCGCGCGGCTCACACCCAAGCCCTTCAGATTCGGCAGTTCTAAAAACTGAGTTTCATGCGAAACGGAGAAGTGGAATTTGGGCCCCCGAACGACATGTCCAGTAACGCGCTACCGGACATCTCCGACAATGTCGGCCCTGTCAAACTATTTTTAAACACATTCTCTTCGCCTGCGGGTGCTCACATAATCCGCAATTTCCTTGATCGCTCCAGAGAGTTCTATGCGGAGCCGACGTCCAGCATGGACGGCCGGGAACGCGAACGTTTCTTTAGAGTGTTCACGTTCAAGCGTTCTATTGGGGCAGGCCCCCGAGAAGTTCGCCATTGACATTGATCGTCAAACTACCAAGATTACATCATAATCGCTGAAAGCGTCATATATACGTCTTTTGACAACTATAGATAGGTATGCGATTGCCAGTTACGCACAACTCGAATTCAGGATATCAATGCTAAGCTCTGCACGGTCGAACTCCGCCCGGTTTTACCACTGGCCGTCTTTGAAGAACTTGCCAAGAACGAATTTGAAACCATCCGCCGCTCGCTAAAAGTCGTGTTCGCTCATTGGCTCGGGAAGGAACGGCAATGAATTGGACAAGTATCCTGGCAGAAGAAGCACGAAACAATTGCATCGTGCGCACCGACCATTTAGCTCGCAAACACAAGCTCTCTGAACGTGTCGTACGCGATGCTTTGCGCCGATATGAGGCACAGGGTCTGGTCGAACGCGTCTCGACAAAAATCTACATCAACCACTTCAATCAGCAATTTTCACCTCGTGATCTCGTAAATGTTCTTCGGCCTCGTTCCTACATTTCACTTGAGTCCGCTTTGGTGGAGCGAGGCACATCATTACCCAAAGCCCCTCAATACTGACTTGCGTCACACCTGGCTATCCGCAGTCTTTCAGAAACAAATCTGTCAGCATCGTGTATAGAAAGATCTCTTCTGAACTCTATTGGGGCTATGAGGAAAAAGCTACTCGCTACAACAAATATCTCATCGCGGAACCTGAGAAGGCGCTACTGGATTGGATCTACCTAAACCGTCAAGAAGGACTTCCGACGCCCTTAGACGAACTCCAATTGCAGTTTCTAACTCCAGCCAGGCTTCGAGACTACGCGCTGCGATTTCCGCGCACGGTGAGCGAAACGGTTAAGGATTTCTTGGTTGAAGCAGCCTTCCCGTCGCAAAATCCCCACGACCGACGGCCAAGGGCAGGGCGATGAATGTGACGGAGGTCGGAAACTATCCGAACAGGTCGGCAAGAGCACCCACCCGAGACGCGCCAAACGTTATACCGACACGATCACGCAGACGCTAGCTCGAAGGCAGGTCTCTCAACATGTTTCCCGCTCCGGCAAATGGGCGCTCCTTTTCCGAGATCGTCAGAAATCTCAAGCGCGGTTTTTTCGAAGGTGTCGGTCACGTTGCCGTCTATTTCGACTCACTGCCTCTGGAGGAAAACATCGGATCAAAGCAGGTTTGATCACGCTGCTGTCACAAGGCGGATCACGGGACTCCTGGAAACATCTGGTCGAGGACGATCAGACGCTGAAGCGTATCAAGCGGAGATGAGTCTGCTACAGCGGTCACGCTTTGAGACGGTCAGCAGTCTGACGTTCTTCTTCCAGGTCCTCAAAGCTGTACCGAAGTGGGGGAACACCGTGTTTCGCCGCGAAATCCATGAAAGCTGCCACGGGCGTCTGACCTAGCTCCGCAGCGCGCCCTAGCATTGGAACTAGCTCCACTGCTTCGAGTGCTACGAAGTACTTTACACCGCAGAGTCTTGTGATAGCTTTTTCCCTTGGCTCCCGGCCAGATTCTTTGGGAAAGGATACTCAACCCATGGAAAGCATTTGGTCGATCAAACCCGCAGTTGCCGCACGATTGGGAATTACCCTTCTGTTCATCCCCGTCTACTTCATGAGTGCCTCAGCTCTTAAGCAAGACGCACCCGGGCTCACGTTGCTGGGGAGTCCGATGATTTTGCTCGGTGCTTTGCTCGTCGCGTTCATTCTTAACGCTCTCTCGATTCTCTCGATAGGCTTTCACAGCGACACCCCTTCTGTTCTAAGCATTTCCCTCTCGCTGCGATTCTGGAATCTGACGGTGATCGCAATCGGTTTGCTCCTCCTGGGCGCGCTCCTCGGTTACGCCTTTGTTGAGAATTTTCAGGTTCGTCCCGGCAGTTAGGGAAACGAGCCGGGTTACAGGTGAGACGCTCGTTGCCATCAATCAGTAGATGAACCGCCAGAAACAATGCTGCGGCAATAAAAACCGCCGTCATGAAAAGGCTGGCTACGCTTGTCTGGTTTTGCTTTTCGCTTGGCCTCTGCTTGCCGTTGACGACGGCGACGTTTCATATGTTGGCGGGATCGTCGAGAATTTGAAGGAGAGAAGCCCGGGGAAATTAGATATGACTTCGCAGACCGAACTGGTCTTCGTGTCTTCCTTCGGGCTGCTCCGTCGCTCTTGTTGAGGTACGTTGGGATGACATCTGTAGCAGCGAAGCAGCTTTTATGAAGGCCACCAATTCCGCGATGCAAGACCTTCTAGGTGCTAAATGGAGGGTAATAATGAAGGAACAGCAATGATACGGCGTTGAAGGGATTTAGTACGATTTCCCTTATTAATTCCTGCCAACTCCTGTGTAGTTCGCGTTGCCGGACAAATGAAATCCGCCCGGAACCGCGACCCGTGAAGAGTTTACGGTCTGGGGTCCCTGTCCTGTGAGGGCGTTAATCTGTCAGCTTCCTAACGAGCAAGCCACAGCGCATAGCGAATCGCCTGAAACATTGTCCACTGATGGTGTGTTCGCAGAATTAAGTACCAATTGAAGAGAGATGGTGATTTCATAATTTTCCTACTGACCGTAGCCGCCCTGCCTACGGATAGATAGTGACTTGCGAGTGCAGTTCGCTTCGTATGTGCTCGACATAATGCTCCAACGTCCCTAGTGTGGGCAGGTTCAAAGCGGCTGTCTGTACATTTATGTACTTAGATTGGTAAATGTTTGGCGGTAGGGCGAGCGAAGCGATTCGGTATATCACGTCCGCTTGTACTGATGAACTTTCCCGTCTAGAGGCCAACGGCAGCAAGACAAGCAAATCGCGTCAGCGACCACGAGTGCAGCTAGACTTCATCGTTCTCGTTTATTCTCGCATCGTCGACGAAAAGAAAAATGGTCCCACGCCTTCCTGTTCGTCCAAGAAAACGGGGACCATTTCCTTGCAATGTGGGCTTACGAGGGATTAAAACTCGCGGAAGGCGGCATCGGCTTCTACCGCCATAGTTTGCAGTGTATTGAGGAACCGCTTGCTTTGGCCGAAGAAGAGCCCATCGGCAGTAAACGATGCAATGGTTGCTACAGCGCCTGCAAACCTATCATCGCTAGGTCGAATCACCGCGCAGTGGGGCAAATCCGCGTTGATGAATTCGCATGGGACGGGAAAGATCAGGCTGGGCTGAATTGACGGATTGAGTGGGCTGAAGAAATTGGGAAATGTCAGGCCAGATGTGGAGTCCGTAAACGGCGCAACAGGGGCTTGCACTCCGTTGCCGGAGAAATCCACCCATTCCAGGAAGTGAGCGATCTCGTCTCCCCCAATGCCCAGCGTGATTTTCAGAACTTCCAGGCTGCTGACTTTCTGACTAAGCGCCGCATAGAGACTCGAGCCGCCTTGTTCGATGTATCCGAAGTGAAAGCCCGCTACGTTGGCAATCGCCTGCGTGTGCATGTTGCCGGCAACGATCCCACCGGGGAAAGGAGCGCCGTTGAAATCGGCATCGGTTCTGGGGATGGCGGTTACCCCATTGAGAGTGATCGCCTGAGGGAAGGTGGCGCCGAAATCAGGGTTGGTTGCACTGCGGTAGCGGACGTACCAGCTTGTGTCGACGTTGAGATGCATGAGGTTGGTGAGGCGCTTGATGCCCGATGATCCCGTAGCTGTGCTTCCCGCCAAAGTGCGGAACTCGTCGAAGTTGACTGGCTCGGCGCCTTTAGACTCGAGATAGGCATTGAGGAATGCGGCGTGGCTCACTTCATCCAATGTGTTGCTGGTGATATATTGCGGGCCGTCGGAATCGAGGTTCGACAAAGCAACCTGATACGGGTTCAAGGATTGGTTCGGATCGACCTCGACTGGTTGGCCAGATGTGAGACCACCCAGCTCTGCATATTGTGTCCACAGATCGCTCTCGATGAGCTCGGCTGCTGCCAGGAATCGAAGAATGGCGATGTCTCCCCCGGTCAGGCGATTTCCACCTTCTTGGCCAAAGGCGCGTGCGTTAGCTCCCATTACCCCGGCGCCTAACGCAACTGCGCCTCCCGCCAGCATTCCGTTCTTCAAGAGTGACCGGCGATTTACTGCACGATTCATCAGACTATTTGTTTTTTCCATGAGACCCCTAAAGTGTTGAATTTGAAATGACCAGCCCGCGGAATGACAGTAGGCGCACTTGCCGGCCGAATTGCCTCAGGGAAGTCAAATAATTGTCCTGTTCTTGTCGGGGTCTTAATGTAAGCGTCCGGCGCAGCTCAAGCGCAGACCGTCTTGACGTGCCGTAGTCGGCCATCTAGCGGCTTGAGTTTGTCGCGCGCCGCTGCCGACTCGACTCCCGAGTTCTTCAGGACCGCCGCCGGCCATCTGCATGTAAGTCCGCCACGCAGTTGTCTACTATCTGCATAGAAGCATGCAGTTTTTCTATGAGCTTTACGACTGTTGGCGCCACTGGTTGCGTCGTTGGCTCGAGCAGATAGTCACATAGCACATGCAGGGCTAGTTCGAATTCGTGCTCTCTCATGAACTCGTCAAAAAGCTGAGACCGCTTAAGGTCCACTCCCTCCGGGAGCCCTTCCTTGAGTTCTTGCAGTTGTACCTTCAGTTCGTACCAAGAAATTTGTTGATTTGTCATTTAATTTCTCGCGATGCTGAAAACGATTGTAAGTGTTCGCATTGCCGTGTTGAAGCCAGGGATGCAGGCGCCTATGGGCTTTTCGAGTTTGCGGGTGGGTTAGTTTCGTCGGTGAAAATGTCGTCGGTCTGAGCTCTGGCCATGGCGAGATCCAGCCGAGACAACCGCTGTGCCAGAGATTCACTTTTCTGACGTTTCAGCATGGCTAGCGTGTGGCGCCCCTCGTGGGCCACGGCGATACATTCCCTCAGCGGAGGAATGACTCCGATGCTGATTCCACCGTGTTCGATTGTCTCTTCGATGTAAGGCAAGTCTGGAAGACGGTTGGTGGGAACGTTCGTAGCGGTGCCTTCTTCTATGCTGCGTCTTGGTTGGGGAGCTGTAGACTTGCGTCGACGCTTGCCACTGCTGTCCCTGCGAATTCTGCCGAGTCTGCAGTCAGGTTCATTCAATTGCTCCCTTCGGAATGGCAAAGGGAATGGTGATCCTAAATAAAGTTCCGCTCTCACTGCTCCCATCAAAACAGATCACCCCGCCATGGTCCTCGACAATCTTCTTCGCTATCGCGAGACCCAATCCGCTTCCCCGGGCCTTTCCGCAGCTCACAAAGGGTTGAAAAACGGAGTCTTGAATCGTCGGAGGGATGCCGGGGCCGTTATCCCAGACGCCAATTTGCAAGCAGGCTTGATTTCCGGTTGTGGTTATCATGATCTGCCCAGAGTCCGGAGAAACCGCCTCGCAAGCATTAAGGACGAGGTTGGCGACCACCCGTTCGAGACGGGTGGAATCGAACCAGCCCACGGCCAAGCCTTCATGATGATGGTTGATGGTGATGCGCGGGAACTCCTGTCTCACACTTGTCATCCGGATCGCGTGCTCGACTGTGTCGACAATGTTTCGGGCAGCAGGCCGAAGCGTGTCATGGCCCTTCGAGCACTCCAACAATGAGGACACCATCTCATTCATCCGGTCGATGGCCCAGCGGATCTCCTGGTAAGTATCGCTTCTTTGTATCTCGCTAATATCTGACCGGGTCAGAAATTCTGCATTTGCAAGGATGGCGGTCAAAGGATGGCGAAGATCGTGGGAAACGAAGGCCACGATCCTGCTTACGGCGGAAAGCGGCTCCGGTATTGGAAGTTCACATGGCCTGCTCCGCAAAGTCCCAGCCGGCAGCAACCGGCCTCGAGATATAGCTTGCTTCAGCATAGAAACTCCCTCACATCCGCCACGTGCCGAAGATCCTTTCCGGCTTCAGCATGGAATACGTTGTGGCTCTAGATTTCGTCGAAGGATGCCCCCTCTTTTAGCCGTTCGGCCAGAAACGGGTTAGCGCGATTAAGCCCTACACCCCGACTTCCCAGTTCTTTGAGGAGCAGTATCCCCTCGGCATCGGCGAATGAAACGTCCGACAGTTCCAGGGACAACCGAACCTCGTTGGCGGAAGCATGCACAGCGCATGTTGTGCGGAGCTCCTGGACCGAGGAACCCGTTATTCGACCTTCTACGCGAAGGGTTACTGCGCTCCGTGACGATTCGACAACCGTGATCCTAAGCATCGCGGTTCACTTGATCTCCTTTGAACTTGCTTGAGCAATTGAAATGCCCTTCACAAAATCAGGCCAAGTTTGAAGCGACTTCCCGGGGCCGCCAAGCCAATATTTATCTAGAATCAACAAGTTGCGAAGGCTTGCGGCCGTCTGGTTGCGCTCCAGTTCCTAGGATCGGCAGAGGCTGCTTCCTTCAGGGTGATGGATTGAGGGGCGGAGCCACCACATTCGGTAGTCACCCGCGAGTTTATGCAGGAAGAACTACGATGGGCGGTGACGCGATCCCTTAATGCCCAGCTTAGCCATCCGGTGGCGAAGTGTGTTTGGATGAAGGTTCAGAATCCTCGCCGCTCCCCTTGGACCATCCACCACTCCACCCGCATGTTGAAGGGCTGCAAGGATGTGGTTTCGGTCTACCTCGTCCAGCGTTAGGAGTGGTTTTGGAGACTTGAGCTCCGCCTGCCGCTGCTCTGGAGCATCCGTCTCAAGAGCCTCCATTCCTTTCGTAGAGGCGGCAACCGCCATTAGGTCGCGGTCCAGCCGAAGGATCGGGTCCACCGATAAGATAACCGCGCGCTCAATTACGTTCTGCAGCTCACGAATGTTTCCGGGCCATGGATAGTTCATCAATTTCTCCATCGATTCCCGTGAAACTCCGTCGATTTTCTTCCCTAACCGCTTGGCGAACCGGGATACGCAGAAAGCCACTAGCTGGGGAATGTCAGAGCGGCGTTCTCGCAGAGGGGGAAGCTCGATGGGAAATACGTTCAGACGGTAAAAGAGGTCTGAGCGAAAAAGGCCCGCCTGCATTGCTTCACGGAGGTTGCGGTTCGTGGCGGCAATCACGCGCACGTCCACACGCACAGGGTGGCTGCTCCCCACGGGCTCAAACTCGTGTTCTTGCAAGACGCGGAGCAGCTTGACTTGCGTTTCTATGCTCAGCTCCCCGATTTCGTCCAGGAAGATCGTGCCGCCGTGGGCAAGCTCGAAGCGCCCGATGCGCCGCTCAAGCGCCCCCGTAAAGGCTCCTTTCATATGGCCAAACAGTTCGCTCTCCACCAAACCAGCCGAGATGGCGCTGCAGTTCACGTTCACCAGGGCACGGCCATTGCGGGCACTGCGGCTGTGGATCGCGCGCGCCACGAGTTCCTTTCCCGTCCCCGTTTCCCCGTAAATGAGCACGGTTGAATCGGTCGGAGCAACCTGATCAACGGCGCCGAGCGCCCTGAGCACTGCTGGACTATTGCCCACGATCTCCTCGAAGTTGTGCTCCGTGCGCAGTTCCTCCCGAAGGTAGACGTTTTCCTTCTCCAGCCTGGCCTTCAGGCTCTCAATTTCCTGGTAGGACTGCATATTCTGAATCGCCAATACGATCTGGTTCGCCACTTCCTGCAAGAACACGGCGTCCTCATCCGAATACCGATCTTTTTCACGGCTTACCAAGCTGAGCGTGCCGATAGACCTTCCCTGGAAAACCAGGGGCAAGACGCACATCGACTGGAGGCCCTCTGCGATGAGGCGGCGCTCATTGGCATACTGCCCCTCTTTTTCAAGATCGCGGCGCAGGAGAGGCCGCTGATGGTCGAACACCCAGCCGACGCAGGTCTCGTTATGACTGTCCTCCAGCCCCGATCGGAAGTAGTCCGAGACCAGTTCTCCCTCCACGGCGAGGAAGCGGAAAGTATCTCTCTCCGGTTGATAGAGGGTAATGGCGCACCGGTCGAAGAAGATGACGCGCAGCAAGGCCTCGGAAATAGAGTGTAGGAGGGCCTGCTGGGTCAGGTTCGTTATGATGGCATTGTTAATCTGAAGAAGACTGCGGTTCCACTCTTCACTTTTGCGGAGCGCCACCTCCGACTGTTTCCGCTCCGTGATATCAATAAACGTTATAACCGCGCCTAGGGTTCTACCTTCCCGAATGACAAGATGAGACCAATACTCTACGGGAAAGCTGGTGCCATCCCTTCTCCAAAAAATCTCATCGTCTCTGTGGACGTCCTCGCCCTTTTGAAAGCCCACATAAATCGGGCACTCTTCAATCGGATATGGGCTGCCGTCCTTTCGGGTATGGTGCTCCATCGCATGCATATTCTTCCCGAGCAATTCAGCGGGATCGTCGTATCCGAGCATGTGCGCCGCCGAGGGATTTGAGAAAAGGCAGGTACCTGTTGAATCGCAGCCACAGATCGCTTCCGTGGCGGAATCGAGTATTAGGCCGATTCGCTCCTCACTGTTGCGAAATGCGTCTTCCGCACGCATTCGCATCGCGCTCTCTTCAGGATGCGCCATGGCGGACGCCGTAAGTCCACTGCAAGAACGCATAGATCATGAAGTTAGTGCCGAGCATGTAAAACGCGAGAAATACTTTGAACGACACCTTTGCCTACCCAAGACGGCAGCAGACCCCGTCACAGCTAGTTTAGCATTGGACAGAGGCCACTAAAAAGTCCTGCGGAGTTCGTAGGGAGGTTGTTAGGACATTCTTCTGGAGGAAGGATCTAAAATCGTGGTCGCCCGCCAGCGTTTCGCTAGCGGGCGTTTAGCAAGTGTCTTGACCTGGTATTAATATCTTAGCGTCAAGCCAAAGAAAAGACGGCGGCTCGCTGCGATACTCGATCCGGGAATCGAGTCTCCGGTCAGGCTCGGAGTGGCAAAGCCAGTGCCGAAGCCAGTAAGTCCAGCGTTCTCGATATCGGGAACAACGCTGGCGAAATTGGCATGGTTGAAAACGTTTTCAGCGGTAGCGCGGAATTGCAGCGATGCGCGCTCGTTAAATTTCACGTTCCTGAAAACCGAAATGTTGGCAGTATTGGAGGGGGCATCCCGCAAGGAGTTTCGGGCCGCGTTTCCGAATGGTGTCCCAAATGTCGTCTGAGCAATCCCGGTGTTCGCAATGAATCTGACTTGATTGTTCGTCACATTCTGGACGTTGCCGTTGTTTGCGGCATTCAAGCTGATCAGCTGATTCGGGCTCGCGGAGCAGCCTACACCAAGCAAAGTGCAGGCATCTCCAGCGAAGATACCAACTGTGTTTGCCGGAGCACTTTGACTTCCCACGAACGGACGAGCGACACCTCCCCCGTTGTTGAAATCGGTCAAGAAGCCATTATCGAAGCAATCGCACACTGCAGTCGCATTGGCAAATGTCGGCTCGACGGGAGTATATGGCTGTCCGGAGGCCCAAACATAGCTGCCCGACAATCCCCATCCGCCAGCCAAGCGCCCCACGAACCCATGCTGCCCTTTGAAAAAAGGCAGCTCTTCTGTCGCCGTAAGGGTGAACTGATTCGGAATATCCAAACCCGAGAGTCCACGCTCGGCGTTAGCAGTGTTGAAAGGATCTTGAGCATATGACGTCGTAGTGCCTGCCCCGCCTGTCGCAAAGATTTCGCTGGCATTGTCGAGCGTCTTGCTGAAAGTGTAGGCCGCACGCAGCGTTAGCTGATTGAAGAGGTTGTGAGCGCGCAATTCCGTCTGAAGCGCGTTGTAGCTGGAGGAAGCGGAATTCTCTCTCGACAACTCCACCCCTAGATTGCAATTCACGCGCCCAAATCCTGGCGCGCCAGGTGTGGAGCACGCTGTAACACCCGCCGGTAGGAGGTTCGGAAACACCTGCGCCAGACCTGGATCGGCGGCTGTGCCGACAAACGGATTTGCGTTATCGGACTGGAAGAGATCACTCGCGTGGTTTCCCGCGTATCGGATTTCAAACGCGACATTCTGGGACAGCTCACGTTGCACGCCGAAGCTCCAGCTTTGCACTTCGTCTGGCCGGAAGTTTTGTGGAATAACTGTCTCACCGAAATCACGCGGATCCAGTTGACCCAGCGGCAATGAAGGGGCAGCCAATGCTCGCGTGGCCGTGCCCGTCAGATTGGCAGGAATGAAGAGCGGGTTGGTGGCCGTTGGAAGAAGCGAGGCCTGAAGAATATTCGGAGTACCGTCATAGTTGTTTTGATAAATGTTATAGAACGCGGGATCGTAAGCGATTCTATAGCCGCCACGAATCACCGTTTTGCCGTTGCCAAACAAGCGCGCACCCCACTTGGGCGTATATGCAAATCCAACGCTAGGTCCAAAGGCCTTGTGGTACACGGGGATTACTGGTGTAGTTCGAACATCAAGTGGCAAAGCCGGATTGAACAACGGATTGGGTCCGGTTTCATTCTGAGTGTCGAGCTTATTCAAAAGGTTATCCGGCTGGCTAAAGAAAGACCACGTCAGTCCCAAATTCAATGTCAGATTCTGCCTGAGCTTCAAATCGTCCGCAAAATATAGGAATGTGTCATCTTCCTTGAAGTCTATCCTTGGATTGCCTTGGGCTATGACCAATTGCTGAGGCTGGCCAGATACATAGTCATTCAGACTGTTGAACACAAAGACGCCGTTGATGTCTGGAAGAAAAGTATTGGGTGAAAATTGGTGTGTGAAATTCACTCCAGCCTTGAATTGGTTTCTGCCCACAACGTCGCTCCAGTTGTCCTGTACTTGCCAGGTATCGACAATCCGGCCCTGCGGAAAGGCTGCACCCACGCCGAAACCTTGGGTCGCTGGGTTTAGAAAAAACACATTTGTAAGGCCATTCAAAATATTCCCGTCCGTCGGATCCGTGCCGTTGGTGCTGCCGCCGAATTGAACGTTCTCGCGGCCGAACCCGACGCGGAAGTCATTCACCATTCGCGTACTAAAGTTGTGCGTCTCGCTAAGCAGAATGTTTTGGCTCAAAGCGGGAATATTTAGGAAATAGCCGGCGACCGGATTATCGAAGTTACTGTTGATGTCGATCGATTTATTGAACAGATAGCGCGCGGACAATGTATCCTTTGAATCCAGCTGATAATCCCAACGAGTCACCCAATTGTAAGCATGATTCGGGTTTGAAACTGTACGAGTCACTCCACCCACCTGGACACCAGGGCATCCACCCAAGGTCTGGGTTAAGAAGGTGTTGTTCGGCCCAGTTTGTGTAGCTACAGGATTTCCTATTGTCTCGCCAAATGGTCCGAACCTCGTCAAGGCCGAAACTGCCGCCGAGCTGGGCCCCGACCCAAAACAGCCCGCCAGCGTGGCCAATCCAGCCGGCGTCGGCGTGAGATTCGCACTGTTATAGACGGTTGATGTGGAGACAATATCGTCATCAAAGCCGGCAAAGAGAAACATCTTATCCCGGACGATTGGCCCACCGACCGTGGCGCCGGTGAACTCCTCGTTTGCTCGCGGGGGTTTGGTCGTGCCAGATGCAATCGCCGTGCTGGTGAGGCTATTCAACACGGAATTGTTCTCATTGCCATAGATACTGCCGTGCCAGTCGTTTGTGCCGCCCTTGGTGGCGATGTTGACCACCGACCCGCCGTTGCGCCCGTATTCCGCTCCGAAATTATTCGTGATCACGTCGTACTGTTGCACGAACTCCGTATCGCTTAAGAACAAGGCAGGCCCACCGAGGTCGTTATCGTTGTTGTTCTGGCCGTCGATCTCTTGATCGTTGTTGCGGCCGCGCAAACCGTTTGAGGAAAAACCCAAGCCGCCATTGGCATTTGAAAAGCCCTGATCACGCGCCGAAACTACACCGGGCACAAACAAAGCCAAATTGTCCAGACCTTGGTTCTCCTGAATACCGGGAAAATCCGAGAGCGCGATGCCGGAAAATGTATTCGTCACTTGAGCTTCAGACTGCTCCAGAAGAGGGGAGGCCGTCGTGACTTCCACCGTCGCTGCCTGTTCGCCGATTTCGAGCTTCAGCGTGCCAAGGCCTTTGTCAACCGCAATTGCAACTTCCACGCCTGAGACGAAGATGCTTTTAAAACCATTCTTCGAGGCCTCCACCCGATAAATGCCAATGGGCAGGGCGCTCAGCCGAAACGAGCCGACACTGTCGCTCGTTGTTGTGAATTCTTGATTTGTTGCGACCAGGATCGCCTTTACCGTTACATCAGCAACTGCGGCATCTTGCGCATCCGCGATGGTGCCAGAAATCGAACCCGTGGATACTTGGGCGTGTGCAGTTTGTTGGCTGATAACTAGAACAATCAGCACCATCATCGCTGCGATCATCAACGGAAGAGATAAATACGTTTTGCCGATCTGTTTCTTGCTTTGATTCCGAAATTCAGACAGAGCACTTCGTTCCATTCCCACACCCCTTCTTACGGTTTCTAAACACACCGCCTTCAGTGCGGTGGACTGACAGACGACCTCGCTGCGACGTAAGCGCCGTGTGACGCTTAGCCTTCAGGCCAGCGATAAAAGCACAAGCACTTGAAGCCGATGTCAGTCTTTGGTGTTAGAGGAGTACTGGCCGAGGTGGGTTACGGAATTGAAATGTAATAATCCTTACAAAAGCGTGAAGGGTTCGAACGAAACTCTATTCCTGCGTGGCGCGTTCGAGTCGCTCTCGCTGAAGAATGCGAATGGTCTTCCGTTCTATCGAGATGATGCCCGCTCTTCGTAATTCACCCAGCGTGGTGGTTATGGATTCCCTATGAAGGTCGAGGTGGTCGGCTAGGTCTTTATGAGTCATACCAGCCACCACGCCGTTCTCCGCCCTTTCTAGCAGCAGGGTTGCGAGACGCGGAATCAGGCCCTTACGGACAAGGGTCTCCATCTTGTGGAGAACGTGCACACAGCGCTCGCTTATCAGGTCGACAAGCTTGTGTGTCACATGAGGAGCGCATTCTAAGAGAGCTTGCATACTGTCGCGCGAAATCATTCGGACGCGTGAAGTCTCTAGGGCTTCTGCGGAAGCAAAGTACTTTCCCTGGCCAAAGCACCCTACTATGCCGAATATGGCGGGAGGATGAAGCACCGTGATCGTTTGCTTTCTATGGCCATAGTTTCTGAAAGTACGAATGGAACCCTTCTCCAGGACAAAGAGCACTGTTCCCGTCTGCTCGGGCCGAAAAAACAGGTGCCCTGCGCTGCAATTCAGTACGTTGCTGTCTTTCTCAAGCGCCTCCAGGCAGGAGTTGGGCAGATGTCTGAAGAGGTCGATCTCCGAAAGGAAACTTACATCAAGCATTCCGATCGTCCTTCGCACTGATTCGGCTCTTCGCGAGCAAAGTCTCGCTGGGTCGGGAACGCATACTGAGTGCTGTCATGCGTTCATCGCGGGTCTTTTCACGCTGAACCTCGTGGAGCAGTTCGCGCAGCCGCGTGCGGGCCTTGTGTAATTGCGACTTCGAAACGCCTACCGAGCGCCCTAATATCTCGGCAATTTCGTGATGCTCATATCCTTGGACATCATATAAAACAAATACCGTGCGGTAGCCCAGCGGCAACCTTGCGACGCAGCGTTCGAGATTTATTCGGTCAATCGATCCCTCCAGCAACAGGTCAGGAGCACCAATCGTTGACGTTGAATCAGAAGAACTCGTTTCGTCGTTTGGGTCGAGAGTCTCTTCGATTGAGCTGATGGGTGGCAACTTCCGGCGCAGGCGCATGAGTACGATGTTGACCGCCAGTCTGTGCAACCAAGTAGAGAAAGCCGATTCGCCGCGGAAGGTGTGAATTTTGCGGAGCAAAAGCAAGAACGTATCTTGAGTCAGATCTTGCGCTTCGGCCTCGTTACCTACCATGCGCAGGCATACGGCATACACACGCCTACTATGCAGGCGATAGAGGTGGTCAAACGCGGTCCGATCGCCCTGTTGCGCTCGCTGGATGGCCTCTGCTTCGCTCAGTTCGCCGCTGGCGGCAGGAGAGACCGGCGGCGCAGCCTCTTTCGAGATGCACTCCGTGTTGGAACGTGCATCCCGCTTTAGGCTACGCCGCTTCTCTACAGTGGGCCTTGCCAGGGATACAACTACTGATGTTCTGCCCCCGGCGATTGCATTAGCTTGCATGACTTCTTTCCTTAGCGACCAACAGCGTGGATCGCGATGGAAGTCCTGTTCTCACTGGACTCTGTCGCAGGTGCGGCCTGTGGCGGAGTCTTTTGATGGGCTTCCTTATGTCCCGTGTGCTTTTGCGTGCGTGTGAAGTAGACGAAGGTCCTTCCAAGCTCCGGGGCATCTAATGACTCGACGGTCTGCACATCGGCGATGTCCACCAGGTTCAATTGCGCATGGTCTGAGACGGCCTTGTCGCCGGTTGAAGCGGCCATGATGATGGCGTTGACTTGCGCACCCCGGATGTAAAGTCTGTAGTCAGAGGCTGCGGATGACATGACAAAAGTGTAATCGCCAGCCGGCAGCGTGGCGCTTCCCCAGCGAGCCTCAAATGGCAGCGTGAACTTGCCTTGGTATACATTTTGCGCGTCCCCCCCAGTCGCCAAAGCGCCCAGTGCAAGAACAGCCACAGCTACCTTCGTAAGTAATTTCAAATTGCGAGCCCAAATCATTTCGAATCTCCTTGTATGGTGCGATTTTGAATTGCGAGACATTTCATTGTCTTCAGCGTGTAAGACCACGCATGCTGTCGGATAATTCCCCGATCCAGGGCTGTTTCGGAGGCGGGAATTAAATTGTCGGTATTTCGGTCCGCAAGTTATATCCGCTTTTCTAAACGGCCCCCCGCAGTAAAAGGACTGATGGAAGCGTCTCGATCAGTCCTTCCCCAACCTGGTCCTTAGCGACCATGGCTAAACTGGCGACCCCGATTGGGACAATCAAAATACGCAAATACTGCTTTTTCGTCTTTCTCCTTTGAACGATTAGAACGTGGTTGACCAACGCAAGACACTGAACGATTTGCCCGATTAGTGCGCCGTATGTTCCGACGATTCAGAATTTGCCACGTATTAATTGGTGCCTCGAGAGAAGGCAAATCTGCCTTAGCTCTTCGTACGTGAAATATGTCTCTTTCTGGTCCCCAACGCGCTCCGTGTGGCCGAGTTCCAATTCGCTGGAGATCCATCTCAATTCCTCTTCCGGAATCCCAAGCAAGAGCGCGGCGCGTTCCTGCGTAACGTATTTCGGTACTTGGTTGTCCATGGGTGTTCGCCTCAAGTCGAAAGCAGTCTCTTGGCGTCCTCCTCGACTGCCAGAATTGATCACCTTTGTAGTTGTTCGGTCTTCAGCTAACCGCTGAAGTGCGCTCGGACAATTCAGATTGAGCGATAATTGTGTAGAATTCCTCCCGCTGCTGAAGTGCTGTAAGAATCGCCAGTGCTTTGCCGTAAGCTGCTATCGCTCCCGTCAAACTATGAAACGCCGGGGAGTCTTTAGGTGTTATGCGTCTTGTAATTTGGGCGTCCGCTGACAATTCGAGTACTCGTTCTACTGCTTGACTTGCATGACCCGAGCTAGACTTTCTCATTGACCGGGCCTCCTTCTTAGAGCGTCATTTTGGATAACTACCGCTTCGAAGCTTTTATTCCGAAAGGGCGGCACTCAGCACTTTCGTCCTCAAAGCGTGTACAGATGATGAGACGCGATTTTCGCTACGAAGTAACAGAATCGAACGTAAAGAATATGTCTCTTGTTTGTCGTTTTATTTAAGCATTCAAGTTACATAAGAATGTTCCCAGCTATCCGGTAACACAGAACAAGAACTTGTCCGAGAATTGAAAAGAACAGAGATCAAGCGATGAAAAACAGAAAATGGGCGACCCGGGTTCCAAAGCCGCCCATTTTGAATAAACAAACGTCTAGTTGCTTCCCGACGAGGTTCCCGGGGTAGACGTGCCGCCGTGTGATCTCGCGGCGGCTTCCAGGATTTCCGAGCGGGATACTGAAATGCTGTATAGATGGCCATCTGTTTCAATCTTGCTGAGGAAGTGCTCGCCCCCAACTTGTTCGAAACTGACGCTGGCCTTACCGGTATCATTGCCTTCCACCACTGTGGCAACGACTACCGCGCTCGTGCGATTTTCGAAGCTGCTGAGGACGAGCGCTTTTTCGTTGGTGTTAGACGCGCGGTTCACCTTATAGGTGCCTGCCGGAAGGGTTTTGCCAGCGACCACAAACTCGTAGGGTATCTTGACCACGATTTGGTCGGCCTCCTGGGCCTTGGCTGCCACACCCAAACCGGCGACGCCGATCAGGGCAATCAAAATACGCATGCACTGCTTTTTCATTACTTCTCCTTTGAACGCTTAGAGCGTCATTTTAGATAACTGCCGCTTCGAAGCTTTCGTTCCGCAAGAACGGCATTTAGCAGAATCATCTTCAAAACGTGTACAACGATTGGACGTGCTTGTCCGCGGCAGAGTCACAGAATCGGATGTAAAGCTTTTGACGCTTGCAGGTCTCGAATTTGTCTCACGCACTGTGGCCCGGGAATTGAAGTCACAAATCGTCGAATCTCAACAGTGAAGTCCGATAGGAATATCTATTACGATCTTGTCGCGCCATGCTCGCGGCGATTATCAATTTTTCTGAGTAATGCGCATAATCTGCCTCAAATTCTCAAAACGCTTGAAACAAGGTAAACTCTCAAAGATTCGCCAGTACAAATTTCTGGCCTGGTCACTTTGAAACTTAAGCTGCAAGCCGCATCCACATTCCTTCGCAGACATTCGTGGTTGCCGTGGTTGGCAACCATTGCGAGCGCGCTCGTACTCACCGTCGCATTCGTGGAACGCTTAAACGCTATCTGGCCATTCGCAGCTGCCCTCGGCTTGCTCTGCTCATCGTTTGTCTGGGGATACTCAGCGCGTGCGTTGAAGGACATCAGCGATTGGCCGCCGCTTAGCAATTGGCAGCGCCAGGAGTACGCCGCGGTGTGGGATTCGCTGGCGGGTTCGATGAATGAGGCCGCCGTTGCAGCCGCCGGCGAGGCCAGCGAAACCCGGTTGCGCAGCTCCGCCGCGGAAAGTGTTCGCAACCTGCTGGAACTCGCGTCCATCGGTGCGCGAGATGAAGTCCTTGAGATTGGCTGCGGAGTTGGCCGGATCGCCAGAGAGATTGCTCCGCATTGCCGATCCTGGATGGGGACCGATATTTCGGCGAACATGCTCGCCCACGCTGCGGCTAGGCTGCAGGGGCTGGAGAATACGCGGCTCGTTCACCTGAAAAGCGTTGGCTTGGATCCCTTTGCGGAAAATTCCTTTGACGTCGTCTACGCGACGAACATGCTGGCCCATCTTGACGAAATGGACCGCTGGCGGTACGTGCAAGAAGCGTTCCGCGTTTTGCGGCCCGGGGGCCGCATGTTTATTGACAATATCGATATGGAGTCGGAAGCAGGCTGGTCCATGTTTTCAAACGACGCCATTCGATATCGCGACGTCAAACGCCCTCCTTACATGCCCAGGTTTTCTACTGCTGGCGAATTCACGGCCTACGCAAACCGGGCAGGATTTGTCGATACTCGAGCGCATCATCGGGCGCCGTTGGTGATCATCACTGCCTCTAAGCCAAGCTTAGGCAGATCATGATTTCCGCCATGAAGCAACATTGGCTTTTGTCCCCGCCTGAAGCGGGTTCGTGCTCGCGACCGCAATGGATTCACAATTGAGACGCCACTGGATCTTTACTTCCGCAGCTCTGAGTTACTTCCTTTTTGCGGCTGTCGATCTTTGGGGATGGTTTCTCTACCATGGGCGGATCGTAACCGTTACAGAGCAGGATCCCGTGGCCCGGAGAATCCTCGGCGCCCTGTACGAATTGCTTGCCCCGCTGCCCACTCCGAGCCTTATTTTCTGGCTGAAATTCGCTCTGAGCCGCTGGTTACAACGTCCTGTTCTTCAATATGGCGCAACCGGATTACTCTACCATCTGTTTGTGGTATGCCTTTCTGTGCTGGTTGGCTACGGGCTGCTACGAATGCGGGAATGGGCGCGCTGGAGCCTTGCATGTTTTTGCGTCTTAGCCGTTGCCGTCGACCTCCATTTGTTCTTAGCAACAATTCGAATGGCGCAAAGAGTCCCGCCAGACAGGAGTTCCGTAACCTGGAATGCTCAAGAGTTTCTTTTTCAGTCTGCGCCGCCCTTGCTGGGAGCGATTGTCGCATCGGCCCTGCTAGTTTTTGTTGTCCGCCACGGAATTCAATCGAAAACTCCATCGAGTGTTTAGGAGCCGGTTCACGCTCAAAGAATCCGTGCATTTAGCCGTTCACCAGAAATGCCGATCGATTGCACAAGAGCAGCCGGCCCCCGAGAGACCTTCAGAAAAGATTCGTTAGTCCGATTTAGGTCCTATGTTTGTTCTTTTTGCCGCCTGCCAATAGAGCGAAATTAGTCCTGCCTAGAGTTCGCCATGGGGTCTTCCCGTTTTTCTTTCTTCTTTCATACTTCTTGTGCGAGGGCGTTATGCAAAAGGCTGTCCGGGTTTTGGTGGCGAACCGTCCAAAGTTGATGCGGGAACTTATCCTTGCAACCTTTGCGGAGCAGCCAGACATTGAAGTCGTCGGAGAAGTGGCGGATGACAGAGAAATATCGAAACGCGTAAGCGAGACGCTCCCAGACTTCTTATTCATTGCGCTCGACGAGCCGGGAAAGCGGCCCGGAATTTGCGACACCATTTTCCAGCATCACCCGAGGGTTCGCATCATCGCGATTGCCCCTGGAGAAGATTGCAGCGTTTGCTACTGGGCTTCGCTGGATATCCACTCGAATGACATGGAAGCGTCGGAGGGCAGCATTTTAGGGGCGATTCGCGAGGGCCGGCAGCTGCCCGGTGAGCCTTGGCGATGAGGGATGCCATGCAAGCAAGAATTTCAGCCAATTGGGGTCGAGCTTTGACTTGTCGGTGGCTAGGGTTGAGCGTCGTACTTTTCACCGCTGCATCGATCCACGCTCAGCAGCAGGAGAGGCCGCGAGCGGTAGCCGACAGTAGTCCAGCGGCCTTGCGTCCAGAGTTTTCCGAATTGGCAAAGGATAACTTTAATCACGTGGCGGCCAACGCCAGCGAGATTCGGGCAGTGCTTGCGAAAGACTCAGGTCTCCTCGTTGAACTGAAACGGTGGGTGGCCAAAGAGGCGACGGACGACGGCCAGATCGTGGATGATGCGAGCCTGACGGATCAGGCCATCTTTGACAGACTTACGCAAGACGTAGCTTTCCGGTCAGTGGCGACGCGGCTCTTGCAACGCTACGGCTATCTGATGCCGACAGTAAATCCTGACTCGGAATATGCGAAGGAACAAGATTTGATCCTGAAAGAGCGTGCGCGTCATCTAGTCCAGGTCGAATCCCAGGAAGATACCGAAGGCAGGGCCGGCAATAATGGACTGCGGACCACAACAAATAATTCTGTGTGTGACTCGTTCGAAGATACGGATTGCAACGAAGCGGCCACCTCGGGACGAAGCCGAAAACTGAACCGGCCCGTGGATAGCATCGAACCAGATGAAACTCCTGCATCGCCGCAAATGCCCGCGGGTCTTCCGGCAACGGGACAACTCCTCCAGACCGGTGACAGGCAAGGCCAGCGAAATCGCGATGACGGCATGGAGGCCCGCACTGGTGTGGGCTTCGGCACAAATCTGCATAAGGGTACATTCGACAGTTTGACCGATGGTTCAGCGCTTCCATCAGATCGCGGACGTACGGGATCTGAAGGCAGTTCGCTTACAGGGCCCGATACATATGCTGTTGAGAAAAACAAGAACGGCAACGGACCACGATTGGAGAATGATCGAGAGCGCGACTTCAGGCCTCGATCAGCGCGTGCGAACAGTTCTGCGACGGAGCCTGCTCCAGTCGCTATAGTGCATCGCGCAAATCCGTATTCTGACATCCCCTCGCTCTACGACCTATACGTGCAGGCGTCTTCCAGCGAAGGCGCACTCAAGCGATTCGGCCTTGCGATCTTCGAGACTGACACACGGGAACCCGGCGTGATTCCGATGGATTTGCCCGTTGGCCCCGATTATGTGGTCGGCCCAGGCGATGGAGTGACGATCGATCTTTGGGGCGCACTTTCCCAACGAATTGTCCGCGTCATCGATCGCGAAGGCCGCATTTCACTACCCGAAGTGGGCCCTATGTTGGTAAGTGGCAGAACATTAGGCGAAGTCCAGTTGGCAGTGCAACAAGCACTCGGCTCGCAATACCGCGACACTTCTGCCGATGTCTCGCTGTCGCGGCTACGAACGATTCGCGTGTACATCGTCGGCGATGTACAGCAACCCGGAGCATACGACATCAGTTCACTTTCCACGCCATTGAACGCGTTGTTTGCGGCAGGTGGTGTGACACAGAGCGGATCGCTACGCGCGATAAAACACTACCGGGGCAAGCAGCTCCTGGAAGAGGTGGATACATACGATCTTCTGCTGCGTGGCGTCGGGTCGGGCCAGCAGCGATTGGAAAATGGCGACACTCTCGTAATCCCCCCAGTTGGTGCCGAAGTAACCGTGAGCGGCATGGTGCGCCGTCCCGGGATCTTTGAGCTCCATAGCGAGACTCAACTCGCCGACGTGATCGAACTGGCCGGTGGAATCCTCCCGGCGGCGGCGCTGCGTCACGTCGAAGTGCAGCGAGTCGACGCGCACGACAAACGCGTAATGCTGAGCCTCGATCTTTCGGAAAGTGTGGATGCCGAGGGTGCAGCAAAGCAGCTCAGCACTTTTTCCATTCGCGACGGCGACGTAATCCACATTTTTCCGATTGCGCCGTACAACCAGGAAGCCATTTATTTACAGGGGCACGTACTCAGACCCGGCAGGTACGCCTATCGCGAGGGAATGAAGTTTTCGGACCTGATCGCGTCTTATGGGGATCTTCTCCCGGAGCCCGCGGCGCATTATGCAGAAATTATCAGGCTGAATGCACCGGATTTTCATCCGAGTGTGGAAAGCTTTGATCTCTCCGCCGCGCTTGCCAACCCTGCATCGGCTCCAAAGCTCCAGCCTCTTGATACCTTGCGGATCTTTAGCAGGTTTGATTTTGAACAGGCTCCATCGGTCTGGATCGGCGGAGAAGTTCGCGCGCCGGGAAGTTACAGAACGTCGGGTCGAGTCCACCTCCGCGATGCCATTTTCCTGGCCGGCGGAGTCCTTCCCGACGCGGCTCTTGATTCCGCGCAACTCTTCCGGACCATGGCCGATGGCACCATGAAAATTCTGAGTGTGCATCTGAGCGAGGCCATTGAAGGCAATCCGGTCGACAACCTTCTTCTCGAACCGCGCGATCGCGTGATCGTACAGCGTAACGCATTGAGACTCGATCCGCCGACCGTCTATGTGAAGGGAGAAGTGGCCAAGCCGGGCCGTTACCCGCTGACGACGAATATGCGTGTCGAGGACTTGATACAGGTTGCCGGAGGATTGAAGCGCAGCGCAGATCCAGTCAGCGCAGACCTTACCCACTATGCGGAAAATGGTCTGTCCAATGAGCGCGCTGAGAATCTGACCGTTTCGCTGGCGTCAGCCAAAAGCGAAGATTCCAGCACCAATCTAGCTCTGCACGACGGTGATGTTCTGACCATCCGCCAGAGCCCCGGATGGAACGACATCGGCGCTTCGGTGACGCTGCGCGGCGAGGTGGAGCATCCGGGTTCTTACGGCATCCGGCCGGGCGAGCGGCTCAGCTCCGTTCTTGAGCGTGCGGGCGGCTTCAGCGCCGAATCGTACCCCTACGGCGCGGTGCTCATGCGGCAAGAAGTGCGCGATCTTGAGATGAAAGCGCACGATGAGCTGATTCAGCGCATGAAGGCGGAGGAGGTACAACTCAGAGCGCTGCCCGAAAATGATCAAGACCAGAAAAACTTGAAGCTGACGGCGATTGCACAGACAGAAACGACGCTCAATCAACTGGAAGCAACTGGGCCAGTTGGCCGCGTGGTGATCCACATCCAGCCAGACGTACAGAGGTGGAAGCGAAGCACTTCGGACGTGGCGTTGCGCGACGGGGATGTATTGGTGATCCCCAAGAAACCAAACTACATTGCGGTGAATGGACAGGTTTACAACCAGACGGCGATCACTTATCAGCCGGGCCGAAGCGCCAGGTGGTATCTGGCGCAAGCCGGAGGCCTTACGCAAATTGCCGACAAGAAAGCTGTGTTTGTTATCCGCGCGGATGGATCGGTCGTCTCCGCAAGCAACAACTCCGGATGGTGGCCAGGGGATCCCCTGAGCGCAGAGATGAGGCCCGGAGACGCGATCATGGTCCCGGAAAAGGCGCCTAAAGTTGGGACACGAAACTGGTCCACGCTGATCCAATCAGCGCAGATTGCTACTTCTCTTGCACTGACAGTGGCAACGCTGAGGCCCTAGCCAAGGAATATGTTAATGCGTAAAAGGGCGGCGGTAGTCCTATACAGACTGGCGGCGGTCGGCTTGAGTTTGGCGACGTCGGCGTGTGGGGCCGCAAGACCACAACAGAACGTGCCCGTTTCGAGTTCAGGAAGCGTTTTTGTTCCGTTGGACAGTTGGGTGTATCCGGCGCTCGAGCGTCTTGCAGCGCTCGGCTTCATCGATGTCGAGTTCTTGGGAATGCGTCCATGGACTCGTCTCGAATGTGCGCATCTCGTTCAGGACGCGCGGGACATCATCGCAGCCCGTGAATCGGATGCAACTGGATCGACCGCAGCACTCTACAACCTTGAGTCAGAGTTTGCGAGCGATCTAGAAGCCCTTGATGGCGGTGTCACCCGCCAGGTGCGGCTGGAATCTGTCTATACGCGGCTCATGGGAATTAGTGGCCAGCCGCTGAACGACGGTGAGCATTTTGGACAAACAATCATCAATAATTACGGGCGCCCTTACGGAGAAGGGTTCAACAACTCCACCGGACTTTCAGGATATGCGGCAACGGGAAGGTTTTCGATCTATGTCCGCGGAGAGTATCAGCACGCGCCCTCCACGCCCGCCTATTCGCTTCCCGTGCGCCAGGTTATTGCTTCCGTGGACGCGAACCCCCTTCAGCCTGCAAAGCCTATAGCTGCTGTCGATCAGTTCGAATTGTTGGACAGCTACGTTGGCGTCAACCTTGCGAACTGGCAGGTCACATTTGGCAGAGAAAGCCTTTGGTGGGGGCCAGGCGAAGGTGGCGCGATGCTCTTCAGCGACAACGCAGAGCCCGTTACCATGGCTCGAGTCAGCCGCATTAGTCCTTACCAGCTTCCTTGGCCATTTAAATGGATGGGGCCCGTGAAGACGGATTTCTTTTTTGGCAAACTCTCGGGCCACGAATTTCCGCCGGGTCCGCTGATTCACGGGGAAAAAATAAGCTTCAAGCCGACACGCAACCTTGAGCTGGGGTTCTCACGCACTGTTGTTTTGGGCGGCGTAGGGCGAGCTTTCACGCTGGGCGCTCTATTCAATAGCTACGTGAGTTTCACATCTTCCCAAAACTATGGTGCTTCGGTGAATCCCGGCAAGCGCACGGGAGGATTCGATTTTTCATACCGCGTTCCGTTTCTTCGCAATTGGCTCACGATCTATTCGGATTCGCTGTCGGATGACGATGTGTCGCCGTTAGCATCTCCGCGCAGGTCCGGCATCAGTCCCGGCATCTATCTGCCGCGCATACCCGGCGCCCAGAAGCTCGATCTTCGTGTCGAAGCCGTTTATACCGATACTCCCGGCGCCAACACTCATAACGGGCAATACATTTACTTCGACACCTTCTACCACGACCTCTATACGAACAACGGAAACATCATCGGGAGCTGGATTGGCAGAGATGGAAAAGGATATCAGGCCTGGAGCAAATACCGCTTCAGCGAGCGAAGAACTCTGCAACTAGATTACCGCCATGCGCAAGTCAGCGGGGACTTTATTCCCGGAGGCGGGTCAACGAATGACTACGGCGTGCAAGGCGATTTTTTGATCGGTCATGGAACCAGCGTGTCCGGCCGCGTTCAGTACGAACGTTGGAACTACCCGGTCCTGGCTGCGCAACCGCAATCAAACGTCACCGTGTCTCTTCAGGTGACGTATTGGCCGCGAGAGCGAGTCAACTAAGACCGCGCCCAGAGAGTAAGAGGTTTTCTGAAGAGGATTCGGAACTTGACGATGATCGGCACAGAAACGCAAACAGAAAATCAGAATGCTTCCGTAGAAATCGTTACGGAACCTGATTACACGCTGAGTGATCTCGGTTCTTCCTTTCTTGAGAAGCTCCGTCTCCTCTGGGAGAAGCGGCGTTATCTGCGAAGAGTTTTTCTCGCAGGACTAGTCTGCGGCGTACTTGTTGCATTTCTGCTCCCTGCACAATACCAATCCTCCGTACAGCTCATGCCTCCCGACTCTCAATCAAGTTCGGGATTGGCCATGTTGGCGGCGCTGACCGCGAAGACCGGAGGTGGTATAGGCGGGATCGCTGGAGACCTTCTCGGAATAAAAGGTTCAGGCGCTCTATTTACGGGCATTCTCCACAGCCGGACCGTTCAAGATCGGCTGATCGCTCGTTTCGATTTGCGCAAAGTCTATTCCGACCGCTTGCTGGAAGATGCTCGTAAAGAGCTGGCCGAAAATACCGCGATTTCGGAAGACCGCAAGAACGGAATTATCTCGGTCACCGTAACCGATCGAGATCCCCGGCGCGCAGCGGCCATTGCGCAGGGGTACGTCGGAGAGCTGAATCAGCTTGTGGCCGAACTTTCCACCTCGGCGGCCCACCGCGAGCGGGTCTTCCTCGAAGAACGGCTGGTTGGCGTAAAGCAAGACCTTGACCAAGCCTCCAAGGACTTCAGCCAATTTGCCAGTAAGAACAAGACCATCGATATCAAAGAAGAAGCGCGCGCGATGCTCCAGGGTGCATCCGCACTTGAGGGCGAGCTGATCGCCACCGAGTCGGAATTGAAGGGTCTGCAAGCGATCTACACCGATAACAACGTGCGTGTGCGAGCCACGCAAGCACGGGTGAACGAACTGCGGCGCCAGCTCGATAAACTTGGTGGCGACAATCCCAACGAGCCAAGCCGTTTGGGGGACAATTCTGATTCCTCGCATCCATCCCTCCGGAACTTGCCGCTGCTGGGTGTTACATACGCGGACCTCTATCGTCGCGTTCAGATTCAAGAAGCAGTTTTCGAGACTCTGACGCAGCAGTATGAACTGGCGAAAGTCCAGGAGGCCAAGGAAACACCGAGCGTCAAGGTCCTGGATGAGGCTAACGTCCCGGAAAGAAAGTCATTTCCTCCGCGCGCGCTAACTATGCTGTTTACTGCGTTTTTCATGCTTGGTCTGGCGACGATTGGCGTTATTGCTCGAGAGCGATGGGAGAAAACCGATTCGGAGAACGCAGGCAAGGTTTTCGCCGGCGAGGTATTTCGGACCATGAATGCGCATATGCCTTGGGCTACGCCAAATGGTTCGAGGATTCAAGCCATGACCCACAGAGTCTGGATTCGGGTCGTGCCTCGAGCTGAGAACTCGGAAGATTCGAATTCTCGGCCGAAGTAGCTGTAAGTTATTGCAACAAATGCAGTTAAGTTAAATTTAGCCCTGTGGTCGACGGGGCGAAGCTGTATTCGATTGCTGAAAAACTGGGGAGTTTCGGAAAAAGAAAATGGTGACCAGCAACGTCCAGTCGATGATTCAGGAATTCGTGGCGCAACCACAAACGCAGCGGTGGTTCACTGTCTACACCTGCGCAAATCACGAAAAAACGGTTGCAAAGCGCTTGGATGCACGGAGCGTGGAGCACTTTCTTCCTATCTACACGTCCGTGGCACGATGGAAGGACCGCCGCGTCAAACTCGATTTGCCGCTCTTTCCAGGCTACCTGTTCGTGCGGCTTGAAGCGGGAGAACGCCTTCACGTTTTGGAAGTTCCTGGTGTTGTGCGGCTGGTCGGTTTCAATGGGCAGCCGTATCCGGTTCCGGACGCGGAAATTGAAAGTCTTCGAGCCGGAATTCAGAATGACTTTCGGTTCGTGCCTCATCCTTACCTGAATGTTGGGTCGCGCGTCCGCGTCAAGCGCGGCCCCTTGGAAGGAATCGAAGGAATCCTCTTGCGCAGGAAGAACGTCTACCGAGTCGTGCTTTCGCTCCATTTGATTGCACGGTCGGCGGCCGTGGAAGTGGACGCCGCGGATATCGAGCGGATTCCATGACGGCTGAAAATGTAAAACCGCTGCCCTCGTTCAGCCTTATGTCAACTTCGTTCACCTGGGCTCGCGCGCGGCAGATCGGCCTCAGCATGGCGGACCAGGGATTTACTTTGGGTGGCATGTTTCTGCTTAACGTTACTTTAGCGCGCACGCAAACCAAGGAAGAGTATGGAATCTTCGCGCTGTCTTATTCCATCTTCACATTCTTATCCGGCCTGCATAACGCGGCGATCCTCGAGGCGTACACCATCCATGGTTCCGGCAGGTATCACGAGCGGTTCGACGAGTATGCGCGCCGGCTTCGCCGCGCCAATGCATGGTTATGCATTGGCCTGATGGCGACCCTTGCCGCCGCGTGGGGCGTGCTTCATTGGATGAAGCCGCAGCTGGCCTCCCAAACGATGCTGGCAGTGGCGCTCACCTGCGGGATACTGTTGATGGCATCTTTCGTCCGGCGGACCTTCTATATTCGGCGCAGGCCGGATCTCGCGGCAAGATTTTCCGCGACTTTCTTCTTTGTCTGTACCGTGCTCTTGCTCATTTTCCTGCGTGCTCGGCCTCTGAACGGCTTTTATGCGTTCGTAATCGCGGCGTCGGCTTGGTGCATCGCGGGTCTTACCTTCCTAGGCAAATGGAGTGCGGGGACGCCGGAAAAAAGCTTCGAGGAGATCGAGCCGCGATTTTGGGCCGAACACTGGAAATATTCACGGTGGGTCTTCGTCACAGCTCTCGTTTTTCAGCTTGTGGGACAAGCGTATTACTGGCTAGCGGCAGCGTTTCTTTCCATGAAAGACGTCGGTGAGTTGCGCGCCATGTACAATCTGGTGACGCCAGTAGATCAGATTTTCGCCGCCATGATTTTGCTCATTCTGCCGATGATGTCTTTTCGATTTGCTTCGCGGCGGATGGCGGGTCTCCTTCCTCTATGGAAGGCGTATTGTCTTTTCACTCTTCTGGTCACCTCCAGCTATGCCGTGTTCATGAACATCTTTGGCAAGCAATTGCTCCACTTGCTCTATGCCGGAAAGTTTGATGATCTCGCATCTTTCTTAGGCACGCTGGCCCTCCTCCCGGTTGTGATGGGTGTCGGAAACACCGTTAACGCCGCGCTGAAGGCAAGCGAAAGGCCTCAAGCGGTCTTTGCTGCCTATATCGCGAGTGGAGCGGCGACATTTGTCCTCGGTTTGCCGCTCATTCTCCATTTCGGCATGCGCGGCGCGGTTTACGGAATGCTGGCGTCGAGTTTCATATATACGACGACTCTTTGCTTTCTCTTTTTCTCGCTGTTTGTTACGGAGAGACATCCTTCTCCCGACCTTCCGACCGCCAGAGAAAGCGCCCAGCCATGAGTAATGCGCATCCGGGAATGAACGAGGGTGATTAATTTTTCAGCATTGCGGCCGCATACGCTGGCCGGAAAAATTTTCCGTTTTCCATTCCGCGCAATTCCGCGGGATCTTGCCGTCCCGATCCTGCAGGGCCCGCTCCGGGGGAAAAAATGGATTGTAGGCTCCTACATTCATGGCTGCTGGCTCGGCAGTTATGAATTTGCGCTTCAGAAACTCATAGCCAACGAGGTGAAGCGCGGAGAGGTATTCTTCGACGTCGGGGCGTGCGTGGGATTCTATTCTCTTCTCGCTGCCGTTCGAGCCGAACCCGGCCAGGTTCATGCTTTTGAGCCGCTCCCCGCAAACCTCGCTTATCTCCGGAAGCATCTGGAATTGAATAAAATCAACAATGTGGAAGTACATGAAATTGCCGTCTCGGATGAAGTGGGGACAAAATTCTTCGCCGACGAAGCGACGCGCAGTATGGGAAAGCTGGACGCAAACGGCTGCATACCGGTTCGGACTTCCACGATTGACGCGCTACTTCAAGTTAACGAGGTTCCCGCTCCTAACTACATCAAGATGGATATTGAAGGAACGGAATCAAGAGCCCTTCTGGGCGCCAAGGAATGCATCCTGCGTTACAAACCCAAGCTGTTTCTTGCGACGCACGGCAAGCAGGTGCACAACGAGTGTCTGCGTATTCTCTCCTCCTGGCGATACGAGTTTCGTGAAATAGCGCGGGAATCGGCCGATCGTGCGGAATTGGTCGCGAGTCATCACGAGAATTCGCCAGAGTTTTCTGCCGAGTAAGAAATTCTTCGAAGCTCTACTCTGATGGAATCACAAAACCGCGAACAAGGTGCTAAGCAGGAGGCCATATTGCGTCCTGCGCGGATTTTGTTTCTGCAGCGAGCCTTGCTTGTGGTGTGCATACTTGCCTACGTTAAGTGTTTTCTGTGGATGTACGTCGACTACCTGTTCCCCACTTGGGGTTACTTTGGATTTGATTATAACCCGCCCGGGACGGGCTATTTGGCTCTTGCGTGGGTTCTATCCGTAGCGCCCAGTCTTTGGATGCCGATGAAACTTACGCGACCCTCGCAGCTGGCGTATTGGGTCCTCTACATCACGGTCATCATCCCCTCGATGTTTGTCCCTATGTACGCAGGAATGAATCCGGTCACGGGAAATGCTATCCTCATGCTGACTCTGTTTACGGGCTTCGCGATGACTGGCAGCAGTTATCTGCTCCCGCTTTTCCGTATCGGCTTGCCAAAAATACCCAAGCAGCTCTTTTGGATGGTTCTTGCCGCTGTTGCGATTTTCCTGACCTTATGGCTGCTGATCGTTTTTCGCGGCCACCTTCAACTTGTATCTTTCGGCGTCGCGTACGAATTGCGCGACGCCGCGAACGATGTCGCGGAAGGCAGCCTCGTCAACTATGCGTTCATGCTTCTAAGTGGTGCGATCAATCCGTTCCTCATGGGCTACGGGCTCTATTTCAAGCGCCGCTGGCTTTTCTTCGCAGGTGCCCTCGGGCAGATTTTGATTTACAGCGTGGGTGGGACCAAAGGATCGATTTTGTCCATTGTTTTCATTTTGAGTATTCATGGCATGCTCAAAATAAGGAAAATACCCTTTGCCCTCATTCTGTCTTTCGGTAGTTTGCTCCTTCTTGCGGGAACGACTTTTTCCATCCGATTCACCGGGAACGGTGACGTCTCGTTTCTCGGCGGGATCGCCCAATATGTGATTTTGATGCGAACGCTCAGCATCAATGGACTTTTAACTGCCCAATATTTCGATTTCTTTCAGCACAATCCGCTTACCTACCTTTCCCACATTCATGGGGTGAATTGGTTTGTGCACTATCCTTATAGCAACCCGGTCGGACAGGAAATCGGATTGGCGTATGCGGGCACTACCGGCCTGGACGCGACGGCGCACTTCTGGGCAACAGACGGTATAGGTGGTTTTGGGTTGCCCGGCATAGTATTGGTCTCCGTTATCTGCGCCGTCGTGTTTTGGCTTCTCGATTCCGTGTCCAAACGGCACGATCCCCGATTGGTCGCGCTCGTGACGGCGTATGCGGCCTACAACCTCGCCAACATCTCCATTTTTACGAGTCTTTTGTCGGGCGGACTCGCGCTGCTGATGTTTTTTATGTATGTGCTGCCAAAGCCAGGGCTGCAGAAATCTGGTGATCCAGCAAACCGCGAGATTCGAGCCGCCTCCCGCTTCACTGAATTCCATCGCGGCTGCGCGCAGGTCGGCGAGTGAATTTGGTGCTGGCCAATTCCTACCAAACTTTTAAGCGAATTGTCCGCGCTTTCCTCGTGCGAGATCTCTGGCAACAGAGGCAGGTGAAATGCACAGAATTGCGGCTGGGAGACGACGGCGCGCGATGGTGCATTTGCCCTGATGGTTTGTCCGTTTCCAGCGTTGTTTATTCGTTTGGAGTCAGAGAGGACGTTTCCTTTGAACTCGAATTGATCCGCCAATTCGGCGTACGTGTGAATGTGTTTGATCCCACGCCGAGATCGATCGAGTGGCTGCGCAAACAAGCGCTGCCGGAAAAGATTCACTTTTATGCCTACGGCCTTGCAGAACAAGACAGGACTTGCAAGTTTTCCCCGCCACGGAATCCAGCGCATGTCTCTCACAGCATTGTTGGTAGGAAAACGACGCGAGCGGCAATCGAAGTTCCAGTTCGGCGGCTGGCAAGCATTATGAGAGCACTGGGGCACAAAAGAATCGTTCTGCTGAAGATGGATGTCGAGGGAGCAGAGTATGGTGTAATCGCGGACGCGATCAGCAGCGGCATCCCCGTCGGACAATTGTTGGTCGAATTTCATCATCGCTGGCCCGAGATAGGAATCGAGAAAACCGAAGCTGCAATCCGGGCTCTGAATCGCGCGGGCTATTCGATCTTCAGCATCTCGGCGAGCGGCGAAGAGTACAGTTTTCAAAGAACCGCAGACGACCTCGTATCTTTAGGTGCCAACAACGGCACGCACGGCTGATGCGTTTTCGCGCGACCGTGGTGCCGGTCAGTAGCGGCAATGGAGAACTACGTTCCATGACAATTTATCGTCCCCTTAGTTCGGCCCTGCTCTCCTTGGATATTAGGCTCGCGAATGTGGGGCTTAGGTTCACGAAGGAACGAGGGACTCTGCTGATCTTTCTTTTTCACAGTCTCTTTGAAGACAAAAAAGAAGCGCAATCCGGAGTGATGGACCCGCAGCAGGGTGTTACGGTCGAAATGTTCAAAACATTTGTGACCCACTTCCACGCGAACGGGTATCGCTTTGTTTCGCCGGAAGAGATTTCCAAAAGCCTTGCGGAAGACCGCAAATACGCGCTCCTGACTTTCGACGACGGATATAAGAACAACGTCCGGGCTCTGCCGATTTTGGAGAAGTTTGAGGCTCCAGCAGTCTTTTTCATCTCCAGCGGACACGTGAAAACTGGCAGGTCCTTCTGGTGGGATGTGCTCCATCGAGAAGGCAAGAGGCGAGGGTGCACGGATGCCGAGATTAATCGGATGATCGCTGGTTGCAAGGCTCATAGGACGGAAGACGTAGAATTCCTTTTGAAAAAAGAGTTCGGTGAAAATGCACTCTGGCCCGTGGGCGATTTGGACCGACCCTTCACTCCTTCCGAGTTGCGTGCATTCGCGAAACACAGGCTGGTTTTTCTCGGGAACCACACGAGAGACCACGCCATATTGCCGAATTATTCTGAATCAGAAATTGGCATGCAAATTTGCCAGGCGCAGAACGACATCTTGGAAATGACGGGGCGCACACCGGAAATGATCGCCTATCCTAACGGAAGCGAGTCCGTAATGATTCGGAAGTCGGCTGAGGAGGCCGGCTTGCGGCTTGGAGTCGGTATTCGGCCGGGTCACAACCGGCTACCAGTGGACAGCGATTCAAGGGACCGGATGTCGCTGAAGCGTTTCACGCTCAGGGGCGATCGCGGAATTGAACAGCAGTGCCGCTCCAGCCGTTCCAGTTTCTCCATCCATCGTCTGCTGCAAGATGCGAGAAGAATCAGCGCGCGCCAGCCCTTTGATTTTTCCGCTTCCGTGAAATGAGGAATTCGTTGCGAGTGCTGCAGGTCCACAACAAATACCGCCCCGGCTGGGGCGGGGAAGATACCGTCGCCGACCTCGAGGCGGATCTTCTGGAGAGGAACGGTCATTCCGTGGAACGCCTGTCTGTTTGGACTGGCGAATTGGATGAAGCGAGTTTTTTCAGAATCGTGAGCGCCGGGTTTGGGACGGTTTGGTCGTTTCGTGGTTACAGGTTGATGCGTGATGCGCTAGCCCGTTTTTCTCCTGACGTCGTTCATGTGCACAACGTATTCCCCTTGCTGAGTCCGAGTATCTACTGGGCCGTGTCACACGAAGGCGTTCCGGTCGTGCAGACGATGCATAACTACCGGCTGGCATGCGCGAATGCCATTCTTCTCCGGAACGAAAAGCCTTGCACAGACTGCGTCGGCCATTTTCCCTGGAACGCGCTGGCTCACCGTTGTCATGGCAATTCTTTTTTCCGGACAGCCGCGGTCACGTCCATGAATGTACTTCATCGATGGATCGGGACGTTTGAAAACAAGATTCACGCTTACATTGCAATGACGGATTTCAGCAAGGAGCTCCTGGAACGCGCCGGATTGCCGGGCGACCGTATTTTCGTGAAGCCCAACTTCACCTCCGACCCGGGAAGACTCGTGGATCTGCGCAGCCAGCAATTTGTTTATGCCGGTGAAATCTCGCGCGCAAAAGGCGTGCACCTATTGTTGGCTTCTTGGACCCAACTTGCTTCTGACGAGTTCAAATTGGTGATATTGGGCGATGGGCCCGATCGCGCAACGCTGGAGGATTTGTACGCGGACGCTCGAAACGTCGTTTGGATGGGAGCCCAACCACGGCAGATGGTGATTGAGCAAATCGCGATGAGCAAGTGGCTCGTGCTGCCATCGCTTGCGTACGAGAACTGTTCCATGACCATCTTGGAGGCGTTTTCTGCTGGAACACCGGTCATCGCGCCGAATCATGGTTCCTTTGCAGCGATTGTTTCGGACCGCAAAGAGGGAATGCTTTTTTCACCCGGCGATGCCGCTTCACTGGCATCGACTCTCGAGGCCGCCGTTAGCGCATGCCAGGCGGACTGGATCGCGTGGTCCGGTCAGGCGCGGGGTAAATTTCTTCGAGAGCTAACGGCGGAAGCCAGCTATATGCAATTAATGCGGATATATGAGAAAGCGGGGCAAAACTTTGCGTCGATGTCTTTAGCTACGCTTGGCGCAGAGAAGAGTAACCCAGCCGGACAATCAACAAACGCAGCTGCCTGAGAAGGGAAGAGATTGACCCGATGCGAGTGGTTCTGCTATCCGAGGTCTATGCTAAAGGAATGGGCTATCTGGAGAATCTCATGCCGAAATATCTTGCTCGGCTGGGAGTTGAGACGCACGTAGTTGCAACTGATCTCTCCGTGCCCTCTCGTCAAGATTCAGGTATCAGTGAATACAATAATTTTGTGCCGCGCAACTTTGTGGGAAGCGTAGAGACTTTGGATGGCTTCACACTCCATATCCTCGGGCGTGAACGCGCTTTCGGGCAAGACCGTATGGCCCTTCTGAAAGAGAAGCTTGCATCATTGCAGCCCAACGTCGTGCAAACCATGACGCCTATTGGATGGATCGGTCTGGATGCCGCGCTCTACAAACGATCGCTGGGCTACCAGCTTTTTACGGGCTGCCACTATCACGCTTCCGTATTTCCGCTGGCGCGGAGGAAAATGCGAGCACTAAGTTCCGAGTCGCTGCAATGCCTTGCGATGAGAAAAATTCCCGGAAGATTGGTAAGCCTTGCAACGAGCAAATGCTATGCCATTGCTCAAGACTGTGCGGACATCGCGGAAAAATATTTCGGTGTCGAGCGCAACAAGATTGTAATTTGCCCACTCGGCGTGGATTCGGAGATTTTCTATCCCGTTGCGGACGATCGAGACGCCACAGATAGAACTGCACTGCGGCAACGACTGGGATTTGCCCAGAACGAGATCGTCTGTATTTATACCGGGCGATTCCGCGAGGGAAAGAATCCTCTGTTACTTGCGAAGGCGGTCGAGCGCCTCTTCCATTCCGGTTTGCCGTACCGGGGGCTGTTTATTGGAAACGGCCCCCAAGCCGAAGCAATCGCGGCCTGCGCTGGATGCAAAACACATCCATTCGTGACTGTGAAAGAACTCGGAGCGTTCCTTCGCGCGGCGGACATCGGCGTGTGGCCCGCCCAGGAATCCATGTCCATGCTGGACGCGGCCGCTTGCGGTCTCCCGATTGTGGCAAACCACACTATGACTGCGAGAGAGCGGCTGGACGGGAACGGTCTGGCATACCGTCTGGGCGACCTGGGAGATTTAGTTCGCGTTCTCCTGGATCTCCGCAATGAGGAGACCAGATTGCACCTGGGCGAACTTGGCGCGCGGAAGATGAAACGCGAATACAGCTGGGAACACATTGCCCGGCAACGAGTGCGCGACTATGAAACTGCACTTGGCTCTCTTAGATTGTTTGGTGAAACAGTAGTTTCAGAATAGCCCCCTTTTTCGCATCTCCTAGAAACTCATCCCAACGAACCATGCTGATCTCTATGGAACTCAAATGCGCATACTAGTTCTGGGCATCAATTACGCGCCTGAACAAACGTCCGTCGCCCCATTTGCGACTGGCTTCTGCGAAGACCTTGCTGCCAATGGAAACAAAGTGATAGTCGTGACTGCTTTCCCATACTACCCGGAGTGGCGCGTCTGGGAAGGTTATCGGGGCTCTCTCTACCGCAAGGAATGCATCAATGGCGTGACCGTACATCGCGTCGCCCACTATGTGCCACGCAAGCCAAGCAGGCTGATTGAGCGTCTAGCCTACGACATCTCGTTCACCGTGAATTGCTTTCTCGCGGCGCTGTTCACCGGCGGATGCGACCTGATTTACTGCTACTGTCCTCCGCCTACAGTTGCTTTTGCAGCGTATCTTCTCGGCTTGATCAAGGGCGCGGCGTATGTGATGAAGGTGTCGGATCTGGCCTCTGATGTAGCGCTGGCGACGGGAATTATGAAACCTGGTTTCGCGATTCGCCTTGCGAGGATGTTCGAGGCGTTCAGCTATCGAAAGGCAAAGGCCGTCATTTGCGTTTGTCAAGGTTTCATCGATCGGTTGAGGGAGCGCGGTGTAAGCGAAGAAAAGCTGCATCTGATTCCGGATTGGGGGGATACGGAGAATCTCCGGCCGGGCGAAGCGGGAAGCGCATTCCGGCTTGCCAATCAACTTTCCACGAAACAGTTTCTCGTATTTCACACCGGCAACATGGGCAAAAAGCAGCGACTCATGAACGTCGTGAACGCCGCGGAGGCTTCGAGAAACGAACGCGATCTCAAATGGATCATCGTCGGCCAAGGAGAAGAGAAAAGCCAATTGGAGGAGGAAATCTCCCGGCGCGGTCTCACGAACACAATGATGCTGCCACTGCAGCCTGCGGAACTCTTGACGGGGATGTATGGCAGCGCCGATCTCCTGCTTTTGAATCAGGCCGCCACTGTCGAGGACGCCGTGATTCCTTCCAAGCTCTTGACCTACATGGGAGCGGGGCGAGCGATTGTGGCGGCGGTCAGCGAGAAAAGCGAAGCCGCCAGGCAAATTCACAGGGCAGATTGCGGGGTCGTGGTTCCGCCCGAAAACCCGGAAGCACTTGCAGCGGCTGTGCTCTTGCTGCGCAAAGATGCCGGCTTGCGTCGCAGACTGGGCGCCAACGCGAGAGCATTTGCGGAAACTCATTTCACAAAGGCGGGAGTTCTTCGCCGATACGACGAATTTTTTAGAAGTCTCCGTCCCGGCGTGAAGGGATTGTCGATGGTTCGCCGCGGAGCCGAGAACGACTGAGTCGCCGCATTTCACCGGATCAACAACCTAAGCCATGTTCTTCCACTTGAGAATTTATCGTTTTCTGCTGCTGGTCGCGACCTACTTTTTGCCCTACCTTGCCATCGAGTTGGGCTGGTATGTCTGGTATTATGCGCTGGCGCTGCTCGGGCGCCATAAAGATTTTTCTCATCACGGACATTTTAACTTGCTGCTGGTTGGTTCTTTCATCTGGATTTTTCTCGCGAAGCGCAACAAAGTGACGAACTTCGAAGAACTCTTTCGGGAGCGGACGGGAGCCCGATCCGCGGCCTCGGCATGTGTCGCCACCGGGATGGTTTTTCTTGCCATCTTTTACTTCAGCCGGAAATTCTTCCTTCCGCGCGGGTTATTCCTTGTCTGTATGTTGCTATTATTCATTTTGACGGTTTTGATGCGGGCCGCCTTCCGCATGCTCTACCGAAAAAGAAGGGAACTGGGCAGACCCACGAAGATACTGGTGGTGGGAGCCGATGAGTTTGCGCGTGACGCAGCAAGAAAGCTGCAGAACTTATCGTTTGCTCCATGCAAGGTAGTGGCTTATGTGCGGGTTTCTCCCCAGCAGGTTGCGATCGAGAACAGCCGCGTATATGAACTAGACCAGATGGGCATGCTGCATTCAGGGAATGGCATTGATGAGGCCGTGATTGCGATTCACCCTGCACAGTTTGCACGGATTCCCGGAATTATCCAGGCCCTGGAAAAATTAAGCGTGCCCGTGCGAGCTATCGTAGATCTAGGCGAAGGCATCGTGGTGCGAGAACGATTATTTCAGCTAGGCCGCCTCCAAATGCTCGATCTCACAACTACGCCAGCGGACTTTCTCGATTACGCTCTCTTGAAGCGCGCGTTTGATGTTTGCTTTTCGGTCTTGGCTCTCCTTTTGACATTACCACTGGCGGTTTTGACGGCCTTGTTGATCAGGCTAACTTCACAGGGTCCGGTATTTTTCGTTCAGGAACGCATCGGGCTGAACGGGAAGCCGTTCATGATGTACAAGTTCAGGACGATGCGCCCCTCCGGCCCCAATTCAGAAGAAGGGGATACGCGATGGACTACGCAGAATGATCCCAGACGAACCTGGGCCGGCGCATTCCTGAGAAAAACCAGTCTTGATGAGCTGCCTCAATTCATCAATGTTCTGAAGGGCGATATGAGCGTGGTAGGCCCCCGCCCGGAACGGCCGCACTTTGTCCGTCAATTCTTGCAAGATGTCGCTCGCTACAACCATCGTCACTGCCTTAAGGTAGGGATCACGGGATGGGCGCAGGTGAACGGCTGGCGCGGCGACACTTCGATCAACAAGCGCGTCGAGTACGATCTGTATTACTTGCAGAACTGGAGCCTCGCTTTTGACCTGCGCATCATTGTGATGACAATATTTTCCGGCTTGATGGACAGGAATGCTTATTAGCTCGAATTGTGAAGTTGATGGGGTGCGGAGCAGAGTGGTTGGTGACTCGTGACTAGTGATAGGTGCAATCCCCGCGAGACAGAGGTTTGCGGTTCAAGGCTAGCTGCCCCCCAGGAACAGGTAACCAGGATGCTGCAGGACCCCCACCCCGGCGTATACCGAGAACCGTGAAGCAACCCCATGATGACTTTAGAGTTGGGGGAGTTGATGGGTTGCTCATCCTCATTCTATACAGGTATACACAGGTAGTCCCCCCAATCAGCTCCCTCGAATGGAACCACTTTTGAATCAATTATTTGATAACCGAAGGAGCTCACGAACCTAAAAAGCTCTTCGGCGGTCTGGCCTCGCGGTAGCCAGGCAGGATGCACAGCAATCATTAATATTGGGCGATGGTGTTTGATCAACACTCTTGCACCCTGCAGGACCAGAAGTTCGGCCCCCTCGACATCGATCTTTATAGCGGCTGGAATGAACTGAGTCTCCTGACAGAACGCATCTAGAGTTGTGGTTTCAATTGGTATCGAAGACGTGTTCGACGATGGGTTGGCTGGGCTCTGATACAGGCGGGGGATAAGTGAATTGAGAAAGCTGTCTCCGCCATCCTTGAGGTAAAAAGACACTTTCTGCTCGACAGAGTCAGCCACGGCTTTGGGAACGATTTGGAGCTGGGAGAATCCATTCACTCTCTTGTTGTGGTTCAAGAATTCCACAAGAGGCAGAGAGGGTTCAAAAGCGATCACCTTTCCCCGTGCTCCCACACGGCGGCAGGCAAGCAAAGACATCCAACCGTAGTGGGCGCCGATGTCAAAAAAAGTGTCCCCAGGTCGTAATCTCTCGTCGATCCATTTCAAAACGTGAGGCTCGGTGGGCCGCGAGCCAAAAAGCTGAGGAGCCACGAAGACAAGTCTGCCACGGAGCAGTTTGGGGACTGGAAATTGCGCGCGCAGAAAGGCCAGTTTTAGGGACGCATGAAGTCTCGGCGCATGTTTTTTTAGCACTCGGCTTGCTTTGGCTAACATGCTTTCTCCACCAGGAGTCTCGATGGCCGACAGGGTCGGTGTCCGGCAAATGGCTTCAGTCAATCTTACAACCACGATTAAGACGGATATGTCCAGAGCCGCTCACGTTGGGACTCGTTTGCTTACCGTAGTCGCGGTTGCCTTTTTTCTTCTCACAGCGTTTCGTGCTGGCTACACGCATGACGAGACAGACTTTCCGAATTACTACACCGCAGCGGTTTCGGTGACGCGGGGACAGCAACTGCACAATTTGTATGATTGGACGTGGTTCCAGAGGCAGATGAATTATGCCGGCTTTGAACGGCAGCTCGGAGCATACACGCCGCAGACGCCACTGACCATGCTGCCCTTCGTGGAACTGACGAGGTTCGGACCACAAACGGCAAAACGCATTTGGCTGGTCTGCAATCTGGTTTTTCTGGGAGCCACGGTCTGGCTCCTCTCGCGGGTGACCCAGTTTCGTGCAGAGCAGATTGCTCTTGTGGCGTTTCTTGGATACGGCTCGCTGTACATGAACTTCTTGTATGGCCAGTATTACGTATTCCTCCTGTTTTTGCTCACGCTGGGATTTTACTGTTTGCATGAGCAGCGCGGGGCCGCAGGCGGTTTTCTCTACGGCATCGTGTTTGGACTGAAGTTGTATGGGGGCCCCTTTCTCATCTATTTTTCAGCGAAACGAAATTGGAGGGCGGTTGCCGGCATGCTTACGGCCATGGTTTTCGTCGGGGTCGCAGCCATAGCGATGTTTGGCTGGAAAGATGTCGTTTTTTACGCAACACAAATCCTTCCGCGATCGCTTGAAGGAGGCTCAGTCGACCCGTACCACCCCGGGAATCCTACGATTTCCACTCTGCTGCGGCACACATTCATGCCGGAGCCGGAATTAAATCCGCAGCCTCTATGGAGTTCTCCGTGGATATTTTTCTTCCTGCGTTCACTGGTGCTATTCGCACTTCTAGTGTTTACCTCCCTGGCGCTGGCAGTTAAGCAAGCCGGAAATGACAAGCGGGACTTTGCGTGGTTCGTTATTGTTGTTCTTCTGCTGTCCACCAGCGTGGCTTCCTACACCTTCATAGTATTGCTCTTGCCTGTCATCCTTCTTTTGGAAGATGCCAACCGGCGTGTGCGAATTGGACTTCTCGCTTGTTTCGTTTTGTTGTGTTCTCCGTTGCCATCCAGGCTTGATCCCTTTTTTCCAAAGGTGTGGCTGCTGCTCGGGATGTATCTCCTTGCAGGGCGTCCCAACTGGCGATTACTTCGTCCTAACCGCGTGGCCGTTGCATCCACAATCGTCCTATTGGCTGCTCTTCTCGATGCGAATCGGCACATGGTTTCGTACAGGAACGAACCCGGACAGCGTTTTCAGAGAGCAGCGGTGGAGAAAGGAGAGTTGTTCGCCGCGAGTCCAGCCGTTTCTCCGTATGGACTCTTTTATCAAACGATGGGAAAAGATCGCTACGTTTTGAGTTGGATGCATGGCGACCGGATCCAGAAGATTTCCCTCGAGGGAGAAGTCTTCAACCCTTTTGAGTCTGCTGATGGACGCATTCGATTTGAATTGGTGTCGAATGGCCATTCGACGATGATGGAGTTTAACCCTTTGAATCATGAGGTGGCGCAACTCCCTTCTGGCGCCCCGGCGGAAGAGGAACGAGGCACTAAAGTTTCGCCGGATGGAAAATGGGAAGCTTTCACGGCGGTCCTGGGGGGAGCGGAGCAGATTTGGGTTCGAGATCTTGCGACAGGGAAGGCGGAGCAATTGACTGGGGGAAGATGCAACAGCATCGCTCCTGAATGGGAAACAGACTCCAGCAGCATCCTGTTTGCGAGCGACTGCGGACGGGCGTACGGACTGCCCTCGCTTTACCGCGCAAAAATTCCCGCGAACTGATTCCAGTTTCGCCTCGGCGGCAGCGAGAGACTCACGAACTCGCAGCATAGCCGCTGTCGAAAATAGTCTGCACGGCTTCATAGCGACTTTCCACGTTGAGCTGCCGCATCATGCGATGCACGTGATTTTTGACAGTGAATTCGGAGAGGTGCAAGTTTGCAGCAATCTCTTTGTTTGTAAGGCCTTTTGCGAGAAATGATGCAAGCTGCTGCTGCCGCCGGCTCAGACCGAGTTTTTCGCAGACACGCAGGTTGAGCATCAGCGAGCCTTCCTCGGCTGCGTGCACGACGAATTGGAATAGCGCGAGGGATAACTGCGAGGGGCATACCGCTTCTCCTTGGGCGACTCTACGCACGGCAGTAACAATGTCCTGAGCGCTCGCATCATCAAGAAGATAACCGCGGACACCTGCGCGTACGGCTTGCAAGAAACTCTCCGGGTCATCCCCCATGCCAAAGAGAACGATCTTTAATTGTGAGTTGCGGGCGAGCGCGTCAGGAATCAGGTTTGGCGAAGCAATTGTTGCCGTAACATGGTGAACGAGCAGGATGTCGCACTCGAGTTGGGCCACTTGCTTTTGTGCGTCCGTGGTATAGCGATCCACGCCGACCACAGAAAGATCGGGTTGCTTTCTGAGGACGCCGGCGAGCGCCTCGCGAAGCAAGCGATTCTCGACGAGCAAAAAAACTCTAGGAGTAGATATCGTGCCAGGTTCGCTTGTTTGTTTCATATAGTGTAAAACGGCATCGTTCGGTTCAAGACAATCCAACTCTATTGCAGGAAAGAGAAGCGTTTCTCCAATCCTATCGTTGCTACGGTACGGCCAATTCGAAATGGATTCAATACGCGCAATGTCATTAGAATGTAACGCTTCTGTTTGGAGAGGCGAGGAAAGCGCCTCGATGTAGACCCGTTAAAAGGCGGGACAAGACATTCTGTGGATAGAGTCAGTGGCTGCCAGGGTGGTGCTTGCGTTTGCGAAGAGGCGACGTCATGTCTGGGCGAGACAATCTGAAGTCTCTGGAAAACAAGGTCTGGGAAACGATCGAACGAACGGATCATTTGGTGGGATTAGTGCCAGTGGATCACCTCACTTGGCGGCCGGAGCTGCCCTATGAGCAGCCGGCAGCGAGCGATCTCGGTCATCTTCTGGGCCATCTTCTGGATTGTCTGGCGGGCTTTTGCGCCGCACTGGGCGCTGCATACCCTTCTGAGCTTGCCGACTTCGCATCCCTTCGGTCACTGCGGGTGAATCACTCTTGTCTCCCGGAAGATGCAAGGAAGCAGATGAAGATATACGCAGATCACATCCACCGCGGGTTCCAGCAAAGCACTGACGCGGACCTGGCCCGCAGAATACCCACTGTATTTGTCCCTGAGGGAGAGACGCTGCTGAGCCTGCTTCTGGGTAATCTAGAACACTTGATCAACCACAAGTACCAGCTATTTTTCTATCTGAAACTGGCAGGCGTGGCCGTCACCAGCAAGGACATCTATGCCTGGCGCGGGGTCCCCAACGGGTGACTCTTCACGTGATGGTAGATGGCACTTCCGGAGCTACCGGACGCGGGGAGCGGGGAAGAATGACCAACATGGTCGTTCCGGCTCTTGAGGTGCTCTCGATCGATGTGGATCCGCCATGATCGTGAATAATTTTACTCACGATCGCCAGGCCGAGGCCCGTGCCGTTGGATTTGCCATAGCTAACGAAAGGATCGAACAAGGAGCCACGGATTTCGTCGGGGATGCCAGGCCCGTTGTCGGCTACCCGAATCTCAAAAAGCTCTCTTTTAGCGCGGACATCGATGGTGATCTGGCTATCTCCACCAGCCGTTGCTTCGCATGCGTTTATGACCAAATTAACGAAAGCGCGTTCGAGTTTCTTGCTGTCAAATACGCCTTCCGCTTCGTGATCCAACGCGAGGGTGATCGTGGAGCTACGAAATTCCGGCCTGGCGCGAACTGCTTCAATCGCGTGGCGAAGGATCTGATCCAGCACGGCAGGCTCGCGCGATAGCGAGCTGCCCTGATGGGCCAATTCGCGCATCGAATCGATTAGGTCTGTCATCTGGTTCGAGGCGGTCATGATCTCCTGGTAGACTTCGCTTCTGTTTAGATTCTTGCCTTCGGCTTCGTACAGAAACTCGGCATTGGCAACGACGGCAGCGAGATAGTGACGCAAGTCGTGGGATATGGAGCTGGCTGCTCTGCCGAGAGCAGCAATGCGCTCGGCCTCGATGCGCTCCTCTTGCGAACTCAAAAGCTCCTCTCGCATCTTCGCGAATGCCTCACTCAGATCAACAACTTCGCGGCTGCCTTTTGGAACAATGGAATACGCAAAATCACCGGCGGCGAGCGCACGGACACCTGCCACCAGATTTTCGAGAGGCCTGGTGATCGTGCGAGAGACGAAACTAAACAGAAGCGCGCCGACAATTACAGCCGATATGCCCACCAAATAAATAGTGTGATTTAGGTGGGCGATGAAACTGTTCACCGGGAGCAGGGGCATCAATACGAAGCAGCGCACGGGGGAAGGGAGCGATCCGTGCAGCAATATGGACGAGAATGCGTAATCGCTTCCGTTTAGAGATATCTCGCGAGGATTGAAGTTAGCGGAAAAATCGTCCACAGCGATAATCCGGTGCAACTCTGCTTCCTCGCGCAGGGAGAGCGTTGAGGCGATGACGTTGTCGCCGGTGGCCAGGGCAATTTGATAGCCCGCAACCACGGCAAGCTGTTTGGCGACAGTGGAATCAATCTGGTAACCAACCGCCAACAATCCAAGCTGCTCCAAAGTACTCCCGGAGCCAGCCGTGATTGGGCGCACGAACACCCAATACAGACGACCGTCGTCATACCACCACGATGCCTCTTCTCCTTGCTCCATAGACCTGCGCAGATCTCGTTTAGCATTGGCGGCAGACCAGCCCGGCTTGCTCAGATGCAGCGCCACTACCTCACTATCGTGCGTGGCGAGAACAAACAAGTCGCTGCCCGCAAGCCTCCAAAATGCTGACGAGCCGTCCTGGATGGTGGGCGCGTCCCGGGTGGTCATTAAGGCTTTTAGGGTGGGGAGATCCGCGAGCATTGCTGCCGTACGAGACAGTTGAAATTCCCTCTGCCGCTGAACACTCTCAAATGCGCGAACTGAGGCTTCCGTTCCGTCACGCACCTGCCGGTCGGTTTCAACCCCAACGGTGCGGCGAATTATGAAAAGCAGCGAGCCCGCTAATCCCGAAATGATTAGTAGAGTCGCGATGAACAGTTGCGTGCGAAGACGAAGGTGAGTCATCTAGGTTTCAGGAGACTCTCTAGGATTTGTTAACAGCGGGAGTGCCAACCACAAACTTATAGCCGGCCCCGTGAATAGTCAGGAAGAAGCACGGATTGGCGGGGTCCGGCTCAAGTCTTTGCCGAAGACGGAGGATGTGGTTGTCGACGGTGCGAGTGGAAGGGTAGTTTTGATATCCCCAGACTTCATTGAGAAGTTCATCGCGCGAAAGAACGCGCCCGGGCGAAGCGGCGAAGAACTTCAGGAGTTTGAATTCCTGGGCGGTGAGTGACAATGGTTTGCCGGCCCTCGTCGCTTCCATGCTCGTAAAATCGATATGTGCATCGCCGAAATCGAGGACCTGGTGGCTTACTGTTTTGGGAACGACGTTCGATACCGGGTTAGTCTTCGCCGCGCTACGGCGCATGGCGCGGCGGACTCTGGCCAGCAATTCTCTTGGGCTGAAAGGCTTGGTGACGTAGTCGTCGGCGCCAAGCTCCAGCAGGAGCACCTTATCCTCCACTTCGGAATTCGCGCTCAGCACCACAATCGGTACCGAGGCTGCCATTGATTTGAATGCGCGACAGAGTTCCCTGCCGGACATGCCTGGGAGTTTTAGGTCGAGTACGACCGCGTTGGGCAGCTGCGCACGAAAGCTCTCGAGGCCAGTCGGGCCGTCCGAGGCGATTTTGACGTTTAATGAATCCGCTTCAAAGAGGCGCTGCAGTGTCCGCTGCATTGGGCGGCTGTCTTCAACCACTAGAATGGTTTCCATAGATCCGATCCTTAGTTTTTCATAGTGGCGCTGGGACGAGATGCCTGCCCCGCCCACGGGAAGCGGCGGAAAGTCACCAGTGTCAGCCCACGTACAAATTTGTTTGGAATTGCAAGCAACTCAATACACCGTTTTCCCCGAGTCTGGATCGTATTTCTCTCCGTACTTGTTCTTATGCTCTGAATACATCGGCTTCGTCACGGGAACGGAGATAGCCGTTAAGAGCGGGTTGACGCTGTCTACCACAACCAGGCGTTCAAGCGCCTGCAGCGCCTCGGCAGGCGCAGATTCATACCACACATGAAGCATATACTTCCCGGGAGGGACACCAGCAATGGAGTAATGTCCTGCCTTGTCCGACGTGCCGAAGAACTCCGAATCGACGGCGAGAATTACGCCGGTCATTTCAGGGTGAATGTTGCAGAACAGGTAGGACGGACCGGGCCGGTCGAAGCGAATGGATTTCTGCGCTCCCGCCTGGTAAAGACCAAGATCGAATCGTTTACCTTGATAAAGAGAGAAGACGTTGTGAAACCATGGATCCAAATTAGGGAAATCCACTGTGCTTCCGACGGGCACCACCAGCAGGCTAGGTTCAAACCGTTTGTTATGCTGCACCACTCGAAAGTGCGGCTGTTTCCCGGCCGCCGTGCGCGCAAGATGGGCAGGGTCCAGCGGTGACAACCAAACGACGACACGCGAGGCATCCTTCACCCGCTGGCCGCTGTCAGACGGAATGAGTGTGACATCCCCCGTAAGAGTCGCAGTGATGGTCGGTGAGACATTCGGAGTTTGCGCAGGGGCCAGCGGCCCCAAGAGCGCCAGATATATCAACGCAATCGTATTGGAAGATTTTCTCATAGCATTTCAGAACAGAAAACCAATCGCAAGGCCAACCTGCTGCGCGATGCTCGGTAAGCCGTTCACATCATACGTGCGCAGTCGACGATATTCCGCTGAAAATAACAGGTCGGAACGTGGCTTGAAAATGTAATTCGTAAACAGCATTTCATTACGCGCTGGGACCGTAAGCAGGAAAGCATCTAGCAAGCTATCCTGACGCAATTGCCCGGAATTGCGGGCTCCGGTGCCGGCTGCCACATTGAATTCGCTGCGCGCGTCCAGCCTTATTTTCAATTGCGACCAGCCTCCAATGACGCCGAGATTTGCGAGTTCCGGAGCTGTAAACATCGTGTAGTACATTGGATTCTGGGGAGTCGAAGGGCTGAACGCTAAACCTCCAAGCCCGTCAATACCTCTTCCCGTAAAAAACTCGCCGCTGAGCTCGGCGCGCGGGAGCAGGGGGAATTTCCAATCGACAGTGCCTGCCCATCCCGCAACGTTGTAGCCACCGTAGTATTGCTGCGGAGAGTAAAGTGCACCCACTCCGATTACTGTCGGCCGATCCTCAGATTTCGTTGCTGCAGACAGACGCAGCGCATAGGTTGGCTGCCGCGAGCTTTCGGCTGGGTTAGGCGTCCGCTCATTTACATTAGGTGTGTAGTCCGAAGCAGGCGCCACATCTAGAAGGCCTGCTTGAATCTTCAACGGTGAAAGAGAGCCGTCGAATCGCTGCTCTACCCAGATGGTGGGTGTCCAGCTCCACAAGTTGCCAGCGGAGGCCATCCCCGGCTCGGCGACAGACATGTAGGTCGTCGGCGAATTCGGAGAAAAGAAGGGATGGTCGAGGCCGGCAACAAGGGAAGTGTTCTTCCAATCCATCCGCATCCGGGCCAAGCGCAAGCGGGCAACGCCGGAGCTGGCCCCTTCATAACCGCTGGGCAAACCACCGAAGAAGTCCAATTGCAGGTCGCCTGAGGTTCTGGCGCCGAAAACGTCCGGGCCAATACCAGTAAGTCCCACAATGGATTGTCTGAGGGATGCGCTCAAACTACCCGAAGAAGAGCCGGGTGCAGTTGGTATGGCCACATCAGGCAAATCGAGATTGTTCACCTGGCCGCCTATCGCGGAAACATTTAACAAAACCAGTCCGGATAACTTCAGGCGATACTTCGTACCGCTTTCTACCTTGACCTGCCGTAGTTCTTCGATCCGTGCATTCAAGATATCCCAGTCATCTTGGGAGATGTTCGCCTGCGCCTGAGCTTCACCGGGAGTTGGGTTCGCCGTATTCTTGGGGGATTCCGCCACCACAACTTTCTCTTCGGCCGCTGGGGCGGGCGCAAATCCGTTGACTTTGCTGATCACTTCTTCGAGCGCTGTCCGAAGCTGCTTTATCTCCGTCCGCGATTCGGCCAGCTCGGATCGTGTTTGTTGCAAAGATTCCGTGAGGGAACGAATCTCCGCGTCCAGATCCTTGGGGCTTGCCGGGGTGGTAGATGGAGACCCCGTTTGCGCAAAAGTAGCCGGACTCAACAGAAAAGTAATGCATACCAGGCGCCTGACCATTCCGAAGACGTTGTTCATGAAAAAACGCATGCAATCTACCTCCTTAACCGCAGTAGCGGCGGCTTGATTGCAGCGAATGCTCTCTCTGAGTATTCGCACATTTCCCTCATTTCAATCCGCTAGGATAGCTCTACGATTGTCATGGCACCGAGCGCAACGCTCGTCTCCATCGAACTGTCCCCAGGACCAAGCGAGCCATTTCGCGAATATGAGATATCACCCGGCCAAGAGCATAAACGTAGCGTCCAACCCTGGCTTTGACCGTGACCTTTAGACTTGGATGAACCCCCAAACCCAAAGAAGACTGCAAATGCATCGGAAATATTCGGCTTCGGAGATATTTTCGCCATAAAATTTGGTCGTTGACGAAATCGCGATGGACAAAAAGTGTCAACTTATTGCCCGGCAGGTTGGAAATCGCCCATATGAAACCAAACTGTCGAACCCAGGTCTCGGGGCTTCTGGGGAGAGGGGCTAAGAACCACTCTTCCAAGATCGAGGGAAGGCGACGGGGGAAAATCCGGTTTGTAAGGCGGAGAACAAGACCCAACGCTGTTCGGAGCTTTACGTCTCCGCTAGCGCGGTCGAGTACCGAGTGCCAAAGGGCCGCATCCTGTTCGTGAGTCCCGAGGAAATGATCAAGTTCAAAGAGCCAGGACAGCCGAATCCAAGATGACAGCAAATGCTGGAAAACGTGGAATACGTGCAACAGAAACATGTCGTCTTCGGCGAGCGCGGGGAAAGACACACCCAGCAAGCTCTTGCGCCGCAGGCGATTCAGGCAATCGATGGGCGCGCCAATCGATACGCAGTGTGCTTCGTGCCAGAGCGCGGTGTGGAGGTCAACCTGTCGATGCCGAGGCACGTCGTAGATGTTGTCGTGACGAGAAGGGATATAAAGAAGGGGTGTACCGAAAGTCATTTCCCCGCTGTCACCTGACTCTTGGAGTTCGTAGCCGCAGGACACCAGGGCTCGCGAAGCGTCCTTGGCAGACTCGGGAGCAATCAGGAAGTCGAAGTCCGTTTGGTGGCGCAAGGAAGGAACTGGGCAGTATTCGGGGACCAGGGTGAAGCCCTTCATAGCGGAGTAGCGCACACCGTGACTAGTGAAGGATTTGTTTAGATTGCCGAATTCGCTCAGCATCGCATGCATGCGGACACGATTTTGGTGGGCGCGTTGCTCTAACGCTTGGCGCAAATCTGCACTTACGAGATCGAGCGCTTTTTCGCGTTGAAGTCGGTCAAGAAAGTGAAAGGCCAGGCCGCTCTGATCGAGCCAAAGGAGCAGCTTTTTGGTCCTGGTTCTATCGCAATTGCGTAATACTTCAATGGGTGCAAGATCGGGTTTGGGGCTAAGAACCGAGAGGACGGCTCGTTTTAGAAATGGCTCACACATTGGCGCCTACGACCCCGTTTGGAAAAGGAATGCCAATCGTTGATTTCTTGTCCATCGCAAATTGCGTTAGTCCGCTGAGAATAGGGAAAACGTAGTTCTGGTAATCATGCGAATCCACATCGCGGCCTATGAAGGCGAGTACTTCCTTTTGCTCGAGATCAATGCCAGCAATACAAGCGGGACCCATATTTGCGACGAGTAAGCTTCCAGCCATGACGATCGTCGCTTCGGCGGGCTTTCCACGAACGTCTGCGTCTCGAAGCAGTTTCCAGTGAAATACTGGCGAGAAAACCGGGGAGGATTGTGAAACGAAATAACCGAGCGGCAGAAGGAGACTGGAATCGTTCGTCTCGACAAGTATGATTTCCTTTTCGAACTTGATCAAAGCCTTCAGCGGGGAAGGCATGAACCGCCGCAAGACATCGAGCGGGTGGCTGTATGGGGTGTGATCGTAGGGCGGCACGCTAGACTCCGTTGCAGAAGCGGTCGATGGCCTCGGCCGTCCTCTGGGGTAACTCGCCCGAACGGAGTCGGAAGCACTTGCCGCTCGTCACCGCCCGGATGATTTCCGAGCGTGTCGCGGCCGCTTCGGCAAATTCTTCCGGCAGGAGCTCGGCGCTGCGTTCGTAAAATGCTCTCGCGTCCGAAGGGTTGTAAGGAATGAAGTTGCATCCTGGCCTGTTGTCGCGCTCGAGGAATATCAGCCAATGTGGACGCGAAGTGAATTTTACATGTGAACGAAAAACTTTCGTGGCGTCTACCTCGAAGGCTAGTTCTCCATTGAGAGATTCTTTCGGTGTGAAAGCTTTCAATTCGGCGAAGTGTCGCACGGCATCGGGAAGAAGCTTTACCGGCACGGGCAGTCCAGACGCAATCAAGCCGTCTTTATTCCCATCTTTGGAAACATATGTCCAATCGTCGGATACGAGGGAAAATTCCCTCTGAGCCAGAGCTACCGACAGCGTCGACTTTCCTGCGCCAGACTGACCCGCGATCAACAGCCCCTTACCATCTCGATCGAGACACGCGCTATGAAGGGGCACCACTCCCACAGTCGTGCCCATCACGCCGACCATTATGGGGAACAGCCGGGTGTTCCAAAAGGATGAATCGCTTGCGGTTGCAGGTGAGATGGCGCCGACAACGCGCCTTCTCAACAAATCGAAAGTGAATACTTCCTGCATCCCAAATGAGGCGAAGACCAAGTGGCGAAGACCTCTAAAGTGAGCCTTGGCCGATGGGTCACGGTTGATCGACGAATCCACCAGGATCTCCATTTTGATCGGCTGTCCCGATGGATGTGGATAGCGCGGGGCAGAAAACGAGGGCGACACACAGGAAAGAATCTCGTTCGTGTTGGTGGCGAGGAGGCACCGAACTCCCGCAAGAGAGAGTTCCGCATGGAAGGGCAATGCGTCGTGAGCAATGTTGTGAAATCTTGTCGCCACGGGATTCACTTTAGCGCGAAATTGAAGCAACGCATCCGTTGCAGGGAAGAAATGACCTGCCTGTGACAAACCCGTGACAAAAGCGCTTGTCCCAAGCCGTACCTTCGGGAAGTTGGAGAGTGCGAAAGTAAAGCATGTCCAAGAAAGTAGTTTTCTTTTTTCCGTCATTTGCGAGCACTGAGGCAACTGCGCCACTGGGTATTCTTGCAGTCGCGACGCCGCTTCTGCGAGCAGGTTATTCCGTAAGGCTCATCGACTCGACGATTACACCAAACTTCAAGAAGAGCGTTCTCGATGAAGTAAAGGACGCTCTGTGCCTTGCAATCTCCTTGGTGACCGGCCCGATGATCCGCGAAACGGTGGACATCGCACGTGCCGTGAAGGCCTGGAATCCAGACTTTCCCATCATCCTCGGTGGCTGGCATCCTTCGCTTCTCCCAAAGCAAACGCTTGAGGCCGATTTCATTGACATCGTAGTTCGCGGTCAGGGAGAAGACGCGCTTCTGGAAGTCGTGCAGCATTTGGAGAACCGCGCGGCGATTGATCTGATTCCGGGAATAGGATTCAAGCGTGATCGTAAATTGATTTTCAGCACGGAGCGCCCACTAAAACCGATTGTGGATCTCCCGCCGAAGGCTTACCACATCGCTGACTTCGATGCGTATCAACGCAGCTGCGGGCGCCGGTGGGCCATGTACATCTCAAGCCTGGCCTGCCCGTTCAACTGCTCGTATTGCACAAACGCTGGAGTTTATGGACGAAAGTGGAACGCGCTGCCCCCCGAACAGTTCGTGGAAGAAACTGTGGATTTAACGCGTCGCTACCAACTGGAAATGCTGTGGATTGTCGATGACAACTTTCTTGTCGATCTCGATCGCGCGCGGCTGATTGCTGAAGGGCTAGTTCGAGCGGATGCGAATTTCAGCTGGAGCATTCAAGCGACCACCAATCTCACATCGCGCCTTAGTATCGAAGATCTGAAATTACTTCGCCGAAGCGGCCTCCAACAGGTTTGCCAGGGCGTCGATTCTGCGTCCCCCAAGATTCTCAAATTGATGAACAAGACTTTCCAAAATTTCGAAGACATTTATGAGAGTGCGGCACGGTGCCTGCAGGCAGGCATTCGCCCCTCCTTCAATATTATCTTCGCGTATCCGGGAGAAGGCACCAAAGAGCGTCGCCAAACGATCGATTTCATGATGGATGTATGCCGGCGATTTCCGGGAGCCGAGTTTTGGACGAACATTTTCACGCCTTATCCGGGCTCGCCGATCATGGCTCAGGCCGAAGAACTCGGCATTCAGGTTCCAGCGTCGCTCGAAGGATGGGCTGACTTTTTTCCACGCTACACAGTGCTTCCCTGGCTTAAGGGAAACGAACATCGCCGTCTGCAAGTCATGCGGGATTATTTGAGAATTGCTTTCAACCGAATTCCGATAGCGGCTGACACACGCAGCCGCTCGACGCGGCTGATTCAGAAAGCATTTTCGTTTCCGGCACGGTGGAGACTGGACCGCGATATGTATGCCTTGCCTGTCGAGTTGTGGGTCAACGAAAGGCTCAAGCGCAAAACGGCAGCCTTAAAGCCGGCGGTTGATGCGAAGCGCTTGGAGCCATCGATGAGCGAGGCATCATGCTGATCGTGAGTAATCAAGTGTGCTTCTGCACGCGGGAAGTCTCTCATGGCTGACGTTCTCCTGGCACATTCCTACCACCTGCCCTACGACCGCAAGCAGGTAAGGAAAATGCAGCCCTATCCACCGCTCGGAACTCTGTATGCTGCCGGAGTGCTGCGCCAAGGGGGAATCTCGGTCGCAGTTTTCGATGCCATGTTGGAAGAGCCTGGTCCTGGGTTTCAGGAAGCGCTCAAAGTTCACCGCCCCAAGATCGTTGCCATTTTTGAGGACGATTTCAATTTTCTTACCAAGATGTGTTTGACGCGGATGCGCGAGGTAGCATGGCAAATGATCGCGCAGGCACGGAATGCGGGAGCGCGGGTTGTGGTTCATGGGTCGGATGCGACCGATCATTCCTTGGAATATCTTCGGCAAGGCTGCGAGTTCATAGTCACCGGCGGGGCGGAACACGCGCTGCTTCAGATCGTAGAGGCAATGAGCAACGGGGGCGATCCATCTCGTCTGCCGGGAGTCGTCTGCCTAAGACGATCGCTTGGTAAGGAAACGCTGGATAGTCAAGCGCGGCTCTCCTTTCGCAAATTCGAAGGTTTTCCCTTGCCTGCTCGTGATCTGATCGATGTAGAAAGATACCGAGAGGCTTGGCTTGCGGCGCACGGCAAATTTTCCATGAATTTGATTGCGAGCCGCGGGTGCCCTTTTCAGTGCAATTGGTGCGCTAAACCAATCTTCGGCGACAGTTATCACTTGAGGCCGGCAGGCGAAGTAGCTCAAGAAGTGTTGGTTCTAAAGAATTTGTACGCCGCCGACCACCTCTGGTTCGCAGACGACATTTTTGCGCTCAATCGACACTGGGTCCGTGAATTTGCAAACGCAGTCGAAGAACTCCGTTGTGCGGTTCCTTTTAAAATTCAGGCTCGCGCCGACCTGTTGACGAAGGAGACCGTGGAAGCCTTGCGCCGGGCGGGATGTGCAGAAGTATGGATGGGGGTTGAATCCGGTTCGCAGGAAATTCTTGACGCGATGGAAAAAGGCTTGCAGGTGGATGAAGTCATTGCTGCGCGCGAGAACTTGAAGAGGGAAGGAATACGCGCGTGTTATTTCTTGCAGTTTGGATATCCCGGAGAATCCTGGCAAGACATCCAGAAAACCATTGCGCTTGTGCGCGGAACTAGTCCCGATGATATCGGAATTTCTTTCTCCTACCCGCTTCCCGGCACACGATTCTACGAACGCGTGAGACAACAGCTTGGTGCCAAACGAAATTGGTCCGACAGTGATGACCTCTGCGTGATGTTTAAGGGCACTTATAAGGATGAGTTTTACCGAGAAATCCGCGACGCGCTGCATGCCGAGGTAGATAGCTGGAACACGGATTCCTCGCTGCGGGACGATAATCGCGTGCGAAATAATTGGAAGCGCATCGCTCTTCTCGAGCCAGCCAGCCGCAATCCGGATGCCATGTCGTTTTCTGATCTAACAAACGATATTGCAATCGACACTCGCTCGAATCGCTCTGTGTTCGTTCCCATTCGCGGCTTGCTCGCTTCAGCTGGGGAGCGATAGATGAGCGATCTCCTCCTTACGCACGGTTATTTTCTCTACGAAGATCCCAAGGAGCGGCAGATCATGAAACCTTATGTGCCGCTGGGAATTCTCTACATTTGCTCCCATTTGAGAAGCAAGGGCTTCGACGTGGAGGTGTTCGACACAACATTTTCTAGGCCACAAGATTTGATTCGTCATCTGCAGACAGAAGAGCCTTCTGTCTTGGGCGTTTATGCCAACTTGATGACGCGCAAGAAGGTGATCGAATTCGTGCGGATTGCCCGTGAGGCCGGCTGGAAAACGGTCGTAGGGGGGCCGGAACCTGGTGCTTACGTGACGGAATATCTAGAGGCCGGAGCCGATGTGGTTGTCCTGGGCGAAGGCGAACTCACAATGGAAGAGTTGCTGCCCGCTTTGCGTCAAAACAGCAATGCTAGACTTGCCGAAATTAGAGGGATCGCGTTTCTCGGCGAGGGTGGTCAGCTCATTCAAACCGCACCGCGCCCTCAAATCGCTGACCTCGATGCGCAACCCTGGCCGGCGAGAGATGCAATCGACGCAATGCGCTACGTCCGGACATGGCGCGAGGCGCACGGCAAGGGGTCACTCTCAATTATCACGGCGCGTGGATGCCCCTACCGTTGCAAATGGTGCAGCCACCAGGTTTTTGGAATGACTCACAGAAGACGCAAACCGCGTGCTGTCGTAGACGAAGTGGAATGGCTGCTCTCGACCTATCAGCCGGACATGATGTGGATCGCGGACGACGTTTTCACCATTCACCACGGGTGGTTGCGCGAATACGCCGCTGAGATGCGCCGGCGAACGTTACGCGTGCCTTTCGAATGCATTTCGCGCGCGGATCGCTTGAACGCCGAGGCGGCGGATTTGCTGGCCGAACTGGGCTGTTTCCGCGTGTGGATTGGATCCGAGAGCGGCTCTCAAAAAATTTTGGACGCGATGGATCGCGGAGTGACCGTCGATCAGGTTCAAAACTCTGTCGCGCTCTTTAAATCCCGCAGCATTCAAACGGGGATGTTCTTGATGTGGGGTTACGAAGGTGAAGAACTGGAAGACATCGAAGCCACGATCGAGCATGTAAAGAGTTCTGATCCCGATATTTTCTTTACCACCGTCGCCTATCCCATCAAAGGAACGCCGTATTACAAACAGGTTGCAGACTCCCTGGTTCAACTCAGGCCATGGGGCGAAACATCCGACCGGGAAATCACTTTGAAAGGGCGGCGCTCCGCGCGCTTCTATGAGTTTGCGGACCACCTGCTCCGCGATGAAGTAGAGCTCGCGCGGATGTTGCGCAGCGGGTCGGAACCTGCTGCTGAACAGGAATTGCGCACAAAGATTAGAACATCACGCGAAGGTCTCTACTCGTCCTGCGAGGTGCGCGAATGAGCAGGGCCGTGATCCAAAACGCGACAGGGATTTCGCTGGCTTTCGATTCCATCGCCGAACGCTACGATGAAATCTTTACAAAGACGCTGGTCGGCAGAGCCCAGCGAAATGCGGTTTGGGATTCGCTGGCACAAGTCTTTTCGCCTACGGACCGCATCTTGGAACTGAATTGCGGCACTGGAGAGGATGCTCTTTTCCTCGCCCGTCGTGGAACTTCCGTGATTGCCTGCGACGCATCTCTTGCGATGATTGCTGTTGCTCAACGCCGGAAATCACAAGAGGCTTCTGAGGCAAAAATCCAGTTCCAAGTTCTCCGCAGCGAGGACATACATGAGATGGCCGCTGAAGCTCCCTTCGATGGTGCCTTTTCCAATTTTTCCGGTCTCAATTGCGTTGCTGATATCCAGGCAGTGGCGCTGAGTCTTGGCGAGCTGGTTCGGCCAGGCGGGCGTGTGCTGATTTGTCTCTCATCCCGGTTTTGCGCGTGGGAGACACTTTGGTTTCTTTCACGTATGAATGTGAGCAAGGCTTTCCGCCGTTTTACTGGGCGGACGATTGCCAAGGTGAATGGCGTTTCCATTCCTGTTTGGTATCCGTCGATTTGCTTTTTGCAAAAAGCCTTTTCGAGCTGGTTTCACCTTCGGTCGCTTCGCGCGGTCGGGCTGTTTGTGCCCCCTTCCTACGTTGAATCTTTCATCCGCAGGCACGAAGGCCTTCTTGCTCTTTTCGCAAACTTAGATCGGGCACTTGCAGGACTCCTCTTTCTTCGCTGTCTCGGCGATCACGTCCTGCTGGATTTCGAGAGAATTCAGCAATGAGTGCTATTGCCACCCGCATGCAGCCACACCGAGATGACGTTGGTCCGTTCCAATCTGCTTCCGGGGATCCCTGCCTCGAACTGCAGTGCCCGGAGTGCGGTAACAATTTAGGAATTATTTCCGGTTCTGCACTTTCTCTCCACGGCGAAGCCGTGTGCTGCCCTAGGTGTTCGATGAAACTCCTACGAGAACGGTGTATCTGGAATGCGCTGCCTTCCAGAAGACGGAAGTATTACGAGCAGTTCATGCGCGAGTACGAAGCTGTTCGTACAAGCGAAGGTAGGGGCAGTGACGATCCAGCTTTCTATCTTGCTTTGCCCCACAAGGACCATACGAGCCGGCATCGTTGGCAATGGAAGATTCGCTCTCGGTCATACCGGTACATAGAACGAAACATTCTGCCCGAGTTAGAACATCGCCAGAATCGTCCTCTCGTTTTGCTCGATCTCGGAGCAGGCAATGGCTGGTTCAGCTATCGTCTCATGAGTCAGGGCCATTTTCCGATCGCTATAGATTTGCTGACTAATGCGTTCGACGGCCTCGGCGCGGCTTCTCACTATCGCGCGGTTTTGCCGAGACTTTTTCCCCGCTTCCAAGCCGAAGTGGACCGGCTTCCCTTCGCCAGTGGTCAATTCGATTGTGCCTTCTTTAATGCGTCCTTTCATTATTCAGAAGACTACTCGCGCACCCTCGGCGAAGCAATTCGCTGCTTGCGGCCACAAGGAACCATCGTCATTGCCGACTCTCCCTGGTACAGCAGGGAGGAATTCGGCCAAATGATGGTTAGAGAACGTCAAAAGGATTTCCGGGAGCGCTACAGCTTTCCGTCGGACGGATTGGCCAGCAGCGAATTTCTGACGGACGAGCGGCTTGCCGCGCTGGAAGCGAGATTCCATTTCGACTGGAAAGTTCATCAGCCTGGGTATGGAGTTCGCTGGGCGATGCGGTCCTGGGTGGCCAAGTGGAAACGCAAGCGCGAGCCTGCGCAGTTTAGGATCTATACGGCCGAGGTGCCGCCCCGATGATTGTTTTATTCAACCCACGAGCGACAAAACCGCGCAATCGTCGCTTTCCCCTCGCCGTGATGGCCCTAGCAGCTGTCCTTGAGGGCCGCGAGGAATATGAGATCGTCGATGGCAATGTAGACGATCACGCCACGGACACCATTTTGAATCTTATCCGCGAGCACAACGTTGAATTGCTTGGCGTCACGGTTATGCCCGGTCCGCAGATGGTCGCCGCCATGGAGAGTTGCCGCGAAATACGACGGCTTCATCCGAAGCTCCCGATTGTCTGGGGCGGATATTTTCCGTCCATCTATAGCGATGCCACGCTAAACACTCGCTACGTCGACTATGCAGTGCGCGGTCAGGGAGAGGATACACTCCTCGAACTTCTGGAAGCCCTTCGAGGGAAGCGATCCCTCGAGAACATCTCCGGATTGTCTTACAAAGATATATTTGGCCTGCACCGCCACAACCCCGAACGCTTGATGAAGGGTCCAGACGCGTTTCCGTGGACTCCATTCCACAGGATTCCAGTGGAAAAATATCTTCGGCCCTCGTATTTCGGTAAACGAACGGCGGCCCACCAGGCGAGTATTGGATGCCCCTTTAAGTGCAGCTTTTGCGGCGTTCATGCCGCTTACGGAAATCGCGAGAAGATGGAAAATCCTGCCCGGACAGAGGCAATTTTGCGCCATCTAGCCAAGGATTACGGAGCGGATTCCGTCCAGTTTTACGATATGAATTTTTTCCTGCGCGAAGATCACGCGCGCGAGCTTGCTGATCGCCTCATTCCCCTGAATTTTAATTGGTGGTGCGAAGGCCGGATCGACACGATCAGCAAGTATTCTGATGCCACTCTGGAAGCGATCCGCCGTGCCGGATGCACGATGATTTTCTTCGGCGCCGAGTCAGGTTCCGACTGGGTGTTGAAGGAAATGCAAAAGGACATCACCACCGAACAAACACTTGCCGTCGCCCGGCGAATCCGGCAATTCGGAATTATCCCGGAGTTCTCCTTTGTCATCGGCAATCCTCGCGACCCGGAACGCGACACGCGGGAAACACTCCAGTTCATTCGCAAGATCAAACGACTGAATCCGGCTTCGGAAATCATCATGTACCACTACGTACCTGTCCCCCAGAGAACGGCAATGTACGGCAACATCGACGGGCAGATGGATTTTCCATTGACGCCTGAGGAATGGGCAACCAAGCGTTGGATGGATTTCACTCTGCGCATCGATCCCAATACTCCTTGGCTGAAGCGCAGGACGAAAGACCTCATCGATAATTTTGAAACGGTCGTCAGTTCTCGCTGGCCCACTGTGCAGGACATCCGTGCGCCTCGTTGGGGACGCACTTTGCTTAAGACGCTGAGTGCATGGCGCTATGCAGCTCGAGTCTACTCATTTCCAAAAGAGCTGCGTTGGGCGCATCAGTTCATCAGCCTTCGAAAGCCTAAGGAAGAGAGCCTGTAGGCGACCCTCTCTACATTTCTGGAAATGTCTAGCTTCTCCCCAATTCGTGGAGTCACTCCGAGGGAGGGATATCGGCTGTGGTCTCGCGTATACGATAGCCAGCCAAATCCCTTGCTGGCTCTAGAAGAAAGATTTCTTGGGACATTGCTGCCACCGATATCCGGACTGGATGTTGTCGACCTTGGATGTGGCACCGGTCGATGGCTGGCGCGCTTTGTGTCCAGAGATCCGAAAAGCCTGGTAGGAGTGGATTTCTCTGCCGAAATGCTGGAGCAAGCTGAACGTAAACTTGGCGGCGCCGCGAGGCTCCTGGTTGGCGACTGCGAAAACGTGCCTCTTTTCTCGGCTTGCGCTGATCTTATCGTGTGCTCGTTCGTGGGTAGCTACATCCAGAATCTTGGCAATTTTACCGAGCAAATCCGCAGGATCTTGCGCCCGGGAGGATCGGTTTTCTTCACCGATTTACACCCAGCCACAGTTGCGAAGTGCGGATGGCGCCGCGGATTTTCTATCGATGGCGCGCATGTCGATATTGCGACCTGCCCCCGGCCGATTGAAGAGACACTGCTTTCATTCGAGGGCGCAGGCTTGCGGGCCGTAGCGCTTCTCGAGCCTCATTTGGGCGAACCGGAGTTCGCAGTATTCGAGAAGGCCGGAAAGCAAAGTGCCTACGATGCTTCGTCTGGCCATCCAGCGATCTTCGTGCTCCAACTTCGTCCTAGCATGGAGAAATTGCCCGCTGACGGCGTGCAAGACAGGGAAGTTGCACTCAAATCCATTCGCGGTGCCCGCGTTGCTCTCGGTGGGGAGGAAATCGCGTCAGGCGATCTCCACATCAAGCAAGGCCGTATCGCGTTCGTTGGCAACGCTCAAGGTTTATCTATAGAGACCCAGGGAGCGAAAGACGCAAGCATCGATCTAGGCGGCTTCTTGGTTCTCCCGGGCTTGGTCAACGCTCATGACCATCTCGAATTTGCCTTGTTTCCTCGGCTCGGGGAGGGCGGATACAGCAACTTCACGGAGTGGGCTCAAGATGTCTACTTTCCTGAAAACTCGCCCATCCGAGAACACCGCGCGATCCCCAAAAACACTCGTTTGTGGTGGGGCGGAATTAGAAACCTTCTTTCCGGTGTTACCACGGTGTCCCACCATAACCCATATGTTGCAGAAGTCTTCGACGAGAGATTTGTGGTTCGTGTTTTGCACGATTTTGGCTGGGCGCATTCCGTCACAATGGATTGTGAAATTGCTCGAAAGAAGCAAGAAACTCCGCCGGACAAGCCATTTATAATCCATCTCGCCGAGGGCATCGATGAACAGAGTGCCGCTGAAATCCTTCGGCTGATCTCGGAAGGTGCGCTCGATGATCGAACGGTCATCGTTCACGGGCTTGGGCTTGATAACCATGGCAGGGCCTTGTTACGTTCCTTTGGTGCCGCCCTCGTTTGGTGCCCGACCTCCAACGTCTTCCTATTCGGACGCACGTTCACTCGTGAAGCGCTTCAAGAATTCCCTAGACTTGCATTGGGGAGCGATTCGCCAATAACCTGCCAGGGTGATTTGCTGGATGAGATACGCTTTGCGCGGGAGATAGTCGGCAGGAACGAGGAGCTGCTCTATTCTTCTGTGACCACATCGGCGGCGGACGTGCTTCGCTTACGCGATGGGCAAGGCACGCTTCGCGTGGGCGCCCTGGCTGATTTTGTCGGTGTGCGCGATACCGGGCTTTCTCCGGCGAAGACTCTTGCGATAATTTCCTGGCGTGATGTCGAGCTGGTGGTCGTCGGAGGCCAGGTACATCTTGCTTCTTCCGAAATACGGCGGCGTTTGCCTGAAAAGTTCACTGCAGAATTGCAGCTTCTCGAAGTCGAAGGAGAACCACGCTGGATTCGAGCCCCTGTGTCCCGTCTCTATTCCGAAGCAAGCCGCCATCTGCCTGGGGAAGTAAAATTGGGAGGCCGAAGGGTACGTTATGCATTCCCTGCATGAGTTCGTTACCATCAACCCCTCAGGCGATCTTGATCGCCAACGCGTCGCTCATTTGCCCATCCTGGTGATTCATGCTCACAGTTCCTGCAACTGCCGTTGCATGATGTGTGATATCTGGAAAACAAAAGAGAATCGCGCATTTAAGCCGTCCGACCTCGAGCCACACCTTGCTTCAATACGCCGATTGGGAGTTCGCTGGATTGTCTTTTCTGGCGGCGAGCCTCTCCTGAACCCCGAATTGGCTTTGCTGTGTTCCATGCTCAAGGCGGAAAACATCCATTTGACCCTGTTAACGACTGGCTTGCTTCTAGGCAAGTGTGCAGCACAGGTTGCGGATTCCTTCGATGACGTGATTGTTTCTCTGGATGGTCCCGAGGAGGTTCACGACTCTATCCGGCGGGTGAAATCAGCTTTTGCTCTCGTCCGCGCAGGCATCGCTGCCGTCCGGCAGTTGCGTCCAGGCATATCTATCACAGCACGCACAACCGTTCAGAAACAGAACCACGTTTATCTCCGGGATACTGTCCAAGCCGCCAAGCAGCTGGGCCTAAACGCGATCTCTTTTCTCGCTGCAGATCTCACGTCGCAGGCGTTCAATCGTCAGCAGCCGTGGACCCCGAACCGTCAAAATGATGTGGCTCTATCAGTAGAAGAGCTGACGGCGCTCGAAGCTGAGTTGGAGTTTTTGATTGATGAGAATGCTTCGGACATTGCCGATGGATTCATCGCGGAATCACCCGCGAAACTTCGCCGGATTGCCCGTCATTTTCGTGCCCAGCTCGGCCTTGAGAGCGCGGAGTCGCCGCTCTGTAACGCCCCCTGGATTTCCGCCGTTGTGGAGACGGACGGAACAGTCCGCCCATGCTTTTTTCACCGCTCGATAGGCAACCTCAGCGATAGGAGCCTTTACGAAATCATTAATGGGGATCAAGCGTTGGCATTCAGGTCGGTGCTGGATATTTCAACGAACCCGACCTGCAATCGGTGCGTCTGCTCTCTCAATTATAAAAGCTAGGGCTTGGTGGTAGCCGGTGTTCCGCAATCTTCCCCGCAGTACATCGATGGCTCCCCCAAGCTTCCAGCCGGCGGCAAGTGGCGTATGAAAAGCACTGTTGACCAAATTTCTTCGTCGGTCAAAATTCCTTTGGACGACGGCATGCCGGATGGCCAGATGCCATTGTCGATGACCCACTTCAATTGTCCGTCCGTGTAGGACTGTACTTGCTTACTCGCCAGAGACGGTACTGGCGGCGACATATTATCTGCAAAGGGCACACCGGTGTTTTGACCGTCCAGGCCATGGCAAGCGACGCAATAGTGGGAAAAACTGACTTTCCCTGCAGCGATGTTTTCGACGGTGGCAGGCAGAGGGTTGTTCGCCTCTTTGTTGCGCACGAATAGCTTGCGTTTTGCCTGCGTAGCTATGCTTGTCTCCCATTTCCCGGGAGGAGTTGCCTTGCATCCTGCCACCAGGAGAACAAGGGAAACCAAAGGAATCGTGGCTTTACTCAACACTTTCCCGCTCACTCCACAACATGCACTGTGAAGACCATGGAACCGTGACCCTTTCCGCAAAAATGGGCGCACTTGCCTTTGAATGTTCCCGTTGTTTCCGGGGTGAGGAGCACATCCGTAGACTGCCCCTTGTGAAGCTCCTCGACGCGAACGTGCAACTGCTCAATGACTAAACCGTGAGTTACGTCCTCGGAACGGAGAGATAGTGCGACCGACTCGCCTTTTTTCACGGTGATCTCACTCGGCTCGAAGGAAAACTTGCTTGCGACAACGTTGATGTGCCGCGTGTCTCCAGTCTTGCCATTGAGCAGAGCTACGCCCATGAAAAAAACTGCCGCCGCTACCGACAACCGTATGGCCTTCATTTTCAACATGATTGATCCCCTTTGTTTTTTCGAGCTTGGTTATGGTGCAAGGTACTTGAGAATAAGCTGTTCATCTTCCGCACTCAGCATGGCTCTTACGCGCATGTGCCGGATTACAGCTTTCACTTCCCGAGGTGACAGGTCTTGAGGTGCTTGGTGACAGCGTCCACAATTTGCTTGAAACCGCTGCTCGCCTTCAGAGTTGCTGGGAGCTGTGTGGACGGAGCTAGCTTTCTTCGGGCTTTGTGCTTGTTGCTCTTGGCTCTGCGGTTGTTGTCCTCGGCTTTCCGCGGACGCCAGGCAAAAGAACGCGATGCTCATCAACACTATTTCTACTCTTAGGAGTTTTCTCAATTGGATCCTCCGGGAATAAGCGGCGAAAGGAATCGGTACGTCACTTCAAAATTCCAGATATTGCTATTACCAAGGGGGCTGAACTGCCTGCCATAGCTCGTATTGAGCCGCACGTTGTGCGGCAGATAGTAGTTGAGGCCGAAGTCGACCTGTCTTGTATCGGCGCCTGGCAGTCCGTCAATTGGAGAGAACGTTCCCCGATCAAACTGCTGCACTCTTCCTATCGGCTGGAGGCGTCCCAACCACGAGTCCTCCCCACGAAACTGCGAAAACCGGTATCCTGCCTCGGCCCAATAGCCTTGCCCATTCCGCGAGTGCGCGTATTCTCCTTTGATGTCCAGGGGTGCACGGTAAGGCTGCCAAGCGAAATGCACGCCCACGGAATTCTGGCGCTGATCCTCCAGAAGCTTTTGGTAAGACATCCCGATCTCAAGCCGCGCTCGCGGAAGAAAGACTCCCACTCGGCCGCCGGCCGCGCGTCCTGCTTCGAATTTGTTGGTGGTGGAGGTGCTGAGCGCCGAGAAATAGGCCGTGTAATTCAGTTCCAGGTCCTTCCGTGAAATCAGCGAACCCCGAACCATCGCGCCGTCACTCGATGCCGATGTTATCGTTCCTATCGGAAGAATGAGTGGGACGTCCTGGAAATTGCGCAGCCACACCGGTGAAAGCCGCTCGTTAAATATCCCGAATGGCGTGAGAAACCGGCCCACCGATATCGTCAAGTGGGGATTGGCGATGTAATCCAGCTGGAGATAATCAACTGTTGAAAAGGTTAGCGCGTGGTATGGGCCGGAATCCCCGTCCTCGCGAAAAATGAACTCATCAAAAGTAGCTCTGGATTCAATCAGCCAATGATCACCAATCGGGATCAGAACAACCGGTTGGATAACCGGCTGCATTGTAGTAACTCCTCCGGCGGTTGTACTCTCGTATTGGAGTCCTCCGGAAATGACCGGAGTATTTGACTGAGCACCAAGCCGTAGTCCCCCGCACAACATAAGAAGCACAAACAGTGAGGCTTTTTTAAGCATTATGTCCTCAAGAACAAGAAAATTTCACTTTGCAACCTCTGGATCTGCCGCGATGAATTTTCCGTTCACCCGGCGGATTCCCGATCTGCACTCAGGATTAAACCTTAGCGGACGTCATGGACGGCTTTGTCAAGCAGAAGTCAAATGGAAGTCATGTTTGTGCTCTAATTTCAGCTGAGTTATCTGCATCCAGGTCCTGAAGCAAAAACTTCACGGTGCAGATTCATACCTTCATGGGTAAGCTCAAAGGCTGATTCACGAATTGAGCGGATGTAGTTTGTGCGTTCCGCCCGAGCAGGGTTTCCTGCCATTTCGAGGAGTAAACAATGAGGCAGAAGCAGAACAGAGACATCGGACAGAAGCTCCTCGCAGAGATAGGCAAAGAGCGGAGCCTGAAAGGGTTGGCGCGTTGTTCAGTGATGCTGTCGAATTTGAAATCCCAGGAAGCGCCTCCGGATTCTCCCTGAGCCGATATGCACCACCGGACAGCTTTGTCGTTTCATAGATATCGGTAAGTTCAGAACTCCTGGCATGGGTGTCGGTAACCTGTCCGCATTTCGCTGTTCTGCCTCGGTCTGGACACAAACACGATCGTTAACGATGACGGTACCGGGAGTTGGAGTGGGGCGGGCAAAAAACTCCTTTTGACGTGGCGCTGAGCTCATAGTTTCTTAGCATGTCCTGTCCTCGATCAAATCGAAAAGCGGACAGGTTTAGGTCCGCACCTACTCTCAAAAAACCCCACTTCTGGCCGCTTTTTAGGGGTATGTCAGGAGTTCTGAAGTTACGCAGTATCAATCCCCCGAGGCGTTCGACTCCCACCCCGGGCACCATCTTTATATTTATCAGTTGACGCGTCCGCATTCGCCAGGTCACTGGCAACTAGGGTTTGCTCTTGTCGCTCTCTCCGGACCCCTTCCTAAGGCTCCTTGCGAAATTGCACCCAGTAGTTGGCTGCTTTTTGGCTTGCGGCGCTTCGATGCATCGTTCAAGGTGCGTTCACGATTATGTTTGGAATATTCCGCTCGCGCAGCATGGCATTGAAGGCCGGTACGTCGGTAGCCATGAGCTGTTGCATCTCCTGCTGCGACGCATTGCCTTGCTTCTTCAACTCTTCTTGCACCGCCCCTTGTTGCGTCGTTGGCGGAAAATCCGACGAGCCGCTCACTTCGGCCGCCAGGTAGCTGATTTTTTGCAACAGCATCGGCGGGTACCGCACGTCATCCTGACCTCTTCCGGTCGCCTTAAGCTGCAGCACCTTTCCTTCGGCGGCGGTCAATTTCTCTACGAGTTCGTCAGCCGTCTTTCGAATCGCTTTCGATGCATCATCCGTTCCCAATTGCTTATCGAGACTGGCGATCTGGGCGCGAACGGATTCGATTTGATTGACGCTTGCCGCCAGCGCATTCATCTCATCCTCAAGTACGGAGACCAATTGAAGCTGCGCTTGGATGTCGCCTTCGTTCCCGGTCGAATGCGGGTCTTTCAGCACGTTGAGCTTCTGGCTGGACTTTTCCTCTCCGGCTTTCAGTGTGACGGTGTAGGTTCCCGGCGGCACAAGCAGCGAAATACGTTCCACGGCTGGAGCGGGCCGCCAGCCTTCCGCAGCCAACGGTACGTCTGGCGAATACGTAGGACTCGTTCTCAACTTGATCTCCGTGCTCGGTTCCGTCCGCAAGTTCCACCAAACGCGATTGATGCCAGACTTAGCTTCGCAAGGAGGACCGCCGCCTCCTTCTTCGCCTCCTCCCCCTCCTCCGCCCGGACCACCAGGCCCTCCCGGTCGCCGCGCGCCTTCACCTCGTGGCGGACGGCACTCCAGCTCGCGCAACACTTTGCCACTCGCGTCGCTGATCGTGATAGTGGCGCGCTCTTTCTCGCCCAGCTTTGACTTGAGATAGAAGTTGATCGGCGCGCCGTACAGTGGATTCCGACCTGCGGTTGGGTCATACGAAATACCCGCGGGCTGCGCGACAGGACGGAAGCGGTAAGCATCGCGCGGAGCGAACAAATGCGCACTCGACCCGAGCACCTCCGAAGTCAACTCTTGCAATGGCGTAATGTCGTCCAAAATCCAGAATCCCCGGCCGTAGGTAGCCAAGGCCAGATCGTGAAAGCGTTCCTGCACCGCAATCCAATAGACCGGTGCATGCGGCAAGCTGCTCTGGAGCGGCTGCCAATTTTTTCCATCGTCGAACGAAACGTAGAGCGCATTTTCCGTGCCCAAGTACAACAGTCCTTTGCGCACGGGATCTTCACGGATGCAATGCGCATAGCTCAGCATGCTGTGAGGAATTCCGTTCGTGATCGATGTCCACGTCTTTCCATAATCCGCCGTCTTGTAAACAAACGGATCGCGATTGTTCACCTGATGGCCGTCCACAGTGATGTACGCAGTGCCGGCATCGTAGCGTGAGGCCTCAATATTGCTTATCGTGCCCCATTCCAGAAGGTTGGGAATATTCTTCGTTACATTCGTCCAGATTTTTCCACCATCGCGCGTAATTTGAACGAGCCCGTCGTTCGTGCCCGCCCAGATCGTGCCTGCTTCCTTCGGCGACTCGGCAATGGCGAAAACCGTCCCCGCATATTCCACCCCGATGTCGTCCGGAGTCAGCCCGCCGGAAATTCCTTGCCTGCTTTTGTCATTGCGCGTCAAGTCCTTACTGATAATTTGCCAACTGTTGCCGCCATCTGTTGTGACGTGAACGAATTGGCTTCCCACATAAAGCTTGTTGTGGTCGTGCGGAGAAATCGCGATCGGGAATTCCCAATTAAAGCGGTATTTCACTTCCCCCGCGCTCGCTCCCGCAACATCTTCGGGCCACACCTCGACTTCGCGCGCTTGCCGGTTCCGTTCATCAAAACGCGCCATCGCGCCCCCGACGCTGCCCGAGCCCGTGCCGCTCGACCAAATAATGTTGTTGTCCACCGGATCAGGCGTTGCGAATCCGCTTTCGCTACCGCCTACGGGATGCCAGACGCTGCGCGGAATCTGTCCGCCCTGTCCTCCGCCTCCGCCGCCAAATCCGCCAAACTGTAAACTGTTACTCGGCCCGCGATACGACGGCCCGTCCTGCTTGTTCCCATAAACGAAATACGGAATTTGGTCGTCGAGCGTCACGTGATAAATCTGCGCAATCGGCAGTTGAACGTGGTCCCAGGTATGGCCGCGATTCACCGAAATGCTAACGCCCGCATCGTTCACGACCGCCATGCGGTCCCCGTTCGTCGGATCGATCCACATCTCGTGATTGTCACCGCCCGGGCTTGCGGGCATGTTGGTCAGCGTGTGACCGCCATCAATCGTCCTCGAAAATGCCGCCGTGAAGAAATACACCTCGTTCTCATTGTCAGGAGAAATTTCTTCGCGTGTGTAGTAGTGCGTACGTCCGCGAATCTGCCGGTCGGAGTTGACCAACCGCCAATTCTCGCCGGCGTCGTCGGAGCGCCACAGTTGACCGCTCTGTGTGGGCTTGCCGTCGATGGGCACTCCGTCACCAGTTTCAATCAGCGCGTAAACGCGGTTTGAGTCGCGCTGCGCCACGCGCACTGCAATCCTCCCGACGGGCGGTTTCGGCAGGCCATGGTCTTCCAGGCGTTTCCAGGTAGCTCCGCCGTCGGTGGATTTGAACAGCCCGCTGCCTGGTCCGCCGCTCGTGCGGCTCCAAGTGTGAATCTCGAGCTGCCACATGCCCGCAAACAAAATGTGCGAATTGTTCGGATCCATGGCCATGTCCGAGCAACCCGTGTTTTCGTCGACAAAAAGAACCTTTTCCCAATTCTTGCCGCCATCGGTTGTGCGAAACACGCCCCTCTCCGGCTGCGGACCATAAGCATGACCCAACGCACAAGCGACCACCGTATCCGGATTGTGCTGGTCAATCAGCACGTTGCTGATCCGGCCAGTCTTCTCCAGTCCCATCAGCGTCCACGTCTTGCCGGCGTCCGTCGACTTGTAAATTCCATTGCCCACCGAAATGTGGCTTCGGATGAACGATTCGCCCGTTCCTGCCCAGACGATATTCGGATCGCTCGCTGCCACCGCCAGCGATCCAATCGAGGAGACTGGCTGCGAGTCGAAAATGGGATCCCAATGCAGGCCGCCGTCGGTCGACTTAAAGATCCCTCCCGAAGCCGCGCCCACATAGTAGATGTACGGGCTGCCAGGAACTCCAGCCACCGCGGTCGCCCGATTGCCTACGGGACCGATGTAGCGGAATTGGAGCTGGCTGTAGACGTCAGGATTGATCTGCGGCTGCTGCGCTCGAACCTGATAAGCGACACCAAGAAACGCTACTACTGAGGATAGTATAGAAAAACCCACGCGCTTTGACATGCTCAACCTCACTCGCAATTTTTTGCCTGGGATTGCGCGGATGATACCGGTACGGCATTCCCAGGTCAATGGTGGCTTCAAAAAGTGTCAAACCTCTTTAGAAATGTCCTCTTCCTTACCTCATTAGAAATGTCCCTTTTTCTTTTGATTTGCCTGTTGTCGTTGGGGTGTCCGCCGGAGCGAAGCCCTGCGCCGCGGTTTGTGCGGCGCGTTTAGGGCGTGGCTTCAAAAAGTGGTGGCAGTGGGCAAGAAAGTGAGTGTAGGCTCGTCTTCGCCAGGTTATTTCCGCGTTGTGCTTCAAAATCTTGCGGGTTCTTGGCCGCTCTAGCTGGAGAACTCCGCATCGTCATAGTCTTTCTCGCCGCGCAGCACGTCGTCATCGCTGGCGCTCCAGTCCTGGTTGGAAGAAATGGAGAATGAAACGGTCACGTCTTTGGTTGGATCGGCGAGAGTGTGAAACTTTGCTCCGTTGAAGGCAGTCTGGCCCTGAATGAAGCCGCTGATCAGATCAGTACCGTCAACGGTAGCTTGAAAGTCCGCGATCAACGCGGGGCCGGCAACGGGAACGCTCAGATCGTAGGTTACCTTGACATTGGCGTGGTCTTTTTCAAACTTAATCTGGTAGCTGACGGGCACATCGTTGAACGACATGTGAAATCCCTCCCGGAGTCCGCTGAACGCGGGTGTCAGTTGCCACCATAGTATTGGCATTGCGGAATTTTGGATAGTGAGCAATAGCCCTACCGCTCTCCCCTCACTTGCATAGGTGTCCATTTTCGAGGCCATCTCGGGAGAGCTGCAAGAAACAGGGCTGTTCTTTCTCGAAGATTGCCTCGCGATCAAAGAGCCAGCCGCTCGCCCGGAGCCAGGTAGCCAGCCGCGGCTAGCTGCCAGCCACGATTCGGCACAGCCCTCGCAGGAACTTGTCTCGCCGGTGGCGCTCTTCTTCTACACTTTCTCTGACTCGACGGATTTCGTTCCATCCAGAGCGGCCCGACAGCCGCCCTTCAAAAATGCGTGCAGCGGCCTGCAGCGGGAGGTTTGTGTGGCGAGTGTGGAAAATTTCGACCTGATCGTGATCGGGTGCGGCCCCGCCGGAGAAAAGGGTGGCGCGCAGGCCGCCTATTTTGGCAAGCGCGTCGCCGTCATTGAGCGCGCCGAGCACATGGGCGGAAGCTGCATCAATACTGGCACCGTCCCCAGCAAAACGCTGCGCGAATCGGCGCTCTACTTTTCCGGGCTCAAGCAGCGCGGGCTTTATGGCATCGATTATTCACTGAAAGAAAACCTCACCGTTCACGATTTCATGCGACACGAACGCGAAGTCGTCGAAATGGAGCGCCGCCGCATCCTCAAGAATCTCGAGCTGCACCACATCCAGCTTGTTCTCGGTCAAGCGGCGTTTGAGGATGCACACACAGTCGCGGTGACAGGTGTAAATGGAACGCGTCGTCTTCGTGGCGAAGTCATTCTGATCTCCACTGGCTCGAAGCCGCATCGCCCACCGGAAATCGCTTTCGACGATGTCCACACGTTTGACTCAGACACGTTTCTGCAAATGGACCGCATTCCGAAAAGCCTCGCCGTCATCGGCGGCGGCGTCATCGGCTGCGAATACGCATCGATCTTTATGGCGCTCGGAGTGGAAGTTACGCTTGTGGATGGACGCGATCGCCTGCTGCCCTTTCTCGACGGAGAGATCTCCGACCGTTTGCGCGACCGGCTCACGGCGCTCGGCATGCGGTTTTTGTTCAACGAGCGCCCTGTGAAAGTTGAGAATTCCTCGGCAGGCGTGCGCCTTTCGATGAAAAGCGGCAAGATTCTCGAAACCGATGCCGCGCTTTTTGCCGCAGGCCGCCGCGCTGCCGTGGATGGTCTTGCCTTGGAGAAAGCAGGTCTCGCTATCAACGACCGTGGCTACATTCCCGTTGACGACAACTATCGGACCACTGCTCCCGGCATATATGCGGCGGGCGACGTGATTGGATTTCCCGCACTGGCGTCCACTTCGATGGAACAGGGCCGCGTTGCCGTCTGTCACGCTTTTGGCTTCAAATACAAGCAGCGCGTCGCGTCGATGCTTCCGATGGGCATTTATACCATTCCAGAAATTTCCGCCGCTGGCGAAACGGAAGAATCCTGCAAGGAAAAGAAGATCGATTATTGCGTGGGACGCGCCCACTACGAGAACAATGCCCGCGGCCACATTATTGGAGATACCGCCGGCTTGCTCAAGCTCATCTTCGCGCGCGCCGACCGCAAGCTGCTTGGCGTGAGCTTGATTGGCGAAAGCGCCACCGAGCTCATTCACATCGGCATGATGATTCTCGACAACGGCCAAACCATCGACGAGTTTATCGAGCAGGTCTTCAACTACCCGACTCTCAGCGAAACTTACAAATACGCTGCCTACGACGGTCTCGGCAATCTCGCGGGCCACAAACTACGCGAAGGCTAGCCGCTGCGCACATCTTCTGGCATTCTCAAGGCTGTGAGCAAAACGAAGCCTCGTTTGTCATTCTTGTTTTTATCTGCAATCGCCGCCGCGCTGATCCTCTTCTCTTGCCGCGCCACACCTCAGTCCGACTCCGAGACAGTCTCGCCAGCTCAGGAACCGCCTCACGCCTATCTGGGATATGACCGCAATATTTTTCCCGGTACGGACTCACTTCCTGTTTTGCGAAAGACGTTTGCCTTCAGCAGTTATTGGCTCAGCCCGCCGCCTGGTGAAAAGACAAACACTTGGCTCGGCCGGCGGGACGTTTTGCGTTCGCAAGGGTTTGGTTTCCTACTTCTCTATCGGGGCCCCGAAAACAGTGAAGTAAAAACCTATGCTGCTGCGATGGAGAAGGGAACAGCCGACGCGCGCAACGCAACTTCCGTCGCCAAGAGCGAAGGCTTTCCCGCGCAATCGATTATTTTTCTCGATATCGAAGAGGGCGGCCGTTTGCCCGAGACGTATCATATTTATGTGCGCGCCTGGAGCGCGGAGCTCCAGCGTCTGGGTTTTCGTCCCGGCGCCTATTGTTCTGGAATACCGGTTAAAGAAGGACCGAGCGTGACGATCACAACCGCGGACGACATCCGTACGCGTGCACCTGGCCTAGACATTGTCTTTTTCATTTTCAACGATGTCTGCCCGCCTTCGCCTGGCTGCAACTTCCCGCAAAATCCGCCGTCTCCAGCAAGGGGTGGAATTCCGTCCGCCGCGCTCTGGCAATTCGCGCAATCGCCGCGCCGCATGGAACGCACCGTCCACTGTGCGCCGGGTTATCACACAGACGGCAATTGCTACGCCCCCGGAGACAACGCGCACTCCTGGTTCCTCGACGTTGACACCGCAACATCTCCGGATCCTTCTAAGGCGGCGGGTGCGAGCAAATGACAGTCCAGTTTCACGTTCAGAAATCCTAGCGGAGAATCAGTCCGTAGGGTTCCGTGGAAACTTGAAATAGGGAAGCCGCACTCCATTGATCAGAATCTGGTCCGCGCGAATATTTGCGGGTGCTTCAAATCCTGCGGCGCCGCCGTTGGTCACGTAGTCGTCTTCGTCCACACCGTCTCCGCTGACGCCCAGCCCGCCGACGAGCGTTCCGTTGCGATACAGCCCTGTACTTCCCGGGAAAAAAACAATTCCGCTTTTGTTGACGTTCGCGGGTCCCGCCTGCATCCCCTGTGTGCAAGGGTTTCTGATGTCCTGCAAGAAAATATTGAAAAATGGTCCCGGCGACGTGCCATCAATTCCCGGCGGAAAAAAAGGCTGCGAGCCAAAGCTGATCGTTCGGTTTGTGACGGCCGTGCCCATGGGCACCTGGTTCAGATCAGCCGCGGTTCGCGCCGAGCTGTTGAAGTACACCATGTTTCGCGCTTTGCTGGCCGCCACATCAATGCTGAAGACTGTTGAATCCTGCATCCGGCGCAGGCCGATGATGGTGCCGTCCAGATCAGCCACCGCAATCACCATGCGCGCGCGCGAACCGATCGGCAAGCGAATCGCGGCGCGTGTGACGTTCGCAGTTGCTTCCGCGTTGGCCAGAACTGTCTGCACGTCCGATGCGCTCAATCCTCCCAGCGGTCCCGCGGCAGGCGTAATCAAATCGCCTTCGGGCGGCTGACCCGTGCTGTTCGCAGGCGCGACGAAAAACGATCCGGCGCCCGCGACCGGTCCCACGGAAACGCCTGCGGGCAGTGACGTCTGTGTGACGAAGGGAAGCGCGATTCCGCCGATGAACACGACTCCCGGAGCGGCCGGCGTCGGGCCAAAGGAGTCCGATGGGCCGGTGCGCTGTGTCGTCGAGCCGACCAACGCCGCGTATTCCGCCACGTTGAGATTGCTGGAAGAAGTAACCACTCCAATTCCGCCCACAACGACATTCTGATAAAAAATCGGGACGCCGCCGGGATTCACGGCCAGTGGATTTGAGTCCATCGCATCGGCTTTGCCCGTGACAATGCCCGGTCCAAAACCTCCGCCGAGCGCGAACGATGGAGGAATCTGACTTTGAAAAGCTACGCCGCTTACCAGCGCGCATCCGCGATTTGTATTCTCGATGCCATAGAGATCGGCAGGCGGCTGGTTGGTCACGCCGGGAGGAAAATGTATTCCGCTGATGAAGCGCACCGTGCGCGAAGAGAGCGGCGCCTGATCATTGCTGAAAAACGCGCCGGTCCTTGCCAGTGCCACGGCCACATCGTTTGCATCAAGCGTCTGTCCGAAATTTCCAACCGCCGTCGCTGGCGCGTTTTGCGTGCGAAAAACTCCTAGCACAAATCCCGCGCGGTCCACAACGGCTACCGCCATATCGACGTTCGCGGAATTCACCGCGGCCTCGACGATATTCTGTACGTCTGTGATTTGCAGCGGTTGCACACTTGCAACAACTGGGGGAGACACAGGCGCGCCACTCCCACCGCCACATCCCAGCAACAAAAACGCTAGAACTCCAGCCACACCCAAGGCCAGCAAAATGCCCACCGCGAGCGTTTTTTTTCGCCGGGCCAGGGCCTGCCGCGAGGCGACCGGCCTCCGAAGAGTGTGTTCCGTCGGCATGAAGGGTATTTTCCTTAGTAACACGCATTCTCATGCCCCTCAATCGTTTGCGAGCGGTGCGGTTCCTATCGGTGAATGCTCGCGATGGGCAAGAAGTGTTGTCGCTTGTGTTCACTTTTCGCGGAAATCGGTTGCCCGCCGAGGCGCGATATTGTTAGCTAGAATGCGCTTCCATTTACTTGCGCAAATTCTCCCAGGTTGCAGGCATGCTCGCTCTCTCTTCGCGAACCTCTCGACGCGTAAGTGGCTCGGCTCGCGCCGGGCTTGGGGTATTGCTCGCGATCTTGGGTTTGGGAAACGCATCTGGCGCGCAGCAGCCCACACCCGGGCAGCAATCTCCGTCCGGTGGACAAGCCACTGTCCAGAAATCCAGCGAACCGGCCGCCGCTCAGCGCATTCCGCGCCAGCAGGCTTTGACGACTGCGGCCGTCGATGGTGTTCTGCGCGAAGCTATCTCAACGAACGAATCCCGGCCTGTGGCTTCCGCTCAACTGACACTTCGTCATCTGCAAAGCGGGCAGATTTTGCGCTCTGCTTCGTCGGTTGAAGGCGTTTTTCGCATCCTTCTTCTTTCGCCCGGCCACTACGAATTTCGCGTGGATGCCGAGGGATACGCTCCGCTCGTAATCCCGGATCTCGCACTAAACGCAAACGAAGTCACGACGCTGGAAATTTCTTTGGTCCGCACTGGCAGCGCGGAATTCCGCTCGCGCCTCCCGCGGCTTCCCGAGCTCGGTCCCGCCTCCGCGCCTGCTTCAGCGCCGGCGCCCGGCAGCTATCGCGAACTTCGTCATCGCCTCGATTCCGACCCGAATTACATCGCGGAACTCGCGCCGGAATACTTGCCTCCTGTCGCCGATATCTACAATGTGGTGCCGAATCGCTGGGCACTCAATCAACCGGACTATCGCCGCTACCCGCAGAGGGGCGAATATCCCTACACCAAGCCGCATTGGTACGACCCGTTCAATCGCAATCGTTTCAAAGGCGATGAGCCTATCTGGCCTGAACTTCTTGGCGAGCAGATCTTTTTGAATATCACGGCTTCGTCGGAAACCTTTTTCGATGGCCGGCGTGTTCCTTCGCCCAGCGGCGTGAGCGCCGCCGAGCCCGGCAGCTCCGGTTTCTTCGGCCGCGGTGAACAAGCCTTCTTCGACCAGACTCTGCGCTTCAGCTTCGACCTTTTCCACGGGGATGCATCTTTCAAGCCAGTCGATTGGCGTATTCGCATCACGCCCGAGCTCAGCCTCAATGATCTCGACGTTCGCGAGCTGGGCATTGTGAGCCCGAACGTGCGCGCCGGCACGAACCGCTTCGACGACCATCTCGGCTTTCAAGAGGCTTTTTTCGAAGTGAAGCTGCACGACCTCAGCGACAACTTCGATTTCATTTCCGCGCGCGCCGGCATCCAGCAATTCAACGCCGATTTCCGCGGATTCCTCTTTGTGGACGAGCAGCCCGGCCTGCGTATTTTTGGCAATTGGAGCAACGACCGCGTCGAATACAACGCCACGTATTTTCAGATGCTCGAAAAAAATACAAACAGCGGTCTCAACACGTTCAACCGACGGCACCAGCAGGTCGTTTTGACAAACGCCTACATTCAGGATTTTTTCTTTCCGGGCTATACGGCGGAATTTGTCGGCGCGTGGAATAAGGATGACCCGAGCGTGCATTACGACGACAACGGTTTTCTCGTGCGCCCCGAGCCGGTCGGCAATGTCATCAATCAAGGCCCGGGTGGAGGGCCTCTCGCGCATGGGATTCGCGTCGGCTATTTCGGCTGGCTCGGCAGCGGGCATATCCGCCGCATCAATCTCACACACGCTTTTTATCAGGCCGTCGGCGAGGACACGTTCAATCCGATTGCCGGGCGGCCCGTCACTGTGAACGCACAAATGGCGGCCGTCGAGCTTTCTTACGACCACGACTGGATACGCTATCGCGTTTCGACGTTCTACACATCCGGCGATGCCAATCCGCGCGATGGCCGTGCACGCGGCTTCGATGCGATCGATGATCTTCCAAATTTCGCCGGAGGTATTTTCAGTTTCTGGAATCGCGAAGACATTCGTCTTCTGGGCTCGGGCGTTCAGCTGACGACGGACGGCAGCCTGATTCCGTCGCTGCGCTCCAGCAAGGAGGAAGGGCAGGCCAATTTCGTCAACCCGGGCATCTTCATTGCGAACGCGGGCGCGGATTTTGACATCACGCCCAAGTTAAAGGGATTTGCGAATTTCAATTACCTGCGTTTCGATCGAACTGAGACGCTCGAATACATATTGTTCGAGACTTCCATTCGCCACAGTATTGGCGAAGACTTCGGCGTCGGTGTGACGTACCGCCCGCCACTCACGGAGAACATCGTGCTTACGGCCGGCGCTTCCGCCCTGCAGCCCGGCGACGGGTTCAAAGACATCTACACGAGCCGCACACTTTTCTCGCTTTTCGGCTCCGTGAAGTTTACGTTCTGAGGAAATGCAATTGATGAGCTTGCCGTGCACATTCAAAACCTCTTCTCAGCGGAATCTCTGCGTCCTCTGCGTCTCTGCGTTATCTTTTTTCCTGGTTCTATACGGCGAATCGTCCTTAAAGGTGCAAGCGAAGCAAGACGCTCCAGTCGTTGGCGGTCAATCGCAGGAAGAAGCCGATCGCAAATCGTCAGGTTGCATCTCCTGCCACACGTCAACCGACGAGCCGACCATGCATCCGACAAAAACCGTGTTTCTCGGCTGTATCGATTGCCACGGTGGCAACTCTTCGGTTTTTGCTATCACTGGCGCGGCGCCTAATTCCGCCGAATACAACGCCGCCAAAGAAAAAGCCCACGTCCAGCCGCGCGACGCAAGTTTCAAGGACCGTTCCGCTCTGCCTGAGCGCACGTACACGAAATGGCTGAAGGAATCTCCGGAATTCATAAAATTTGTGAATCCGGGCGATCTGCGAGTGGCGTCAGAAACTTGCGGAGCCCCTGGCTGCCACGCGAAAGAAGTCCGCGCTTCTTCGACAAGCATGATGACTCACACCGGTTTGCTGTGGGGGGCGGCGCTCTATAACAACGGCGGCTATCCAGAAAAAAATACTCATTTCGGCGAAAGCTACGACCGCGACGGCAAGCCGCAATCCATCAAGACCTTTCCGCCTCCCACGCCCGAAGAAACGCGCGCGAAGGGCGTGCTCCCAGAACTAAATCCCCTTTTGCGCTGGGAGATTTCTCAGCCGGGTAACGTGCTTCGCGTTTTTGAACGCGGCGGCGAAAAAAAAGCGGAGCTAGGCAATCCCAATCGCGAGGAAGACCCCGGCAAGCCCGATGCAAAATTGAGCGACCGCGGCTTCGGCACGGAACTCCGCACCGATCCTGTTTTCCTGGGATTGCAGAAAACGCGTCTCGTCGATCCCGTCATGTCGCTGCCCGGCACCGATGATCATCCCGGCGACTATCGCGCGAGTGGCTGTACTTCATGCCACGTCATTTATGCCAATGATCGCGATCTATCTCACTCAGGCGCCTACGCGCAGTTCGGCCACTCGGGTTTCAGCGCGTCCTCCGATCCGACCATTCCCAAGAACGAGCCGGGCCATCCGATCAAGCATGTTTTCACACGCTCCATTCCTTCGAGCCAATGCATGGTTTGCCACATCCATCCCGGCACGAACATGCTCACCACCTATTTCGGCCTTACCTGGTGGGACAACGAAATCGACGGCGACAAGATGTATCCGGCGAAACAACGCAATCCGACGGAGGAGCAGCGCTATCAATCCTTTCTGCGGAACCCCGAAGCGGCCGCGGCCCGCGGGCTTTGGAGCGATGAGAAATTTCTCGAAAATCTCGGCAACCCTGAATTCAATGCGAAACTGAAGACGACGCAGTTCGCCGATTTCCACGGGCACGGCTGGGTGTTCCGCTCCGTCTTCAATCACGACCGAAATGGGAATTGGCTGGACAAGGACGGCAAACAAATCGCCTTCGACGATCCGGACCGCTTTGGCAAAGCCGTGCATCTCCGAGACATCCATCTTGAAAAAGGAATGCAGTGCAACGACTGCCACTTTGCGCAGGACAATCATGGCAACGGGAAAGTTTACGGCGAGCCGCGCGCCGCCGTTGAAATCGACTGCATCGATTGCCACGGCACGATTCGCAACAAAGCTACGCTCATCACCTCCGGCCCGGCTGCTCCCGAAGGCGGCCATCATCTCGACGCGCTGCGCACGCCCTGGGGCCTGCGCCGCTTCGAGAGGCGCGCTGATGGAGCCGTGATTCAGCGCTCGATGTCGGAAGAAAATAAACAGTGGGAAATTGTACAGACCGCAGATTCCGTGACGCCCGGCAACGTGCACTTCAGCATGAAATCGTTTCGCGCCAAGCTAATGACGAAGGACGGCAGCGTCGCGGCACAAATGCCGCAAGACGACGAGCATCTGGCACACGCGAACTCTTCGATGACCTGCTATTCCTGCCACACGTCGTGGACGCCGACTTGCTTCGGTTGCCATTTACAGATGACCGCCAACGCGCGCAAGCCCATGTTGCATAACGAAGGTCTCACCACGCGCAACTACACCAGCTACAATTTTCAAGTTCTTCGCGACGACATCTACATGCTTGGCGTCGACGGCACCGTCACGGGGCACCGCATCGCTCCCGCGCGTTCTTCGTGCGCGATCCTCGTTAGTTCGCAAAATGCGAACCGCGACTGGCTCTACTACACACAGCAAACGATTTCCGCTCCGGGCTTTTCGGGCCAGGCTTTCAGCACGTTTGTTCCGCACACCGTCCGCGCCAAGGAAACGAAGCAGTGTAGCGATTGCCATGTCTCCGCTGCCAACGACAACAACGCCTGGATGGCGCAGTTGCTGTTGCAGGGCACGAACTTTATGAATTTCACGGGCCGCTACGTTTATGTCGCCACCGGTAAGCAAGGCTTTGAAGCCGTAGCCGTCGCCGAACACGACGAACCGGAAGCGATTTACGGCAGCGATCTCCAGCGCATCGCCTATCCCGACAATTACAAGAAATTCGTGGACCATCGCCGTGAACTTTCCACCGCCGCGAGCCACGGAGGCAACGTCCTCGACATTCAGGCGCGCGGCGAATATGCCTACGCGGCCACCGGCTCCGGCGGCTTTCGCGTCTACGACATCGCTAACATCGACAACAAAGAGTTCTCCGAGCGCATGATCACCGCCCCGGTCTCTCCTGTTGGCCAACGTTTTTTCGTTCCAACAAAGGACGCGCTGGCCATCGCTTCACCGACCACACTCGGCGTCGATCCGCTCCGCCAGCAACTCCCTGAAAACGAAGAGCAGCCCATCCACCTTCTCTACGGTTTCCTTTACGTTGCCGATAGAGAAGAAGGTTTGGTCATCATTGGCAATCCCGACCTCAAATCGAAAAGCCCCGGCGTTGGCACGCTTCTCGACGGCAATCCCGCCAACAATTTCCTCAAGCGCGCACTGGCGTTCAATCCCAACGGCCTCCTCATCGGTGCGCACCGTATCGCCATCGCGGGCACCTACGCCTACATCCTCACCGACAAATCGCTTGTCGTCGTCGATCTGGATAATCCGCTCGCTCCCCGCGTCACGGCAACCATTGGCGCTCCTGATTTGGACAATCCGCGCGGAATCGCCGTTCAGTTCCGCTATGCGTTTGTGGCGGATCGCTATGGACTAAAAACTTTGGACGTGACAGACCTCGCGCACCCTAAAATGACGGAAAAGGGTCGCGTTGCGCTGGAGGATGCCCGAAACCTCTACGTAGCCCGGACCTATGCCTACGTGGCCGCCGGGAAAAACGGAGTAGGAATTATTGATGTTGAAAACCCGGAAGCCCCGCGCCTGGACCAGGTCTTTAATGCCAACAATCAGATGCATGAGGTAAATGACGTCAAGATCGGAATGGTCGCGGGCAGCGTCTTTGCATTTGTCGCTGATGGCTACAACGGCCTCCGTGTCCTGCAGATCATTTCACCTTGGGACGATCCGGCTCACTTCTCTGGCTTCAGCCCACGCCCCACTCCGAAATTAATTGCTACCGCGCGCACGCACGGGCCTGCGCTCGCCATTTCCAAAGGCATCGATCGGGATCGCGCCGTCGACGAATCCGGCAACCAAGTGGCGGTCTTCGGTCGCCGCGGCGCTCGCCCCCTCAATCGTGTTGAAATGCAGCGTTTCTACCAACATTCCGCAGACGGCTCGTTCTATTCCGTAACCGACGAGCCCGCAGAACCCCCACGCTCAGCGACATCTTCAATATCCTTCTTTGCCCGCGCCCGCAGTTGGCTCAATTCTCTTTACTGAGGTTAAGATCATGAATCGCCGCAAATTTCTCGACTCAACGCTCAAAACAATCTCCGCCGCCACTTGCGCTCAGTTTTTCACGGGCGCCCTTCACGCGCTTACCCCGCCCGAGAGCGCAACGGCGCAACGCCAGTCGAACGCTCCGCGTCCGCAACTCGCTATCACCATGGACGATCCGAATTTGAAGCTCGACTCCAACCTCCGATGGCCTGATGCGAACTCCCGCATCCTAAAAGCTCTCGATGGGCGCAATGTCAAAGCCGCTCTGTTCGTCTGCGGCATGCGCGTCGACGAGTACGAAGGCTCCAAGCTGCTCTCCGCATGGGACCAAGCCGGACACATGATCTGCAATCATTCCTATTCCCATTTAAATTATTGCGGCCCCATCAGCTACGCCGATTTCGCCGTGGACTTTCTGAAAAACGAAAAAATCATCGCTCCTTATCACAACAAGACTCTTCTGTTCCGCTACCCGTTCCTCAAAGAAGGAGACACCGCGGACAAGCGCGACCGCTTTCGCACGCTTCTCAAGGAAAGCGGCTATCGCGTCGGTCACGTCACCATCGACGCCTCAGACTGGTACGTCAATGAACGCATGGCCGATCGCCTCATCAAAGAACCCAAGTTCAACATCAAGCCTTATCGCGATTACTTAATCGCGCATCTTTTGGACCGCGCATCGTTTTACCGCCAACTCGCACTGGATGTCCTCGGCCGCGACATTCGCCACACTCTCCTCATTCACTACAACACGCTCAACGCCCTTGTCCTTCCCGACGTGATGGCCGCTTTCGAGACTGCCGGGTGGCAATGGATCGACGCCTCCCTCGCGTTTCAAGACGAAGTTTTCCAAAGCCAGCCAAAGACTCTCCCCGCGGGGGAGAGTCTGGTTTGGGCCTTAGCCGCCGAGACAGGCCGTTTCAAGGACCGGCTCAGATACCCGGGCGAGGATGACGTCTACGAGGAACCCAAGTTGAAGGCTCTGGGCCTCTAGGTTCCGGCTGCCGAAGTTACGGAGCACTATTTTCACTTTTCTTTCGCTCTAGCTATGTCGTTCTAGACACGCCTTTTGCCCCTTTTGGTGCCCAAAAGCGTACCCATCTCCTTTCCTTTGTATCTTTTAACCTTGGGGCACATCTAACAAAGGTATAATGGTTTGTTCACGTTTTTAACGCATAGCACCCATCAAAATAATTCGTGGGACACCCTGGGTGAACAAGGCTATCGTTGTAATTGTAGGAGGCCATCCGGGCACCCAGTGCCGGCGAACCTCGTCAAAGACGAGAATGCGTCTCGCTCTAGCGAGCAGATAACAGTGGGCAAGAAGGAGTACTAGGACATGGTTAAGCACTATCTACTGGCGAGCGATTTTGACCAGACCTTAAGCTTTAACGACTCGGGAGTCGCTCTCTCCGAGCTCATCGGTTTTCATGGGTTCCACGACAAGGTCAAGGGCCTTGCGGAGATGAACCTCGTCCAACAGGGGGCGGAACTCAGCTATTTGATTTTGCATGACCCGGAATTCCGCCGGGTTCGGCGCGATCATCTGGTCGAAACCGGCAAGCGCATCCGCCTGAAACACAACGTTGCTCTCTTCGCTCGCGCGCTAGCAAATCTGGCCGAGGGCTACAAGTTTCATTTCAACGTTATCTCCGCCGCTCCGCAGGAAATTATCCAGTCCGCGCTCGAAGGGATTGTGCCGCCGCAAAATATTTTCGGCACGCGCTTCCGCTATAACGATTCGACAGGGGAAGTGGAGTCCATCATTCGCGCTTCCGCTGGTTGGGGCAAAATCACTGTCCTCGAAGAGCGCCGCGCGGAACTCAGCATCAGCCACGACCACATCATCTACATGGGCGACGGCGGTTCGGATATACCGGTGATGATGCACGTCAATCAGCACGACGGCCTCACGATCGCAGTCTCCGAAGCCAAGTTTATTACGCGCGTCGCGAAGCGCACTGTGCTCAGCGACAACGCCATGAGCGTGCTTGTCCCGGTGCTGGAAAAGGTTTTGGGCTGGGACTCGGCACACATCCGTAAGCTGTTCACTTCTTACGGACTGAACCTGCTGGAGTGGGACAAAGTGCGCACCGACATGCTCACCATTCAAGATTCCGCGGAGCCGGTTGCCTCTTCTTCCGCTCACGCTCATTAATCCCTCTTAGAAATGAAAAAGGTGGCCGTCTTTAGCAAAGACAGCCGCCATTTTTTCAAAAAAATCCCGGAGTTTACTGCGGGCCGAATTTGAACTCGATCACCTCTGTCGTTTCCTTCGGACCAGGCTCGAATTCACTTTGCATCGCTGCTCTTTCTGCTTCCGTGGCGAGTACAGGATGCCCGCCGACAACGTGCGTTCTCTTCACCTTGCCATCGGTGCCGATGGTTACCTCCACTTTGACGACGCCAGCAAGGTTTAGCTTTCTGGCGAGATCTGGGTACTGAGGTTTTCCCAGCGATTTGACCTTGCGCTTCGATCCTGCGATCTCTGCGTCTTGAGCTCGAAGAGAAACTGTCCCCAAGCTTGCTGCGGCAACTACTGCGAGCAGACACAGCGCGAGTATCCCCTTAGCTCTTTTCACCATTCTGTCCTTGAAGCCGGAAACTCCGGCGGAATTTACGCCCGGCTTATATTTGCATGTTAAGAGCCAGACACCCAAGCCGGTCGCCCGGGAGGAAGGGATCCAGTAAATTTATTGAAATCAGGTAATTAGCAAGGGTCGCGAAATGAGACCGTCGCAATTGCCCCCGCCTAGAGGAGCATGTCCATCTCAAGGTCAATCGATTTAGCGACATCTGTATCGAATTGAGACGCTCAGCTCTTCGGCGTACCTTCTCAGAGAAGAATCCCCAAGCCTCCCATCAGCCTTCCTGCTCCCTTCTACAGTGTGCTTCCTCGTTCGTTTTGAGCAATCTCCTTCCTCGGTTACAATCCCCCAGCGGAGGCATCATGTCCAAGAAATCCATTCTCATGCTGATTGGCGATTACGTGGAAGACTACGAAGTGATGGTGCCGTTCGAGGCGCTGCAGATGGTTGGTCACACCGTTCACGCGGTGTGCCCGGGCAAAAAAGCTGGCGAGTTCGTGGCGACCTGCATCCACGATTTCGAGGGCGAACAGACTTACACGGAGAAGCGCGGCCACAATTTCGCGTTGAATGCCACTTTCGATCAGGTCAAGCCTGAAGATTACGACGCACTCATGATCCCCGGCGGCCGCGCGGTCGAATACCTTCGCCTCAACCCACGGGTTATCGAGATCGTTCATCACTTTTCAAAAACCAATAAACCGCTCGCGGCTATCTGCCACGCCCCGCAGGTTCTGGCGGTTGCGGGAGTTCTCCAAGGAAAAAAGTGCAGCGCCTATCCGGCCACCGGCCCGGACGTTACGCTCGGCGGCGGCACGTATGTCAGTCTTCCCATGACTGAAGCGCTCGTCGACGGCAACCTCGTCACTGGCCCGGCCTGGCCTGCGCTGCATTCCTGGCTCGCCAAGTTCCTCGGCATCCTCGGCACACGCATCGAGGCCTAACCGGAAGGCACCTTAGAAAGTGAGTTCTCGCTCCAAACAAGTACTGATACTTTTCTAAGTATTACTTGAGGGCGGCATCCGTTGTGAGTTTTTATTGTGACCAACTTGAAGCTCACCATTGGACCTACTGCCGAGAGGAACAGATTTTAGGCGAACGCAGAGTTATTTTTCTTCGGAACGAGGATACGGCAATTATCATAGCGCCCTGCGGCCCAATGGAGTTCCAGTTTAACTAGGACTGATCGTTCACCGAGGATCTGCTCTTCCTAATCCTCCCCGCCTCATGGATAATTGTGGGCTCATCATCCCCCCGGAAAGGGCTCTGCATCATGGCAAACATCAATACCAAAAAAGGCGTCATCGGCATTCTCACTGGCGGCGGCGACGTCCCCGGTCTCAATCCCGCAATCCGCGGCGTCACTATACGCGCGCTTCATGAAGGCTATCAAGTGATCGGCTTCCGCCATGGTTGGGCCGGTCTCGTCGATATGGTTCGGGAAAAGGACTACGACAATTCTGATAATTTTCTGGTTCTCACAGAGGAAGTCGTTGAGCGTGCCGCACGCACTGGCGGCACTTTTCTTCACTCCTCGCGAACGAATCCCGGCCGGGTTAGTAAATCGAATGTGCCGGCACATTTGAAAGACAATTTCACCGCGGAGAAAAACGATCTCACTCCCGAAGTCCTCAAGAATCTCGCATGGCTGGGCATTGACACGCTCATTCCTATCGGCGGCGACGACACGCTGAGTTATGGTGTCCGACTGCACAAAGAAGGTTTCAAGGTCATTGCCATTCCCAAGACGATGGACAATGACGTCCCCGGCACGGATTACTGTATCGGCTTCAGCACCTGCGTTACACGCACTCTGCAGCTTGTCAACGACCTCCGCACTTCCGCTGGCTCTCACGAGCGCTTCATGGTCATCGAAGTCTTCGGCCGCTACGCCGGTTACACAGCGATGCTTCCTACCATGGCCGGCGCCGCCAATCGTTGCGTCATTCCCGAATACAAATTCAATATCGAGCGCCTGACCGAGCTTCTCGTTCACGATCGCAACAAGAATCCCAGCCGCTATTCGACGGTTCTCGTTTCCGAAGGTGCGATGTTCGAAGGCGGCGAAATGATTTTCGAAGGCGAAGTCGCCGATGCCTATGGCCACAAAAAACTAGGCGGCATCGGAGATATCGTCTCGGACAAAGTAAAGGAACTCTCGAAGAAATTTAATAAGGGCAAGACCATTGAAGTCGTCAACCAAAAACTCGGCTACCTCGCCCGCTGCGGCGATCCCGATGTGGTGGACTCGATCGTTCCGATGGCTTACGGCAACATCGCTCTCGAATTGCTATTGAAGGACATCCACGGCCGTCTCGTCGTCCTGCATAACGGGAGCTACGGCAACATTCCCATTGAAACGATCACGTCGACCAAAAAAGTTGTGGACATCAAGGAACACTACAACACCGAGCGTCTCCGCCCGCAATTCTCCAGCTTCGAAGCCAAGCCCCTGTTCCTAATGGGCAGTTAACCCGCATTTCTCGCACGAATTCCTCCGGTTAGCAGATGCCGACCGCACCTGGGCCATAGGTGTGGGAAGTCCAATTATTCCTAAAGCTTCTTGAGGCTTCCGAGAAGGCGATCTCTGCGGAGCGCGCTCACTCGCGGCCCACTTTTTGGCTGAAAAAGTTCGACATGATTTGGAGGGCTTCCTGCGTTTCGGGAAGCTGGAAGTGATACCAGAAGGCATGGGGCAGGGCTTCGAAGACGACGAGCTGGGAATTGTCGCCGGCGCGTAGCAGAGCGCGATGGAAAAGGGTGGTGTCGCTGAGGAGGAGGTCGCGCGTGCTGGTGACGAGGAGGCTCGGAGGCATGCCTTTCAGGTCGGCGAAGATGGGGGACAGAACCGGATTTTTGCGCTCGGTGCTGCGCGCGTACTCTTCGCCGGTCGGAGCACTGGGGTCTTGGGGTTTTAGGCTGCCGGGGAAACCGTTGAGAGTGAAGAGCTGGTGAGAGTCGGGCGTGCGGGAGAAGTCGGCGAGGACGGAGAAGAGACCTAGAGCGGCGGGAAGCGGGAGATTGAGCTGCTTGAGGCGGACGGCGACTTCGGCGGTGAGGATGGCGCCTGCGGACGTGCCGAATATGCTTATGTTATGTGGTTTATAGGTCTTGAGTAGTTCCTTGTAAACGGCAACTACGTCGTCGACAGGGGCGGGGAAGGGATTTTCGGGAGCGAGACGGTAGTAGACCGAGACGATTTTGATTTTGGTCAGGTTGCAGATGGGGTCGCCTTCGATGAGCGAGCCGGAGTCGGAATTGAAGCCGCCGCCATGGAGATTGATCAGGACCAAGTCGCGGTTGGCGGCGGGCGTTTCAAGGGGCGTGATGATGTCGGTGGGAACGCCGGCGGTTGTCGTGGACTCGATGTTGACGGGGAAGAGGCGTTTCGCTTCGGCGGCCTGGCGGACGCGCCATTCGTCGGTGCGTTTGCGGCGCGTGGCTAGGTCCTCGGGGCCGGGAGTCGATTGCACGAGCGAGGCTAGCCATTTTTGAGTTTCGGGACTGATCGTGGTGGGCATGGGGATAGTGCGGGTGATGTGGGCGGTGCCGTCGGGATCGAATGTGGAGGAGTCTTGGGGCCCGGATTGATTTGGATTGCTCCAAGCAAGGAACGACGCAAAGACTACCAACAATGCTGGGAAAATGATCTTTCTCGACATTGAAAATGCCTCCGAGCGGTTCAGCAGAGATGGAGCAGAATGCCGCAGCAGTAAAAGCGGAATACTACCTACGAAGCGACGCGGTAGCTAGAAATTAAACGGAACCGGAGAAAAGATAACCCAGAGGAGCGCAGAGATTCGCGGAGAACCTTGCGCTGCAAATGACGGCTTGAGTTGAGGAGGGGCGAGAGAGCCTTTGGACGGGAGCCGCTTCGCTGGCGTCAGTGGAGTTTGGCGAATTCGGATTTGGCTTGTTGAAGGACGGGGATGTCGGAGTCGGCGTCTTGCCAGAGAGTGAGGAATTGCTGGTATTCGTCTAGGGCTTTGGTGCGGAAACCTCGTTGCGCGTCGGCGGATGCGTCTGGGGCTGCGGCCTGCAGAACGTAGGCGCGAGCCAAGCCGACGTGAGCAAGGGCACCCATGGGGCAATTGAGGACCAGGCCGGGATGATCGAGGATTCTTTGAAACTCTGCGGCTGCGGCTACCCCCTGGCGTGAGGCGAGATAAGCTTCGGCGCGAACCTCAATCGGGAAAAGGCAAATGTTGGCCGGCAAGTAGAGTATGCCGCCAAGATCGGTCTGTTCCGTGGCCTGCAGTTCCGATTGAGCGGCGGCGGGATCCTTTTTAGCGAGTGCGGCGGCGGCTCGAACCGTCGGAACCGCGTAAGATTGAACAACGGTGGCTTGCGGATATTGCTTATTGAGATCTTGTGCTAACGCCAGCGCATGCGTCATGTCGCCCGCCTGCGCTTCGGCAATCGCGGCCAGAAACCCGACCGATTGGCTGCCGGGTGAAAGAGCGATGGCTTCGGCGGCTTGCTTGCGAGCTTCGGCGAAATTACCGAACAGCGCTTCGCGGTAAGCGCCAAGCGCCAGCCAGGTTCCTGCGGCTTCTTTGTTGTCTGCGTGAGAGGCGGAGTCTGCGGCGTGACGGGTGAACTTGCGGGCCTTCGCTTGATGCCCGTAATAAGCTTCCGTGTCAGCCTCAGCGCCAAACAGCTCGTGCTGAAGATCCGGCTTGTCATCAAACCATGCCGACTGCTTGGCCATATCGGCCGTGTTGCGCTCCGCAAAGTCCACCATGTACAAGGCTAAATGCAATCCATCCGCGTTGGGCTTCAGCACCAAGCCTTGCTCAAGCAATTTTCGAGCCTCGGCGGGGCGGTTCAAGCTCATCAGGTTTTGTCCCTCGTTGGCAATGCCAGTTGGGTCGCCAGGATTGATGAGCAGTTCCTGTTGCTGATACTTGAGCGCACCTTCATAGTGCCCAAGAGTTTCTTCAATCATGCTCACGTTTGAGTAGGAGGAATTTGCTTTGGGATAAGCTTCGATCTGTTCCTGAAAAGCGCGTTCGGCCTTCGGCAGATCCCCGATGCCCAGAAAGTAATAAAGCGATTCGATGTGAGTCTTTTCGCGCTGGCTGGTGTGTTCGCGGAGAGCAAACGCTCGAGAGAGAGATTCAGTGGCGCGCGCCGTTTGGCCTAGGTTGCTGTACATCACTCCGATGACGGCGTGTGCCTCCGCGAAGTTCGGATCGATTTCCACCGCGCGCTGGTAGTGGCGCAGCGCCGCGTACGTGCCCTCCTGATACTCGGCGCGAGCGCCCAGGCTCATTTCGCGCAGAGCCTCGAAGGAAGCCGTCGTCGCGCCAATGAGGGGCACGTCGTATTTCTGAACTGTAGCGAGAGATTCACCCAAATCGCCGCGAAGTTTTGCGGCGGCGACGCCGAGAACGTCCAAAACCTTTTCCTTACTCGCAGCGGTAGCTTGGTTCTGGGCAATGACTTCACCATCGGTGCAATTGACCGCTTTCAGCCCGACCACAAATTCGCTGCCCAGACTTGCGATGGAGCCCGCGATGTACCCTTTGCTGTTGGTGCGCGCGCAGACTTCACGGGCAAGAACGGGCGTCAGAGGAGTGTTTGGTGGCTGCTTCATCAGTTTGAGCGTGGAACTGACTTTCGCGTCGGAAAGCACGTTGAGAAATGGAGATTGGCGAAGCGCGACAGAGAGAGCTTGTTTGAGAGTATCGTCGAAAACGGGATCGCCGGTCGCGTTGGTGAAATCGGTGAGGACGACGATGTCCCGATCGGTGAGTTTTGGGGTGGGTGCGTGCGAACGAAAGAGCGCGGTGCCGATGGCGAGAGCAATGAAAAGGAGCGCGGCGCCCAAGAGCAGTGAGCGGCTGAACTTCGCGCGTCCCAGGGGAACTTGCGCAGCGGAGGCGACGGAAACTGCTGAGAGGTTGCGCGCGGATTCGGACGCAGCCATCGCAGAGGCGCGGCCGGAATCGCTGTCGCGCTTGAGTCGCTGAAGGTCACTGCGAATGTCCGAAGCATGCTGATAACGAAGGGCGAGATCTTTTTCGAGGGCTTTGTTGAGAATACGTTCGAGGTCGGCGGGGATCTCAGTGTTGAGACGGACAGGAGCTACGGGTGCGTGATTGAGAATGGCGTCGAAGATTTCTGCGGAGCTGTTGCCGCCGAAAGCGGGGCGGCCGGTGGACATTTCGTAGAGCACAACGCCGAAGCTGAAGAGGTCGCTGCGAGGATCGAGTTCGCGGCTGCGGGCTTGTTCGGGAGACATGTAGGCAATCGTGCCGAGGATGGTGCCGGGGCTGGTGAGATGTTCGTTTTTTAGCGTGGCAGAATCGTCAGACGCAGTTGCGGTGGCTCCGGTGGGGGTGTGAGAAGCGGTTTTAGCCAAGCCGAAATCCAGGACTTTGGCTTGGCCGCGGGCAGTGACGAAAATGTTGGCAGGCTTAATGTCGCGATGGATGATGCCTTTGGCATGCGCGGCGTCGAGCGCGTCGGCGATTTGCATGCCGAGACTCAGCGTCTCCTCGAGCGGAAGAGGCTTGTCGCCTATGGCGTGCTTGAGAGTGTGGCCTTCGAGGCACTCCATGACGATGAATGGGTGGCCATCCACTTCGCCGACTTCATGGATGGTGCAGATATTGGGATGATTCAGAGCGGAGGCGGCCTGGGCTTCGCGCTGGAAACGCTGAAGTGCTTGCTCGTCCTGTACTATGCCGTCAGGAAGGAACTTCAGGGCAACGAAACGGTGCAGCTTGGTGTCTTCGGCTTTATAAACGACGCCCATGCCTCCGCCGCCGAGTTTTTCGACGATATGAAAATGTTCAATGGTGCGACCGATGAAGTGCGTGGAATCCGGCATGTGAGCCCAATCTTAGAATTGCGCTGCGTTTCAAGTCAACGCATCCGGACACGCATCCGGACACGCATCCGGACACGGATGGACCCGGGGCGGATTCTGGAGGACGTTGTAGCGGCGGAATCCGGTGATGAAATCTATCTTGCGGAACAGACCGGGCGCTGGGCCTTGAGCACGACGGTCGTGAGTGCGCCTACAACGAGGGCGGACTCAATCCAATAGTTGGCTGGATTGCGCTTGAATAGGAAAGCCGCAGCCAGGATGCCAACAGCCCACACGAGTGACCAAAGAATGGGCGATGTAACAAGCTTTTTGGGGTTGAGCGTCATGTTAGGACTGTAACACGCTTTGTGGCTCGCCCGAGTTAAATCGGCGGCGGTTGACCCGTTGCGGTCGAGAGTGGAGTAAAGAGGTGAGCTGTGGGCTCCGAGTTGGGCGATTGGAAACAAGGCCGGTGTCAGCCAGGACGCAGGGAAGAGTGAGTGGTGCGGCGTTGTGTATAATTGAAGCCTTGGGGAATTTGCGGAATTCATGCCAGAAGAGACAAAAACTGTAAAGGCAGGCGCGGAAGTGCTGCGCGAACGGCGGCGGCGGTTTCGGCGGACACGTGTGCGCGAACTGAAAATGATCGCCAAGGCGCTGGCGTCCACGAAACATCCGGTTTTGGTGCATATCATTCCGATGCGGCGATGCAATTTGGACTGCGGGTATTGCAATGAGTACGACAACGTGTCGAAGCCGGTGCCGCTCGAGGAGATGAAGAAGCGTCTGGATATTTTGGCGGGTTTTGGGACGTCGATCATTACGATTAGCGGGGGCGAGCCGCTGATGCATCCGGAATTGGAAGGGGTAATCCGGCACATCCGGAAGCGCGGGATGATTGCGGGGATGATTACGAATGGGTTTTTGCTGAGTAAGGAGCGGATCGGCACTCTGAACGAGGCGGGCTTGGAGCACTTGCAGATCAGCATTGATAATGTAGTGCCGGACGAAGTGTCAAAGAAGAGCTTGAAGACGCTGGACATCCGGCTGGAATGGCTGGCGGAGTTGGCCGTTTTTCAGGTGAACATCAATTCAGTGCTTGGGAGCGGCGTGAAGGATCCGGAAGACGCGTTGAAGATTGCGCATCGTGCCGTGGAGCTGGGATTTACGAGCACGGTGGGGATTATTCACGACGGGAATGGGCAGCTGAAGCCGCTGGGCCCGCGCGAGTTGGAGATTTTTGAAGAAATTATGACCTTGGGGAAGCGGTCGTTTTCGCGATTTAACGATTTTCAGCACAGCGTAGCGCGGGGCAAAGAGCACGACTGGCGTTGCCGTTCGGGAGCGCGCTATCTGTACATATGCGAGGACGGGCTGGTTCACTGGTGCTCGCAACAGCGCGGGTACCCAGGGATTCCGCTAGCACAGTATACGGATGAGATGCGCCATCGCGAGTACTACACGGCTAAGCATTGCGCGCCGATGTGCACGGTGTCTTGTGTCCAACAGGTGGGGATTATTGATAACTGGCGCGGGCCGCAGACCCTGAAGCCAAAGCCCATGGCCCCTCCGTCGCCGCAGCCCGAGCTGGTGCAAATCGGCGGTACGCGAAGCGACTCGTAGCTGCAATGCACGAAGCGGCCCCTGATCGCAACTAATTTCCTTCCTGTCACGCACTCTCTAGTTTCTCTCCGCGCACATGGTTGGGTGTGATTGATTGACGGTTAAGCCCGTCTTACGAAGAATGAGAGCATGCCAGGCGCAGCGATTGAAATTGAAAATCTGACCAAGGACTATCCGTTCGGGTTCCTGCACCTTAAGAAAAAGAGGTCGTTGGAAGGCTTGACCATGCAGGTCGAGAGCGGCGAAGTGTTTGGTTTTCTCGGGCCAAATGGCGCGGGGAAATCGACGACCATAAAGCTGCTTGTCGGGTTGATTTTTCCGGATGCGGGCACGGCGCGGATTCTGGGAAGACCGATTACGGACATCGAGATGCATCGCGACATCGGGTATCTGCCCGAGCAGCCCTATTTCTACGATTATTTGACGGCCGCGGAAGTGCTGGATTATTTCGCACAGTTTCACGATTTGACGGCGGCGGACCGCATTGAGCGCGTGGCGCGCATGCTGAAGAAAGTTGGCCTAGAGACGGCGCAAAAGATTCAGCTGCGCAAGTATTCAAAGGGAATGTTGCAGCGTGTGGGTTTGGCGCAGGCGATTCTGCACGACCCGAAAGTGGTGATTTTGGATGAGCCGATGTCGGGTCTCGACCCGATCGGTCGACGGGAAGTGCGCGACATCATTTTGGAATTGAAGCGCGAGGGGAAAACCGTGCTGTTCTCCACGCACATTTTGTCCGATGCGGAGATGCTGTGCGACCGCGTTGGCGTGATAGTTGGCGGGAAGCTGCGCGGCGTTGGCGCTCCGAATGAGATGGTTGGAATGAAGGCGCAGGGCATGGAAATCCTGTTCGAACTGCCGGGAGGCGGCGCGAAGGTGGCGGCCATCAGCGCGAAAGCGACTAAAACCGGCGATCGTTACCGCTTGCAAGTTTCTGAAGAGGAGGTGTTTGCGGCGCTGGAGCAGCTTCGCGGCGCGGGAGCAAAGATTCTTTCCGTGGCGCAAATCAAGGCTTCTCTCGAAGAATATTTCATGAACTTGATCGAAGCGGATCGGGCGCAAGCAGCGGCGGTTGAGGTGAGCGGGAAATGAGGCGCGCTGGCGCGGTTGCCTTGAATACATTTCGCGAAGCGGTGCGCGACCGCGTGCTGTATAACCTGGTTTTTTTTGCGCTGTTGATGATGGCGGCGGCGATCTTCGTCGGAGGAATCTCGATAGGTATCGAAGAGATGGTGATCAAGAGCTTGGGATTGAGCGCGATCAGCGTGATTGGGCTTTTGATCGCAGTGTTTATCGGAGTAGGCCTCGTCTACAAAGAGATGGACAAGCGGACGCTGTATGCGCTGCTGGCCAAGCCGGTGCGGCGCTGGGAATTTCTTCTGGGAAAATTCGGCGGACTGGTTTTGACGCTCGCGGTAAACACGTTGGCGATGGCCGCAGGATTGTTCGTGGCCCTTTTGTATGTGAAGCATCATCTGGAGAGCACGGATGGCGTGCTGCTCATCGCAGTCTATTTTATTTTGCTGAAGTTGATGCTGGTAGTAGCGCTGGCGTTGCTGTTTTCCTGCTACACCACACCTTTGCTGGCCATTTTGTATACGTCGGCGCTGTATATCGCCGGACTGTTCGTGGAGGAAATGCGAACTTTTCATTTTGCCATTCCAAACCCGGCGATGGAGGCTCTGCTTCGCGGGCTTTCCTACCTGTTGCCCAATTTTGAGAATTTCAATGTGATGGCCGCGGCCGCGCACGGGCGGGGAATTCCGGGCGCTCTAATTATCCAGAACACGGCTTACGCCGCGCTGTACAGCGGGATTGTCTTGCTTGTGACCGCAGCTGTCTTTTCACGGCGGAATTTGAAATGAACTCTCGGAGTTCGAAGAATTGGCTGCTGCTGGTGTTGCTCCCGTTGGGATTTCTGGGTGTTTGGCAGTTGCAGCAACGCGTCGACCGACAGCGCGCTGCTTTGCACCAAGAGCGTGACGAACTGGTGCTGCGATCCGGCAAACTGATCAAGGCGATGAGCCTCGAGTACGCGCCGTTGATGGCGGACATCTACTGGACGCGCGTAGTGCAGTACTACGGTGACAAGCGCGCGAGACATGATCCGAATTTCGAGCTGCTGTGGCCGCTCCTGGACATCACGACGACTCTCGACCCTAACTTGCTAGTGTCGTACCGCTTCGGCTCGACATTTTTGAGCGAACCTTCTCCGCGGGGAGCCGGTCATCCGGAACTCGGCATCGAGTTGCTCGAGCGGGGAATCAAGGCGAATCCCGAATACTGGCGATTTTATGAAGACCTGGGATTCATCTACTATTTCGAGCTGAAAGATTATGCGAAGGCCTCGGCGGCGTTCGCGGAAGGAGGCAAGAATCCCGACGCGCAGATTTGGATGAAAATCATGGCTGCGAAAATCGCGGCCGAGGGCGAATCGCTCTCGACCTCCATCTTTTTATGGAGCGAGGTCTACCAGACAGCGAAAGATCCTAAGGTGAAGGAAAATGCGCTGACGCACCTGCAGTTGCTCCGCGTCACTCAGGATTGCAAGCAGCTCGATGCGCTCGCGGATGAATTTCAAAAGCGAACCGGTCGGCGCCCATCGCGCATAGGGGAGCTGGTGCAAGCGGGGCTGTTGCCGAGTCAGCCGTTGGATCCCACGGGCTATGTCTACGTTTTCGGGACGGATGGTAAAGCGGAGCTGAATATCGACAGCCCGCTGCTCGAACAACAGCTTCTCCAGCAAGACCAAAAGTGAAGCTGTAACACGCGCCGCTTATTCTGGGGTTTTTTCCGTTTGCTCCGTCGTGCACAGGAGCGTCATTTGGGGATCGATAACGATCTTGTGCGGAGCAGCTTGTGTTGTGAAGTGGAAGGAAGTCTCCGGGCCAGCGGCAACGACAGTGCCGAGAAAAATGTTATGACCCATGCCGTTGCTGGCGTAGAGCGGCACGCTGACGATAAAAGAGCGCGGCACACCGGTCTGAAAAAGCTTTCCACGGACGACTTCGCCTTTATCCGTATGGTGTGTGGAGTACTCTAGGCGATAGCGCGGGATTCCCGTGCCGCGCACCCATTGTTCAAAGAACCATTCCATGGAACGGCCGCCTTCGAGGTCCATGGCGGGCGTCATGACGGCTTCAACTTCGCGCTGTAGATCGTCCGTGGAGAAGGCGCGGTACGCGTATTTTGTGGAGATGGTGCGAAGCAGGGCTACAAAACGTGCATCGGGGTCTTTTGCGCCGGGCTGGCGCAGCATCTCGCGCAACATGTGAATGATCCAGGAGCCCCTGCTGTAAATCACTTCTTCGAAACCCATCGGCGACTTTGAGGAGTTCAGACGGTTGCCAAGAGGCAACGCTCCAATTTCGCCGGCCGGCGCGTCCGATCCGGGAGCCTTCTCCAATAGTTGCTTTCGATAGCGTTCAAGCCAGAGACGAAGCTCATGCTGGGAGGGTTTTCTACTGTCCGCGAAGAGCAGCGCGAGATAGTTGGCAATGGCTTCATCGATCCACTGATCCCGGTAACTGGACCAACCGACAACGTTGCCCCACCACTGATGAGCGACTTCGTGAAAGGGCACAATGTCTGTAAACGCCTCCTGCCTTGTTGTGGAGAGTCCGGCGCGGTTTTGCGCTTCGGGCGACAGGAAGGAGTATGTCGAAATGTAAAGCAGACCGGGCCAGCCCTGGCCGAAAGTGCCGGGAATCTGCGAAACGCTCAGCGTACGAAAAGGAAACGGCCCACTGAAACCTTCATAGAAGCGAATGGAAGAGTCGATTTCTTTGGCTAGCTGCTTGAGTGCATCGGCGGGGCTCGGGGCGGGCGGTTGCATAGCCGTGCGGCTGCTTCCTCCCGGAATCCGGAAGGGAACATCGGCCGCGGCAAGCGAGTCGGGATTTGTGGCATCGAGACGATTGGTCAGCGCTTGTTCCAGCTGGCGGTTGGCGTAGACGTCGATGGTGCGCGTTTCGGCGGTGATGGAACTGGAAGCGTATTCGCCCAAATTGAATCCAGCGATGGCGAGGGGCCTGTCGCTTCGCCAGTGACCAACGCGAAAATCCCCGGCGCTCTGTTCATCGATCTTGGCGCCGGTGGCGACTAATTTCAAATGATGTGGCCAGCGCATGGTGAGGTCGTAGGAGGCGAACTCCGCTTGATCGCCGAGGTGGGGATACCAGCTTTCTCGGGCGCCGACGAAGAGTACGCCGTTGCCAGCGTCTTCGATGACATTGCCGCGGTAGTGAAAATGAATCGTAATCTCCTGGTCCTTCTTCGAGGGTTGCGGCAGCACGACATGCAGATAGTCATTGCCCCGAACGCTGCGTTCTTGCAGGGTCATCCCTTCGTTTTGGAAATAAGCCAGCGGCTTGCCTTGGTCGTCCGAAACAGTTTCGGCGTGGAGCGCGCGGGAGAGCTGAAACGTCAGAACGCGCTCGCCGGAAGTTTCAGCGCGCAAATGGACCGTTGCCCCGGCGTCGAGGGAGTTGTCCGTCTGAACGGTCGTATCGATCGTGTAGTCGAGTGCGTGAAACTGGATCGGCGGAGGGACTGATCCGGGGACGCTGTAGGAGGCCCAAACATCGTACTGCATGTAGTTGCCGGATTTGCGCCGCTGGCCTAGAAGGACTTGCTCTCGCCGCTGAGGGTCGAAGAGAAAATCGAAAGGGCCGGTCTCGACGCCTTCGAGTGCCGCATAGAAGTAAGGCTTTGGGTTTTGCGAAAGGCGGTCTTCGAGAATGCGAAGGGACTGGGAGGCGTTGAGCTGCGCGACGAACGGGTCTGAGAGAGAAGCGAAGGCGGTGTCCAATTGTGGAACGAGATTGGCGGAGTGAAACTGGCGAAGGAGATCGTCAGCGGCGTCATCGGTGAAACGCACGTAGGCGTTGAGGAATTCCTGATCCAGTAGAGGAGCGCCGAGAAAGTGAGCCATCTGCTGCTTTTCCACTGGCTCGCGGGGAAACGCTAAAGCGTGGCCGCGGCCGGAGAAGACGAAGCCGGTGACGCGGCCCTCGATGGGTGCGAAAAAGGCTAGTTTCCCTTCTTCAAGATAGATTTCCACGTCGCCACGGCGGAGCTCGATGCGATTGACTATATCGAGCTGATAGGTCGTCGCAGGATCAAGACGCAGGGTGTTGATGGAGTCGTATAGTTCGTGGGGCGACTGATCGGCGACGGAGGATACGGGCAGGGCAATGACACACCAAAAAGCGAAAAGTGCCCGACCTGGCCTCATGCAAGAAGTGTAGTCACTTTCGGCATGGCGGAACAAGGCCGCGAAGAGCGCGAAGGCGAGGAGGATTAGAATTGCGAGATGGGTCATTCCACCTTATTTAGACGCGCTCTGACGCTGTCTGCCGTGATGATTTTCTCGGTGGTTGTGGGGCGTGCGGACACGATTGTCCTGAAGAACGGACGGCGGATTGTTGCAAACAACGTTAGAGAAGAGGGTGACAAGGTCAAGTATGAGACGTCCGCCGGCGAACTGAGTCTGCCAAAGTCGATCGTCGACCATATTGAAAAAGGCGGCGGCGTGCCCATGGGAGATTCTCCTGCGGCTGCCGCAGCCAATCTGGCCATTACGCCTCCAGCCATGGAAGCGACAAGCGGGAGCACGGAAATCGAGAGCGGCGCGGTGCATGACGGTGCGATTGACCGGGACTACATCGCGAAACTCGAAGGCTTGGCGAGAGGCGGCGACATTCGCGCGAGTGCAAGCGTTGCGCTTGCGCATCATGCGGCGGCGCAGTTCGAGCTTTCGCGAGGCGATATGGAGCACGCGCTTGCTGACGAACGCACGGCGCTCACGTACGCTCCGGAAGAGCCGGCGCTACTGATGAACGTGGCTTACCTGCACTTGCGTCGAAGCGAGTACAAGCAGTCGCTGGATTATCTGGAGCGCGCGCGGCGCTTTGCACCGGAAAACGCCGATGTCGCAAAGCTGGCGGGCTGGGCGTATTACGGCATGAACAAAATGGATCAGGCCGTCGCGGAATGGAAACGCGCGCTGGCTTTGCGGGCTGATCCGGAAGTGCAGGCGGCGCTCGACAAGGCGCAGCGCGACAGGCGGGAAGAAGAAGGTTACAAGGAGAATGAGAGCGCGCACTTTACGTTGCGTTACAGCGGCGCGGCGGAGCCAGCATTGGCGCGCGAAGTTTTACACACGCTCGAATCCCATTTTTCAGCTATTGAGTCTGAGTTGAATTTTACGCCGCCGGATTCCATCGGCGTGGTTCTCTACACGCAAGAAGCTTTTACCGACATTACCCGAGCGCCCGGCTGGGTGGGAGCGCTGAACGACGGACGCATTCGCGTGCCCGTGCAGGGATTGACCGGCGTGACGCCCGAGCTGTCGCGCATCTTAAAGCACGAGCTGACACACAGTTTTGTGGGGCAGAAGACGCGCGGTCACGCGCCCACATGGATTCAAGAGGGATTGGCGCAATGGATGGAAGGAAAGCGCAGCGGAGACAATGCCGACATTTTGGCGCAAGTTTATAAACAAGGGCATGCGGCTTCGCTTGGCAATCTGGAGGGATCGTGGATGGGCTTGCCGGGCGATGCGGCGGGTTACGCGTATGCCTGGGCGCTCGCGAATATGGAATACATCGTGCAGACGGGCGGAATGGGTGACGTGGAGCGGATCCTCGATCGCATCGCCAGCGGAAGTTCCACGGAAGCTGCGTTGCGCGAAGTGCTGCACAGCGATTACAGCGATTTGATGCAGGCCACCGCGGAATACCTGGGCAAGACTTACGGACGATAGTTCCGGAAATGAAATGAAAACGCCGATGAAAACGACCTTACTGGCAGCGGTTTCGTTTCTCACAGTCAGTCTGTGAGCCGTCAAACATTCAACAACAAACCGGCTAGGAGCGCGGCGCGGGCAGGCATGGTGTTGATGAGGATATGCTCGTCATTGGAATGGGCGCCATGGCCGACGGCGCCGAGACCGTCGAGAGTTGGCACGCCGACAGCAGCGGTGAGATTGCCGTCCGAGCCCCCGCCGGCAGTGCATTCTCCCAGCGAAAGACCCATTTGTGCGGCCAGCGTTTTGGCTTTGGCGAAAAGCGCTGTGCTGTATTTACGTTCGAGCGGGGCGCGATTGAAACCTCCGCGAACTTCGAGCTTCGCACCGTGAAGAATCGGACGGAGCGCCCGCAGCTGGCGCTCGATGCGGCGCATATCCGCGATGCGCAGTGCCCGGAGATCGAGGACGGCGCGGGCGTACTCGGCAATGACATTTACGCGCGTTCCGCCTTCAATGAGGTCGGCGTTTACAGATATTCCGCGGCGCAAATCGTTCCACTCCTGAATACGCTGGAGCTGTCGCGCCAGTTCGTGAACCGCGTTGATGCCTTCTTGCGGTGCTAGGCCTGCGTGCGAAGCGCGGCCATGCACGATCAGTTCGGCCTCGCCGACGCCTTTGCGAGCAGTCTTGATCAGGCCTTTTGGCCCGAGCGATGGCTCCAGCACGAAGACGGCTTCGCTCTGCCGGGCTTCCGCTTCGATGAGCTTGCGCGAGACATCGCTGCCGATCTCTTCGTCGGATGTCCAGAGAAAAACTAAACGATGTGTGAGCGGAGCTTTGGTTTGCTGCAGAGTTTCGAGAGCGAAGAGCGCTTGCGTGATGCCGGACTTCATATCGAAGATGCCGGGGCCGTAAGCTTTTCCACCGGAAATACGAAACGGCATTTTGGTAAGAGAGCCGGAAGAGTAGACCGTGTCGTAATGGCCGAGCACAAGGAATTGGCCCGCGGGCCGGGATTTCTGCGGCCACCAGGTGACGCGCAGTTGATCGCCGCGGAGCTTCTGAGCGATACGCTCGACCTTTGCGCCGCGCTTGCGCCATTCAGCGGCGAGAATGTCACAGCAGCGGTCGGCAGGAGCTTTTTCAAGACTCGGAGATTCCGCGAGGACAAGCCTCTGGACCGTGGAAAGCATATCCGGCAGACAATTCTTCAGATGCCGCAGGAATTCTTTGGGGTAGTTGGTGTCCGACATGGCCGGGACATGCTAACAATGTGCAGCTCAGGCGGCAATGTTTCCGCTTGAGATTGGACAGAGCCGCGAGATTTTGTTCACCCTATCGTTTGGCGGATCGCCGGGCAAGCCTAAAGAGGCGGGCTTTTCAAATTGAAATTGGTAAGTCTCTCTCGCACACGGCGCATGAAATCGTCTCCAGGATCCGACTTTCCAGTCCGGTAGCCTGGAACCAATTCCAGAAACAGGGGCGTTTTTTCCATGCGGCGATATTCGCTGTGGCCGAGCAGGTAAGAGATCGAATATTTTCCGGCGAGGTAGCGGACCAGGGCGGCGTCGGCCTCCACCTGGCGATCGGTGAGAGGGTATTTGTCGGCATCGCCTACGTTTTCGACCCCGATGGCTACGCGGTTCAGGCCGATGCAATGGCGGGCCATCCACGTTTCGGGCATGAGGCGATAGACGGTGCCGTCGCGATCGACCACGAATTGGCCAGAGACGTTGAGTTCGCCTTCGCGTTGAAGCTCCGGACGGGCGGCCTCGATCCGGGTGTGGCTAAAGTAGTTCCAGGTAGAATCAAACGCGTTTATTGCCGTGTAATGCAGCACGATAGCCTGCGGGGTGATCGTGATATCTTGCGCATCGGGTGAGTAGTGTTTACGGATGTATTCGAGAGTGAGCTGGATGCGTTCTTTGTCGAACGGGATGGGCTTGTCGACGATGCGTAGATCGCTTGGAGTTTGCGCCGCGCTGGCTGCGATGAGTGCCACTCGAGCGAACGCGATGCCAAGGGCCAGCGCCGGCAGAGGCCGGGCCAGCGGCGTATGTTTGCATTGCATCAGGGCCAGAATAGCAAAACGAGGGTTGTCGGCGAATGCGCACGACGCTCTGGGTGCAAGATCGAGCAACATTGGCGGCGCGCAGAACGCTTGGATTCGCATATAATAGAAAGTTTGTTAGGGAAGAGTGGGGCGCCGCAGTAAGGATCTGTGGCGCGATGGGGAGCAGGGATGATACTCGACGTGGTGGAAATCCAGAAGATCTTGCCTCACCGCTATCCGTTTTTGATGGTGGACGCGATCCTCGAAATCGAGCGGCTGAAGCGGATCGTGGGCGTGAAGAACGTAACGATCAATGAGGCGCATTTTCAGGGGCATTTTCCGGGCCAGCCGGTGATGCCGGGGGTGCTGATCATTGAAGCGATGGCGCAGACGGGCGGGCTGCTGCTGCTGCGTGAGGTTCCAGATCGAGACAATAAGTTGCTGTATCTGGTGGCTGTGGATGGTGTGCGGTTTCGGCGGCCGGCCGTTCCGGGAGACCAGTTGCGGATTGAGCTTACTGTGCTTTCCTGGCGCGGCGATTTTTGCAAGTTGGAGGGCAAGGCGACGATTGAAGGGCAACTGGCTACGGAAGCGACGCTCATGTGCAAAATGGTGGACCGGACCTTTGGCGCGAAGGCGGAAGAACCCGCGAAATGAGCAAGCCGGAGATTCATCCGCAAGCCGTCGTGGCATCAAGCGCGAAGCTTGCTCCCGGAGTAAAGATTGGGGCTTACGCGATTGTGGGCGAGGATGTGGAGCTCGGCGAGGGCTGCATTCTTCATCCACATGCTTTTGTAGGCGGGCCTGCGAAGTACGACCGCAACAACGTTTTCTATTCGTTTTCTGCGGTCGGCGGCGATCCTCAGGATTACACCTTCCGCGGCGAGCGGACCGAGTTGATTGTGGGCGAGGGGAATATCTTTCGTGAGTACGTCACCGTCAGCCGAGGCACGAAAAAAGGCGGAGGCGTCACGCGCGTGGGCAACGAGAATTTTTTCCTGGCCTACTCGCATGTAGGTCACGACGACCAGATCGGGAATCAGACGTTGTTTGTGAATGGCGCCACGCTGGCGGGGCATGTCGCGGTGGATGATTTCGCCACCATCGGCTCGTTTTCGGTCGTACACCAGTTTTGCCGCGTGGGGCGGCACGCCTATGTAGGAGCTTGCACCGTGATCGTGCAGGATGTGCCGCCGTTTTCGCGCGTGGTTACGGAACGCAAGACGAAGAGTTACGGCGTCAATACCATTGGGCTTGAACGCAAAGGCTATTCGAAAGAGCGGCTGCAGGTGCTGGATCGAGCCTTTCGTTTGCTGAGCCGCTCGAAAATGAATACCACACAAGCTCTCGCCGAGATGCGAACGAAGCTGGCTGGCTCGGACGATGTGCAGGAGCTCATCCGGTTTATCGAGAGTGCCGAGCGCGGAATCGTAAAGTAAGAGTCGCCGCCACCATACATTTCATGCCGGACACCAGCGCAAACGTGACAGGATGGGGACTCATCGCCGGAAACGGGCGATTTCCGTTTCTGGTATTGGAAGGCGCGCGAACTCAGGGAATTGAAATGGCAGTGATCGCACTAAAAGAAGAGGCTTCGCCCGAACTAGAAAAAAGCGCCAAGAGATTGCACTGGGTGAGCCTGGGCGAATTGAGCAAAGCCATCGACTTGATGCATAAAGAAGGCGTGACGCAAGCGGTGATGGCCGGGCAGGTGAAACACAACAAGATCTTCAGCGTGATACGGCCGGATTGGAAACTAGCGAAGCTGCTCTTCTCGCTGCCGCGCAAGAGTACTGATGCTTTGATTGGCGGGATCGCGCGCGTGCTCGAGGACGAAGGGATTCAACTTGTGGATTCAACGCTGTTTCTGAAGCCGCTGCTGCCCGAGCCGGGCGTGCTGACGCGCAGAGCGCCCAACGAACAAGAATCCGCCGATATCGCCTACGGGCACAGCGTCGCGCGCCAGATCGCGGGCATGGACATTGGGCAGACCGTGGTGATTTCCGACCAAGCATGCGTCGCCGTGGAAGCCATGGAAGGAACGGACGAAACCATCGCGAGAGCTGCGCGTATCGTCGGGGGGAAACCTCTGGTTGTCGTGAAAGTTAGCAAACCGCGCCAGGACATGCGCTTCGATGTACCCGTGGTCGGTTTGCCAACCATCGAACAGATGAAGAGCTCCCGAGCCACCGCCTTGGCGGTGGACGCGGGACGCACCTTGCTGTTTGACCGTCAAAAATTGATAGAACTGGCCGATCGGGCGGACATCGCCATTCAGGCGTTTGCCGCACCTGCGATTGCGGAACCGAAGAGCGCTTCGGGGGGAATAAACAAGGAATGAGCGGCGGCGGAACAGAAACGAGAAAAATACGAGCCGCCGTTGTGGGCACAGGGGAGTTTGGGCGCAACCATGCACGTGTCTATCGCGAGCTGGATGGCGCAGAACTCGTTGGCGTCTTCGATCAAGACCAGGTGCGGGCAGAAGCGGTCGCGGCCGAGTTTCAGACGCGCGCCCTCCGCAGCCTGGAAGAGGTCCGAGAACTCGCCGAAGCCGTCAGCGTTGCTGTGCCGACCGTCGCGCACGCCGAACTAGGTTGCTGGCTGCTCAAAAGCGGGCTGGACGTGCTGGTAGAGAAGCCCATGGCCCTCAATCTGGCCGAGGCCGATGCGCTTCTCTATGCGGCGCATCGCCACCAACGGATTTTGCAAGTAGGCCACGTCGAAAGATTCAATCCAGCCGTGGCGGCCGTCGAGCCGATTCTCAATCGGCCGCTTTTTTTTGAAGTACATCGCTTGGGAGTTTTTACTCCGCGCAGCCTCGATGTCGAAGTGATTTACGACGTGATGATCCACGATCTGGACATCCTGCTGGCCCTGGTAAAGGAGCCGGTGACCGAATTGAAAGCGGTAGGCATTCCCGTGTTGACGGACAAAGTGGACATCGCTCACGTCCGTCTGGAATTCGCTGGCGGCGCGGTCGCCAACGTGACGGCTAGCCGCGTCTCGACGGAACGCGTGCGCAAAATGCGATTTTTCCAGCAGCATGAATACATTTCGCTCGACTACGCCCGTCGCGACGCTCTGCGCGTCGGCGTGAAGCGGCCCGGCCCGTTGCCCGAATTTTCCTTTGAAAAATTGCCCGCCCCGAACGTGGAACCTTTGCACGCGGAACTCGATGCCTTCCTGGAAGCGGTGCGCACGCGCCGCGAGCCGCGCACCAACGGAGCCGCCGGCCGCGCAGCCCTCGAATTGGCAAGCCGCGTCATGGCAAGCATCCAGGAACATGGAGAGCGCGTCCAAGTAGCAGCATTCGCCTCACCAGAGAAAGCAGGAAAATGATTCCCCGCACCCTGGTCCCGGAAGGTGCCCGCCTGTCTGCTGCGGCGGACACCGCGACGCAGCGCCGGCGTCCGACGACGCTGGATGAGCGCACGCTCGTTCCGGCGATGTTGCCGATCGTCGAGCTGGATGGGAAATCAAGCATCCCCAGGTCGTTGCCGCTTGAATCGATTGCCGCACGCGTCGTCGTTCCGCGCGACGTAAATCAGGAAGCGTACCAAGTCAAGGAAGACATTTCGACTCCCGTACAGCCCACGGACATGGACGAGCGCATCGCTGTGCCGCAGGGCGGGGCGCCACTAGAAATGACGGAGGGTCCGCTGGTCCCCCCAGCGGATATCGTCGATCTCGACGTCTTCATGACCGGCGAAGTGAACCTCCTCACCAAGCCGCAAACGGAAGAAAAAACAAAGTGGGATCTGATAACGCGTGTTTCGTCGGTGGCGTTTCACATTGTTCTGATTGTGACCATCCTGTTGTGGGCCAGGATTTTTCCGGCCCACGCACCGACGCAGCAGGAAATTGATCTCGCCAACAGGCAGTTGACGTGGATTCCCCCGGAGAGTTCGTACGCGCCCAAGCCAAAAGCGCAGCCGCGACCCGCGGAGCCCCCTGCCGTGCACGTCGACCCGAAGGTAATCAACAAAGTTGCTCCACCTGTCCCACAACCTGCGGTCCGGCCCGAGCCTCCCAAGAAAGAGTTGCCGGATGCTCCTGCTCCGAAAGTTCCGGTAACCCCGCACGAAGTGGAAACGCCCGCGCCCAAGCCGGATGCCCCCAAGCCGCCGCTGAAATTGGATACTCCGGATATGCCAAAGCCGCATGGCGGGCTGGTGCTGCCGAAGGCTCCCTCGGTGGAAGATTCCATACATGATGCGCTCAAGTCGCCTAGCCCTGGCTCGCCTTCGATCGGGGGTGGCGGCCGCATCTCGGGCCGTGGCTCGTCGCGTGGAGGCGGCGGCGGAACGGCCTTCGGCGGAATAGAAATGCTTACGCCGACGGAGGGTTTAGACTGGAGCAGCTATCTCCAGCGCGTGTACGTCACGGTGAAAGGCAACTGGTTTGCCGTAATGCCCGAGTCCGTCGAGCTTGGTGAGAAAGGCGTAGTCGTCTTGACGTTCAAGATTATGCGGGATGGCAGCGTACCCAGCGCGGAACCGGTCATCAACCGCAACTCGGGCAAAGAGCCGCTTGACCGCGCCGCCTATTCTTCCGTGCGCGCCTCGAACCCTTTCGAGCCGCTTCCTTCGCAATTCAGCGGGCCCTACATCGAATTGCGCTACACCTACCTCTACAACGTTTCGCCAGAGAGCTACAATCAGCAGAAGTGAAGATCGCGCGACTTCCGCGCTTGGCATATTCTCTTTCGATGATCCCACGTACACCCGAACTGCCGCTGGTCGCCGTGGTTGGCCCCACGGCATCGGGAAAGTCCGCGCTTGGCGTCTGGTTGGCGGAGCAGTTTGGCGGCGAAGTGCTGGCCTGTGATTCGACGCAGCTCTATCGCGGCTTCGATATTGGCACCGCAAAACCGGGCGTACCGGAGCGCCGAGGCATCACCCATCATCTCATCGACGTTTTAACGCCCAGCGAAGCAGCGACTGCTGGCGGATACCGTCAGATGGCTCTAGCTGTTCTCGAGGACTTGCGGAGTCGCGGCGGGCTGCCAGTTCTTACCGTTGGCACAGGTTTGTATTTGCGCGCGCTGCTTGAGGGCTTGGCGGATGTTCCACAACGCTCCGAAGAATTGCGAGAAAGGCTGCGCGCCAGCGCCGAGGAGCATGGCGCGGGTTATTTGCACAGGTTGCTCAAACGCCTGGACCCGGAAGCCGCAGGAAAAATCGCGGCTGCGGATCAACAGAAATTGATTCGCGCCATTGAGGTTTGCGTCCTGGCGCGGCGGCCGGTCTCCGAAGTCCACCGAACCGGACGTACGCCGCTGGCGGGCTGGAGTGCCTTGAAAATTGGTTTGATGCCGCCGCGCGAGGCGCTCTACGAGCGCATTCACGCGCGCACGGATATGATGCTGGCGCATGGCTGGACGGAAGAAGTGCGTGGTTTAGTGCATAGCGGCTTGCCGGAGCACGCCAAGCCTTTCGATTTTATCGGTTATCGCGAATTGCGCGAAGTTCTGCGGGGAGAGAGGGATCTCGAACAGGCTCGCGCAGCCATTCAGCAAGCCACGCGGCGCTACTCTAAACGGCAATTGACCTGGTTCCGCAAAGATCTCGGCGTTCATTGGTTCGCTGGTTTTGGCGACGATCCGCGCGTGCAACACGAAGTACGAGAGTGGCTCCGTCAGCAGGGCTTGGCAGATTCGCCGCAGGCAAGCTGAGCGGGTATAATGGCGCAGGCGAGGCGAGACCCCTCCTCGATGGCTCCCTCGGCGCAATGGCTTCAGGACTGACTTCGTGACCAGAACTTTGCAGCCTATCTCTACCTCCACGGCGGATCGCGCTTTGCTCGTTGGTTTGGGCTGGAAGCGCAAGCCGCGGTTTCCCGGCATGCCTGCGGGCGAGCGGGGCAGAGAATCGCTCTTGGAACTCGTCGAACTGGCGCGCAGCGCAGGTGCGGAAATCGCGGGCACGGTTTTTCAAGTGCGCGAGTCGGCGGACCCGGCAACGCTCGTGGGCCGTGGCAAGCTGGACGAAATTCGCGCGGAGGCGACCGCACACAAGGCGCCGCTGATTATTTTCGACAGCAACCTCTCGCCGATGCAGCAGCGCAACATCGAAGAAGCGACCGAGCGCCGCGTCATCGACCGTACGCAGTTGATTTTGGATATCTTTGCGAAGCATGCGCGCAGCCGCGAAGGACAGCTGCAAGTCGAACTCGCACAGTTGAATTACATGCTGCCACGGCTTACCGGCAAGGGCGCTTCGATGTCGCGGCTCGGAGGCAAAAGCGGCGGCGGCGGTTCTGGTGGAGCGGGCGGCGGAGCGGGGCGCATCGGCGTACGCGGACCTGGAGAAAAGAAACTGGAAACAGATCGCCGGCGGATTCGCGATCGCATCGGCAAAATACAGAACAGCATTGAAGATATTCGCAAACAGCGCGCTTTGCGCCGCGAGGCCCGCAATGCAGTGCCGCTTGGAACGATTGCACTCGTGGGCTACACCAACGCCGGAAAATCGACTCTCTTCAATGCGTTGAGCCGCGCCGAGGTGCTGGTGTCCTCGCGAATGTTCGCCACGCTGGACCCGACCATCCGCGCCATTCGTTTGCCGTCCAATCGCCGAGTCCTGGTATCCGACACTGTAGGATTCATCCGCGATCTGCCCAAAGGATTGCTGACGGCGTTCCGCGCGACGCTTGAAGAAGTGCAGGAGGCCGCGCTGATTCTGCATGTTAGCGACGTCTCGAACCCTCATCACGCCGAACTCGACGAAGAAGTCGACAAAATTCTGAACGACCTCGGCGTAGCGGATCGGCCACGACTCCGCGTGTTCAATAAAGTGGACCGGCTTTCGCCAGAGCAAAGGGCGCCGCTCGTCCACGCGATCGGAGCAGGGACAAACGGAGGCCCTGCGCTTGTGTCTGGGCTTACGGGAGAAGGCGTGGAGGAGTTGTTGCGCCGCATGGACGCGGATCTTCCGGTCGATCCTGTCGTTACGCTTTCGCTGCGGCTGCCGCTCGCCGAGGGCCGCACGCTGGCGCTTGTTCATGCGCTTGGCCGCGTGCTACATTCCGAGGTCGAAGACTCTCACATGTTGCTAGATGCCGAAGTCCCTGTGTCGATCGCGCGTAAGCTGAAGCTAAGCGCTTTTACAACGGATGGAACTTCGAGCCGGGCGCGTGCGTAATAGGAGGTGAGAGGGTTGCCATGATTACGTTCATCCTGTGGTGCATCTTGTTTTGCTTCTGTTGGCCGCTTGCTTTGCTTGCGCTCGTGGTTTATCCCATCGTTTGGCTGATTCTCTTGCCGTTTCGCATTGCAGGAATCGCCGTGCACGGAGTCTTATCGTTTTTGAGAGCCCTTTTTTTCCTGCCAGCGCGAATGTTGCGAGGGCCGCGAGCGATCTGAGGGACTTCCTTCCTGTTTGCGTCATAGTAACTCTGTCTCGACAACCAAAAAACCAGGAGTTTTGGCTGCTAAATGGGTCTTTCTTGAATGGTTTGCGCAGGTTTGGCAAGCCGGCGCTGCTGTGGAAACCTTGTGGAAACTGTTTTTCGCAAAAATGCGGCGGTTCAAATTGAAAAACCAAAAAATCAGCATTTTCGCCAGACCGACCCTTAATCTATTGATTATAGGCAGTTTACGGGACCTCTAACCCAGGTCCCGAGACGCATCCAGGCGTTGACTTGCTCGTAACGGGTTTTCGACATTTGCACAGCTTTGCAGCAGAGAGAGTACCGATGAGTACAGCTTCGAGCGAAGCGCAACTCATTTTACTTGTTGGCGTTACAGTACCGCTAGGGTCGCTTTCCGGTTCCTCCGCGGGCTTTGACAGACGTTGACGCCTGCCAAGCAGGAGTCTATAGTCAGGCGAGTGGTGGCCGAAGCCTAAGGGGCGGCCTCCCCGCCGCCATGTTTCTATGAATCTCCCCAACTCACTGACGGTTCTGCGCATCTTTTTCGTTCCCCTGCTGATTGCGGTCTTGCTCACAAAGAGCCCGAACTTCGAATTCCATGGTTTCCCCATGCATTTCGAGTTTTGGGGAGTCTTGATCCTGCTCTTGGCCGCGGCCACGGACTGGGCCGATGGTTACTTCGCGCGGCGACGCCTGCAGGTGACGACTCTCGGGATTCTTCTAGATCCCATCGCGGACAAACTTCTTATCTCGGCCTCGTTCGTTTCTCTTGTGGGTATGCAACTCGTCCCGGCTTGGATGGTCGTCATCATCATCGGGCGCGAATTCACTGTGCTTGGTTTGCGGAACATCGCATCGGCGGAAGGATTCACGATCGCGGCATCGTTGTTGGGCAAAACCAAAATGGTTTTGCAAGTGTGCGCAGTAGCTGTCCTAATTGCCGGAGCGCCGCAGGAGCCACACCCCCTGCTGAACAAGCTGGGGCTGTACCTTCTCTGGTTGGTGGTAGTAAGCGCGCTGGTATCAGCCGCTCAATATTTTCTGAAATTTTGGGGCCAGCTCGACGATCGTATCAAGCAACGCCGCAAGCTGCGTATGATGGAGAGCCGCAAAAAGTCCGAGGATGCCGTCCCTCTCTGAAAACGATCGACAGTCTCTGCTCGATTTGGCGCGCAGGGCGATCGCAGACGCCGTTTCCCTCCAGAAAAGCGCCGGAGGAAACCCTCAAAGTGGGATATTTATGGAGAAACGCGGTGTGTTCGTGACTCTCCACGCTCGCGGCCGGTTGCGCGGCTGCATAGGCGTCATCGAGACCGTAGAGCCGCTGGCTGAATCCATCGCGCGGTGCGCGGCCGGTGCGGCCCTGCACGACCCGCGATTTTCGCCCGTCCGCGTGGAAGAGCTCCCGGAGCTGCGAATCGAAATCTCCCTGCTATCTCCCCTCGAGCCGATTCTTCCTGAGAAAATCGAGATTGGGAAACACGGTTTGCTGATTTCCCAAAGCTCGAAGCGCGGTCTTCTGCTCCCACAAGTTGCGGTTGAGCACAAACTTGCCCGCGAACAGTTTCTCGAAGAGACCTGCCGCAAAGCTGGTTTGAGCGCAGGAGCATGGCAGGAGCCGGAATCAAGAATTCTTGGATTCACTTGCGAGGTCTTTAGGGAAGCCGGAGACACCGAGGAACCACCCCCGGCGGTTGTTTGAACTCTCCCCCAGCCGCCAGGCGTGCTGCCAGGTGCATCCCAAAGAAAAGGCCCGTGCGAGCAGTGTCTCGCAGCGGGCCGGAAGCTTCTGTTTTGCTCCGAAGCGGTTGGCTATTCGATTTCGACGTAATCGCCCGTGTAAATATCGATCGTGCTGTAGGTGATCAGCACAGTTGAGGAGTTGCGGCTTACGTTGATGACGATGCCTTCGCCCAGCACTTCGCGCGGTAGGTCATTCCACGTATATCGCCCGGGCGAACTGCCAAAGCCGTACATACGGTCTTGAAAATCTTTAGTTTGAGGAGCGAGCTCGGCCAGCGTGCCCTGGTACCGGAATATTCGATAGTAGTCGCCTACTTTAACCCCCTTATTGGTCCCGAGGTTCACGTAAACGGTGTTGCCGCGTCCGGCGGATTGTTGATAGTCCTTTGATTGAACCACCATGGCTACCGGCTTGCCACTGATCGGCGCGAAATGGTCAAAAGCGGCTGGGTCCTTGAAAGTGGGCTCCGGTCTCTCTTGGAACGGCAGCACGATATCGCCTCGCTGCATGTAGTCGCAGGACAGCGTCACTTCCGCAATCGCTACCTTCGGCTGAACGTTAACGACACGAAGCTGTCCAGCGTCCAAATAGTGCGTCCCCATCGCCTTCATCAGCTTGGTTTGCCATTTGAACCAATCCACAGCCAGGGCGTCGCCTTCCGCCCTAACGACGGAATACCGATCCCCGACGCGGACGCCTTTGTCCGTGCCGCGGTTGATGTATACATAATCTCCGCGGGCGAACGTAATTTTATTATTTGACTGCTCGCCGGAAACCAGCCGGGTCGCATCCGGGACCTTTTCGTCCGTGACAAAGCCTGAGCAGTAGACGGTCGAAAAATTCGCCTGCGCGGGGGCAGGAGTAGTCTGCGCCGAGCAAATCCCGGCGCCTGCAAAGACAATCGTGCTTAGAGCAGCTAATTTAGCGCGCATTTCAAGGCTCCTTCAAACACGCCTACGGGCCGTGCGGGGACGATTCTTAGCGAAAATAGCAGGGCCGCCCCCATGCGTCAACAAATACGCCGGGACCGCTTTACACTTTTGCTACGGGCATGCTAGAAGCCTAATTCTCACTAACATGGCAAGAATCACGCAGCGGAGAAGCTTGTTCGGGGAGGGTATAAGACGCGTCTGCGCGGTCGCGGCAGCCTCCACGGCTGCGGAAATGGCCCGTTTGGTCCGCGCCGGGCTTCGCGAAACCCCTACGATCGAGTTGCGCCTGGACTGGCTGCGGAACGATACGGAGCGCTCCGGCTTCCTCCACTGGCTTAAACGGAACAAGCCGCGCGGGGCAACGTTCCTTGCCACCTGCCGTCGACGCGAAGGAGGCGGCAAGCTACGAGCAGGCGTTCAAGCCGAGCTTTACTGGCTGAAGGAGGCCCGCCAGGCGGGCTGTTCCTGGTGCGACCTGGAAATCGAGACAGTTCGCGAGTTACAAGGCCGATCTCTGCCAGAGGGCCAATCTCTGCGAGATTTGGAACTGCCGCGCCGCATTCTGCTGTCTTTGCACGACTTCGCCGGAACACCATCCTCGAAACGATCCTTTGGCCCCGTGGAGCATTCCGAAGCAGACGCCGTCAAAATTGCAGCCTATTCCGAGACTGTCGTCGACAGCCTCAGCCTCTTGCGGCTGGCTCGAAACCCACCCCTATTCCAGCTTGTTGCTGTGCCGATGGGCGAGGTTGGCCTGCCGGCGCGCATTCTCGCGTTACGCGAGGGGAGTGCGCTGGCTTATGCGCCGATTGGTAAAGCGACGGCCCCTGGACAAGTCTCCCTGTATGCCTTGAAGCATCTCTATCGAGCACACGAGTTGACTCGGCGCACTCGGGTTTACGGTGTAATCGGGGACCCGGTTGGCCATTCCTTGTCGCCGCTGCTTCACAACACGGGATTTATTGCGCGTGGAATCGATGCCGTTTATTTGCCTTTTCTGGTGAAAGACCTTCGCGATTTTCTGAAGGCGGTGCCGGAGTTTGGGATGCGCGGCTTCAGCGTCACGATACCGCACAAGCAATCCATCCTGAAGTATTTGCGAGAAATCGATCCGCTCGCGGCCGAAATTGGCGCCGTCAACACGGTAGTCGTCCGGCGCAACGGTTCACTCTTCGGCTGCAATACCGATTACCTCGGCATTCTGCGTGCCCTCGAGAAAAAGCTCGAACTCTCTGGAAGCCGCGTTTTGATATTCGGCGCTGGTGGAGTCGCAAGAGCCGCCGCTTTCGCCCTCGCGAAGGCTGGTGCCCAGGTCGGAATCTGTGCGCGCCGCGAAAAACTTGCCCGGGAACTAGCCAGAGCCGTCGGCGGCGAAGCCGTCCCGCGCCGCGCCTTGAAAAGCGAAACCATCGACGCCATCCTCAACGCCACTCCGATCGGCATGCATCCCCATGATGGAATTTCTCCGCTTTTGCCACATGAGCTGAACTGCCGCGTCGTGATGGACCTAATCAATCGCCCACAGAGGACGCAACTCCTCAAACTCGCCGCCCGCAAGGGCATCGCTACAATTTCCGGCGTGGAAATGTTCGTTCCGCAGGGCGTCGCTCAATGGGAACTCTGGACCGGTCAGCACGCACCGGAATCCGCCATGAGAAAGGCCGTTCTCGAGGCGCTGCGCGCCGAAGAAAACTCCCGCCAGCACAGTTAATCCGAAAATGCGATAATGCCGTGCTCGGAAACCAAATTTTCGCCGTGAGCTGTGAAGTGTGCCCATGATTCAGCCGGACTTTCACGAATTTCAGCGTCTCGCCAAGCAGGGAAATCTCATCCCGGTCTACGAGGTTTTTCCTGCCGACTTGCTCACACCCGTAAGCGCCTATCTGCGCATTGCCCAGGGTGCGAGATACTCTTTTCTACTGGAAAGCGTCGAAGGCGGCGAAAAAATCGCCCGCTATACCTTTGCCGGCGCGAATCCTGAAGAAATATTTCGCTATGCAGGCGGCGCCTGCGTTCTCGAAAGCCAAAACCGCATCCTTTGGGAAGAGCGCGATCCCGTCACGTTTCTTCGCGCCCGCATGGAACGCTTCCGTCCCGTGCGCCTGCCAGGTTTGCCCCCGTTGGTAGCCGGCGCCATCGGCTATTTCTCCTACGACATGGTCCGCCTCATCGAACGGCTTCCCAAACGCCTCCGCGACGACATCGGCCTCTACGACGCCATGCTGATGTTCTATCACGGCATCATTGCCTTCGATCACGTGCAGCACCGGCTCTGGATTGTTCGCAATGTTTACACCGACGGCGAAGGCACCGTTCGCGCAAAATACAACGCTGCAGTCCGCGAGATTCGCAAAACTCGCCAGCTCCTCGAACAAGTTTCTCCCGCCGAGCAACCAAAAAAGAAAGCCAGGAAGCGCAGCGCACCTCTGCGCGTTACTTCCAATTTTCGCCGCCCGGAATATCTCGAAGCCGTTCGCAAAGCCAAAAATTACATCCGAGCCGGCGACATTTTTCAGGTAGTGATCAGCCAGCGTTTCTCAGCCAAAACGTACGCCGAGCCGTTTGACGTCTACCGCGAGCTGCGCGCGATGAACCCGTCCCCTTATCTTTTCTATTTGCAGATGAACGACATCGCCGTCGTTGGCAGTTCGCCTGAAATGCTCGTCAAAGTGCAGGGCCGCGATGTTTTCTACCGGCCGATCGCAGGGACCCGCTGGCGCGGCAAGGATGAAGCCGAAGACCAGCGACTCGAAAAGGAAATGCTTGCCAGCGAAAAGGAACGCGCCGAGCACATCATGCTGGTCGATCTCGGCCGGAACGATCTCGGCCGCGTCTGTGAATACGGCACGGTAAAACCCGAAAAACTGATGACCGTCGAGCGCTACTCGCACGTGATGCATTTAGTATCGAGCCTACGCGGTCGGCTTCGCGAAGATGTCGATTGCTTTGATGCCCTGATGGCTTGCTTCCCGGCGGGCACCGTGTCGGGCGCTCCCAAAGTGCGCGCCATGGAGATTATCGAAGAGCTGGAACGCACGCGCCGAGGCATTTATGCCGGTGGCGTTCTATACTTGGATTTCGCGGGCAATCTCGACTCATGCATCGCGCTGCGCACCATGGTCATCAAAAATGGTGTGGCCCATGTGCAAGCAGGCGGCGGAATCGTCGCGGATTCCACGCCGGAAGGCGAATACGAAGAGTCCGTGAATAAATCGAAGGCTTTGCTCGCGGCACTGGAAGCGACGCATCGAAAAGGGAAGTGAACGAAGCTTTGACAGTTTGAGACGAAGGTGCCCAATAACGTGATTCTGCTTCTCGACAACTACGACTCCTTTACCTACAACCTTGCCCAGTATCTCGGCGAGCTGGGCTGTCAGGTGGAGGTGCACCGCAACGACAAAATCTCCGTCGAAGAAATTGCCCGTCGCAAACCGGAGAAAATTGTCATTTCGCCGGGCCCCTGCACGCCGCAAGAAGCTGGCATCTCCGTCGAGCTAGTCGTACGTTTCGCCGGAAAGTTTCCGATACTAGGCGTTTGCCTCGGTCATCAAGCGATCGGAGCCGCCTTCGGCGGCAAAATCATCCGCGCTCCAAAGCTCTTCCACGGCAAAACCAGCGAAATCCATCACGACGGCAAAAATATCTTCCGCGAATTGCCCGAGCCCTTCACTGCCACGCGCTACCACTCGCTTATCGTCGAGCGCAAGTCCCTCCCTCGCGAGCTAACCATCACCGCTGAAACCACTGATGGCACCATCATGGGCCTCCGCCACCGCCGCCACAAAATCGAAGGCGTCCAATTCCACCCCGAATCCGTCCTCACCACGTCCGGCAAACAGTTGTTGCAAAACTTCCTGTCTCTATGATCTCTGCGTTCTTCCTGCCTTCGGCGTAAAACTCTTTCTTTTCACCACTTCAAATCCGCCAAAATCGCCGCATACACTTCCATTCCGCGCCACAAATGTCCCAACCGCAAATTTTCATCCGAACTATGCTGGTGATTGTCGTAATTCACGATTGGCACTCCGATCCACGGCAACCCCAAATCCTCAAAAATATACATTGGTACGCTTCCGCCAAGAGTCGGCGCAATCACGGTATCGCCACCCGTCGCATCCTGCACCACCTTCACCAACGCCTTCGACGCCGGCAAATCCATCGCCGTGCGCGAAGCGCGATACCCTCCTTGATCGATAACTTTCGCGATCAAAGCATGCGCGCGCCGTTCTTCCATCGTCGGTTCATGGTCAATAACAAAATATCCCTGCTTCTTGATAAACGCCACGATCTGCTCGAATTTGTTCTTGGGGTCTTCGCCTTTCACGAGCCGCGCGTCGATGGAAGCTTCGGCCTTGTCGGGAACGACGTTCTGTGCGTGCTCCCCAACGTATGCGCTCTGCAATCCGCGGATGTTGAGCGAAGGCTCCTGCAACAATTCGACTAGCTTTTTTCCCGAGCCTTCCGGTTTTGCGATACCCAGCTCCCGCTCGAGGTCGGCATCGTTCACTGGCATTTCCCCAAGCGCCTTCGTTTCTAGCTCGCTCAGCGGCGTGACATCATCGTAATAGCCGTCGATCAGCACTCGCCCATCCGCATCCTTCATCGAAGCCAGCAGCCGCGAAAGTCCCATCGCCGGATTCGGCGCCCAATTCCCATAATGTCCGCTATGCAGCGCCCGCACAGGTCCATACACCGTAATGTCCAGTCCGATGTCCCCGCGATTCCCGAAGAAAACAAGTGGCCGCCCTGATTGATGCACCGGTCCGTCCGCCGTAATCAGCAGGTCGCCGCCCAGCAGGTTCTTATGCAACTCCAAAGTGTGCGCAAGGTTTGTCGATCCGGCTTCTTCTTCGCCCTCGAAAATGACTTTCAAATTCACTCCAAGCGGAATCTGCTTCGCGCGCAGCGCATCGAGCGCCGCAAGCAGCGCCACGATCGGCGACTTGTCATCGGAGGCCGATCGTCCATAGATCCGCCAATCATCTTTGTAGACCGCGGGCCGCTTCGCGCTATTCTCCGGAAATGGAATGCGCTTCCCGCCGGCTTCAATCGCGTCGCTTCGCAAGACCGGTTCGAACGGTGTGCCGTCCGTCCACGCGGCCGGATCGACCGGTTGGCCATCGTAATGCGCGTAGAAAATAACGGTGCGTGTAGCCGTCGGTGTGATCAGCTTGCCGAAGACCACCGGCCCGCGTCCCGTGATGGGCAACAGATGCGTCTCAATCCCTCGCGCTTCCAGCATCTCCACGAGATGCTCCGCATTTTTCTGGATGTTCGGCGCGTCGCTGGCTACATTCGGGATGGCGACGAACTCCGCAAGCTCCCTCACGATGCGATCTTCATTGTCGAGTCGGTAGTCGCGCACTTCTTGAGCCACCTGCGCCGCGCCGATCGGCGCCTGCTTCTGACCCATCGCTGGACAGATCCAAAGGCCGGCAAGCAAAATCACTGCAATCACTCTCAAGGAGTTTCTCCTCAGACTATCTGAACCGCATTCCTGCCGCGGTCATCCTACGCCTCAATACCGCCATCTCTCGCTCGCATTTTCTCATTTTACCTGTACCAACGGACAGCCGTCCTCTCGGGCAGTCTGAGTTTCATTTTGTGCGGAACTCGGTAACAGCCGATTGCGCAAAGTACCAGTGCGCCCGTCGTTTCATTAACCAAAACTAAGAATTCGCTTTCCCTCGGAGGATTCGCATTATTATGAGCCGTCGCATTTTGTCTGTTGCTCTTTCGTGCCTGCTGTCCGCGGCTGCGCTGCTCGCGCAAGCCGTTCCGGCTGGCGTCGTTCTGCAGTCCGCCAGCGCGCGTTTGAATACTACCGATGCCGCCGTTGGAACCACGATCTTTGACGGCGACCGCATGGAAACTCAGGAAAAAGGCGCCCTCAGTCTCCGCTCCGGACAAGTGCAGCTGACTCTCTCCGAGCAGACCACCGTTTGGATGAATCACGAAAATTTGATTCTCACTCCCACGCTCCAGCGCGGCACGGTAACATTCCGCGCGGAAAACGGAACGGGAGTAGAGATTAGAGCCGACGACATCCGCGTTCGGCCGAATTCTCCGGTGCTCACGGTTGGCCAAGTGACGCTCGAAGAGTGCAACGTGATCGTCACTGCTCGCACGCAAGACCTCGAAGTCACCGCAGGCAAGGAAAACAAGATTATCGAAGAAGGAAAAACCTATCGCGTCGCGCGCAAAGGCGTCTGCGGCGCGGCTGTGAACCACGCGCCTCTTGCCGTCGGCCAGAGCCGGTTTTTCCTGCTCCCTCTCGCGGTCGCCGTGCCCATTGTCATTTGGCTCACCACCCGCTCCAGCGAGAGCCCCGACCACCCGTAGGCAATTCTTCTCCTCAAAACTCCTCAGCCGGACAATTTCACGGGGGCAGCCGCGTGAAGCCGACAAGCGCGGCAAGCTTCTCTTTGGCCTTGCCTGTCGCGAGCGCCGCTGCTGCCAGCCGCGCGCCCTCCGCGAAACCTGGCGCGACCTCCGCGGCCACTAACGCCGCTGCCGCGTTTATGATGACGATGTCCCGTTGCGGACCGTCTTTCCCGGAAAGAATATCGCGGATCGTCGCGGCATTTTCCAGCGCCGTCCCGCCGCGGACGGCATCGATCGGCGCCCGCGCAACTCCAAAATCCTCGGGCGTCACCGTGAAACGGCGCACGGCTCCATCTTTTACTTCCGCAACCAGAGTTTCTCCAGCCAGTGCAATTTCATCCAATCCCCCGGCTCCATGAACCACGAACGCGTGTTGCGCGCCAAGTTCGCTGAGCGTCGCCGCGACCAAATCGATCAGCTCCGGCGATGGAACACCCACCACATGGCATCGCGCCCCCGCCGGATTCGTCAGCGGTCCAAGAAGATTAAAAACCGTCCGCACCCCAATCTCCTTGCGCGCTGGCGCGGCATAGCGTGCCGCCGCGTGCGCCGCCCGCGCAAAAAAGAAGCCGATCCCGATCTCGCGAATCGCCTTGCCAAAATGCTCCACTGGCAATTCAATGCGTACACCCAGCGCCTCAATCACATCCGCCGAACCGCTCCCCGAGTGCGAAGCGCGATTCCCATGCTTTGCGACTCGCGCGCCTGCAGCCGCCGCAACAATTCCCGCTGCCGTCGAAATGTTGAACGTCCTAAATCCCTTGCCCCCCGTCCCGCACGTGTCCACGAGGTTTTCTGGCTGTGGCTCCCCATCCAAGAACACTCGTGCCGCGTACCTCCGCATCACGCTCGCAAAACCCGCCAGTTCTTCGACGCGCACCGGCCGCGCGTTCATTGCCCTCAGCAGCCGCACGATGTCAGGCGTTTCGACCCGCCCTGTGAGCAGCTCTTCCATCACTGCTTCCGCATCTTCCCGGGAGAAAATCTTCCCGGATACGGCGCCGTCAATAAGAGATTTTGTCATTTGGATTCAACTGCAATTCCGCCGCAACCTTGCTCCGCTTTATACTTTCCGAGTACACTCTTATGTTTCGGACGACAGGAAAATTCTAACACTACGGAACCCCGATGAAGATTCATGAGTATCAGGCCAAGGCCATTCTCGCGCGCTACGGTGTCACCACTCCACGCGGCGAAGTCGCCTTTTCCAAGGAAGAAGCCCGCGAAGGAGCGGCAAGGCTGAAATCGAACGTAGTCGTCGTTAAAGCTCAGATTCACGCCGGCGGCCGAGGCAAAGCCGGTGGCGTCAAGCTCGCGCACTCTCCCGACGAAGCCGCCGACATCGCTTCGCACATGCTGGGCGTGAATCTCGTCACCGCGCAGACCGGCCCCAGCGGGCGCACCGTCAAGCGCGTTCTCATCGAAGAGGGTCTGGACATCAAGCGCGAACTTTATCTCAGCATTCTCGTCGACCGCAGCGTCGGCAAAGTCGTTTTCATGGCCAGCGCTTCTGGCGGCATGGACATCGAGGAAGTCGCCAAGACGCATCCCGAAGCCATCATGCGCGAAACCATTCATCCCGCGGTTGGCTTGCAAGCCTATCAAGCGCGCAAGCTTGTCTTTGGACTTGGCTTGTCCGGCGATGTCGCCACGAAGGCCGGCCCGTTTCTCCAGGCCTTGCACCGCGCTTTTGTCGATACGGATTCCTCCATGCTCGAAATCAACCCCGCCGTGGTCACCGCCGACGGCCGCCTCGTCGCCCTCGACGCCAAGATGACCTTCGACGACAACGGCCTCTTCCGCCATAAAGAACTTCGCGAATTGCGCGACCTCGACGAAGAAGATCCTCTCGAGGTCGAAGCCTCCAAGTACGGCCTGAACTACATCAAGCTCGACGGCACCGTCGCCTGCATGGTCAACGGCGCTGGCCTCGCCATGGCCACCATGGACATCATCAAATACGCCGGCGGTTCCCCGGCCAATTTCCTCGACGTCGGCGGCGGCGCGTCTTCCGATCAAGTGAAGAACGCGTTTCGCATTTTGATTGGCGATCCCGCAGTCAAAGCCGTCTTCATCAATATTTTCGGCGGCATTCTGCGCTGCGATGTTCTAGCCACCGGTGTAGTGGCCGCCGCAAAAGATTTACAAGTGAAAGTCCCGGTCGTCGTTCGCATGGAAGGCACCAACGTCGAACTCGGCCAGCAAATTCTCCGCGAAAGCGGCCTCAACTTCACCATTGCCAACGGCATGAAGGACGGCGCGCAAAAGGTCGTCGCGCTTGCAGGAGGTGCGCGATGAGCGTCCTGGCGAATGAAAAGACGCGCTTGATCGTGCAAGGTTTCACCGGGCGCGAAGGCACTTTCCATGCTCAGCAAATGATTGAGTACGGCACCAACGTAGTCGGCGGAGTCACGCCCGGCAAAGGCGGCACGAAGCATCTCGAACGCCCTGTCTTCGACACCGTTCAAGAAGCGGTGAAGGGAACCGGCGCTAATGCCAGCGTCATCTTTGTTCCTCCACCCTATGCGGCCGACGCGATCTTAGAAGCGGCCGATGCGGAAATTCCGCTCGTCATCTGCATCACCGAAGGCATCCCCGTGATCGACATGGTTCGCGCCGCCGCAACGGTAGACTTCAACAAAACGCGCCTCATCGGCCCCAACTGCCCCGGCGTCATCTCCCCCGGCAAATGCAAAATCGGCATCATGCCCGGCCGCATCCACAAACAGGGCCACGTCGGCGTCGTCAGCCGCAGCGGCACGCTGACCTACGAAGCCGTCGACCAACTCACACGCCTCGGCATCGGCCAATCCACCTGCATCGGCATCGGGGGCGATCCCATCATCGGCACGTCTTTCCTCGATGCCATGCGCCTCTTCAACGATGACCCCGACACACACGCCGTCATATTGATCGGCGAAATCGGCGGCAATGCCGAAGAAACTGCCGCGCAATGGATCGCCTCCAATGTAAAAAAACCGGTCGTCGGCTTCATCGCTGGCCAGACCGCCCCGCCGGGCCGCCGCATGGGCCATGCCGGCGCCATCATCAGCGGCGGCCAAGGCACCGCCAAAGACAAATACGCCGCCATGGCCGCCGCAGGAATCCACACAGTTGAGACCCCCGCGGACATGGGCTCAACAATCGCCGCCGTCCTCAAATAGTCGTTTTGTTTTTGTAGGCGCCGGGCTTTAGCTGGGCATCTTGCACTTAATAACTCGGAGGATTGTTTCGTGTCACTCGAACGCACATTCGCAATTATCAAGCCGGACGCCGTTGCTCGCGGCCAACAGGGGGAGATTCTCTCCCGCATTCATAAAGCCGGCTTCACCATTGTCGCTATCAAATCCATGCGCCTCACCAAAGAAGAAGCCGGCGGCTTCTACGCCGTCCACAAAGCTCGTCCCTTTTTCGGCGAACTCACCGACTTCATGAGCTCCGGCAAAATCTTCGCTATGGTCCTGGAAGCCGATGCCGCCATCCTGAAATGGCGCGACACCATGGGAGCCACCGATCCCAAAAAAGCCGCGCCCGGCACCATCCGCCACGACCTCGGCACCAGCATCGGCAACAACTGCACGCACGGCTCTGATGCTCCGGAAACGGCCGCCTTCGAAATCGACTATTTCTTCGCCGGCCTGGAACTCATCTAGGTAGCAAAGGCTTCCAGGTAGCGCAGACTTCAGTCTGTGCGTTGTTCACCAGCATCCCGCTCCCGCGGAACTGAGAGCCATCTCAATGGCCCTTCTAGGTGGCGTAGCAGGGCGACGCCCGCCGCGGTCTACCCGGCAACCGCGATCGCCTGGAGCGCTTTCCCGCCTTTTCCCCGCTTTTTTGAGCCTTGCTCTCCCGATGCCCCATCGTCCGAAGGATTCAGCAAGTAGATTTTGAGGGCTGCTCGCGGGTGGCAGGCTCCCTCTTCTATAATGCTTCTGTGGATCCGCTCCGCGACCTCGGCCGCACGCTCCTGCTACTCGGTGCTGCTCTAGTCCTAGTCGGCGCGCTCTTCTACTTCGGTGGGAAACTCCCCTTCCGGCTCGGCAGACTCCCGGGCGACATCGTCTATCGCGGCGAACACACCACTTTCTATTTCCCCGTCGTCACTTGCCTTGTCCTAAGTCTCGGCCTCTGTTTTCTTTTCAGGTTCTTCTCGCACTTTCGACGGTGAGTCGCTGGAAGAACCGCGGATTTTCCCCGCGCCGGCGCTCTCCTGATATATAGTTCCCGCGTCCAAAAGCGAAGAACCTTAGCGCGCACGACCAAACTACATCGGAGAACCTCTCATGAAATTTGCCGTCCTCACTCTCGTCGCGGCTCTCGCCGTTTCGCACTCCGCCTCCGCGCAGACTTCCGCCGAGAAGCCCGCCCAGCAAAACGCCGCTCCTGCGCAAGCTGCCTCAGACCCATTCGCCAGCGTTCCCACTCCAAAGCCCGAAGATGTGAAGTCCATCGACAGCATCATGGCCGCGGTCTACGACGTCATCTCCGGCCCTCCTGGCGAGCGCGACTGGGGCCGTTTCCGCTCGCTCTTCCTTCCCACTGCGCGCCTCACTGCCGCCACAAAAGGCCCCGATGGCAACGTCCGCCTTCGTCCCATGACCGCCGATGAATACGCCACGCGCGCTGGCGGCTACTTCCTCAAGAACGGTTTCTTCGAACACCCCGTCGTGAGTCGCGTCCAAACCTTCGGCAACGTCGCCCAGGTCTTCAGCAGCTACGAATCGCGGCACACTGCCGGCGAAGCCCCTTTCGCGCGCGGCATCAACAGTTTTCAGCTCCTCAACGACGGCAAACGCTGGTGGGTCGTCAGCATCCTCTGGGACGAAGAGCGCCCCGACAATCCCCTTCCCAAGGATTTTGCCTCAAAGCCGTAGCCCGTTTGCTCTGCCGTCTGCCCCTCGCTTTACAGACTCGACTGCTCCACCTATAGTCGTAATTGCATGCTGTTGGCCTCTTCCAAGCGTCTCCGTGTGACCGCGCGTATTTTCCTTCCGCCGTTTGCCTTCTTTTTGCTTTTTTTCGCGCTCGCCGCAAACGCCGAGAACATCAAAGACATCCATCCCACCAGCTACGTCACCGATCTCGCGCACATCATCGCCCCCGACGTGAAAACCCGCCTCGAAAGTCTATGCCTCGAGCTCGAGGAAAAGACCGGCGCCCAGATGGCCATCGTCACCGTCCGTTCCCTCGACGGCCAGGACGTCGATCAATATGGCAATGACCTTTTCAAGCAGCTTGGCGTCGGCAATAAAAAAGACAATCGCGGCGTCCTCCTCCTCGTCGCTCCCACCGAGCGCACCTATCGCGTCGAAGTAAGCTACGGCCTCGAGCCGGTCATCAACGATGCTCGTGCCGGCGACGCCGGCCGCCTGATGCGCTCCTATTTCCTTCAGGGAAATTACAGCGCTGGCATCGAAGCTGCTGCCTGGCAGCTCGCAAAATTCGTCGCCGACGATCGCGGCGTAACACTCACCGCAACTCCTCCCGCCAGGCCCGCCCACCCGCGCCAGGACGATTCCCGCTCTTTTCCCATCTGGCCGCTTTTTATTTTCATTTTCATCGTGATTCAAGTCATCAGAGCTGCCTCGAGAGGCGGCTCCGGCCGCGGCGGAAGAGGCAGCGGCTGGTGGATCGGCCCCATGATCGGTGGCATGCTCGGCGGCGGTGGCTTCGGCGGCAGTTCCGGCGGCGGTGGTGGCGGCGGAGGCTTCGGAGGTTTTGGCGGTGGCAGCAGCGGCGGCGGCGGCGCCAGCGGCAGTTGGTAAACGAAGCTTATTAGCCGGAGTTTACGTATACAGTTTGTGGACGCAGCCCTCGAGTTTCGACAAGGAGCGGTAGCAAAATGCTGTCGACGGAAGCAAAACTGACGGATCTCGTAAGCCGCATGAAGGAATACGCGGCCGACAATCTCGAGTCCATGATTCTTTATGGCTCCGCCGCGCGCGGCGACTATAAGCAAGGCCATTCCGACCTGAACATCCTCTGCGTCCTGCGCAGCGTCGCCGCCCGCGAACTAACACGAGTCACTCCCGTGGTCCACTGGTGGTGCAAAAATCAAAGCGAACCCGCGCCCCTCTTTTTCACCGCCGAAGAGCTGCGCCGCTCCGCCGACGTTTTTGCCATCGAGCTTCTCGACATGCAAGAAAGCCGCCGCGTTCTCTACGGTGCCGACCTCGTCGCCAGCATCGCCGTGCCCATGAATCTCCACCGCGTCCAGGTCGAGCGCGATCTCAGCACGCTGCTTCTAAAACTCCGCCAGCATTTCCTCCTCAACGGCCATAAAGAAAACGAATTGCGCGCGGCCGCGGCTAAATCGGCCTCCAGTGTTCTCGCCCTGCTTCGTCACGCCCTCATCGCGTTCGACGAAGAGCCTCCCGCCACTGCCTCCGAGGTCTTCGCGCGCGTAGCCGCTCTCACCGGCGCCGACGCCGAAGCTTTCGCAGCCGCTTTCAAGCTTCGCGAAAGTCACGTCCATGCGGACGACATCGTGCGCACCTACGGCCAATACGTAAATGCTCTTACTGTGGTAATTTCGGTTTTAGACAAGATTGTCCCCAAGCGCGAGTGGCAGCGAGCCGGCAAAGCCGGTTCCTGACTTGTTTGCAAGGATTTGTTTGCGGAGGAAAGCATCATGAAAGCAGCTCTGATTGTGCTCGTCGTTCTCGTCATCATCGCGTTGCTCTTCGGCAGCTCCTTTATTTCGCGCCGAAACCAAATGGCCATCAAACGCGAAGCCGTCAACGCTTCCTGGGCCCAGGTGGACGTCGTCCTGCAGCGCCGCGCCGACTTAATCCCCAATCTCGTCGAGACGGTCAAAGGTTTTGCTACGCACGAAACCGAAGTCTTCAGCGACATCGCCAAAGCACGCGAAGGCTACATGAACGCCACCACGCCCGCCGATAAAATCGCGGCCAATAGCCAGCTCGAAGCCTCCCTGGCCAAAGTTCTGGTCCTCACTGAAAATTATCCCCAACTCAAATCCAACGAAAATTTCCTCCGCCTCCAGGACGAACTCGCCGGCACCGAAAACCGCATCGCCGTCGAGCGCCGCCGCTACAACGAAACCGTCCAGGACTACAACACCTACATCTCCCTCTTCCCGAACAGCTTCATCGCCAGCATGAGCGGGTTCACACGCAACGACGCCTACTTCAAAACCGAACCCGGCGCCCGCCAAGCCCCCAAAGTCAATTTCAGCTCCACTCCAGCTCCCTCATCCGCGCCGGCTCCAGCCCCGGCGAAGCCGTAGCGCGGTCGGTCACGCATCCGCCCAAATTGTAGGGGCCGCCACACGGATCACGAGTCACGGATCACGCTTCCATGAGCCAGCTCACCTTCAACCTCCAGCCCACCCGCCGCGCCCTCACCGTCAGCGAGCTGACCGCCCGCATCCGCGATCTTCTCGCCAAGAATTTCAATGACCTCCTGGTCGAAGGCGAAATCTCCAACTGCCGCGAAGCCCAGTCCGGCCACATCTACTTCACCCTAAAGGACGACCGCTCCCAAGTCCGCTGCGTTTTCTTCAAGCAGCAGCAGCGCGGCATCAAGTTCCGCCCCGAGGATGGCTTGCACGTCACCGTTCGCGGCTCGATCAGCGTTTACGAAGGCCGCGGTGAATATCAAATTTACGTGGAGAATATCGACCCGGTCGGGCTCGGCGCGCTGCAGCTTGCATTCGAGCAATTGAAGAAGCGCCTCGAAGCGGAAGGCCTGTTCGCCGCCGACCGCAAAAAGCCGCTCCCGATGCTTCCCAGCCGCATCGGCTTGATCACTTCTCCGCGTGGAGCCGCCGTCCGCGACGTTGTCCGCATCTTGCGCCGACGATTTCCGAATGTTCACTTGACAGTTTTTCCCGTGCGCGTTCAAGGCGAAGGTGCCGCCGCCGAAATCGTCAAAGCGCTAAGATTTTTCAATCAGAAAAAACTTGTCGACGTCCTAATTCTCGCGCGCGGCGGCGGCTCCATGGAAGATCTCTGGGCCTTCAACGAAGAACCTCTAGCCCGCGCCATCGCCACCTCCGAAATTCCGGTTATCTCCGGCGTTGGCCACGAAACCGATTTCACCATCGCCGATTTTGTCGCTGACGTTCGTGCTTCCACTCCGTCCGCCGCCGCCGAGCTCGTCGTTCAGACGCGCCGCGAATTCGATAAGCACATCGCCGATCTCCGCGAAACGCTCGCGAGCCTCGTCCGCTACCGCCTCCTCGATCTGAGCAAGCGCGTCCACGAACTTTCCGCGCGCCGCGGCTTCCGTCGTCCGCTCGATCTGCTTCGCCAGCAGCGGCAGCGCGCCGACGAAATGACTTCGCGCCTCGCGCTCGGCCTCCGCGCCCGCCTCGAACAATCGCGCAGACGCTTCACCGCCCTGCACTTGCGCATCGCCACTTTCGATTTTCGCGTGAAAATTTCCGCGTTCCGCCTGCGCCTCGAAAAACGCAGCGCCGACCTCGGCGTCCGCGCCGAACGCCTTCTGCGCACCAAACGCGAACGCCTCGAGCGTCTGACTCTCCAACTCGAGGAACGCAGCCCTCTGAAAGTTCTGGAACGGGGCTACGCCATTGCCACTGACGCCGCCGGCAACCTCCTCCGCGACGCCGCCCAGGTAAATGTCGGCGACGCGGTAGCCATCCAACTCCACCGCGGCCGCCTCACGACCGAAGTAAGCAAGAAGGAAAAGTCATGAAACCGTCTCTCTCGCGCGCCCGTTCATTGGGGCTGCCGCTTGGCTCGTTTTTGTTTGATCTCTTTCAGCGTGTCGACCAACTCGTCAGCCATCTTGGTCAATTCATCGCGTTCGGCTTTGCTCGCGACGGTGTCGGCTTTTAGCCGGTAAAGCAGATTCAAGTACGCCATCGCGTCCTCGTAGTCTGGTTTCAGCTCGATCGCGCGTTTTAGAGAGGCAATGCCTTCCTCGATCGTGCTCCCATAACCCTTCTCATATTGTTCCCGCAAGTCTGCGGGAAGCGGTTCAACGTTACTCAGTTTTATTCCGCCCGCCGACTCGTTGAACCCTTTTCGCAGTTCGCCGTTCGCGCGGTAAGCCAACGACCAGTCAATTACCCCTATCCAGTAATACGGTTCGGGATCGTCCGGCTTGATCTGAATGTGTTCTTGCTGGAAGGTCTTAGATTCCCGGAATTTGCCCGCATCGAAGGGCTGCCCCGCCATCTGGAACAGAAGCGATCCGATTCCATCGACCGCGGAAAGATTCTCCGGCTGGAGGTTCAAAACGCCTTTGAACTCGGCGATTCCGGCTTCACCTGTTTGCCGATTTTCTTCAGAGGGAGCACCGGGAATGTATTGCGAACGGTAGGTTGCCGCAAGATACAGCCGCGCGTTCAAAAGATTGGGATCCAATTGCTTGGCATGGCTGAATAGCTGGATTGCTTCTTCGTACTGACCGTTCTTGAACGCCTGTAGGCCTTGATTCAACGCAACCCGCGCCTGAATTTGCTCCTGAGTCTGAGGATCTGGGTCTTGCTTGGTGAGATTCCCATGAGGCTGAATAAAAAAAACTGCAGCGACACAGCTGAAGCAGAGAAACGAAGACACACGAATATGCGGAATCAACATGAAGAACTCCGATCTTCCCTGCGGAGCTTCATTCTAATCGTCGTCGGAAGAGGAGGCAACTTTGAGGACCGCAAGAAAGGCTTCTTGCGGAATGTCGACTTGGCCGACGCGCTTCATGCGACGCTTGCCTTCTTTCTGCTTTTCAAGGAGTTTGCGTTTGCGCGAGATGTCTCCGCCGTAGCACTTGGCAAGCACGTTTTTGCGTATCGCCGCCACGGTTTCGCGCGCGATGACGCGGCTGCCGATGGCCGCCTGGATGGGCACTTCAAACATTTGCCGCGGAATCAGCTTGCGCAGGCGCGTCACCAATTCGCGGCCGCGTTCCGCCGCAAAATCGCGGTGAATAATCAGCGCGAGCGCGTCGACGGGTTCGCCGGCGACGAGCACGTCGAGTTTGATGAGGTCGGATTCGCTGTATCCGGCAAGATGGTAGTCGAGCGAAGCGTAGCCGCGTGAGACGCTTTTCAGGCGGTCGTAGAAATCGAGCACGATTTCATTGAGCGGCAGTTCGTAGGTGAGCATCACGCGCGTCGGCGAGAGATACTCGAGATTTTTCTGCGTGCCGCGTTTCTCCTGGCAGAGCTTCAGAATCCCGCCGACGGACTCGTTGTTGGTAATGATCATCGCCGTGATGATCGGCTCCTCGATTTTGTCGATATCGCTGGGGTTCGGAAATTTCGCGGGACTGTCGACTTCGATCACTTCACCGCTCACGCGAGTAATGCGGTAACGCACGCTGGGTGCCGTAGTAATCAGGTTGATCCCGAATTCGCGCTCCAGGCGCTCTTGCACGATTTCCATGTGCAGCAAGCCAAGGAAGCCGCAGCGGAAACCGAAGCCGAGCGCCACGGAATTTTCCGGTTCGTAGAAAAACGCGGCGTCGTTCAACTGCAATTTGCCGAGCGCGTCGCGCAACGGTTCGTAATCGTCGGCGAGCACGGGAAACAGTCCGGCGAAGACCATCGGCTTGATGGCTTCAAACCCAGGCAGCGGCGGCGCAGGCCTCGCAGCTTCGGTGACGGTATCGCCCATGCGCGCATCCGCCACGCGCTTGATATTTGCGACGATAAAGCCCACGTCGCCGGCGCCAAGCTCCTCGAGCGCGACGGGCTTGGGAGTGAGCGTGCCGAGCGTTTCGACTTCGTGGACTTCGTTGCTGTAGCAGAGCCGGATTTTTGTATGTTTGTTGACGTGGCCTTCCATTACGCGCACGAGGACCACGGCTCCGCGATAAATATCGAACCATGAATCGAAAATCAGCGCCTGCAGCGGATTTTCCGAGCTGCCTTTCGGCGCCGGGATGCGCTGCACGATGGCTTCGAGAACGTCTTCGACGCCGAGGCCGCTCTTCGCGCTGATGAGCAGAGCGTCCGCCGCGGGAATCGCGAGCACGTTTTCAATTTGTTCTTTGACGAAGTCGGTTTGCGCGGCAGGCAAGTCGATTTTGTTGATGACAGGAACGATCGTCAAGTTATTGCCCGCGGCGAGAAACGTGTTCGCCACAGTTTGCGCTTCGACGCCCTGGCTGGCGTCGACGACGAGCAGCGCGCCTTCGCATGCGGAAAGGGCGCGCGACACTTCGTAGGAAAAGTCTACGTGTCCCGGCGTGTCGATCAAGTTGAGCTGGTAGGTGTTTCCGTCTTTCGCGGTGTAATGCAGCCGGATGCTTTTCGCTTTGATGGTGATGCCGCGCTCGCGCTCGAGATCCATCGAGTCGAGCACCTGTTCATGCATCTCACGCTGCGTAAGCGCGCCCGTCATCTCCAGCAATCGGTCCGCGAGAGTGGACTTGCCGTGATCGATGTGCGCGATGATACAAAAATTGCGTATGAACTTCGGGTCCATGTATGTCGGTTATCGCTTCCGCTTGCGACCGCTTTTATTTTGTTCAGATCCCGGCAGGAGCCGCATGCTTCGAGGAGCCAAGACACCAGGCTGCGCAAAACCGTGCCGTGTGACAGTTCAGTTTGCCACAAGGAGTGAGTAGTGGGTAGTGAGTAGTGAGCAGGGGACAGGTGGCGCCGGCAAAATATCCAAAATTGCGCCGAAAACCGCGGCGGAAAAGGCGCGTCTAAGAAAACGGAGGTGTTCTCGAAATGACGAAACGAATGGCGTTTCTCGCGTTGCTGGTCATGGCAATTCCAGCGTTTGCTCAGGACCAGAAGCCGGCGCCCACGCTGAAAAGCGTTTTGCTGCAACAGTTGAAGGACACGCATACCAACAGCAATTGGTTCGTATGCGCGGATGTTGCTTTGGCAGGAGTGACGCCGGAGCAAGCGAACTGGAAGGACGGCAAGGGGAATCACTCCGTCGGCCAGTTGGCGTATCACATCTGGTTTTGGAATGAGCGCAATCTTCGCAACATGAAAGGCGAGCATCCGGAGAAATTCAGCGGCAACAACGACGAAACCTTCGACAAGTTCGATGCGAAAAGCTGGAACGAAACCGTTCAGAAGCTGGACGCGGTACTGACGGAACTGGAAAAGATGGTCGAGAATGCCGACGAAGCAAAGCTGAAGGCTATCGCTCCGACGATCGCAAACATCAACGCGCACAATGCCTACCACATCGGCGAAATCGTGATGGTGCGCAAGGAGCAAGGTTCCTGGGATCCGAGTAAGGGAGTGAAGTAAGCCCAACAGAGACACGGAGTTTCCCGTTCTAGCTGTTTGAAGGCTCCCGAGAGTTTGGTGGCGAACTCGGTTATTCGTCGCGAAGAGTGCAGATGGGCTCGACGTGAGTGGCGCGGTACGCGGGAACTGCGGTGGCGAGAACGCCCACAGCAACAAGAAGGACGGCGACCGTGGCGAAGGTGAGCGGGTCGGTCGGGCGCACACCGTAAATAAGAGACGAGACAACGCGACCAAGCCCGAGGGCTGCGGCGAGGCCTATGGCGACGCCCAGCAGAATGGGCTTCAGGCCATCGGTGACGACCATCTTCATGACGTCGGAGTGGGAAGCGCCGAGAGCCATGCGAATGCCGATTTCGCGGACGCGGCGGCGAACGGCGTAAGAGAGCACGCTATAGATGCCGACGGCGGTGAGGACCAGCGCGAGCGCGGCGAAAGCGGCCAGCAACAACATGTTCGAACGCTGCGGCGTCAGGGTATTGGAAATCAATTCGTTCATGGTCATTACGTCCGTGACCGGCGTTTCCGCGTCGACTTCATGCACGGCGCTGGTGACGGCAGTGACGATGCTCATGGGGTCGGTGCTGGTGCGCACGGCAAGGCTCATGGGGAACGAGCGCCAGGTTTCAGAAGGCGGAGCGAAGATCTGATCCAGCGGCCAATACACTGTCGCAACCGGCCGGGTCTCATCGAGAGAATCCAGCTTCACGTCTCCGACCACGCCGACGATTTCGCGGGCCGCACCCGGAAAGAAAGTTAGCGTGAGATGTTTGCCGATCGGGTTTTGGTTGGGCCAAAAGCGTTTGGCCATGGATTCGCTGATGATCACGGCGGGATTTCTGCCTGCCACGTCAGCCTCGGTGAGGTCGCGGCCGCTCAGGAGCGGGATGCGCATGGCATGCAAATAGCCGGGACTGGTGAGGCGGACGTCGACTTCGGGTTGGTCGGCCATGGGCACGACGGGCTGGCCTTCGATGGCGACCGGCTGATGGGAACCGCCATCACTCATGGGAAGGTCGTCGATGACGCTGGCGGACTCCACACCGGGAGTGGCGCGAACTTGTTGAAGGACGCGTTCGAAAAAGGAGATATAGGCGGTTGGAGTGGTGAACTTATTGGCGGGAATAGAAACGGTCATGGTGAGCAAGCTATTCGGATCGAAGCCAGGCTTGACGTTGCTGAGTTCCCACAAGGTGCGAACCATGAGTCCGGCACCGATCAGCAGCACCAGGGAGAGAGCAACTTCGGAAACTACAAGAAGGCCGCGTGTTTTGGCGCCTCCGGAGTCGGAACTGCCGCGGCTTTGACCTTGCTTGAGAGCTTCGTTGACATCCGCTTTCGTAAATCGCAGCGCCGGGAGAAGGCCGGCGAGAGCGCCTGCGAACAGGGCTAGAAATGCGGTGAAGGCAAGCACGGGAGCGTTGAGAGTGATTTCCGCGAAACGCGGGAGGCGGTCGGCGAGGAATTTGACGATCAGAGCAGTGCCAAAGCGGGCGAGAAAGAGGCCCAATACGCCTCCGGCAAGGGAGAGAAGCAGAGTTTCAGCCAGCACAAGACGGAGAATGGCGCCGCGGGTAGCTCCTAAGGCCGAGCGGATTGCGATTTCTTTTTTTCGGGCCAGGATTTTGCCGAGAACAAGATTGGCAACGTTGGCGCAAGCGATCAAGAGCACAAAAGCTACGGCGCCTACCAGCACGAGCAGAGCGGGGCGGACATCGCCAATCGTTTGTTCGCGCAAGGTAAGGATCTTGGCGCCCCAGCCTTTGTCGTCCTCGGGATAAAGCTGTTCGAGGCGAGCGGAAATGGCACTGAGTTCGGCCTGCGCCGCGCGGATGTCTACGCCGGGTTTGAGGCGGCCGATGACCAGGTAGTTGTGATTGCCGCGTACCGCGCGCCTTTCGTCGGTCCAGGCTAGAGGGATCCAAAGCCGGGCCCAGCTGGGGTATTTGAAATTGGGAGGCATGACGCCGAGGATGGTATACGGGTCGCCATCGAGAACGATCTTTTGGCCAATGACGGCGGGGTCAGCCCCATAGCGTTCGCGCCAAAGGGCGTTGCCGAGGACGACGACATGACCCTGGCCGGGGCGGTCATCGTCGGGGGTAAAGCCACGGCCGAGAATAGGTTGAACGCGAAGGATCGAAAAGAAGCCCGCAGCGACGGGGGCGGCTTCGATCGATTCCGGGCGTTCCTTGCCACCGACGTTGAAACGAGCGCCGCCGAAAGCGGCCATGTCCTCAAAGGAGTGGTTCATGCTCCGCCAGTCAAGGTAGTTTGCCGGGGAGACGGAGAAAGAGGTCATTCCCGGGAAGCTTTTGGCAGGGGGGACGTGCCAAATTTGCATGATGCGGGAGGAATCCTGGTAGGGGAGGGGGCGGAGGAGAACGGCGTTCACCACGGAGAAAATGGCGGTGTTCGCGCCGATTCCCAGGGCGAGCAGGAGGATGGCGGTAACGGTGAAGCCTGGGTTGCGAACCAGGATGCGAAGGCCGAGTTGAAGGTCGGAGAAGAGGTTACGCATAAGAAGGCACTCCAGGCCGCCGATGAATGGCAGTTGGGCGGTGACGTGCATAGGAGACGGACGAAACGGCAAAAGGTTCCAAGGATTTGGCGAGAATGGGCGTGCCGGATACCACAAGGCGGGATTGCACGAGTTTTGCGGGGCTTGCAATCGCGGTATATAGTTGAAAGTGGGCGTGCACACCTCTCGCATCGCGCGCGACCCGGCACAAGATTTTCTAATCAGCCGACAGGCACAGCAAAGGCAACCCGGACGGATGGCCGCAGACGTCAGCAAGCATTTGGACCGCGCCAAGCGATTCCTCGAAAAGAACCGCGTCGAGGACGCTATCGAAGCGTATCTGGCCGTGCTGGACGAGGCGCCGCAGCACCAGGAAGCGACGCAAGCGCTCGGAGATCTTTACGCGCGGATGGACCAGCCGGAGCGCGCCGCCGTTTATTACGGTTTGCTGTTTGATTTGCTGATAGAGCCGCGCGACGAAACCAAAGCGCTGGCCATCTACAATCGTTTTCTGCGAAGCGGCTCCACTGCACAGCCTCCGGAACGCATCGCCCGCTATGCGTTCTTGCAGCAAAAACAGAATCATCCCGAAGAAGCCATCGATCAATACACCAAGGCTGGGGAATTGTTCACGAGCGCGGGACGGCATGAAGATGCGCTGTTTTGCTGGGAGCGCATCGCACAGCTCGATCCGGAAAACCTCAGCCGGCAGCTCCGGCTGGCGGAGGGGGCGGAGCAGATCGGGAAGAATGCGCTCGCGGCTCGCACCTTTCTTAGGGCCGGTCAGCTTGCGTCGGCAGGCGGCGCCGAAGTCGATGCGCTGAAGCTGCTGGGCCGGGCTCACAAGCTAGCGCCGCAGGAGCGGAGCGTTGCGCTGCTCTATGCGCAAGCCAAGCTGCGCAGTGACGAGGCGGCGGAGGCGGCCACACTTCTCGAACCCTTTGCCGCGACCGAGAGCGACACCGTCTTTCTCGAGACCTTCGGCGATGCGTTGATTCGCGGCGGAAATCTCGACCGGGCGCGCGAGATTCTCGAAAAATTGTTGCGCGAAAAAAACGCAGGCGTGGAGCGCCTTTTCGAACTTGCCGACGCTTATGCGGCTTCCGCGCAGACTACCAAAGGCGTGGACGTGCTCCAGACGCTCAAGCGCCGCATGTTCGCGGACAAGCGGCAGAATGATTTCGCCACGCAATTGGACGCCGTAGCCTCGAAGCACCCGCACTCGCAAGGAATGATGGAGTTTTGGGCCGCGGTGTACAACGAGCTGAACCGCGAATCGCAGTATTTCGAAATTCTAGTAAAGCTATTCGATGTTTATTTCAACGCCGGCGACTTCCGGAAGGCTTGCGATTCGCTCGAGCGGCTTGTGGACATCGACGCCTACGACTACCGGAATCAAGAGCGGATGGAAAAGCTTCGCGGACATGTGGATGAAGCGTTTTTGAAACGTGTGGGCGGCAGGCTGGCCAAGTCCATGAGCACGGCGCCGCCACCGCCGGCTAACACCGGCGCGGGAGCAAGCGTCTCGCAAACCGCGCCAAACACGGAAGAAGGCCGGCATGCGCAAGCGCTCGAAGACCTGATCGTGCAGACGGAGATTTTTCTGCAGTATTCGTTGCAGGCGAAGGCGCTCGAACGGCTGCAAAAGATTGCTGCCATGTTTCCCGGGGAAGAAGCGCGCAACGCACGTTTACAGAATCTGTATCAAATGGCCAATTGGTGGCCTCCCGGTGCAGCGAAGCCCAAGCAGGAAGCCGTCGCGCCTGCTCCGCCACAAGCCGCGGCGGCGCCGGTCGTCGAGGCGCAGCCGGTGCAAGTCACGACGCGGACGGGCGTGTACAGCGCGGAAACGCTGCGCGATTTGTCGAAAATTTCCGAAATCAACCAGAAGATTTTCCGCCAACAGACGCCGCGGGCGATGCTGAACACCGCCGTGAGCGAAGTGGGTTCTCACCTGCGGACCTTGCGATGCATCGCGGTTGTCGGGGCGCCCGGCCGGCCCCCAGAAATGTCCGCGGAATTTTGCGGTCAGACGAGCAAGCCTGCGCCGGGAGCACAGGTGGTTCTGCTGCTGGCGCAGATGGAAAAGGCGGAGCCGGATGAACTCGGTGGATTGGTGGTTGACGCTACCGAGGGATCGATTGTCGCCGAAATGGGATTGGCGACCGCGCTTGGGGTGATGATCACGGACAAAGAGACGCAAGCGCCCGCGGGAATGCTGATTGTTGGCCACGCGGAACCGCATAAGTGGAAGCCGAACGAAGCTTATTTTTTGCAAGCCATTGGCGATCAGATGCTGATGAGCGTGAGCCATACGCGGCTGCGTTCGCTGGTGCGGCGCATGGGAGTTTCGGATGAACGAACCGGTTTGTTGAGCCGCAGTTCGTATCAGAGCTGCTTATTGACGGAGGCGGACCGGGCGCGCAGCCAAGGGACGCCATTGGCTCTGGCGATTTTGCAAATTGATCGTGGCGCGGAGATTTTGCGGCAGCAGGGGGAGTCGCCGCTGGAGCGGTTTTTGGAGCAGTTGGCGCGGTCGCTGCAGCCGATCGTGCGGCAGAACGACGTGGCGGTGAAATATACGTCATGGTCGCTGGCGTTCATTTTGCCGGATACGACGCTGGCCGGCGCGCAGAACCTGGCGGACAAGTTGCGGCGCGCGGCTTCGGGCTTGCGGCCGCCTTGGGATACGACGCAAATCACGCTTAGCGCTGGGATCGTCGAAGCGGTGGCGAAACACGAGTACGACAGCGAAGACATCGTGACGGATTTGATCAATCGCGCCGAATTTAGCGTGGAAGAGGCGCGGAAAAAGGGCGGGGATACCGTCGTGACTCTGGATACGCCGAAGGTCTAATTCTTATAGGTCCACTTCGGATCACAATTTCTGAAAAGTGAGGCGAGCATGTTTCCAACGGATGTGGTGATTGTGGCGGGGGCGCGGACGCCGATGGCGCGGTATACGGGGGCGTTTTCAGAGGTAAGCGCGATTGATCTGGCGGCGCATGCTTCGAAAGAAGCGATTCGGCGATCGGGAGTGGACCCGGCAGAGTTCGACCACGCGATTTTTGGGAACGTGATGCAGACGAGTGCGGACGCGCTTTATGGTGCTCGGCACGTGGGATTGAAGGCGGGATTGAAGGTGGAGACGCCTGCCGTGACGGTGAACCGATTGTGCGGGTCGGGCATTGAAGCCGTGTCGCAGGCGGCGCAGCGGCTTTTGCTTGGCGAAGCGACGATGGTGTTGGCGGGCGGGATGGAGAATATGACGCAGGCGCCGTTTGTGATTCGCGGCGCGAGGACGGGATTGAAATTGGGCGGCGGGGCGCTGGAGGATTCGTTGTTTGTAGGATTGACGGACAGTTACTGCGGACTGCCGATGGCGTTGACTGCGGAAAAATTGGCGGAGCAGCATGGAATTACGCGTAAAGATGCGGATGCATATGCTTTGCGGAGCCAGCAAGCGGCGGATGCGGCATATAAGGCGTGCCGGATTCGGGAAGAAATTGCGCCAGTGGAAGTGAAACAGGGGAAGAAGACGATTGTTTTCAGTGAAGACGATCACCGGCGGCCGGAAACGACGATGGAGACTTTGGAGAAATTGCCGCCTTCGTTCAAGAAAGATGGAATTGTGACGGCGGGGAATGCCAGCGGGATTGTGGATGGCGCGGCGGCGGTGGTGGTGACGCGCGAAGCGACAGCGAAGGAGCGCGGGCTGAAGCCGATAGGACGAATTGTGGCGTGGGCGACCGCGGGAGTCGATCCAAGCATTATGGGGATTGGGCCGGTGCCTTCCTCGCAGAAAGCGCTGAAACTGGCGGGGTTGACTTTGGAGCAGATGGATCGCGTGGAAGTAAACGAAGCGTTTGCCGCGCAGTATCTGGCGGTAGAGAAGGCGCTGGGGTTGAACCGCGACAAGACGAATGTAAATGGGGGAGCGATTGCGCTGGGGCATCCGCTGGGAGCGAGCGGGACGCGGCTGCTGATCACGATTTTGAACGAATTGCGGCGGAATAATTTGCGGTATGGGCTGGCCACGGCTTGCATTGGCGGCGGACAGGGAATTGCGATGATTGTGGAAAGCTTGCACTGAAAATCGTGCCCGCCAAGACAATTCTAATCTCGCGATTCAAAACAACCGGGTTTCCGACAAGCCACACACCAAAAGGATTCTGGTAAACTTTCGGGGCCCGCGAAGGGCTTCGACCGCGGTATCTACGAGGAAAATCAATCATGGCAATTCGGAAGGTGGGAGTTGTGGGGTGTGGTTTGATGGGGTCGGGGATCGCGCAGGTTTCGGCGGCTGCGGGATTCCTAACGGTGGTACGAGAAGTGAGTCCGGCGATTGTCGAGAAGGGGCTGAATATTATTGAGAAGAATTTGGCGCGGTTGGTGGAGAAGGGGACGATCACGGCCGCGGCGCGATCCGAAATTCGTGGGCGACTGCAAGGGACGATCCTGCTCGAGGAACTGAAGGATTGCGATTTAATTATTGAGGCGATCATCGAGCAGTTGCCGGCGAAGCGTGAGCTTTTTACCACGCTCGATGCGCTCTGCCCGCCATCGACGATTTTTGCGAGCAATACTTCTTCGTTGACCATCACAGAAATTTCCGCGGCCACCAAACGGCCGCAGAGGTTTGTGGGTTTGCATTTCTTCAATCCGGTGCCGGTGATGAAGCTGGTGGAAGTGGTGCGTACGATCGCGACGGATCCGGATGTGTATGAAGAGATGGTGGTGTTTGGGACGAAGCTGGGGAAGACGGCGGTGCGGGCCCACGATTCTACGGGATTTATTGTGAACCGTTTGCTGGTGCCTTATTTGCTGGATGCGATTCGCGCGCTGGAAGAAGGCGTGGGATCGATCGAGGATATTGATAATTCGATGAAACTCGGTTGCGGGCATCCGATGGGGCCGCTGACTTTGCTGGATTTTGTGGGATTGGACACGACGTATTACATTTCGCAGATTATGTTCGAGGAGTTCCACGAGAAGAGGTTTGCCTCGCCGCCTCTATTGAAGCGCATGGTTTTGGCAGGATGGAATGGGCGGAAGTCCGGGCGCGGATTTTATGACTACAGCGATCCGCAAAAACCAAGGGCTTCGAAGCTTTGATGTGAGACATAGTTTTTCCTGATTTTTGTCGTTTTGGCTGTGCCGCTCCTCCCGGGTTATCATCCATGGTCTGAACGAATTGAAGGACTGAGTAAGTAGGCGTCTTAGAGAAGATTAGTCGAGGATCCGATGTCATCCGAGTTGATCAACCTGCTGTACGAGAAGAGAGATGGGATTGCGTTTGTTACGTTCAACCGGCCGAAGGTTTTGAATGCGTTGAACCGCAAGACGATGGAAGAATTGCGACAGGTGCTGCTCGATGCGCGCGGCGACGAAACGGTGCGCGTGCTGATTTTAACTGGCGCCGGAGAAAAATCGTTTGTGGCTGGGGCGGATATCGGAGAGCTTTCGCAGCAGACGCCGGTCGGTGGGAAAGAGTTTTCGTTGTTTGGGCAGGGAGTGATTCATTTGCTGGACACGATGGGGAAGCCTTCGATTTGCGCGATCAACGGGTTTGCGCTGGGCGGAGGTTGCGAGATCGCGCTGGCGTGTTCGATTCGAATTGCTAGCAAGTCGGCAAAGCTTGGGCAGCCCGAAGTAAAGTTGGGAATCATTCCTGGCTATGGCGGAACGCAGCGGCTGGCGCGCCTCTGCGGCAAGGGCGTGGCGCAGGAACTTTGTCTTGCCGGAGAAATGATTGACGCCGAAGAAGCTCTGCGCATTGGGCTTGTGAATCATATTTACGAACCGGCAGAACTCTTGGCGGCGGCCGAGGCGTTGGCCAAAAAGATCATCGCGAATGCGCCGGTCGCGGTGCGGTACGCGATGGAGGCGATCGAGCGCGGCATAGAGACGCCACAGGAGGAAGGGCTATTCCTCGAGGCGACGCTCTTTGGTTTAGCTTGCGCGACGGAAGACATGCGCGAAGGGACAAAGGCGTTTTTGGAGAAGAGGCGGGCGACATTTGTGGGGAAGTAGCTGAAGGCAGAAGAGAAAAACAGAAAAGATAACGCCGGAGCGCAGAGTTGACAGAGTTTAGCGGAGAACTGGGAGCCAAGCGGAGAAGTATGCAAACAGGGAAGATAGACGGCGGGTTCAGCGCAGCGGGATTGCGGTTCGGGATTGTTGTGAGTCGCTTTAACAGTTTTATTACCGAGCGGCTATTCGCTGCGGCGGTGGACGCGCTGGAGCGCGTGGGCGCGGCGGGAAAGGACGTGGATGCGGTGCATGTGCCGGGTTCCTTCGAATTGCCTCTGGCGTCGAAAAAACTTGCGCTGACTGGAAGGTACGACGTCTTGATCGCGATCGGATGCGTGATTCGCGGGGAAACCTCGCATTACGATTATGTTTGCTCGGAGACGGCGCGCGGGTTGCAGCTTGCGCAGATGGATACGGGCGTACCGATTATGTTTTGCGTGCTGACTTGCGACACTTTGGAGCAGGCCATCGACCGCGCGGGGCTGAAGGGCGGCAACAAAGGATTTGAAGCAGGTCTCGCGGCGGTTGAGATGGCGAATTTGTCGCGTAAATTGCGCGGCGCGCAGGCAAAGCCGACCGCCAGCGGAAAGCCGCAGCACAAGTAACATGTCCCTGCGCACAAAATCACGCGAGTTTGCGATGCAGATGCTGTTTCAGTGGGACATGAGCGAGCAGGAGCCTGCGAAACTGGAAGCGAAGTTTTGGCGGGCCGCCAAAGCGACGGATTCCACGCGCGCGTTTGCGAACCGGCTGTTTGAAGGAACCGTGAAAGACACCGCGGTGATCGATGGGCTCATCGTCAAGCAAGCGGAGAACTGGCGGCTTGAGCGGCTTGCTGTGATCGACCGCGCGATTCTACGGCTGGCGATTTACGAACTGCGAACCACGGACACTCCGCCGAAAGTGATTTTCAACGAAGCGGTTGACTTGGCTAAGAAATTCTCTTCCGAAGATGCCGGATCTTTTGTGAATGGAATTCTCGACGCCGTCCGCAAGAGCATGGCGGCAAAATAAATTAACATCGATTGGGAATTATCTGGTTTGAATCGGCGCGTCTACCGATAGCTTTTGCTGAGCGCCGTCCGCGTCCCGTGCGGGTTAGACCGTTATCGTGCCTTCGAAGACTTTGACGGCGGCGCCGCTGACGCGCGGAACCAGCTTCTTGCCACGTTGCGTCACTTCCACTTCGATGTGGCTTGGACGGCCCATTTCTTCACCTTGAAGAATACTGAGTGTGTGGCCGGCCGCGAGCTTGCCATGCTTCACGAGATAGGCGCCGAGGGAGCCAGCGGCAGAGCCGGTCGCGGGATCTTCGTAAATTTCCCAAGGGAGCATGCCGCGCGACAAGACTTTGCTGCTTCCGCTCAACGCAAAGCAGTAGGCCATCGTCGCGTTGCTTCCGAGCAGCTTGCGCAGATCGAACATATTCATGACGATTTTGCCGAGCGCAGCGCGATTGCGGAGCGGCACCATGAGATTGAAGATGCCGGTCGAAACGTATTCGGGGTCGAGATGAGGATCGAAGTCTTTCGGGGTCAGCCCGAGCGATTTCGCCAGAGCCGCTTTCTTAAATTTGATGGGGCGAAACGCCGCCTCGGTCTGCGTCATCGTGACGCGCTGCGGTCGGCCGTCCTTGAACCGGATCTCAACGGGAAGAACGCCAGCGCCCGTTTCCTGCATGACGTGCACGCCGCCTTCTTGCGCGGGAACGACGCCCAGCTCCGCAAGAAGAAACCACGTGCCGACGACCGGGTGGCCGGCAAGCTTCAGCTCTTCGCGCGTGGTGAAGATGCGCAGGCGAGCCAAGGCACGCTCGTCGGTCGGTTTTTGCACGAAAACCGTTTCGGCGAGATTCATTTCGCGCGCGATGGCTTGCATCTGGTCGTTCGAGAGGCTGTCGCCGTCGGTGAATACAGCGAGTGGATTGCCTTCGAAGCGCGAGTTGGTAAAAACGTCGAGAGTGTAGAAACGATGTTCCATTGGATTTTTAGCCGGGCTGGAGCGGTTCTGGAAATCAGATGTGCTCGAGCTGCGCGACGGTCCTTTCGTTGGTGATGTTTCCCGTATTGAGTGTGGATTTCGGTTCCATCAGGATCAGGTGCACTTCTTCGTCCGCAGCCGGGCAATGCTCGGTGCCGCGAGGCACGATGAGGAATTCGCCTTCGCGAACGAGTGTTTCGCGATCGCGGAACTTCATCCGCAGAGTCCCTCTGGCGACGAAAAAGAGCTCGTCTTCGTTGTCGTGATGATGCCAGACGAACTCACCTTTGAGCTTGACGGCCTTGATGTGACAGTCGTTCAGCTCGCCGATGATGCGAGGATTCCAGTAGTCCGAGAAGTGGCTGAATTTGTCTTTCAGGTTGATCGTTTCCATATGTGCACCTACAAAGCCCGAACAAGTTTGGCTGCGGCATCAAGAGCACGCTGCGTGGTTTCCTGTTTCGACGTCTCGCAATAGACGCGAAGAAGGTTCTCCGTGCCGGAGGCACGGACCAGGAGCCAGCCAATTTCGCCGAGATAGACTTTGATACCATCCATGTTTTCGCGGCGCGCAATGGGCCAGTCCAGGAGTTGCGTCAGCTTGGCGTTGGAGAAATACGCGATTGCTTTTTCTTTCTGGGACGGCGTGACGTCGAGATCGTCGCGGCCGTAGTGGAATTCGCCGAACTCGGCATAGAGTGCGCGCAGCATGTCGCCGAGAGATTTGCCGTGCCAAGCCATCAGTTCGGCGAGGAAAAGCGCGCAAACCGTGGCGTCACGTTCAGGCAGATAGAGGCTCGTGCCGATGCCGCCGCTTTCTTCGCCGCCGATCAGGATGTTTTGCTCGAGCATCAGCTCGCAAATGTATTTGAAGCCGATAGGAACTTCGTGGAGTCTGCGGCCGAATTTGGCGGCGAGTTTGTCGATCAGTTTGGTGACGCTGAACGTCTTGGCGATATCGCCGGGCAAGTTGCGCGTGCCGGCGAGGTGCCAGACGAGAAGCGCGAAGATCTGGTGCGGATTGACGAATGAGCCGTCGCGGTCGACGGCGCCGATGCGGTCGCCATCGCCGTCAGCGCAGAGGCCGGCGTCATATTTTCCGGCGAGCACGGCTTCTTGAAGCGGTGCGATGTGCGGTGGAATGGGCTCCGGATGCACGCCTCCGAAACGCGGGTCGCGCTTGCCGCGAATCTCGTCGCAAGCGATTCCGTTGCGTGCGAAGAGCGCGGGCAATAAACCTGTCGCGGAGCCGTGCATCGGATCGGAAACAAAACGCAGCTTTCGATCGCGCAATCGCTGCCAGTCGATCAGTTTCTCAATGGTGTCGAGATAGGGAGCGCGAGGTTCGAGCGATTGAATCAGTTCTTTCCGGGGCGGAAGCGGAGTTACGGCGTTCTTTTTTACTTCGGCGAGTTCGATTTCGATCTGCGCGACGATGGATGGCAGAGCGCTGCTGCCGTAGCTCGCTTTGTATTTGATGCCGTTCCACTGATAAGGATTGTGGCTCGCGGTGATGAGGATGCCGCCTGCGGCCGAGCGCTGGCGAACGAGCAGTGAAATTGTGGGTGTGGGGCAGGGTTTGTCGGCAAGCCAAACGGGCGTACCGGTCGTGGCAATCACTTCAGCAACCGCCGCGGCCACGCTGTCGGACGCAAACCGGTGATCGTAGCCGACCAGCACGCCTTTGCGCGCGTCTTCGCAGCGCACGACGTAGTGTGCGATGGCTTTGGCTACAATTCGCGCATTCGCAAACGTGAAGTCTTCGGCGATAACGTCGCGCCAGCCATCCGTTCCAAATTTGATCTCAGTCATAGGGGACAGAGGAAAGTATACGCGAAGCGAACTATCCGCAAACAGCCGCATTGGCATCCAGTTCGGTGCTGGCCTCCCATGCCGCCTACTCTTTATTTTTCACCGAGCGATAGAGGTCGTTCCACCATCGGACGAGCTTAGCTTGTTCTTCTAGGTTCACCCACGCGGTGTTCTCTCTGGAGGAGGGATCACCACCGAACACAATGGGCTTCAGATACCACTTTATTTTGCCCCTGAAACGCGCATCAGGTTGGAGGTCATTCGCGCGCTCGGGAACGCTACATGGCGCGATGTACTTTAGGTCCAAGGGGACAGTGGGAATAGAAAAGGTTCTCCTTTGCGAATCACGAACAATGAAGTCGTCCCAACCACGCAGCCCCAAAACGTGGTAGCCAGGTAGCAAGTGGGAAAGTGCGTAACGGTCTGTCACGGTCGCGACTTCCGACTCGTCAAAGAGAATCAGATAATCGTCCCCGATCCACCCTTCTTTCATCTGGCAGGGCTCCGAGCTTGTACTACAGCAGTTTGGCGAGCTTTCGCTCTTCGAGGGACTTTACGATTTTGGCGACGTCCTGCGCGCGGTCGCGGGGAACGATGAGAAGCGCGTCGGAAGTTTCTACGACGATCAAGTCGCGGACGCCGATGGCGGCGACGAATTTCGTTGGGCTGTAAAGAAAATTGCCTGAGGCATCGAGAGCCAGGCCGTGACCCGCGAGGACATTGTCGCCGGAATGTTTTGTGAGGAGTTCGTAGACCGCGGCCCAGGAGCCGATGTCGCTCCAGCCGACGTCCGCGGGGATGACGTAGACCTGCGGCGCGCCCTCCTGGCGCGTAGCGTTTTCTAGGATTGCGTAATCGACAGAAATATTTTCCAGTTTCGGATAGATGGCGCGCAGGCGGCACTCGTAGGTTTTCTTGCCGATGGTTTCTGCCAGCGATTCGAGAGCTTCGTGCGTCTTGGGAAGGAAGCGCTTCAGATTGTCGAGAAACGTAGAGACGCGCCAGAAAAACATTCCAGCGTTCCACTGGAAATCGCCAGACGCGACGTATTCCTTGGCGGCTTCGAGCGCTGGCTTTTCCGTAAAGCGACGGACGGCGAAGGCGGGAAACTCGCTCGGTCCTAGTGCGTCTCCCATGCGCTCGACGTAGCCGAAGCCGGTGTCCGGGCGAGTCGGAGGAATGCCGAGGACGACCATGCGGCCCGGTTCGCGCGCGAATTCGAGTGCGGTATTGACGATTTTGCGGTATTTGTCCGGCTGCGCAATAAAATGGTCGGCGGGCAGCACGGCCATCAGCGCGTCGCCTTTTGCGGCGTGGCGCACGTGGAGCGCGGCTAGCGCGATGGCAGCAGCGGTGTTGCGGCCAATGGGCTCCGTCAGAACGCGCTTACTCGCAGCAGCAGGAAGCTGTTTCTTGACGGCGGCAGTTTGCTCGGCATTCGTAACAGTCCAGACGCGATTGGCAGGAATGATCGGCCGCAACCGGCCGACGGTTTGCTCGAGCATCGTGTCATTCCCGACGATGTTCAGCAGTTGCTTTGGCGTGCGTGTGCGGCTACGGGGCCAAAAACGCGTGCCGCGCCCGCCGGCTAGAATTACGGCGTGAATTTGGAGCTTTTCTTCAGGCATGTGACGAAGAAGAATTTAACACAGAGGACACGGAGGTCACAGAGAAGATGACTGGTACAAACGTTCCGCAGCTTCGATGTGATTTCCGGCGCGCCTGAGCTTCTTCCACCGAGACTTTCAGCATCTTGGCAACTTCATTGTGATGGACTTTGAACGTTTCAAGGTGCGGGTGTGGCCCATCAATGGTGCTCAAGTCTCACCGAAGACGGATTGGGAGATCGCAGAGCCGGTTAGGCCGGCGTGGTGCAGGAACTTGGGGAGCGCCGCGATATCCGGGACGTAGGCGCGAAGAACGGTGGTTGGCTGAAGGGGATGGAGCGCGGCGAGATCCAGCGACGCAGGAAGCATCCAGCATTCGCCGGCGTTGTAATGCGCGGCGCCAGCCGGCCAGCCCAGATTGCCGCGACCGGAAAGCACAACAAGCAACTGAAAGTGTTCCGGATCTGCAGGAAATTCACGCCGCTCCGAAAATTGGAACCACTCAGCGGCGAAGTATTGGCACGCGCAAAGTAATCTCCGATGCTGCCCCTTCGCGCTCAGGCTAAGCGGAGGAATTTTGCTCTGGTGAGCCTTGCCGAATTGAATGACTTCGAGCGCTTTCTCAATGTGCAGTTCGCGCGGCTTGCCGTGAGCGTCGAGGCGATCGTAGTCGTACACGCGATAGGTGATGTCGGAATACTCCTGGATTTCGCAGATCACCATTTTCGGGCCGATAGTGTGGGGCGTTCCCGCGGGGATGAAGAAAGTATCGCCGGCGCGAACTTCGTAAGATTCGAAGACGTCTTCCAAGGTGCGGGCGGCGAGCGCTTCGAGGAATGTCTCCTTGGTGACGCCCGATTTCAAGCCGGCGAGCAGTCGAGCGCCGGGCTCGGCTGAAACGACGTACCACATCTCCGTCTTGCCGCGCCCGCCGGCTGCTTTTTCGTGGACGGAGGCGTACCTGTCGTCGGGATGTACCTGGATGGAGAGTTTATCCGCGGGGAAAATGAATTTCACGAGAATCGGGAAATTCGCCGTTGAAGCTAGTTTTGTTCCGCGCCATTCGGCAGGCATTTCGCGCCAGGCCGCGCCGAGAGTTTTTCCGGCGAACGGTCCGGTAGCTATCTTGCAATCGAGGCCGGTGAGCCAAGCTTCGCCTAACGGTTCGGCAAGATTTGTCTTCCCAGGAAAAAGAGGGGCAAGCGAGCGCACGCCCCAAATACGCGGACTGAATACCGATTCGATGCGAAACGGCTCAGGGCTTGTCGGAAATGGGGTCACAATCAGGCTGCAGCTTCGACGCGCGTGAAGAAGCGTTCTAGGCGGCGCAGGCCTTCGTCGATGCGTTCGATGGACGTCGCGTAGGAGAGCCGCAGATAGCCTGGCGCGCCGAAACCTTCGCCGGCGACCAGTGCGACGCGCGCTTGATCGAGCAACCGCTTCGCAAGTTCGCCGGTATCTTTCGCGATGGCATGGCCGCTTTCGCCGTTCGAGAGGTGCGCCGCGACATTCGGAAACGCATAGAACGCGCCGCCGGGCATTTCGCATTTCACTCCAGGAATGGCGTTCAAACCTTCGACGATGCGCTTCCGCCGGCGATCATACTCGGCGAGCATCACGGGGATGGAGTCCATCGGGCCGGTCATGGCGGCGACAGCCGCATATTGGGCGATGGACGTGGGGTTCGATGTCGACTGGCTCTGCAATTTCGTCAACGCCTGAATAAGTTCGGCGGGCGCCAAGGTGTAGCCGATGCGCCAGCCGGTCATCGCAAACGTTTTCGACACCGAGCCTATGATGATGACGTTGTTCTTCGAGTCCGGCGCGCTGGCAATCGAAAACGGTTTGTGGGGCGCATACGTAAAGTGCGAATAGCATTCGTCGCCCATCAACCAAACATTGTGCTTCTTGCAAACCGCCAATATCCGCGCGTACTCGTCAGGCGGAACAACACCGCCCGTCGGATTGCTCGGTGAATTCAAAATCAAAAGCTTCGTTTTCGGCGTGATCGTCTTTTCAATCGCAGCCGCTTTCACGCTGAAACCGTCTTCAGGCCGCGTCTGCACGTACACCGGCGTGCCGCCTGCGTACTTAACGATGTCCGGAAAACTGACCCAGTATGGCGCGGGAATGATGACTTCATCGCCCGCCTGAACCAGCACACTCATCACATTAAAAATGCCGTGCTTGCCGCCGACGGTGACAATACTTTCCTTCGGCAGGTAGTCCGAGCCCAGCTCGCGCTTATGCCACGCACAAATCGCTTCGCGCAACGGCATGATTCCGCCCGTCGGCGTGTACTTGGTTTTGTTTCCCTCGATGGCCGCAATGGCCGCCTTCTTGATGTGGTCGGGAGTCGGAAAGTCCGGCTCGCCTGGCCCGAAGTCGGCGATATCCACGCCCTGCGATTTCAGCCGGTCCGCTTCCGCGATGACCGCCGCCGTCGGCGAGATTTGTATGCGATTGATGCGTTCGGTAAGTTGCACTGCTTTCTCCTCTGGGACAGGCTTCAGCCCGTCTCTTTCGTTATATTTCCCGTCGCGCCACACTCAGCGGGCAAACGCCTACAAAACTTTCGCCCGCAGCCGCTGCTCCACTTCCGGCGGCACAAGGTCCTTTAAGGGTCCACCCAGCTGGGCAATCTCGCGCACCAGCTTCGAGCTCAAATAACTAAACGATTCGCCCGGCAGCATGAACACTGTCTCGAGCCTCGGCTCAAGCTTCCTGTTCATCAAAGCCATCTGCAACTCGTATTCGTAATCGGAAATCGCGCGAATGCCCCGCAGAATCACCCCCGCGCCGCGCTTGCGCGCATAATCTACGAGCAGCCCGTGAAAAACATCTACTTCCACGCCCGGCCATTTTTGCGTCACCTCGCGCAGCATCTCCACGCGCTCCGGCACCGAAAACAGCGGCTGCTTTTCGGCGTTGTTCAAAACCGCGACGATCACGAGATCAAACATCTTCTCACCCCGCTCGATCAGGTCGAGGTGGCCGTTCGTGACCGGGTCAAAGGACCCGGGATAGATGGCGATGGATGTTTTCATACAGGGTTCAATACTCCGGTAGTTTACCCCAGCCACCGGGATGCTGGAATCTTTTCGCGCTGTTCCGAAAAACACAACTTTTTGGAACCCGTCGGGTTGCAAGAACTATCTCAGAGTGTGTCATTGACATGAAGAGATTCTTGCACGACCACGCTATCGCCCCCTTATGGTTCTTGTGCTTGAGCTGCCTTTCAGGTTGCTCAAGCGGCCGCCACATTCCACCTACCCCGCTTCCCACAATAGAAAGCTTCACAGCCTCCTCCGCTTCTATCATTGCCGGGCAGGACGTGACGCTCAGTTGGAGCGTGACAGGCGCCAGCTCGCTCGAGCTGAGCGGCGTCAGCAGCGTCAGCGGGACTTCTGCGATTGTGACGCCCGCAGAGACGACCACCTACACTCTGACCGCAACAAACGCCGCGGGTTCGGCAAACAGATCCGCGACCATTACGGTACAGCAAGGAGCGCCACTCGGCACTGCAAGCATTGACGCCGCCAAGCCCGGCGCGCAAATCCCGGCAAGTTTCCTTGGCTTTTCACATGAGTGGAGCGGGCCTCCAGTCCTGATGGGCCCGCCCGGCAACACGAATCCGATCTATCGTCAATTGGTGAAAAACCTGACGGCCTACGGCGGGGGCCCGTTGTTGATACGAATTGGCGGCAATAGCACGGACACCACAACGGCGCCCACGACAGGAGTTGTCGCTCCAATGGCGCAGCTTTACGCCGATCTCGGTGCGAAATTCACGTTGGGCGTCAATCTTGGCTCCGATGACGTCGCGCTGGCCACTCAGCAAGGGCAATACTACCTTGCGAATATGCCGGCCGGCTCCCTCGAAGCCATTGAAATTGGCAACGAGCCCGATCTTTATCACGATAATGGCGACCGCCCCACGACCTACACCTTTGCCGATTACCTCAGCGATTTCGCCACGTGGAGAACTGCGATCCTGCCCCTGCTTCCCAACGGAGTGAAACTGATGGGCCCATCGTGGGCCAGCACCAGCAGCCTATCCAATCTTCCAGCATTCCTGGCGCAAGAAAAGAGCAACCTCTCCATTGTCAGTCAGCACTACTATGCGGGAACGCAGTGCAACGGCAATACAAATCCTCCCGATTATCTCTTGCAGGATTCGGCGGCCACAAAGGGCGCTACTGCTGTTGCTTCGAGCGTGACGCTGACGCACGACAATAACCTGCCTTTCCGCATGGGCGAAATGAATTCCATTTCCTGCGGGGGAGAAACCGGCGTCAGTGACATCTTCGCGTCCGCGCTTTGGTCCATCGACGTAATGTTTGAGTTCGCAAACGTTGGCGTGGATGGCGTGAACTTTCACAACGGCAACGGCGGCGGATATTCGCTCTTTCAATTCAACACAGCCATCATGGGCAACACCACAACGTATTCGGTCGCATCGATTCGCCCGGAATACTACGGCCTGCTGTTTTTCCAGATGGCCACCGCGAATACGCCGAAGCTCCTGCCCGTGACGCTCAACGCAGCCGCGAATCTAAAGGTCTGGGCGACGATAGATGCGCAGGGCGTGGTCCGAATCGTGCTTATCAACAAAGACGAAACGCTGCAAGGCGTAGCAAGTGTTTCATTGGCCGGATACGGCACCGCCAGCGTCACACGGCTCACCGCCGCAAACTATCAGGCCACGAGCGGCATTAGCATCGGTGGGCAAACGTTTGACGGCAGTCAGGATGGAACGCCGCAAGGCACGGCGTTCACGGAGGCTGCACCAGCAAGCGCCGGCGTTTACTCCGTCGCTTTGGCGCCGACCAGCGCCGCGCTTCTAACTATTAACCCGCCATGAAGCGTAATCCGCGCCGCGAGGCCATTTCCGTGAACCAAAATCCTCTTCGCAACACCATCGATCTATGACACACTTTTGCGCTTATTGCCGTCGAGCGGACGCTGCTCTGTAACTATTTTTTCGCCTTCGGAGGCTTTGCCTTGATGGTGTCTCATCGAATCGCGCGAGGTCTTTTGTTTATGTTGGTTGGTGGCGCCATGGGAACTCCCATCGTAAGATCGCAGGGTCAGCCAGCGCTTAACTTGATGCCGTACCCGTCCACCGTGCAACCAAGTAACGGCCGCTTGAAGATTGACTCCTCGTTTACAGTTGGATTCACGGGTTATACAGAACCGCGGTTGGATCGGGCCGCGGAGCGTTTTCTCCGCCAGCTATCCCGGCAGACCGCAATTCCGCTGGTTGGAAAGCCAAGCACCTCAGCAAAAGCTGTCCTCCTGATCCGCACCGACCACGCTAGCAAGGAAATCCAGGAACTCGGCGAGGATGAGTCATACATTCTCGAAGTCAACGCGGACGGAGCAAAACTCACCGCGCCAACTCCGCTCGGAACTTTGCACGGCCTGCAAACTTTTCTGCAATTGGTCAATGTCTCGCCCGACGGCTTTGCCGCCCCCGCCGTCACCATCAACGACAAGCCGCGTTTTCCGTGGCGCGGGTTGATGATCGACTCGGCGCGGCATTTTGTTCCTCTCGATGTGCTCAGAAGAAACATCGATGGCCTCGAAGCCGTGAAGATGAACGTCTTCCACTGGCACCTTTCCGAAAATCAGGGCTTCCGCGTCGAGAGCAAGAAATTTCCGAAGCTTCATGAGATGGGCTCCGACGGCCTTTACTACACGCAAGATGAAATCCATGACCTGATCGAATACGCGCGCGACCGCGGCATCCGCGTCGTTCCTGAATTCGATGTGCCTGGCCATAGCACGGCGTGGTTTGTCGGCTATCCGGAACTCGCCAGCGGGCCTGGCCCTTACGAAATTGAACGCAAGTGGGGCGTCTTCGATCCTGCGTTCGATCCCACAAGCGAACGCACCTACAAATTTCTCGACCAGTTCTTTGGCGAAATGGCGAAACTCTTTCCGGACCATTTTTTTCACGTTGGTGGTGATGAAGTGAACGGAAAACAGTGGGATGCCAATCCCAAAATGCAGGAATTCATCAAGGAACACGGGTTGAAGAACAACGAGGGCCTGCAATCCTATTTCAACAAACGGCTCGAGCCCATCATAAGCAAACACGGCAAGAGCATGGTCGGCTGGGATGAAGTTCTCGATCCATCGCTGCCGAAGGACATCCTCATCCAGTCTTGGCGCGGCCCGGAGGCGCTCGCCGCAGCTGCCAAGCAGGGCTTTCGCGGGATTCTTTCGAATGGTTACTACCTCGACCTTGGTTGGTCCGCGGCGCGCCACTACGCCGTGGATCCGCTGAGTGGCGCAGCGGCGGGTCTCTCTCCCGAAGAAAAAGCCCGCATCCTTGGCGGAGAATCCTGCATGTGGGCCGAATACATCAGTCCTGAAAATATCGATTCGCGCATCTGGCCGCGCAATGCCGTCATCGCGGAGCGACTTTGGTCTCCCCAGGAAACGACCGACGTCGCCTCCATGCATACGCGCATGGAATTGCTCGGCCAGCGCCTGGAATGGCTCGGCCTATCGCACTGGACATATCACCGGCAGATGCTTCAGCGCATCGCTGGCCCCAGCACTCCCGAGGAATTTCTAGCCCTCACCACGCTTGCCAGCGTCGTCGAGCCGGTGAAAGACTACGCGCGGGAAGAAACTGCGACCGCCGAAGCAACCAGCGCCACGCCCCTGAATCGCCTCGTTGATGCAATCCCGCTGGAAAGTGCGACCGCCCGCCATTTCGGCGAATCAATCGATAAATTCATCGCCGCCTCTTGCCATGACGCTAATGCGGACACGCGTCTGCGCGCCCAACTAACCGCCTGGCGCGATAACGACGCAAATCTTCAGCCCTTAGCCCAGCGGTCTTTCCTTGTAAAAGAAGTCTCAGCGACTTCCCAGGATCTTTCAACGCTTGGAGCGATCGGTCTTGCTGCTTTGGATTTTATTGCCAAGAAGCAACGAGCCTCGGATGATTGGAAAGCGCAACAGCTTGCGGTCCTTCAGCAGATACAAAAGCCAAAAGGGCAACTCTTGCTGATGCCGGCGCCGGCCGTTCAAAAGCTTGTGGAGGTCGCCGCAGCTGGAGGCGGTTGCTCTTCGCCGAACTAATATCAGTTGACCTAAAGCTCTGTAATGGCGGAGCGCTTTTACCCTGTAAGGCTCCCGCCCGAATAGGCTAGTTCTTAGGGGCGGCTTGCTGCGGGCACTCGCCAGAGCCCGCGTCGGTGAATGTCTTTCCTTCGACCGGAAGGAATTGCCAAGTGTAGTGCCCGGGCGTCAGCGTCAGCTTAATGACGCCATACGTATCTGTGTTGCGCACCTCGCTATTCGCAATCGCAAAGCCCAGCGGATCATGGCTCCGTCCGCCGGTACCCACAACAATTTCGCGAATACCGTTCACCGGATCGGCGTGCCCGTCCGGATCTTGCGGCGCAAATCGCTCGTAGGAATGCTCATGTCCCACCACGACCAGCGCGGCATGAGCCGCATAGAGGTCTTTCCAAAGCTCCCTCAATTCCGGATGAATCGCGTGACTCTTGAACACCCCGCTGCTGAAAAGCGCGTGATGGCCGTAAGCCAGTATGCAGGCATTCGGGTGCTCCGCGAGATCCTTCCGCAGCCACGTCTCTTGCGGTGATCCCGCACCGCATCCGCCCAGATCTTTTGCCGCACAATTCGTGTTCAGCGCCACGATATGCCAAGATCCAAGGTCGTAGCTGTAATAGCCCTTTCCTGTAGGTCCCGCCTGCGCTCCCCAATACTGAAAATATCCGGAAGCAGTGGCATCGGCGTACTCATGATTCCCCAAGGTCGGCTTCGTGCGGGCCTTAAATTCTCCCCAAGTTGTCCCATAGCAATTTTGAAATTCGGCTGCGCTGCCTCTCTCGTAGGCTAGGTCCCCTGCGGCAAAGACGGTGCCCGGTATTTGTTCGATCAGCTTGGCCGTAGCCCGAGCCCCCTCTGGCTCCTTGCAGCTCGCGATATCGCCTGCACCGACGAGAACGAAAGTCTTCCCGTCAGCCGAAGCTTGGGAAGGCGACGGGTCTACACGATGCTCGATCGCCGCTGGCTGGGCTGACTGAGAGCACCCAACTGGGCAAAGCGGAGCGAGCAACAGGCCGAGCCAGGAAATCGGTCCGAGCAGGGTGGCAGTCCAAAGCGAGCTGTTCAAACTACAATCGAGACGGCTTCCGACACTGTTCATTTTCGTCGTCTTTTCCCTGGCTAGCCTAACACGACGCACAATAATCTAATCAGAACGGCGGTTCACCTCTCAAATTATGCCGTCCGCTGCTGAATTCGACCTTTCGCAGGAAATCCCTGGCAAGTCCGACTAATTCAGTCTTATAATGGGATAAGCCGCACGAAATAAAGGGTTTGGAAGGAATTACCAGGCCCTTTAGTTTGACTTGGAGGGCAAGACGGAGTATCCTCTCATTGCGACTGAATCAGTCGCATATCCTGCGGGGGCAGGAACCAGAGTGAGAAATGTTTAAGCTATCCAAGAAAGCCGATTACGGCCTGATTGCCGTCAAGCATTTGGCGATGCACCGGCAAGAACATGCGTGCAGCGCGAACGAAATCGCGGAAGAGTACGGCATCTCAGTCACGCTGATGGCGAAAGTGCTGCAACGTCTGGCGCGAGAAAGTGTCGTTGTTGCGAAACACGGTTCGACGGGGGGGTATCAGCTGGCGAAGGACCCCGGACAAGTTAGCGCGCTGGATGTGATTTCGGCCATCGATGGCCCTGTGCTCATCACATCGTGCGTAACGAGCCACGGAAATTGCGAAACCACCGAAAGGTGCTCGGTTCGCGAGCCGCTTCGGAAGGTGAACGAAAGTATTTTAGGAGTTTTAAGCACTGTAACGATTGCGCAGATGAGCGAGGACCCGAATGAGCCCGCGCTTGTCGCCCTGTCGGGCCCGATGCGTTCGGGTTCGCACATGAGTTCGAGTTAGGAGACAGAGGAAATGGCCGTCAAACTGCCGATTTACATGGATAATCACGCAACCACGCCAGTCGATCCACGCGTCGTGGATGCGATGCTGCCGTATTTCACGGAAAAATTTGGCAACGCTGCAAGCCGCAACCACAGTTTTGGCTGGGCTGGCGAGGAAGCCGTCGAAACGGCTCGTCAACAAATTGCCTCGCTAATCAACGCCACGCCGAAAGAGATCATCTTCACCAGTGGCGCGACTGAATCCGACAACCTGATGATCAAGGGCATCGCGGAGATGTTCCGCGAAAAGGGCAATCACATCATCACGCAGGCTATCGAGCACAAAGCCGTGCTGGACACCTGCAAGCGCTTGGAAAAAGAGGGCTTTGAAGTTACCTATTTGCCGGTGCAGAAGGACGGCCGCGTCAATCTCGATGAGCTGAAAGCCGCCATCCGCCCGACCACCATTCTGATCACCATCATGTACGCCAACAACGAGATTGGCGTGATCAATCCAATCCCGGAAATTGGCAAAATCGCCAAGGAACACGGCATTTTCTTTGCCTCGGATGGCGTGCAAGCGGTCGGAAAAATTCCGGTCGACGTGCAGAAGGACAACATCGACCTTCTGGCTATCAGCGGCCACAAAATCTATGGCCCCAAGGGCGTTGGCGCGTTGTACGTTCGCCGCCGCAATCCGCGCGTACAGCTCTCGGCCATCATCGATGGCGGTGGCCACGAGCGCGGCATGCGTTCCGGCACCCTCAACGTCACCGGCATCGTCGGCCTCGGTAAAGCTTGTGAGCTTTGCCAGCAGGAAATGAAGGAAGAGGCGATTCGGCTCAGCGGGCTGCGTGATCGTCTGAAAAAGGGCCTGGAAGCCAAGCTGGACGAGGTTTTCATCAACGGCTCGTTGGAGCATCGTCTGCCGAACAATCTGAACATGAGCTTCGCCTATGTCGAAGGCGAATCGCTCCTCATGGGCATCAACGACATTGCGGTTTCGAGCGGCTCGGCCTGCACTTCAGCCACCCTGGAGCCCAGCTACGTGCTCAAGGCTCTCGGCGTCGGCGAAGACCTGGCGCACACCTCGATCCGCTTCGGCCTCGGCCGCTTTAACACGCAGGAGGAAGTCGACTACGTGATCGAAAAGATGGTCCAGGTCGTCACTAAACTGCGCGAGCTTTCGCCCCTTTACGAGATGGCCAAAGAAGGCATCGACATCTCCAAGATGAAGTGGCAAACGGCCTAGACGCTGCATCTAAGGGTTTAGGTAGCACGAGATCTCAAGTACAAAAGGAAACACGATGGCAAACGAAGGCACAATCCGAATTCACCGCTCGATCGGCGGCACAGGAGCCGCTTTTCGAGTAACGTTCGTACCCTATGAAGAAGGCGAAGAAGCCCCCGCCGCAGGCGAGCGCTCTTTCCACGAACTGCAGCAAGTTCGCGCCTTTTTGAAGATGCTCGGCGTTGGCGCCGAGTTCATCAAGGACGCTCTTCGGCAGCTCACCGCGGGCCGCTCGGCATCGGTGCCGAACGTTTCGCTCTCTGAGAAGGCCGTGAAGAGCGCTGGCTTTGGAAATCTCGTTAATTTGGCAAGGAGCAACAGCTAATGGCATATAGCGATAAGGTGGTTGAGCACTACAACAATCCGCGAAACGTCGGTAGCTTGCCGAAGGAAGACCCCAATGTTGGAACGGGTCTGGTCGGCGCTCCCGAGTGTGGCGACGTGATGAAGCTGCAAATGAAGATCAATCCCGATACGCAGGTCATTGAAGAAGCCAAGTTCAAGACCTTCGGCTGCGGCTCGGCGATTGCTAGCTCATCGCTTGCAACGGAGTGGGTCAAGGGCAAGACGGTCGAGGAAGCTCTCTCGATCAAGAACACGGACATCGTGCGCGAGCTTTCGCTTCCGCCGGTGAAGATTCACTGCTCCGTGCTTGCCGAAGACGCCATCAAGGCCGCCATCGGCGACTGGAAGAAAAAGCACGGCATCGAAGTGCCGGTTGCCGAGAAGGCCGCGCACTAATTCTCGTAGCCCTTTCCTCGTAGGGGCACGGGATACCGTGCCCGTTCGCGGCGAAGCTGATTTCTAATAGGCCCCCGGAGCGTTTGAAAATGGCAACAGAAGTCGCCAATCCGACAATCGCAAAAATCTCCCTAAGCGAGCGAGCCGCGAAGAAAATCCGCGAGCTTCTTGAAAAGGAAGGCGTCTCGCCCGAACAAGGCGGCCTGCGCGTCGGTGTGCAAGGCGGCGGTTGCTCGGGTTTGTCCTATGCGATGCGCCTGGATACGCAAGCCCGCGACCGAGACAAAATCTTTGAAGAATTCGGCGCACGGCTCTTCGTTGACCCGAAAAGTTTCCTGTATCTCAACGGCACAACGCTCGAATACGAAGAGACTCTAATGCGCCAGGGATTCGTTTTCCAAAATCCCAACGCCGCCAGAAACTGCGGATGCGGCAGCTCCTTTACGGCTTGAAGTAGCAGAGGCACTCTTGCCGGTGCTTATCGATTTTAGCTTTTTGGCGTTATTGCCTGTACCAGCGGGGGAATTCAAAGGCGAGTCAGTCCAGTGGTTGGCAGCCGCACCCGCCAGCCACTTTTTTTGTGTCCGGTTAGAAATGATCGATTCCCAAATGAGCACGCCTGCCACATCCAAGACGAACGCCCCGGCGCTGGACTATTTTGCCATTTTCGGCCTCCCGCGCAAGCTGCGGATTGAAGAGAATGCGCTCGAGCAAAAATACCTGCAACTTAGCTGGAAGCTCCATCCGGACAATTTCGTCAACGCCCCTGAAGAAGAACGCGAGTTGTCGCTTCGCCGGAGTTCGGAGCTGAACGATGCCTACCGCGCGCTGCAGGATCCCGTCGCCCGCGTCGAATATCTCCTGGGCCTCGAGAACATGCGCAAAGAAGGCCAGCACAAACAACAAGCGCCTCCCGAACTCCTCGAAGAAGTCTTCGAGCTGAATGAATCGCTCGACGAGCTGCGCGAAGCAAAGTCCGCCGGCGACGATCTGACGGCACTGAAATCGCGCTTGGAGTCCGCTGAGAAGAATTTCGGCGAAAAGCTCGCCGAAGTCGACGCCCAGCTCCGAGCCACGGCCTGTGACTGGGACGCCGCCATCGACCGAAACGCAGACGACGCGACGCGCAAAAAATTAATGGCGCGAATGAACGAGCTGTTGAATCGCCGCTCGTATATCAGAAATCTAGTCATAAACGTTCAAAAGGAGCTTTTGTAGGGAAGGGGCTTGCCCCTCCCGCTTTTCCTCATGGGCAGAATCGTCGGCATAGACCTGGGAACCACGAACAGCCTGGTGGCTTATATAGACAGCCAGACGGGCCAGCCGAAGTGTATCCCCGGTCCGTACGGCAGCACCTTGTGCCCGTCGGTCGTCAGCCTCGATGCCGATGGCAGCATCATTGCCGGAGAAGCTGCGCGCAACCGCTTGCTTACGCAGCCGGAGCGCACCATCTATTCGGTCAAGCGCCTCATGGGCCGCGGCCCTGCGGACGTACAAAATGAACTGAAGCTTTTCCCGTTCCGCATCGATCCCGCGAGCAAAAACGTCATCCGCGTCATGCTCGGCGAAAAAGTTTTTACGCCGCCAGAAATTTCCGCATTCATCCTGCGCGAACTAAAGAGCTGGGCCGAAGCCTTTTTTGGCGAGCCCGTCGACCGAGCCGTCATCACCGTCCCTGCCTATTTCAACGACGCCCAGCGCCAAGCCACCAAAGACGCCGGCAAAATCGCGGGTCTCGAAGTTCTTCGCCTCGTCAACGAGCCAACTGCTGCCGCGCTCGCCTATGGCCTGCACGAAAAGCAACGCGGCCGCGTAGCCGTTTATGATCTCGGTGGTGGCACGTTCGACATCTCCGTCCTTAAGCTTATTTCCACCGCCGAAGGCGACATCTATCAAGTCCTTTCGACAAATGGTGACACGCACCTCGGCGGCGACGACATCGACAACCTGTTGCAAGCGTTCGTCCACGACCAAATTCTTCAGTCTGACGAGATTGACTTCTCACCTCACGGCGAACTCGCGCAGGAACTGCGCAAAGCCTTGATCGCCATTAAACATCAGCTATCTGAAGCCGACTCCGCAAGGCTGCGTTTCCCGTTGCCTGATGGCGCAGTCTACGTCCACGAATTCACTCGCGATGCTCTGGATGCGCTGATTCACCCGGTCGTCGACCGCACCATGGGCCCGGTGAAGCAAGCCCTCTCCGATGCGAAGCTCAAACCAAGCGAGATCGAGGAAGTAGTGCTCGTCGGCGGCGCCACGCGCACACCGCTGATTCGCCGCACGGTACAGGAATTTTTCGACCACAAGCCCCACACCGAGCTGAATCCCGACGAAGTCGTTGCGCTCGGCGCGGCCGTCCAAGCCAATATTCTCGACCGCGGCGTCACCAACATGCTCCTGCTCGATGTAACGCCGCTCTCGCTTGGCATCGAAACATACGGCGGCGCCGTTGCGAAAATCATCCCGCGCAACTCCACAATTCCCGCGAGCGCGCAAGAACTCTACACGACGGGCGTAGACAACCAGACGGGCATCGACATTCACGTCCTGCAAGGCGAACGCGAACTAGCAAAAGACTGCCGTTCGCTAGCCCGGTTCGTTCTGAAAGTCCCGCCAGCTCCCGCCGGCCTGCCGCGCGTCGAAGTCAAATTCCTGATCGACGCCAACGGCATCCTCCAAGTGGCCGCAAAAGATCTGCGCACCGGTGAGCAGCGCACCATCGAGGTGCAGCCAAGCTACGGCATCAGCGACAACGAAATCGAGCGCATGCTCGAGGAATCCATCGAATACGCCGAGCAGGATTTCGCCGAGCGCCAGCTCATCGAAGCCCGCACCGAATCCGAATCCATCCTTGTGGCCACCGCAAAAGCACTGGCTAACGAGCAGTCGAACAATCTGCCGCCCGAAGAACGCGCAAAAATAGAAACCGCGATCGCCACGCTGAAAGAAGCCGCCGCAAGCACGGATTACAAGCTAATCCGCAAACGCATCGACGACTTGAATCACGCAACGGAGCACCTGGCGGAATTACTCATGAACAGCGCCGTAACTAGCGCGCTGCAAGGCCGTAACCTGGCCGAGGTTTAACATTTTGTTGGCGTGGTACCAAAAGATTCCGTCATTTCGAGCGAAGCGAGAAATCTCTCTTCGATCCTGCGATGACGACAAAGCGATTGAGGGAGAATAAAATATGGGCGGCAGCAATCCTTACATCGAAGAAGTCAAATACACGCCCGCCACGAGGAAATACAAAGTCACATTTCTTCCCAGCGGCAAAACGATCGAAGTCGATCCTACGAAAATTCCCTACGGGCACAACGGCCTCCCCGGTAGCATTCTCGATATCTCCGAAGGCATCAAAGCCGGCCTGGACCACGCCTGTGGAGGCGTCTGCGCCTGCTCCACGTGCCACGTCATCGTCAAGCAAGGCCTCGAATCCTGCAACGAAGCTACCGACGCCGAGCTCGACGAACTCGACATGGCTCCCGGCATCACCCAAAAGTCCCGTCTCGGCTGCCAAACCGTGCCCGACGGCACAACCGACATCGTCGTGGAAATTCCCGAGTGGAACAAAAACTACGCCAAAGAAGCCGACCACTGAACCGTGTTCGGTGAGGTGTCGCTCGCAACGGGATCGGTTCTGCCACTGATCACGGGTCGCGAGACACGATCTTCCAGGAGCAAAAAAATATGCCCCCCACATTCGGCTGGGACCAAACCGAAGATATCGCCATCGGACTAACCGACAAATATCCCGACACCGATCCGCTCACCGTCCGTTTCACGGACATGCACAAATGGGTCACCGAGCTCCCCGGTTTTTCCGGCGACCCGGCCGCCTCCAACGAAAGCAAACTCGAAGCCATCCAAATGGCCTGGCACGAAGAATTCCTGGACCGCCAAACGTAGCGAAACGCACGCTGTGGAAATCGAGAAGTGATGGCATAATAGCCATCTATCCGGGGAGTGAGTTATGAAGACAATCTCTCTTCCGCTGCTTGCAGCATCCCTTTGCTTAGTGAGTTCTCCTGCTTTCGCCCAAGCCCCGCTGGCCCCGCAGCACGCGCCAGACGGGGGTACTCGCGAAACGTTTGCCAGCATTACGATTCCCCCTATGCTCAAGGCGCCCTTCGCCGCCACTGTCAATACAGAATGGATCCGCCAACTGCCCGATGGCAACAACATCACTCTCATAAATCACAGAACTGTTGCCCGCGATTCCCAGGGCCGCATCTTCGAGGAACGCGCGTGGTTCGTTCCTAACGACGGCAAGCACGAGTCAACCGCCTATCAGATTGAGATCAGCGATCCCGTAGCCCACGAACGTTACGTTTGCAGAATTGCCGAACACATCTGCCGCCTTGAGCAGTTTTTCGCTCCTAATTTTGCTGTTTCGCGCACAGCCGCTGCTTCTCCGGGCCTGCCCGGTGCTCCGGCCATCGAGAATCTCGGTACGCAAGACGTCTCCGGCCTCGAAACGATTGGCACGCGCGAGACGACCCTCGTCGAAACTCAAACCATTGGTAACGAAGCCCCAATTCTAGAGAGGAAAGAATTCTGGTATTCCCCGCAGCTAGGGGTCAATCTCATAACCAAGCGGCAGGACGCGCGGTTCGCCACGCAGCAGAATTTTGAGGTCACCAATGTCGCTTTGGGCGAGCCTGACGCGCAGCTCTTTGAAGTTCCCGCCGGCTACAAGGTGATCGACCTGCGAAAGCCGCCGGAGATTTCTCCTAAGCAGGACACCTCTCAAAATTAATCTTCTGCTCCGAGCAGTTCCGCGGGGCGCGGGGCTCGAGCAGCCTTCGCCATTTTCCGCCCCTGCTTGTTCATTCCCCCGATTTCTCTTATTCTAGATAGGTTCCACACTCCGCAAAATGTGGCGCTATGGTGCAACGGTTAGCACGCGGCCCTTTCAAGTCTTAAAACGGCATCCCAAACACAGGACTTACGTGTAAAATCAACAGTTTACGCACGTATTGCAACGCTTTGAAACAGGGTGAAAAGAGCGTTTCTGGTGCAACTCAGGTGCAACTTGCACCAAAAAAGGAGAAACATTCTTTCCCTCCTCTAAAGCAGTGAAACCATGCTCAAAGGCCGTAGTGTTGTTTAATCCACGCAGTGAGGATTTCCGAACCAATTTTTGTGCCGACGTTGATGCCTCCTGACAACACTTTTGAGCCTTTCTCTTTCACCCATTCGCTGATTTTATTTCCGGGCTTTTTGCCGTCAGCCTTGATGGCTTCAGTCAAGCTGTCCAAATCCGACTTTTCCAACCCTGCGTTGCTAAGGATTCTATCGAGAGCCTGCCTGTCCCCGGCTGCAATGACGGTCTGACTCTGGCCGGATGCGTCTAAGTTCGCCTCTCCGAAGGCGACGTTAGTGCTGCCTCCGGTATTCTGGAAAATGATGTTCTGAATGCTTGCTTGCGTTTCTTTGGACTCTATTTTGCGAAGGCTCGTATACGAGGTTCCGAGTTCGTCTTTAAGCTGAAGGGCCATATTCAGCGTGCGGTTTCTGATGGAGTCTAGCATTTCAACTATCGCGCTCTTCGAGATTTCTTGCCACGCTGATACCAGCACATATCTGCCCTGAAAAAAGTGGGTCTGGTACACGAGCGCCAAGTTATTCGGCCACGGGAACCTGATCTCATCCTGGTCAGTGCTCAACACATCTTGAAAAGCACTGACGGCTTGCATCAGATAGACCTTTTCGCCAAAATCCCGATGCTCTTTCTTGAGGCCCGCACTCGGGATTGGCCAGTTTCGCGCACCCGCTCCGAAGCTGCCTGTAAAATTGCCTCTGGCTTCAGCTGGAATAATCCGATACTGCGGGAGGGGTTCGATGGAAGAATACCCATTGAGTTCCTGATTCGCCCACGTCTTCAGAGTCTCGTTCTTCAACTCATGCCCGAGCAGCAAGCACTTCCGAAGGATGTCCGGTAAGGGCTGTTTGCCGTCGATAGCTAAGTTGATGATGTCATCGAGTAGGGCAGACACGGTGATACGAACATCATTCCGGGCGACGCGGACGAAGGAGCGTTCCTGAAAGGAAATCCCGCCGCATCGTAAGTATCCCATCTGAACATATTTCCAACACGAAGCCGTCCCCATCCAAATCCCGTTTGGCGTCTATAGCGCTAATCGGAATCTCAACTTTTGCGCCGATTTCTCTACGCCGCATGAAATCCTCCTATGCTACTCTTAGCTTTAGCATACACGCAGTATACTCCTCGACTATCCTAGAACGCTCCCCCGGATTGGCCGCCATTTGTGCTCAGTGCGAAACGAATCTCGGCCTGCAATGGTTTTCAGCTTCAAGTTCTAAAGAGAAGTTGGAGATCGATGTGATTTGGTGGACGTCCGCGTCTCCAGTTCCGCCAGCGCGGCACGGTGACAGGATACCTCAGGGTTTGAGCCTTAGCCGTATCTACCAGGTTCCCAGACCGTCCGCAGAAGGGGCGCCGGGGCGGAACAGTTCTGACGATGTTATACTCGCATTTTCCCGAACGTCATGGCCGACGATCTCTATCGCATCAATTTGCAATCGGTCCCCGGAAGTTCTCTGTATCGGCTGATTCATGATTTCGCCAGCATTGATAGGCCAATCGGTGATCGGCCTCGCGAAGGATATCTTCTCGATTACAAGGAGGATGCGGATTTGGTCGGCGGGCATGGAAGAGGGCCTCCGGGGACGGATTCTGCTGAGAGAATGGTTGGCTAATCGGGCAGGAAAATCAACTAGTTAACGGAGAGCGCCCTGGAGCGCTCCAGAGCGCCGCTGTTTTTCTAACTGGCGCGACGTGAAGAAGTTAACCGAGAGCGCCATCCGGCGCTCTGCAGCGCCGGAGATTTTGTAACTCGCTGATTTCCTTCTGGTTCCTATACAGCAACCAAAGTTGCTGTGCAGCACCCTTTCTGGGGTGACGTGTCATACCCACTCCCGGCGCAGCAGCGCCGCTCCTTCCGCGCTCCCCGTTTGGCGCTCCGGCAAGCCTGGCAAGGGCAGACCTGGCGGCAGATCGGCGGCTAAAAGAAACAGCCAGAGCGTCCGGCCCGGTCGCCGTTCACACTCTCCCGTAAGGCTGGCCTGTCGCGCTGCAATGACCCTAGGCGCGCTTGCTTGGTTGGATCATTGTCCCGCCCAAGAGCCGAACCTCCGGCGGACTGTAGGATGCCACGTCGATGAGATGGTTCTGGCAGATCACCTTGTAATGCAGGATTGGTTCAAAGTGGCCGCCCGTGTCGCGGGCCAAGTGGTCCAGAAAATGGGATTTGGTGTACACCCGAAAGAGCTTGCCGGTGTAGACCTCGTCCTCATCGCTACTCCCCGAACCCACGCCCTCTTCGGTGACGAGATATGCGACGTAGCGGCTCCACTGGAGTTCGAAGGCTCTGCACCCCTCGACTGATTTGATCGGTGAAGCACCCTTCCGAAGTTCAGCGAACGAACTGGTCGGGGCTGGCGTCGATACGGTTTCGGTGCGATCCGCTATCGCCTCTTCCACAACAAGGCGCAACGAGTTGTCCTCGGGTTCTGAGATGTGACGCAGGGAGAGATACTTGGCTCGATTCAGCGGCGAGATAACTTCATCCTCGCTTTGCTCGAACAGACTCACCCGGCCCCTCCTTTGCCTGGGCCGTCAGTGGACCTTGCTCGGCACTGGCGGAAGAACGATCAACTCGAAGGCCGACGCAGGCGGCATTCGCTTCACGCGTGAGCCGTCGTCTTTATAGATTTCCAGCTCAGTTGGTCTGCCGCCAACAACATGCAGCAACACATGGACCCTAAACCCGTCGTCGTCCTTTGCCTCGGCTTCGACCGGGATGCGCTTGACGACAGGGGCTTCACCACTAACTTCGCTTCGGAGTTCTAAACCGCCATCTTCGTCGATAGTTCGCGCGAGGATGTTGCGGACCATCGGAGCGAGTTCATCTCTGCCGGGGAACTCCGCTTCGAGGAGGCGTTCCAGCAATGAGCGTTCCTCGTCCGTTGGCTTGCGGAAGTCTGATTCCACATTCAGTTGCACGCCGTCTCTCATGGTGCCCCCACGGTGTAGGTGCCTACGTTGATTGTGCCATTGGGAAGCGTAAACGCCCTGTAAAAAACCTGCTGCCCGTCAACTACGACCTTTCCCCAAAATTCGCCGGTAGCCGCTGAGCCAGCCACTGCTTTCTGGACTTGAGTTGTGATCGCCTTTTCAACCGCGGCCTGTTGTAAACCACTACCAGCTAGATGCCGCGCGCCGTGCCCAAAAATTACGGTGGTGGCATCCTCTGCACCAGCATCGAAGAGTCCGCCCAGGAGCCCAGCCCCAAGCTTTATACCAGCACCGAATAATCCTCCTATGAGGAAGTTTGTTCCGTTGGCGCTCTCCATGTTGCGAGTCATTCCCAAGATGTTCCCTTGCGAGTCGCAACGGAGGTCATAACCACACTGCGACGGAATGTTGGGTGCGCCTGGCGGCAGTGGGGCGACGTAATTGTTATAAGTTATGGATTGGAGATTTCCATCCGGGCCCATTCCGCTGTAGCCGAAATTGTAGGTGCCGTTGTCGTTGACGCTGACTTGGTTGACTTGCCCACTGACCCAGTAACCTCCCGTTCCTTGGCACTCGCCACCGCTTGAATTAGTGTCGACGCTTTCGATCCCATTGCCTGCGTTGTTTAGATACGCGCAGTCCAATCCAAAGGGGTCAGTGAACGTCAGAGGATTGTTGCGAGCATACGCGTAAAGGTTCAACTGCTGCGGGTCAAGTGGGTTAGCGAGGTCCATCCCGGACGGATCGGGCGACATGAATCTACCCAACGAGGAGCCGTAGTACCTAAACACTGAATTATCTAGGCCGGACTCGGAGTCGCGTTCTTTGCCGGTGAATTTGTAGTTCTGGAGGCACGTGTTGACGATTGGAGTGCGCTCCCCGCCGAAGGGGTAGAAGTCGGCATCGTAGCAGAGCGTGGCTGTGGATAGGCCAGCGGGGATCTCGGCGAGGGTACGGGAAGTGCCGAGGTGGTCGGCAAAGTAGTAGTAGGCATCGTTGGAAGAATCGCGGTGGGCGAGGCGTTGGCCGCCGAAGAGGACGTATTCGTTGAAGGCCGAGTTTGTGGCGCTGCCGGTGCCATCGGTTTCGTCGAGAACGTTGCCCGTGTGATCGTACCAGTAGATTTTGGTCACGCTACCGCTGACGGATTTTTCGACGCGTTTGCCATCACCATCGTAGACGTAGTTGACGCCAGCTGTGGAGATAAGATGATTCTCCGCGTCGAAGGAGTAGACGGGAGTGAACGAGCCGGTCGGGCAGGCTGTCTCCAAAACGAGGTTTCCGGCGCTGTCGTAGCAGAAGTTGGATGACT